>Ga0207709_10000014_pt1 | contig 526302 bp, 504 predicted proteins | sample KBSM34metaG_FD_184397 | JGI IMG/M metagenome (GOLD analysis project Ga0207709, IMG submission 184397) | Miscanthus rhizosphere microbial communities from Kellogg Biological Station, Michigan, USA - KBS M3-4 metaG (SPAdes) (version 2) | ecosystem: Host-associated > Plants > Roots > Rhizosphere...
CTTCCGATCTCCGCTCCACCCCCAACCGCACTCTCTCCCCCCCCTGCTCAATCACCACCCCATCCCCCTCCACCGCCACCAACTTCACCCCAGGACTCACCCGCTCCCCCTGCAAAAAACTCCTCGGCGGCCCGTCGTTCAAACTCAAAATCGCCACCGCTCCCCGACTACCCGCCATCACGCCGCTGACCTTGATTTCCACCGGCGCCGTGCGGTTGGAAAACCACTGCAACGCAGGATTATCGCTACGCGCCGCGAGCAGTTGCGGGGTGGCGGCCGGGGTGTGGGATTCGGCGGTGGTCAGGAGCAGGGATGACCAGGTGGCGATGCCGACCAGGGCGGCCAGCAGTGCGGCGGCCTGGATGATTTGGGGGGGTGAAAAGCGTGCGGTGTATCTCATGGGCTGAATCTCCTTTTAGTCCCGGTGACCAGACTACGCGGCAATTCTCACGGTTTTATTTCACACGCCTTACATGTTGGCCGTGCAGGATGGTTTTTTGGGACGGGGCTGGACGCAAGGAGTGCGCATTCGATGAACCGGTGCAGGCAGCAGGGTTTTACGCTGATCGAGTTGATGGTGGTGCTGGTGATCATCGGTATCGCCAGTGCGACGATCAGTCTGAGTATCAAGCCCGATCCGTTGCAGTTGCTGCGCAAGGACGCCGAGCGCGTGGCGCAGTTGCTGCAGATTGCTCAGGCCGAGGCTCGCGCCGATGGTCGGCCGATTGCGTGGTTGAGCGATGGCAAGGGGTTTCGGTTCAGTCGGCGCAGTGACAGTGGCAAGGGGTTTGATCATTTCGATCGGGACCCGCAGTTGCGGCCGCGTCCCTGGCAGAGTCCGAAGCTTGCGGTGCGGGTGGAGCCGAAGCAGAAAGTGGTGCTGAACGCGGAGTGGATCAATCCGCCGCTGCAGTTGACGCTGTCTGACGGGCTCAATCGGTTGAGTGTGCTGCGCGATGCTTCGGGCCGGATTAGCGTGCAATGAACAGACAACACGGTTTTACGCTGATCGAGGTAATGGTCGCGATTCTGTTGATGGCGGTGGTCAGTCTGATTGCCTGGAAGGGGCTGGACAGTGTCACCCGCGCCGACAGCCATTTGCAGGCCAGTGGCGAGCAGAGCGACAGCCTGTTGCGGGCGTTGAATCAGATGCAGCGGGATGTGGAGATGCGCGCCGGGATCGAGCTGACGGAGCCGAAGAAGGTCGGCACTGAAGATGAACCGGCGACGGCGCCGCCAGCCGTTACCGTGCGCAGCAGTGACAGCAAGGGGTTTCGGCTGGACATTATTCGTAGCGCGGTGGATCAGCCGGGGTCTTTGCAGCGGGTGCGCTGGTGGCTCAAGGGGGACACGTTGTATCGCGCGGTGGCGCCGGCGCGCAGTCGCTATCCGTTGCCGGCGCCTACGGCTGGGGTGGCGGTGTTGGGTGAGGTGACTGATTTGCAGGTGCGAGTCTGGGAGGCGGACAAGGGGTGGCGGCAGTTGAGCGGGAATCGGCGGGAGGATCCGTTGGGGCTGGAGGTGCGGTTGACTCGGCAGACACCGCAAGGGCCGGAGAAGTACCGACAGGTCATGGGGCCGTTGCAGTAAGTCCAGTCACCTCAATACCTTTGTGGGAGCGGCGGTGCGACGATTCGACTTGCTCGCGAAAGCGTTGTGTCAGTCAATACATTCGCAGCTGATCCACCGCCTTCGCGAGCAAGCCCGCTCCCACAGGGTTTTAGGGTGTTTGTGGGGGTTGTGTTTAGTTAGCTGAGGACGACTACGCCGCCCGGCAACTCGGTGCATTTGACGCCGTAGGCATCGCGGATCAGTGCGCCTACGCCGGCGAGTTGATCAAGAGAGAAACGCGCCTGAACGCGGCGCTGGCCGAGTTCACGGTTCAGCAGCAACAACATGCCGGGGCGATAGCGGTTGATCTCGTCGATCATCTGGCTCAGGGTCGCGCCGTTGAACACCAGGACCTGTTGGCGCCAGTTGGTGACTGCCGTCGTGTCGACACTTTGCACGGTGCCGACTTGTTGCGCGTCATAGGTCAATTGCTGGCCCGGTTCCAGGCGCAGGCTGCGCCCTTCAACTTCCACATCTACCGCGCCATCGAGACACGTCACGCACACCTGTTGATCGAGGTTGCGCAGGTTGAACCGCGCCCTGCTCGCCCGCAGCCATCCGCCACCGGCCTGCATCGCCATGGGCAGCCGTGCGGTCTGCACTTCGACTTCGCCGCTGACCAGTTCAAAACCTTGTACGCCCTCATCCACCGAATGCTGGTTGATACGGGTCTGGGTGTTCAGTTCCAGGCTCAAGCCATCGGCCGGTTCGACCCGACGTTGCTGGCCGACTTCGGTGATGTAATCCGCGCCAAGTCCGGAGAAACCACCCGGGATCGTGCCGCGCACCAACAGGAACGCCGCCGAAGCAGCCATCGCGCCGCCGAGAAAGGCCCGCCGCCCGAACCGGCGTGGCGCTTGCGTCGCTTCGGCTGCCGGTTGCAGCAGGTGCCACAACGCTTTGCACTCTTCGAAGGCGCGGGCGTGTTCGGGGCTTTGGGCGCACCACTGGCGCAGCGCTCGGGCATCGGCGACCGTGGCGCGGCCGGAGGTCAGCAGGATCAGCCAGTCGCGGGCTTCGCTTTGCAGACGCTCGGCAGGCGTGGGCTCGGCAGGTGTCAGACGGAAGATGTTCAAACGCACAGGTACTCGACGGGTTGATCGGGACACTCAATCGGAGCTTCATTCACTAGACGGTTTTCCGGCCCCGCGACCGAACCGCTGAAACACTTTTCTTTCCAGTTTGGCCGCGCAGTACCCCAGTGCAGCCTTGATCTCCTTCTCGACCATGCGCGTGGAAATGCCGAAACGCTGGGAGATTTCCAGGTGCGGCGCTTCTTCCAGCCGTGCGGCGATAAAGATCCGGCGGCGCCGGGCCGGCAACTCGTAGAGGGCGCTGACCAGGGACTGGATTTCCTTTTGGCCGCCGACCACGCGCATCGGGTCCAGCGCTTCGTCGCTGACTTGCAGCAGTTCTTCGACTTCGCTGCCGGTGAGCAGCCGCGCATCGGCCTGGCGACGGTCGGCGGCGATGTTCAGGGCCATGCGATAGAGGTAGGCGTTGGGCCGCAGCAGGTTCGGCGGCGCTTCCATGCGGTCGAGCCGCAGCCAGGTTTCCTGCAGCACGTCGTTGGCCAGGTCTTCCGAGCCGAGACGGCGTCGCAGGCGCACCCGAAAGTCCTCGTAGGACGTCAGGAACAGCTGGACCATCGAACTTTGCCCGGCGTCTTTCATCCCCCGGAAACTCCTTCCCATTGTGTGCATTCCATGCGCTTTCCTGACGATTCGGGTAACAACAGCAACGTGACTGGCTGGCGCAATGCGCCGGGTGTCGGCCGGTCGATCTTGAGCGTGTGAAAACTGTCCACCAGCGCTGCATCGCGCCGAACATCACCGGTCGAGGTGACCAACCGGTTGTGCTGCACCACGCCGTCGCGACCGATCCACAGCTGCAACACCGCGCGAAAACTGCCGGGCCGGGTTAGCGGCGAACGACACAGGTTGCGTTCAATCGCGGCCTGCACCGCCGTGGCGTAACTGCGGTTGAGCGCTGCGCTGGCGGGGGTCGGTTTCTCCGCCGGCATTGGCACTTCCTCGACTTGCGCAACCTGCAAGGTGAACGCGTCGTCGCGGCTGTACTTGGCCATCAAGCCGCTGCCACCGAGCATCCGCCGCAACGCTTCGGCGGCGGTGAATTCGCCATCCACCGCCAGTGAACGTCGACCGCGACTCAACTGGCTGTCGACCAGCACCGCCATGCCGGTGGCGCGGCTGAACTGATCGAGGGCGCGGGCCAGTTCCTGGGCCGGGATGTGCAACGTCATGCGCATCGACGCCGGTACCGGATCGGCGCTGGCACGGCTCAGAAACAAACCAAGCAGCAGCCCCAGACAGAGCTGGCGCATGAGCGCTGAGCGCGCAAATTCGTCCCTGGCACGGCCTCGCTGCACGGCTGATGCACCCCTGAAAACCGTCATCCTGAGGGCTGTTTATGAATCTGGTGTGACGGCCACTGCAAAAAAACCATCACGGGATCGGCACCGCCGTTGCACTAGACTCTTGAACCAGAACGGCCCCTTCGGGCCGGCCAGGAGGCAGGCATGAAATCAGTCTGGAAAGTCGTCTTCGGCGGCTTGTTGCTGACGGTGTTGGGCGGTGCACACGCGGAGGAGCCGCTGGGCTGTGTCGAGGTGACGGTGGGTGGCTACAAGGCGCCGAATTACGACTGCCTGAGCCAGCAGATGGGCAACAACCCCAATGGCGCGGCGGCTGCGCAGAAGAATCACGAAGCGATGAATGTGCCGGTCAACAAGCGCCCGCCGAATCAGGTGGGACTGGCGACCCCGGCGGCCACCAGCACGCGGATGGGCAACACGTTTGGCACGTCGGTCAAACCGCAGCGGCCACCGAACTAGTTTCGTCGATCAGTCGCTGGGAATCTGGCGAAAACTCACCGCCAGGCGGTTCCAGTTGCTGATGGTGCTGACGGCCATTGTCAGGTCCACCAGTTCGCCTTCGTTGAACTGTGCTCGTGCCTGCTCATAGACGTCGTCCGGTACATGACTTTCCGCCAGCAGCGTCACCGCGTCGGTCCAGGCCAGCGCCGCCCGCTCGCGCAGGTTGAAGAAGCCGCTGTCGCGCCAGACCGCAATGGCATACAGGCGCCGGTCCGTCTCCCCTGCCCGCCGCGCTTCCACCGAATGCATATCGGTGCAGAACGCGCACCCGTTGAGTTGCGAAGCGCGGATCTTGATCAGGTGCAGTAATGGCGCCTCGATGCTCAGGCTGCTGGTCAGCGCTTCCAGGGCAATCATCGCTTTCATGGCTTTGGGTGAAGCGCTGTAGTAATCCAGACGCGGGGACATGGGCGGGCCTCGGGCAGCAGAAGAGTGATTTCACGGTAAGCGCTGGCGCGCCAGGGTTACAGCCCCAATTGCACGAAAAAATGGCAGACCATTCCCCCGAGCCAAACACGATACCTGTGGGAGCGGGCTTGCTCGCGAAGGCGGTGTGCCAGTCGATTTTTAGTTGCCTGACACGACGCCTTCGCGAGCAAGCCCGCTCCCACAAGGGTAAGTGACCAATTCGAGGTTTTTGCTCTACGCAACTACTGCCCCGTCAGTAAACGGGAGTAATCTGGCCGGCACACTCAATTGCCCGGAGAGCCCCGTCGGTATGGAACTTCACGTCGTGATCAACGGCCGCAAGGATCTGGCTGGTCAGTTGTATCAACAACTGCGCGGCGCCATTGAATCCGGGCGTCTGGCCGCCGGCACACAACTGCCGCCCAGCCGCTTGCTCGCTGAGCAACTGGGGATTTCGCGCAAGACCATTTCCGACACCTACGCGCAACTCACTTACGAGAACTTCCTCACCGGCGTCATCGGCAAAGGCACTTACGTCAACGCCCGCTCGACGCCAGTGCAGCGCAAGCAAAGCCATTGCGAACTGGCCAGTTCCGAGGTGATCGCGAGCTGGTGCAATTTGCCGGTGTTCCTGCGCCATCCGACGCTGGACGGCTCACTGCGCTACGACTTTATCGGCGGCGCCACCAGCAAGGGTCAATTCCCCCACGATGACTGGCGCCGCTGTGTCTCCCACGCCATGCGGCAAATGGCCGGTTCCAAAGGTTTCTACAGCGTGGCGGAAGGCTTGCCGGCGCTGCGCAATGCGATTGCCCGGCACATCGCGTTTTCCCGTGGCGTGACCTGCCAGGACGAAGACATCGTGGTGTGCAACGGCGCGCAGCAGGCGCTGGACCTGATCGCCCGCGTGCTGCTGCGGCCCGGCAGTCTGGTGGCGATGGAAGATCCGGGTTATCCGCCGGCGCGGTTGTTGTTCGGCACTCACGGCGCCACGGTGGTCGGTGTGCCGGTGGATGCGCAAGGGATTCAGGTCGCGCAGATTCCCGACGGCACCCGGCTGATCTACGTGACGCCGTCGCACCAGTTTCCGCTGGGCATGCCGATGAGCCAGGCGCGGCGCGAGGCGTTGCTGGCCCGGGCCTACGAACTTGGCGCGATCATCATCGAGGACGACTATGACAGCGAATTCCGCTACGAGGGTCGCCCGACCGATTCGCTGCACAAGCTCGATCAGCGCGGCATCGTCGCCTACGTCGGCACCTTCTCCAAGACCCTGCTGCCAGAGCTGCGGCTCGGTTACGCGATCCTGCCGCCGGCGATCCTCGAAGCGGTGATCCGCGCCAAGCAGCTCACCGACCTGCACGCCTCCACCCTGCCGCAATGGGCGCTGGCCAAGTTCATCGCCGAGGGTTGCCTGCTCAAGCACATCCGCCGCTGCCACACCATTTATGCCCAGCGCCGCGAGCGGATCCTGGCCCGCATGGCCACCGACCTTTCGCCGTGGCTGGAAGCCGTGCCGGCGAGTGCAGGCTTCCATATGGCGGTGTTCTGCCGGGTGGCGATCAATTTGCCGCTGGTGATCGAACTGGCGAAAAAAGTCGAAGTCGGGCTGTACGCCATCGACGGCTTCTATTACCAGCAGCCTGCCAGAAGCGGGCTGTATTTCGGCTTCGGTGCCATCGAGACGCTGGACATCGATATCGCGCTGGATCGCCTGCGCGACATTCTGCAACAGGTCGCCGGGTAGATTGGTCTAACGGATTACCCGCCGATTGGTTATTGGTGATCCGGGGGTGCAGGCCTATTCTGCACAGGCGTTATCCCTCAATGAGCAGGATTCGTCCGGCCTGATTCAGGAGTGTGAGCAATGTCCAACGAAGTGATCAACACCGTACAGGTGCAGGCTGCTGCCGGCCGCTCCGAGGAGCTGGGCAAGCAGTTGCAGAAGATCGTCGACACCCTTCGCGAAACACCGGGCTGCGATTCCTATCTGGTTGACCGCTGCCCCGAGGACAGCCACCGCTGGACGGTGAGTGCCCGCTGGCAGTCGGAAGCGGCGATGCAGGCGCACTTCAACCGGCCTGAGGCGCAGGGGTTTATCGATCTGATCGACAGTCGGCTGGCCAACAGCGTCGATTTCAACTCGTTTCCTATCGTTTAAAACTCAAGAAAATTGCAGCCTTCGGCAGCCTCGGGGAAACCCGCGAGGCTGCCGAAGGCTGTGGTTTTTCCGGTTTGCGGGGAATCCGGATTGGTCACCCGATCTTCCCGAATATTGGCCGTTTGAATGCCTCACTCCGCGGACTACTGTGAAGACCGACTCCCCCACTTCACAGGTGACCCGCCATGAAACTCCTGCACTGCTTCGCCGCCGCTCTTGCCCTGAGTATTTCCGTTCCAGTCCTCGCCCACGATGCCTCCGAGAAGGTCTCGGTCCTGCAGGATCAGATGCTGAAAAATGTCCCCGGCAAAAAAGCCATGATGATCGAAGTCGACTACAAACCCGGCCAGTCCTCCATCGCTCACAAGCACGACGGCACGGCCATGGCGTATGTGCTCGAAGGCGAAGTGACGTCCCAGGTCAAGGGTGAACAAGCGGTCACCGACAAGAAGGGCCAATTCTGGTACGAACCCGCCGGCTCCGAACATCTGGTGTCGAAAAACGCCAGCAAAACCAGACCGGCCAAGTTGCTGGTGTTCATGGTGCTCTCGCCGGACGAGCAAGTGTTGATCCCATTGAAAAACTGATGGTTGTTCCACCAGTCATAAATAAAAGGCGCAAATTGTTGATTGGCGCCTTTTTTATTTCTCGCGGTAATTAATCCCGAACGCTTACAACCAATAAAACCATTGGATGACAGCCATTCAGCAAATTGTCAGGAAGTTTTCAGTTGGGCGGGCGTAGTCTGAGGCAACTGTCGCCGGTTCCATTTAATCAACCCCGACACCTCTGACTGTCCGACTGAAGTTGCTTCACGGGAGACTCACCATGAAACTTGCCTTTGCCAGTACCTTGGCGATATCAGTTTTAGCGTTGTCCGCCTGCTCCGTTCCCACCGCTCCGAAAGCGGTTTCTTCCCTCGACACCCTGTTCACCCAACCGGTCAGCCGCAGCAGCGCGGCCCAGGTCAAAAGCGGTCCCGGTGTATCGTTGGGCGTCGTCTACAGCCCCAGCACCCAGACCAACCGCAAATACCTGCGCGACTATCAGGCCAACGCCGGTACCGGTTTCGGCCAGAGTTTATTGGTGCAGCCGATCCACGACGCCTACGTCGCCACCTCGAAACCGGACATGGCCGTGGACTGGGTGAAAGCCTCGCTTCGACGCCAGTTCGGCTCGGTGACGGTGTACCCGGACATGCAAAGCCTGCGTGCAGCCAACCCGGATGTGGTGGCGATTGTCGACACTCACAGCCAGTTGATAACTTCGCGCAGTTCGGACATCAAGGCGGATGTGAGTGCGGATTTTTATGACGGGAAGTTGAACTATATCGGGACGGCCAAAGGGTCTGAGGCGAAAGAATTGACCCCGATCTGGGCGGACTTCAAGCGCTCGGAGGAGATTGTTGCGGATATTCATCAGCAGCAGGAAGTTCAGGTTCGGGCGTTGCAGAAGTTTGATCAGTCGCTCAGTAATTTGCTGACCAGGTCGGCAGGTAATGTGTCGATGCTTGATAGTAAACAACTACATAAGTTGCAGTGACTGTCAGGCCGCTGCCCTCACCCTAGCCCTCTCCCGAAACGTCGGACCGCCCGGAGGGAGAGGGGACTGACCGAGGTGTTTGTTAGAGTTACGCCGACGTGAAATACCGAGTCGAACTCAAGTTTCGAAAAACACACAAATCGGCTCCCTTTCCCCCTCGCCCCATTGGGGAGAGGGCTGGGGTGAGCGGCTGGATTTGTGCAGCAACACACAAATACCGCCAAACAACAGGCATAAAAAAACCCCGCCTCTCTCGAGAGCGGGGCTTTTTCATTCAGCAGCTACTCAAGCAAGCTCAAGCTCCGCAGTCGCTGCAGCAGGCACTACCGCCTGGCCACTCAGCGCCACGTCGTTCAGCTCACGGTTGGCCACCGCATACATGGCGTAGTCGGTGCCGCTGGCGGCACGGATTTCCACCAGCATGGCGCGCCAGCGTTCGATCATGGCGTCGTTCTGCTTCATCCACAGTGCCAGACGGGTTTCCACGTCCGAATCACCGCCGCCCGCTTGCAGAACGGCGATGGTGATCGCGCGTTGCTGCCAGTCGACGTCGTCGCGGAACGCTTCACGGGCCAGGGCCTGCCAGTTGTTTTCAACCGGCAAGGCGCTGATCTGCGAGATGTACCAGGTGATGTCCAGCGCGCTGCCCACGGCGAAGTAGGCCTTGGCCACTTCGGCTGGATCCTGGCCAGTCACGTCGGCCGCTTCGATGATCGGCAGCAGCGTATAGAGGTGGGTTGTGCCCGCCACCATACGCGCCAGCAGCTCCGGTACACCGGCGGCTACGTAAGCCTGATAACGCTCTTGCCAGTTTTCACGGATTTCGCCGCTCAGCAGCTCATCCAGCTTCAGGCCCAGCTCTTTCAGGTGCGGACCGAAATGCGCGACGTCACGGGCAGCGTTCTGCTCGTTGCGGCGGGCACGCAGGAACCAGCGCGTAGCACGACGGCCCAGACGCATCAGCTCGTCCATCAGCTCCAGTTGCACGTCAGCGGAGACCTGATAGTCCAGGGCTTCAATCTGACGGAACCAGTGCGGGAGGTGGAAGATGTCGCGCACGATCACGTAAGCGCCTGCCACGTTCGCCGGGGTCATGCCGGTGGACTCTTTGAGCCTTTGAACGAAGGTGATGCCCATGTGGTTGACCAGATCGTTGGCGATCTGGGTGCTGACGATTTCGCGCTTCAGACGGTGACGGCGCATGGCATCGGCAAACTTGCTGACCAGGCTCGGCGGGAACGCGGTTTCCATGTCGCGGGTCAGGTAGTCGTCGTCCGGCACCAGCGAGTCCAGCAGCTGCTGCTTGAGGTCGATCTTGCTGTACGAGATCAGTACCGACAGTTCCGGACGCGTCAGACCCTTGCCAGTCGCGGCGCGCTCGGTGAGCTGCTCCTCGGTCGGCAGGTACTCGATGGCGCGGTCCAGCTTGCCACGGCCTTCCAGATCGCTCATCAGGCGTTTGTACTCGGCAGCACGCTCGTAGGCACGGCGGGCAGCCAGGGACAGGGCCTGGGTCTGCTTGTAGTTGTTGCCCAGCACCAGACCACCGACTTCGTCGGTCATGCTCGCCAGCAACTGATCGCGTTGCTTGCCCGTCATGTCGCCGGCCTGAACCACTTCGTTCAGCAGGATCTTGATGTTCACTTCGTGGTCGGAGCAGTCCACGCCACCAGCGTTGTCGATGAAGTCGGTGTTGGAACCGCCGCCATTGAGACCGAATTCCACACGACCCAGTTGGGTCATGCCGAGGTTACCGCCCTCGCCCACCACTTTGCAGCGCAGTTCGTTGCCGTTCACGCGCAGTGCATCGTTGGCCTTGTCGCCGACATCGGCGTGGCTTTCGGTACTGGCCTTGACGTAAGTACCGATACCGCCGTTCCACAGCAGATCCACCGGCGCCTTGAGCAAGGCGTTCAGCAGTTCGGTCGGGGTCAGCTTGTCGGCCTGGATGTCGAAGCGCTCTTTCATCTGTGGCGAGATGGCAATGCTCTTCGCGCTGCGCGAGAAGATACCGCCGCCTTCGGACATGATGCTGGTGTCGTAGTCGGACCAGGCCGAACGCGGCAGATCGAACATGCGCTGACGCTCGGCGAAGCTGGTGGCCGGGTTCGGGTTCGGGTCGATGAAGATGTGCAGGTGGTTGAACGCGGCAACCAGTTGCAGCTTGTCGGACATCAACAGACCGTTACCGAATACGTCGCCGGCCATGTCGCCGATGCCGACCACGGTCACGCTGTCTTCCTGGACATTGATGCCGCGCTCGCGGAAGTGGCGCTGTACGCCGACCCACGCGCCTTTGGCGGTGATGCCCATTTTCTTGTGGTCGTAACCGGCCGAACCACCGGACGCGAACGCGTCACCCAGCCAGAAGCCGTAGTCGATGGCGATGCCGTTGGCGATGTCGGAGAAGGTTGCAGTGCCCTTGTCCGCCGCGACCACCAGGTACGGGTCATCGTCGTCATGACGCACGACGTTGGCCGGTGGTACCAGTTTGCCGTCCTTCAGGTTGTCGGTGATGTCCAACAGGCCCGAGATGAAGATGCGGTAGCAGGCGATGCCCTCGGCCGCGATCTCGTCACGGCTGCCGCCCAGTGGCAGGCGACGCGGCAGGAAGCCGCCCTTCGCACCCACCGGCACGATGACCGAGTTCTTCACTTGCTGGGCTTTTACCAGGCCCAGGACTTCGGTACGGAAGTCTTCTTCACGGTCGGACCAGCGCAGGCCGCCACGAGCGACGTTGCCGAAGCGCAGGTGCACGCCTTCGACGCGAGGCGAGTAAACGAAGATTTCGAACTTCGGAACAGGCTTCGGCAATTCAGGGATCAAGTGCGGGTTGAACTTGAAGCTGAAGTACGACTTGTTCTGGCCGTTGGCGTCGGTCTGGTAGAAGTTGGTACGCAGGGTCGCTTTGATCAGGTCCAGGTAACGACGCAGGATGCGGTCTTCGTTAAGGACTTGAACGTCGTCCAGCGCGGTCAGGATCGCTTGTTCCAGGCGCTGTTGCTTGTCTTCCAGATCTTCGCTGCCCAGCTTGCGCGCCAGGTAGAAGCGGGTCTTGAACAACCGGGTCAGTTCGCGAGCGATATCTGTGTGGTTGTTCAGGGTGCTGGCGATGTAACCCAGGTCGAAGCCCAGACGGATCTGCTTCAGGTAACGGGCGTAAGCGCGCAGCAGCGCCACGTCGCGCCATGGCAGACCGGCGGTCAGCACCAGACGGTTGAACGCATCGTTCTCGGCATCGCCACGGACGATGTGGACGAACGCGTCCTGCAGGGTGTCGTTGAGCTGCTGGATGTCGAGGTCCAGGCCTTCGGCAGCGGTGAACGCGAAGTCATGAATCCAGAACTCGCGACCGTTGGTGTGACGCAGACGGTACGGGAATTCACCCAAGACGCGCAGGCCGAGGTTTTCCAGGATCGGCAAGACGTCGGACAGTGCCAGCGGGGTGTCGGCGTGGTACAGCTTGCAATGCAGCTCGCGCTGGCCGGAGACCTGACCCAGCGGCTGATAGAAGCTCATCACCAGTGGATTTTTTTCGTTCAGGCTCAGCAGGTGCTGCATGTCGACCACGGCCGAATGCGCCGCGAAACGCTCGCGGTAGCCAGCCGGGAAGCCTTTCGGGAAGTCTGCCAGCACGTTGGTGCCGTGGGCTTCGCCGAAGGTTTCAACGGTCAGGGCTGCGTAGTCGTCCTGCCAACTGCGGCAAGCCTGGATGACTTCGTTTTCCAGTTGCAGCGGGTCGATGTCGATGCGGTTTTTCGGGTCGACGCGCAGAATCAGTTGCACGCGGGCCAGCACGGACTCGGAGAAGAAGGTCCAGAATTCGCAGTCGGTCGCCTTCAGGCGCTCCATCAGTACTTGCTGGATTTTCTGGCGAACTTCGGTGGAGTAGATGTCGCGCGGCACGTAGGCCAGGCAGTAGCAGAAACGACCGTACGGGTCTTTGCGCAGGAACACGCGGATCTTGTTGCGTTCCTGGATCTGCACGATCGACATCACGGTGTTGAACAGTTCGTCGACCGGGGTCTGGAACAGGTCGTCACGCGGCAGCACTTCCAGGACCTGGGCCAGTTCCTTGCCCAGGTGAGCCTTGGCCTGGAAGCCGGAGCGACGCTCGATCTCTTCGACCTTGCGGCGGATGAACGGGATGACACGTACGCTTTCGCCATACACCGACGAGGTGTACAGGCCCATGAAGCGGTGTTCCTTGATGACTTTACCGTCGGCGTCGATTTCGCGGATCGACACGTAGTCCGGGTAGGCCGGACGGTGTACGCGACTCGGGTGTGCAGCCTTGGCGAACGACAACAGGGTCGGTTCGCGCAGGTAGTTCACGGCGTAATCTTCGATGTGGCGGTCTTCGTTGGTCAGACCGGTGCGCAGCATCTTGGTCAGGCCGAGGAAAGAGTTCTGGTCGTATTCGATATGACCACCATCGGCCTGATCGACCACGGTGAACTCTTCGTAGCCGAGGAAGGTGAAGTGGTTGCCCACCAGCCATTCCAGGAAGCTCTTGATTTCGGTCTTCTCGTCGGCATCGACGGCGAATGCGCTGTGATCGAGCTTGGTGAGGATTTCCTGCACCTTGGCCTTCATCGGCTCGAAATCGGCGACCGCGACGCGGACTTCACCCAGAACCTGTTCCAGTTCCTTGCTCAGCACATTCAGTTCGGCCGCATTGGCGCAGCGGTCGATTTCCAGGTACATCAGCGACTCGTGCTGAATGCCTTCGCCGGTGGTGCCCTTTGGCAGGATTTCCAGCAGCTCGCCCTTGCTGCCACGACGCACGCTGAGCACGGTGGTCTGCAGGGTGTGGATGCTGTAGCCGCGACGGTTCAGCTCGGTACGCACCGAGTCCACCAGAAATGGCAGGTCGTGGTGCAGCACTTCGACAGCAGTGTGGGTCGACTGCCAGCCGTGACGTTCGTAATCGGGGTTGTAGACGCGCACCTGCGGCTGCGCGTGATCGAAGCGCTCAAGCAGGCGCCACGCAGAAAGAGTACAGCCAGCGAGGTCGGAGAGGCGACGTTGGGTCAGCTCGTCCAGGGAAATGATGCCGAAGAATTGTTCAGCGAACAGCGCCACTTGTGGCAGTGCCTGTTCACTGATGTGCTGCGCCAGTGCCGCTTGCAGTTGGTGCTGGAAGTCGGCTTTGCTGGCTGCGGTGAAGAACGCCATCTGTGGTACTCCGCTTGGGCTTGTTATTGATGGAAAGCGTCGCGTGCAAAACCCCTTTCGGGGCGTTCCGTCGCCCTGTTCCTGAATCTCGGGCAGAGGAAACAGGGTGACAGGTGGGTGAAGCTGGACGAGACTCTCAGGTCACATTCACCTTCCATGAATGGGCATCTGCAAAAACGACTGTCCGGCGCCGCTCGCGGGGCCATGGCAATGCCTTTACGGGTGCACATCCGTTGCGCAGCTTAATGGGTGCGACAATGTGTCTGCTTGCGGTGCTGCGACATATTCGGTCATTGGCACGTAAACCAAGGCCGGGGCATCGCTAAACACTAGCATTCATGGGGCAGAACGTCGGTCTGAATGCCCGTTTTTACGGTACAGACGTGCCAGGAATGACCATTGACCTGTGTCGCGTTCACGACACATGCTCTGACACTCTCACATGCATAAATTCCCGGGGGCTGGCAGAATCACGCCCAATTGCGACCAACACGCCCGCCAAGTCAGGAATTCCCCATGCAAATGACCACCGCCCTTTTGATCGTCAACCCGTGCGACGACGAAGAAGACAACATGGCCATGCTCTGCTGCCACAGCGACAAGGGCGAAATGTTTCTGATGAGCCGCTATCCGGACGAGGATGAACTGGAGATCACCCTGGATGGCGAGCCTTCGACCCTCGACGGCGTGAAAGTCACCCTGACCAAGACCCTGCTGAAGATCGAAATTGCTGCAGCGGATGCCGATGCGTTGAACGGGGATGATGTGCTGGAAATCACCTACAACCCGGACATGGTGGATCTGGCCGAGGTCGAGGAGACCCTGAAGAACATTCTTGATGGTACTGGCACCTTTATCAGCCAGATTTGAGGGTGTCTGCACTGGCCCTTTCGCGAGCAAGCCCGCTCCCACAATGGACCGTGTCTTACTGACAGAACGCGATCAATGTGGGAGCGGGCTTGCTCCGGGCGGCGTTCCGACGGAAGGGCCCGAAAGAACACCGCACCTCCCCCGCCCTACAAATTTCCAACAATTGCCCCGGTCATTTCCCGCACTTTGCGCAAAATGCCGTTAGTCGCCACCCCCTGCGATGGATTAAAGTAACGCCCCCAGCCCCGGCGTTATCCGAACGCCTGTGGCCACCCTTTCCAGGAACAGTCATCGATGGAACATCGTGAAGCGCTGCTGGCGCTGCGAACCTTTCTTTCAACGCAGATTCTCGGCCAGGAAAAACTCATCGAGCGCTTGCTCATCGCCCTGCTCGCCGATGGCCACATGCTGGTCGAGGGCGCTCCGGGTCTGGCCAAGACCAAAGCGATCAAAGAGCTCGCCGAGGGCATCGAAGCCCAGTTCCATCGCATCCAGTTCACGCCTGACCTGCTGCCGGCCGACATCACCGGCACCGAGATCTATCGCCCGGAAACCGGCAGCTTCGTGTTCCAGCAAGGCCCGATCTTCCACAACCTGGTGCTGGCGGACGAAATCAACCGGGCCCCGGCCAAGGTGCAATCGGCGCTGCTCGAAGCCATGGCCGAACGTCAGGTCAGTGTCGGGCGCAGCACTTACGAGCTGTCGCCGCTGTTTCTGGTGATGGCCACCCAGAACCCGATCGAGCAGGAAGGCACGTACCCGCTGCCCGAAGCCCAGCTCGACCGCTTCCTGATGCACGTGAAAATCGGTTTTCCCGACGCTGCCGTCGAACGGCGGATCCTGCAACAGGCCCGGGGCGAAGCCCTGAACGGCGAAACCAAGCCTGAGCGTAGGGTCAGCCAGCAGGCGATCTTCGCCGCCCGCAAGGAAATCCTCGGTCTGTACATGGCGGACGCCGTGGAGGAATACCTCGTGCAACTGGTCATGGCCACGCGTAACCCGGCCAAGTTCGACCCGGAAATGGCCGAGTGGATCGCCTACGGCGCCAGCCCGCGTGGCTCGATCGCCCTCGACCGCTGCGCCCGCGCCCACGCGTGGCTGGCCGGTCGCGATTTCGTCAGCCCGGAAGACATCCAGGCGGTGCTGTTCGACGTGTTGCGCCACCGCATCATTCTGTCGTTCGAGGCCGAAGCCGCCGGCATCGACCAGGATCGGGTGGTGCAACGGATTCTCGACGTCGTAGCCGTCGCTTGACCCCGATGAACGCCTCTCTGCCGTCCGAACCGGGCATCCGCATCAGCCTCGCCGAGCTGATCGAGATGCGTCACCGCGTGCGCGAAGTGCAGCTGTTTTCCACGCCGAGCCAGCGCAGCCCGCTGATCGGCCTGCACCACTCGAAATTCCGTGGTCGTGGTGTGGACTTCGATCAGGTGCGGGTCTACCAGGCCGGGGACGACGTGCGCACCATCGACTGGCGCGTCACCGCACGGACCCAGGAACCGCACACCAAGCTGTTCCATGAAGAACGCGAACGGCCGATTTTCATCATGGTCGAGCAAAGTACGCGGCTGTTTTTCGGCTCCGGGCTGATGTTCAAGTCGGTGCTCGCGGCGCAGGCTGCAGCGTTGATCGGCTGGGCCGCGCTGGGTCACAACGACCGGGTGGGCGGACTGGTGTTCGGGGACAACGAGCATTACGAGATCAAACCGCGCCGCAGCAAGCAGAGTCTGCTGCAACTGCTCAACCGTCTGGTGAAAGTCAATCAGTCGCTGCACAGCGAGCGGGAGCCGGATCGCGATGCGTTTGGCGTGGCGCTGCGCCGGGCCCGCGAGGTGCTGCGACCGGGCAGTCTGGTGATCGTGATTTGTGACGAGCGCGCGCTGAGCGACAGCGCCGAGCAGCAGTTGAGTCTGTTGTCGCGCCATTGCGATCTGCTGATGCTGCCGCTGTCCGACCCCCTGGACCACGCCCTGCCCGCCGCCGGACTGTTGAGGTTCGCCGAGCGCGGCGCGCAACTGGAACTCGACACACTGAATTTCGATCTGCGCCAGACCTACCGGGCCCAGGCTGAAGCGCGCATTGCCCGCTGGGAATTGCTCGCACAGAAACTGCGGGTCTTGCTGATGCCCCTGAGCACCCAGAGCGAAATGGTCGAGCAGATGCGCGAGTTCCTTAACCCGCAGCGTCCGGGGAACGCTCGATGAACGGCCTCGAACAACTGCAACCGCTGATTTCCCCGCCACCGATCGCTTTCTGGCCGCCGGCTCCGGGCTGGTGGCTGCTGCTTCTGTTATTGCCGTTGATTGCCTTCGTGCTGTGGCGCCTGCGCCGTTTCATTCCGATCAAGAAAAAACCCGTCGTACGCGCCGAAATCCAGCTCGATCCGGTGCGCATTGCCGCGCTCGCAGAGCTGGCGCAAATGGTCAAACCCTACGACGGCGCACCGGCCGGAGCCTGGCTGCAGCAGCTCAACGGCCTGCTCAAGCGACTGTGCCGCAACCATTACCCCTACAGCCAGAGTCATACCCTCAACGGGCGCAAGTGGCTGGCGTTCCTCGACAACCGTTGCCCTGCCGCCGGCCTGACCCGCTGGATGGTGCTGGTGGAAGGCGCCTACAAGCCCGAGTGCAAACTCGACGACAAGGCCATCGCCGGCCTGACGCAAGCCGTCGACACCTGGATCCGCAAGCATGTTTGAGTTCGCCTGGCCGTGGATCTTTGTGCTGTTGCCGCTGCCGTGGCTGATGCGCCTCGTGCTGCCTGTCGCCGACAGTGGCGAGCCGGCATTGAAGGTGAGTTTCCTCGGGGACCTGGAAGGCCTCGCCCGTCGCCGCGCCCGGGCCAATCTACCAACATGGCGCCAGCAGGCGCCGTTCATGCTGCTGTGGTTGTTTCTGTTGATCGCCGCCGCCCGCCCGCAATGGCTGGGCGAACCGTTGCCGATTGCCGCCAGTGGTCGCGATCTGCTGGTGGCGGTGGACGTGTCCGGCTCGATGGACTTTCCCGACATGCAGTGGAACGACGAAGACGTCAGTCGCCTTTCGCTCGTGCAGCATCTGCTCGGTGACTTTCTGGAAAGCCGCGATGGCGACCGGGTCGGTCTGATCCTGTTCGGCAGCCAGGCCTACCTGCAGGCGCCGCTGACGTTTGACCGGCGCACCGTGCGCGTGTGGCTCGACGAAGCGCGGATCGGCATCGCCGGCAAGAACACCGCGATTGGCGACGCGATCGGCCTGGCCCTGAAACGCCTGCGCATGCGCCCGGCGCAGAGCCGGGTGTTGATTCTGGTCACCGACGGCGCCAACAACGGCGGGGAAATTGATCCGCTGACCGCCGCCAGACTGGCCGCCAACGAAGGCGTGAAAATCTATCCGATCGGCATCGGTGCCGACCCTGAAGAAAGTGGCGCCACCGCCCTGCTTGGCGGCAATCCGACCCTCGACCTCGACGAGCCGGCACTCAAGGCCATCGCCGATGCCACCGGCGGCCGCTACTTCCGCGCCCGCGACGGCAAGGAGCTGCAAGCGATCAAGGACACCCTCGACCGACTGGAGCCGGTGGCCCAGCAACCGACCCAGGCGCGCCCGGCCCAGGCGTTGTATCAATGGCCGTTGGCGCTCGCGTTGCTGTTGAGCATGTTGCTGGTTGCCCGCGAATTGTGGCCGGACAACCCGCTGCAACGGCTGTTCACCAAGGAGCTGTATCTGCAAAGCCCCCTGCCTGACTGGCGCGAACGCCTCAAGCGCCTGCGTTTGCGGAGGCGTCGATGATCGCGCTCTGGCCGCACTGGTTTCGTCCCTGGTGGCTGCTGCTGTTGCCGCTGCTCGGCTGGTTGATCTGGCAGCTCTGGCATCGGCAGAAGCGCGCCGGACGCTGGCAGATGATTCTGCCGCCGGCGTTCCATGCCGCGTTGCTCAGTGGTGGCAGCGGCCGCGACAGCAAGTTGCCGTGGGTGGCGTTGGGCGTTGCGTGGTTGTTGACGATCCTGGCGCTGCTCGGCCCGAGCTGGGAACGGGTCGAACAGACCAGCCAGAAACCGGCCGACCCGCTGGTGGTCGTGCTGGAGCTGACCCCGGAAATGCTCGCCACCGACTCGCCGCCGACCCGTCTGGAACAGGCCCGGCGCAAGTTGTTCGATCTGCTCAAAGCACGCAGCGACGCGCAGACCGCCATCGTGGTTTACGCCGGCAGCGCCCACACGCTGGTGCCGCTGTCGGACGACCTGGCCACCAGTCGCAATCTGCTTGATGCGCTCAAGCCGTCGCTGATGCCGGAAAGCGGCCACCGCGCCGATCTTGCAGTGAGCAAGGCGCTGGCATTGCTCAAGCAAGGGGCGTTGGGTCAGGGGCGCATTCTGCTGATCGGTTCATCGCTCTCGGAAGAAGAACGCCAAGGCATTCGCAGCGCATTGAGCGGGCAATCGGCGCAATTGCTGATGCTCGGCATCGGCACCGCCGAGGGCGCGCCTATTGCTCAGGAAGACGGCAGTTTCCTCAAGGACGCACAGGGTGCGATCCGCGTGCCGCAACTCGACAGCCCAGGTCTTGGCGCCTTCCTCAACGCGGTGGGTGGCGAGTATCACAGTGCCAGGCTGGATGAATCGGACCTGCGCAGCCTCGGCCTGCTCGATGGCCCGCGCAGCCTGCGCAACGACGGCCAGACCCTGCGTCTCGACACCTGGGCCGATCAGGGTTACTGGCTGCTGTTGCCGCTCTTGCTGCTTGCCGCGTGCGCCGGGCGCCGTGGCTGGTTGTTCTGTCTGCCGCTGCTCTTTTGTCTGCCGCAACCGAGCTACGCTTTCAATTTCGAAGACCTGTGGCTGCGCCCCGACCAACAGGGTTTGCATCTGTTGAAACAGAAGCGCCCGGCCGAGGCCGCGCAACACTTCGAAGATCACCAGTGGCAAGGGCTGGCGTTGTACGAGGCCGGCGATTACAGTGGCGCCGCCGAGCGTTTCGCCGAAGGCAGCGATGCCCGCGCGCACTACAATCGAGGCAACGCACTGGCGAAAAGCGGTGAGCTGGAAGCGGCGATCGACGCCTATGAACAGGCTCTGGAATTGCAACCGGACTTGCGTCCGGCACTGACCAACAAGGCGCTGGTGGAAAACCTGCTCAAGCAGAAAAACGCCCCGCCGCCCGCCGAGCCCGAAAAGCAACCGGCACAACAGAACGTGCCGGGCGACGAACCACCGCCCGCGACCGCGCCGCCACCGGCAATCAAGAATGACACGCCCAGCGAGGCCCAGCCTGCGGAATCGGCCAGCGAACCACCGCCGACCACCCCGCCGCAACCGGGGCCCAACGAACTGCCGGACAGCGCCCCGGACACGGAGCCGCACACCAGCCCGACGCTGAGCCCCGGCGAGGACAACCTCGAAGGCGAGCAGCGCCAGGCACTGGAGCAATGGCTCGGCAAGATTCCGGACGATCCGGGCGAACTGCTGCGACGCAAGTTCTGGTACGAACAGCAACAACATCAGGATCAGGAAAACACTCGATGACCCGTTTCGCCGCCCTCTTGCTGCCCCTGCTGATCTGCACGGCCACCGCTCAGGCGGCCGAGCTGACGGCCAGTGTGGATCGCAGTCGCCTGAATTCCGGCGAGACGGTCGAACTCACCCTCGAATCCAACGATGTCACGCAGTTCGGCAAACCGGACCTGACCCCGCTCGAACCGCTGTTCGAAGTGCGCGGCACGCGTCAGGTCAACCAGTTGAACACGCTCAACAACGAGAACCGCGCCACCACGCGCTGGATCATCACCCTGTTGCCGAAACAGAATGGCAGCGTTGAAATTCCGTCATTGAAACTGGGCGAAACCCAGAGCCAGCCGATCACCGTGCAGGTGGTCGAAAGCGACGTCCACGAAGAAAAGAATGTGCTTGATCCGGTGTTCATCGAGTCCAGCCTCGACCAGAGCAGCGTCTATGTGCAGGCCCAGGCCGTCCTGACCCTGCGCATCTACCATTCGGTGTCGCTGTACGACGACAGCAGCGTCACCCCGTTGCAGATCACCGATGCACGAGTCGAACAGCTGGGCGATACGCGCACCTACGAAAAAGACATCAACGGCGTGCGGCATGGCGTGATCGAAATGCGCTATGCGATCTTCCCGCAACACAGCGGTTTGCTGACCATCACCCCGCAGACGTTCAGCGCCACACGGGTGGACACTCAGCCTGCCAAAGACGCCAACGCACAGGGACCGAAACCAGGCAAAGTGTTGCGAGTGACGTCTACGGAAATCCCGCTGACGGTCAAACCCAAACCGCTCACTTATCCGGCCGATGCGCCGTGGCTGCCGGCCCGCAGCCTGAGCCTGAGCGAGAGCTGGAACCCGGAACCGGATCACACCCAGGTCGGCGACTCCCTGACCCGCAGCCTGACCCTCAAGGTCGAAGGCCTGGCCGGCTCGCAACTGCCCGCCCTGCCCGCCACCGAGGCCAACGGCCTGCGTCGCTACCCGGACCAACCGGTGCTGAACAATCAAAGCAGCGAGCGTGGCCTGATCGGCAGCCGTGAAGAACGCGAGGCACTGGTGCCGAGCCGCAGCGGTTCGATCGAACTGCCGACCGTGGATGTGGTGTGGTGGAACACCTTTGAAGATCATCTGGAACACACGAGCCTGCCAGCGCGCACCCTGCAAGTGGTGAACAATCCGAGCCTGCAGGTCGACACCCCGGCCGGCAGCGCGCAATCCTTCAACACCACCGACAGCGAAGCGCTCTGGTGGTGGAAACTCAGCACGCTGGTTCTGGCGTGCACCACCCTGCTCGGCTTCGGTCTGTGGTGGCGCGCCCGCTGGCAACCGGCAATCCTTCGCGCCGCGCAAACCGGCCCGAGCCCGCGCACCCTGCTCGACGACATCAAACGCGCAAGCCAGGCCAACGACCCCCACGCCACCCGCCAGGCCCTCGACGCCTGGGCCCGTCAGCAGCCGGAGACTCTGGCGGATATGGCTGCGCGTTTTGTGCCGCTGTCGGATGCGCTCGATGGGCTGAACGGCGCGCTGTACAGCGAGACCGGGCAGCATTGGCAGGGAGAGGATCTGTGGCGGGCGATCCGCACGATTCCGACGGCGGAGCGGGTGCAGGATCCAGTTGGGGACAGTGGATTGCCGCCGCTTTATCCGAAGTAGTTGCAGTTCAATAGAAGCTTTTGCCCGTAAACTCTCTTCTTTTTTCGCCGCGTTTTTTCCTGCGGCCATCACCTCTTTATATTGCGGAGTCAGCCTTGCGTCTGTTTCACACCTCCGACTGGCACCTTGGGCAGAACCTGCACGGCCAGGAGCGCGATTTCGAGCACGCCTGTTTTCTCGAGTGGCTGCTGCGTCAATTGAAGCTGGCGCAGCCGGACGTGCTGCTGATTGCCGGCGACATCTTCGACACGGTCAATCCACCGGTCAAAGCCCAGGAACGCCTCTACGATTTCATCGTCAGCGCCCACGAACAGCAGCCGTTGCTGACCATCGTGATGATCGCCGGCAACCATGATTCCGGCTCGCGGATCGAACTGCCCGCGCCGTTGATGCGGCGTTTGCGCACCCATGCGTTGGGCCGGGTGATGTGGCTGGACGATGGCCAGCTCGATTCAGAACGTCTGTTGTTGCCGCTGCCGAATGCGTCCGGCGAGATCGCCGCGTGGTGCCTGGCGCTGCCGTTCCTGCGCCCGGCCGAGGTGACCGGCGCGCATTTGGGTGACAACTATCTGCGCGGCATTGGGCAGGTGCATGAATGGCTGATCGAAGCGGCCAACGCCAAGCGCCAGCCGGGCCAGGCGCTGGTTGCCATCAGTCATGCGCACATGGCCGGCGGTTCGGTGTCGGAAGACTCCGAACGCAGCCTGATCATCGGCAACGCCGAAGCCCTGCCCGCCAGCCTGTTCGGGTCGAGCATCAGTTATGTCGCGCTCGGGCATTTGCACAAGCCGCAGAAGGTCAACGGTGAAGAACGAATTCGCTACAGCGGCTCGCCGATCCCGTTGTCGTTTTCGGAAATCAGTTATCAGCACCAGATTCTCGATGTCGTCCTGGACGGCGAAACCCTGGTCAGCGTCGAGCCGATACTGATCCCCCGTTCGGTCAATCTGCAACGCCTCGGCCCTGCGCCGCTGGCGCAAATCCTGCTGCAACTGGCCGATCTGCCGAACATCGATCTGCTGGCCGAAACCCAGCGCCAGCCGTGGCTGGAAGTGCGCGTGACCCTCGACGAGCCGCAACCGGATCTGCGTCATCAAGTCGAAAGCGCTCTGCAAGGCAAGGCTGTGCGACTGGTACGAATCGCCGCCGAATACGCTGGCAACCGTGGCACTGACGGCGCCGAGGACGGCAGTGCGTTGATCGAACTGGACCAGCTCACACCGCAGCAATTATTCAGCCGTGCCTGGCTCGACAATTACGGCAGCGAAGTCGACGAGCAAACCCTCAAGGACTTCGCCGAACTGCTGCAAGACGTACAAATGGAGGGCGAGCAGCCATGAAGATTCTCGCCATTCGCTTGAAGAACCTCGCTTCGCTGGCGGGCCCGTTCGAAATCGACTTCACCGCTGAACCGCTGGCCAGCGCCGGACTGTTCGCCATCACCGGCCCCACCGGCGCCGGCAAAAGCACCTTGCTCGATGCCCTGTGCCTGGCGCTGTTCGGCGCGGTGCCGCGCCTGAACAACACCGGGCGTGACGCCAAAGTGCCGGACGCCGACGGCGAAATCGCCACCGGCGACCCGCGCACCCTGCTGCGTCGTGGTACGGGCGAAGGTTTTGCCGAGGTGGATTTCGTCGGCGTCGATGGCCGCCGCTATCGCGCCCGCTGGGAGGCCAACCGCGCCCGGGAAAAAGCCGGCGGCAAGTTGCAGGCCAGCCGTCAGAGCCTGCGCGACATCGATCAGGATCAACTGCTGGCCAGCCAGAAAGGCGAGTACAAGGTTCAGCTCGAAGCCGCACTGGGCCTGAACTTCGAACAGTTCACCCGCGCCGTGCTGCTGGCCCAGAGCGAATTCAGCGCCTTCCTCAAGGCCGACGACAACGACCGCAGCGAACTGCTGGAAAAACTCACCGACACCGCGCTCTACACCCGCCTCGGCCGTCGCGCGTTCGACAAGACCAAAGAGGCTCGCGAGGCCCACAAGCAGTTGCAGGATCAGGCCACCGGTGTGACCCCGCTGCCGCCCGAAGCCCGCGCCGAACTCGACGAGCGCTTCAACGCTGCCCAACAGCAATTGAAGTTGCAGCAGGCCCAGCTCAAACAGCTTGAGCAACAACACACCTGGCTCAAGGATCTGCACCTGTTGCAGGACGCCCGACAAGCGGCGGCCGAGCAGCTGCAGAGCGCTGAACACGAACGCCAAGCGCTGGCCGGCGAACGCCTGCGACTGACGCACCTTGAACAGCTCGCCCCGCAACGGCATCAGTTTGCGCGCAAGGCTGAAATCGATGCCTTGCTGATGCCGCTGACGGCGCAGATCAGCTCACATACGCTGCAACAAGGCGAGCTGACTGAGCGCCAGACGCAACTTGAACAAGACCTCGGTGCTGCACAAATCGCCCTGACCGAAGCGCAGAAGCAACAGAGCGAAAGTGCACCGTTGCTGCGTCAGGCTTTCGATGAGCAAAGCACCCTCGCCCGTCTGGCCGGGGATGTCGCCTCCGGCACTGAAGCCAAGCAGGCCGCCGAACAGGCCTGCGCCCAGGGCCAGAGCACAATCCAGGCCCTGCTCGATCAGCAAACGCAGGTCGCCGAGCGCCTGCAACGAATCGCCGCCGATCTGGAGCAAAGCACTCATCTGGCACCGTTGAGCGAAGCCTGGAATGCCTACCGCGACCGCTTGCAGCAATTGATGCTGATTGGCAACCGGCTGAACAAGGGCGAAAGCGAACTGGCGAATCTCGAACAGAACGCCGCCCGTGCCACCGAAGAACTGGCCACACAAAAGCAGCAACTCGAAGTGCTGTTCAAGGAGGCCGGCGCCGAGCCGGATGCCGTCGCCGAGCAGATCGGCATCCTCGGCACTCTGTTGCAGGACAACCGCAAACAGCTGCGCGCCGTCGAAGAGCTGACGCGCCTTTGGGCCAGTCAACAGGAGCTGGACAAACGCAGTGCCGAGTTGCAACAGCGTCAGCTCGATGCGCAACAGGAGCGCGAGCGCCTGACTCAGGACGGGGTGAAAACCAAGTCCGAACTGACGGTCGCCGAGCAAACCCTCAGCGTCACTCGTGAGTTGCTCGAACGCCAGCGTCTGGCCCGCAGCGCCAGTGTCGAAGAGCTGCGCGCGCAATTGCAGGACGACCAGCCGTGCCCGGTGTGCGGCAGCAACGAACATCCGTATCACCAGCCGCAAGCCCTGCTGCAGAGCCTCGGCCGTCACGATGAAAGCGAGCAGGCCAACGCGCAGCAAGCGGTCGATCAACTGAAGGAAAAACTCACCGAACTGCGTACCAGTGTCGGTGGTGTCATTGCTCAACAAAAAGAGTTGCTGCAACAGCAGGAACAATTGGCGGCACAACAGCTGGCGCTGACGCCGAGCATCGAGGCTCATCCGCTGGCAGCGCAGTTGCTCAATCAGGACAGCGACAAACGCGCTGCCTGGCTGACTCGCCAGAACGATCAGCTGAACCAGAGCATCACCCAGGACGAACAGCGCCAGACCGCCTTGCTCACACTGCAACAGGAAGCGGCGCGCCTGACCCAGCAATTGCGTCACGCCGAAACCGCGCATCAGCAAGCAACCCAGCACCTGAACAATCAGCAACGCGAGTTGAGCGCTGACCGGCAGCGTCTGGACGAAGAACTGGCAGCCTTCGCCACGCTGCTGCCCGCCGAGACTCACGAAGCCCTGCGCGCCGAACCGGCCGCGACCTTCATGCAGCTTGACCGGCAGATCGCCGAGCGTCTGGCGCAAGTCGATCAGCAAAAGGAAGAGCTGGCCGAACAGCAACAACGCCAGCAGACGCTTGAAAAGGAACAGGATCGTCAGCAAAACCGCGTGCAGCAACTGCAAACCGCAGAGCAACAGCTCAACGCACTGACCGCTCAGCAACAGGCCAGCCAAGAGAAACTCACGCAGTTGCTGGGCGATCACACCAGCGCCGAACACTGGCAGCAGCAACTGGAACAGGCTGTGGAACAGGCACGCAACGCCGAATCCACCACGACTCAGGCACTGCAAAGTGTACGCACGCAGCTTGTGCAAATGGCCGCCGAGCTCAAAGCGCAGCAGGAACGCGTGCTAGCGCTGGAAACCGAAGAGCGTGATCTGGCCGGCAAGATTGCCGACTGGCGCGCTCGCCACCCGGAGCTGGATGACGGCGGCCTGGAAGATCTGTTGCGGATCGATGACACACAGGTCGGCCAGCTGCGCGAGCGTTTGCAGCGCAACGAAAAGGCCCTGGAACATGCCAAAGTGCTGTTGCAGGAACGTGATCGCCAGTTGCTCGAACATCAGGCGCAGCACAACGGCAACCTCGACGCCGAACAACTCGCCGCGGCCCTCGCCGACTTGCAGAACAAGTGCAGCGCGAGCGAACAGCGTTGCGCCGAACTGCGTGCCGAGCAAGTCGAAGATCAGCGCCGGCAGAACGCCAACTCCGCGCTGGCGCAGCAGATCGCCGACGCCAATGCCGAGTATCAACGCTGGGCACGGCTCAATGCACTGATCGGCTCGGCCACCGGCGACACCTTCCGCAAGATCGCCCAGGCCTACAACCTCGACCTGCTGGTGCATCACGCCAACGTGCAGCTGCGGCAACTGGTCAAGCGCTATCGCCTCAAGCGCGGCGGCAGCATGCTGGGTCTGCTGGTGATGGACACGGAGATGGGCGACGAACTGCGCTCGGTGCATTCGCTGTCCGGCGGCGAAACCTTCCTGGTGTCGCTGGCCCTCGCACTGGGTCTGGCCTCGATGGCGTCGAGCACGCTGAAGATCGAATCGCTGTTCATCGACGAAGGTTTCGGCAGCCTCGATCCGGAATCCCTGCAACTGGCCATGGACGCCCTCGACGGCTTGCAGGCTCAGGGCCGCAAGGTCGCGGTGATTTCCCACGTGCAGGAAATGCATGAGCGGATTCCGGTACAGATTCAGGTACAGCGCCAGGGCAATGGTTTGAGCACGCTGGAGGTGAAATGAACACGCTGTATTCCTTCCGCCGCTGCCCGTACGCGATGCGGGCGCGGATGGCCCTGCGGTATTCGGGCGTGCCGGTGGAGATCGTCGAAGTCAGCCTGAAAGCCAAACCGGCGGAGATGCTGGCGATCTCGCCCAAGGGCACGGTGCCGGTGCTGGATGCGGGCGGTCAGGTGATCGATGAAAGCCTGGAAATCATGCGCTGGGCGCTGGCGCAGAATGATCCGGATGACTGGTTGCTGGGTGGCGATTCAAGGATTGCCGAGTTGATCGAAGCCAACGATCAAGTGTTCAAGGTTCACCTGAATCGCTACAAGTACGCCGAGCGCTACCCGGAACAGCCGATGGAGGTTTATCGCGCGGAAGGTGCGCGGTTCCTGCAGAAACTCGATGAGTTACTCGAAGGTCGTGATTACTTGTTGACCGGTCATCCCTGCCTGGCCGACATCGCGCTGCTGCCCTTTGTACGCCAGTTCGCCCATGTTGATCGTGACTGGTTTGCGACAACGCCTTATGAGCGATTGCAGGCGTGGTTACAACGCTTTCTTGAGTCAGATCTGTTCACCGCCATCATGAAAAAGTAAGTGCCTTACGCCAGCACTTGGCACATGCCAATGGCCGAGCAATCCACTTGGAACGGTCCGAGAAAACTGGCTTCGGTTTTCACCGGTGGATTGCCGGCCAGCAGCCCCAGCGCATTTGCCCGTTCGATATTGTGCGCGATGGTGTGGTTGGCCTCTATGGCCCGGGCCAGTCCGCCGACTGAACCCTGACCGAACCCCAACAGGGACGCGCCATTGGTCATGATCGCCAGACCGGCGATGATCCAGAATCTGTAGCCTTTCATGCTCCGACGGCTCCTGCGAGTTCAACTGAATCCGCCGCTGCGCTTTGCGAGCGCAGTTCGAACTGGACGCCGGGATGCGCGACCTGGATCGGGGCTTCCAGGCTGTGTTGCGATTGGGATGCGAGGCTGACGAACAGCACCATGACCAGGTACAGACCGATGGCCACGTAGGCGCCGCGTTTGGCGGAAGTGATGATTGAAGTGGCCATGATGTGTGCTCCGTGGACAATGTTTCGAGGTCCACAGAATCGATCAAAAAAGCCGGGGTAACCACTCAGGGATTGGCATAGTAACCATCAGCTTCGTTGATTATTTAGCCGATCTATCTCGTCGTTCGAAAATAGCTATCGTCGGTCGCTGCGCAGGCAAAAAACTGCCCAAGGCTGCGATCTTTTGATTTTGCTTTTGGGAAACAAGATCAAAGGATCGCAGCCTTGGGCAGTTCCAGGGCGTGACGGAAATTTCAGTGTTGAGCTTTGTGATCCAGCGCGGCGTAGAAGTTCGCGCTTTGTTGCAGGTATTTCTGGGTGTAGCTCTGGGTGTGGGATTTTTTATCGCTGATTTCAACGTTGGCGCTGGCTGGCAGAGCCACGGTGGCGGAGATGGCGGAAGCGGCGATGATCGAGAAGAGATTGAAGTTCATGGCGGTAACCCTCGTGTTCAGTTGGCTTGCTTGCCCGGTTGGGCCGTGAAGCAAACTTAACGCTCGGGGGTTGCTGCGTTGAAATGCTTTGTAGCAGTAGCAGATATCAACGGGATTGATAACGCGCCACCGAAGCATGCGCTCTCTGGATGAAAACCACGGGCAACCAGCGCACGCACCAATACGGTGCAAAATAAAGAATCATGAAAATAAATTCATAAATGCGACATCAAACGTCTTTATCACGACAAATTTATATCAGTATAATTCCTGCGCTTTTTTTCTGGCCAGAATAACAGGACGTTTGAATGTGCGAGTGTAACTTTGAGCTTATGGCTGCTGTAAAAAACAGGAACATTGAATCGACTTTTGAAATACTAAAAAAAAATCACGCCTTTTAGGCTTCGACTACATCAACTATCACTTCAGATACGCCCTCCCCATCACCGCCCCAAGATCATTTTCAAAAAACAACTATGACTCCCGCTGGAACGAATACTATGAAAACCATAACTGCGTGGATTCTGACCCTGCGTTGCAGCGCGCGCTAAAAAGCAATGAACCCTTGCTCTGGTCGGAGGATATTTTCAAAGACCATTTGTTGCTTTACGGCGAAATGAAAAAATTCAACCTGAATCATGGCTGGCTGCAATCAGCCTGGTATAACTTTGCAGCCAAAGGCGTGGTGACGCTCAGCCGATCAACAGATGCAATTACTTTGCGGGAACTGGACGCCAAGGAGGCAAAAATGTCAAAACTGGTAAGACTGACGCATGCGTGTCTGTCCGAAATAATCACGCATAGTTCGCCCTATCAGGCGCATGAAAAACTCAGCCCCAGAGAGGTTGAAATTCTCAAGTGGGTCGCGGACGGTAAAACCGGCGAAGTCATCGGCAAAGTTCTTGGTATCACCGAGCGCACCGTCACCCATCACACCGTTAATATCATGCAGAAATTGAACACTACCAATAAAACAGCGGCGGCCGTAAAGGCCGCTCTGCTCGGTATCATTTAACGTTTAACCGGGGGAGTATCGTTCACTCCCCGTCTGTTGCCTCGCTACACAATCAGGCAACTTCAACGACAGCTTCGTTGCCATACAATTTCTTGCCAACCATTACCAGATCAAAATCTTCTCCACGCACGCGCGCAACGCCTGGCATGAATCCCCACCGGGTAAAACCCCACTTTTCGAATAGCCGCAAACTTTGATGATTATGCGCAAAAATTGTCGTGGCGATCACTTCGATATCCAGCAATGCCGCGGACTCCATGAGTGACTGCAACAGGAAAGACCCAACGCCTTTCGACTGTTGCAGCGGATGAATGTAGAGCCCTAGATCAGCGGTTCTGAAATATCCCGGTCGCTCATTCATGAAGTAGGAAAGCGACAAATAACCGATGACGCCAGCCCCCGGATTCGAGGGGTCTTCCGCGACCCAGATCGGTCGTCGACTGCCGACATGCTTCAAGAACCAGGGTTTCCAGGCTTCAACATTCACTGGCTCGATATCGCAGGTGCTGTTCCCCGCTTCAATTGCGCAATTGTAGATCTCAACGATGGTGGGAAGATCAGCCAGCGTCGCGGCGCGACAGGTATAGCGCGGGAAATCATACATTTTGCATGCCCTTCTCGAAGTCATAGGAAAACATGCCGGAAAAAACATGCGCAACCGAGCCGACCAGATTCAAGGTGCTGTCGGGATCAATGAACACCGACATTTTCCCCCCGGGCATCACAACAGTCACATCTGCATCTACCAATCCCAGCGTATGACATACCGCGGCAGCTGCGCAGGCACTGCTGCCAGAGGCAAGGGTGTAGCCGGAACCGCGCTCCCATGTTTCGACTTCAATGCGCGAAGGGTCGACGATGTTGACGAATTGCACGTTGGTTTTGTTGGGGAACATGGAATGCTGGGAAATCAGTGGCCCCAGCAGTTCTGCGGTGGCGCGGTTCGCTGGCTGCCCAAACACCACACAGTGCGGATTGCCAATGTCCACACAGGAAATGCACATGTCCCGACCCGCAATATGCAAAGGCTCGTTCAGCACAGTTTTCTTTTTATCCATCATCACCGGGACTTTTTTGCTCTCCAGACAAAAAGAACCGAGGCTTACGAGAAACTGGTTATGCGCTGGCAGTCGTTGTACGGCAACACTTTGCGCCAGGCGCATCAACCAGATATTGAAACTGTCCGATTGCACATAATCGTTATCGACAAGATAACGCGAGAACACACGCAGACCATTGCCGCTTTTACCGCACGCCGAGCCATCCGAGTTGTAGACCTCCAGACCCAGTTTTCCGTTGACCAAATGCGGGCCATACAACACGCCATCCGCACCGATACCGGTACGCCGATCACAGATCTTGCGCACCCACTCGATATCAAAGTTGATCGGCGCCTTGTTGGGGTCGATGACAATGTAATCATTGCCCTGCGCGGAATATTTTACAAAATCCATTTTTATACCTCTCCTGTCGATTCGAGCAAACCCAGAAACTCGGGAAACCCCAACATGATGTTCATGTTCTGCACTGCGGCGGTTGACGCACCCTTGCCAAGATTGTCCAGCCTGGCAACCAATAAGGCACGGGACTGATCATTCCCCAAGGGATCGCTGAACACATACAGATCAACTGTATTGGAACCGGCAACCACCTGCGCCTCCAGTCGGGTCTGACTCACCGCGCTGGATTCCTGCGCAGAAGCAACGTTGATAAAAGGCTCGTCGGCATAAGAATGCACAAGACATTCGCGTAGCTGTTCAGGTGTCACACCCGGCGCCAGAAATAACGGAATGGAGACCAGCATGCCACGGTGGAAATTGCCCACTGCCGGAATGAAAATCGGCGGACTTTCGAGGCCGGAGTACAGCGCCATTTCGGGCAAATGTTTATGACTGAAGTTCAGACCATAGAGGTGATGGGCAAAGGGCGGTGCGTCGCTTTCATACTCCCTGACCATCGCCGCCCCTCCGCCCGAATAACCGGATATGGCATTAATGGTCAATGGCGAGTGAGCCCGGACCTGGCCGCTGCGAATCAACGGCCTCAATAGCAATATCGCACCGGTGGCGAAGCACCCGGGATTGGTTACCCGGCGCGCCTGCCTGATTTTATCGCGATGATCGCCAGATAATTCGGCGAGCCCATACACCCACTGCGCGGCTGTACGGTGCGCGGAACTCGCATCGATCAACCGGCAATCGACTGACTGCACCGCAGACACGACCTCTTTGGCGGCCATGTCAGGCAGGCACAATATGGTCAGGTCCGCCTCTGCGATCAGACGCTTTTTCTCATCGAGATTCTTCCTGGCATCTTCGTCGATACTGATCAGCGTAACTTCGGGATGCTGTTTTAAGTGCTGTCGAATCTGTAATCCCGTTGTTCCAGACTCGCCATCAATGAATATTTTTTTCACAACAGGCAATCTCCGAGTAATCAATACATCGACAAGGCATACTTGAACTCGGACTTTATCCGCCCAAGTCCATCGCGCAATTCATCCACGGGCCTGGCAAACGTAATTCGCATTCCGTTGCGCTGACCAAACACTTCGGCGGGCATCGTCAATACCCGGGTCTGGTGCAATACCCTCCGACAAAAATCCAGCGAACTTTCCGAGGAAGTCAGATGAACCCAACAAAAGGGTGTCCCCTCGGGTGCTACGACTTCCAGCATCGGGAAACAATCCCGGGACCACTGTTGAAGCACTTCATAACCGTTGCTGCACAATTGCAAGTAATCGCTCAACAAACCGTCGTAATTATGCAAAATACGTTCGGCTATTTTTTCGCAAATAACCGAATTCGAAATGGTGGTCAAATGCTTATAGTCCATTGCCTTTGCCACGATGTCTTTGGGCCCGCACATCCACCCTATCCGAATGCCGGGTACACCAAAAATCTTTGACACCCCGGACACGGCAATGACATTGTCAAATTCGAAATGGATCACGGATGACTTGATATCGGTCAGGTATTCTTCATCGGCGATGACGAATATATTCCGTTCCCTAGCCACCTCGACAACCTTCCGTAACTCACCAGCATCAATCGACTTACCGGTCGGGTTGCAAGGATTATTCAGAATGATGACTCGAGTATTCGTTCTCAGGGCGTCCTGCACTGCTGAAGCTGACACTTTAAAACTCGCGTCATATTCGAGAATACTGATCGAACAACCTATTTCCTCTGGAACTTTCCAGGACTGCTGCCAACCCGGCGAGAATGTAATGACATGATCGCCGACGTTGAGCAAAGTGCGATACAAGAGATAAAGCGCTTCCTGCGCACCGTGAGCGATGCCAACATTACAGCGTTCGATACCATAGAGCGTCGCGACCTGCTGCGCCAAGGCGTGGCTGCCTCGATCCGTTCCATAGTCCAATACCAAATCTTCAATATCAGCACTGAAGATCCCTGCTTTGATGCAAGGAGCATTACTGTCTCCCAGATCAATGTCGTACTTGCCATGGGCTTCTCTGAACACCCATTCCTGCATACTGTAAGGCTGGCTCACCCACGTTCCCCTTTCCGTCCTGGAATCAGTTTTTCTTGTTTTCGGTAAACATCAATGCTCTGAGATCGAACTCGTAGCTATGCGGAACCGCTTTAACATTTGAGGTTTGCCCCAGAAGCAACGTATGGGCAAGCATCGAGCCAAAAGAAGTCGCCATCAGGCAAGTCGCACTCAGCGATGAAACTTTCTGCTGCTCGAAGTCCAGTTTGGGTGAATCGATGTACTGTTTGTACAGTTTCGAAGGCGCCAGTTTCCCACCAAACTTCTGCAGGCTTTCGAGTTCGCTGTCCTTATCCGAGATATCAAAGAACTCTTCGAAAGTCGGTCCATTCGGCAGAAAAACATGCACCGTCACCCCATAGGCGACCGGGCAGCAAAGGACCACCGGGATATTGCGACGGCGAGCCTCTTTATAAAGCAGTTGCCGTGGCTTGATGACGAAAAAGTCCAGCGTATCGCAGACAACGTCGACACCACTGAGGTAATCACTGACGTTGTACTCATCCAGATAATCGATGGCTTGCACGGAAACTTGCGGGTTAATCGACAGCAGTCGTTCCGACAATACTTCTGATTTCTTTCTGCCAATGGTGTGCGTCGAACAGCCGAATTGTCTGTTCATGTTTTCCGGGCCGAAAGTATCCGCGTCGGCAATATTTACCCCGCCCACCCCCATACGTACCAGACACTCAGCATAGGTATAACCGGTGCCCCCGCACCCTGGCACCGCTACTCGTTTTCCGGCAAGAACATTGAGTTCCTCTTCGGAAACCAGACCGATCATGCGACTAAACAAAACATCCCGGGAAAAATCGTGTGGCTGTTGCATCGCTATCTCCAGCAAATCATGCTTGTACGGATTCAATGACTTTCTTTTCAAACTCATCGCCATGCCAGCGATCAGTCCACGGGGAAAACGCAACGACAAAGATGTCGCGATACCCCTCTTCATTGACTGGAATAATCTCAGTCACGTCATGGAACATATTCTGGTCATCGAGCAAGACCGCCTGGCCTTCGAGGAGCGTGCCGGTATAAAAAGGCTCGGTATCCCTGGCGTTGCGATACAGGCTCATTTCGGCGCCGCTGATATCTTTACGGGTGACCACACCGATCATCACGAACGAATGACCGTCGCGATGGCGTCCCTCGGGGACGGTCACGCCCTTCAATTGCGCGTTAACGATCACCCGATATTGATGAACGTTGATTTGCCATTCCTGTGTTTCATCCAGGGCAATATCCTTCGCCCCACGCTCGATGAACGGCGTGAAGTCGACCTCGATAGGTTCATAGAACCGCTGGATGCCACCCGCTACAGGGTTGTATTTGGAAAACGTCATGTACGGACGATGGGCCAGTAATTCAAAGTCCCAGCCTTTGTCGCTGGCGATCATCTTGTACTGGGAAAAGCGTCGGTAGCGGTTACCGCCACCCATGTACTGATCGAGTGCCAAGCGAGAAAAACTGTCGATTACATCCGCCGGGATTTCCCCAAGATCGACAATACTGAAACCGTCCTGATTGATAGGCATCGACTCACTCCTCAAGCCGTTGTCGTTGCGTTGCTGCCGAGACGATCACTCAGTTCGTCCAGATAGCGCGCGGAAGAATTGATGCGAATGAGAGCGCCGAGGGCGATTTCACGACCAATACGCGGGTCTTGCTCCACCAACGGCACAACCACATTGTTGAACCAGCCATTGGCATGTTCCGTATCGATGTAGACATGGAGCTTGTGATATTCAATTCCGTGCGCAGGCATGTTGTTCCGCTCCCACGCTTTGATCACATGCTTGAAACGGCGTGGTGCCAGATATTCGGTCACTCCGAAATAGCCGACGGCCTTGAAGTAATGCCGACGAGACAATGCAAAACAAGAACTGACGTTGCCGGACACAATTGATTGCAAAAGCATCGCGCTGGACATATCGGAATCTTCGACACCTGCGGCTTTCAATGTCTGTGCAAACATCTTCGAATGAACATCGGCCTCAACGCCATTGCCCATTTCATCGAAGTAGTTTTTTGCCAGTTCCAGCTTTTGTCCAACCGGTAAACCAATCTGCATAAACGCGAGAATATCGTCAAACTTTGGATCAAGATTGGTCTCTTGAATCAAGTAATACTTGACGTCGGCAGCAGTTGCTTCCTCACTGAGAAAACGTGTGTAAAACGGATGCACACTCGAGGGACTTTTTGACACCAGTTTTTTCAGCCATTTGACATACTCCTTACCATTTACCGGAAAACCACTGATGTCTGCTTCTGGCAGCCCCTGCATTTCATACTGGAGCATTGCGCCTTCCAGCACCGACTGAATATCGCTGACAATCGGACGACGGTCCGCATTGACTTGTTCAACCCGGGTGCACTCGAATTCATTGCGATAAATGATAGCGAGGCACTCATGCAACTTGGCGAGCGCTGCCTGGTTGTTATTGACATAGGCTTCGTGCGCCAGCAATCGAGCCGACTGATTAACGTTCCTGCGAATATCGAAATCTTCATTAACGAAGTTCCATTCATCAGGGTTGCGTTCCATCGCAACAAACCATTCAAGCAGGTTCAACCCTTCCACTTTCATTGTGAACATCCTTATAAGTTGTTTTCCGTAATTACTGTGCTGTGACTGACTTAAAAATCACCGGCGATGTTTTTGATAACTCTGAGTTCAGGGTTATCACATCGCGGCTTTCACCCGTATATTCTTCGGGATTGATTATTGCGTCGACAGGACACTCAGGCTCACATACACCGCATTCGATGCAGGTATCCGGACAAATAACCAGTTGGTAGTCGGCATCGCGAAATGCGTCGACAGGACAGACATCTACACAGACTGTAGATTTGCACGAGAGACACTCTTTCCCAACTACGTATGGCATCTGGACGTTCCTTCGTCGTTCATCTTCGAATCACGCTTACTGCGAATATCTGGCTATCAGCACGACATTCGGAAAGCGCAGCCATTTAGTCGTTATTTAAATTTTAAGTACACTGTAGAAAACTACAGGTGCATAAAATCCTTGTTCGTGCAGTCACCGCATCCTGCAACTACCGCCGTGCCTTACCCGCCCCCGTGGAACGGTGCTAGACTCGGTCGCGATAGGGATTTCCACTCAAAACAACGACGTTAACCGAGGCCTGCATGTACCTTCTTTATTACTCGCCGGGCGCCTGTTCATTGGCCGCCCATATCCTTCTTGAAGAACTGGCACAGCCGTTCAAACTTGAATTGCGTTCTGCCTTGAAGGGAATTGGTACTCAAACGCCCGAGTACCTGAGCATTAATCCGAAGGGTCGAGTCCCTGCCCTGCTTTGTCTGGACAGCCCGATTGGTGACGAAGCCGGGGTATTGACCGAGTTACCCGCCATCCTTGTCTATCTGGCGCATCAAGCAAAAACCGGGCACTTCATTCCTGCCTTCCCCGGGGAATTGGCTCGGTGCCTTGAGTGGCTGAACTGGTTATCCGGGACAGTGCACAGCCTTTCTTATGGTCAGGTCTGGCGACCACAGCGGTTTGTTGACGATGAAAATCTGTTCCCGGCCATTGTTGAAAAAGGCCGGCGCAATGTCATGGACAACTACAGGTTTATCGAGCAGCACATCGGCGGAGCGCGGGGCCAATCCATATTCAGCGGTTACAACGTCGTCCACCCGGTGCTGTTGGTTTTCTGGATTTGGGGAAAGTGGATCGATCTGGATATGAACAATTCGTTTCCCGCCTGGCATCGCCTCGTGCACTCGGTGATCGAGCGACCTGCGGTGCGCCGTGCCTTGGCGACAGAGGGTATTGATCTGAAATTGTTCAATTAGGACGGCAGTTCTGCGGCACTCCATCTGCAATAAAAAACGGGCATCAACCTGAAAGTTGATGCCCGTTTTGATTTATCTGCGACCCGGGCGCGAGAGATTACTTGCGCAGCAGAAACTTCAGGTCACTCGGCGCATCCATCGGCAGTTTTTGCACGGTTTTGCCGAGCAGACCGGTCTTGCCGTCGCGCTCGACCACGACAATCTGGTTGCTCTTCTGGTTGGCGATCAGCAGGAATTTGCCGCTTGGATCGAGGCTGAACTCACGCGGGTGATCGCCTTCCACCGAGCGTCGCTGCAATTCCTTGAGCTGGCCGCTGGCCGGGTCGATGGCGAACACCAGCAACTGATTGGCGGTGCCACGGTTGCTGACGTAGAGAAACTTGCCATCGGCAGACGCATGCAACGCAGCAGCGGCCTTGTCCGAAGTCGGCTGGCCGGCAGCCAGATCGACCATTTGCGTCTGGGTCAGCACGCCGTCCTTGTAATCGAACACGGCAACCTGGGCGCTCATTTCCATGGTCAGCCAGGCATGCTTGCCATCAGCGCTGAACAGCAAATGACGCGGCCCGCTGCCTGCTGGCAATTGCACCGAGGCGGTTTTCGCCGGAGTCAGCGGCAGGTCCGCATTGGCTTTCGGGTCGAACTGGTAGATGAAGACCTTGTCCGCGCCCAAGTCGGCGGAGAACACATAACGACCGTCCGGCGAGGAAATCGTCGAGTGCACGTGGTTCGAAGCCTGACGCTCAGGGTTGACCCGACTCGCCGGGTGCGCGCTCATTTGCACCACCGGTTTGAGTTTGCCGTCGCTGCCCACCGGCAACACGGCGAGCGTGCCGCCCGGGTCCTCGACCACCGAGTAGTTGCTGACGAACAGATGACTGGCGTCGCCGCTGAGGCTCGAATGGGTTGGCTCGTTGCCCAGGCTCTGCACCTGATTGATCAGGGTCAGGGCGTGGGTCTTGGGATCGATCGAATAACTGCTGACGCGACCGACCGGGTCTTTCTGGCCTGGACCGTTTTCGTTGACCACGAACAGCCGGTGCTGATCCTTGGACAGGGTCAGCCACGACGGGTTTTCGCTCTTGATCACTTGCAGCGGTTTGGCGTCGATCTGGCCGGTGGCGCTGTCGAAGTTCATCCGGTAGATGCCCTGGCTGGTGCCGGCAGTGTAGGAACCGACCAGCAACTGGAAGCTCTCGGCCGAGGCGCTGGAAAGGCCCATCGCGCCGACGCTGCCGGCCATCAGCAATGGCCAGAATTTACGCATGTTCATTCGGTTTCATCCTCGTCGTAGGCGCTGCTGAGTACGTCGCCGAGGCAGACCAGACGGTGTTCGCCAACGGTTTTGGTGTCGCTGGCAAAACCGATGATCAACCAGCTCTGCAGGTCCTGATCAAACGTCGCCGCTGCCACCTGAGCCGGGGTGAACTCCCAATGCTTGGCTTCCCGGCCATCGATGCATTCGATGTGCAGGTTGTCGTCTTCATCGAGGGCGAATTCGAAAGCGTGCAGGCCGTCGATTTCGACCATACCGCAGTGTTCGAGGGCGTTGAGAAGGGTGTCGGTTACGGCAGTCATGGCAATCATGTCTTTCAGGGGGAAAGGGGCAATGATAGCTCAAAGCCCCGCGCTTGATCGCTCCCACGCCCCGCGCGGGAACGATCATGTGGCGTAAGTCAGAGGGCTTCGCGCGATGGCTTGCCGTCCACCAGCCGCTGAATGCGCAGCGGATTGCCGTTTTTCAGCGGTTCCGGCAGCAGACTGTCGGGGTAGTTCTGGAAGCACACGGGGCGCAGGAAACGATCGATGGCCAGGGTACCGACCGATGTGCCGCGAGCATCGGACGTCGCCGGATACGGCCCGCCGTGAACCATCGAATCGCACACTTCAACCCCGGTCGGGTAGCCATTGAGCAGAATCCGCCCGACCTTCTGTTCCAGCAACGGCGTCAGTTCCGGGAACAGCGCGAAGTCTGCCGGCTCGCCGATGATCGTCGCCGTGAGCTGCCCGTGCAGGCCATGCAGTGCAGCGCTCAACTGCGCCTGATCGGCCACTTCGACGATCACCGTGGTCGGGCCGAACACTTCTTCCTGAAGCACTTCATCGCCATCGATCAACAGGCTGACATCGGCCTTGAACAACTGCGGCTGCGCCTGATTGCCCTGCTGTGGATTGCCGGCCAGATGCTTGATGCCTGGGTGTGCCAACAACTTTTCCAGGCCCTTGCCGTAGCTGCCGAGAGTCCCGGCATTGAGCATGGTTTGCGCCGGTTGATCGCCGATCAGCGCGGCGACTTGCTCAACAAACGCCGTGAACTGTGGCGAGCGAATACCGATCACCAGGCCCGGATTGGTACAGAACTGACCGCAGCCCTGCACCACCGAGGCGGTCAGATCACGGGCGACGGTTTCCGAACGCACGGCCAGGGCCTGGGGCAACACGATCACTGGATTGATGCTCGACATCTCGGCGAACACCGGAATCGGTTGAGGGCGAGCGGCGGCCATGTCACACAGCGCCCGTCCGCCCTTCAGCGAACCCGTAAAACCGACGCCTTGAATGGCAGGATGCTTGACCAGCCATTCGCCCACTCCGCCACCATAAATCATGTTGAACACACCGCCCGGCATCGCGGTTTTCTCTGCTGCACGAATTACCGCATCGGCCACGAGTTCGGCTGTGGCCATATGGCCGCTGTGAGCTTTGAACACCACCGGGCAACCGGCGGCCAGTGCCGACGCGGTATCGCCACCGGCGGTGGAAAATGCCAATGGAAAGTTGCTCGCGCCGAACACCGCCACCGGGCCGAGACCAATGCGGTATTGGCGCAGATCAGGACGCGGCAACGGTTGACGATCCGGCAGCGGCAGGTCGATGCGCGCACCATAGAAGTCACCGCGCCGAAGGACTTTGGCGAACAGCCGCATCTGGCCGCTGGTGCGACCGCGCTCCCCCTGAATCCGTCCGGCAGGCAGCGCGGTTTCACGGCAGACCACCGCGACGAAATCATCACCGAGCGCATCCAGCTCATCGGCGATGGCATCAAGAAATTGTGCACGTCGTTCGGCGCTCAAACTGCGATACACCGGGTAGGCAGAGGCGGCAGCTTTGGCGGCGGCGTCCACCTCCTCCTGCGTCGCCTGAATGAAGTCGTGAGGCAGTGCCTCGCCCGTCGTGGCGTCGATGCTGTGCAGTTTTACGCTACCGGCGGCGCTGCGGTGCCCGCCGATGTAGTTGTGACCGAGAATCTGAGTCATGGGATCTCCTTAAAGGGTGCCGATGCTGTCCGGTTCGAATGCCGCTGCGACCGGGGCGATGCCGTTGACCAGCGGCGCGCCGAATTCGGCCTGGCTGATCTCGAACACGTCGCCGGGTCGAGTGCGAATGCCATCGGCGAACGACAGGGTCGCGGTGCCGAAGAAGTGAATGTGTACGTCGCCCGGGCGCAGGAACTGGCTGTATTTGAAGTGGTGGTATTCGAGGTTCGCCAGGCTGTGGCACATGTTGGCCTCGCCGCTGAGGAACTCGTTTTGCCACAGCACTTCGTCGTCGCGCAGGATGCGGCTGGTGCCGGCCAGGTGTTGCGGCAACTCGCCTACGCGCAGTTCCGGGCCGTAGCTGCAACTGCGCAGTTTGGAGTGGGCCAGGTACAGGTAATTCTTGCGTTCCATGACGTGATCGGAGAACTCGTTGCCCACCGCGAAACCGAGGCGATACGGTTTGCCGTCGTGGCCGATGATGTAGAGGCCGGCCATCTCCGGCTCCTCGCCGGCGTCTTCGGCAAACGGCGGCAGCGGGAACGGCTGACCGGGACGCACGACAATGCTGCCATCGCCCTTGTAGAACCATTCCGGTTGCACCCCGGCCTGTCCCGCCGCCGGTTTTCCACCCTCCACGCCCCACTTGAAGATGCGCATGGTGTCGGTCATCGCCGCTTCGTCGCCGGCCTGCTGGTGCATCTTGTCCCGGGCCGATGCGCTGCCCAGGTGCGTGAGACCGGTGCCGCTGACCAGCAGGTGCGCCGGGTCCGGATGGTCCAGCGGCGGCAGGATGCGCAAGTCTTTGAGCAACTGCGCGTAATCGTGACTGATACCGAGGCCGAGGGATTGCACTTGTTGCGCCAACGTACTGCCGGCCTCGATTGCCGCCAGTGCCAGATCACGTACGGTGTGAGCATCCTGCACTTCACGCACCAGACCGCCCTCGACCACCCCGACACGGCGCTCGCCGCTACTTAATTCGAATTGAACCAGATGCATGATGTTCTCCTGTTGAAACATATCCCGGATCGAAATCAGGTGCGTGTCGCACCGCGTGCGCTCGCTGCAAATTGCTCGACTGGCAGCACATGCTTGCGCTCCAGCAAGCGATAGACGACGCCCGTCAGAACCAGCCCGAACACCATCACCCCGGACAGGAAGTACAGGCCCGAAGCGAGGTTACCGGTGTATTCCTTCAAGGCGCCGATCACGAACGGGCCGATGTACCCGCCGAGGTTGCCCACCGAGTTGATCAAGGCAATGCCCGCCGCCGCGCTGGCGCCGGCAAAGAAACGTCCCGGCAAGGTCCAGAACACCGCCGTACAGGAAAACAGCGCAAACGCCACCAGACACAATGCCGCCAGTTGCGCCACCGGCAACGACAGCCAGGCACTGAGAAACAGGCCGATGGCGCCCAGCACATAGAGCACCGCCAGATGACCGTAGCGATCATTCATGCGGTCGGAACTGCGCGGCACGATCAGCAACCCGATGATCCCGAAGATGTAGGGCACCGATGACACGAAACCGGTCACCAGATCGCTGCCGCCGAACTGTTTGATCAGGGTCGGCAGCCACAGGCCAAGTCCATAGATGCTCAGGGTCACCGGCAGATAGAACAGCGCCAGCAGCAACACCCGTTTGTCTTTCAGCGCATGCAACGGATTGCCGTGGCGGGTCTGGCCGTATTCCTGCAGATCCTTTTTCAGTTCGCCGGTCAGCCAGTCTTTCTCGGCCTGATCCATCCATGTCACTTGCTGCGGGCCGTCCGGCAGCCAGCGCAATACCGGCCAGGTCAGCAGGATCGCAGGAGTACCGATGACGATGAACAGCCACTGCCAGCCGTGCAGGCCAAGAATGCCGTCCATGCCCAGCAGGCCACCGGACACGGGGCCGGTGATCATCATTGCGATGGGTTGGGAAAGAATGAACAGCCCGAGGATCTTGCCGCGATGGCGCACCGGAAACCATTGGGTGATGTAGTACAGAACGCCGGGAAAGAATCCCGCCTCCGCCGCGCCGAGCAGAAAGCGCATCACGTAAAAACTGTGTGGGCCCTGGACGAAGGCCATGCCGATAGTGATCGCGCCCCAGGTGATCATGATCCGCGCGAACCAGCGCCGCGCACCGAAGCGTTCGAGCATCAGGTTGCTGGGGATCTCCAGCAGAAAATAGCCAATGAAAAACAGCCCGGCACCGAGGCCGTAGGCGGCATCGCCGATGCCAATGTCGGCGCCCATGTGCAGCTTGGCGAAGCCGACGGCGGAGCGATCCACATAGGCGATCAGGTACAGCAGGATCAGAAAGGGAATCAGTTTCAGCGTGATGCGCCGGACAAGCCGCAGTTCCTGGCTCATGGGATCGGTCTCCGATTGTTGTTTTTATGGAACCTCGGGGGACGCCTCTCGCGGAAAACCGCCAGGGCCATCCCTCCGTCGAAAAGAACTATATAGTAATACTAATTACCCAACAACACTTCCAAAACGTCGATTTTGCGCTTATGTTTAGCCTAGGCTCGCAAACAATAGTCTTACAATAAGAGAATCGATCATGTCTGATAAGAAACCCACCCTGCGCTCCGCCCAATGGTTTGGCACGGCCGACAAGAACGGCTTCATGTACCGCAGCTGGATGAAGAATCAGGGCATCGCCGACCATCAGTTCCATGGCAAGCCGATCATCGGCATCTGCAACACCTGGTCGGAACTGACGCCGTGCAACGCGCATTTCCGCCAGATCGCGGAGCACGTCAAACGCGGTGTGATCGAGGCTGGTGGTTTTCCGGTGGAATTCCCGGTGTTCTCCAACGGCGAATCGAACCTGCGCCCGACCGCCATGCTCACCCGCAATCTGGCGAGCATGGACGTCGAGGAAGCGATTCGCGGCAACCCGATTGATGGCGTGGTGCTGCTGACCGGTTGCGACAAGACCACCCCGGCCCTGCTGATGGGCGCGGCCAGTTGCGATGTGCCGGCCATCGTCGTCACCGGCGGGCCGATGCTCAACGGCAAGCACAAGGGCAAGGACATCGGCTCCGGCACCGTGGTCTGGCAGCTCAGCGAGCAGGTCAAGGCCGGCACTATCACCATCGACGACTTCCTGGCGGCCGAGGGCGGCATGTCCCGCTCGGCCGGCACCTGCAACACCATGGGCACCGCGTCGACCATGGCCTGCATGGCCGAAGCGCTGGGCACATCCCTGCCCCACAACGCGGCGATTCCGGCAGTGGATGCGCGGCGATATGTGCTGGCGCATATGTCCGGCATGCGTGCGGTCGAGATGGTGCGTGAAGACCTTAAACTGTCGAAGATCCTGACCAAGGAAGCCTTCGAGAATGCGATCCGGGTCAACGCGGCGATTGGCGGTTCGACCAACGCGGTGATCCATCTCAAAGCCATCGCCGGGCGCATCGGTGTCGAACTGGATCTGGACGACTGGACCCGCATCGGTCGCGGCATGCCGACCATCGTCGACCTGCAACCGTCCGGGCGTTTCCTGATGGAAGAGTTCTATTACGCGGGCGGCTTGCCTGCGGTGCTGCGTCGACTCGGCGAAGCCAATCTGATCCCCAATCCGAATGCATTGACCGTCAATGGCAAATCCATCGGCGAGAACACCAAGGATGCACCGATCTACGGTGAAGACGAAGTGATCCGCACCCTCGACAACCCGATCCGCGCTGACGGTGGCATCTGTGTATTGCGCGGCAACCTGGCGCCGCTGGGCGCGGTGCTCAAACCCTCAGCCGCCACGCCGGAACTGATGCAGCACCGTGGCCGAGCGGTGGTGTTCGAGAACTTCGACCTGTACAAGGCGCGCATCAACGACCCGGAACTGGACGTCGACGCCAACTCGATTCTGGTGATGAAGAACTGCGGGCCGAAGGGTTATCCGGGCATGGCCGAAGTCGGCAACATGGGTTTGCCGGCCAAACTGCTGGCCCAGGGCGTGACCGACATGGTGCGCATTTCCGATGCGCGCATGAGCGGCACGGCGTACGGCACCGTTGTGTTGCACGTCGCCCCGGAAGCGGCGGCCGGCGGGCCTTTGGCGGTCGTCAAGGAAGGCGACTGGATCGAACTGGACTGCGCCAGCGGGCGTCTGCACCTGGATATTCCGGACGCCGAACTGGCGGCACGCATGGCGGATCTGCAACCGCCGCAGCAGTTGTTGGTGGGTGGGTATCGTCAGTTGTATGTCGACCATGTGCTGCAGGCGGATCAAGGTTGCGACTTTGATTTCCTTGTCGGCTGTCGAGGTGCTGAGGTCCCTCGCCACTCGCACTGACACCACCATGCCTCCTGTGGGAGCAGGCTTGCTCGCGAAAGTGGAGTGTCAGCAACCTGAGTTTGTCTGACACGCTGCTTTCGCGAGCAAGCCCGCTCCCACATTTGCTCTGTATCTGCCTCAAGATTGTGTGGTGCCTGCTATGATGCGCGGCATCTCCATCGCTCAGGATCGCGCCGCGCCCCATGGATTACCGCAAACCTTCAGACCGCAAAAGCATGCACTCGCGCATCGTTCAGGAACTGGGCATGCAGATTGTTTCCGGACGCTTTTTGCCCTGTGACAAACTGCCCGCCGAAGCCTTGCTCTGCGAGGAGTACGCGGTCAGTCGGCCGGTGTTGCGCGAAGCCACGCGGGTGTTGGTGGCCAAGGGGCTGGTGTACTCCAAGCCCCGGGTCGGCACCGTGGTCAAACCGCGCCGCGAATGGCACATGCTCGATCCGGACGTGCTGCACTGGCTGATGCAAAGCAGCCCGCAGAATGAATTCTTCAATGTGCTGACCAGCGTGCGCAGCATCATCGAACCCGCCGCCGCCGCCCTCGCCGCCCAACACGCCACGGATGCCGACATTGCAGCCATCGGCGAGGCCTACCAACGCATGGAGGCCGCACCGACGCCGGAGGCCCTGCTGCAACCGGATCTGGACTTCCACAGCCGGATTGCCGACGCGACCCATAACGATTTGCTGGCCAACCTGTGCAACATGCTGTCGGTGGCGATTGCCGAGGCGCTGAAACATTCGAATCAGCGGCCGAATCTGCATGAACTGGCGTTGCCTCGGCACAAGGCGATTCTGACGGCCATCGAGAATCGGGATGCGTTGGGGGCTCGGCATGCGACGCTGGTGCAGCTGGATGATGCGCGCAGTGCGCTTAGCGTCGTGCTAGGCACTGAACTTTCCTAAGCCTTGAGACCGCTGGCCCTCACCCTAGCCCTCTCCCGGAGGGAGAGGGAACTGACCGCGATGTCTTGCGTAATACATCGACCTGAAAAACCGAGTCGATTATGGATTCAAAGCTAATCTCTCACGTCGGTGTATCTATCCAATATCCCCCATTCGGTTCCCTCTCCCTCCGGGAGAGGGCTAGGGTGAGGGCAAGCTTTCGATCTTGCCCCATAAAAAAAGCCGCAACCCTTCAAGGTTGCGGCTTTTTCGTTTCAGCCAAATGGATCAGTGAGCAAACAGAGAGTTCCCCTTCTGCCCCGCCAGTTTCTCCGGCTTGATCAGGAACTTGGCCAGGGCCGGCAGCAGCCACAGCGCACCGAACATGTTCCACAGCAGCATGAAGGTCAGCATCAGGCCCATGTCGGCCTGGAACTTGATCGCCGAGAAGATCCAGGTGCACACGCCGATGGCCAGGCACAGACCGGTGAACAGCACCGCTTTACCGGTGGACTTCAGGGTCTGGTAATAGGCTTCCTGCAACGGCAGACCGGCACGCAGGAAACTTTCCAGACGGCTGTAGATGTAAATGCCGTAGTCCACGCCGATCCCCACGCCCAGCGCCACCACCGGCAGGGTCGCCACCTTGACGCCGATGCCCATGAACGCCATCAGCGCGTTGCCCAGCACCGACGTCAGTACCAGCGGCAGCACGATGCACAGGGTCGCCGCCCAGGAACGGAAGGTGATCATGCACATCACCGCCACGCAGATGTACACCAGAATCAGGATGGTCAGCTCAGCCTGTTTGATGACTTCGTTGGTGGCCGCTTCGATCCCGGCGTTACCGGCCGCGAGGATGAACTCCAGACCGTCCTTGTTGTTGTCCTTGGCAAACTCCTGCACGGCTTTCACCGCACGATCCAGGGTTTCAGCCTTGTGATCGTTGAGGAACACCAGCACCGGCGCCAGCGAGCAGCTGTTGTTGTACAGGCCATCGGCCCGGGCGATGGAGTTGTTCAGCACGTCCGGGTTGCGCGACAGGGTTTCCCATTTGAGGTTGCCCTCGTTCATGCCCTTGATCATCTGCTTGGACACGGTCACCAGCGAGATCGCCGATTGCACGCCCTCGGTGTTCTGCATCTTCCACATCAGCTCGTCGATCGGCGCCATGGCTTCGTAGCGCGAGCAGCCTTCGGACTTGGTCTTGACCATCACCACCAATACATCGGAACTGGTCGAGTAGTTGTTGATGATGAAGTTGTTGTCCTTGTTGTAGCGCGAGTCCGGACGCAGTTCCGGCGCGCCCTGGTCGAGGTCGCCGATCTTCAGGTTCTGGCTGTACCAGAGGCCGCCGCCGAAGGCGATCAGGGCCAGCGCGATGGACACCGGTGCGACTTTCGGGCTGGCGAAATTCGACAGCAGGCGCCAGAACGGGTGCTCGCGGTTTGCATCCTTTTTGCTCTTGGCGATGGCGCGCTTGCTGATGCCGACATAGGAAATCGCCACCGGCAGCAGGATCAGGTTGGTGAACACGATCACCGCCACGCCGATGGACGCGCCGATGGCCAGTTCACGGATTACGCCAATGTCGATGATCAGCAGCGTGATGAAGCCCACGGCATCGGCGAGAATCGCGATCATCCCCGGCAGGAACAGTTGCCGGAACGTGCGCCGCGCCGCGGTCAGGGCGTTGTCTGCCTCGCTCGATTGCAGGGCGATACCGTTGATCTTCTGCACGCCATGGGAAATGCCGATGGCGAAGATCAGGAACGGCACCAGCATCGAATACGGATCGAGGCCGAACCCGAAGAAGTGCATCAACCCCAGTTGCCAGACCACCGCCACCAGCGTGGTGCTCAACACCGCCACGGTGCTGCGCAGGCAGTTGGTGAACCACAACAGCAGGATCAGGGTGATGACGAAGGCGACGCCGAAGAACATCACCACCATCACCAGGCCGTCGATCAGGTCACCGACCTTCTTGGCGAAACCGACAATGTGGATCTTGACGTTGGGGTTCTGTGCTTCGAACTTGTTGCGGATCTTGTCTTCCAGTTCATGGGAGAACTGGCGGTAGTCCAGCGCCAGCAGCTTGCCCTGGTCCTGCGGGTCCGGGTAGGACTCCAGCAGCGGGATGTCGACGATGCTCGATTTGAAGTCGTTGGCCACCAGACGCCCGACCTGACCCGACTTGAGCACGTTGTTGCGCAGCATGTCGAGGCTGTCCTGGGAGCCGTCGTAGCTCTGCGGGATCACTTCACCGCCGGCAAAGCCTTCCTCGGTCACTTCGGTCCAGCGCACGCTCGGGCTCCACAGCGACTTCAGGCCGGAACGGTCGACGCCGGAGATGTAGAACACCTCGTCGTTGATCTGGCGCAGGGTCTCCATGTACTCCCTGGAGAAGATGTCACCGTCCCTGGCCTCCACCGATATGCGCACGGTGTTGCCCAGGTTCGTCAGATCGTTGCGGTGCTCCATCATCTTCTCGATGAACGGATGCTTGAGCGGGATCATTTTTTCGAAGCTGGTAGACGGCCGGATCAGCGTGGCCTGCCAGAACAGGAAAATGCTGACCAGCAGGCAGATCACGATCACTGCCGGGCGGTTATTGAAGATCAGGCGTTCGAGGAACGTCGCCTTGTCCTGATGATGAGTGCTCAAGGAAGTCATAGCCCCGCCTTCTTATTATTGATTCGGCTCATTTGCCCAGCTCCGCGCCGTTCGCAGTAGTGACCCGAACGCCACCCTGCCCGCTCAGGATCAGATTGCCGTTGCCGGCGGCGGTGACCGACGACAGCGAGATGCGATCCGGACGGTTGAACACGCTGAAGGTTTCGCCGTTGTCACTGCTGCTGACCACCGAGCCGCCGTTGCCGACGATGACGATGGAGCCGTCGTCGAGCCGCGTGGCGCCGGACAGGCCGAACTCCAGCGCACCACGCGCAGCCTTGAGTTCGACCTGCTGCCAGGTGCTGCCGAAATCAGTGGAGCGGTAGAGGTTGCCACGCAACCCGTAGGCCAGCAGCGTGGAAGGCTGGGCCGTGCCGATCACACCGAACAGCGAGCCTTGATACGGGCCTTCGATTTTTTCCCAGGTCTGGCCCCAATCGGCGGAGCGGAACATCGCGCCCTGCTCGCCCACGATGAACAGCCCGGCGTCCTTGACGGCGGCGATGGCATTGAGGTGGAACTGATCCTGGTTGTCGAGGCGATCGCTGACGTCTTGCCAGTGCTTCCCACCGTCGGTGGTTTCCAGCAAGACACCGTAGGCCCCTACGGCCAGGCCGTTGTTGACGTCCTTGAACCAGAGGTCGAGCAGCGGCGATTCGCGCTTGAGGTCTTCGAACTGTTTGGTCCAGGTCTGGCCGCCGTCTTCACTGGCGAGGATCTGCGCGTCATGGCCGACGGCCCAGCCGTGTTTGTCATCGACGAAATACACGGCCGTCAGCAACTGACGGCTCGGCACCTTGGCCTGGGTCCAGGTCTTGCCCTGGTCATCGGAGTAGAGAATGTGCCCGCGATCCCCGACCGCCACCAATCGGGCGCCGGCGTGGACGACATCAAGCATCAGGCTTTTCGGGGCCTTGGCCGATTCGATGGCGTAGACCACGTCGGCGGGCGCTTCGGCGGCCAGTACGGGCGCCGACAAGGTGGCAAAGCCCAGCAGAGAGAGTGCTGTGGCCAGCAACGCGGTGTTGCGAAACGCCGGCGGGCGGCAACGACTCATAGACCTTCCCCTATTTATTATTGTTAGGCCATTCGGCCTTCAAGGGCGCCGCAAGTGTGCTCCAGCGACGGTTGGTCAGAAGCATAGTCCTGAAACCCGCAATCCAGAGCCACTTCGGAAGCTGGCTCATCCTATCGGGCATTCGAAACGTCTGACAATCGGCGCAACGTTATCTTTTGTTAACCGAAAGGGGTTACAGCAGCGGCTGAATGCACGGGCATTCGTCCGACTGATGGCAGGGATTCTTGCGAAGGGGACTTGCACGATCGGTATTATGGTATACCATAAGACGCACAGACACTCTTTATCCCCCTACGGAGCAGCTCATGAGTTTCGAAATTCGCAAGATCGTCAGCTATGTCGAAGAGACCTTCATCGAAGGCGGCAAGGCTTCCGACACCCCGGTGACCATGGTCGGCCTGGCTGTCGTGATGAAGAACCCTTGGGTCGGCAATGGCTTTGTCGAAGACCTCAAGCCGCAGATCCGCGCCAATTGCTCCGACCTCGGCGCGATGATGGTCGAGCGGCTGGTGGGCATCATCGGCGGCGCCGAGAAGATCGAGGCTTACGGCAAAGCCGCGGTGGTCGGCGCCGATGGCGAGATCGAACACGCGTCGGCGGTGATCCACACCTTGCGCTTCGGCAACCACTATCGCGAAGCGGTCAAGGCCAAGAGCTACCTGAGCTTCACCAACAAGCGTGGCGGTCCGGGGACTTCGATTCAGATCCCGATGATGCACAAGGATGACGAGGGCCTGCGCTCGCACTACATCACCCTGGAAATGCAGATCGAAGATGCCCCCCGCGCCGATGAAATCGTTGTGGTACTCGGTTGCGCCGACGGTGGTCGCCTGCACCCGCGCATCGGCAACCGCTACATCGATCTGGAAGAACTGGCCGCCGAAAAAGCCCAGTAATCACAATAAAAAAAGGCATTGCAGGAGCGCTCCATGATTCGGCTCACCGCTGAACTCACCCCGGCCGGCACCAGTTATCTGGCGACAGGCGTTGGCCAACCCGTGGTGTTGATCCACGGCGTGGGCCTGAACAAAGAAATGTGGGGCGGCCAGATCGTTGGCCTGGCCACGCAATACCGGGTGATCGCCTACGACATGCTCGGCCACGGCGCCAGCCCGCGCCCGGCCAGCGGCACCGCCCTGCTCGGCTATGCCGATCAGTTGCTGGAGCTGCTCGACCACCTGCAATTGCCCCAGGCATCGGTGATCGGCTTTTCCATGGGCGGTCTGGTGGCGCGGGCGTTTGCCCTGCACTACCCGGAGCGCCTGAAAAGCCTGGTGGTGCTCAACAGCGTGTTCAACCGCAGCGAAGAGCAGCGCGCCGGCGTCATCGCCCGCACCGCGCAGGCCGCCGAACACGGACCGGACGCGAATGCCGAAGCGGCGCTGTCGCGTTGGTTCAGCCGTGAATATCAGGCGGCCAACCCGGCACAGATCGCCGCGATCCGCCAGACCCTGGCCGGCAATGATCCGCAGGGCTACCTGACCACTTACGAACTGTTCGCCACCCAGGACATGTACCGCGCCGACGACCTGGGCAGCATCCAGGCGCCGACGCTGATCGCCACCGGCGAGCTGGACCCTGGATCGACCCCGCAAATGGCCGAGCAACTGGCCGCGCGCATTCCCGGTGCGATGGTTGCCGTGCTGCCCGAGCAACGGCATATGATGCCGGTAGAGTCGCCACGGCTGGTCAACCAGACGCTGCTGGAGTTTCTCGACACCGCACACGCCCGACAAAACCATATAAAGGGGATCGTTGCATGACGCTCGCACGCTTCCAGATGTGCATCGGCGGAGAATGGGTCGACGCCCTCTCCGGCAAGACTTTCGAAAGCCTCAACCCGGCGCTGGCCGAACCCTGGGCCGAACTGCCCGACGCTGACGAGGCCGACGTCGAACGCGCCGTGCAAGCCGCGCAGACCGCCTTCGACAGCCCGGCCTGGCGTGGTTTGACCGCCACCGCACGCGGCAAACTGCTGCGTCGTCTCGGTGACCTGATCGCCGAAAACAAGGAACAACTGGCGCAACTGGAAAGCCGCGACAACGGCAAACTGATCCGCGAAACCCGGGGTCAGGTCGGTTATCTGCCGGAGTTTTTCCACTACACCGCCGGCCTTGCCGACAAGCTCGAAGGCGGCACCCTGCCGCTGGATAAACCCGATCTGTTCGCCTACACCGTGCACGAAGCCATGGGCGTGGTCGCCGCGATCATTCCGTGGAACAGCCCGCTGTACCTGACTGCGATCAAACTGGCGCCGGCGCTTGCAGCGGGCAACACCATCGTGATCAAACCGTCCGAACACGCCTCGGCGACCATTCTGGAACTGGCGCGCCTGGCCCTCGAAGCCGGCATTCCACCGGGGGTGGTCAACGTGGTCACCGGCTACGGCCCGAGCACCGGTGCCGCCCTCACCCGCCATCCGCTGATCCGCAAGATCGCCTTCACCGGCGGCGCAGCCACGGCCCGGCATGTGGTGCGCAGCAGCGCCGAGAACTTCGCCAAGTTGTCGCTGGAGCTGGGCGGCAAGTCTCCGAACATCATCTTCGCCGACGCCGATCTCGACAGTGCGATCAACGGCGCCATCGCCGGGATCTACGCGGCGTCCGGCCAGAGCTGCGTATCCGGTTCGCGACTGCTGGTGCAGGATGAAATCTACGACGAATTCGTCAGCCGACTGGTGGAGCGCGCCCAGCGCATCCGCATCGGCAACCCGCAGGACGACAGCAGCGAAATGGGCCCGATGGCCACCGCGCAGCAGCTGGCAGTGGTTGAAGGTCTGGTGGCTGATGCCATCGCTGAAGGTGCGCGCCTGCGCCTGGGTGGCAAGCGGCCGAGCGGCGTGGGTGACGGCTGGTTCTACGAGCCGACGTTGTTCGAATGCGACCGCAACTCGATGAAGATCATGCAGGAAGAAGTCTTTGGTCCGGTCGCCTCGGTGATCCGCTTCAAGGACGAAGCCGAAGCGCTGGCGATTGCCAACGACTCGCAGTTCGGCCTCGCCGCTGGCATCTGGACCCGCGACCTGGGCCGCGCCCATCGTCTGGCCCGGGACGTGCGTTCGGGGATCATCTGGGTCAACACCTACCGCGCAGTGTCGGCGATGGCACCGATCGGCGGCTTCAAGAACAGTGGCTATGGACGCGAAAGCGGCATCGATTCGGTGCTGGCCTACACCGAACTGAAAACGGTGTGGATCAACCTCTCTCAGGCACCGATGCCTGATCCGTTTGTGATGCGTTAGGAGTCCCGTGACATGATCGAACCCGGCATTTACAAAGACGTCATGAGCTCGTTTCCGTCCGGGGTCACGGTGGTCACCACCCTCGACCCGGATGGCGGCATTGTCGGGATCACCGCCAGCGCCTTCAGTGCGCTGTCGATAGATCCGGCGCTGGTGCTGTTCTGCCCCAACTACGCCTCCGACACCTACCCGGTGCTGCGCGACAGCAAGCGTTTCGCAATTCACCTGCTGTCCGCCGACCAGACCGCCGAGGCCTACGCTTTCGCCGGTAAGGGCAAGGACAAGGCCAACGGCATCGACTGGCATTTGAGCGAGCTCGGTAACCCGATCCTCGCCAAGGCCACGGCGATCATCGAGTGCGAGCTGTGGCGCGAATACGACGGCGGCGATCACGCGATCATCGTCGGCGCGGTGAAGAACCTGATCCTGCCGGCGCAACCGGTGACGCCGATGATTTATCACAAGGGCAAGCTCGGCGCGTTGCCGACCTTGGCCTGAGAGATTCACACAGACTCCACTGTGGGAGCGGGCTTGTTCGCGAAGGCGTCGTGTCAGTCGACATCTATGCTGAGTGAGCTACCGCATTCGCGAGCAAGCCCGCTCCCACAAGGGAATTGTGGTGACTGGAGGATTTATGAGTAACGAGAAGTATGAAAAGGGTTTAAAGATCCGCACCCAGGTGCTGGGCGAAGCCTATGTGCAGCGCTCGATCGAGAACGCCGACGACTTCACCCGCCCGCTGCAGGAAATGGTCACCGAATACTGCTGGGGCCACGTCTGGGGACGCGACGGCCTGTCGCTCAAGGAGCGCAGCATGATCAACCTGGCGATGATCTCCGCGCTGAACCGCCCGCACGAACTCAAGCTGCATGTGCGCGGCGCCTTGCGTAACGGCCTGAGTCGTGAGCAAATACGCGAAATTCTGCTTCAGGTCGGTATTTATTGCGGCGTCCCGGCAGCCGTGGACAGTTTCCGGCTCGCCCGTGAAGCCTTCGCCGAAGCCGACGCCGAGGCCTCCAGTTAACCCCTCGGCTGTTTGAATGCCCGTCTGGCATGGACAGCCAACTTAAAGAGCGGACCCCATGAAACGCCTGCCACTCGACGACAGCTTCAAGGTCAATCGCAACCCCGTCACCCTGCGCGAAATCGTGCTGGATAAACTGCGAAGCGCCATCATGAACTTCCAGCTGCTGCCGGGCGATCGCCTGGTGGAGCGCGATCTGTGCGATCGCCTGGGCGTGAGCCGTACGTCGGTGCGTGAAGCCTTGCGTCACCTGGAATCCGAAGGCCTGGTGGAATTCGCCGACGCCAAGGGCCCGCGCGTGGCGATCATCACCCTCGCCGATGCCGTCGACATCTATGAACTGCGCTGCGTGCTCGAAGGCCTGATCGTTCAGCTCTTTACCCTGCGCGCCAAGGCCAAGGACATCAAGGCCCTGGAAAAAGCCCTCGACGAGAACCGCAAGGCGCTCAAGGACGGCGAGCTGCAACAGGTGATCGACTCGGTGCAGGGCTTCTACGACGTGCTGCTGGAAGGCTCGGGCAACCATGTCGCGGCCACTCAACTGCGTCAGTTGCAGGCGCGTATCAGCTACCTGCGGGCGACATCGGTGTCCCAGGAAAACCGTCGCGGCGCGAGCAACCAGGAAATGGAAAAAATGGTCGAGGCGATCAAGAGCGGCGATCCGCTGGCGGCGCATCAGGCGTGTGTCGATCACGTGCGCGCTGCGGCTGCCGTCGCTCTCGATTACCTCAAGCGCAAACAGGAAGAGACCGGCGACACACCGCCAATCACCCTGCCCATCGCGCTGAAAGAACCGCGCATAGGTCACTGACATGTTCAGCCCGAGCTTTTGCCCGAAATGCGGTGGCGCCGACCTCGGTCAGCAAGTGCCGCCGGGCGATACGCACGAGCGCCTGATGTGCCGCGGCTGCGGCTACATCCACTACGTAAACCCGAAAATCATCGCCGGCTGCATCATCGAGCAGGACGGCAAATACCTCTTGTGCCAACGGGCGATTCCCCCGCGCCCCGGCACCTGGACCCTGCCCGCCGGTTTCATGGAAAGCGGCGAAACCACCGAACAGGCGGCCCTGCGCGAAGTCTGGGAAGAAAGCGGCGTACGCGCGGAAATCATCTCGCCTTATTCGATCTTCAGCGTGCCGAAGATCAGCGAGGTCTACATCATCTTCCGCGCCCTCGCGCTGGAGATCACCGGCCAGTACGGCCCGGAAACCCTCGCCTGCAAATTCTTCGCCCCCGAAGACATTCCGTGGGACCAGATCTACTACCCGGCGATCCGGCAGATCCTCGAACGCTACATCGAGGAACGCCAGGCCGGGGTGTATGGCATGTACATGGGCAATGACGACAGCGGCAAGATTCATTTCATGCGCTGAGGATCACCTCTCCCACAAGGGATCTGTAGTGTGGCTTAAAGCGGGGCGATACCTTCGACGATGACGATCTCCGCCCGCGCCCACTCCTCGCGATAGCTTTTCGCTTCCTGATACGCCGCCGAGCGGTAGCACGCCACCGCCTGCTCGTAGCTGTCGAATTCAATCACCACGCTGCGCTGTGGCGTCGCCCGTCCTTCCATCGCTTCGCTGCGCCCGCCTCTGGCCAAGAACTTCGCGCCGAACTCGGCGAACGCTTCCGGTGCGCGTTGGGTGTATTGGTTGTAGTGATCGGGATCGATGATGTCCACGTGAGCAATCCAGTACGCCTTCATAGTGACCTCTTGGTTGATTTTGTATTATGGTATACCACGAATTTCATCCACATCGAGAGTCCAGCATGGCCTTCAACAGCATCGAAGAAATCATCGAAGATTATCGCCTCGGCAAAATGGTGTTGCTGGTCGATGACGAAGACCGGGAAAACGAAGGTGACCTGCTGCTGGCCGCCGACCGTTGCACGCCCGAGGCGATCAGTTTCATGGCCCGTGAGGCTCGGGGGCTGATTTGTCTGACGTTGACTGACGATCATTGCCAGCGCCTGGGGCTTGAGCAGATGGTGCCGAGCAATGGCAGCGTGTTCAGCACCGCATTCACGGTTTCCATCGAAGCGGCGGTCGGTGTGACTACCGGCATTTCTGCTGCCGACCGCGCTTGTACGGTGGCCGCTGCGGTGGCGCCAAATGCTCGCGCAGAAGATCTGGTGCAGCCCGGTCACATCTTCCCGCTGCGCGCCAAGGAAGGTGGGGTGCTGACCCGCGCCGGTCACACCGAGGCTGGTTGCGACCTGGCTCGGCTGGCGGGTTTCACGCCCGCTTCGGTGATCGTCGAAATAATGAACGACGACGGCACCATGGCCCGCCGCCCGGATCTGGAACTCTTCGCGCGCAAGCACGGGATCAAGATCGGAACCATCGCCGACCTGATCCACTATCGCCTGAGCACCGAACACACCATCGAGCGTATCGGCGAGCGGGAACTGCCGACGGTGCATGGCACGTTCCGTCTGATCACTTTCGAAGACCGTATCGAGGGCGGCGTGCACATGGCAATGGTCATGGGCGAACTGCGCCGTGAGGAACCGACGCTGGTGCGCGTGCATGTGATCGATCCCCTGCGGGATCTGGTCGGTGCCGAGTACAGCGGGCCGACGAACTGGACGTTGTGGGCAGCGCTGCAGCGGGTCGCGGCCGAAGGGCATGGCGTGGTGGTGGTGCTGGCCAATCATGAATCTTCCCAGGCGCTGCTGGAGCGCATTCCGCAACTGACTCAGCCGCCTCGGCAATTCAGTCGCTCGCAATCGCGGATTTATTCGGAGGTGGGGACTGGGGCGCAGATTCTGCAGAACCTTGGGGTGGGCAAGTTGCGTCATCTGGGGCCGCCGCTGAAATACGCCGGTTTGACTGGCTACGATCTTGAGGTGGTCGAGAGCATTCCGTTCACCGAGTGATTGGATGTTGCATTTCAAGCGACTAATGCTGCCCTCACCCCAGCCCTCTCCCGGAGGGAGAGGGAGCAGATCTCTATGCTGTTCAAAACTCGAGTTCGACTCTGAGTTTCAGGTCGATGTATAGCGGTAAAACAACTCGGTCGGCTCCCTCTCCCTCCGGGAGAGGGCTGGGGTGAGGGGCTGGATCTAGAATCCACTGAAAATATCAAACCAGACACCCACAAAACCCACATTCGCCAGATAACCGGTACGGCAAAGTGCTTGCACAAAGTTTGGAATACCATAATATGATATTCCATAGACCGGACGACCTGAAAAAACGTCCAGCTACTGCTCCCGACAGGCGGGCAACAACGCAAGCCCGCTCAAAAACACAACAATGAGGGCGTAAAAATGGTGTTGAACAAAGCTGCAACCGCGATCTTTCTTGCGGGACTGCTGAGCGTGACCGGTCAGGCCGCGATGGCCGCCGAGAGTGTGAACTTTGTCAGCTGGGGCGGTAGCACCCAGGATGCGCAGAAACAGGCCTGGGCCGATCCGTTCAGCAAGGCCAGCGGCATCACCGTCGTGCAGGACGGCCCGACCGACTACGGCAAACTCAAGGCCATGGTCGAGAGCGGCAACGTGCAATGGGACGTGGTCGACGTCGAAGCCGACTTCGCCCTGCGCGCCGCAGCCGAAGGCCTGCTCGAACCCCTCGACTTCAAACAGATCCAGCGCGACAAGATCGACCCGCGTTTTGTCAGCGACTACGGCGTCGGCTCGTTCTTCTTCTCCTTCGTCCTCGGCTACAACGAGGGCAAGCTCGGCGCCAACAAGCCGCAGGACTGGAGCGCGCTGTTCGACACCAAGACCTTCCCCGGCAAACGCGCCCTGTACAAATGGCCGAGCCCCGGCGTGCTTGAACTGGCCCTGCTCGCCGACGGCGTGCCGGCCGACAAGCTCTACCCGCTGGATCTGGATCGCGCCTTCAAGAAACTCGACACCATCAAGAAAGACATCGTCTGGTGGGGCGGCGGCGCGCAGTCGCAGCAACTGCTGGCCTCCGGTGAGGCGAGCATGGGCCAGTTCTGGAATGGCCGGGTCCACGCCCTGCAAGAGGACGGCGCACCGGTCGGCGTGAGCTGGAAACAGAACCTGGTGATGGCCGACATTCTGGTCGTGCCAAAGGGCGCGAAAAACAAGGACGCGGCGATGAAGTTCCTGGCCAGCGCCAGCAGTGCCAAAGGCCAGGCCGACTTCTCCAACCTGACCGCCTACGCCCCGGTCAACGTCGACAGCGTGGCGCGTCTGGACTCGACGCTGGCCCCGAACCTGCCGACTGCCTACGCTAAGGATCAGATCACTCTTGATTTCGCGTACTGGGCCAAAAACGGCCAGGCCATCGCGACACGGTGGAACGAATGGCTGGTCAAATGAAAATGGCGGCCACCGCGTCCCGTCCCTCCACTGCCACCGGGAGCGCCGCCAGCGCTGCCGGGTCGGCCGCCGGAAAAAAGGCGAGTGCCATGGCGCCAGCCCCGTCCCTCAAGCAACGCTGGCGCGGCGCCGGCAATCTCGCGCCGGCGCTGTTGTTCCTTGGCCTGTTCTTTCTCGCGCCGCTGATTGGCTTGTTGCTGCGCGGCGTGCTGGAACCGGTGCCGGGCCTTGGCAACTATGAACAACTGTTCGCCAACTCGGCGTATGCACGGGTGCTGTTCAACACCTTTTCGGTGGCGGGACTGGTGACGGTTTTCAGCCTGCTGCTGGGCTTTCCGCTGGCCTGGGCGATCACCCTGGTGCCACGGGGCTGGGGCCGCTGGATCCTCAACATCGTGCTGCTGTCGATGTGGACCAGCCTCCTCGCCCGCACCTATTCCTGGCTCGTGTTGCTGCAAGCTTCGGGCGTCATCAACAAGGCCTTGATGGCCATGGGCATCATCGATCAGCCGCTGGAAATGGTGCACAACCTGACCGGCGTGGTGATCGGCATGAGCTACATCATGATCCCGTTCATCGTGCTGCCGTTGCAGGCGACCATGCAGGCCATCGACCCGATGATCCTGCAGGCCGGTTCGATCTGCGGCGCGAGTCCCTGGACCAACTTCTTCCGGGTGTTCCTGCCGCTGTGCCGGCCGGGTCTGGCGTCCGGCGGGTTGATGGTGTTCGTGATGTCGCTCGGTTACTACGTCACCCCGGCGCTGCTGGGCGGGGCGCAGAACATGATGCTGCCGGAGTTCATCATTCAGCAGGTGCAGTCGTTCCTCAACTGGGGCCTGGCCAGCGCCGGCGCCGCGTTGCTGATCGTCATCACCCTGGTGCTGTTCTACTTCTACCTGAAGCTCCAGCCGGAATCCCCGGTTGGCGCCAGTAACGCGAGGTAACCCGACATGCTCCTGACGCCCAATGCCATGAGCCGCCGGATGCGCTTCGGCCTGTATTTCACCACCGGGCTGATCGGCCTGTTCCTGCTGTTGCCGATCGTGTTCATCGTGCTGCTGTCGTTCGGTTCGTCCCAGTGGCTGGTATTCCCGCCGCCGGGCTGGACGCTGAAATGGTACGGCCAGTTTTTCTCCAACGCCGACTGGATGAACGCAGCAGCGGCCAGCCTCAAGGTCGCGGTGCTGACCACGATCTGCGCCGTGGCCCTCGGTTTACCGACTGCCTTTGCGCTGGTGCGCGGACGCTTCCCCGGCCGGGAAATGCTCTACGGCCTGTTCACCCTGCCGATGATCGTGCCACTGGTGATCATCGCCGTGGCGGTGTACGCGCTGTTCCTCAAGCTCGGCTACACCGGGACGATGTTCGCCTTCGTCGTCAGCCATGTGATCGTCGCGCTGCCGTTCACCATCATCTCGATCATCAACTCGCTGAAGCTGTTCGATCAGTCGATTGAAGACGCGGCGGTGATCTGCGGTGCGTCACGCCTGCAAGCGGTGTTCAAGGTGACCTTCCCGGCGATCCGTCCGGGCATGGTGGCCGGCGCCCTCTTCGCCTTCCTGGTTTCATGGGACGAAGTGGTGCTCAGCGTGATGATGGCCAGCCCGACCCTGCAAACCCTTCCCGTGAAAATGTGGACCACCCTGCGCCAGGACCTGACGCCCGTGATCGCCGTCGCCTCGACGCTGCTGATCGGCCTGTCGGTATTGGTCATGGTGATCGCCGCCGCCCTGCGCCGGCGCAACGAAATCAGCGCCTGAGCGCCCAGGAGTACGACATGAGTGCCGTGATCAAAGACGCATCCCAGCAGAACGACAAACCCCTGGTCAGCCTGCGCAACCTGAACAAGCACTACGGCGACTTCGCGGCCGTGGACAACATCTCGCTGGACATCAAGGACGGTGAATTCCTGACCTTCCTCGGCTCCAGCGGCTCGGGCAAAAGCACCACGCTGTCGATGCTCGCCGGGTTCGAAACCCCGAGCAGTGGCGAGATCCTGGTCAACGGCCAGTCGCTGGTCAACGTACCGCCGCACAAGCGCGACATCGGCATGGTGTTCCAGCGTTACTCGCTGTTCCCGCATCTGTCGGTGCGCGACAACATCGCCTTCCCGCTGGCGATTCGCAAACTCGCGGCCGCCGAACGTGACAAGCGCGTCGATGCGATGCTGAAACTGGTGCAACTGGAGCAATTCGCCCATCGCCGCCCTTCGCAATTGTCCGGCGGCCAGCAACAACGGGTCGCCATCGCTCGCGCTCTGGTTTACGAGCCACGCATTCTGCTGATGGACGAACCGCTCGGCGCACTGGACAAGAAACTGCGTGAAGACTTGCAGGATGAATTGCGCCAGCTGCACCGTCGCCTCGGCATCACCATCGTTTATGTGACCCACGATCAGGAAGAAGCCATGCGCCTGTCCCAGCGCATCGCGATTTTCAGCCACGGCAAGATTGTCGGGCTCGGCAGCGGTTATGACCTGTACCAGAATCCGCCGAATGCGTTTGTGGCGTCGTTCCTCGGCAACTCGAACTTCCTCAAGCTCAAGGCACAGGGCAACGCGGCGGCGAGTTTTGAGGGGCAATCATTGTCGATCCGCCTGACGGCAGGATTGCAGACCGGTCAGGACGTGCTGCTGATGGTGCGCCCGGAAAAGGCGTTGGCGTTGAGTGTGCAGCAGGCGAATGACGAGCCGTTGGCGGCGGGCTGGAACGAGGTTTCGGCGAAGGTGGTCGAGGTGCTGTTTCTGGGGGAGAGTCAGACGTGCAGTGTGGTCACGTCAGGCGGGACTTCGATGACGGTGAAGGCGTTGTCGGCGGCGGGGATGCCGTTGAAGGCCGGGGATCCCGTGCAAGTGCGTTGGGCGACGGCGGATGCTTGCGTCTATACCGAGTGGGCTGAGAGTGATTTGAACAAAGCGGCGGGGGCTCATTAACACCGAGTCGCCTGCCCGCCCTCACCCCAGCCCTCTCCCGGAGGGAGAGGGAGCCGACCGAGTTGTCTTGCGCTGTACATCGACCTGAAAAACCGAGTCGATTATGGATTCAACGCAGTTCACTCAAGTCGGTGTATTTCTTCAATATCCCCCAATCAGTCCCCTCTCCCTCCGGGAGAGGGCTAGGGTGAGGGCCAGCAGACGACGCGGTCTCACTTGATAGCCGCAAAACCCTCAATTTCGTCAGGCCAAGCCGTCAACACCTCAAACCCGTCCTCAGTCACCGCAATCATGTGCTCCCACTGCGCCGACAGCGAGCCATCCTTGGTCAGCACGGTCCAGCCATCCGGCATGTTCTTCACATGGCGCTTGCCGGCGTTGAGCATCGGTTCGATGGTGAAAATCATCCCCGCCTTCAGCTTCATGCCCTGATTCGGATAACCGTAGTGCAGCACCTGCGGTTCGTCGTGGTAGACCTTGCCGATCCCGTGCCCGCAGTACTCGCGCACCACGCTGAAACCTTCCTTCTCCGCCAGGCTTTGAATTGCATGGCCGATGTCGCCCAACGTAGCACCCGGGCGCACGACACGGATGCCGGCGCACATCGCTTCGTAGGTGGTCTTGATCAGATGCTGCGCTTGGGGTGAAGCCTGACCGACCACGTACATTCGACTGGTGTCGCCGAACCAACCGTCCTTGATCACCGCGATGTCGAGGTTGAGGATGTCGCCATCCTTCAACGGCGTACCGGATGGAATGCCGTGGCAAACCGCGTCGTTGACCGACGCGCAGACGGTTTTCGGGAAGCCGTGATATCCGACGTTCGCCGGGATCGCCTTCTGCACATTGACGATGTAGTCGTTGCACAACTGGTCGAGTTGATCGGTCGTCACACCAGCCTTGACGTGCGGCACCAGCATCGCCAGTACCTCGGCAGCCAGTTGGCCGGCCACGCGGGATTGGGCAATTTCGGCCCGGGAGTTGATCTTGATCGGATTTCTCATGCCTTGGCCGCCTCTTTGACCGAGGCGTTCTGCGCGGCGTCCGCCAGTGCGCAGACTTGCTGCAGATCCAGGCCACCGGCCTGTTCGGCACGAATCAGCAACCGGCAAATGGCATGGTGATCAAGGTCGGGATACAGCTCGGCGAGCATGCCGATGCGCATCCAGTGCTCGGCCTGCGCGTTGATCGAGCGGCTCAGTGCGTTGCTGGAAATGCGCAGATTCTCGTGCATATCCTCTGAAATCTTTACGATGCCCATGGCAAAATCCGATATGAAATATATATGGATCGTATATTAGCCAGGCATCTCCCCGAATTGCAAATTTCGCTGAGAAGTCAAATCGCAGGCAAAAAAAAGCTGCCAAAGTTGGCAGCCAAAATCATGAAAAGCACGCGATGTATTGGGGCCAAGAATAGGTGCCTGATAATGACAGTGTCATGACAGCGACAAACTCATTGAACCGCCCTCCCCGCGTCATCAGGTTGTCATCGAACCCACGGCAGAATCCTCGCAAACCGTCCCGAGCCTCCCGACGGAAGATCTGCAAGGATTCCCATGAAAGAAGACACCTCGCTGTTTGCTGCCATCGACCTGGGCTCGAATGCGTTTCGCATGATGATCGGTCAATCGGTGCGCAGCAGAAAGGGCTTCATGATTCAGGAAGTCAAAACCTTGCGTGAGCCGGTGCGTCTGGCCGAAGGCTTCGATGGCCGGGCACTGGATGAAATGGCGCTGGATCGTGGCTGGCAGGCGCTGGCGCGGTTCGGCAAGAAGCTGCGCGGTTTCGAACCCGGTCGCGTGCGTGCGGTGGCCACCAGCGCGGTGCGCGAGGCGGACAATGCGCAGCTGTTTCTGGCGAGCGCGGAGCGGCATCTGGGGTTTCGCATCGATGTGATTTCCGGTCACGAAGAAGCGCGTCTGGTCTACGCTGGTGTGGCCCACACCCTGCCGGTCGCCGATGAGATGCGTCTGGTGGTCGACATTGGCGGCGGCTCCACCGAACTGATCCTCGGTCAGGGTTCGCAACCGTTGCTGACCGAAAGCATCGCTATCGGCAGTGGCACCTTGAGCACGCGCTACTTTCGCAACGGCGAGATTTCCCCCGGCGCCCTGCAAGAGGCCGAACGGGCGGCGATCCTGCAATTCGAAAAGGTCGCCCGCCGCTATCGCGCCCAGGGCTGGCAGCAGACCATAGGCTCTTCGGGCACCGCGCGGATGCTCGCCAAAGTGCTCAAGGCCAATCACCTGAACGACTACGGTCAGGGCGGCATTACCTACGGCGGCTTGCTGCGGCTGTCGCTTCGTCTGCTGAAGGTCGGCAACGTGCGGCAACTGAAACTCGCCGGCCTGCAGTCTCACCGCCAGAGCATTCTGCCCGGTGGGCTGGTCGTCATGCTCGCAGCCTTCAAGGTATTCGGTATCGCGCAAATGGAACCATCGGAACCCGGTTTGAGACTGGGTGTTCTGCACGGTCTGATGAGCAACCACTGATCGGTTTTCGCTGCCGGATATTCATCGTCAGATCAAGCCGTTGATGACGCTGAAGACGCCCTTTGAATACTCAATGACGCCTCTGTGTAAACCTCGGTAAATCGCTCCCTTCCTCTCTCTGATTTCGTTCTATGGTTAGATCGAAATGGCTGAATTGCACGCTGACTAATGGTTGCGACAGTTGATGTCTGCGCCTATGTTGCACGCGAGCTTTTCCCCCGCGAATGGAACGCGATCAACACCACAAAGAGGTGAAGAAATGTCAAAGGATTCACGCCCTGCCGTACTTGGGCTGATCGGCAATACGCCGCTGGTACAAGTCACCCGCTTCGATACCGGTCCCTGCACCCTGTTTCTCAAACTCGAATCACAGAACCCCGGCGGCTCGATCAAGGACCGCATCGGTCTGGCGATGATCGATGCCGCCGAACGCGACGGTCGCCTGCAACCCGGCGGCACGATCGTTGAGGCCACCGCTGGCAACACCGGCCTGGGCCTGGCGCTGGTCGGACGCGCCAAGGGCTACCGGGTGGTGCTGGTGGTGCCGGACAAGATGTCCACCGAAAAAGTCCTGCACCTCAAGGCCATGGGCGCCGAAGTGCACATCACTCGCTCCGATGTCGGCAAGGGTCACCCCGAGTATTACCAGGACGTCGCCGCCCGTCTTGCGAAAGACATACCCGGCGCGTTCTTCGCCGACCAGTTCAACAACCCTGCCAACCCGCTGGCCCACGAATGCAGCACCGCGCCGGAAATCTGGGCGCAGACCGAGCATGACCTGGACGCCATCGTGGTCGGCGTCGGCTCGGCCGGCACGCTGACCGGCCTGACGCGCTTCTTCAAGCGCGTGCAGCCGGATCTTGAAATGGTCCTGGCTGACCCGGTCGGTTCGGTGATGGCTGAATACAGCCGCAGCAAGCACTTGGGCACCGCCGGATCGTGGGCGGTGGAAGGCATCGGCGAAGACTTCATTCCGTCGATTACCGATCTGTCGAGCGTGCGCAGCGCCTACTCGATCAGCGACGAAGAAAGCTTCGATCACGCCCGTCAGCTGCTGAAAGCCGAGGGCATTCTCGGTGGCTCGTCCACCGGCACCCTGCTCGCCGCCGCGCTGCGTTACTGCCGTGAGCAGACCGTGCCGAAGCGCGTGGTCAGCTTCGTCTGCGACACCGGCACCCGTTACCTGTCGAAGGTCTACAACGACCAATGGATGACCGATCAGGGCCTGTTGCAGCGCAAACGCTACGGCGACCTGCGCGACCTGATTGCCCGCCGCTTCGAAGACGGCAAAGTCGTCAGTGTAGGCCCCGACGATACGCTGATGACCGCGTTCCAGCGCATGCGCCTGGCCGATGTCTCGCAGTTGCCGGTGCTGGTGGATGGCAAACAACTGGTCGGTGTGATCGACGAATCGGACATTCTGGTGCGCGTACACGAAGACGCCTCGCTCTTCAGCAAGCCCGTCGCCAGCGCGATGACCGACAAGCTGCAAACCCTCGCCCCCGGCGCCACGCTGGCTGAACTGGAAGCCGTGCTGAGCAGTGGCCTGGTGGCGATCATTGCCGACGCTTCAGGCTTCCACGGCCTGATCACCCGCGTCGACATGCTCAACCAACTACGGAGATCCCTTGCATGAGTCAGCACGACAAGAACGCCCGCCCGCAGGGTTTCGCCACCCGCGTGATCCACGCAGGGCAGACGCCGGACCCGACCACCGGCGCGCTGATGCCGCCGATCTACGCCAACTCCACGTACCTGCAAGACAGCCCCGGCGTGCACAAGGGTTTCGACTACGGCCGCTCGCACAACCCGACGCGTTTTGCCCTGGAGCGTTGCGTGGCGGACCTTGAGGGCGGCACCCAGGCATTCGCCTTCGCGTCCGGGCTGGCGACGATTTCCACCGTGCTCGAGCTGATCGACGCCGGCTCGCACATCGTCTCCGGCAATGACCTTTATGGCGGCACTTTCCGCCTGTTCGACAAGGTGCGCCAGCGCAGTGCCGGGCATCGGTTCAGCTACGTCGATCTGGCCGACCTGTCGGCGTTCGAAGCATCGTTGCAGGACGACACGCGCATGGTCATGGTGGAAACGCCGACCAACCCGTTGCTGAGCCTGTCCGACCTCGCCGCCATCGCGCGCATCTGCAAGACGCGCGGGATCATCTGCGTGGCCGACAACACCTTCGCCAGCCCGTGGATCCAGCGTCCGCTGGAACTGGGTTTCGACATCGTGCTGCACTCGACCACCAAATACCTGAACGGTCACTCCGACGTGATCGGCGGGATTGCGGTAGTCGGCGACAATCCTGCGCTGGCCGAGCGCCTGGGCTTCCTGCAGAACGCTGTCGGCGCCATCTCCGGCCCGTTCGACGCCTTCCTCACCCTGCGCGGCGTGAAGACCCTGGCGCTGCGTATGGAGCGTCATTGCAGCAACGCACTGGAACTGGCGCGCTGGCTGGAACAACAGCCGCAGGTCAAACGCGTCTACTACCCGGGCCTGGAATCGCACCCGCAGCATGAACTGGCCAAACGGCAGATGCGTGGTTTCGGCGGGATGATTTCCCTGGATCTGAACAGTGATCTGGCGGGCGCCCGGCGCTTCCTGGAGAACGTGCAGATCTTCGCTTTGGCCGAAAGCCTTGGCGGTGTGGAAAGCCTGATCGAGCACCCGGCGATCATGACTCACGCGACCATTCCGGCCGAAACCCGTGCCAGGCTCGGCATCGGTGACAGCCTGGTGCGTCTGTCGGTGGGCGTCGAGGATATCGAGGATCTGCGTGCGGACCTGGCGCAAGCCTTGGCCAGCATCTAATCCGCAGAAACGTCAAAGCCCGCACGAAGCGGGCTTTGGTATTCGAGTAGGCGGCCAGTGCTGGTCTCTGGCTTACGAGGTTTCTCAGGACTCCCACAGTACAGGCAATGTGCTCTGCTGCTTCACACGGCATAAGGGCTGGAACCCAGCGCGGGGTTCTTTCTAACCGTGTACCCTTCGGAACGCGCCCAACGCTTCCTCGCTATCCGCTTGCGCATCAGTCTGCGTCTTCGCCTACAACCTTGAGCCTAGCAAACCCGCTGCGGTGCGCTACGCGGTTTTTAGATTGATTGTTTTCTAGCGCACGCCTGCAAGGAAGCTAACCGACTATCGCCTTCAGGGCCCTTCCAACTGCCACCCGCCAAGGGCGAACTATACTTTTCAGTTCGCTGTTCAGATTTCCTGTAAACCGTCGACACCCGTGCGCCTTGAGGTGCGCCCGTGCCAATCGCCAATCTGGTTAACCCCAGGCCAACGAGCCTTCCGTCGATGAACCAATGACGGGCAATGCTCGGATGCTTTGTGGCTGATGGGTCGTGGAGAAAATCATGAAACACAAGCTTTGGTCAGGCGTCGTCCTGGCGGTCGCTGCATCGGTCGTGGTGATGCCCAGTGCCTGGGCTGCGCAGGCTCAGGCGCTGGCGTCTGACGGGGCGGATCACGTCAAAGCCGGGGCGGTTGCTTCGGATGGTTCGAATCATGTCGGCGCAGGGGCAGTAGCTTCTGATGGTTCAGACCATGTTGGCGCTGGCGCTGTAGCGTCTGACGGCTCCGACCATGTTGGCGCTGGTGCGGTGGCTTCGGATGGTTCGGATCATGTGGGCGCGGGTGCAGTAGCTTCAGATGGTTCGGATCACGTTGGCGCTGGGGCTGTGGCCTCCGACGGCTCCGACCATGTTGGCGCTGGCGCTGTAGCTTCTGACGGTTCCGATCATGTCGGTGCCGGCGCTGTGGCCTCTGACGGTTCGGACCATGTTGGTGCCGGCGCGGTGGCTTCTGATGGCTCCGATCACGTCGGTGCCGGCGCTGTAGCTTCTGACGGCTCCGATCACGTCCGCGCGGGCGCCCTCGCCTCCGATGGCGGCGATAAAGTGGGAGCCAGTCGATTCGCGTCCACTCGCGTTGGCGTAGGCTCTGACCAGGTCGCTTCCGCTCTCATGACCGGCAGTTATTCAGACCAGTTCAACACCCCTCAATGACCGCTATCGGCGCAACCAGCCCGCCGCTGGTTGCGCCGCTCTAGCACATTTGTGCTAATCGACCACCTCGTTCCCTGGCGTTATATTCCCTCGCAACCCCCGACGCTCCCTGACATTGCCGCTGCGCAGTGCGCGGGATCGTTGCGCCTGGAAAAACAACAACACCAAGGAAGAAACACCATGAAACTGCAGCTCAGCCTCGCCAAGATTACGGTTCTCGGTGCCCTGCTCCTCGGCGCCAGCGGTTGCCAGACCGCCAAACCCACCGAAGACAGCATGCGCGAACGTGCCCAGACCGTCATTGGCCAACCGGTCACCAAGATCGGCAACATCCGCAACGACAGCACGCTGACCTACTACACCGCCTACACCGCCGCCGGCGAGTACAACTGCGAATTACCCAGCGGCGCGATCATCGCGGTGGCCAGCATGGGCATCATGACGCCGCCGCTTTCCTGCCTGCCCAAAGGCGCGTCGCCGATTCCGTACCAGTAATCCGGCGCAGGAAAACCGTTCCAACGCCTCTTCTCATCCGGTAAAGGATTGCGTTCAATCATGAAAACACTCATCGCCACCCTCAGCCTCGCCGCCGTCGTGCTCACCGGCTGCGCCACACCGAAACAATGGGAAGCCACCGGCGGCAGCAAGACCGACGGCGTCGTCCAGGTCTCCTACGAACTTGGCCAGTTCGAAAGCGGGCAGACCTCCGCCGCCCAAGGGTTGGCGACGGCCGAAGGTCGCTGCAAGGTCTGGGGCTATAAGAGCGCCGAACTCTCAGGTTCGGAGAAAAACATCTGTCGCACCATGGGCCAGTACAACTGCCTGCAAACCACCATCACGCAGGACTATCTGTGTAAGCGCTGACCGCCTCGGTCTGCCGGTCGCGCAGCGCACGCAAGGTCGCGCGCAGCTCGGCCGGGCGCACCGGTTTGGACAGAATGGCAATCTGGCGGTCATGCAGGGCCGCCTGGATTTTTTCGATGTCATGCCCGGTGATGATCATGGCCGGCACCGCATACCCCCGCTGACGGCGAACCTCATCGATGCACTCGATGCCGGTACTGTGGGTACCGAGGTCATAGTCGGCAACGATGATGTCGCAGTCGGTGACCAGCCCCTGCCCCGTCAGCTCGGCCTGCACGACGCAGCCCCAGCGCTCCAGTAACGCCGACGTCGCCAGCAGGACGTTGCGATCATCCTCCACCAGACACACCTTCAACCCCGTCAGCAGTCCAACCTGACGAACTTCGTCGCGATTGACGGGCAGCTGCGGTGCCACCCGTGACAGCCCCTGCAGCGTCACGGCCGTGCCGTGCCCCAGTCGAGAGCGAATCCGCACATCGACGCCGATCATCTGCCCCAGCCGCTTGACGATCGAAAGGCCCAGCCCCACGCCTTCAACGTCCTTGTCGCGCAATTGACGAACCCGATAAAACTCCTCGAAAACCTTGGGCAGATGCTCCTCGGCGATGCCTGTGCCACGGTCATAAACCACGATGGCCAACCCCGTCCCTTTTCTGCGCACGCCCACCAGCACCGGTCGCTGCGCGCCATATTTGAAGCAGTTGGACAGCACGTTCTGCACCATGGTCGCCAGCAGGGCCGGATCCGTGTACACCCAATGCTCGCAACGGTGCAGACGTAATTCCACACCCGCCCAACGCGCCGCTTCGACGTTCTGGCGAATCAGCTCCGTCAGCCACTGCCCCAGTTCCAGCGTTTGCATCCTGGGTTGAACCCGGCCGTTATCGAGGGTGTACAGATCGAGGATCGAGCGGAAAAGCTGCGACACGTTGAGCAGCGAACGGTCGATGCTGTCCACCAATTGCCGCTCGTCTTCACCCAATCGGGATTCGCGCAGGCACGCCGTGAACAGACCAATGGAATGAATCGGCTGGCGCAGGTCATGGCTGGCTTGGGCCAGGAAGCGCGACTTCTCCAAATTGGCCGCGACTGCCTCTTCGGAGGCCTTGCGCGTACGCTCCAGCAGCAGGTGCGCATACACCGGAATGACCGTGCTGGTGATCATCAGCATCAACACCATGAACGGTTGCGCCTGCCAGTACGGCGTCAACCGATAGACCGCCAGTAGCGCGAGCAATGCCAGTACCGTGGCAATCGCCAGATAGCGAGAGCCATAACGCATGCCGTTACCGAGATTGACCCAGACCATGACTGCATAGATGGGCAACGCCGCCTCACCGCCGACCACCAGACCGAAGCAGGTGCCGGTGTAATCGTGGATCATGCCGAATATCCGCCGCGCAGGATAATGCCCCGGCCAACGTACGATGGCCTGACGCAGCCCGACGGAGGCCAGCAAAAACAGGGCAATGTAGGTGACCACCGGCAGGTAAGTCTCGAAGCGCTGCCCTGGCAAGAAGCCGAGCACGCCCATGTAAATGAGCGCGATGCTGGCGATGATGATGCGTAGATTGGCCTGATCGAGCTCGGTGTTTTTCTCGAACTTCATGGGGGGAACGTCCTTGTGCGGCAGTCGTCATAAACAACACGAACCAACAGGCAATGCCTTCGCCCGGTGCTAAGGTGCATGCCGTGAGAAATGCTGACCCAGGGAGGGTTGTGCAATGACATGCCGAATCATCATAGCCGACGATCATCCACTGTTTCGCGAAGCGATGATGCGCACAGTCCGGCGCCTGTTGCCGCAAGCGCTGATCGAAGAAGCCGGCGACCTCGACAGCGTGCTCGCCCTGCTGCCGGCCGGCGATGAGCCCGACACCTTGATCCTCGACCTGCGCTTCCCCGGCCTGACCTGTGTCACCCAGCTCGCGGAACTACGCCGCCGCTTGCCGCGAACCACGCTGATCGTGGTGTCGATGGTCGACGACGAAGCGTTGATCGGCGAAGTCATGGCCGCCGGCATCGATGGTTTCATCGGCAAGAACATCGCCCCCGATGAGATCGGTCAGGCGATCCGGGCGATTCGTGAAGGTGAGGTTCTGGTGAAGTTTGCCCCGTCCGGCCTGCTGCCGCTGGACACAGGCACCGCCCTCACCCCGCGTCAGCAAGAGGTTTTGCGGCTGATCGCCAAGGGCAAGACCAACAAGGAAATCGCCCGTGAACTGGATATTTCGCCGTTCACGGTGCGGATTCATGTGTCGTCGTTGTTGCGGGCGCTCAACGTGCCGTCGCGGGCTGCGGCGGCAGTCAAGTATTCCGGTGCGGGTTAGCGTTGGAAGGCGTGATCAAGGATCCACCTGCGCCATCAATTCGGGCACTGATTCCTGCCGTTTCGCATACCGCTGCGCCAGCACCGCGCAGACCATCAGCTGAATCTGGTGAAACAACATCAGGGGCAGAATCAGCACCCCGATGGTGCTGCCGGCGAACAACACCTGAGCCATCGGCACACCGGTGGCCAGGCTTTTCTTCGAGCCGCAGAACAAAATAGTGATTCGGTCTTCCTGACTGAAACCGAACGCCTTGCCCAGCAGCGTCGACGCCAGCAGCACCAGCGCCAGCAGGATGCAGCAGGCCACCACCAGCCCCAACAGGTCGATGACCGGAATCTGATGCCAGATGCCTTCGTTGACGGCCTCGCTGAACGCGCCGTAGACCACCAGCAGAATCGAACCCTGATCGACGAATTTCAGCCAGTTCTTGTTACGGCCGACCCAGGCGCCGATCCAGCGGCGGGCGATCTGCCCGGCAATGAACGGCAGCAGCAGTTGCACGCTGATCTTCAGGATCGCGTCGAGGGTCGAACCGCCGTCGCCGTGCACGTTCAGCAACAGCGTCACCAGCAATGGCGTCAGAAAGATCCCAAACAGGCTGGACGCCGCCGCGCTGCAAATCGCCGCCGGAATGTTGCCCCGGGCCAGCGAAGTGAAGGCAATCGCCGACTGCACCGTCGCCGGCAGCGCGCAAAGGTAAAGCATGCCCATGTACAGGTTGTCACCGATCATCGGCGACAGCAGCGGTTTGAGCGCCAGCCCCAATAACGGGAACAGGACAAAGGTTAGGCTAAACACCAGCAGATGCAGGCGCCAGTGACCGGCGCCGGCGATGATCGATTCGCGCGACAGCTTGGCGCCGTGCAGAAAAAACAGCAGCGCAATCGCAATGTTGGTCAGCCAGCCGAAGCCGGCCGCGACCTGGCCGCTGGCGGGCAGGAAGCTGGCCAGCAGCACCACGCCGATCAGGGTCAGGGTGAAGTTGTCGGGCAGGAATCTTGGGCGCGTCATGGTTTGCTCATCCGGGGGTTGCCAGTACGTGGAAGCGACTCTAACGTGGCTGGAAATTACCGACTAACGCCGAAGAGCCTCAAGATGCCGCCAAAAGGACATGACAAAAGTGTCAGACGCAGCATTCCCGGACTGCCCAGCCTGCCGCGTCCGTTGTACGGGCGCACCGAATCGCTGCCCAATCGCGCCCTGACCCGCCGCCACAGTCATCCGTGGGTGCAATTGTCCTACGCGATCCAGGGCGTACTCGAAGTGCAGACCGCCGCCGGCCGCTTCGTTGCGCCGCCGGAGCGGGCCGTATGGATTCCGGCGGGCGTGCCCCATCGGGTATTCAGTTCGCCGCACACGGAAATGCGCAGCCTGTACATCGATTGCAGCGTCGCGGGCTGGGCGCTGGAGCGCTGTCATGTGCTCGGTGTCAGTGATCTTTTGCGTGAGTTGATCCGGGCCTTCAGTCAGATTCCTGTCGAGTATGACCAGCGCGGCCCTCACGGTCGGCTGGCGCAGGTCATCCTCGACCAATTGGCCGAAGCCCCGCAGATCGACCTGATGCTGCCACTGCCTCAGGACATCCGTTTGCGCCAGATTTATCAGAGTCTGGAGCAGCATCCGGAACAGCAGACCACACTCAGTCACTGGAGCGAAAAGTTCGGCGTGACCGAGAAAACCCTGAGCCGGCTGTTCCTGCGCGATACCGGCCTGACCTTCCGCGCCTGGCGCCAGCGCTTGCGTTTGCTGGGTGCGCTGACGCCGCTGGAGCGTGGTGAACGCGTCACCGAAGTGGCTCTGGCCTGCGGTTATGATTCGACATCGGCGTTCATCGCAGCCTTTCGCCAGCAGTTTGGAGAGACGCCCGGAGAATTTTTTCGCTGATTTTTGTCGATATTTATCGAATTAGGACATGCCAATGGACAAACTTCAGGGTAGAGTTTCGTCCATCAAGAATGATTGACACGTTTCGACGATAACAATGATCAACCACCCTTTAGCGAACCTGTCGGCGGTAACAGCATGATCGAAGTCACTGAAGTCTCCATTGCCCAACTGCGCGCAGCGCTCGAATCCGGCCAGACCACGGCAGTTGAACTGGTTCAGGCCTATCTGGCGCGTATCGATGCCTATGACGGCCCGGACACCGCCACCGCCCTGAACGCGGTGATCGTGCGCAACCCCGATGCCCTGAAGGAAGCCCAGGCCTCCGATGCCCGTCGCGCCAAGGGCGAAACCCTCGGTCCGCTGGACGGCATCCCCTATACCGCCAAGGACAGCTATCTGGTCAAAGGCCTGACCGCTGCGTCCGGCAGTCCGGCGTTCGCCGATCTGGTGGCCCAACGCGACGCGTTCACCATCGAGCGTCTGCGTGCGGGCGGCGCAATCTGCCTGGGCAAGACCAACATGCCGCCGATGGCCAATGGCGGGATGCAACGCGGCGTCTACGGTAGGGCCGAAAGCCCGTACAACGCCGCTTATCTGACTGCGCCGTTTGCTTCCGGCTCGTCCAACGGTGCCGGCACCGCCACCGCTGCAAGCTTCTCGGCATTCGGTCTGGCGGAAGAAACCTGGTCGAGCGGTCGCGGCCCTGCCTCGAACAACGGCCTGTGCGCCTATACGCCTTCGCGCGGGGTGATCTCGGTGCGCGGCAACTGGCCGCTGACACCGACCATGGACGTGGTGGTGCCCTACGCCCGCACCATGGCCGACCTGCTGGAAGTGCTCGACGTGGTGGTCGCCGAAGACACCGACACCCGTGGCGACCTGTGGCGCCTGCAACCCTGGGTGCCGATCCCGAGCGTGGCCTCGGTGCGCCCCGCTTCTTACCTCGATCTGGCGGTGAAGAGTGATGCACTGGCCGGCAAACGCCTGGGCGTGCCGCGCATGTACATCAACGCCGACCCCGAGGCCGGCACCAGTGAACATCCGGGAATCGGCGGCCCGACCGGGCAACGCATCAACACCCGCGCCTCGGTGATCGATCTGTGGAAACAGGCCCGCCAGGCCCTCGAAGCGGCCGGTGCCGAAGTCATCGAAGTGGATTTCCCGCTGGTGTCCAACTGCGAAGGCGATCGCCCGGGCGCGCCGACCGTGTTCAATCGCGGCATCGTCTCCAAAGAGTTCATGCACCACGAACTGTGGGATCTGTCGGCCTGGGCCTTCGATGATTTCCTGCGCGCCAACGGCGACCCGAAACTCAACCGTCTGGCGGACGTCGACGGGCCGAAAATCTTCCCGCACGACCCGGGCACCCTGCCCAACCGTGAAGGCGACCTCGCCGCCGGCATGGACGAATACGTGCGCATGGCCGAGCGCGGCATCACGCCGTGGGATCAGATCCCGACGCTGCCGGACGGCCTGCGCGGCCTGGAGAAGACCCGCAAGCTCGACCTCGAAGACTGGATGGATCGCCTCGGCCTCGACGCCGTGCTGTTCCCGACCAACGCCGACGTGGCCCCGGCCGACGCCGACGTCAACCCGGCCTCGGCCGACATCGCCTGGAGCAACGGCATCTGGGTCGCCAACGGCAACCTCGCGATCCGCCACCTCGGCGTCCCGACCGTCACCGTGCCGATGGGCGTGATGGCCGACATCGGCATGCCGGTCGGGCTGACGTTTGCCGGACGTGCCTATGACGACTCGACACTGTTGCGACTGGCGGCGGCGTTCGAGGCGACCGGTTCGAGACGTCTGGTGCCGCCGCGTACGCCAGCACTGGCAACCGGCAAATAAGAAAAAGGCGGGATCTTTCGATCCCGCCTTTTCTTTATCTTTCTGCCAACTCTTCCAGTAAATCCGCCGAAGGCACAAAGAACAGACTGCCGGTGACCGCCGTGCTGAAGTCCAGCAGCCGGTCGTAGTTGCCCGGCGGCTTGCCGACGAACATGTTTTCCAGCATCTGCTCCAGCGGTTCCGGCGAACGCGCGTAGCCAATGAAGTAAGTGCCGAACTCCCCAGCGCCGGGTCGACCGAACGGCATGTTATCGCGCAGGATTTTTACTTCCTCGCCGTCCTTGGTGATGGTCGTCAAGGCGCTGTGGGAATTGCTCGGCTTGACCGAGTCATCCAACTCGATATCGGACAGTTTGGTGCGCCCGATTACCCGCTCCTGGGCCTCGACCGACAATTCGTTCCACGCCTTCATGTTGTGCAGATACTTCTGCACCAGCACGTAACTGCCGCCACTGAACGGCTGATCTTCATCGCCCACGAGGGTGAAATGCTCGGCTTTGCGGCCGACCGGATTTTCCGTGCCATCGACAAAACCGATGATGCTGCGCATGTCGAAATAGCGGAAACCCTGCACTTCATCAGTCACAGTAACGGCGCCGTCCAGCGCCGACATCAGCTGCGTCGCCAGTTCGAAACACAGGTCCATCTGATCGGCGCGAATGTGCAGCAGCAAATCGCCCGGCGTGGAAACGGCGCGCCGCCCTTCTACGCCGAATTCGCGGAAGTCGTGCAGGGACGCGGGGCGTGGACTGCCGAACAGACGATCCCACGCGCTGGAAGAAAACCCGCAAACGCAGGACAAGTTTCCAGAAGGGACACGCTTGCCGACCGAGCGCGTCAGGCCGGCGACATCGGCGCACCAGCCACGGACTTTTTCGGTGGCCTCAGTCTCGGCGTTGAGGGTCGCCACGATGAATATGGCAGCGCTGGTGATCGGGCTGCAGACGGCTTGAGGTTCTGGCGTGTCGATGATCGTAGCTCCCGGAGTGGTGGACTGACTCGACAGCGAGGTTAGCAAAGAAGTGTTGAATGAAGTATTACCCTCGCTCTGCCCGAGTCGTCCGACACTTCGTTATTCACGAACAATACCCACGAAATAAACGATTTTTCTTTGCTTGAAGGCTCCCACTAGCATGGCCCCGTCTACCCCGAAAAACATAAAGACAGGGAGAACGGCATGCACCCCATCAACATCGGCGAACCCTGGATGTGGGCCGCCTTCATCGTTTTTGTCCTCGCCATGCTGGCCGTTGACCTGTTCGTCTTCGGTGGGCGCAAGGCGCATCGGGTTTCGGTACGTGAAGCCTCAGCCTGGGTGATCGCCTGGTGCATGCTGGCGATGGCCTTCGCCGGGTTGCTCTGGTGGTACCTCAGTGGCGAACTCGGGCCCGAAATCGCCAAGGTCAAGACCCTGGAATTCCTCACCGGTTACCTGATCGAGCAGTCGCTGTCGATCGACAACATGTTCATTTTCGTGATGATCTTCAGCTACTTCGCCGTGCCGCCGGAGTTGCAGCGCCGGGTGCTGCTGTACGGCGTACTGGGGGCGATCGTGATGCGCGCGGCGATGATCTTCGCCGGTGTTTGGCTGGTGTCGCAGTTCACGTGGCTGCTGTATGTGTTCGGTGTGTTCCTGATCATTACCGGGATCAAGATGTTGATGTTCGCCGATCAGAAGCCGGATCTGGAAAAAAATCCGATTGTGCGTTGGGCCCGTGGACATTTACGCATCACCCATAGCTTCCATGGCGAGCGCTTTTTTGTGAGGCAAAACGGTGTGCGCTGGGCTACGCCGATGTTTCTGGTATTGGTGCTGATCGAGGCCAGCGACTTGATGTTTGCGGTCGACAGCATCCCGGCGATTTTCGCGGTGACCACCGATCCGTTCATCATTTTCACCTCGAACATCTTCGCGATCATGGGTCTGCGGGCGCTGTACTTTTTGCTGGCGGACATGGCCGACCGCTTTCATCTGCTCAAGTACGGACTGGCGCTGGTACTGGTGTTCATCGGCGGCAAAATGACGGTGATGCCGTGGTTTCACACGCCGGTGGAATGGTCACTGGCGATTGTCGGCGGGGTAATTCTGACATCGGTGTTGCTGAGTCTGATCCTGACGAAGGACAAGTCGCCTGAAGAAAGTCAGGCGAAATAACGGCCGCGGGAGCGAACGTGGTTCGCTCCCGCGACCTTGAGCTTATTTATCCGACTTGATGCTGGTCCAGACCCGGGTCCGCACCCGCTCCAGTTTCTGCGGCAACGGTTGCACCACGTACAGTGTCTTCAACGCTTCGCTGGTCGGTGTCAGGTTCGGGTTGCCGGTGATTTCCTTGTTGATCAGCGGCAGTGAATCCTTGTTGGCATTCGGGTAGCCGAGGAAGTCGCTGATCGACGCAATCACCTTCGGATCCAGCAGCGTGTTGAGGAACTCATGGGCCTCCTCGACGTTTTTGGCGCTCTTCGGAATGGCGAAGGTATCGAACCAGATCGGCGCGCCTTCCTTCGGCAGGCGCCAGTCGACCACCACGCCGTTTTTCGCCTCTTTGGCGCGGTTGCCGAACTGGTAGAAGCTGCCGGAATAACCGATGGCCACACAGATGTCGCCGTTGGCGATGTCGGTCATGTACTTGGCCGAGTTGAAGTAGGTGACATAGGGACGAACCTTGAGCATCAGGTCCTTGGCTTTCTCATAGTCGGCCGGGTTCTGGCTGTTCGGGTCCAGACCGAGATAATGCAAGGCCAGCGGCAGGATTTCCGATGGTGAATCGAGCATCGCCACGCCGCAGGATTTCAGTTTTTCCATGTTTTCGGGTTTGAACACCAGATCCCAGCTGTCCACCGGCGCATTCTCGCCGAGCGCAGCCTTGACTTTGGCCGGGTTGAAACCGATCAGCACCGTGCCGACCATGTAGGGCACACCGTACTGGTTGCCGGGGTCGTTGGCGTCGAGCAACTTGAGCAGCGCGGGGTCCTGGTGACTCCAGTTCGGCAGCTTGGACTTGTCGAGTTTCTGGAACACACCGGCCTTGATCTGGGTATCGAGGAACTGGTTCGACGGCACCACCAGGTCGTAGCCGGAATTGCCGGTCAGCAGTTTGGCTTCGAGGGATTCGTTGGTGTCGAAGGTGTCCCAGGTCACTTTGATGTTGCTTTTGGCGGCGAAGTCCTTGGGCACCGACGGCAGGATGTAGTCCGCCCAGTTGTATACCCGCAGTTCGCGCTGCTCGGCGTGTGCGGCGCCGGCCAGCAGCGTCAAACCGCAAACAGTAGCGCCCAGAATGCGTTTCATCGTGACCATGTTGTGTTTCCCCGAATGCGGCGTGAGTCGATGGTTTTTATGTTCTGTACACGGCAGCGGCTGTCAGGTCAGCCAAGGGCAAGGAAGGTGCAGCATTTAGTTGTGGCTTCGATTCTTGCCGACAGCGTAGCCGCAGCACAGTAGCCGGTTGGCCAAAAGGGGATCGATCTGGCCAATTTGCGTGACCGCCCGAATGCTCAAACAACAACGCCCGGCAAAGTGCCGGGCGTTGTTGAACAGCCTGCGAGCGATCAGTCGGTATAGCCCAGCCGCGTCGCCGTGCTCTTCTGAGTGTGCCCGCGAGTCGCCAGGCAGTAATACAACGGGCAGGTCACGAGCAGGCCGACCAGCCATGACAGGTCCGCGCCTTCCACCAGGTTGGCGTAAGGGCCGACGTACAACGAGGTATTGGCGAACGGCAGCTGCACGATGATGCCGATGAAATAGGCAATGATCGCGTGCAGATTGAAACGCCCGTAGATCCCGCCATCGGCACGGAAGATCGAGGCGATGTCGTAGCGGCCGCGTTTGATCAGGTAGAAGTCGATCAGGTTGATCGACGCCCACGGCACCAGGACCAGCAGCAACGCCAGAATCAATCCGATGAACTCGGAAATGAAGTCCGCCGACGCGCCCAGCGCCACCACGCAGCAACCCGCCAACACCACACTCGACAGCACCACCCGCACCTTGATGCTCGGCGTCCAACGGCTGGCGAAGGTCTGGATCGAGGTGATGATCGACAACACCGCGCCATACAGATTCAGCGCGTTGTGGCTGATGATGTTGAGCAGGAACAACACCATCAGAATCGGCCCCAGCCAACCGGTGGACTGCTTGACCGCCGCCATCGCTTCGGTGCCTTCGGGGGTCGCCAGCACCGCCACCGCACCGAAGGTGAACGACAGAATCGTGCCCAGCGTTGCGCCCAGATAAGTCGCGATAAACGGCTTGCTGATACCGATGTCCGCCGGCAGGTAGCGCGAATAGTCGGACACGTACGGCGAGAAGCTGATCTGCCAGATGATCCCCAGCGACACCGTCGCCAGCCAACCCGACAGATTGAAGCTGCCACGAGTGAAGAAGTCGGCCGGCAAGTCATGGGCAAAGATGTAGATGAACCCGGCCAGCAACGCGCTACCCATCACCCAGGTACCGATGCGGTTCAGCGTGTGGATGAAGTTGTAGCCGATCACGCCGATGGCCGTGGCGCTGAGGGCGCCGATCAGAATGCTCAGCGGCGCCGGCACCGACGGCGCAATGCCGACGATGGATTTGCCGGCCAGCACGATGTTGGAAATGAAAAAACCGATATAGATGATCGCCGCGAAGAACACGATCAACAGCGCACCGTAGCGCCCGAACTGGCCACGACTCTGGACCATCTGCGGAATGCCCATGCGCGGTCCCTGTGCCGACGCCAAAGCAATCACCACACCGCCGATCATGTGCCCCAGCGCAATCGCCAGCAGCCCCCAGAACAGGTCGAGATGAAACACCTGGACCACCATGGCGCCGGTGACGATGGGCAGTGGCGCAATGTTGGTGCTGAACCAAAGGGTGAAAAGGTCGCGGGCCTTCCCGTGGCGTTCCGCGAGTGGGACGTAGTCGACCGTGTGATTCTCGATCAACGGATCTTGCCGGGACATCTGGGACATAAAAATGAACTCGATTGGGTCTGTTCTTATCGTTGTATGAAGCCAAACCGGGGGTGCTTCGTGGCTGCCCCCCAGATGAACACCATATTATGGTATTCCAACATTTTCACAAGACTGATCCGCTGTTTACGACGGCATCTGATCCGGCATCCTCCCTGATAGCCAGGCTTTACGGCTAGACGAAAGGCCCGTAAATATTGAGTTTCCGACGGGTGAACCACGTTTATCGTTTCACCAAAAAAGCGCTTGCATTCGATATATTACGGTATACCATCAGACCCACAAACGAATAAAAACACGCTTCACCGCACTCGAGGATTGACCAATGATCGATGCTGCCGTCTACAAACAAGTCATGGGCTCGTTCCCGTCCGGCGTCACCGTCATCACTACGCTTGATGACGACGGCCAGATCGTCGGCCTCACCGCCAGCGCCTTCAGTTCGCTGTCGATGGATCCGGCCCTGGTGCTGTTCTGCCCCAATTACAGCTCCGATTCCTATCCCGTCCTGATCAAGAACCGACGCTTTGCCATTCACGTACTGTCCGGCGGTCAGCAGAGCGAAGCCTATGCGTTCGCCCGCAAAGGCAAGGACAAGGCGCAGGGCATCGAGTGGACGCTGAGCGAACTGGGCAATCCGATCCTGGCCAACGCGACAGCTATCATCGAATGTGAGCTGTGGCGCGAATACGAAGGTGGCGACCACGCGATCATGGTCGGCGCGGTGAAAAACCTCATCGTCCCTCAACAGGACGCCGGCCCGCTGGTGTATTGCCACGGCAAGATGGGCGCCCTGCCCGCCTTCGCCTGATCCCCACGATTGCACTTAAACAGGCCTGCATGCGACCGGCCGACCACAAGAGATTCGAGGTAGCGTCATGAAATTTTCCCTGTTCGTACACATGGAACGCTGGGACGAAAGCGTCAGCCACCGTCAACTGTTCGAAGACCTGACCGAACTGACGTTGATGGCCGAGGCCGGCGGTTTCAGCACTGTGTGGATCGGCGAACACCACGCCATGGAATACACCATCTCGCCGAGCCCGATGCCGTTGCTGGCCTACCTCGCGGCCAAGACCACTACCATTCACCTGGGCGCCGGCACCATCATCGCGCCGTTCTGGCACCCGCTGCGGGTGGCCGGTGAATGCGCCTTGCTCGACGTGATCAGCAACGGCCGGATGGAAGTCGGCCTGGCCCGTGGCGCCTATCAGGTGGAATTCGACCGCATGGCTGGCGGCATGCCTGCCTCATCCGGCGGCCAGGCCCTGCGGGAAATGGTCCCGGTGGTTCGCGCCCTGTGGCAAGGCGACTACGCCCACAACGGCGAGATCTGGAAATTCCCCACCTCCACCAGCGTGCCGAAACCGATCCAGAAGCCCAACCCGCCGATGTGGATTGCCGCCCGCGACCCGGACTCGCACAACTTCGCCGTGGCCAACGGCTGCAATGTGATGGTCACGCCGTTGATGAAGGGCGACGAAGAAGTCCTCGACCTGAAGAACAAGTTCCAGACCGCACTGGACAACAATCCTGACGTGCCGCGTCCGCAATTGATGGTGCTGCGCCACACCCACGTGCATTCAGTGGATGACCCGGAAGGCTGGAAGGTGGGCGCCAAAGCCATCTCACGTTTCTACCGCACGTTCGATGCGTGGTTCGGCAACAAGGAAGTGCCGGTCAATGGCTTCCTCGCCCCGAGCCCGGAAGAGAAATTTGCCGGGCGTCCGGAATTTGAGCTGGAGAGCCTGCACAAGACCGCCATGATCGGCACGCCGGAAGAGATCATTCCGCGGATCAAGTACTACCAGGAACTGGGGGTGGATGAGTTCAGCTTCTGGTGTGACAACAGCTTGCCGCACGCGGAGAAGAAGAAGTCGCTGGAGCTTTTTATCAAGCATGTGATGCCGGCGTTCAGATAGACCTGCTGCCCGGCATACGAAAACGCCCCGAGATGTTCGGGGCGTTTGCGTTTCGTATCCAGGTTCCGATTCAGCAGGTCAGCTCTTCACAGGAATACGCTTTTCGGGACGGGTAATGTCGAAGACATGTTGCACGCAGTTGTCGCCAATGAATTGAAACTCCACCAGATAGGTTTTGCCGCGCTCTGGCGTAAACGAATTGCTCACTGGCCCGCAGGTATGGAGAACGCCGGTGCGAGGGCCATTTGCATAGCCCGATACTTCAAGCGTCTTATCCGCATCGGCCTGGGTTTCCAGTTGCGGGAAGCGTTTGGCCACTGCGCTGTTGCCCACTTCGTTGAGCTTGGCAATCCAGCCGAACACCTGGCCTCGCCCCGAATCCACAACGGTTCCCACCTCCTCCATGCGGCGGTCGGGATCGCCTGCACGACGGATTGAAAACTCCACCGGAATCGTCGAGCCCGACGCTTTCATCACAACCTTGGCGTGCTGCGCGTCGACCGCCACCGTATTCTGATGCAACTGGACACCGTCTTTCAGCAGATTGGGAGACGAGTCCCGAACGTTGGAATGGCAGCCTGCAAGCGCGAACGCCAAGGTCAAAGTGGCGAGTGCACGTTTGTTCACGTATGAATCTTCCCTAATCAGCGCAACAGTACAAAAGTGTTATCAAAGTAGCGGCGCGATATTAGATGGCCACTATTTTGACGTCAATCCATCGATTCAGCACCCTGGCGATGCTGATACGCACCGTCAATCAGGCCAGCGGCTGAAATCAGTGCTCAACGCCCAATTTCGTCGCCACGTCCTGCGGCGCAAGCACTCGACCATCGGCTGACATCAACTCAAGCTTGCGGATCGGTTGCCCCTTCTGCGCATCGACCATCACCGAGCCCGACTCGCCTGGCTCGAACATGAACTCGCCACCCCACTGCGACAGCGCAACAATCACGGTTTGCAACGCCCGGCCCTTTTCCGTCAGCACGTATTCCTTGTAGGCGCTGCCATCGGACGCCGGCACCAGGCGCAGGATGTCGCGTTCCACCAGTCCTTTGAGCCGCACGCTCAACATGTTCTTGGCGATTTCCAGGCTCTTCTCGAAATCGCTGAAACGACAAATGCCTTCCAGTGCATCGCGGATGATCAGCAACGACCACCAGTCGCCGATCAGGTCCAGCGTACGGGCAACCGGACAGGCATTGCCTGCAAGGCTTTTGCGCTTCATTTCGGGTATCTCCGGCAAACGACAGATGGGCTGTGGTTGCATCTTACAACTCACGTTGCAAAAGCGATAACACCGTGCGCCACGAACTTAGCACCTGCGTACAAGTGGCTGAAGCGCTTTGCCGCGATAGTGATCGTTGCCATCACGGCATCCACGCAGGCCTACACCCAAGGAGTTTCCATGAGCACGTTCACGACTCAAGACGGCACCGAAATCTATTTCAAGGACTGGGGCAGCGGCCGGCCCGTGCTGTTCAGCCACGGTTGGCCACTGGACGCCGACATGTGGGAATACCAGATGGAATACCTGAGCAGCCGCGGCTACCGCACCATTGCCTTCGACCGTCGCGGTTTCGGCCGCTCCGAGCAGCCGTGGACCGGCTACGACTACGACACCTTCGCCGACGATATCGCGCAATTGATCGAGCACCTGGATCTGCGTGATGTGACTCTGGTCGGTTTCTCCATGGGCGGCGGCGATGTCAGCCGCTACATCGCACGCCACGGCAGCGAGCGAGTCGCCGGCCTGGTGTTGCTGGGCGCGGTGACGCCGTTGTTTGGCAAGAAGCCGGACTTTGCCGAAGGCGTCGACAAGTCGGTGTTCGACGGGATCAAGGCGGGTCTTTTAAAAGATCGCGCGCAGTTCATCGCTGATTTCAACACGCCGTTCTATGGCCTCGACAAGGGTCAGAAAGTCACGGACGGTGTGCTGACACAAACCCTGAACATCGCCCTGCTGGCCTCGCTCAAAGGCACCGTGGACTGCGTCACCGCATTCTCGGAAACCGACTTCCGCCCGGACATGGCGAAAATCGATGTACCCACCCTGGTCATCCATGGTGACGGCGACGTCATCGTCCCGTTCGAAACCACCGGCAAACGCGCCGCCGAGCAAATCAAGGGTGCCGAGCTCAAGGTGTATGCCGGCGCACCGCACGGCTTCGCCGTGACCCATGCGCAGGCATTGAACGAAGACCTGCTGGCGTTCCTCAATCGTTGAGTCCGATGTAAATCGAGCGCCATCTGAAAAGGGGCCGCCGACACACCTGTCGACGGCCCCTTTTTTCGTTGTCCAGTCTTCCGGCGCCATAGCGAGGCCCCGTGTTTTCGGGATGTTCAGGCCTCTGCATCACGTTTTTATCTTCACATGCCAGCTTAATAATATTTTACCGATAACCACCCCCTCCCTAGTCTGATCCCAAGCACAGAGAACAGGTCGACAGCGACCTGAATCCAACGGCCTCGTGAGAAGGGATCAGAGATGACCACTGAAATAATAAAAACAGACACGCTTGTTGTCGGCGCCGGTCAAGCGGGTGTGGCCATGAGTGAACACCTGAGCAAACTCGGGGTTCCGCACCTGGTGCTGGAGCGCAGCCGCATTGCCGAACGCTGGCGCACCGGGCGCTGGGACTCGCTGGTGGCCAACGGTCCGGCGTGGCACGACCGGTTTCCGGGGATGGAATTCGATGATGTCGATCCGGACGGTTTCGCCCACAAGGAACGCGTCGCCGATTACTTCGAGGCCTATGCGAAGAAATTCAATGCGCCGATCCGCACCGGCGTCGATGTGAAAAGCGTGGTGCGCAATGTCGGGCGTCCGGGCTTTACCGTCGAGACCTCCGAGGGCGTGATTGAAGCGGCCCGGGTCGTTGCTGCCACTGGCCCGTTCCAGCGTCCGGTGATCCCGGCCATTGCGCCAAAAGATGAGCGTCTGCTGCAGATTCACTCGGCCGACTATCGCAACCCGCAACAGCTGCCGGCCGGTGCAGTGCTGGTGGTCGGTGCCGGTTCGTCGGGCGTGCAGATCGCCGATGAATTGCAGCGCTCGGGCAAGCAGGTTTACCTCTCGGTCGGCGCCCATGACCGCCCTCCTCGCGCTTACCGCAACCGTGATTTCTGCTGGTGGCTGGGCGTGCTCGGCGAGTGGGATCAGGCCGCGATGAAACCCGGCCGCGAGCACGTGACCATCGCCGTGAGCGGCGCCCACGGTGGCCGCACCATCGACTTCCGGGGTCTGGCCCATCGCGGCATGACCCTGGTCGGCGTCACCGAATCGTTCAGCGATGGCGTGGTGACCTTCAAACAGGACCTGCGCGACAACCTCAAGCGTGGCGACGAGAACTACCTCGCGCTGCTGGATGCTGCCGACGCCTACATCGAACGCAACGGTCTGGATCTGCCGCTGGAACCGGAAGCCCGCGAGACGTATCCGGATCCTGAATGCGTAAAAAACCCGCTGGCCAATCTCGATCTGGCCGCCGCCGGTATCACCTCGATCATCTGGGCCACCGGGTTTGCCGTGGACTATTCGTGGCTGAAAGTCGCCGCGTTCGATGACAACGGCAAGCCGCAGCACCAGCGCGGCGTGTCCAGCGAAGCGGGTGTGTATTTCCTCGGTCTGCCGTGGCAGTCGCGACGTGGATCCTCGTTCATCTGGGGCGTGTGGCACGACGCCAGGCACGTGGCTGATCACATCGCCACCCAGCGCAAATACCTGGCTTATCGCGATGCCGAACAACGCGAAGCCGCGCTGCACAACAACGCTGTCGACACCGTCGACGCTTGATTTCCCTCTTCAATACCGGCGCCCGTCGCGCCGGGTTCGATTTCGTCAGGAGCCTCACATGAGTCAGCCAACCCACACCCGTATCCGCATGTTCAACACCAAGGACACCTACCCGAACCAGACCCTGGACAACGACCTGTGCCAGGCCGTGCGCGCCGGCAACACCGTGTATGTCCGTGGTCAGGTCGGGACCAATTTCGACGGTGAACTGGTCGGCCTCGGTGACCCGCGCGCGCAGACCGAACAGGCCATGCGCAACGTCAAGCAATTGCTCGAAGAGGCCGGCAGTGACCTGAGCCACATCGTCAAGACCACCACGTACCTGATCGACCCGCGCTACCGCGAGCCGGTGTATCAGGAAGTCGGCAAATGGCTGAAAGGCGTGTTCCCGATCTCCACCGGATTGGTGGTGTCGGCCTTGGGTCAGCCGCAGTGGCTGATGGAGATTGATGTGGTTGCGGTGATTCCCGAGTAATTCGACCTTAGCGAAAGGAGGCCACACATGACATTTTCCATCGCCGCCCGCTGCCCCGAAACCGGTCAGTTCGGGATTGCCATCAGTTCCTCCAGCATCGCCGTCGGCGCCCGTTGCCCGTGGCTGCTGCCCGGTGTCGGCGCGGTGTCGAGCCAGAACATCACCCTGCCCTCCCTCGGCCCGGAAGTGCTCGCTTTGATGGAGCAAGGCCTGGCGCCCGAGGCGGCGCTGGACAAGGTGCTGACCCGTAACGGCTACAGTCAGTACCGGCAGATCACGGCGATCAATCACCTCGGCCAGACCGCGCATTTCAGCGGCGCGCAAACCCTGGGCGTGCACAACGCTGTATCCGGCGAGCAATGCGTGGCGGCGGGCAACATGCTCGCCGGGCGCTCAGTGATCGAAGCCATGGTCAGCGCGTTCGAGGATGGCGAAGGCCAATTGGCCGACCGCCTGATCAAGGCCTTGCACGCCGCCCAGGCCCTGGGCGGTGAAGCGGGCCCGGTGCATTCGGCAGCCGTGGTCGTGGTCGGCGAACTGACCTGGCCCATCGTCAACCTGCGGGTGGACTGGGCCGATGAAGACCCGATCGGCCAACTGCAAAAACTCTGGGACGCCTATCGCCCGCAGCTTCAGGACTACATCGACCGCGCCCTCGATCCGGCCAAGGCGCCGGGCTACGGGGTTGCCGGAGACGACCGATGAGCGACAGCGTCGCGTTGCTCAAGACGCTGGTGGGGTTCGACACCACCAGCCGCGAGTCCAACCTGCAATTGATCGACTTCGTGCGCAGCTACCTCGAAGGTTTCGATGTGCCTTGCGAGCTGATCTACAACGATGAGCGCAGCAAGGCCAATCTGTTCGCCACGATCGGCCCGGCCGACCAACCGGGCATCGTGCTGTCGGGGCACACCGATGTGGTGCCCGTCGATGGCCAGCCGTGGACGCTGGCGCCGTTCGAACTCAGTGAGCGCGACGGCAAGCTATACGGTCGCGGCACGGCGGACATGAAGGGCTACATCGCCTGCGTGCTCGCGTTGGTGCCGTCGTTGCTCGAAGCACCGCTGCGTATGCCGGTGCACATTGCGTTGTCCTATGACGAAGAGGTCGGCTGCCTCGGTGTGCGCTCGCTGCTCAAGGTGCTGGAGCAACGTCCGGTCAAACCGCTGCTGTGCATCATCGGTGAGCCGACCGAACTCAAACCGGTGCTTGGACACAAGGGCAAACTGGCGATGCGTTGCGATGTTCAGGGTCACGCCTGTCACTCGGCCTACGCGCCACTCGGAGTGAATGCCATCGAATACGCCACCGAGTTGATCGGCGAACTGGGCCGCATCGGTCGACAGCTCAAGGATGAACACCTCGATCCGCGTTTCGACCCGCCGTACTCCACGGTGCAAACCGGCGTGATCAGCGGTGGAAAGGCGTTGAACATCGTCCCCGCCGACTGCCGTTTCGACTTTGAAATCCGCGCCCTGCCCTCCCAGGATCCGGCAGTCGTCGCACAACAACTCAAGGCCTACGCCGAACAGCAAATGCTGCCGCGCATGCGCGCGGTCAGTAAGCAGAGCGATATTCGCTTCAGCGAATTGTCGGCCTATCCGGGGCTGGCGACTGGCGCCCGAAGCCAGGCTGCGGAACTGATCGCCACGTTCTGTGGCTCGGACGATTTCGGCACCGTGGCCTTTGGCACCGAAGGCGGATTGTTCGACGCCGTGGGTATTCCCACGGTGGTGTGCGGCCCCGGCAGCATGGATCAGGGCCACAAGCCGGACGAGTTCGTCAGCCGCGATCAGCTCAAGGCCTGCGATGAGATGATGCAACGGATGCTGGCTTCGATTCGCCTTTGACACCTGCCCCATGCTGGGGGGCGGACTTGGTCCGGGCGGCGCTCCGATGATGGGGTCAGATCAGTCTCTGCTTATGTTGAGGCTGATGGCCTCTTCGCGGGCAAGCCCGCTCCCACAGTAATCCAGCGACTGGCACAGATTTTCGATGCGCCGCAACCGACAGACAGCTGCTCCTGCGGAGGTCGGCTGCGTTCGCGCTTGCAAGCACGAAAGACCCGAAACAGAGCGGTTACGACAGAAAAACGAAGCTCGTTTTTTTAACGTCTGAAGCAACAAAACTACTCATTTATCTCTCCCCGTTCCTTGCCCATGATCAACCCCAACAAGAAATGCGCCGTCCCGTGCCGGCACTCATTGAAGTACGTCCACGTACTCGTCCTTGCCTTGGAGTTCGTCATGACCACCTCTGCATCAACGTCTGCACCGCTCATTGAAAAACACACGATCGGCTACGTGCCGCCCGAAGATCGCCACGGAAAGGTTCGGGATCTGTTCACCCTCTGGTTCGGCGGCAATATCGCGCCGTTGCCCATCGTCACCGGCGCCCTGGGCGTGCAGTTGTTTCACCTGAATCTTGTGTGGGGCATCGTCGCCATTCTGGTCGGCCATCTGGTCGGCGGTGTGCTGATGGCGCTGCACTCGGCGCAAGGCCCGCAGATGGGCATCCCGCAGATGATCCAGAGTCGCGCGCAATTCGGCTCCCTCGGCGCACTGCTGGTGGTGTTGATTGCCGGCGTCATGTACATCGGCTTCTTCGCCTCCAACATCGTGCTCGCCGGCAAGTCGCTGCATGGCGTGGTCGACAGCGTTCCGGTGCCGGTTGGCATTGTGATTGGCGCCCTGGGCTCGGGGATCATCGGGATCATCGGTTACCGCTTCATCCATGTGCTCAACCGCATCGGCACCTGGGTGTTGGGAGTCGGCATCGTGGTCGGCTTCGGCTACATCCTCACCCATATCCAGACCGATGATTTCCTCACTCGCGGCAGCTTCAACCTCTCGGGCTGGCTGGCAACTGTGTCGCTGGCAGCGCTGTGGCAGATCGCGTTTGCGCCTTACGTGTCGGACTACTCGCGCTATCTGCCGGCGAATGTGCCGGTGGCCGCGACGTTCTGGACCACTTACCTTGGATCCGCGCTGGGCTCGAGCCTGTCGTTCGTGTTCGGCGCCGTCGCGGTGCTGGCAACGCCAGTGGGCATGGACACCATGGATGCGGTGAAACTCGCCACCGGCGCCATCGGCCCGTTGATGCTGGTGCTGTTCCTGCTCAGCGTGATCAGCCACAACGCCCTCAACCTGTACGGCGCGGTGCTGTCGCTGATCACCCTGGTGCAGACCTTCGCCTACCGCTGGATTCCGACCGCCAAGAGCCGCGCAGTGATTTCGATCATCGTCCTGCTGGCCTGCTGCTTCGCTGCGGTCGGCGCCTCGGCGGACTTCATCGGCCACTTCGTCGACATGGTGCTGGTGTTGCTGGTGGTGTTGGTGCCGTGGACCGCGATCAACCTGATCGACTTCTACGCCATCCACAAAGGCCAGTACGACATCGGCTCGATCTTCCAGGTCGACGGCGGCATCTACGGCCGTTACAACCCGCAGGCCTTGCTGGCTTATGCGATCGGTATCGCGGTGCAGATTCCGTTCATGAACACGCCGCTGTACGTCGGCCCGGTGTCGGCGCACATCAACGGCGCGGACCTTTCCTGGCTGGTGGGATTGCTGGTGACGTCGCCGCTGTATTTCTGGCTGGCCAGTCGAGACAGTGCTTATCGCCGGCGGCTGACCTCGGGAAAACTGGCGGGCAGTCTCTGAGATTGACGCGATGCACCAACAAGGCCCGCCCTGTGCGGGCCTTCTGCTTTGCGTTGTGCTATTTCTTTACGCCCGACGACAACCGGAGATGGAAATCCCATGCTGCGAATTCTGGGCAAAGCCTCATCGATCAATGTGCGCAAAGTGCTGTGGACCTGTGCTGAACTGAACCTTCCCTTCGAACGCGAAGACTGGGGCTCGGGTTTTCAGTCGACATTGACGCCGCAGTTTCTCGCACTCAATCCCTGCGCGATGGTGCCGGTGATCCAGGACGATGACTTCACGCTGTGGGAGTCGAACTCGATCATTCGCTATCTGGCGTCGCGCTATGACGGCGAACCACTTTACCCGAGCGAGCCGCGCGCCCGCGCACGGGTGGATCAATGGATCGACTGGCAGGCTTCGGAGTTGAACAAGTCCTGGTCGTACGCATTCATGTCGCTGGTGCGCAAGTCACCCGTGCATCAGGACAGCCTTGCGCTCGCGGCCGGTTGCCGGGAGTGGGCAAGGCACATGGAGATCCTCGACCGGCAGCTGCAAAAGACCGGTGCCTATGTCAGCGGCGAGCAGTTTTCCCTCGCTGACATCCCTGTCGGCCTGTCGGTCAATCGCTGGTTCGAGACGCCGCTGGAACATCCGCATCTGCCGGCGGTGAGCGCTTATTACGAACGTCTGAGCCAGCGCCCCGCTTATCGATTGCACGGACGAAACGGCACGCCGTGATGCCGGTCACTTGTTTTTGAACGCCTCACGCCGTGCCTGTCGTTCCGCGGCGTACGCCTCTTGCGGCTGGCTGATCAGATCATCACGCCGCAACAGTTCCCCGCAGTGGTCGCACAAGGGTCCCAGGCCGGCGCTGTGGTTGCAGATCTTGTGGGTCATGTTCACCGCCAGCCCTTCCTCCGGTGACTTGCACCAGGTCTCGCCCCAGGCACGTAACGCAATCACCACCGGGTAGAACGCCTCGCCCTTGGCGGTGAGGTGGTACTCGTAGCGTTTCGGCCGATCGTTGTACAAGCGACGCTCGACCAGCCCGTCCGCCTCCAGGCTTTTCAGACGGGCGGCGACCATCTGCGGCGTACCGCCGGTCTGGGCCTGGATCTCATCGTAGCGATGGCTGCCCATGAACAATTCGCGCAAAACCAGCACCGTCCAGCGGTCGCCGACGATCGCCTCGGCCCGGGAAATCGGGCACAGCGTATCGGGAAGACTATCGTTTACAGCCATCAGGGCTTGCCTCTTTCACAGTAACTATGATTATCATATCAACACGATGCGGGAACAAGCCCTGAGCATCGATCACTCTCATTGCCGGAGTACATCGTCATGTCGAAACCTCTCTATCCACTCGACAGAACCGCCTACCTGCTGGTCGATCCGTACAACGATTTTCTCTCCGACGGCGGCAAGATCTTTCCGCTGATCAAGCCGATCGCCGATCAGAACGGCCTGCTCGACAACCTGCGCAAACTCGACCGCGCCGTGCGTGGGCTGCAGATTCCGGTGGTCATCGTACCGCATCACCGCTGGGTCAAAGGCGACTACGAAAACTGGGATCATCCGACGCCCACCCAACACAAGATCATGCACATGCACCACTTCGCCCGCGGCGAATGGGGCGGCGAGTGGCACCCGGATTTCGCACCGAAGGACGGTGACATCGTGGCTCAGGAACATTGGGGCTCCAGCGGTTTTGCCAACACCGACCTGGATTTCCGCCTGAAGCAGAAAGGCATCACCCACGTGATCATTGTCGGGCTGCTGGCCAACACCTGCATCGAAGCCACTGCCCGTTATGCCAGCGAACTGGGTTACCACGTCACCCTGGTGCGCGATGCGACCGCCGCGTTCAAGGAGGAAATGATGCACGCCGCCCACGAACTCAACGGCCCGACCTTTGCCCATGCCGTCATGACCACCGATGAACTGATCGCCAGCCTCGACGCGCAGGGAGAGTCGAAATGAGTCTGACCGGACACCTGCTGATCGGCGCGGCCGACGTGTCCGCCACCGAGGGCACGATGAAGGCGCTGAATCCGGCGACCAACACACAGATCGAACCGGAATTCGCCTTCGGCGGTGCGGCGCAGGTCGATCAGGCGGCAACCCTCGCCGACGCGGCATTCGACAGCTACAGCCACACCTCGCTGGCCGAACGTGCGGCGTTTCTCGAAAGCATCGCCGACAACCTCGACGCCGTGCGTGAGGAACTGGCCGCACGTGCCGCGCTGGAAACCGGTCTGCCTCAGGCACAGCTCGAAGGCGAAGCCGCCCGGGCCGCGACCCAGTTCCGCCAGTTCGCCGAGGTGGTGCGCAAGGGGCGCTTTCTGCAACTGGCGATCGACCCGGCGCAACCTGATCGCCAGCCACGGCCACGGATGGATCATCGCCTGCAAAAGATCGCCATCGGCCCGGTGGCGATCTTCGGTGCGAGCAATTTCCCGATCTCCTATTCGGTGGTCGGTGGCGATACTGCGTCGGCTCTCGCGGCTGGTGCGACGGTGATTCTCAAGGCCCATAACGCGCACCCCGGCGCTTCGGAAATCCAGGCTCGCGCCATCCGTAAAGCGGTGCAATCGCATGGCTTGCATGAAGGGGTTTTCTCCATGGTGCGCGGTGGCGGCAATGCCATCGGTGAGGCACTGGTCGATCATCCTTTGATCAAGGCGGTGACCTTCACCGGTTCTGAGATGGGCGGGATGGCGCTTTATCGCCGCGCTCAATTGCGACCTGATCCGATCCCGGTGTTTACCGAAATGACCAGCGTCAACCCGACCTTCATTCTGCCCGCCGCGCTGGCCGTACGGGGCGGTGAGATCGGCGACGGTTTTATCGAACGGATGCTGGTGAATGTCGGGCAAGCCTGTCTATGTCCGTCGATTCTGATCGCAGTCGAGGGCGAAGGTTTGCAAGCGCTGCGCAGCGCCATGATCAAACGGGTCAGCGAAGCGCCGGCGCGTACGATGCTGACGCCGGGGATTCACGGTTCATACGTCAAAGGGCTGGTGGCAATGGAAAGCGCGGGGGCGAATCTGGTGGCGGTTGGCGCGCCGACGGATGGCCCGTTCGAAGGACGCTCGGCGTTGCTGGAAGTCAATGGCCAGCGCTTCCTCAGTGAGCCGGCGCTGGCCCATGAAGTGTTCGGCCCGACGGCGCTGTTGGTAACGGTCAGGGATGAGGAAGCGTTGCTGGCAGTTGCCCGTTCGTTCAAGGGGCAGTTGAGCGCGGCCATTCACCTTGAAGACCGTGACCTCGATCTGGCCCGGCGTCTGCTGCCGATCCTCGAGCGCCGCACCGGACGCATTGTGGTCAACGCTTTCGCCCATCCGCAGGAAGTGACTTTCGCGACCGTACACGGCGGGCCGTTCCCGGCCACGTCGGACAGTCGCTTCACCTCCGTCGGCATGACCTCGATCGAGCGTTTTTTGCGCCCGGTGGCGTATCAGGGCTTTCCCGATGCGTTGTTGCCGCAAGTGCTGCGCGACGCCAATCCACTCGACCTGCCGCGCATTATCGACGGCCAATAAAAATGCCCGGTTCGGCGAATCACCGAACCGGGCACGCTTGTTCAATCAAATGAGCAGGTCTTCAGGGGACGCCCCCGGACACAAAGCATCAATTCTCTTCTGCACGCACCACACCGCGCTCCTCGAGCAAGCGCACAAACATGCTCAGACTGCGCGAAACCGTACCCCGCCGCCATACCAGCCACGTCGTCAGATAGCGGAAATCCGCCGCCAGCGGCCAGACACTCACCGTCGCGCAGCCGGGCATGCTCTGCAGCATGCTGCGCGGCATCAAAGCCAGACCGGCGCCCGCGCTGACGCAGGCGAGCATGCCGTGATAGGACTCCATTTCGAAGATCTTGCCGGGCACCGCAGCGTCGGTGCTGAACCACTTTTCGAAGTGATGGCGATAGGAGCAGTTCGAACGGAACGCGTAAATGTTCTCGCCATTCACATCCGCAGCACGCTGGATCGGCCCATGATGGAGCGGCGAGATGATGACCATTTCCTCTTCGAATGCCGGAATGCCTTCCAGCGCCGGGTGCAACACCGGACCATCGACAAATGCAGCGGCCAGACGTCCCGAAAGCACACCGTCGATCATCGTCCCGGAGGGTCCGGTCGACAGGTCCAGATCGACCTTCGGATACTGCTGGTTATAGGTCGCCAGCAAACCGGGAATGCGTACCGCTGCCGTGCTTTCCAGCGAACCCAGCGGGAATGCACCCTGAGGTTCTTCGCCGGCGACCGTGGCGCGGGCTTCCTGAACCAGATCGAGAATCCGCCGTGCGTACTCGAGAAAACTCCAGCCGGCCGGCGACAGCCGCAAGCGGCTCTTCTCGCGGATGAACAGGTCGACGCCCAGGTCTTCCTCCAATTGTTTGATGCGGGTCGTCAGGTTCGACGGCACGCGATGGATCTGCGCCGCTGCCGCGCTGATGCTGCCGTGCTCGGCCACGGCCTTGAAGATTTCCAGTTGCACCAGATCCACAGTCATTCTCCAATCGTGAAAGAAACGCTCTTTATTATTCAGTTTCCAGAAACCAAACACCACCCTACTCTGAGCGCATCCACTGACTTCGCAGGACGATGCCATGAGCCCGATTTCCAGCCAGACCCACGCCATCTCGATCAACCCCGCCACCGGGGAACAGATCGGTCACTACGCCTTCGAATCCGCTGAAGCCCTCGACGCCGCACTGACCCGTGCCGCGTTCGGCTTCGGAAAATGGAAACGCAAGCCGCTGCAGGACCGCTCCCATGCCCTGACCGCGCTGGCTGGCGCTCTGCGTGACAGCAGCGAGGCCATGGCGACCATGATTACTCAAGAAATGGGCAAGCCGATCGCCCAGGCCCGTGGCGAAATCGAGAAATGCGCCAGGCTCTGCGAGTGGTACGCCGAACACGGCCCGGCCATGCTCAACGCCGAAGCGACCCTGGTCGAAGGCGGCAAGGCGCGCATCGAATACCGTCCGCTGGGGCCAATCCTCGCCGTCATGCCGTGGAACTTCCCGATCTGGCAAGTGCTGCGTGGCGCCGTCCCGGCGCTGATCGCCGGCAACACTTACGTGCTCAAGCATGCGCCGAACGTGATGGGCAGCGCCTATCTGCTGCGCGACGTTTTCACCCGCGCCGGTTTTGCCGATGGCGTGTTCGAAGTGATCAACGTCACCCCGGAAGGCGTGTCCACCGCCATCGCCGATCCACGCATCGCCGCCGTGACCCTGACCGGCAGCGTCCGCGCCGGCATGGCCATCGGTGCACAGGCCGGTGCCGCACTGAAAAAATGCGTGCTGGAGCTGGGCGGCTCCGATCCGTTCATCGTGCTCAACGACGCCGATATCGACGAAGCCGTGCAAGCGGCAGTGATCGGTCGCTATCAGAACTCCGGTCAGGTCTGCGCCGCCGCCAAACGCTTGATCATCGAAGAAGGCGTGGTCGAAGAGTTCACCCGCAAATTCGTCGAAGCCACCCGCCAGTTGAAGATGGGCGATCCGTTGTCCACCGACAACTACATCGGCCCGATGGCCCGTTTCGACCTGCGTGACGAACTGGATCAACAAGTGCGCGACACCCTGGAAGAAGGCGCCACCCTGCTGCTCGGCGGCAGCAAAGTAGAGGGTTCGGGCAACTACTACGAGCCGACCGTACTGGCCGACGTCACCGACCGCATGACCTCGTTCAAGCAGGAACTGTTCGGCCCGGTGGCCTCGATCATCACCGCTCGCGACTGCGCCCATGCCGTGGCGTTGGCCAACGACAGCGAGTTCGGTCTGACTGCAACGATCTACACCGCCAACGTCGCCCTGGCCCAGCAACTGACCAGCGAACTGGAAACCGGTGGTGTGTTCATCAACGGCTACTCCGCCAGCGACCCGCGCGTGACCTTCGGTGGTGTGAAGAAAAGCGGTTTCGGCCGCGAGCTGTCGCACTTCGGCGTGCGCGAGTTCTGCAATGCGCAGACCGTGTGGCTGGATCGCCGCTGATCCATTGAAAAAAGCCCGGAAGCGTTTTGCGCTTCCGGGCTTTTTCATTTATGCCGCAGCCTGTCGGGGCTCCGACACCGTCCGATCCTTGCTCAACAGTCCCAGCACCACAGCCGCCGACACCAGCGTGATGATCGTCAGGATGTGCAGCAAATACTGGAATGCCGACGCGTAACCCTGCACCAGACGTTCATTGGCCAACCCCGGAACCGTGTTGATCGCATGGGCCATGTCGCCGGTGGTCACCCGGTGCGCGGTCTGCGCAATCAATGCGGCGTCTGCACCGCTGGCCACGGCTTGCAGATCGGTGTGCAGCAGCGAGGCAAGAATCGCCGCGACACTGGCCAGCGCAATCCCCTCTCCCGCCACCCGCACCGTGTTGAAAATCCCGGCCGCCATGCCGGCCCGTTCTTTCGGCACCACGCTGACCGACAGTCCGTCCATCAAGCCCCACGGAAGGCCCGCGCCGATCCCGATCAACACCATCGGCACCACCAGCGCGAATTTCGGCTCGCCGACGTTGTACAGGCTCAGCCAGTGCAGACCCACGGCGGCAATCAAAAAACCAACGCCCGACAAGAGACCCGCCGAGACAAACCGGGTCATCGATGCTGCCAGCATCGGCACCACCAGCATCGGCGCCGACAGCGCCAGCAACAGCAAACCGGCATCGATTTCACTCAAGCCTTCGACGCCGATAAAGCGCAACGGCAGCATGACCACTAGCACGATGTAGCAAAAGCAGGTGCCGATCGGCAGCATCTGCACGCCGATAAAGCGCGGAAAACGGAACAGCGTCAGATCTAGCATCGGACGTTTGACACGCATTTCGATCATGACAAACAGTGCCAGCAACAGCGCCGAAGCGCCCAGCAGACCGACCACCAACGGACTCCCCCAGCCGTTTTCGGGAGCCTGGATCACACCGAACGTGAACAGCGCCAGCATCGAGCTGAACGTCACGGTGCCCGGCCAATCGAGACCGCTGGCGTCGGGGTCGCGGGTTTCACGCATGCGCGGCAGGCCGAAGACCATCGCGATCACGCCGATCAGTGCGGTGAAGACAAAGATTGCACGCCAGTTGAACGCCTCGATCAACGCCCCGGCCACCAGCGGCCCAAACGCCAGACCGATGCCAAACGTGGTGCCGAGCATGCTGTAGGCACGGGTGCGCGCATGGCCTTCGAATTCCTGCGCCAGCGCCGCCGAACCACTGGCCAGCGCCGCCGCCCCGGCCACGCCCTGGATCGCACGCAACACATCCAGCCAGACCACCGAAGGCGCCAGGCTCTGGGCAATCGACGCGGCGGTAAACAACAGCATGCCGCCGGTGAACAGGCGTTTACGCCCATAAACGTCAGCCAACGCCCCCGCCGCCATCAGCAGACTGCCGAACGACAACATGAATGCATTGGTGATCCAGGTCAGCGCCACCGGGCTGCCGCCCAAGTCACGACCCATGGCCGGCGTCGCGACCGCGCCACCGGTAAAACTTAACGGCAGGACCAGTGCCGACAGGCAAATGGCCGCGAGGATCAGCAGCTTGTCGCGCTCGCCAGGGTATTGGGAGACAGTTGTCATGGGTTCATCCAATGAATAGAAAGTCAGGCTTGATGCGACTTTAAAGCCGTTCCATTGATGCGATAATCCCAACAAAATTACATGACTTTATGAAAGGTGCTCACTAATGAAAAATCCGTCCACGGCGGATCTGTCGATCTTTCTGAGCATCGCCCAACATCTGAATTTCAGCCGTGCGGCGGTGGATCTGGGCCTGACACCTTCAGCGTTGAGCCACTCGTTGCGGGCTCTGGAAAATCGCCTGGGCGTACGCCTGTTCAATCGCACCACCCGCAGCGTGGCGCTGACCGAGGCCGGCGAACGGCTTTACGGCCGGCTGAAACCGGCGTTTCGCGATATCGAAGATGCGCTCGAAGACCTCAACCACTTTCGCGACAAACCCTCGGGCAACCTGCGCATCACCTCCGGGCGCCAGGCATGCGAACTGGTGCTGCTGCCGATCGCCAGCGAGTTCCTGCAGGCCTACCCGGACATTCGTCTGGAGGTGGTCGAAAGCGATGCGCTGCTGGATATCGTCGCTGCCGGATTCGATGCCGGCGTGCGCTTCGGCAATCGGCTGGAGGCGGACATGGTGTCGCTGCCCATCGGGCCGGACCTGCGTTCAGTGGTGGTCGGTTCGCCGGCGTTTTTCCAGCGACATCCTGCGCCGCAGCAACCTGAAGACCTGCATGCCCTGCCCTGCATCCGTCATCGGTTCCCGAGCGGTTCGATGTACCGCTGGGAATTCGAACGTGGTGGCATTGAACAGGAAATCGACGTCAACGGCCCGCTGACCCTGGGCGATGTCAGCCTGATGGTCGGCCCCGCGCTGCAAGGGCTGGGACTGGCTTATGTGTTCGAAGACATGGTCAGCGAACACCTCGCCGCCGGGCGTCTGGTGCAGGTGCTGGCAGACTGGTGCCCGTACTATCCCGGGCTGCATCTGTATTATCCGAGCCGACGCCATGTACCGGCGCCGCTCAAGGCCTTCATCGATTTTGCCCGCAACGCTCGCCACAGCAAAACGGGCTAGCTACAGGTACTTCAACCAGGCGAGGTCACGTCGCCGAGACTTCAATGCCGAGAACCAGCGCACCGCCGGAAACAGCGCGACCGCCAGCAGCATCGCCGCCAACCACACCGCCGTCACCGACGAGAACCCGAAATAGCTGCCCTGATTGAGCCCGAACAACGCCACGCCGATCAGGTACAGCACCTTCAATGCATACAGGTGCAGCAGGTAGAAAAACATCGGCGCCGAACCGAACACGGTCAGCCAGCGAATCCAGCGTCGATCCTGTGCACGCTCGAACACCAGCAACAGCAGCAGCCCGACGCTCACTGTCAGCGTGATGAACAACAGCGACGGCGGGTATTTGGTGATGTTGAAAAAACTCATCAGGGTTTGCAGGCTGCTGTCATTGATCGACCACGGTTTCTCGCCGTAACCGTTGACCAGTCGCAGCACCACGAAACCCACCAGCCCGGCGATGCCAACGATCAGCAAACGTCGCTGCCGCACGCCTGCATCGGCCGCACGTGCGAACCACGGCCCCAGCGCGTAACCCAGACCGATCACGCCGATCCACGGCAGCAACGGGTACGACGTGCGCAAACGCAAACTCTCGCCGACTTCGATCCAGCCGCGGTCATGCAGGATCGCCCACGGCACATGCAGCACCGACTCCGTTGCGAAGTGCAGCCCGTCGAGCAGGTTATGCCCGGCGATGATCGCCAGACTCAGCATCAACAACAGCCAGCGTGGCAACCAGACCAGCAGCGACAGCGCGATCATGCTCAGGCCGATGGCCCAGATCACTTGCAGGTAGATCACGGTCGGCGGCAGCTGGAACGTCCAGGCGAAATTCACCAGGGTGAATTCAAGCGCTACCAGAAACAGTCCGCGCTTGAACAGAAAGGCACTGACGTCAGCCTTGCCGTCGTACTTCTCGCCGAACAGCCACGCCGACAACCCGGTCAGCAGCACGAACACCGGCGCGCACAAATGCGCCAAAGTGCGGCTGAAGAACAGCGCCGGCTCTGTGCTGGCAATGTCCATCGGATCGGACACCTGACGATGCAGCAGAAAGGTTTCGCGCACGTGATCGAGCAACATGAACAGAATCACCAGGCCACGCAGCGCATCAATGGACAGCAACCGGCCAGTCACCGACGGGGCAGAACGGGGAACCGCAATCGTCATGGAGGTATCGCAATCTAAAGGTTGATCAATGCAGCCGCCCGAAAGCGGCCGCACAATTTGCGTTACCTTATAACATGAAAAACCGATCCAATCGCCAGCGATTCTCAAGCAGCGATCACGCTGTACGCAGGGTTTCCAGCACGACTTGCAACGGATGGCGCAACTGTTGATCGGCCTGGCGCTTGACCTGACTGCGGCAGGAATACCCGGTGGCCAGTGCCTCGCCCTTCTCCACCGGAGCCTCGATTTGCTTCGCCCAGGACTGCTCGTAAATCACCGCCGAGGTCTGGCGATTGCGCGCTTCGTGCCCGTAAGTGCCGGACATTCCGCAGCAACCGGTGGCCTGCGTCGTCAGCTTCAGGCCGACCCGTTCGAACACCTGCTCCCATTGCCGGGTCGCGGCGGGCGCATTGGTTTTCTCGGTGCAGTGCGCCAGCAGACGGAAGGTTTCCTCGCAGCGCCGATCGACTGGCTCCGGCATGACGTTGAGCAGCCACTCCTGCACCAGCGCCACCTCCGGGCATTTTTCCATCCCCGGCACTTTCAGATATTCCTGGCGATAAACCAGAGTCATCGCCGGGTCGAGCCCCACCAGCGGCACGCCGATTTCGGCCAGTGCGCGCAATTGCCCGGCATTGCGCAACGCCGCACGATTGAACGCCGAGAGGAAACCCTGCACGTGCAGCGGCTTGCCGTTGGCACTGAACGGCGCCAGATACACCTGATAGCCCAGTCGCGAAATCAGCTCGATCAGATCCGCCAGCAATGGTGCTTCGAAATACCGGGTGAACGCGTCCTGCACCAGCACCACACTGCGCTCGCGTTGCGCCTCAGTCAGCGCCGACAGCACCTCGACCGACGCCGGCTGAACCTGCCAGCGGCGCATGGCCGCGTGGAAATCGAAACGGCTGAGCAACGGCACATCGACCATTCCACCAAGACGCTCGATCAGACCACGGCTGAACGAAGCGCCCATCAGACCATTATAGAGAAACGGAATCCGCGCCATGTACGGAATCGTGTACTCCAGCGAGGCAATCAGATAGTCCCGAGCCGGCCGCAAATAACGCGTGTGATACAGCTCCAGAAACCGCGAACGAAAGTCCGGCACGTTGACCTTCACCGGGCACTGCCCCGCGCAGGACTTGCACGCCAGGCAGCCGGCCATGGCGTCGTACACCTCGTGCGAGAAGTCGTGCTCCTGCGCACGGCTGTTGCGCCAGCGCTGCAGCAACGTACTGAAAAACGGCGGACGGCGACTGGCATCGGCCAACACATCGACACCCGCCTCGCCCTGCAACCGCAGCCATTCGCGAATCAGCGAGGCGCGGCCTTTTGGCGACTGCGCACGCTGGCGAGTGGCTTTCCACGACGGGCACATCGCATCGTCAGGATCGAAGTTGTAGCAGGCGCCGTTGCCGTTGCAGTGCATCGCTGCACCGTAGTCCTGCCAGACTTTCTCGTCGATCTGCCGGTCCAGTTCGCCGCGCAGGGTCACTTCGTCAATCTTCAGCAATGCAGCGCCGGGAATATCCGGCGTGGCGATCTTGCCGGGGTTGAACTGGTTGAACGGATCGAACGCCGCCTTCAAGGCTTGCAACGCCGGGTACAAATCACCGAAGAAGGCCGGCGCGTATTCCGAGCGCAGGCCCTTACCGTGCTCGCCCCACAGCAGGCCACCGTAACGCTGGGTCAGCGCGGCGACGCCGTCCGACACCGGTCGCACCAGCGCGGCTTGTTGCGGGTCTTTCATGTCGAGAATTGGCCGTACGTGAAGCACGCCGGCATCGACATGGCCGAACATGCCGTATTGCAATTGATGGCTGTCGAGCAGGTCACGCAGTTCGGCGATGTATTCGGCCAGGTGTTGCGGTGGCACGGCGGTGTCTTCGACAAATGGCTGCGGCCGCGCTTCACCGGCAACGTTGCCGAGTAAACCCACTGCGCGTTTGCGCATGCCGTAGACGCGATTCACCGCCGCATGCCCGACGGCCAGCGTGTGGCCGAGGCGCTCGACCGTGGCGTCGGTGCCCAGGTGCTGGACGAAAGCCTCGACCCGGCCTTGCAGCTCCTCGGGATCGTCGCCGCAGAACTCCACCAGGTTGATCCCCAATGTCGGCCGCTCAGCGCTTTCCGGGAAGTATTCGGCGACGCCGTGCCAGACGATGTCCTGCATCGCCAGCAACAGCACTTTGGAGTCCACGGTTTCAATCGACAGCGGCTTGAGCTCCATTAGCGCCCGGGCATCGCGCAACGCGTCCATGAAGCCGGCGTAGCGAATGTTCACCAGCATGGTGTGCTTGGGGATCGGCAACACGTTGAGTTTGGCCTCGACCACAAACCCCAGCGAACCTTCAGCACCGCACAACACGCTGTTGAGGTTGAAACGGTTGTCGGCCTCGCGCAGGTGCGCCAGGTCGTAGCCGGTCAGGCAGCGGTTGAGATCGGGAAAGGTTTCGCGGATCAGCTCGCCCTGCTCATCGATGATCTGCCGCGCGCAGCGATACACCTCGCCGGCCCGGCCTTCACGGGCGCATTCCGCTGCCAGCTCACTTTCTTCAAGTGGGCGGCCGTGCAAGCGCTCGCCCCCGCGCAGCACCATGTGCAGTTCCAGTACGTGGTCGCGGGTCTTGCCGTAGGTGCAACTGCCCTGGCCGCTGGCGTCGGTGTTGATCATGCCGCCAACGGTGGCGCGGTTCGAGGTCGACAGTTCCGGAGCGAAAAACAGCCCGGCGGATTTCAGCGCGGCGTTCAGTTGATCCTTCACAACACCGGCCTGCACCCGCACCCAACGTTGTTCAACGTTGATCTCGAGGATGCGGTTCATGTGCCGCGACAGGTCGACGACGATACCGTCGGTCAACGACTGGCCGTTGGTGCCGGTGCCGCCGCCGCGAGGGGTGATCACCACTTTCTGGTACGCCGGTTCGGCGATCAGACGGGCCAGCAGCGCCACGTCGTCGGCGTCACGCGGGAATACCGCCGCTTGCGGCAAGCGCTGATAGATCGAGTTGTCGGTGGCCAGCACCACGCGGCTGGCGTAGTCGGCACTGATTTCGCCACGAAAGCCGCTGGTTTCAAGGGCTTTGAGAAACTGTTGGTAGTCGGTGTTCAGCGTGGTGGAAGGCGACAGCTGGGCAATCATCGGGAGGGCAATCTCGGTCAAAAACGGGCCGTGTGGCGGTGAACAGTTGTGCGCAAGGAATGATTGCGTCACGCTCCCGCCATCTCATAGGCCTTATGTTCATTGCAGAGCGATGTCGGGACAACCGTAAAATCGACCCGCAATCCATGACTAAAACGAATGAATCCGCGAACCCTTACTCCCTCGATGTCGTTGCTGCTGGCGTTTGAAGCCGCCGCACGCCATGAAAGCTACACCCGCGCCGCTCACGAACTGTCGCTGACCCAAAGCGCGGTCAGTCGTCAGGTGCAGATCCTGGAAAAGATGCTTGGCATGCGCCTGTTCAGCCGCGAAGGCCGGCGGGTGGTCCTTACCGACGTCGGGCGTATGTATCAGCGTGAATTGTCCGAAGCCCTCGGGCAGATTCGCAGCGCAACGCTGCAAGCCATGGCGTTTGGCTCGGGCATTCACAGCCTGCGCCTGGCGACCTTGCCGACCTTCGGTTCGAAATGGCTGTTGCCGCGCTTGAAGGATTTCTACACCGCGCACCCCGGCATGACCGTGCACCTGCATTCACGCATCGAAGCCATCGACTTCGACACCAGCGAGATCGACGCGGCGATTTACGTCGGCGGCGGTGACTGGCCGGGGCTGACCGCCCACCGCCTGCACACCGAAGAACTGGTGGTGATCGCCAGCACGCAGCTGTCCGATGCCGAACGTCTGGCTGCCGACAAGGATATCGCCGGGCAACTGCTGCTCAACGTCAGCAGCAATGCCCAGGCGTGGAGTGAATGGTTCAGTCATCACGCCCTGCCCCATCGCAGCATGCGCATCGGTCCCAGCTTCGAGATGACCTCGCACCTGATCCAGGCCGTGCGCGCCAATATCGGCATCGGACTGGTGCCGAGGATTCTGGTGGAGGATGAACTGCACAACGGTGAGTTGGTGCAACTGGGGGAGCCGATCAGCAGTCGGCGCAGCTACTACCTGGTGTATCCGGCGCGTAATGAATCGCTGGCGTCGCTGAAGGCGTTTCGGGATTGGCTGGTACAGACGCTCTGAGTTGAATGAGCGATGTTCGGGTGGATTACGTTTCTGCTGCGCAACCCACCGTGTAAACGAGCATTCCGCTTACCGACATCACCGACTGCCAGGCAAAAAAAAGCAGAAAACGCTCACACGCTTTCTGCTTTTTTCATATCGACAGCATGGCCGTCAAAGGCAATCGCGCACCGATTTGCGCAGCGAGCCGGACTTGGCCCATGGCGGCCCCTGGTACAGCGACACACGGCTGCCATCCTTGTACTTCACGATATCGAGAATCTCGTCGGCAGTGACGATGCTTGGCGCCGTGATCCTGTAACCATTGGAAATCGCGACCTGGGATGTCTTGGAGATATCCTGTTGCCACAACGGCAGCACGCAGGCGGCGTACTCCTTGGGAGCCTTGCCACTGATCTTGCTGAAGTTCGGTTCGCCCGGCACGAGTGACGCCGGCAGAGAACAACCAGCCAACGCGGCCATCATCAGGCCCCCGATCAACATCCGCATAAAGAATCCTTCATCTGAAAAGTCGCGAATTTACCCTGTTACTGTTTGAACATCCATCGTGGCGCAATGCTCGCGCCCCGAAACCCGGGCTTTTCCCGCTTTCGACGTGAACCGCTCCGACCAATGGCAGTCGATTCACAGCCATTCGGCCCGGTGACCGATCGCCCTTGCCCTCTCTTGCGAAAATGCGGCTACTATTTTCTACCGAGAATGTTCCGGAGGTGATCATGCGGCTCAATGAATACGAACATGAACTTCAGCGTGACCTGCAAAGTGTTGCATCAGACCTGCGATGGTCGGCAGTCGACCTCAAGCGCATTGCCGAGCAATTGCGCAAATCCGGCAACGAGGCGGATGCGCAGACGGTGCTCAGATCCTGCGAGGTGCTGCAAAGTGACGAGGAACGTCTGCAGCTCTATGCCAGGGAAGTAAAAGCCCGCGCCATCAGCCGAACGAAAGTCCACTGACCCTTGATCCTGCAACAAAAAGCCCCGGACAACCGGGGCTTTTTCATTGCAGGCCTTCAACCTGTCTTGCGGTCGTGCGTGCGGCTCTTGTAACCCGGAAGTGCAGCGGCATACGCCAGCGCCTCCTCCCGGCTGGCGAAAGACGCCAGTCGATCACCCTGCGTGCAGACCCGCCACGGGCCGTTGTTCACACTGAGTACGTCATAGCCATTCATGTGCATTCTGTTCAGTATCGCCATGCTCATAGGCACCTCCTGTCGACTATCGATAGTCCAACTGCACATTTTCACCTTACACCGGGTTCGCCACCGCGTGCCGACCAGACGTCGCCCACTTCGGCGTCAAGTGTCTGGCACTTTTGCGTTTTTCGACCACTCTGACATCACAAGGGCGCCTAAACCAAGGCACGGCGTGAATATTGCATTTTCATGACAGAATCATGACATCCGGCAACCGAGTAACAAATGAAAGTACGTGCAACCATCATCTGCGAACAGGATCGACACATTCTCCTGGTACGCAAACCCCGATGCCGCTGGAACTTGCCGGGCGGCAAGGTCGAGCCCGGCGAGGCCAGGGTTGACGCCGCGACACGCGAACTTGAGGAAGAAACCGGCCTGCTCGCCGATGGCTTGCTGTATCTGATGGAGCTGGAGGCCGGCAGCACCCGCCACCATGTCTATGAGGCATCGGTGCTGAATATTGAAGAAGTCCGGCCGCAGAACGAAATCGTCGATTGCATCTGGCATCCGCTGGACGCAGTGCAGAACCTGAGTGTCAGCGAAGCGACGCTGCAAATCGTCCGGGCCTTTCAGCGCCGCCTCTGAGTCAGCCGGCGAACGCCCGGCGCCCGGCACTCATTTCAGTGCGCAACTCACCGATGAAGTTGGAGATGTCACGAATGGTGACCAGATGTTCCGGCGATACGCCGTTGAGCAGCAGATCGACCCGCCCGCTGTCAGGTTCGTAAACCTTGATCTGCAACAGCCCCTGCCCCGTTTCCGTGCAATCACAGCAAAGGGGCGAAAAGCCGGATTCGACGATGCGGCAAATGTCGGCAATGGCAAGCATGGGTGGACGCCTCGTGGGCGAAGGATCGGTCGACCCATTGAGCATAGATGAGCGTTTCGACCTTGCGCGAGCAGCAGACAGCGAAAAAATGCCAAGCGCTTCACATCTTTGAATCGGCACACTCAATTGGCGTCGCGGCCCCAGATCCAGTTCCAGATTCCCGGCAGCCGAACCGGGTCCGAACTCTTCTGCACCGTACGCGCCAGCGCGGCTTTTTCCAGCAGCGCATGATCGTCGTAGAACGGTTTGTCCGCCAGGCGCACGCCGGTGGCTGCGGCGCTGTCGAGCAGAATCTGCAGATACTCGCGGGCATGTCGCGCGGTATAGCGGTTGAGGTCATGGAACGTCACCACCACCGGGATCACCCCGTCCACCGTCGGCAATTCACCGAGGGCGATTCGCTCACGCACTTGCGACAGCTGACGCAACATGTTCGCCCGACGCCGTGGGCTGGCATTGAAGCCCCAGATCTTGCCGTCATTGGCGCTCAGATCGGTCAGTAACACATGCAGACCATGTTTCTGATACGCCGCGAACGTACGTTTGTCGTAATTCCAGAATGGCGGACGCAGCAGCACCGGAGGCGCGCCGGTGATCGCCGCGATGTCCGCCGTGCCATTGGTGAGTGACGTTTCGAGTTCCTGCGGATCGAGCGAGCGATGGTTGGTGTGCCAGTGGGTCGCCGTATGAAAACCCAGAATGTGACCTTCATCGTGTTCGCGATGCATGATCCGCCGGCCGATCTCGCTGTTGCCGGCTCTTGGCGCACGGGTCTGGACGAAAAACACCGCTTTGATATCAGGCTGCAGCGGGTTGTCTTTCAGGCTGTCGAGTACGGTTTCGGTCGGATTGTAGAAACTCGAGGCACTGGGACCGTCATCGAAGGTCAGCAGAAATTTCACCGGAGCCTGCGTATCCAGACGCGATCGGGTCTGCTCAGTCATTTCGATAGGGGCCGCAATACACCCCGCCAGCCCGCTGATAATGGCTACAGCGCAGAAAAGCTTGAACCAGAGTTTCATGTTTTGCCTTGAGCCCGACCGTTGCGGTCACGTTGTCGATTGGCAAAACTCCCTCGCCGCTGCTGCCTCCCTGCGACCCACCGAAATGGGCCGAGGTTGGATAAAGATAACAGGGTTTTGTTCCAGTGCTCACTCAGTGCGCCAATGCCTGCTGGAACGAGGTATCGATAATGCCTGCCGTGGCCAGCGGAGCCGGCAGCGCCTTGACCTTGAACAGGAAGTCCGCGGTGCCTTGCAGATCGGCAGCGGCTTGCTGGTCCACCGGACCGACGGTCATGTGCGCCTGGCGCAACCAGTGCCGCGAGACTTCCTGATCGAGATTAGCCTTCTTCGCCCACAGGTCCGCGTATTCGTCGGTATGGTTGTCAACCCACGCCCGGGCCTGTTTCAGACGCCCAAGAAAGTCGGCAATCGCCTCACGCTTGCTGTCGATGGACGGCGCGGAAGCGGCGATGGCGCTCAAGCCCGGCATGAGGTTTTTTGCGGTCAGAATCGGTCGTGCGCCTGAAAACACGATCTGCTGGGAAATGTACGGCTCCCACACCGGGAAAGCATCGATGCTGCCCTGAGGCAAAGCCGCAGCGGCGTCGATCGGCATCAGTTTGACGAATTCGACGTAGTTCTCCGGCAGGCCGCCCTGCTCCAGCGCTCGCAGGGTCAACTGCTGACTCCAGGCACCCGGCCAGTAGGCGACTTTCTTGCCCTTCAGGTCCTCGATGGTTTTCACCGGCGAATCTTTGGGCACCAACAGAGCGATGGTGTCCGGGTTCTGCCGTGACACACCGATCAGTTTTACCGGCGCCTGCTTGGCAGCGAGGAACAGAAAGCCCGAATCGCCGAGAAAGCCCAGGTCCAGCGAACCGGTCTGCAACGCCTCAGCCAGCGGTGCGGCGGCCTGGAAGTGTTTCCAGTCGACGGTGTAAGGCGCGTCCTTCAAGACGCCGGACGCTTCTACCGAGGCGCGGATGTTGTAGTAATTCTGGTCACCGACATGCAGGACCAAGGGATCAGCAGCGTAGGTCAATGGCGTGGCAAACAATGCGCTGGTCAACGCAGCGCGTAGGAAACGGGAGAGCTTCATGGCGAGTCCTGCAAAGGGGATTTTTATAGACCATAACGCTCTTACAAATCTAATTTGAAATTCGATTAGCGCATAAGCTCAGCACTGTCGATGAACGCTGTCTGTCTGGCAACAGTGGCGCGGCACAGTGTTTGTCCTGCAACAGTTCAAAGCACACAAACCCTCTGAAAACCCCGTAAACACGGCGCTCAAGGCGTATGGCACAGAGCCTGCAATATTCCATTCATGCAGGAAGCATTCGATAAAAATATCTTTTTTGACATAAGAACCTGTTGCCTTGCCGGAGCGTGCCCATGAAATCCCCTTTACCGTTTTCCCGAGTCAAAACCCTGCTCGCGGCCTGCGCTGTGGCCCTGAGCCTGCAACCTTTCGCCCAGGCGGAGCAATCGCCACCCGCCGAAGTGCATCTGGACTATGCCTATTACTCGCCGGTCAGCCTGGCGCTCAAGCATTTGGGCTATCTGGAAAAGGCCCTGCCTCAGAGCAAGGTCAGTTGGGTGTTGAGCCAGGGCAGCAACCGTTCGCTGGAGTACCTCAACAGCGGCGGCGTGGACTTCGCTTCGTCCGCCAGTCTTGCCGCCGTGCTGAGCCGCGCCAACGGCAGCCCGATCAAATCGGTGTACGTCTACAGCCGCGCCGAATGGACCGCGCTGGTGGTGCGCAAGGACTCGCCGTACCAGACCGTTGCCGACCTCAAGGGCAAGAAAATCGCCGCCACCAAAGGCACCGACCCGTACCTGTTCACCTTGCGCAGCCTGCAACAGGCCGGGCTGAAAAAAGACGATGTGGAACTGGTGCACCTGCAACACCCGGACGGCCGCACCGCCCTGGAGAAAGGCGACGTCGACGCCTGGGCCGGACTCGATCCGCACATGGCCGCCAGCCAGGTACAGGCAGGCTCACGCCTGCTGTACCGCAATCGCGACTTCAACAGCTACGGCGTGATCAGCGTCACCGAGCAATACGCCAAGGAACATCCACAAACCATCGACACTGTGATCAAGGCCTACGAACAGGCCCGCGAGTGGTCGGTGAAGAATCCGGACGAGCTGGCCAAATTGCTCGCCAGCGAATCCGGCCTGCCGCTGGACGTGGCCAGGCTGCAACTGTCGCGCACCGACCTCGGCAGTCCGCAACTGACGGCGAAGGACGTGCTCGCCTCGAAAGCCGCCGCGCCGATTCTGGTCTCCGAAGAGCTGGTGCGCCGTGGAGTGAATGTCGATCAGGTGATCGATCAATTGATCGACACCGGTTTCCAGCAAGTCGCCGCCGCCCAGTAACCGATCAGGCTCGCGACAAATCCGCGCCCGACGCGGATTTGTCGTGAGCGGAGTACCGTCCATGAGCAATGACCTGCCCGCCCGCCTCGCCGTGTCGCTGCCGCGCCCGCAACCCCGGCCGTTGAATCCGCTCTGGCAGCGGCGGCTGAAGGGGCTCGCCCTGCCGCTGCTGATCGTGATCGCCCTGGAGATCATCGTGCGCGTCGGCTGGCTGCCGTCCTATCAGATGCCTGCACCGAGCGAAGTCGCCCTGACCCTCACCGATCTGGCCGAAGGCGCACTGTGGAAACACATCGGCGCCAGCCTGATTCGCGTGCTGATCGGGTTTGCCATTGGTGCAAGCCTTGCCCTGGTATTTGCGGCATGGGTCGGCCTGAGCCGGGAGGCCGAGGCGTACCTGGAACCGACCTTTGCCGTGTTGCGTTCGATCCCGAGCCTGGCCTGGGTGCCGCTGTTGCTTTTATGGCTGGGCATCGACGAGACCTCGAAAATCGTCCTGATCGCCATTGGCGCTTTCTTCCCGGTGTACGTCAACGTGGTCGCGGCGATCCGTAACATCGACCGCAAATTGGTGGAAGTCGGCCACATCTATGGTTTCACTCACCTGCAACTGGTGCGTCGGATTCTGCTGCCCGCCGCCCTGCCCGGCCTGTTCACCGGGCTGCGCAGCGGCATGAGTCTGGCGTGGATGTTTCTGGTGGCGGCCGAACTGATCGCGGCGACCAAAGGGCTGGGTTACCTGCTCAGTGATGGTCGCGAAACTTCAAGGCCGGACATCGTGCTGGCTGCGATCATCGTCCTGGCGCTGCTGGGCAAACTCAGCGACGGTTTGCTTGCGGTGGTGGAACGCCGCTGGCTGGTCTGGCGCGACGCGTTTACTGGTCAGGGCAGCAAGGAGTGAACCGTGCAACTAAGCTGAAACCTTCAGGCAGCTGTGCGCCGGAGGGTCGGCCAATGTGCGGAAGACTGTCGCAATACCGGGGCATCCACGATTTTGTCGCGGTGCTGAGCATTCCCGATGCGCTGATCAATCACGTCGGCGACGCACCGCTGGCGCATTACAACGCCGCACCCACCACGTCACTGGCGATCCTCCATCAGCACCAACAACGGCTATACGCCGACAATCTGCGGTGGAGCTGGCGCCCACACTGGGCCAAGGATCGCGCCGCGCCGATCAACGCGCGGGTGGAAAAAGTCGCCCACGGGCCGTTCTTTCGAGCGATCTGGCGTCATCGGCTGATCGTGCCGGTCGACAACTGGTTCGAATGGGTCGACGCCCCCGACAAAAGCCGCCAGCCCTGGCTGATTCGTCGCGCCGATCATCAACCGGTTTTCTGCGCCGCCATCGGCCAGTTTCCGACACCCGGCGAACCTCCACGGGAAGACGACGGCTTCGTCATCATCACTGCCAACAGCGAAGGCGGCCTGCTCGATGTGCATGACCGGCGCCCGATCGTGCTGCGCGCCGAACGGGTGCAGGAATGGCTCGATCCCGCCACGCCCACCGAACGCGCCGAGCAGATGTTGCTGTTCGAAGCCGAACCCAGCGAAGCGTTCCAATGGCACAAAGTCGGCAAAGCGGTGGGCAACTCCCGCAATCAGGGTGCGGAATTGATTGAAGCGGTGACGTAAATAAATGCCGATGCGGTGCGTTATCAAGCGCAGGAATCCACGAATTGAATCCTGCGCGTTACACCCGGTGTTTCAAACGCGAAACATTCAACATAAACAGTCGTTTGATTGAACTAACCGCCTGTCTGACATTTCAACCGTCATACATACATTTACAAACACTACGGATAGCATGCGCGCCGCATTTCCTTTTGGCATACCAGTTGACCAAAGAGTCAGCAAAACCAGGAATACCCTCCAAACTTAACAAGCCTTGCAGAGAACTAAGTTGCGCGACGATTTTGCAATCAAACAGGCCAATGGCCTGGAGTGTATCTATCTGTCCATGACAGAACGCTTTCAGCTCGACTGTTTTATCGGCCACTACATAAAGACTCGAAACCTGCGTGACGTACCCGATATCGACCGCATCCTGCGCACCGCCCTCGAAAGCTATCCCTGCCACCCGCCAGTGATGGTCAACGAGCTCAATGCCTGGATCGACAAGACCTTGGGCTATCGGGCCGCACACCCCGACTTCACACAGCTGGAAGAGCTTTGATGAAACGAAAAAGCCCCGCACTCGCGGGGCTTTTTCGTTGCAGGGTTCAGGGCTTGAGAGGACGTTCCTGGTCACGATCGGACAACTCGCGGCTGTCGTCGTGTTTCCAGGTCTGCTCCTTGTGTTTCTCCCGCTCGATCTCTTCTTCGCTCGGTTCTTCATCTTCTTCGGGACGTTTCTGCTCGGTTGCCATGTTCACCTCGCTATCTGAAAGTCATCTTTCAAGCGTAGAACACCCACAACTTATAGCCACCAGCGCAAGAGGAAGAAGAACGCCATGCTCAATAGCATGCTGAGCAACGTATTGCGCGTGTAGATCACCAGTCCGATGGCCACTAACGAACTCAGCAGATAAGGGTTGTGCCACTGCAGATTCAGCTGTTTGTCCGGCATGAACACGATCGGTCCACAAATCGCGGTCAACATGCCCGGTACGGCGAAACCCAGAAATTGTCGTGCGTTGCTGCTCAAGCGCACCGGCAATCGAGGTTCGAGAAATACGTAGCGGTTGAGGAACACCAGAATTCCCATGCCGAAAATCACTGCCCAGACCATCATGTGCGCTCCCGATACAGCTTGTTGCAGACAAACCCCGCCATCATTCCCGCCAGTCCCGACAGCACCAGCGCCGAACCCCACTGCCAGTAACTGAACAACACCGAGCAGAACAGCGACACCGCCACACACACCACTGTCGGCACATTGCGCACCACGGGTGTGATCAGTGCAATGAATGTGGCGGCAATCGAGAAGTCCAGACCCAGGTGCTCAAGCCCCGGAATACTGCTGCCCAGAACGATGCCAGCCAGGGTGAAGAGGTTCCACGCGATGTAGAACGTCAGGCCGACGCCGAGGGCGTACCAGCGGTTGAACTGCTGACGGTCGTGCTGACTGGTCAGGGCGAACAGTTCGTCAGTGAGCAAAAAACCAAGGCCGACACGCCAGCGCCCCGGCAACGGTGAGATCACGTGGCGCATGCTCATGCCGTAAAGCAAATGCTGCGAAGTCAGCAACAGCGTGGTCAGCAGAATCGAGAAAATCCCCGCGCCGCCCTTGAGCATGCCGATCGCCACCAGTTGCGCGGCACCAGCAAACACGATGGTGGACAAGCCCTGCCCTTGCAGCGGCGTGAGGTTGGCTTCGATCGCCATGGAGCCGGCCAACAGCCCCCACGGCGCAGTTGCCAGGGATAGCGGCATGATCGCCGCGGCTCCGCGAAGAAAGGCACTGCGCGGCATTAATGAGTCAGACATAACACTCTTCAACCGTGAGACAAGATCCCGGACTCTGCCCGCAAACGCCATCGGCTGGCTTGAACAATCTTGCGCAGTTGCGAGAATTCGCCCAGCCACGAGCCGCCGACCGGCGTACCATTGCAGCCATTCACATCTGCGTCAGGGAGACGACATGCTGTATCGAATTGCCGCCGACGGGCTGGTGCTGTTTCACCTTTCGTTCATTCTGTTCGTGCTGTTCGGCGGGCTGCTGGTGCTCAAGTGGCATCGAGTGGCCTGGCTACATCTGCCGGCCGCCACCTGGGGCGTGATGGTCGAGGTACTGCACCTGACCTGCCCGTTGACCTATTGGGAAAACCTGATGCGCCACGCCGCCGGGCAAACCGAATATGCCGGCGGTTTCATCGAGCATTACGTCTGGCCGATCATCTACCCGGCGGGACTTACCCCACAGATTCAACTGGCGCTGGGCAGCGTGGTACTCGCAATCAACCTGCTCGTCTACGGGCGCCTGATCCGCCAGTGGCAACTGCGTCGCGCCGCACGCATTCCGTTTTAGCGCGCTTTCAAAGCGTCCAGCCAGGCCGGATCGAGGCGCGTCTGATCGGTGTCCAGACCGAGCGCCTGCATCCGTGTCTTGTGCGCTTCTACTTCCCGATTCAATTGCGCGTGATCGCTGGAGTTGCCGTCCAGTTCATGCATTTGCGTCAGGCCGAGATGATAGAAACGCAGCACCTTCATCGCAGTCGGATCGCCCGTCTCAACCGCCGCCGTCACCTGATGCATGACATTGGTGACGCTCATCAGGCTGCGCTTGAGCCGCCATCCGTATACCGCCGGGGCCATCCAGGTCTGATTCCAGAAACGCCCGCGCAGCAACGCCGCCGTCAGCAGGAATGCGCCGAATACCCCGCCAACATTGAACCGCAGATTATCCCCGCCCGGCTCGCCGAACAGCGCCACCGCCACGGTCGAGAATGCCATCGCCAACACCAGGAACAACACCGCGATGATCAGCGTGCTGCGCCGGGTCTGCTGGCGATAGGTAATGGCATCGATCGGTTGAATCTCGAACATCGCGACAGGCTTCCATGGCTTGAAATAAAAAGAGGCTGGCGCATTATCGCCTCTGAGGCGGATTTAGCTATGCTGGAGCTCCTTTTCATCTTTTCATCGTCCAGCGGGGGACATGGCGATACCACGCAGATCGTGCCATCTTCATTCATGGATACACTCTATTCGGATGCCATTGGCCAGCCGGCAATGACATCGTTTTAAGGATCACTGCATGACCCAACGACACGTAATCAACGCCTCGGTCAGCCCAAAAGGCAGCCTGGAAACCCTTTCCCAACGTGAAGTTCAGCAACTGAGCCAGGCCGGAACCGGCAGCACCTACACCCTCTTCCGCCAGTGCGCCCTGGCCATCCTCAACACCGGCGCCCATGTCGACAACGCAAAAACCATTCTGGAAGCCTACAAGGACTTCGAAATCCGCATCCACCAACAGGATCGCGGCGTGCGACTGGAACTGCTGAACGCCCCGGCCGACGCCTTCGTCGACGGCGAAATGATCGCCAGCACCCGGGAAATGCTGTTCAGCGCCCTGCGCGACATCGTCTACACCGAAAACGAACTCGATGCCCTAAGCATCGACCTCAGCACTTCCCAGGGCATCAGCGACTACGTCTTCCACCTGCTGCGCAACGCGCGCACCCTGCGTCCGGGCGTCGAGCCGAAAATTGTGGTGTGCTGGGGCGGCCACTCGATCAACACCGAAGAATACAAATACACCAAGAAAGTCGGCCACGAACTGGGCCTGCGCAGCCTCGACATCTGCACCGGCTGCGGCCCCGGCGTGATGAAAGGCCCGATGAAAGGTGCGACCATCGCCCACGCCAAGCAGCGGATTCATGGCGGTCGCTATCTGGGCCTGACCGAGCCGGGCATCATCGCTGCCGAAGCGCCGAACCCGATCGTCAATGAGCTGGTGATCCTGCCGGACATCGAAAAACGCCTGGAAGCCTTCGTCCGCGTTGGCCACGGCATCATCATCTTCCCGGGCGGCGCCGGCACTGCCGAAGAATTCCTGTACCTGCTGGGCATCCTGATGCACCCGGACAACGCCGGCCTGCCGTTTCCGGTGATCCTGACCGGGCCGAAACATGCCGCGCCGTACCTGGAACAACTGGACGCCTTCGTCACCGCCACCCTCGGCGAGGCAGCGAAACAGCACTACGAAATCATCATTGACGACCCGGTCGAAGTAGCTCGGCAGATGACCGCGGGCCTCAAAGCCGTGAAGCAGTTCCGCCGCGAACGCGCCGACGCGTTCCACTTCAACTGGCTGCTGAAGATCGACGAAGGCTTCCAGCGCCCGTTCGATCCGACCCACGAAAACATGGCTAACCTCAAGCTGCACCGCGACCAGCCACCCCATGAACTGGCGGCCAACCTGCGCCGCGCGTTTTCCGGGATCGTCGCCGGCAACGTCAAGGACAAGGGCATCCGCCTGATCGAGGAACACGGGCCGTACCAGATCCGTGGTGACGCCGCGATCATGCAGCCCCTCGATCTGCTGCTCAAAGCCTTCGTCGCCCAGCACCGGATGAAACTGCCGGGCGGCGCGGCGTATGTGCCGTGCTACCGCGTGGTGTCCTGACCATCAATGTACAAGCCCTGAAGACCCGTTCTTCAGGGCACCCCACAACATTGTGGAAGCGGGCTTGCCCGCGAAGGCGCCATCGAATTCAGCATCATTGTTGACTGACAGACCGCTTTCGCGAGCAAGCTCGCTTCCACAAAAAGAGTGTGAACCCACCACATCCCGATCCTGATGCTCACCGCCCGCGACGACCAGACCGACCGCGTCCTCGGCCTGGAAACGGGCGCCGAATCCTGATGGATTTGTATCGCTCTGTATAAATTCGCCGCGCAGATACGTAACCCGTGTTTTCGGGCCCCATCACCACATATCAGCGATACACCCTCGCGGTTGAATGAACCCACCAGAAAGCACTGGTTCACTCATCTCAAACGCAAGGAGAAGCACCATGTTCAAATCCTCGAAGTCCCTGGTACTCGCACTCAGCCTGCTCGGCGGCCTGGCCTTGGCCGACCTGGCATCCGCCAGCTCCCAGCCGCTGGTTGCCGAATACGGTTCGGAAAACCTGCACAAGGATCGCGTAGCCGAAGGTGGCGCGGATCGCTTGCAGGAACTGCGTGAACGCGTGGCTGAAGGCGGCGCGGATCGTTTGCAGGAACTGCGTGAACGCGTGGCTGAAGGCGGCGCGGATCGTTTGCAGGAATTGCGTGAACGCGTCGCCGAGGGTGGTGCAGATCGCCTGCAGGAACTGCGCGAGCATTCAACCCGCAGCGTACTGGTCGCCGAGAACCGTCCCGAGTTCGGCTCCAAGTACCAGCGTTACTGATCGTTTGTATCCGCCGTTGTCGATTCCTGCCGGGGGTGTTCTGCCCCCGCAGCGATCACGACTTTACGGTAACGAGATAAAGCCAGATTCCATGCAAGCTTGCCGTGCCACTGCACCATGGGCGGCCGGTTACAGTCCAAGACCATCTGCGCAAAAAAAGCATCACACCCAAACGTATTCAGCCATTACAAAAAAGAGGCGTCCGCCAACAATCTAGTTGACAGACGCATTTGGTGAACCGACTTCAAGGTGCTGACTGACTAAACAATAAACGCCTTAGGTCAGTCATGAACGATGCGATAAGAGTCAGGCCCCAACTCTGATAGGTTACCCCCAAAATTGATTCTGCATTTGATGTCGACCTGCTTCCCTACAAAGTCCAATAACTCCCTGCGAGACATTTTTACCTCAAACGGCAGTGCCACAGGAGTTGACGCTGGAAATCTGGGCCCTGGAACGTCGTCAAGCAGTACCTGAATATAGAAAGACACCCCGGTCGGATCTTCAAGGGCATCAGCGAAAACACGGACTGTTGCCCCTTCATCCGGCACATCCTTTAACTTGATAACGTTATTTACAGCCTCCTTTATTTCAAAATATGCTTCTGTCGTTTGTTGAGACATGGTTTGTTTCTCCGTTGATTTTCAATAATTTCGCCACATTGGCGAACTCTCGAAAGTCATCTGTTCTCTCTCTGGGAGCCAGTTCATTAAGCATGAAAAAGGCTACGATGAGACCTGTCAGATCTGACAGGTCAACGCTTCAATCCGACAGACGGCTAAAACCCGTGACCACAATGAGATTGCCGCGTCGAAAGGCCGTACTCGCACAAGCTTCCCCCTCAGTGCCAATCAGTCTTGCTCTGTGACACAAAAGCCCCGCTGTTTCCCCACGACAGCCGTCATGGCTCGTACTAAGCTGCGCGATTGATTTGTTCAGGGACGATCCATGAAACGATTTGCCGCCTGTCTGCTGTCCATGCTGGCCCTGACGGCCACCGCGGCGGATCTGCAACTGCTCCCCGACAACCACCCGCCTCTGCATTTCATGCAAGGCAATCAGCTCGCAGGATTCGGGGTGGACGTGGTGCAGGCCCTGGCGACCCGGACCGGCGACCGCATCCATCTGCAACAAGTCCCGCTGCTGCGCGCCCTGCGAATGGCCAGCGATACCCCTGACACCGGCGTATTCACCGTGCTGCGTACCGACGAACGCGACGATCGCTATCAATGGGTCGGGCCGTTGATCGAAGTCGAAACCGCACTGTACGCCCGCGACAATCTCCAGCCTCCCGTGCACAGCCTGCGTGAAGCCGATCATCTGGGCCGGATCACAGTGCCGCGCAAATGGCTGGTCTACAGCTACCTGCATGGGCAAGACCTGAACAATCTCTACGGCGTGGAAACCCCGGAACAGATGATGCGACTGTTCAGCCTGGGGCGTACCGATTTCGTGGTCTCCGATACCTGATCCAAAGCCACCCTCGCCCGCGAACAAGGCATGGAGCCGGGACGCTTGCAGTACCAGATCCCGTTGATGAAACAGAACACCTAAATTGCCTTTTCGCCGCAAACCGATCCGGAACAGGTCGCACGCTGGCAGCAGGCGCTGGATACATTGCGGGCCGATGGCCGTCTGGAGCAGCTGCGCCAGCGCTGGCTGAGCAATACCCTACCGCGCTGATCGCGCATCAACACCTTCGATAACAACTATGCGCAAGGGTGTTTTCACATCAAAACCCTCCAGCACTACAGTGGGCCCCATCTTCTCCCCACTCTCTGGAGCAACATCATGAAAGACATCATTGCCCTCGGCTTCATCGTTTCCCTGATCGGCGCCACCTCCGCCATCGCTGCCCCACACGCCAGCACTGCAGTTGTCGCGGCTGCGACCGTTGGCCAGTCCGGCACCCTGAACGTCGACACCGTCAGCAACGACGCCGAACACCAAGGCCTCAAACTGCAGCAGAACGCCGAACAGACCAAACTGTACGTCGCGGAAAACCGCCCGGAATTCGGTTCCAAATATCAGCGCTACTGAGTGATCGGTTTGAGCTGCCAGAAACAGGAAACCCCGCCGAAGCGGGGTTTCTTGCATTTGGGCGTTAGCGTACCAATCGCGCGGCCAGTGCCTTGGCCTGCAACGCCACGTCGGTGACGGCGGTGCTTTCCCACCACATGCCACGCAACGGCGGGCCCATGGCGAACAGACGGCTCGAGATTCGGCCCTCTTCATCCAGCACCGCACCGTCCACCGCTGCCGCGATCCCCAGTGCCAACGGTCCCGGACGAACCAGACCGCGCGCCAGCAACTGCTGTGGCAAAGGTCGCGAGACCCGGCGCCAGTCGTATTCGATGCCGCTGGAATTGATCAACGCCGCGCCCTGCACTACGCAGGTTTTGGCCTCACCGCGAGGACGAATGCGGATACTCACGCCCTCGCCCGATACCGGCTCAAGTCCCTTGTAAGACGCAGCATGAATGCGCAATCGTCCTTCTCGATGCAGACGCTCGACCAATTCCGCACTCAGCGGCGGTGAACGATGGTGATGGCTCTCCCACCACGGCCGCACATGCCGCACGAATTGCCGGCGTTGCACATCAGTGGCCTGGCTCCACAGCCGACCGATATGCGCGCGCACCGTGTCCAGCGGCGCCTGCCAGTCGATACCCTGGGCGATTGCGTCTTTGCAATGCCGGCGCAACTCGCGCAATAGCTGACGTGGTGAGCGAATACCGTGGTCCTCGGCAAGGAAATCCGCCCAGGCCGGTGGTTGTCGACGCACATGGGGCAGCAGCCCGTGCCGGGAAAACACCTCGATCGGCCCGCGATGCAAGGCCTGTTCCAACGACACGACGGCATCGACCATGGTCAGGCCGGAGCCGATGATCAGCACCGTGGATTGCGGATCGAGTTGACGCATGGCCGCGACATCCCACGGATCGAGCGCCGCAGCGTTGAGGCCGCTGGATTCTTTTTGAGGGGTGCGGGCAGCCGGGAACATCCCGGTCGCCAACACTGCAAAAGCGCCGTGCAGATGCTGACCGTCATTCAAGGTGAGCTGCACGGAATCGCTGGCAGCCTGAACATCGACCACTTCGGCGCGCACATGCTCGACCGTCGAACCCTGTTGCGCGCCCAACTGCTGCGCTTCGGCCAGACGCTGCTGCACGTACACACCGAACAGCCCCCGTGGCGGAAACAGTTCGCTGACCGGCACATGCTGCTGATCCGACTCCGGCCAACCGCCAGCGGCAATGTGAGCGGTCAGCCATTGGGTCAAATCATCGGCATTGTCCGGATCGACGCTCATCCGCGCCGCGTTGCCGTTGAGCGTATGGCCCAGTTCCACCGCGCTGTACGCTTCGCCCCGGCCCAGTTCGGCCCGAGGCTCGATCACCAGAATCTTTCTGCGCCCCGGCAAACGCAGCAATTGCACCGCCAGCATCGTGCCGCTGAGGCCGCCGCCGACAATCAGGATGTCGGCGTGACGCAGTGCGGTCGTATCGGTTTGAGTCATGCCGTTCTCGCTGCTGAGGGTTTGCTCAAGTCAGTGTCGTGCAGACGCCGCGAAGGCGTCTAGACGGACGCGACTTTTTTCTCCTGCCGATGCAGCTCGCCCAGGTTTCGATACCCGCTGCCCGGAGGGATCTCCGGCAACCTGGCCCCTCGCCAAACAGTTTCTCGCGCAAGGTCCCCGGCGCGTACTCGGTCTTGTAGACACCGCGCCTCTGCAACGCCGGCACCCGCATATGAGGCGACTCCGTGGCTTCCGGATGGGGATCCAGTACCCTTGGCAGGAGTCATTCCTGAATATATTTTCTTTATTTATCAACAGATTGAGATAACAACTTAAAGCAGTCTGCACGCAGGGTGAAGCAAACTGTTTATCCGCTGTCGGCCCTGCAACAGTCAGATCACCACATTGCGCACGAACCGCGCAGCCACTTCCCCGTCATTGCGATAGGTGTGCGGCTGGTTACTGGCGAACATGAAAAACTCCCCGGCGGCGATCTGCTGGGGTTGATCGCCGAGCATCAGCGTCAGGCAGCCTTCGAACACGAAAATCTGCTCGCTCCAGCCGTCGGCGTCCGGTTGCGAGGGATAGACCTCGCCCGGTTGCAGGCACCATTCCCACTGTTCCACCGCGCGAGTGGCGTTGGCCTTGGACAGCAAAACGGCTTTGCTGCCGGGGATGCTGCCGGCCCAGGCGAGTTCGTTGATACGACCCGGATCGCGATTGTCCGGGGCCTGGATCAGATCGCTGAAGGCCACTTCGAGGGCTTCGGCGACGCGGTCGAGGGTGGTCAGGCTGACATTCTTCTCGCCGGCCTCGATGGCCACCAGCATCCGCCGGCTGACCCCGGACTTTTCCGCGAGCGCCGTCTGACTCATGTCGGCGGCGTGGCGCAGGCGTCGGACGTTCTGGCTGACGTGTTGCAGGACCGAAGCCCGCTGAACGGAATCTCTGTGCACTATATTGCTCACTGGCTGGGGTTGGGCAGTATACTGCGCAACATTTGGCGCATTGTGCGTCCCCTCCTTAAAAGTACGCAAGGTCATGACGTCAGCTAACTCCACTCAAACTCCCCTGCGATTTTCCCGGTTCAGCAAAGCCGAGTGCGTGTTGGTGCTGATCACCATGCTCTGGGGCGGCACCTTTCTGCTGGTGCAGCACGCGATGACCGTCAGCGGCCCGATGTTTTTCGTCGGTCTGCGCTTTGCCGCTGCCGCAGGCATTGTTGCGCTGTTCTCCTGGAAGCACCTGCGTGAGCTGACCTTGTTCGAACTCAAGGCTGGCGCCTTTATCGGCGTGGCGATCCTGCTCGGTTATGGCTTGCAGACCGTCGGTTTGCAGAGCATTCCCAGCAGTCAGTCGGCGTTCATCACCGCGCTGTACGTGCCGTTCGTGCCGCTGTTGCAATGGCTGGTGCTGGGCCGGCGCCCGGGTTTGATGCCGAGCATCGGCATCATGCTGGCGTTTACCGGGCTGATGCTGCTGTCGGGGCCGTCCGGCGCTTCGTTGAATTTCAGCCCTGGTGAAATCGCCACGCTGATCAGCGCCATTGCCATAGCGGCCGAGATCATTCTGATCAGCACCTATGCGGGTCAGGTCGATGTGCGCCGCGTAACCGTGGTGCAGCTGGCGACGACTTCGGTGCTGTCGTTTTTGATGGTGGTACCGACCGGAGAGACGATTCCGGACTTCTCGTGGTTGTTGCTGAGCACCGCCCTGGGCCTGGGCGCGATGAGTGCGGCAATTCAGGTGGCGATGAACTGGGCACAAAAAAGTGTTTCGCCAACCCGCGCGACCCTGATCTACGCTGGTGAGCCGGTGTGGGCCGGGATCGTCGGGCGCATCGCCGGAGAGCGTCTGCCAGCGATTGCATTGGTGGGTGCGGGACTGATCGTGGCGGCAGTGATCGTCAGTGAACTGAAGACCAAAGGTAAAGAGACACAAACGGTCACGGAAGAATTGGAGCACGAGACCGAAGGCTGAACGGGGGTTTTACGGCTACTTTGTAGGATTCAGAGACATCCTCGCGTTTGGCGATCCGGGAGCTGGCACGTATGATGCTTCACAAACTTCCGCAGATTAGAAGCCTATGTCCCTGATAGTTCTACTGCTTCTGCCTTTTCTGGGCAGCTGTCTGGCAGCCGTGCTGCCGCACAACGCACGTAACGCCGAATCCCTGCTGGCAGGTCTGGTCGCACTGATCGGCACTGTCTCGGTCGCGATGCTGTACCCGCAGATCGCCCACGGCGGCGTGATCCGCGAAGAATTCACGTGGCTGCCCAGCCTGGGCCTGAACTTCGTCCTGCGCATGGACGGCTTCGCCTGGCTGTTCTCGATGCTGGTACTGGGCATCGGCACCCTCGTTTCCTTATATGCCCGTTATTACATGTCGCCGGACGATCCGGTGCCGCGTTTCTTTGCGTTCTTTCTGGCGTTCATGGGCGCCATGCTCGGGCTGGTGATCTCCGGCAACCTGATCCAGATCGTGTTCTTCTGGGAGCTGACCAGCCTTTTCTCATTCCTGTTGATCGGCTACTGGCACCACCGCCACGACGCGCGCCGCGGCGCCTACATGGCGTTGATGGTTACCGGTGCCGGGGGATTGTGTCTGCTGGCGGGGGTCATGATCCTCGGCCATGTGGTCGGCAGCTATGACCTCGACAAGGTCCTGGCCGCCGGCGATCTGATTCGCGCACATGCCCTCTACCCCATCCTGCTTCCCCTCATCCTCATCGGCGCCCTCAGCAAAAGCGCCCAGTTCCCCTTCCACTTCTGGCTGCCCCACGCAATGGCGGCGCCCACACCGGTTTCGGCCTATCTGCACTCGGCGACCATGGTCAAGGCCGGGGTGTTCCTGTTGGCCCGCCTGTGGCCGTCGCTGTCCGGCAGCGAAGAATGGTTCTACATCGTCAGCGGCGCTGGCTCCGCCACGCTGTTGCTTGGCGCGTATTGCGCGATGTTCCAGAACGACCTCAAGGGACTGCTGGCCTACTCGACCATCAGCCACCTCGGCCTGATCACGCTGCTGCTGGGATTGAACAGTCCACTGGCCGCCGTCGCCGCGGTGTTCCACATTCTCAACCACGCGACTTTCAAGGCTTCGCTGTTCATGGCCGCCGGGATCATCGACCACGAAAGCGGCACTCGCGACATCCGCAAGCTCAACGGCCTGTTCAAACTGATTCCGTTCACCGCCACCCTGGCGATGGTCGCCAGTGCGTCCATGGCCGGCGTGCCGCTGCTCAACGGCTTCCTGTCGAAAGAAATGTTCTTCGCCGAAACCGTGTTCATCAATGCCACCGCTTGGGTTGAAGCGACCTTGCCAATCGTGGCGACCATCGCCGGTACGTTCAGCGTGGCCTACTCGCTGCGCTTCACCGTCGACGTGTTCTTCGGCCCCACCGCCACCGATCTCCCCCACACCCCGCACGAACCCCCGCGCTGGATGCGTGCTCCAGTGGAACTGCTGGTGTTCACCTGTCTGCTGGTAGGGATCTTCCCGGCCCAGATAGTCGGCCCGTTGCTGGCTGCCGCTGCACTGCCGGTAGTCGGCGGCGTGCTCCCGGAATACAGCCTGGCGATCTGGCACGGCCTCAATGCACCCATGATCATGAGCCTGATCGCCATGTCCGGCGGCATCGTGCTGTATCTGCTGCTACGCAACCAGCTCAAGCGCGGCCGCTTCAAGTATCCGCCGCTGGCGGGTCGCCTCAACGGCAAGCGAATGTTCGAACGCAGTCTGGTGGCGATGATGCGCCTGGCTCGACGCCTGGAGCGGCGAATCGGCACCAAACGCCTGCAAACCCAGTTGTTCCTGATGGTATTGGCGGCGGTGCTCGCCGGGCTGATCCCGATGCTGCACAGCAGCCTGAGCTGGGGCGACCGGCCGAAAATCCCCGGCTCCATCGTGTTCGTGACCCTGTGGCTGCTGGCAATCGCCTGCGCCCTCGGCGCCGCGTGGCAGGCCAAGTATCACCGTCTCGCCGCCCTGACCATGGTCAGCGTCTGCGGTCTGATGACTTGCGTGACCTTTGTCTGGTTCTCGGCACCGGATCTGGCCCTGACGCAATTGGTGGTCGAAGTGGTCACCACGGTGCTGATCCTGCTCGGCCTGCGCTGGCTGCCACGGCGGATCGAAGAGGTTTCGCCGTTGCCGAGCAGCCTGCGCAAGGCCCGGGTCCGGCGCCTGCGCGACTTGCTGCTGTCGATCGCCGTCGGTGGGGGTATGGCTTTGCTGTCCTACGCGATGCTGACCCGGCAGACTCCGAACGACATTTCCTCGTTCTACCTGAGCCGTGCCTTGCCTGAAGGCGGCGGCAGCAACGTAGTCAACGTGATGCTGGTGGATTTCCGCGGTTTCGACACCCTCGGTGAAATCACCGTGCTGGTGGCCGTGGCGCTGACTGTATTCGCCCTGCTGCGCCGCTTCCGCCCACCGAAAGAGAGCCTGCAACTGCCCGCCCAGCAACGCCTGCTGGCACCGGACGTGGTCACCGATCTGGTCAACCCGCGTTCGGCCAGCGACACCGCGCTCGGGTTCATGATGGTGCCGGCGGTGCTGGTGCGCCTGCTGCTGCCGATTGCGCTGGTGGTGTCTTTCTATCTGTTCATGCGTGGACACAACCAGCCGGGGGGCGGTTTCGTTGCCGGTCTGGTGATGTCGGTGGCGTTCATCCTGCAATACATGGTCGCCGGCACCCAATGGGTCGAGGCTCAAATGAGTCTGCGGCCGCTGCGCTGGATGGGCACCGGACTGCTGTTCGCCACGGTCACCGGACTCGGCGCGATGCTCGCGGGTTATCCGTTTCTCACCACGCATACCTGGCACTTCAGTCTGCCGGTGCTGGGCGACATCCATGTCGCCAGTGCATTGTTCTTCGACATCGGCGTGTATGCAGTGGTGGTCGGTTCGACGCTGTTGATCCTCACTGCCCTCGCCCACCAGTCGGTCCGGGGCCACAAAACCGCTGCCATCAAAGGAGCCGTCTGATGGAAGAAGTCATCGCAATCGCCATCGGAGTACTCGCTGCCTCCGGCGTCTGGCTGATCCTGCGTCCGCGGACGTTCCAGGTGGTCATGGGCCTGTGCCTGCTGTCCTACGGCGTCAATCTGTTCATCTTCAGCATGGGCAGCCTGTTCATCGGCAAAGAACCGATCATCAAGGACGGCGTACCGCAGGACCTGCTCAATTACACCGATCCGCTGCCCCAGGCACTGGTACTGACGGCCATCGTCATCAGCTTCGCCATGACCGCGCTGTTTCTGGTGGTGCTGCTCGCGTCGCGGGGCCTGACCGGCACCGACCACGTTGACGGCCGGGAGCCCAAGGAATGACGGCGATGACACACCTGATCGCCGCACCGATTCTGCTGCCGCTGCTGACGGCTGCCATCATGCTGATGCTCGGTGAAAAGCACCGTCCGCTGAAGGCGAAAATCAACCTGTTCTCCAGCCTGCTTGGCCTGGGCATCTCGGTGATGTTGCTGCAATGGACCCAGACCACCGGCGTGCCCGGTTCCATCGGCGTGTACCTGCCGGGCAACTGGCAGGTGCCGTTCGGCATCGTGCTGGTGGTCGATCGGCTGTCGGCGCTGATGCTGGTGCTGACCGGCATCATCGGTGTCAGCGCCTTGCTGTTCGCCATGGCCCGCTGGGACGGCGCAGGTTCGAGCTTTCACGCGCTGTTCCAGATTCAGTTGATGGGCCTGTACGGCGCGTTCCTGACAGCGGACCTGTTCAACCTGTTCGTGTTCTTCGAAGTGCTGCTTGCAGCGTCCTATGGCTTGCTGCTTCATGGCTCGGGACGGGCGCGGGTGTCGTCGGGGCTGCATTACATTTCGATCAACCTGCTGGCCTCGTCGCTGTTCCTGATTGGCGCAGCACTGATCTATGGCGTCACCGGCACGTTGAACATGGCTGACCTGGCCATGAAGATTCCGCTGGTACCGGAAGCCGACCGTGGCTTGCTGCATGCTGGCGCGGCCATTCTGGCAGTAGCGTTCCTGGCCAAGGCCGGAATGTGGCCACTGAACTTCTGGCTCGTGCCGGCCTATTCCTCGGCCAGCGCACCGGTAGCGGCGATGTTCGCGATCATGACCAAGGTCGGCGTCTACACCCTGCTGCGCCTGTGGACGCTGCTGTTCTCCGGGCAGGCAGGCGCCTCGGCCTACTTTGGCGGCGACTGGCTGATCTACGGCGGCATGGCGACCATGCTCTGCGCCGGCGTGGCGATCATCGCCGCACAACGCCTGGAGCGCATGGCCAGCCTGAGCATTCTGGTGTCGGCGGGGATTCTGCTGTCGGCCGCAGGTTTCGCCCAGCCGAACCTGATCGGCGCGGCGCTATTCTATCTGGTCAGCTCGACCCTAGCCCTGAGCGCACTGTTCCTGCTGGCGGAACTGATCGAACGTTCGCGCACCGCCATCGAAGTACCGCTGGAAGACGAGAACGAACTGCTGCCGCGTCCGCAAGAATGGCAGCGGCCAGTCAAAGGCATCAACCTGGATGATGACCAGAAAGCCGTGGTCGGCCAGGTGATTCCGTGGACCATGGCCTTCCTGGGCCTGAGCTTCATCGCCTGTGCGCTGCTGATTATCGGCATGCCGCCGCTATCAGGGTTCATCGGTAAATTGAGCCTGATCGGCGCCCTGCTCAATCCGTTGGGTCTGGGTACCGACGAACCGATCTCGATGGCCGCCTGGGGTTTGCTGGCTCTGCTGATCCTCACCGGTCTCGGTTCGCTGATGGCCTTCTCGCGCCTGGGCATCCAGCGTTTCTGGTCACCGGAAGAGCGCCCGTCCCCGGTGCTGCGCAAACTCGAATGCGTACCGATTTTCCTGCTGCTGGGCCTGAGCATCGCCCTGACTTTCAAGGCCGAGCCGCTGCTGCGCTACACCCAGGCCGCCGCAGATGCACTGAACAATCCGCAGCAATATGTGATGGCGGTGCTCGGCACCCGCGCCGTGCCGAGCCCGGAAGCCAAGGCTGCGCTGCTGGAGGTGCAACCATGAAGCGTCTGTTTCCTGCTCCGTGGCTGTCGCTCGCGCTGTGGTTGCTGTGGCTGGTGCTGAACCTGTCGGCCAGCCCGGGCAACCTGCTGCTGGGTGCCGTACTCGGTTTCTGTGCCCCGCTGATGATGCGCAAGCTGCGCCCGCAACAGATCCATATCCGCCGCCCGGGCACCATCCTGCGATTGTTTCTGCTGGTCGGGCGTGACGTGATCGTCTCCAACCTTCAAGTGGCGTGGGGCGTCCTCAACGCCGGTCGCCGTCCGCCCCGCTCGCGCTTTATCAAGGTGCCGCTGGACCTGCGCGATGCCCATGGCCTGGCGGCGTTGTCGATGATCTGCACGGTCGTGCCCGGCACGGTATGGTCGGAACTGGCGCTGGATCGCAGCATTCTGTTGCTGCACGTCTGGGACCTGGATGACGAAGCGCAATTCATCCAGCACTTCAAGGTCACTTACGAGCAGCCGTTGATGGAGATTTTCGAATGAGCCCGCTGCTGTCGAACGCGATTCTGCTGACGCTGTTCCTGTTTTCCCTGGCGATGGTGCTCACGCTGATTCGCCTGTTCAAAGGGCCATCGGCACAGGATCGGGTACTTGCACTGGACTACCTGTACATCGTCGCCATGCTGATGATGCTGACTCTGGGGATTCGCTACTCCAGCGACACCTATTTCGAGGCGGCGCTGCTGATCGCGCTGTTCGGATTCGTCGGCTCGTTTGCCCTGGCCAAATTCCTGTTGCGTGGCGAGGTGATCGAATGAACGCTGAATTGTCTCTGTGGGTGGAAATCCCGGTGGCGATCCTGCTGGTGCTCGGTGGTGTGTTTGCCCTGATCGGCGCGACCGGCCTGTTGCGGATGAAGGACTACTTCCAGCGCATGCACCCTCCGGCGCTGGCCTCGACCCTCGGCGCGTGGTGCGTGGCGCTGGCATCGATCATCTGCTTTTCCGCGCTCAAGTCCGGACCCGTGCTGCACGCGTGGCTGATCCCGATTCTTCTGTCGATCACCGTGCCGGTGACCACCTTGCTCTTGGCGCGAGCGGCGTTGTTCCGCAAGCGCATGGCCGGGGATGATGTGCCGGCCGAGGTCAGCAGCCGGCGTACTGAAACCGGTAGCTAGATCCAGGCGACAGCCAACAGCCCGGCTCCCAATATCAGACACAGCGGCGAGTAAACCCAAGTGTCGAGCCGGGCAAACCGCGACCCCTTCACTTCCTTGAAAAAACCCACCAGCTCCGAATCGCCAATCGCCCGCGCAAACATCAGCAGCGCAATCGCGCTGATCACCCATTGCAGCGCCCAGTGATGCACGGCGGGCAGCCACCATCCCACCCGCATGCACACCAACGCGGCAATCAGTAGCAGGGCTGCCGCCACCACCAGCGTGATCCAGCCTGAAGGCTTGAAAGCCGGCCTGAGCGTCAGCCCGCCGTTATCCACCGGAACCTGTGGCACCACCGCCACGGCCGCCCACTGCCCACCCATCGCCCAATACACATGCATCAGGCTGATCACTGCAAATATCGTCACCAGCCATTGAGCCAACACAAAGGTCATGGTCGAGAATCCTTTAAAGGGATTTGAACAAAACATCCTAGTCGGCATTTTTCCATGTGCACGACCGATCGGCGGTGCGGTAAAGTGCCGCCCCATGAAATTCACCCGTACCGATCGCTCAATGCTGGCCTGGATGCTCTATTGCTGCGTCCTGTTCAACGTGTTCGCCTGCAGCATCGGTCACGGACAAATGGTCGGGATGCAGCTCAACGGAATCGGTGGCCAGTTCTGCGCCGTCGACCCGAGCACCCAGGCGCCGCTGGCCTCAAATCCCGCCGAAGAAAAACTGCCGACCCTGGCCAAGGCCTTTGGCTGTCCGCTGTGCTCCACCGGCGGCATGGGCCCGGCGTTCAACTCCAGCCTGACGCTGGCGATCCTGCCGGAACAACACAGCCCGCCGCTGCCGGTCATCGTCAGCATCAACCTCCCTGCCCGTTTCATCTGGCCTTCGGCCAACCCCCGCGCCCCACCGCTCGCCTGAGTGTCTTTGCCTTTTTGATTTGTCAGCCCACTGCGCCAACGCGCGGCGTTCGCCTGTGCGCTGACTCCGAGAACAAGCATTCAGGATTCAAACGATGAAACAACTTACCTTGCTGGCGAGCCTGTGCGGCTGCCTGTCCGTCAACGTCTGGGCGCAATCCACCGTGGATCTGGCGCCGATCACCATTGATGGCGAGTCCGGCGCCGAACCGGGCCTGAGCCTCGACCAGTCCAGCGGCATGGCCTCGCGCCTCGGCCTCAGCGTGCGTGACACCCCGGCCTCGGTGGCCATCGCCAACCGCAATGACATCGAACGTCACGGTTCGCAAAACTTTCAGGACGCGGCCAACACCTTGCCGGGGGTGAACGCCAGTGCGCCGCCGGGGTTTGGCGGGTTCGTCTCCTATCGCGGTTTCACCAGCAGCCAGATCACCCAGATGTTCAACGGCGTCAACGTCTCCGGCGGGCTGGCGCGGCCGGTGGATTCGTGGATTTATGACCGGGTGGAACTGGTCGGCGGCCCGTCGTCGCTGATCAATGGTGCAGGCTCGGTCGGCGGCTCGCTGAACTACGTGACCAAACTGGCCACGCGCGACGAGCAGGCCGCCGAAGGTCGGGTCAGCTACGGTACCTACGACACCACCGAAGCCGCGTTCGGACTCAACCACGCGCTGACCGAACCCGGTGCCGACGTGCAGCACTACGCGCGCCTCGACGTCAGCCACAACACCAGCAACGGCTACATCGACCGCCAGGAACGCGATGCCTGGAGCGTGGCGTTCTCGCTGCTCAGCGATCTGACGCCGAACCTTTCGCACACCCTGGCCCTGGAATATCAGGACGAACACGAAGACAGCCCGTACTGGGGCACGCCGGTGCTCAACCCCAAGGGCGGCGAATTGAGGATCGACAAACACAATCGCTTCAACAACTACAACGTCGAGGACGGCCGCTACGAGCAACGGACAATCTGGGTGCGCTCGATCATCGACTACCGGATCAACGACAGCACGACCCTGCGCAACACGCTCTACCACCTCGACAGCCAGCGCGATTACCGCAACCTGGAAACCTATCAATACAACGCCGACAACAGCGCCGTGAACCGCTCCACTGCGTATCAGGTGCGGCATCAGGGCGAGCAGGACGGCAACCAGTTCGAACTGCGTCACGACAACACGCTGTTCGGTCTCGACACCACCTGGTCCGGTGGCTTCGAGTACAAGGTCAACCAGACCACCAACTCGCCACTCAACGTCAAAGACGCGAGCACCGTGGATCCGAACAACTATCGCCCGGGACACTTCTACGACATACCGGGCACGAAGCCGGGTTTTGTCAGCGACAAGACCAACGAGGTCACCACCAAAGCGTTGTTCGCTGAAAACCGCCTGGCATTGACCGACAAACTTTCGTTGCTCACTGGCCTGCGCCATGACGACATCGATCTGGACGTGACCAACCATCGCACGGTGACGGCGAGCAACCCGCGCCACCTCAAGCGCAGCTGGGAGCCGGTCACCGGGCGTGTCGGCCTGACCTACCAATTCACGCCATCAGCCAATGTCTACGCGCAATACAGCACCGCCGCCGAACAACCGAACGGTACTCAGGACTTCGATGTTTCAACGGGCAAGCAATGGGAAATCGGCAGCAAGTTCGACTACCTGAACGGACGTGGCTCGGCGACGGTCGCGGCTTACACCATCGAGCGCAAGGACTTTGCCGTCACAGATCCGCTGGACCCGACCAACAGCATTCCTGTTGGCCAACAGACGTCCAAGGGTATCGAGATTGCCAGCTCACTGCGGATCACCGACAGGCTGCTGGCCGAGGGCAACTTCGCCTGGGTCGATGCAGAGTACGATGAGTTCAACGAAAAGAACGCCGCCGGTGGTGTGGTTTCACGCAAGGGCAACACACCGACCAACGTGCCGGACCGGGTCGGCAATCTGTGGCTGACCTATGACTTCGCCCCACAATGGCAAGGCGGGGTCGATGCGCGGTATGTGGCGTCGGTGTATGCGGACAGTGCCAATACCATGACCGTGCCGTCGTACACGTTGTTCGGGAGTTTCCTCAGCTACAAGGTCGACGCACACACCACTGTCACGGGGCGGGTGCGCAACCTGACGAACGAGGTGTATGCCGAATTCGCCCATGTGTCGCCGGCGTATTACCTGGGCACACCACGCACCTTTGAACTGGCCGTACAGACCCGGTTCTGATTGGGTCGGGCGAGGGAGCAGGCTTCCTCGCCTCAAATCTAAAGACCTGCCTGAACCTTGTCCGCCACATCCTTCGGCAGCCACGCCTGCCACACATCCGGATGGGCCTTCATGAACGCGTGCGCCGCATCCCTTGGCGGCGTGTGCTTCTCGCTCATCTCGGCCAGCGCCTTGTTCAGGTCCTCGATCGGAAAATGGACTTTGCTGAAGAACGCAACGATCTCCGGATACTGCTTCTGAAATGGCGTGGACACACCGATCGACAGTTTCGACGCCAGTGAACGGGTCGGTTTCGGGTTGGGGTTATCGGCGTCGGTCAGGGTCTTCCAGGCCTCGGCGTCGAACGGCGGCTCTTCCAGCTGCACCAGTTTGAACTTGCCAAGCAACGGCGTTGGCGACCAGTAATAAAACAACACCGGTTTGCCGCGACGGATCGATGAACTGATTTCGGCGTCCAGCGCCGCACCGGAGCCGCTGCGGAAATTGGTGAAGTCATCCTGCAACCCATAAGCCGTGAGCTTCTGCTTGTTCACCACTTCCGATGTCCAGCCGATCGGGCTGTTGAGGAACCGTCCCTTTTTCGGGTTCTCCGGATCCTTGAACACATCCTTGTACTTCTTCAGATCACTGACACTGCGCAGGTCCGGCGCCATTGGCTTGATGCCTTTGGCGGCATCGCCCTTGATCACGTATTCCGGCACCCACCAACCCTCGGTAGCCCCCTTGACCGTATCGCCCAGGCTGGCAACCTTGCCTTCGGCTTCAGCCTTGACCCACACCGGACTGCGCCCCGCCCACTCCTCGCCGATCACCTGGATGTCGTTGTTGGCGAGCGCGGTTTCCAGGGTGATGGTGGTGCCCGGCAGCGTGTCCGTCGGCAGGCCGTAGCCTTTCTCGACGATGATCCGCAGGACATCGGTGATCAGGCTTCCGCTTTCCCAGTTCAGGTCGGCGAAGTGAATCGGCGCTTGTGCGGCATTGACCGCTGGCACCGCTGTCAACAAACCGAATGTGGCCAGACAAGCGCCCAGCAACCGTCGAAATCCGTTCATGCTTTGCACCTCGTGCTGTTCGCAGCAATAGCAGGAAGGCCTGACAGAAGTCCGCAAGCCTCTGAATACTCAGTCAACTGACTGTAGACGAGGTTCCTGCTTTTTCAGGGGCATGCCACGGGCGAGGCTACTTTTCAGACATTTCCTGCAAGCGTTGTAGCTCGCGTCTGACCATGCTGGCGTACTCGGCAGGCTGCAAAGCGTAGATCTGCGAAGCGACCCAACCGAGCCAGACGCCCTTCAACTCGGCCCTGGCATCGAAAAGGCGCCGGGCCTCGTCGCGGGCGCTGTCGAGGTTCTGCAAATGGAAATCGGCGCGACTCACCGTCATCACTCGCTGGCCTTGAAGGTCACCAGCTCGCCCTTGCGCCATTTGGCAGCCTTGGCGGTAACGGCTTTCAGGGTCTTGGTCAGGCCTTCCTGCAGTTGTTCATTGGCGGCAAACACGGTGACCGCGCTGTGGCCTTCCTTGAACACGATGGCATGGCCGTCGGCCGTGCTGACAAAGGCATAGTCGCCCAGACCGTACACGGTCATTTTGATCTCGCGAAAACGGATATCCATCTTGCCGCCTTCACGGCTGGGCAATACCGAAGCGCTGAAGTGATCGCCGACCTTGAGCTTCAGGCCAGGCTTGTCGTCGACCACCAATGCGCTTTCGGTGTCGATCTCGGCAACGTAAATACCTTCAGCGTTTTGCTCGGTGATGTAAACAAAACGCGATTGGAACTGCTTGACCAGCTTTGCCCGCAAATCACCCAGCACGAACAAAGCATGCATATCGAGGTTACTGACTGCCAAAGAAACATCCCCACACTTGAAAGAGTGCCGCACGCGGAAAACGCGCACGACAGTAAAAACGGCCAGGCCGATGGTGTTGCGCAATGACTCGGATAAAAGCCTGAGCGAGCAAAGAGCTCATTCAGCGCGAGGTTCACAAGACTACTGGAATGGCACTCGCGAAACCTGCAAAGACGTTCTCCAAATGTTGAAGGAAAAAGCTTCACGGTCGGCCAGAGAAAACTGACTACGAACTTTAGGGAAAAAACTCACCAAGAAAAGCACTTTTCCGACATATCGCACGCAAAAAATTGCTTTAGATAACGCCATGCCGTCAACAGGTGTTGGCGATTCTAGAGCAGCGACGCTGCTCGCGACTACCCGCAACCGTCTGTAAATGCGGGTCAATCCATGAAAAGGACTTCATATGTGCACTTTGACGCATTTTGCCGTGGCTTACGAACAACCCTTTGACTTGAATAACCCTGACTTTGGTACTGACTCCGCACCCGACTCCTCGGGCCGGGAGCCCCAGTTTCAAGTGATTCTCGCCGGAAACGCCTTTTTCCATATCAAGGAAAAGTCGACCGGCCGCGTAAGAGGTTTCCGTGAAGATCACAATGCCGCGTGTGCGCTTGCGCGTTCGCTGGAATCACGAATCGAACTCCTGCCCAACGTCCCCCTCAGATAAAAGAGAGTGATCGACCACCCCACCCGCCAAGGAGCACACCATGGAACTGCCTGCCTACAATCTGACAACCCTGTTCGATCAATTAGGGCTGCCTTCGGAGGAAATGGCCATAGACGACTTCATCGAAGCCCATCCGCTGGATGCCGAGACCAAACTGATCGACGCCGATTTCTGGAGCCCGCAGCAGGCCCAATTGCTCAAGGAGTGGTTGCGTGCCGATGGCGAGGAAGCCGTGATGGTCGACGAACTCAACGTACGCCTGCACAGAGGCAAATAAATTCGATCAATGGACGCAGTCTCCGGGCTCGTCGCCCAATTGCGCGAGCCAGGCGGCTTTGCACTCTTCCGCTTCGTCACGACTGGCGAACGCCGTGCCCCGTCGCTCTCCGTTGAGCAACACCACCCAGCAGACACTCTGCCCCATCGCACGCAGCCCGGCCGGAACACCACTGCCGATCATCACGGCGACATCGACTCTGCATTGCATGCTGACCTCCAATCTTTTCATTAGCTACCTAACTATGCAGGCATGTTAATGATTGGAATCAGGAGGAAACAGCAACGCGCGTGCACAGCTTAATTGCAGTTCCGGCAACAATGCCTCACCGCGGCTTCTCCGGTTTGTAGCCCAGACGCAATCCGCCCCAGTGGCGGCCCTTGACCATGATCGGCACCGACAGGTCGTGCATCAGCTCGCCGGTATCGCGGGTGTAGGTCTGCAACAGCACGGGTTGCTGATGGCTGCCGCAGCGGATGCCGGTGCGGTCGGCGAATTTGCGTTTGGTGCGATTGTTGATGGTATCGACCTGCACATCCCCGGTCAGTGGCTGGCTGAACGCCTGATTGTGGGTCGGCACATAACCCTGTTGCGTGCAGGCGATGGCGAACACCAGGCCTTCGTGGCGCGGCAACAACGGTTCCTGAATCGCCGGCAGCACCTGATCGGTGTAACGGTCGAATCGGGTCTGGAACCTGGCGGGCTGGGTGTTCGGGATTGGCTGATACTGGCGGTCGAACAAGTCTTCGAGGCTGATCCGCCCCTGCTCGATGTCAGCCTCGAAACGCGCGGCAATCTGGCTCGCACCTTCCTGGGCCAGGTCGTAGATACGCTGGTGATAGTCATCCAGACCGACTTCGGCCAGGCGTTCGCTGATGGTTTCCGCCTGCCCTTCCATCTGCACCGCTGCTTCGGCCAGGCGCCGGGTCTGTTGATCGCTGATCGCCAGATCGCTGCGCATTTGCTCGATGGCGGTGAACAGACTGTCGAGTTGTTCGCGATTGGTTTCGGCGCCCCGGGCGATTTCGCCGACCTGGGTTTCCACCCCGGCCGCCAGCCTTGCGATGTTTTCCAGGTGCTGACCGGTGTGTTCGACCTGCTCGACGCCGGTATGCAAATCGTCGGAGAGCTGACGAATCTGCTCCACCACCTGCGCCGTGCGTTGCTGGATGTCGGCGACCATCTCGCCCACTTCGCCAGTGGCCGTCGCCGTACGAGCCGCCAGACCGCGCACTTCATCCGCCACCACCGCAAACCCACGACCGTGCTCACCGGCCCGGGCCGCTTCGATGGCGGCGTTCAATGCCAGGAGATTGGTTTGACTGGCAATCGACTGAATCACCAGCGTCACGCGCTGGATGTCATCACTGCGCTCGCTCAAGGCCTCGATCAGTTCGCGACTGGCATTGGCACGCTGACTGAGCTGATGCATGCGCGAAATCGAATCCACCAGTTCGGTGCGCCCCGCCGCGCTGCTGTGATGGGCTTCACTGGCGGCACCCAGCGCTTCGCGGCTGAGCTGGGACGTGGCTTGCTCAGTGGCAATCATCACTTCGGCGTTGTTGACGATCTGCGCGGCGGCGTCGAGTTGCGATTGCAGGCGGCCAGCCAGTTCCTTGACGGAAAAAGCCACACCGGCGGCCGACAGCGCGTTATGACTGGTGGTGTAGGAAAGGTCGCGAGTCAGCTCGGACATCGCGTCGTTACCGACGACGGGTTGCACATCGGCGACGGCACGGGCACGCAGGCGCGGCAGCCATACAATCAGCACCGCCAATGGCATGCCCACATACAAGGGCCATTCACCCAGGCTTATCCCGGCCAGCACCAGCATCAGGGCGATGCTTTGAAGGGTCGGCATCAGCCAGCGATTTTTCGGCAAAACAACTGGTGCAGGTAGATCTGCAACCAGAGATCCATCTCTCGTCATGTTGTGACCCCACGCTTGTTCTCATTATTGTGACTGCATTAAACGCCACTACAAGGCCATTATCCATGGTCCGTTAGTCGTGGGTCTGTGGCAGGTCAATGGAACGGTGCGGAGGATTTCCGGCAGACGAGAAAAAGCAAAGATCGCAGCCTTCTGCAGCTTTAAACAAAAGCTGCAGAAGGCTGCGATCTTTTCGCGACGACCCGCATTGAAGGGGTCGCCTCAGGAATCAGGCCTGACGCTGGTGCTTGTCGATCTGCTCGTGACGCTCTTGAGCTTCGATGCAGTACTTGGTGGTCGGGCTGATCAGCAGGCGTTTCAGGCCGATAGGCTCGCCGCTGTCGTCGCACCAGCCAAAGCTGTCTTCCTTGATACGCTCAAGGGCCTGCTCGAGTTGCGGCAGCATGCGCTGGTCGCGATCGATCGCGTTCACCAGCCAGGTGCGCTCTTCTTCCACCGATGCGGCGTCCGCCGGGTCAGCCGGGGTGTCCAGGCTTTCGATGGCAATACGGTTCTGCTCAATGCGCTCGTGGGTTTCGACTTTCATGTTCTGCAACAGCTCCTGGAAGAAAGCGTGTTGCTCGGCATTCATGTAGTCATCTGCCGGCATGGCCAGCAACTTGTCCTTTGTCATTGATATCTCTATAAAAAACGTGCATTAAGGCGAATTAGGGAGCGTTCCGGCGAACCGCCTGCGGTCATCGGAAAGGCATCGTTTATTGCAAACGCCACCCGGCACTCAATTTACGAAGGGGCGGCAGTCTAAGGCCCGTTTGAGGCCTCAGCAACTCTAAATACCGGGAATTTGTCCGACAAAGCCCGGAAACTGCTCTGACACAGGCTTCACGGCGCTCATCGGAGTGCGTTTATAGCAAGAAATTCAGTCGAGCGGCTGTATATAGAAGACAAACGGCGGATGAGCGGCGCTTTGTCGCATTTCTTTACAATCGCCGACGGCAAAACCAGTCCGCCCTCAGGACTGACATTCCTCCCAACCTCAGCTACGTTATGCCCTCCCCGGTTCGACTTGAAGGAACGCGTCATGAAACTGATCGGCATGCTGGACTCCCCTTACGTGCGTCGCGTGGCGATCTCCGCCAAATGCCTGGGGATTGAACTGGAACACGACCCGGTGTCGGTGTTCCGCCATTTCGAGCGCTTCCAGCAGATAAATCCGGTGGTCAAGGCGCCGACCCTCGTCCTCGACGATGGTGAAGTGCTGATCGACTCGACGCTGATCCTCGACTACCTCGAAGCCCTGTCCGGCAAAACCCTGCTGCCGACGGACCTGCCGCGACGGGTAAAAGCCCTGCGCCTGATCGGCCTCGGCCTCGCCGCCTGCGAAAAAGCCGTGCAGCTCTACTATGAACGCAACCTGCGTCCGGCCGACATTCAATACCAGCCGTGGGTCGAGCGCGTCGAAGGCCAGCTCGCCGCCGCTTTCACCGCCCTGGAACACGAACTGGAAAAACACCCACTGTCCACTGACGGGACGCTGCAACAGGACGGCATCACCCTCGCCGTCGCCTGGAGTTTCACCGGCCTTGTCGTTCCCGATCAGATCGACGCTGAACGCTTCCCGCGCATCGCCCAATACACCGCCTACGCCGAAGGCCTCCAAGCGTTCATCAGCACCCCGATGACCTGACCATGAGCACAACCGAAACCGCCGCCCCGGCCCTGAAAGAAATCTTCAACGCCGAACGCCTGCAACACATCGCCAGCGAGATGAGCGCCGTATACCCGGCGTTCAAGGCCAAGGCCTTTCTCAAGCATGCCAACGACGGCCTCGACGAACTCTCGGTCATGCAACGCATGGCCCGCGTTAGCGAAAGCCTGCACGCCGTGCTGCCACTGGACTACACCGATTCCCTCTCCGTACTGCGCGAACTCGCGCCGCGCCTGAACAGCGGCTTCGTCAGCATGTGCCTGCCGCACTACGTCGCGAGCTACGGCGCGCACGCATTCGACACCTCGATGGAAGCCCTGAAGTACTTCACCACTTTCGGCTCCTCCGAATTCGCTATCCGCCACTTCCTGCGCAGCGACCTGGAGCGCTCGCTGGAACTGATGCACGACTGGGCACGAGACGAAAACCACCACGTCCGCCGCCTCGCCAGCGAAGGCAGCCGCCCTCGCCTGCCATGGTCGTTTCGGCTGGAACCGGTGCAGGCAAATCCACAATTGGCCGCCGGGATTCTTGATCGATTGAAGGCCGATGAGAGTTTGTACGTGCGCAAGTCCGTGGCAAATCATTTGAATGATGTGACCAAGGAGCATCCGGAATGGGTGCTGGATACGATTGAGGGGTGGGCGCTGGAGAACAGGCACACGGCATGGATTGCCAGACATGCGTTGCGGAGCTTGATCAAACAGGGGGATTTGCGGGCGCTCACAGTTATTGGTGCTGGGGCGAAGGCTGAGGTTGAGTTGCTGGATATGAAAGTGGAACCGGCGGTTGTGCGGCTTGGGGAGACGATCACTTTGTCATTCACCGTGCGGTCGTTGGTTCCGGTGGAGCAGCGGTTGGTGATTGATTATGCGATTGACTATGTGAAGGCGAATGGCGGGACTGCGGCCAAGGTTTTCAAGTTGAAGACGTTGGAGTTGGCGGGGTTTGGGAGTGAGGTTGTTCGGCGTAGTCAGACCATCAAAGATTTCACTACGAGGAAACATTATGCGGGGGTGCATGCGATGCATGTAACGATTAATGGGGAGCGGCTGGGGAGTACCGCCGTTAACATTCTCACTTCATGAATGTCAAAGAAATCCTGTGCGATGGATAACGGGACAGATTTATTTTCGAGAAGTAAATCTTCCCTCTTCCCATCATGAGACCGAGTTCAGGCGGGATAGAATGTCAAACCATCAAGATCAATCTCGGCGTAGCCCCCCACATCCTCCTTGTAAAGCAAGCCCCTGCCCACTCCCAGTTCGGATCGTAAGAACTCGACAAGTTTTCCAAGGTTTTCGTTTTTAGACATTGAAGTCGGACGCACTACCGTTGCCTGTCCGGGCTCGTCATCGTAAACCCAAATTAAAAACACACCCTCTTCACTCTGTATATCGTAGTTATAACCACGGTATTCATATCCAATTTCATGGTCAACATCATCAAAGCGAGGACTATTTTACATCTTTAAGCGCCCACCCTATTTACCCCCCTTATTTCTTCCCAACTTCGAAGAATTACCAACTGCCATATGGAATACCAAATTTCTCAATATAGCGCTTAGCCTTTTCATTAACTGGATAGGCGTAACGCCCTTGATTCTTGCCTTGACTTGGCCCCAGCGGCTCAATCTCAGCTTGCGCCCTTGCCACCTTGACCGGGTGATGACAAGCATCTCTAACCCACACTTGCACAATTCCGCCCGGCGCCAACCCCAGATAAACTGAAGATATATAGGTAGCCGTTTGCTCCGGCGTTTTCGCGCATCGCTGGTTGACCGACGTCAGCATCAGTTGCCTGGCTTCCTCGGGTATGTCCACCCAAACACGATAGGTTTGTGGTTCTACGATAGATTGCCAGCGAACGAAGATTCGTTTGGGAAGATCCGCGCCTACTACTGCTTTCGCAGAACCACCTACGCCGTGCCAGCCTTTGGCGGACTCTGTGCCATCCTCTGGTTGTCCGCCCGACGCCGATCCAGCGCCTGTGTGCAGTAATATTCTTCCTTTGATGTCTTCCACCGAAGTGTCTTCCACCCAAACCTTCATGTAGCGAGGCTCAGTGAAACCCAGCTCCCACCATGGAGATTTTGGATCGTTCTTTGCTGAAAGCGGGTCTGCGGAACAACCAGCAGCAAGCAAAGTGCACAGCAGGGTTAAAAGTAGCTTCATTACCAAAGCGTCCAATCAGGTACGTGCGGGTGTTTTACGCGAATTGCGTCTGACGTGGGAGCGTTGATGTAAACCGCTTTCACACCACTTCCATCCCTTCGGCCAAGTGGATGGTTCCAGTTGGCCGATGTATGAATGTACTTGAGTTTGAGGGTTTTCTCCTCTAACAGGGTCGTGCTGTAGTCGCCAGAGACAAAACGATCAGACAACCCTTGAAGCTCTGCGGGAATGGAAAAGTCGGGTGTTTCAGGAATGTCGTTGAAGCGAACCCCTTTGGCTTTCGCCTGCTGATGCATTACACGCAGGCACACTCTCGATAGCATTCCGCTCACCGTCCGCCTGAGCTGAACGGCGGCGTAGACGCGTTTGACGCGAGGGCTCATTCGATCCTGTGGGCTGTTGGGCATTACAAGTGCAGGTGGCGTTACGATTTCCAGCATTTCAGAAGGCCAACCATTAGCGAGCCACTGATTTTTGACCGTTACCGCATCCTGATAAATCGAAGTGCTGACGACATCAGTGTTAAGCGACACCTCAAGCATTTGCATGGGGCTGACAAGTACACATTCTTCAGCCTCCTCAAGGTATCCCCCGCCAATATCAGAATGCACGCCGGGCAAGACAATTTCCTGGTGATCTGGTGTTACTCGGCTGAGGGCAAAGTTCCCCCTGCATTCATCACGCGCAACCAACTGGACGACATCGGTGAAATAGCGTCGATCCAGGTAGAGCTTGATACCTGTCGCAATCGGGCTTTTGATGTCGCCCAGATTGGACCAGCCAGCAATCGAAGGAACGGTATCGAACAGGCCGATGAAGCCCATATTGATATCGCTTTTATATTGATCGCTGAAAGTCGAACTGAAGGCATCAGCATTGCTGCGAAGGATTTCTCCCATGGACCTTGTTTTCCCCGGACGACCTCATTTGCAAAGTGCCGAGCGGCTGCCGCACCGCGACTGAAGCCGAAAGTGTCAAATGTCAGGGAGACGATTTCACTACCCGGATTCTCGTCCAGCGCCTCCTTGATACGCTGCTTGATCAATACAAACGAAGATTGGACACGTCCCGCAACACCCGTTTCGCCGCGCCCGGTTCCTGCTCCCAAGGAGCTGTCTTCTTGACCTGAACGGGTACCGATACCTTCAACATACACCATGCGAAAAGCACGCTTTCGCGCCCCCTCGCCTTCAGCTGCCTCGGGAGTGTCATATAGATCACTGAGCTTTTTGATGTTACTGACATCATTGCCATAACTACTATCCGGATCACTCATATACGGCTTGCAGCTTGCATCGATATCTTTAGCCGCAATCGGATGATGAGCGCCGCACAGAAGTCCGGCCGCAGCGTTGTTGGCATTATTCCCCGTACCATCGAAGAACACTCCGATCCGCAGGGCTATGCCGATTTTTTCAGGCGCACGCTCAGGCTCTTTCCCGTGTTTCTCATACTCCGCCCAACGCTGGGCATGAATATCGACGGGTTTGGTGCCTGTGTTGCGGAAATGTTTAGGCGGGTTGGGAACGTAGCCACTCAATCCTTGATACCTCGTTCTGATCCTTGAGAACGGGCCGAAGGGTGACAGTCGATGCAGGGTGGCGCAAGCCGTGGCCCAGTGCCAGCGCTTGGCTTCATGCGGCGAAGAACGGCTCCTCTTGTCGCAGCAGAATTGGGTTTATGCCTTTAGATATATCCAGCACCTGACTCACAACCAACCTCACAACAAGCGCTGGTGCGCACTCACCACGCAAGTCACGCACCAGGCTCATTTGAGCAGTTACCACTGGCCGCTTGCGAGACAGCCGACGATTTCCCAACCGCTGTATTCCCACCAGGAATATCGATCATCGGAGCAACTTCTGGCCAGACTGGCCATATGGATTCCGCCCGCTGTTTGTTGGGTACCGAAAGGCGTGCCAATAGAAGCTGTTACTTGATTGACAGCTTGAGGAGCCTTGAGGGTGGTCGGATGTACGGAAGCATTCGCAACGGTGGCGGTGAAAGCGAGCGTTGCGGATACGGCCAGAGCAGTGATGGACTTTTTCATTTTCGAATCCTTTCAGTTATCTGACATGCGGCTTGTGCATCGGCCTGACCTGCCTTAATCAATAATCTGAACAGATCGGGCGCTCGTAAAAAGCCTACCACCGCGCTGCCGGCTGCACAGTCGCTCAACTGTGCTATTGACAAGCTGATGGAGTGAGGGGAGAGATCTTTTCGAACGCTCAAGACTCGGGCAACGCGCCGGGTTCTTTTCCTGTCTATCACCCTGTGTGCAATGGTGGCGCCAAGCCCCGAATGATAAGGTTCAGCCTCAAAATCACGGACGACACCTCGTGCACAAACAATGTCTTGCAGCAGCAATAACCTTCACCATCAGCCTTTCCGCTCTCGCCTCTCCTGTGCCGCAGGAAGAGCTCGAAGAGTGCCAGCGAATAGAAAACTCGGCCAAACAGGTCATGAAAAGCAGGCAGCAAGGCGCGCCCATGGATTCGGTGTGGGAACTGGCCGAAGCGGCAGGCAAGCAGAGCGAGTATGTGGGTGAGTTGTTCAAGACGCTGATTCGCGAGGCGTACGCAATTCCGCAGTACTCAAGCGAGAGCTTGCAGCAGAAAGCGATCAGCGATTTCCATTCCAATTTCTACAAGGCTTGCATCGTGACGGCGGAAAAGCGAGCCGGCGCCAACGGCTGAGCTCATCGAACAAAAAAGGGGGCAGATTCAGGTAACGAATCTGCTCCTTTTTACTTGAGGGCAGCTTCTACGCTTTCAACTCTACCTTATCCAGCGCCTGATTCACGGCCAGCCCTGCGACCATGACCACTTGTGCGATGCCCAGTGCGGTTTTGCGGTGGGCGGGCTCGAGGATGGCGGCGAAGTTGCTGAGCATTTCGCTGGCTGAATCGAGGGATTCGCTGGCGTTGGCCAACAGGGATTCGCTGTTGTAGGCGGGGTTGGCCAGGAACATGGGGTCGTGTGTGGTGTGGCTGCCCATGATGCGTTGTTGCGGGGTCAGGTAATGATCGAGGGCGCGTTCTGCGGCTTCGTTCAAGGTTCGCGAATCGGGGAATTTGTAGGGTGAGACCGGATCAGTTTCTGGCGGATTCGGTGTTGGTTTGATCATGGTGAAACTCCTGATTTTGATTAGGAGCTACCAGCATCACTTGCAGATGATGGGTGGCAGCCAAGTGCGGGTCTGCAAGACCGGGAAACCAGGCACCCGGCAGACCCGAGGGTCTCCCGCACAAAGCCGCCATTGAGCGGACACAAACGAGCGTCCTTTTTGGCAGGGCTGTGCGACTGGTTTTTCCGGCGGGCTTGCAGACCCGATCACTGATAGGCAGTGACGGGAATAAAGTTACGGAGGGAGCGCCAGACGCACAAGCCGGCGGATTCTGTCTTAGGTGCAGGGCGTGGCGCAAGGCGTTGTGGGCATCGGGATGTGACGAAAGACCACGCATAAACAGGCCACGTATTCTGTGTTTAATGTCTGACAAAAAAGACTGTTTCGCAGTCCGACGGGAATACGTAAATCAGGCCGTCCGCTTTCACCCAGACACCACCATTCCCCTGTGTCTAAAAAACCGGCCACCCGGCATAATCCGCGCAAATTTCCCCATCAACCCAAGTCCGACCGTCATGCCTGAAGAGTTCGAAGTCCCCAGTCCTCACGAGCAACACGTTGAACACACCACCCATCACGCCCACGCAAAAGGCGATCGCTTTGCCAGCAAGATTGCGGTCATGACGGCGATCATGGCGACGGTCGGCGCCCTGATGAGTTATCAGGCCGGCTCGACGGAGAGTGAGGCGGCCATGGACAAAAACAACGCGGCCATTCAGAAGACCGAAGCGGCCAACGAGTGGAGCTATTACCAGGCCAAGTCCAGTCGGCAGAACCTGTCGGAGCTGGCCAGCCATCTTCCGGGACTGGATTCCGCTCATTATGTTGCCGAGGCTCGGCGCTATGCCGAGCAGAAAGAGCAAGCGCGCAAAAAGGCGGAAACACTTGAGCAGCAGGCGCGAGAGTGGGACGAAAAGTCAGAGCAGGTCCTGCATCAGCATCACCGCTGGGCCCAGGCCATGACCGCGATTCAAATCGCCATTTCGCTGGCGGCCATCACCCTGCTGACGCGCAAGGAATGGCTCAGACGCGTCTCGTTTGGGGCGGCGGGCCTGGGTGTCATGTTGGGCTCCTTGGCCTGGTTGCATATCTGAAAGAGGCAGAAACCGCTGAAGCTGACGAAAAAAGGAACAGACTCAGTGCATGAATCTGTTCCTTTTCGCTTGGAAACGGCCTCTGCCCCTTCGGCTCCACGCTCTCCAATGCCTGCTTCACCACCAATGCCCCCGACATCACTACCTGCACGAACATGCGGCGGACAGGCGCCAGGATGGCGACCTTCCAGGAGTCGATTCGAACAGGCCTACTGCGAATTGCTGCGCCCCGGCAACATCCGCACCAAGGTGTTATCCCGCACCCAATAGTGGTGAAAAAGCCCCGCCGCCGCATGCAGACCGATCAGCCAGTAGCCGGTGCTGCCCAGCAGTTCATGCCAGTATTTGAGGCGTTTGGCAAAGTCCGGGTCGATAGCCACCGGGGCCGGAAGATGGAAGCCAAAGTACGGAAACGGTTTGTCGGCAGCGGCGAGCATCAGCCAGGCCAGTACCGGAGTGGCGATCATCAGCACGTACAATGCCAGGTGCATCAGGTGCGATATGCCCGTCTGCCAGGCTGGCGGCTTGGGGGTGATCGGCGGGCGCGGCGTCAGGCGCCCGAGCAGGCGAACCCATACCAGGGCGAAGATACCCGCGCCAAATGCGCCATGCAGGCCCATCAGCAGACCTCGGGCTTCACTGCCTTTGGGCATGAAACCCTTGATTTCAACACACGCATACACGCCGACGAACAGCGCCAGCATCAGCCAGTGAAGCGTGATTGAAAGTTTTCCATAACGGGTTACGGCGTTGTCGCGGGTCATAAGAAGCGCCTCGTGATTGTCGTGGGCGACGGTCGATTCGTTCGACAGTCTCGATCTTGTTGCCGGGCAAACCGACGGTGCCACCCTGCCTGCCCAGCCTTAAGGCAGTCTGAAGATAGACTGCCCGTAAACTTTTTTTCACCTTCAGACTTCGTTAAGAAATGGTCTGGATACTTCCCTCGAACCTAATGAGGGAGGCGTTCAGCCCATGCCCGATCCCGTCTGGAATATTCCCCTGCCCCTGCGCTTCGGCCAGGCCGAAACACCGCCGATGACGTTGACCGCCGCCTTGCCGGACGATGCGCTGCGCGGGACGTTCGAAGCCTTCATCCAGCATCGATTCCGCAAGGCACATGGCGCCGACATCCGGCACTTCATGCCCGAGCTGTTCGGTGTTCACACCGGCGATGGCGAGTTGTGCGCGGTGGCCGGGGTACGCCGCGCCCATTTTGAACCGCTGTTTCTGGAGCGTTATCTGGACGAGCCTATCGAGCCTTTGATCAGTGCCGCTGCCGGTAAACCGGTGGAGCGCCGTGACATTGTCGAAGTCGGCAACCTCGCCTCCAGCGATGCCGGCAGCGCGCGCTTGAGCATCATCGCCATCACCTATCTGCTGGCCATGGGTGGCCTGGAATGGGTGACCTTCACCGGCAATGTCGGGCTAGTCAACAGCTTCCATCGTCTGGGCCTCAAACCCGTGACATTGTGCGCCGCGGATCCGGAACGCCTGGGTGACGAGCGTCAACACTGGGGCAGTTATTACGAAAGCAAGCCCTGGGTGCATGTCGGCAATATCCGCGCCGGCTTCTTTCATTTGCGCAATATCGGCCTTTTTACCCGGCTTGGCCTGCAGACCTCGCTGGAAGGAGCCTGCCATGTCGCTTGAACGGCAACAATTCCAGGAAACCCTGCGCAGCCATGCCCGGCGCAACGACAACACTATCGCGCTGTGGGGCGACAACCTGAAGCTCGATTACACGACGCTGTACAGCGAAGTGATGTATCGCCAGCAACGTCTGCGCGATGAACACGTGACGGTCATTGCACTGGCATTGGAAAACGGGGTCCAGGCAATGCTCTGGGATCTGGCGGTGCTGTTCGAAGGTTTGACGTGCGTGACTCTGCCACCGTTTTTCAGCCCGGCACAACGCGCCCATTGCCTGGAGCAGAGCAAGGCGCAATGGGTGATCGCGGGACCGGAGCTGGAGCGAGAGTTACGCGCCGCAGGGTATGAACAACACGGCGAGTTCTGGCACCGCCGCTTCAGTGGACCCAGTGGGTTGCTCCCAGGCACCGCCAAACTGACATTCACCTCCGGCACCACCGGCACCCCGAAAGGCGTATGCCTGAGCGCAGACAGCCTGCTTCGGGTGGCACGCGAACTCGATCAGGCCAGCAAACCCACCGCACCGCGCCATCACCTGGCGTTGTTGCCGCTGGCGATTCTGTTGGAAAACCTCGGTTGTTACGCCGCGTTGTATGCCGGCGCGACACTGAGTGTGCCAAGCCAGAAGACCCTGGGCATCCAGGGGGCCAGCAGTGTCGACGTGCCGCGCCTGCTTGACTGTCTGGCCAGTCGGGCGCCCGAAAGCCTGATTCTGGTACCGCAACTGTTGTTCCTGTTGGTCAGTGCCGCCGAACAGAAAGCCTTCGATCCGCAATCCCTGCGTTTTGCTGCAGTCGGTGGTGCGCGGGTTTCCGCAGATCTGTTGCAGCGTGCCCAACGAGTGGGCCTGCCCGTGTACGAGGGTTATGGATTGTCCGAGTGCGCCTCGGTGGTCTGTCTCAATCGTCCCGGGGCGTGCCGTCCGGGAAGCGTTGGCCGCCCTCTTCCCCATGTGGAGGTGCGCCTGGCCGAAGACGCAGAGGTACTGATCAAGGGGTCGACCCTGCTCGGTTATCTCGGTGAGCCGGCCTGCACCGAGCAGTGGTGGCCGAGCGGCGATCTGGGTGAATTCGACCCGGAAGGTTTTCTCTATCTCAAGGGTCGCAAGAAGCATCAGTTCGTCACCAGTTTCGGGCGCAACGTCAACCCGGAATGGGTCGAGTCGGAACTGACCCAACGCCGTCACATCGCCCAGGCCTTCGTCTACGGCGAAGCCATGCCCCATAACCACGCCCTGCTCTGGCCACACAGCCCGGCGTGTACCGATGCGCAACTGGCGGCCGATGTCGCCGCCGCCAACGAGGCCTTGCCCGACTATGCCCAGGTGCACCACTGGACACGCCTGACGCACCCGTTCACCGCGTCCAACGGTCTGCTCACCGCCAATGGCCGCCCGCGTCGCGACGCCATCGTTTCGCTGTATCAGGCGCAACTGACTGAATTCGCCAAATCCCAGGAGTCCGCATCATGAGTTTTTTCGACACCCTGCAAGAAGCCACGCACGAGGAGCGTCATGCGCTGTTCAACCTGCCGATCATCCAAGATGCCCTGCAGGGCAAGGTCAGCCTTGAGAGTTACCGGGCATTTCTTGCCCAGGCCTACTACCACGTACGCCACACCGTACCGCTGATGATGGCGTGCGGTGCTCGCCTGCCGACGCACCTTGAATGGCTGCGCAAGGCGGTGTGCGAATACATCGAGGACGAATATGGACATGAGCAATGGGTGCTGGACGATATCGAAGCCTGTGGCGGCGACCGCGAGGCCGTGCGCGGCGGGCAGCCGTCACTGCCGATCGAATTGATGGTCAGCTTCCTTTACGACCTGATCGCCCGGGGCAACCCGGTGGGTCTGTTCGGTATGGTCAATGTACTGGAAGGCACCAGCATTGCCCTGGCCACCCATGCGGCGGGCAGTATCCGCGAGCAACTGGGGCTGCCGGAAACCGCTTTCAGTTACCTCAATTCTCACGGCGCACTCGACATCGAGCACATGCAAACCTATCGGCACCTGATGAATCAGTTGCAGGATCCCGCCGACCAGGCCGCGGTGATCCACGCCTCAAAAGTCGTCTACCGGCTCTACTCCGATATGTTCCGTGGCCTGCCCCGCGATGCGGAGGCCCATCATGCAGTTGCATGAAGCCCGGGTGGTCCTGACCGGTGCCAGCGGCGGCATCGGCCTCGCCATCGCCGACGCCCTTTGCGCAGCCGGCGCGCAGGTACTGGCAGTCGCCCGGCATCAGGCACGTTTGCAGCCCTTGCTCGAGCGTTATCCGCAGAACCTGTGCTGGGTCGCCGCCGATCTGACATTTCTGAGCGACCGGCGCAAGGTGCTGGCCGCCGCCGAGGCGATTGGCGGCCTCAACCTGCTGATCAACGCGGCCGGGATCAATCACTTCGCCATGCTCGAACAGCTCGACGACAGCGAAATCAACGCGATGCTGGCGGTGAACATCAGTGCGCCGATCTGCCTGACCAGACTCTTGCTGCCGCTGCTCAAGCAGGCTGACAGCGCGATGGTGGTCAATGTCGGTTCGACTTATGGTTCTATCGGCTACCCCGGCTATGCCAGCTACTGCGCAACCAAGTTCGCCTTGCGCGGGTTTTCCGAAGCCTTGCGCCGCGAGCTGGCTGACACCCATGTCGGCGTGTTGTACGTCGCTCCCCGAGCCACCCGCACATCGATGAACAGTCCCGCAGCCCAGGCACTGAACGATGCGCTCAACGCCAGCGTCGACGACCCGCAAGCCGTGGCCACGGCAGTGGTGCATGCGATTGCCGGTGATCGACGCGACCTCTATCTGGGCTGGCCCGAGCGTTTTTTCGTGCGCCTGAACAACCTGCTGCCCAATCTGGTGGATCGCGGTCTGCGCAAGCAGTTGCCATTGATTCGTCGCTTGAGTGAAAAAATCGACAACGAGACGCCAAAGCCATGAAACCACTCTTCGCACCTGTGTTGCCGGGTGCCTCGCACGGTCCGGGCACTGGACGCCGTCGATCAGCAGCGACAACCTGTGCTCGCGGGGCGATCATCTCTACCGTCAAAAACGCTACGCTGAAGCCAGGGCGACGCTGCTCAAGACCCGGCAGGCCGCTCCCCACGCTGGCCGGGAAAGTGCCGAAAGCGGGCACCACGAAGAAATCGACGCGTTGCTGGTGGACGTGAACAAGAAACTCAAATGACAGGAGTCCGTGTGCGTTTATTACTGATCGAGGATGACGTAGCGCTCGGTGAGGGCATTCACCAGGCGCTGGGGCGCGAAGGTTATACCGTCGACTGGCTCAAGGATGGCAGCAGCGCCCTGCACGCCTTGCTCAGCGAAACCTTTGACCTGGCGGTGCTGGATCTTGGCCTGCCACGCATGGACGGCCTCGATGTACTGCGCCGGGTCCGGGCCAGCGGCGCCAACCTGCCGGTGCTGATCCTCACGGCTCGAGATGCCACCGAGGATCGCATCGCCGGTCTCGACGCCGGTGCCGACGATTACCTGGTCAAACCCTTTGATCTGGCAGAGCTCAAGGCACGCCTTCGCGCCTTGCTGCGGCGCAGCGCCGGCCGCGCACAGATGCTGATCGAGCATGCCGGCATCAGCCTCAACCCCGGTACCCAGCAAGTCAGCTATCTGGGCGAACCGGTGGTGCTGACGCCCAAGGAGTATCAACTGCTGCATGAATTGTTGTCGCCGCCGGGACGGGTCCTGACCCGCGATCACTTGACGCGACTGCTCTATGGCTGGAACGAAGAAGCCGAAAGCAACACCCTGGAAGTGCACATTCACCACCTGCGGAAAAAATTCTCCACCGAGCTGATCCGTACCATCCGTGGTGTGGGGTATCTGGTGGAGGAGCGTCAATGACCTCGATCCGTCGCCGTACCCTGACCCTGATAACCGGCCTGCTGCTTGCCGGCCTGTTGGTACTCAGCGTGTTCAACCTGCACGACAGCAACCATGAAATCGCCGAAGTCTACGACGCGCAACTGGCGCAGAACGCGCGTCTGCTGCAGGGCGTCATGCGCATGCCTCTGACGGGGCACGAACACGCGGACCTGTACCGCGCCTTCAACGCTGCGCTGGCTGAAGGGGTCCCTCGGGGCGACGGCCATCCCTATGAGCGAAAGCTCGCCTTTCAGGTGTGGAATGCCAGGGGCGAGGTATTGGTACACACCGCCAGCGCACCGACGTTCACCACGCCGCCGTCCCAGCCCGGCTTCAGCGATGTGGTGGACCTGGACCAGCGCCAGTGGCGAGCCTTCATCCTCGAAGACCCGCAGAACGGTTTCCGTATCTGGGCCGGCGAACGCAGTGATGTCCGTGCCGACCTGGTCGACCGCATCGTCCGTCACACGCTATGGCCGAACGTGGTCGGCAGCCTGATCCTCGCGGCGATGGTCTGGCTCGCCATCGGCTGGGGGCTCAAGCCCCTGGCCAATATGGCGGCGACCCTTCGTGCCCGGCACAGTGGTTCCCTTGAACCCTTGCAACTGACACCGTTGCCCAGCGAGCTGGAACCCATGCAGGCGGCGCTCAATCGCATGCTTGCGCAGATTCAGGAAGTACTGGGGCGCGAACGTCGCTTCATTGCCGATGCCGCTCATGAAATGCGCACGCCGCTGGCCGTGTTGCGTTTGCATGCGCAAAACCTGCAGGAAGCCGGCACCGAACAGGAACGGCGCGAATCGCTGGAGTTCCTGATCGCAGGCGTGGACCGTACCAGCCGTCTGGTCAACCAGTTGCTGACCATGGCCCGCCTGGAACCCACGGCCGACAAGCCCGTCCGCCCACTAATCGACCTCGGCGAAACCGTGCGCAACACGCTGGTGCAACTTACGCCGTGGCTGCTGAGCCGGCATCTGGAAGTGGCATTCGATGCCAGCGACCACCCTTTCAACGTTCACGCCGATGCGGCCGTCATCGACATCGCGCTGAACAACCTGATCACCAATGCCGCCAATTTTTCACCCGAGCATGGCGTGATTTCAGTGTTTCTTCATCAGGCAGACGGCTTCTATCACCTGAGTGTCGAGGATCAGGGGCCAGGCATTGATGAAGCGGACAGGCCCCGGTTGTTCGAGCGCTTTTACAGTCGGGGCAATCCACAGGGGGCAGGACTGGGATTGGCCATCGTCAACACCATCGCAACGCGCTTGCACGGGCGCGTCACGCTGGCCAACCGGGCAGAGGGCGGGTTACGGGCGACGTTGTCGATTCCGGTCGGCTGAGCATTGCGCGGTTTGCCGTTCAGAAGAGAACTCAAGATGACACGATTGGCCGTGCGGCAGCGTCTGACTCGGCGGATTCCATTCGGGAGCGCTGCAAGGTTTCCGGCAGCGTCACCCACAGCAACATGAGCGCCACCGCCGCAACGGCGGCCAATGTCAGAAACGCAGCACTGTACCCCGCCTCCTGAACCACAATCCCCGCCAGGCTGTTGCTCAATGCCGCGCCCAGACCGAACACCGTCGAGATCGCCCCGAGGCTGACGTTGAAGTGCCCGGTCCCCAGCGTCAGGTCTTTCACCACCACCGGAAACAGCGCGCCGAAAATCCCCGCGCCGATGCCATCGAGCAACTGCACCGAAACCAGCCACCACGGATCGTTCGACAGCACATACAACACGCCGCGCAACGGCAGGATCAGAAACCCCGCCAGCAGCAACGGCTTGCGTCCCCACAGATCGGCCTTTGCTCCCACCAGCAGCGCGACCGGCACCATCACCAGCTGCGCCGCGACGATGCAGGCGGACGTAAGTGGCGTGGCCATTTGCAGATTGGCCTGCGCCAGTTTCTGACTCACCAGCGGCAACATCGCCGCGTTTGCCAGATGAAACAGCGCGCAGCAAATCGCAAACATCAGCAACGGTCGGTTGGTCAGCAATACGGAAAAGCCCGAAGGCTGCTTGCTCTGCCCCGACCCGCTCGGTGCAAGACCTCGGGCGAGATCGTGATCAATGGCCTCTGCCGACACGAACGAAACGGCAATCACGCTGGCCAGCGCCATGACCGCCATCAAATAAAACACCGCGACCGGGCCGAACAGGTACGCGGACAAACCGGCCAACAGCGCCGCGCAGGCGTTGCCGGCGTGGTTGAAGGTTTCGTTGCGCCCGGTTCTGCGCGTAAACGCGCGAGGTCCGGTAATGCCGAGGGTGATCGCGCAGATGGCCGGCGCGAAGATCGAAGCGGCAACGGCACTGATGGCTTGCGTCACGGCCACCAGGGTAAACGACGTCACGAACGGCAGCAGCAGACAGCTTCCGGTGACCACCAGCGCGGCAATCGCGATCAGCGCCCGTTTGAAGCGTGTGCTGTCGACCAGCGCACCCGCCGGGGTTTGCGTGATGAGCGCGGCGATCCCGGCAATCGTCATGACCAGCCCGATACTCGCCGGCTCCCAGTGATGAACCGCCAGCAAGTAAATCGCCAGATAGGGACCGAGCCCGTCGCGTACATCGGCGAGGAAGAAATTCAGGCTGTCGAGGGACAGGTTGTTGCGGTGATCGAGGTGAATAGCCACGGGTAACTTCTTCGTTGTCGAGGTTCTGCGAAATGACTCAACCTCCGCAAATCGAATGACCTTTTGCCAAGCGTTTTAGTTGCATGAAACAGCCGTCTTTACTGGCCCATCAACAACTCGCGCTCGCCTTCGCACAACCCCACCACGTAATCCCAGACCACTCGCAACCGCACCGACTTGTGCAGCTCGCGCCGCGTGCTGATCCAGTAACTGCGCTCAATGCTCTCATCCGGCAACAGCGGCACCAGATCCGGGTCCGACGCCGCCATATAGCAAGGCAGCACCGCAATCCCCAGCCCCGAACGCGCCGCCTGCTGCTGGGCAATCACGCTGGTGCTGCGAAACACCACACGCGGATTGCGGCAGAAGCTGTTGAGAAACATCAGCTCCTGACTGAACAGCAGATCATCCACGTAACCGATCCAGGCATGTTGGCCAAGATCTTCGCGGGTACGCAGTGGCGGCGCATGGTCGAGGTAAGCACGGCTGGCATAGAGCGCGAGCCGATAATCGGTGAGTTTGCGGGTGACCAGCATGTCCGCCGCCGGGCGCTCCAGGTGAATGCTGATTTCCGCCTCGCGGTTGAGGATGCTGACGAAGCGCGGCACCGCCACCAACTCCACTTCCAGCCCCGGATAGCGCTCGAACAATCCGATCATGCGGCTGGCCAGGAACATGATGCCCAGCCCTTCCGTCACGCCGACGCGAATCTTGCCCAGTGGCGCCGTGGACTGGGTGATTTCTTCCTGAGCCAGCAGCGCGACGTTTTCCATGGCTTCGGCGTGCTTGAGCAGCGCCTCCCCCGCCGGGGTCATTTCGTAGCCTTGGGCGTGCTGGACGAACAGCGCGGTGCCGAGGCTTTTTTCGATGGCCTCGATATGCCGGGCGACGGTGGCGTGAGTAGTGTTCAGGCGGCGGGCAGCGGTAAGCAGTCGGCCACTGCGCTGCAACTCAAGAAAGAACCGCAGGTCGTTCCAGTCGAACATGGCTTGTCCTTGTCGGCTATCGTCAGAAAGTGCTGTTTGAAAACGCACAGCGGCTGCGCAAAAACTAACATTCTTTTGACGAAAGCTAACAACTAGGATGACTGATAACAAAAACAATAAGCGAGGTCAGGGAATGCAGACTTCCCTCGATGAATTCGATTACATCGTGGTCGGCGCCGGGCCGGCCGGGTGTTTGCTGGCCAATCGGCTGTCGACGGATCCGCAGCAGCGTGTGTTGCTGCTGGAGGCCGGCGGGCGTGACAACTATCCGTGGATTCACATCCCCGTGGGTTACCTGTTCTGCATCGGCAACCCGCGCACCGACTGGTGCTTCAAGACCGAAGAACAACCGGGCCTCAATGGCCGCGCGCTGAGTTATCCGCGCGGCAAGGTGCTGGGCGGCTGCTCGTCGATCAACGGCATGATCTACATGCGCGGCCAGGCCAACGACTATGACGGCTGGGCCGCCGAGGGCAATCCGGGCTGGGCCTGGAATGATGTGCTGCCACTGTTCAAACAGAGCGAAAACCACTTTGCCGGCGCAGCGGAATTCCATGGCGACAAGGGTGAATGGCGGGTCGAACGCCAGCGCCTGTCGTGGCCGATTCTCGACGCCTTTCGCAGTGCTGCCGAGCAGAGCGGCATCGCCAGCATCGATGACTTCAACCAGGGCGACAACGAGGGTTGCGGCTACTTTCAGGTCAATCAGAAGGCCGGGGTCCGCTGGAATGCGGCGAAGGCGTTTCTGAAGCCGATTCGAGATCGCGCCAATCTTACGGTGTTGACCGACGTCGAGGTTGATCGGGTGCTGTTCGAGGATGGCCGCGCCGCAAAGATCAGCGCACGTTGGCAGGGTCAGGAAAAGCGCTTCAAGGCGCGCAAAGAGATCGTGTTGTGCGCAGGCTCCGTGGGCTCGCCAGGCATTCTGCAACGCTCCGGGATCGGGCCGCGTCCGCTTTTGGAAAAACTCGGGATCGGCGTGGTGCATGAATTGCCGGGGGTGGGCGGCAACCTGCAGGATCACCTGCAACTGCGTCTGATCTACCAACTGGAAAACGCCCGTACCCTCAACCAGATCGCCGGCAGTGTGTGGGGCAAGATGGGTATGGGCCTGCGCTATCTGTATGACCGCAGCGGGCCATTGTCGATGGCGCCAAGTCAGCTGGGCGCGTTTGCCCGCTCGGGGCCGGAACAGACCTCGGCCAATCTCGAATACCACGTGCAGCCGCTGTCGCTGGAGCGTTTTGGCGAGCCGCTGCACAGCTTCCCCGCGTTCACCGCTTCAGTGTGTGATTTACGTCCGCAGAGCCGTGGCCGGGTCGAGATCCGCTCCGCCGATCCGCAAACAGCACCGCTGATTCAGCCAAACTACCTCAGCCATCCCGAAGACCTGCGCGTCGCCGCCGATGCGATCCGCCTGACCCGCCGCATCGTCAGCGCCCCGGCCCTGCAAGCCTTCAACCCGGTGGAGTACCTGCCCGGCGCCAGCCTGCAGACCGAAGAACAACTGCACGAAGCGGCGGCGAAGATCGGCACGACGATTTTCCACCCGGTCGGCACCTGTCGCATGGGCAACGACGCAGATGCGGTGGTCGATGCGCAATTGAGGGTGCACGGCGTGCCGGGCCTGCGGATTGCCGATGCGTCGATCATGCCGCGCATTACCTCCGGCAACACCTGTTCGCCTACGCTGATGATTGCCGAGAAGGCAGCACAGCTGATCCTTACTCCACCTGTAATCACTGCCCCTGTGGGAGCGAGCCTGCTCGCGAATGCGGTTACACATTCAACATAGTTGTTGACTGAAAGGACGCCTTCGCGAGCAGGCTCGCTCCCACAGTTTTTTGCACCAGACACAAAGGCATCGCGCTTCACCCGGACACGCAACACCAGTGGAAACAACAAAAACAATCACTGTGAGGGATACCGATATGTCAGAACACGTTCAGCCGCTGGATGCCGTGCGCAGCGCGGACGCCAGCCCCGATACCCGAAAGGTCATCTTCGCCTCGTCCCTGGGGACGGTGTTCGAGTGGTATGACTTCTTTCTCTACGGCGCCCTGGCGGCGGTGATCAGCAAGCAGTTCTTCGCCGGGGTCAACGACACCACGGCGTTCATCTTCGCGCTGATGGCGTTTGCCGCAGGCTTCATCGTGCGGCCGTTCGGGGCGCTGGTGTTCGGTCGGTTGGGGGACATGATCGGGCGCAAATACACCTTCCTCGCGACCATCATCCTGATGGGCGTGGCGACGTTCGCGGTGGGCCTGCTGCCGACTTACGCCAGCATTGGCATCGCCGCGCCGATCATTCTGGTGGTGCTGCGCATGCTTCAGGGCCTGGCCCTGGGCGGCGAGTACGGCGGCGCCGCGACTTACGTCGCGGAACACGCGCCGATCGGCAAGCGCGGGTTCCACACCAGCTGGATTCAATCCACCGCGACCCTCGGCCTGCTGTTGTCGCTGCTGGTGGTGCTCGGTTGCCGCTACTTCACCGGTGATCAGTTCGAAGTCTGGGGTTGGCGTATTCCGTTCCTGCTGTCGATCGTGCTGCTGGGCATTTCCACCTGGATTCGCCTGAGCCTGCACGAGTCGCCGGCCTATCTGAAGATGAAAGAGGAAGGCAAGGCCAGCAAGGCGCCGATCCGCGAATCCTTCGGCAAATGGGAAAACCTCAAAGTCGTGCTGATCGCCCTGTTCAGCATCAACGCCGGGCAAGCGGTGACCTTTTACGCCGCGCAGTTCTACGTGCTGTTCTTCCTCACCCAGTTCCTGAAAATGGACCCGGCGGTGGCCAACAGCTTGCTGATCATCAGTGTGGTGATCGGCGCGCCATTCTTCATCATTTTCGGCTGGCTGTCGGACAAGGTCGGGCGCAAACCGGTGTTGATGCTCGGCCTGTTGTTAGCCACGGCGCTGTATTTCCCGATCTTCAAATCCCTGGCCCACTACGCCAACCCGGCCATCGATCAGGCCAGCCAACAGGCGCCAATCACCGTGGTGGCTGACCCTGCCACCTGCACCTTCCAGTTCGACCCGGTAGGCAAGGCCAAATTCGACAGCCCGTGCGACAAGGTCAAGACCTTCCTGGTCAAGCAAGGTCTGCCCTACTCCAGCGTCGCCGCCCCGGCGGGCAGCACGGTGCAAGTGAGCGTCGGCGATGTGAAACTCGACGGCTTCGACGAGGCCGCCCTGCGCGGCGCCATCACCCTCGCCGGCTACCCGCAACAGGCCGACATGCAGCAGATCAACAAACCGATGATCGTGGCCCTGATCGTCGGCCTGATCATCATCTCCGCCATGTGCTACGGCCCGCTCGCGGCGCTGATGGTCGAACTGTTCCCGACCCGTATCCGCTACACCTCGATGTCCCTGCCGTATCACATTGGCAACGGCTGGTTCGGTGGTTTCCTGCCAACCGTGTCGTTTGCGCTGGTGGTGTACACCGGGGATATTTTCTACGGGCTGTGGTACCCGGTGCTGATTACCGGGGTGAGCCTGGTGGTGGGGATGATCTTCCTGCGTGAGACCAAGAATATCGATCTGGACAAGAACTGATTGATCGACGTGTGGCGGGGGCGCAATGCCCTCGCCACCCTGCTGGATCTCAAACCTCCGCCTCCAGCAACTCAAACTTCACCTGATCGGGATAAAACGCCACGTAGTCCTTGATCTGGCTGACCGAAATCTTCGGATTTTCGTACGTCCACACCGCATTCGCCCCTTCATGCCCCGGCACTTGCAGACTGAAATAGTTGGCATCGCCCTTGTACGGGCAGTAGGTGGTGTGGTCGGTGCGGGCGAAGTATTTTTCGTCGATATCCTCGCGCGGGATGTAGTAGACCGGCGGGTAATTGGCTTCGAGCAGCACCAGGGCTCGGGCCGAGGCGGCGACCTGTATGCCGTGGAACTTCACAAGCAGGCAGCCTGGTTGCTCGGCGATGGTGATAACGGGACTGAGACCGGACGTTTTCATCGGTTTCTCCTGACGGCGGCGAAGGCACCGGTTCAGGTATAACCCATGCGGGGGAAACTCGTCGGGTTCGCAGCCGAACGGTTTTTTGCCGAGCAAATAAAATCGTGGCCTGTGGAGACTGTAACTTTGAAGGTCACCAACTTGTGACAAAAATAACTCTTTTCCTCCCGTAGTTCGCCTTGACAGCGCCAGCCACGCGATGGAAATATCCTTACCGTTATCGAGAAACTTCAATCTCCGATAACCATGGACGCTCTCAAAAAAATAATGAAATGGAGTTTCAGCATGCCTTGCTTTCGCCAGCCACATTCTTTCTCCCTCATAAATATTTCATATTTCCCGCCCCCAGCCTGATCAATTGATCGCACGCTCTTACCCAGCGCATTTTCCTGTGTGCCACATCTATCGATGCCAGAGAATAACTATGAAAGTAGTGAACAGTTCCGTCCTGAAGGAATGGTATGACAGAGAATACAGCGCTTGCGACAACGGCACCCTGTTCGGTGAATTACGCGATGAATTCAAGCAATTTCTGACCAGTCTTCCCGACGGCCCGGGTCGCGCACTGGAATTGGGTTGCGGCGATGGTCGCAACCTCACGGCCTTGGCTCGCAAGGGCTACAGCCTGAGCGGTGTGGACATGGTTGACAGCACGATTCGGAGCCGCAGGCTCAACCCCTTGTTACGCGAGCTCGACTTCCAGCAGACGGACATCCTCAACTATGACCCCGCCCCTGCGACTTACGACGTACTCGTCTGTTCCGAAGTGTTGCACTTCTTCACTCAGGAGGAGCTTAACAAGGTGATGCCCAAAATCATCAGCGCAGTAAAAACGGGTGGCTATATATTTCTCGACTTGTTATCCGACCTGACACGTTACTTCCAAGCAAGCGGCGAGCCTTTTATCTGGGACAAGGAAGCCGGACTATCCATTCAAGACAGCGAAGGTTTCTTTGATGCCTGGCTGGGCGACTTTGATATCTATTCCTTCAATAAATTTTTCGACAAGCAAAGTTGGCCATTGAGCAACTCTGACAACTTGCCCATCGATCCTTATACCTGGCAGGGCACCTATGTTTCGGTGTGCGCAAGAAAACGCAATTAACTCCCCCGAAGTTGTGCTTGAAAGGATATTGAGCCATGCAACTTTTTCATCAGGTCATCGCCGATAACGCCCGTCAATACCCGACCAAACCGGCCATCGTTCTGGATGGGGTCGCAACCTCTTATCAGCAACTGCAGCAACGAGCGGATGCCATCGCCGCCCTTGTATCCACCCTGGGAGTCGCCCCCGGCGAACGCGTTGGACTGTATTCGCCCATATCCATCGAACTCATCGCCGCCTACCTCGGGCTGCTGCAAGCCGGGGCGATCACCGCCGCCACCCATCACACACTGAGTCGCGCCAAGCTGATTCACCAGCTCAAGCATTCGGGCGCCCGGGTCCTGATCACCGATTGCACTGACGACCTGCCTGGCCTGATCGAAGCCGCCGGACTGGAGCTGATCCTGCTGACCGTTCCCGTCCCCGACGCTACGCCAAATGTCATCCCCCTGGCCGATGCCCTTGCCGCGCACCGTACACAAGATACCCCGGCCACCGCACCACTTTACGCGGACCCTGAACGAGCCACCTCGATTTTCTATACCTCAGGCTCGACCTTCAATCCCAAAGGCGTGCTGGTCAATCACCGGATCATGCTGGCGGCTTCCAGCAGGGTTACCACCTACCTGCAGAACAGTCCCGACGACCGCATCCTCAGCTACTCGACGCTGGCCTCCGACTACGGCGTCTACAACGTGATGATGCCGTTGTTTGCCGGCGCCACCAGCGTCATTGAAAGCAAGCCCGCCGCCAGCGCGGAGGATGTCCTCAGGGTGGTCGAGCGCGAGTCCGTAACCGCCATGCATGTGTTTCCCCCAGTGTTTTTTCTGCTGGCCAATACCGGCCCGCAGTGGCAGGCACGAGTCCCGGAGCTGCGCTATATCTCCAGCAGCGGCCAGGCCTTGCACACCCGACATATTCAGCGAATCCGTCAGGCCTTGCCCCAGGTGCGGATTTTTTCCAATTACGGGCTCACCGAATGCAAACGTGTCAGTTATCTCCCCCCTGAAGAGATTGACCTGCGCCCGACGTCGGTGGGCAAACCTCTGCCCGGCGTCAGCCTCTATCTGGTCGACGAACAGGGTCGTGCCATTGACGAACCCGGACAAATCGGCGAGTTGCTGGTGACCAGCGACTACCTGATGCTGGAGTACTGGAACATGCCCGAGGCTAATGCCAGGGCCTTCGTCCACGATAAGTTCGGCCATTCGCGGCTGTACCGCACCGGCGATCTGTTCAAGCGAGATGCCGAGGGTTATCTCTACTACGTGGCGCGCAAGGATGACGTGTTTGCGCGCAACATCTGGAACGTCAACCCGAGGGAAATCGAACAGTGCCTGGCCTCCCACCCCGCCGTAGCCGAAGTGCTGGTGGTGCCGGTCGCCGACGAATCGGCCGGGCACGTGCCAAAGGCCTGCATCGTACTTGACACCGACCATCGCCAGACCAGCGAACAGGCCTTGCTGGATTACTGCAAAAGCCGCCTGGACTGGCACATGGTGCCGGCCCAATTCGTATTTCTCGAAGCCTTGCCAAAAACCGATTCGGGCAAGTTCACCGCCAAAGGACTGATCTGACAGCAGGAGCTACTTCATGAACACTTGTCCGCAGCCGTCACTGGATGACATCGGTCTGGACCACAATCTGCAACAGAGCGCCATGCTGAAACTGGCCGGGCACTTCCACAGTCTGGCCACGGGCGCCAGCCAGGTGCCTTTGCAGTCGCTGCACAGCCATCTGATGTCAGAGATCGGAGACCCTGAGATCCTCGACTATCACGATCGTCTGATCGAAGGTGCGGGTCCGCTGTTCTCGCACTTTCTGGCCAGCGTGCCGTACATCCTCGAAGAACTGTCGAGGGTCGGCGTGGCCCTGAACCGCCTGGCCCGGGCCAACACCCGAAGCGTCGACCAGACCTTCAGTCTGTTCGAGGTGGACGCTTTCGATGGCAGCAACGGCCGCGCATTGGCCGGCCACTCGCAGGGCCTGATTCGCAGCTTTACCTCATCGCCCAACCAGGCCAACCGGATTCCGTTCGAGCGCCATGCAGACCCGGCGCTGTCGCTGTTCTATCCGCAATCGGTCTTCAAAGTCACCCCTGCGCTGCTGCAAAGTCCCGACTACGAACGCTTCAGCCAGGGGTTCGATTTCATTTATGAAATGGCCGCGTTTCAGTTCTATACCCGCGATCGCGAGCGGCAGATCGGTCATATCAAACAGTTTCTCAAACCTGGGGGGCTGGTGTTCTTCCTTGAAAAACTCAACCACCCCGACCCGCAGGAATACCTGCGGCGCGAACGGATCAAGGACGAAGTATTCAAGACTCGCTACTTCAGCGAGGAAGAAATCCGCTGGAAACGCCAGCAGATGCTTGAGCAGATGCAGAATGGACAGGTCACCCTGGAAGAATTGGTCAGTGCCCTGTCGGCCCGATTCAAGCATGTCCACTTGCTGTGGAGCAGCAGCAATTTCTGCGAATTCGTTGCCTCGGACGATCCAGCGCAAATCGAACGTTTCCTCGGTCTGCTGGGACCGGTAGTGCAACCCGCAGCATTCTGTTTTGAAAGGGCGCGCCTTGGCGACTTGTCAGCTCCCCACAATGCTGTCGCGGAGCCAGTCGATGATTGATCGCACCGGCCAAGCGTTTCACCACGCCGCGTCACCCGCACTGTGCCAACGGGCGCTGGAGCATCTTCCGGTCTGGCGCGAACGCGCAGCCGCGGCAGAAAAGAACCGCCGACTGAGCAGCAGCACCTTCAGCGAACTGTTCGCTGGCGACTGGCTGGACCTGCTCTCGCCGCGCGCGCAGACCACCAGCAGCGGGCACTGGCCAACGTTGGTGGAAAGCGCGCGCATCGCCGCCAGAGCCTGTGCCTCCACGGGCTGGATGCTGGCCCTGGTCGGCGGCCACGGCTGCATCGCCCGGCGCCTGCCGCCGGCCTGCCAGGACCTGTTGTACGCCGAAGGGTCCCGGCAATTGTTCGCTTCGGCGTCCGGCAGCACCAACAGCCAGTTATCCCGAGAATCCGATGGCATTAGGGTCAACGGGCGGTGGCGCTTCAGCTCGGGTATCGAAGACGCCACCTGGCTGATGCTCAATGCTCCCTGCCCGAACCATCCGGATGCCGAAAAGACTCCTCGATTCCTGCTGCTGGTCGCTGCTAATGATGTTCAGCGGCTCGACAGCTGGGACAGCTGTGGCATGTCGGCCACCGGTTCCCACGATGTGCTGACCCATCAGTTGCTAATACCCCATGAACGGGTGTTCGCGCTGCATGAGGTATTTGCCCGACATTCGCCTATGCCCGGCACCGACTACATCGACCATGCTCCATTGGTGCCTTATCTCACGACCTCGATCATTGGTCCGTTGCTGGGTTGCGCCGAGGGCGCCCACGCCGCGTTTGTGACGGCGCTCACCGGATCGTCCCTGGCCAGTGACCCACGGATTGCCGAACAAGCAGCCCATTCGGCCGCGCAGTTGTACAGCGCCGGGTTGCTGTATGACTCGCTGGTTTCCCGACTGCATGAGGCAGGTGTCCAGAATTGCCCACTGGACAGCGGCCAGGTGTTACAGCTCAAGCGCGACCGCGCCTATCTGGCACAGCAATGCGTGCAAGTGGTCCGGCGCCTGGTGGAACGACTTGGTGCCTCGTCACTGGTGGCCGGCAACCCGCTCCAGCGTCACTGGCGCGATATCCAGGCCATCGCCGCGCACCGCGACCTGGTGTGGAACGACACGATGCTGGCCTGTGGCGAGGCCATATTGAACCCTTCCAGCGTCGACGCCAAAACGGCCTGACTGATATTTCATTAGCGATTGTCTCAGCGAGGTTTACATGTTCATTCGCAACAAATCCGATGTAGAAAAAACCCCGTACTTCGTCGAATGGGGCGCCGGCACCAGCCATCGGCTGCTCACCGAACGCGATGCCATGGGCTTTACCCTGTGTCACACCGTGGTCCGCGCCGGCACCGAATCGCTGTTGCACTATCGCAATCATCTGGAGGCGTGTTATTGCATTGCCGGGGAAGGCGAAGTCGAAGATATGCAGGGAAATGTCTACCCGATTCGGCCCGGCGATGTGTATGTGCTTGACCAGCACGATCGCCATTATCTGCGCGGGGGCAAGGAAAAGGATCTGATTCTGGTCAGCGTGTTCAACCCGCCCCTGCGTGGCGACGAGCGACATAACCTCAACGACAGCTCGGGCTCGGCTTACTGATGTTGCGGCAGCCCCGCCAGGGCGCCCACCCACAGGAGTGTCATCATGCGTAAGGATTACCTGGCTTTCTTCATCTCGCTGTTCCTGTCGCGGCTGGCGGATCAGATCCTGTTGTTCATCGTGCCGCTGGTGGTGTTCCAGACCACCAACAGCGCGTCCTGGGCGGGGCTCGCATTTTTCGTCGAGTCGCTGCCGCGTTTTCTCGCGTTTCCACTATGTGGGGCCCTGTGCGACAAGTTCTCGCCCATCAGGATTCTGCACATCAGTCAGGTCTACCGGGCGCTGCTCTGCGTGTTGGCGGTTGGGCTTTATGCCGTCTTCGGCGGTATCGCGTGGCTTGTGGTGCTGTCTGCGCTGTGCGGCGTGCTGACTACTCAGGGCATCATGGCCCGCGAAGTGCTGATGCCGCATATTTTCCAGCACTACAGCTACACCAAAACCCTTTCCTACTCGCAGATAGCCGACCAGACCGGACTGGTTCTGGGACCCTTGGTGGCGGCATTGCTGCTGGAGGTTTCGGCCTGGCACTGGGTGGTGCTGTGGGTGGCCGGGCTGTTCCTGCTGGCCGACCTGAGCATGCTGGTGTGGCAACGTTTCAGTCGTATCACCCTCGAGGTGTTTGAGCAGCATCAGGACATCTGGCTGCAGCCTCTGCGCATCGCGTTCAGGCATATCCGCGAACTGGCGGAGCTGAAAAAGATCATCACCCTGGCGATCGGGGTCAACCTGATTGTCGGGGTCACCCTGGCCACTTCGGCGGCCATGGTGCTCGGTCAATACAGCGCCGGCAAGGACGACTACGCCGTGCTGCAAGCGGCTGGCGCGGTGACCACCATCGTGATTCTGTTTTTCCTCGCCCGGGTGGTATTGCCGTTGCGCGTATTGGGTGGCGTTGCCTGTTCGATGCTCGCCGCCGGCGCCTTCATCAGCGCCCTGAGCCCGAACCTGGCGGGTTATGTGCTGGGTTTCCTGTTGATCGTCGGCTTCGACAAGATGTTCAACGTTTACATGCGCAGCATTCGCCAGCGAGTCATTCCCCCTCAGGACTTCGGCAAGACCGTGGGCGTGATCACCCTGCTCAACAACTTGTCACAACCGCTCGCGGGACTGCTTGTTGCGCTGCTCGCCGCGCCTTTGGGGGCACAACGTGTGATCCTGATCCTGGCTGTGCTGGCGACGCTGCTGGGCGTTGCGGCTCTCTGGTGGTTTGCCAGAGTACGTAATACATCCGCCGCTTCGATCCTCGAAACCGAGCAGTAACCGATTTCAATGTCGTAGAGCGATGTCCGAAAACAAAAAAACCGCAGCCTGCGAAGGACTGCGGTTTTTTCGTTTCAGATTTTCCGTTTTCAGATCAGGCGACGATATCGGTCGCCACGGCCTGCCCCACCACACCCACGGCGAAGTCCACCGAACCCTGGCCTGTCAGGTCGATCATCAGGCTGGTCTGGTTGGTCTGTTCGAAGTAAGTGAGGATCGCATCGCCCGCGTGGCCGGTGAAGCCGCTGACGAAGTTCAGCGTGGCTACGCCGGTGGCGAACCCGGCGATGCCCGACAGGTCGATCTTGTCCAGGCCGCTGGTGAAATCCATGATCCAGTCCGGCGCGGTCATGGTCGAATCGCTGGCCGCGCCGAACACGAAGGTGTCCGCGCCTTCACCACCCCACAGCGAATCACCGCCGCCACCGCCGTAAATGATGTCGTTGCCGGCGCCGCCGATCAGTTCGTTGGCCGCCGCGTTGCCGATCAGCAAATCATTGCCCGAACCGCCAATGGCGTTTTCCACGGTCACGCCGTGAGCGATGGACACGTTGCCCACCAGACCGCCGACATCGGAGAACGAGCCTTCATTGAGGTTGATCTTCTGGTTCTGGCTGAAGCCGGAGAAATCCAGGGTGTCGTTACCACCGCCATCCCACACCGAGAACACCACTTTCGAGGTGTTCGACGTGGCGCTGTAGAAGTCGCGATCGGCGTTGGAATTGAAGCCGTACACAGTGTTGTCGGCACGGGTTTCGAGGTTGGCACCGTAGAGCTTCTGCACCGCGACGATATCGTCCATCAACGGTGCCGAAGCGTAGGCGCCGCTGCCGTCCTTGCTGAAGTTCTGGTCGGTGTTGGCCTCGCTCCAGTAGCTCATCAGGCTGTAGCCACGGGTGTCTTCGGCGTATTTGGCGTCACCGTAGGTCGGGTTGCCGTTGCCGGCGTTGTAGGCGCCCGGGTGCGACAGGCCGAGGGTGTGGCCGATTTCGTGGGTCAGGGTCTGACGCCCGTAGTTGTTGGTGTCCGGGGTCTTGTTGACCTGATATTGATCGTTGATCAGATACCACGATTGACCGTCGTAGCTGCTGCCCTGCGGCAGGTAGGCGAACGCTGCGCCGCCGGTGCTGACATCGTAGTTGCCGAAGGTCATGTGACCGTCACCGCCCTTGCCCTCGGTGAAGGTGACTTTGGCCACATCCGACCACGACTGCATCGACAGCACAGCCTGGGCTTTCTGCTGGGCACTGAACTCGCTGAAGTTGCCGAGTTTCGGGTTGTAGTTCGACGGTTTGTCGGTCAGGAAGGTGTAAGTCAGATCAATCTTGCCGTCGGCGTTCTTGTCTTGCCAGGACATGCCCTTGCGCAGGATTTCGGCAGCGGCCTGGTCGGCGGTGAACGACGGTTTGCCGTTGACGGTCCCGGTGCCACGGTCATACAGGTGGCTGAAGGTGTCGACAGCAGTGAAGGCGCTGCTGGCCTGGGAGGAAGGTTGAGACATGGTGTACGTCCTTGTTGCTGAAGAGTCAGTGTCAGACAGTAAAACGGCGATCTTCTGGCGAGATCGTCCTGTCACTCGCCCTTTTGAGGCGACTCGAACCTGACACAGTGCCGGGCGTGAACGCCATTCAATTTCTCGATAGCGTCCCCGATTGCCCCGGCGACGCCTGTCATCATCGGCAACTCTTTTATCTGTATATCCATACAGATAAAAGTTGCCCCGGCGCCCGACTCAGGCCATTCTGTGCGCCTCTTCGGGCAATGATCGACGACGGTGGTTATGCGGCTGTACCTCTGTGAAAAACCTTCCCAGGCCAAGGATATTGCGGCCGTGCTGGGCGCAAAGCGCCGAGGCGACGGCTGCTGGCTGGGAACGGACGTCACGGTGACCTGGTGCATCGGCCACCTGCTGGAAACCGCGCCGCCGGACGCCTACGACGCCAAATACAAGCGCTGGGTGCTGGCCGACCTGCCGATCATCCCGGACAAGTGGAAAATGACCGTCAAGCCGCGTACCGCCAGCCAGTACAAAGCCGTCAAGCGCCTGCTGGGCGAGGCCAGCGAACTGATCATCGCCACCGACGCCGACCGCGAAGGCGAAATGATCGCCCGGGAACTGGTGGAGCATTGTCGCTATCGCGGGCCGATCCGCCGCTTGTGGCTGTCGGCGCTGGACGAAGCCTCGATTCGCAAGGCGTTGGCGGCGCTCAAGCCGGGCGCCGAAACCTTCAGCCTGTATCACTCGGCACTGGGCCGCTCACGGGCGGACTGGCTGATCGGGATGAACATGAGTCGCCTGTTCACCCTGCTCGGCCGGCAGTCCGGTTATCAAGGCGTGCTGCCGGTAGGCCGGGTGCAGACGCCGACGTTGCGGCTGGTGGTGGATCGCGACCGCAGCATCGCCGATTTCGTGCCGGTCGCGTACTGGGCCATCGATGTGCAACTGCTGCACAACGGCACATCGTTCACCGCCCAATGGCGCGCCCCGAACGATGCCTGCGATGATCAGGACCGCTGCCTCAATCAGGCCCTCGCCCAGCAAGCGGCCGCCGCAATCGGCAGCGCCGCCAGCGCCCGGGTGGTCAAGCTGCGCACCGAGCGCATGCGCGAAGTAGCGCCCCTGCCCTTCGATCTGGGCACCTTGCAGGAGGTCTGCTCGAAGAAGCTCGGCCTCGGCGCCCAGGAAACCCTCGACATCGCCCAGGCCCTCTACGAAACCTACAAAGTCATCACCTACCCGCGCAGCGATTGCGGTTACCTGCCCCTGAGCCAGCACAGCGAGGCACCGGGGATTCTCGCGGCGTTGCGTCAGGCCGATCCGGGCCTCGAAGCGTTGCGTGACCATCTGGAGCCACAGCGCCGCTCCCGCGCCTGGAACGACGCCAAGGTCAGCGCTCACCACGGCATCATCCCCACCGCTGCCGCGAAAAATCTGGAGCGTCTGACCGGCAAGCACCGCGCGGTCTACACGCTGATTCGCGCGCGGTATCTGGCGCAGTTTCTGCCCAATCATGAATACGATCGCACCCAGGCCGATTTCGATTGCGCCGGGGAGGCCTTGCGCGCCGTCGGCAAGCAAATCATCGAACCGGGCTGGAAACGCGCATTGCCCGAAGCGCTGGCCCCGGCCAAGGGCCGTGAAGCCCCCTCGCCACAAACGCTACCGACACTGACCCAAGGTGCCGAATGCGCCGTGGCGGACGTGAAGCTCAAGGACCTTTGGACGCAACCGCCCAAACCCTACACCGAAGGCGACCTGATCAAGGCGATGAAGAACGTCGCCAAACTGGTGGAAGATCCGCTGCTCAAGCAGAAACTCAAGGACACCACCGGCATCGGCACCGAAGCCACCCGCGCCTCGATCATTCAAGGCCTGCTGGATCGCGGTTATCTGGTGAAGAACGGCAAGGCATTGTCCGCCACGCCCGCCGCGTTCAGCCTGATCGACGCCGTGCCGCGCGCGATTGCCGACCCCGGCACCACGGCAATCTGGGAACAGGCGCTGGACATGGTGCAGAGTGGCGAGATGAGTCTGGAAGAGTTCGTCACCAAACAGGCGGCGTGGATGAGCAAGCAAGTGACCCGTTGTGCCGGGTTGAACCTGACCATCAGCGGCCCGCCGCCTGCCGGCAAGGCCGCAGCACCGTGGAAGAACAAGCGCAAGACCACCCGGCGAAAAACCACGGGTACCGGCAAACGTACGGCAAAACCGGCTGCCAGATAGCTCGTTGCGCGCTACTGTTTCTGCAGTGATTGTCAGGAGCCTGCGGCATGTCTGTCATCGAACTGCGCGTCGCCCAGCGCGACGAACTGGAAACCCTCGAAAACCTGATGCAGTTCTACACCTATGACTTCAGCGAGTGGGTGCCGTTGAAGTTGGGGGGGCATGGTTTTTTCCCGATCCAGTTGAAAGACGATTACTGGCGTCAACCGGCGACCCGGCCATTCCTGATCCACGTCGACGATGAGCTGGCGGGGTTCGTGACCGTGGACGACCACCTCCTCATCGAAGGCGCCGACTACAACATCGGCTACTTCTTCGTCAGCCGACGCTGGCGTGGCCAAGGTGTCGCGCAATTTGTCGCCTCTGCCCTCTTGAGCCACCTGCCCGGTCGATGGCAGATTTTCCATGTCGACGCCAACCTGCCTGCGCAGCGGTTCTGGGCCCGACTCATCCCCGAGCTGAGCGGCGGCGACTTTACCCGCCAGACCAAAACCGTGGATGGCTACCCCTGCACCTTCTACGGCCTGCGAAGCCTTTCTCCCGCTGCCTGAAGCCCCCTTTTTTCATTCCAGAATGACTTTGTCCGACAATATGTAGTGACTAAAAATAATCACTACAAAACCGTTGACGGCGTCGTTTGGCTTTTGCATGATGCAGACGTCTCCCCGATCGGGAGCACTGGCAACACGCTTGAGCAAGCTCGTCTGACCGCCGAGCTGTTTTTTCCGGATACACGCTGCCCACAAGGCAGATTGAAGAAGCTGACCTGGCCTGAACGTCCAGTACAAGGACGAGAAGCGCTGGCGAAAATTCTCAAGACGCTTGTGGTCGACCCTGAAAACGTCGTCAAGGAGCCTCCCGGTTTTCGCTGCTTCTCCTCGTTGTGACGCTATTGCGTAGCAGTTATTCAACACGACTACATGCAACAGACGCATGACCCCGTACTTCACACGGGCGACCGCTGACGTCCTGGTTTCGGTGCCAGGGATCAACTAACCGATGGGCTACCTGTATTAGCGAATCAACTTTGAAAGATCACCAGACTGGTCAAGGGGCAAAATCATGAATCTGAACAATCAACCAACTATCGAAGAACTGGCTCGTATGTTCGCTGCACAAAAAGACAGCCATGACAGCCATATTCTGTGGATCAGCAAGTCGGGTCAGGTGCATATCGACTGCCTGTCGCCCCATGCTGGTGAAGAAGAGTTCGACCGGAACAACCAGAACCTGCTGGCCCGCCTGAAGATGTACCGCCGCGGCCACGGCTACGTCGGCAAGAAAGCCGCGGCCGACAAGGACTTCATCGGTAATGTTCTGCAAACGCTGAAACAGGCGTGGGACTCGATGCAGAACAAGAACGAAGTTCGGGTGATTGATCGGTTCTGCTAAGTTGAACTTTCAATAAACAAAAGGGCCTGCTTCCGATAAGGAGCAGGCCCTTTTTTATTGATCGCAAACCCTGTTCATGAACGGCTTTCCAGCACCATCTCCATGAACGCCACAGATGCCGCACTGTGATAGTTGTTCTGGCGCCGCAACAACGCCGCTCCCCGCTGCGGCGCCTCACTCTCCACACGTAACCGACGCAACGCTCGATCCTCGGTCGCAATCGCCTCCGGCAACATGGTCGCAATCGGCGCATGCCGGATCACCTCCAGCAACGTGCTCACCGAATTCACTTCGATCTGCACCGTGGGCGCAATCCCATGCTGACGGAAATACTCGTCAATCGACAACCGCGTGATGAAGTCCGGTGCCAGCAAGGCGAAATCCAGTTGCGCAATGTCATCCGGCGTCAGCACTGCAGCGCTGTCATACAACGGATGCCCACGCCCGACCATCACTCCCAGCGTCTCGACAAACGCCGGAATGCATTCAATGTCCGGGTTGCGCACCGGGGTGAAGGCAATCGCGATGTCCAGCGAGTCATCCGCCAGCCCGGCCTCGATGTCGTCCATCGACAGCTCGAAAATCTCCAGGTGAATCCCCGGATAACGCGCCACGTAGTCTCGCACCAATGGCCCGACCAGATACGCCATGAAGGTCGGGGTCATGGCCAGGCGCAACGAGCCTCGGGACAGATCCTTCACGTCATGCAACGCGCGTTTGCCCGCCTCCAGCTCCACCAGCACCCGCCGCGCACATTCTATGTAGGCCTGACCGGCGTCGGTGGGTTTGACCGAACGCGAGGTGCGATCAAACAAATCCACACCGAGGCTTTCTTCCAACTGGCGGATCTGTTGCGACAAGGTCGGCTGCGACACATGCAGCGCCTCGGCCGCCCGGGTGAAGCCGCCGTGATCGGCCACGGCCAGCAGGTATCGCAAATGTCGCAACAGCATGGGACGCTCCATCTATAGGCAGTGCTTATGCTTTGCATTGTATATCGGTCTTGGACGCTATGGATCAATCGGCAGAAGATGAATCCCACACAGCAAGCCAACCCCGAAAGGAGAAGCACCATGCAATCCCAAGCCTACAACGACAGCCGCATCGCCCTGACCACCCGCGCCCTGGATGCCAAGGCACAGAAAAACCTCTCGTGGCAGGATCTGGCGGACGGCACCGGCCTGAGCCTGGCCTACGTCACCGCCGCCCTCCTCGGCCAGCATCCACTGCCGAAAGCCGCTGCCGAAGTGGTCGGCGACAAACTTGAGTTGAGCGCCGAAGACGTCGCCGCCCTGCAAATCATCCCGCTGCGCGGCAGCCTCGACGGTGTGCCGACCGACCCGACCATCTACCGCTTCCACGAGATGATCCAGATCTACGGCACCACCCTGAAGGCACTGGTTCACGAGCAATTCGGTGACGGCATCATCAGCGCGATCAATTTCAAGCTCGACATCAAGAAAGTCGAAGATCCTGAAGGCGGTTCCCGCGCCGTGGTCACCCTCGACGGCAAGTTCCTCCCGCTGCGTCCGTTCTGATCCCTCCGGGCCCGCACCTCGCGTGCGGGCTCATCCAAACCTGATTCGCCAAGTCGTCACCCCACCTGCCTGGAGGCTGCCCCCATGCAAAAAATTCTGTTGACCCTGGCCCTGCTCGCCGGCCTTGCCGCCCAGGCCCAGGCTGATGAAGAGGCCGTCGCCTATCACTACGGCATGTCTCTGGATATCGCTGAAGTCGTGAGCATCACCCCGGTCGCCGACGTCTGCGGTGTAGTGCCGGTCGAGATGACTTACCTCGACAGTCACGGCGCAAAACACATTCTTCAATACAGCGAGTTCGGCACCGGCTGCTCGAACTGAGAGGACTGCCCCATGAAAAACCTGATCGAAGGCTTTCTGAAGTTCCAGAACGAAGCGTTCCCGCAACGCACTGAACTGTTCAAACACCTGGCGACTACCCAAACCCCGGGCACCTTGTTCATCACTTGCTCCGACAGCCGTGTAGTGCCCGAGCTGCTGACGCAACAAGAACCCGGCGAGCTGTTCGTGATCCGCAACGCCGGCAATATCGTGCCGTCCTATAGCCCGCATCCGGGCGGGGTTTCGGCGACAGTCGAATACGCGGTGGCTGCGCTCGGCGTGACCGACATCGTGATCTGCGGTCACTCCGATTGCGGCGCCATGACCGCCATCGCCCAGTGCAAATGCATGGATCACCTGCCCGCCGTCAGCGGTTGGTTGCAACATGCCGAGTCGGCGAAAGTGGTCAACGAATCACGGCCACACGCCAATGACGCGGCCAAGCTGAGTTCGATGGTGCGCGAGAACGTGATCGCCCAACTGGCGAACATCCAGACCCACCCGAGTGTGCGTCTGGCCCAGGAGAAAGGCTTGCTGAACCTGCACGGCTGGGTCTACGACATCGAGACCGGTTCCATCGATGCCCTCACAGCCGACCGTCGCACCTTCGTCTCGCTGGCCGAACAGCCGTCGACGTGCGCAGTGCATGGCCAAACGGTCGATGCCGCCTGAACCGAACGCCCCGCACCTGTCGGGGCGTTTGCTTTGTATCAGCGTGTAGCCAGCACCCCGCCAGACACAGTTCCATGCACCCGAACCGGGAGGCGGACACATCCCCGATACAGCGAACGCCTTGAATAAGCCCGAACGCTGCATCCCCTCCTCCCGACACAAGGAACACTCGATGAACAAGCTGTTTGCAGGACTGGCCCTTACCGCCGCCATGGCCGGTGCCACCTCGGCGATGGCCGCCGAGAAACCCACCGTGGTGCTGGTGCACGGTGCCTTTGCCGATTCCAGCAGTTGGAACGGTGTGGTGAAGATTCTGGAAAAGGACGGTTATCCGGTAATCGCGGCGGCCAACCCGCTGCGTACGCTCAAGGGTGATGCGCAATCGGTCGCCGACGTGCTGGCCGGCATCAAATCGCCGGTGGTGCTGGTCGGCCATTCTTATGGTGGGCCGGTGATCAGTGAAGCCGCGTACGGCAACGCCAACGTCAAGGCACTGGTGTATGTGGCAGCGCTGGCGCCCGAAGCCGGTGAAACCGTGGCCGGGCTGGCCGGAAAATTCCCCGGAAGCACCCTCGGCCCGACTCTGGCGCCGCCCGTTGCGTTGAAGGACGGCGGCAAGGATCTGTACATCCAGCAGGACAAGTTCCACGACCAGTTTGCCGCCGACGTACCGAACGCCGACGCGAAACTGATGGCCGCGACTCAGCGCCCCGTTACCGAGGCGGCGCTCAACGAAGCCGCCAGTGAGCCAGCGTGGAAGACGATTCCGTCATGGTTCGTGTATGGCGACAAGGACAAGAACATCCCGCCGCAAGCCATGGCGTTCATGGCCGAACGGGCGCACGCCAAAAAGACCCTTGTGATCAAGGGCGCGTCCCACGTGGTGATGGTGTCGAATCCGAAAGCCGTGGCCAGCCTGATCGAATCCGCCGCCACCGCCAAGTGACAAGAAAACGCCGCGCCTGTCATTGCGACAGGCGCGGCGTTTTTGTTTTAGCGTTTTACGCCCAGATCGACCTGGGTCATGCGGCTGCGGACGGTGAACACACCGTCACCCGAGAGAATCGCGCTGCGAGCAAACAGGCGACCGCTTTCCCAGTTCGAAAGCCCCAGCTCCGGCTTGTTCAGCGCATATTGGCCATCGACCCAACGGGTGATGCCATTGCCCACGAACGGCGCGTTGACCGCGCTGTAAAAACGCTCCTGAACCGCCGCGTCTTCGCTGATCAACGATACGGTGAACTGCGGGCTGTAGCGGTTGAACAGCGCGATGGCCTGATCCAGATCGTCGACGATCATCAGGCTGGTTTCCGGGGTTTCTTCCCATTCCCACTCACGGCCCAGTTGTGCTTGCGGCAATGGTTCGGCCAAGGCTTCGGTCTGATAGCCCTCGGCACGATAAACCTCGACCGTCGCGCTCTGCCAATCGCTCGGCAGGTAACCCTCGCTGCCTTCGACGATGTGCAATTTGCAGCCCTGACCGCGCGCAGTACCGGCCTGTTGCAAGGCGTCGAGGAACAACGGCACCAGTTCAGCGGCGCGATCGCGCTGGATCAGGCAGACGTTCAAGGTGTTGCAAACCTTGCGATCCAGCGAGTGGCGCACCACGGCGGCGAAGCGTTTGGCGTCGGCATCACGATCGGCAATCAGCCACGCGCCACCGGTGCCGTGCAGGCTGACAGCGGTGCCGGCCTGCTGGGCAATGCTGCCCAACTGGCTGACCGCACGGCCCGAACCACGGGCCACGGCCAGCGACAGACGCCGGTCGGCGAACATCGCCCAACCAGCGGCGTGGTTGACGCTCTCCACCAGCGACACCGCCCCCGCCGGCAGACCGGCATCGGCCAGTGCCGGGTTCAGGGCATGGGTGACGATGGCTTGTGCGGTGCCCAATGCATCGCTGCCAATGCGCAGTACGGCTGTGTTGCCGGTGCGCAATACACCAGCGGCGTCGGCGAAGACGTTCGGCCGACCTTCGAACACGAACGCAACGATGCCCAGCGGCGACACCACCTGCTCGACCTTCCAGCCGTCATGTTCGACGCTGCTGATCACCTTGCCACGGGTGGCCGGCGCGTCACGCCAGGCACGCAGGCCGGCGATCATGTCGCGGCGCATGCGCTCGTCGGCGAGCAAACGGGTAGTCGAACGACCACGAGCCTTGGCCCGTTCGATGTCGGCGAGGTTGGCGGTTTCGATCAGTGCCCAGGCGTCCGGGCTTTCCAGGCGTTGGGCGAACAGATCGAAGAAGCGGCTGATGGCCTCATCCGACACAGCGGACAACGCAGTAAACGCCGCCGCTGCACGCTCGATCGCCACCGATGCGGCCTGCTGATCCGCCACCGGAATCAGCAACAGCTCACCGCTCACCTGCTCTACCAACAGGTGGTCGCCGGGTCGGAAACGCTCGGCCAGTTCGGGGCTGACCACGGTGACGCGGTTACCGGCGAAAGGGATAGGCGTGCCAGCGACGAGACGTTCGAGCGCGAGAGACATGGAGCGGATTCACCATATTGAGGGCGGCCGGAAAATGTATAGGTTGGCCTCCCTCAAAGCAACACAGGCTCAGAACACCGACCAGCCGATCCGCGAACTGAGCATTTCCAGCGCCGCCATGCCCGCCAGCGAGTTGCCCGCCGCATTGAGTTCCGGCGACCACACGCACACCGTGAATTGCCCGGGCACCACCGCGACGATGCCACCGCCGACACCGCTTTTGCCCGGCAGGCCAACGCGGTAGGCGAAGTTGCCGGCTTCGTCGTACAGGCCGCTGGTGGCCATGATCGAGTTGACTTGCTGGGTCTGGCGGCGAGTCAGGATCTGTTCGCCGCTGTGCTTGCAATAGCCGTCGTTGGCCAGGAAGCAGAACGCCCGGGCCAGGTCGATGCAGCTCATGCGCAACGCGCAGTGGCTGAAGTAGCTGCGCAGCACCGCTTCGACGTCGTTGTGGAAGTTGCCGAAGGATTGCATCAGGTAGGCCATCGCCGCGTTGCGTGCGCGGTGCTGGTATTCGGAATCGGCGACCTTGCCATCGACCATCACCTGCGGATTGCCCGACAACCGACGCACGAAATCACGCATCGACAACGCCGGGGCGGCAAAGCGCGACTGGTTGATGTCGCAGATCACCAGTGCTCCGGCATTGATGAACGGATTGCGCGGGCGCCCGCGCTCGAACTCCAGCTGCACCAGCGAGTTGAACGGCTGGCCGGACGGCTCGTGACCCAGGCGTTCCCAGATTGCCTCGCCGGAGTGTTCGATGGCCTGCACCAGGCTGAACACCTTGGAAATACTCTGCACCGAGAACAACGTCTCGGCATCGCCGGCGCAATACATTTCGCCGTCGTTGCCATACACGGCGATGCCCAATTGGTCCGGCGGCACGGTGCCGAGGGCGGGAATGTAGTCAGCCACCTTGCCCTGCCCGATCAGGGGCCGGACAGCGTCAAGGATCTCGTTCAACAGCGCTTGCATGCCGGGTCTCGAAGTCTCGCCCCATGGGATTGCGGGGACACCGTGGCTAGACGCTGCGCCCGCCGGCCGAATCACACCGCGTTCGTGTATCGCTCTGTATACGGCATGGCTACGGACACACCACGAGCAAAAATCCCCCCGTTCGCGACACATCACCGATACAGCACGCGCTTGAAATGAACCGGTCAATTTCAACCCCATCCACTCGCCGGAGCATCATCATGACCACCACACTGTCCACCATAACCCGAGCCGTGCACCACAACCTCGACCGCGCCGGCCAGTGGCTGGCACCGCTGACCTTGCGCCTGTTCATCGCCTGGGAGTTTTTCGAATCGGGCCTGGAGAAGTTCAACGGCCAGAACTGGTTCGAAGATATTCAGGATCGTTTCCCGTTTCCCTTCGATCACCTTCCGGCAACGCTGAACTGGGAGCTGTCGATGTGGGCCGAGCTGATCTGCGCCCTGGCGATCCTGATCGGATTCGGCACCCGGATCTCGGCGATTTCATTGATCGTCGTGACGGTCGTCGCCACCGCCACCGTGCACTGGCCGGCGGACTGGTCGTCATTGAGTGAACTGGCGCAGGGCTACACGATCACCAACAAGGGCTTCGGCAACTTCAAGCTGCCAGCGATTTACCTGGCTGCGCTGCTGCCGCTGGTGTTCGCCGGGGCCGGCAAGTTGAGTGTGGATGTGCTGATCCACAAGCATTTCCAGGCAAAAGGTTTTTGACTTCCTTCTCCTTTACCAACACTCCCACGGGCCGACGGCCTATAGCACGTAGATCGTTGGCTTCCTTACCTCAAAAATACGACTCAGACTAACGAATCATGAAAAGGAAACCATGTGGGTCACATTCCGTATACGCGCTCTCTATACCGCATGACATCTCGCCCTTCAGGAATGTGGATAGAGTGGGCTAAAAAATGGACCAAAGTATGATCGACACCATAGTGGCAATTTGGTAGCGTACCGTCACGATTCCTGTCCAAACAAGCTCTATGAATTGAGCTCAACCATAAATTAAATAACCGTATCAATTAGAGGGAAGAAATTGGAACGTATAGTCAATGGTGTTGGAGAGCTGATAGATGCAATACGGGAAGTAAAGTCAACCTATAACAGTGCCATATGGTATCGGGGGCAGGCCAACGCAGACTGGTCACTGCTTCCCGGATTACTAAGAGAATCTAGAGCGATTTCAGAGACAACTTTGCTGAGTCGTTTCAAACAGAGCGCTGCGATGCTGACGGAATCGCGTCCTACCAGTTCGTTCGATTGGATCTTCTTAATGCAGCACTACGGCGTACCCACGCGGCTGCTGGATTGGTCGGAAAACCCACTTGTCGCCCTCTACTTTGCGGTGTGTGATTCAAACATTCACATGGACGATGACGCGGCAATTTGGTTACTAATGCCCAGCGAACTAAACAAATACGCGAACATCATCGATAAAAGCGAAGGCAGTTATATACCGTCGTTCGATGATCAGGAAGTTGAAGGCTACTCCACTGAAAGCGTTAGGCAGTCTCAAAGGCTCGAACTATTCCCAATTGCAACTATCGCAACCAGAAACAATCCTAGAATCCAAGCCCAAATGGGCACTTTCACAATTCATCACAACAAATCAATCTCCATTGAAAATGTTGGCGACGGAAAACACACCAGCAAATTTATAATCCCCAAAGAATCCCGCAACAAGCTACTATCCGAGCTATCTTTACTTGGCGTTAACAAGTTCTCTCTATTCCCAGAAATGGAAAGCATTGGAAATATTCTGAAGGAGATGATGAAATGAGCTTTGTAGAAACTTCCATCCTAAAAAACGCCACAATTATGCTTCTTCATGCCGAGCGAGAAGAGATAGACTTAAATCCGGACTATCAAAGAATGGGTGGAGTTTGGACAATCACAAAAAAACGACTTCTAATCGACTCTATAATTAATGACTACGACATTCCTAAGCTTTATTTTCATATTCTAGGCCAAGAAAGATATCGTGAATCCGGCTACAGATATGCCGTGATTGACGGTCGACAACGCCTCGAAACTATTTGGTCATTTATGGATGGGGAATTCACCCTATCAACCGACTTTGACTACCAGAGGGATCCTGACATTAGTCTCGCAGGATTGAGCTACGATGACATTGCTAAGCAGCATCCAAAAATCAGGATAAAATTCGATTCCTTTGTACTCCCTGTAATCACAGTAGAAACAGCGGACGACGACTTAGACTTAATCGAGGACATGTTTTCCAGACTTAATGAAGCGGTGCCTCTGAATGCAGCAGAAAAAAGAAACGCCCTTGGAGGCGAATTGGTTGCCGCAATAAACCAAATTTCTGGTAATGACTATTTCAAAAACAATGTAAAATTTAATAACTCGCGATATAAGCATAGAGAGGTTGCCGCCCGTTTTTTGCTTATTGAAGACTCTCTAACCAACGGCAAAGCCTTGATAGACACCAAAAGAGAATACTTAGACTCCATTGCAAAACGTTACCACGACGGACCGGCAGATCAAATAAAAAAACTAAAAACAAATGTCACAAAAACGCTAAACCATATGGCATCCGAATTCACTCTAAAAGATGAGTTACTGAGCGCGCAAGGGATCCAAACAGTATATTACCTCGTATTTCGAACAGCGTTAAAAAACAAAGAAACCAATCTAGTATCAAGAACATCACTACTTCAATTCAGAAAAGCACTCGCAGAAAACAGAAACAACGCTGCAACAGATTACGAAGAGGCATCCTTCGAGCTGTTAGAGTTTGACCGCCTGAGCCAACAAGGAACAAACGATGCAAGCGGGTTGAAAGAGCGTTATTTAACACTATGCAATTACTTGGGAATAACAGTAGACCCTGGAATCATTAGATCCAACGAACCGCTTAGCGTTTAATCCATACTAATAGGGGCAGTTTATTACTGCCTCTATTTTTTTTCGTTTAAGATTTGAACATCCTTCATTACGCTTATCAAGGCGCCCGGTCGAGCCCCGCCAGCAATGCGCTGTCACGGCTGTAGATGTCCGGCGCGTACACCAGCCGGCCCTGCCCGTCGACCTGCGCCGTCCAGTAAGTCATGAGGATCGGCACCGGATTGCTCAGGCGAAACTCATGGGTGGTGCCGGTGGCGAGCAAGGTGTCGGTGCGGGCCCTTTCCGCCGGGCTGAGCAGGAAGTCGCGCAGTTTCATCGGATGCTCGACCCGCACACAACCGGAACTGAACGCCCGTGGCCCCTTGTCGAACAGCGCCTTGCTCGGTGTGTCGTGCAGGTACACCGAGAACGGGTTGGGGAAACGGATGACCATTTGCCCCAGCGGGTTGCGCGGCCCGGCGTCCTGGCGCAAAAGGATATTGCCGGGGTTGTCCCAGTCGATGTCGGCAGCAGCCAGTGGCTGGCCGTTGGCGTCGAGCACTTGCAGGTTCTGACGGCTGAGGAAGGTCTGGTCCTTGCGGATCTCCGGCAGCTTGTCCTCCTTCCAGATGGTCGGTGGCACGGTCCAGGTCGGGTTCAGCGTCAAGCGAGTGACCCGGGATTTGAGCAACGGTGTCTGGCGTTCGGCGCGACCGACCTGGGTGCGGGTCTGCCACACCGGCAGGCCGCCCTGATACAGGGTCAGTTCGGCAGCGGCAACGTTGACCAGCAGGCCGTCGGGCTCCATGTCCTGGGCCAGCCAGCGGAAACGCTCAAGGTTGACCCGCAGCTGTTCGCGGCGAGTCAGTGGGCTGATGTTCATTTCGGCAATCGTTCCCGGCCCGACCACGCCGTCGGCCTGCAACGAATGGCTGGCCTGGAAGCTTTTCACGGCCTCCACCAAAACACCGTGATAAGCGTTGTCCGGCGTGCCGACCACATGGCTCAAATAACCTTCGCTGTACAGCCGCCTGGCAAGTTCCGGCACGCGTTTGTCTTCCATGTCCGGGCGCAGCAGCGGCCCGTTGCCCACCGATTGCCAGTGCGGCAAGGCCTGCAGGCGTTGCGCGGCGTAGAGGTGGCGCAGGTTCTGGTATTGCGCCAGGCGCGGGCGGGCCAGATCGAAGGCGGCGGCAACGTCATGCATGCCTGGCACGGCGATGGCGAGCAGCTCCGCCTGTCGGTCACGGGGCGTATCGTCGGCATGCCAAAGCGGCTCGAAGTGAGACTGCAGAAGGCGACCGTAATGCAGGTCCTGCAAGGCCTGCAGGTAGTTGCGGCTGATGTCGATGTCAGCGCACAGCTCGCCATCCTGCGGGGCCGTGTCGGCGACCGGATAGCGTTTCGGATTGAGGCCATCGTCGGCCAACAGCTGCAATTGCGCGTGCAAGGCCGGCAATTGCCCGGCCGCCGCCCAGACCGGCATCCAGTCCTGCTGCTGGTAGAAGGACTGCAACTGCTCCAGGGCCGGGCCGCTGAGACGGGCGGCAATCGCCGGGCAAGCCTGCGGCAAACCGATCAGCACGGCGTGCAACGGACTTTGCGGCTCCACGGGCACTTGCGCCGGGAGTGCCGGCAATGGCTCTTCGGCGCAAGCGACAAACGGCACAGCGAGCAAACAAATGCTCAAGTAGCATGCGTACTTTTTGAACAACTGCTTTACTCCAATCCAAGGCCGTCTTGATTGACGGTCAACCTTACATCAGGTGCGGTGATACAGTCAGGTCCGATTCGCGGGCCTGCCGGGGACGACTGGACGTCAGGAGCCAAAGTGCCAAACATGTAGCCAGTGAGGATTCACTTTAAATGTTGACGTTTTTGCGCCGACTTCTGCTGACTGCCACTGCCATCGGGCTGGTGACCAGTCAGGTTTTTGCCGCCGGCACCTCGCAGCCGGTTCTCTATAACAGCCTCGCCCACGCCGCTCCGGAACTCAATCCCCAGGCGCTTAAAGGTGCCCTGAACGCCATGCAATGCGCAATCAACAACGGCGCGAAGCAGTCCCGTCACCTGGCGATCATCGATTATTCGCAACCGTCCACCGAGCGGCGCCTGTGGATCTTCGACCTGACGCAGAAAAAACTGATTCTGCGCGACCTGGTCGCCCACGGCTCAAACTCCGGGGACAACTTCGCCACCCGGTTCTCCAACCGTGAAGGCAGCTTTCAGTCCAGCCTCGGCCTGTTCCGCACCCAGGAAAGTTACGAAGGCACCCACGGTTATTCGCTGCGCATGGACGGTCTGGAGCCGGGCGTCAACGACATGGCCCGCGATCGCGCCATCGTGATCCATGCCGCCGACTACGTGAATCTGTTCTGGAGCAAACGTACAGGCCGACTGGGTCGCAGCCAGGGTTGCCCGGCGGTGCGGCCGCAGGTCGCCAGACGGGTGATCGACAGCCTGAAGGACGGGCAGTACATGTTTTCCTGGTATCCGGACCAGCATTGGCTGAAGTCCTCGCCGTACCTCAACTGCCAGCCACAGCAGATTGCGAGCATTCTCAGCACTCACGGCAGCTGAAAGTCTGCGCTGTAAAAATCATCCCCTGTTCCCACAGGGGATTTTTGTTTTCAGGGTTTCATTACAACTTTGTCATTGAGTTGTCGGTTTGCCGAGCGGATCGCTCGGTAGCCTGAAGTTGTTCCGGCACACCTGCCGATCCACTTCACCGACCCGAGTGACTCATCATGAAAACCCTGATTCTGGCCTTCACCGCCCTCCTCGCCACCGGCTCCGTGTTCGCCGCCGAAATGCCCGAGCGCACGGTCATTCACGACACCAACGGCTTTTACGTGCATCTGGATGTCGACAAAGTCCTTTCCAGCACCGATATTTCCCAGGCCTGCGGCATCATCCCCGCCCGGCTCAATTACCTCGACCACCAGGGCCGCGAACATGTGCTGGACTATCAAGTGCAAGGCAGCGGCTGCACGAATGATCATTGAGGCACGTTCATGAACATCCTTGTCGTCGAAGATGAACCCAAGGCCGGCAACTACTTGCTCAACGGCTTGCAGGAACTGGGCTACAGCGTGAGCCTGGCCCGGGACGGCGCCGACGGTCTGCACCTGGCGCTGGAATTCGATTTCGACGTGATCGTGCTGGACGTGATGATGCCGAAAATGGATGGCTGGGAAGTCCTGCGCCGGCTGCGCAAGGAAGCCCACACGCCAGTGCTGTTCCTCACCGCCCGGGACGACATCGCCGACCGGGTCAAGGGCCTGGAGCTGGGCGCCGACGATTACCTGATCAAACCGTTTTCCTTCGCCGAACTGGTGGCGCGCCTGCGCACCCTGACCCGGCGCGGGCCGATTCACGAAGAAGAGCAATTGCAGGTGGCCGATCTGCAGATCGATGTGCTCAAGCGCCGGGTCACCCGCGCCGGCAGCCGGATCACCCTGACCAACAAGGAGTTCGCCCTGCTGCAACTGTTCGCCACCCACGAAGGGCAAGTGCTGTCGCGCTCGCTGATCGCCTCGCGGGTGTGGGACATGAATTTCGACAGCGACACCAATGTGGTCGATGTCGCCGTGCGCCGCCTGCGGGCGAAGATCGATGATCCGTTCCCGCTCAAGCTGATCCACAGCGTGCGCGGCATCGGCTACCGCTTCGATACCCAGCCATGAAAGTCGCCGGCACGTATTCCCTGACGCTGCGCCTGGCGCTGGTGTTCGCGGTGCTCGCCTTCGCGTCCCTGGCGGGCCTGGGCGCGGCGCTTTACAACCAGCTGGAAGAACAACTGACCCGCCGCGACGACATCCAGTTGGTCAGCCGCATCGATCAGTTGCGCACCATCCTCAACGACAGCAATACCCTTGAACTGATCCAGAACAAACCGGCGCTGTTCCAGAACATGCTCGGCAACCGCGAAGCGCTGTTGACCATCGGCGCGCCGGGGCAACCGCCCTTGTTCGTGGTCAATCCCAGCAACCTGACATTGCCGACCGTGCCCGCCGTGCCGATCAACCATGTGATGGCCCTCAACGATGTGCAGCACCTGCCGAGCATCAACGGCGTGCCGTTCTCGGCGGTGGCGGCCAATATCGACTCCGGCGATCAGGGCAATCTGCAAGTGCTGATCGGCAAGGTGATGAGCGAGCGCACGGCGATGCTCGCCAGCTATCGGCTCAGCGTGTATGGCCTGGCGTCACTGGCGGCGATTGTGCTGGCGCTGGTTGGCTGTCTGCTGGTGTATCGCGGCCTGCTGCCGCTGCGGCGGATTGCCCGGCATGCCCACGGGATCGGCATCGCCAACCTCGGTGAACGCCTCGACCGCCACGGCACGCCCCGGGAATTGCAGCCGATGATCGAAGCCTTCAATGCGATGCTGGACCGGCTCGACCGAGGTGTTGCGCAACTGAGCCAGGTCTCCACTGACATGGCCCACGAGCTGCGCACGCCGATCAACAACCTGCTCGGCGAAACCCAGGTCGCCCTGCAACAGCACCGCAGTGTCGACGCCTACCAGCAGTTGCTCGCCTCCAACGTCGAAGAGCTCGAACGGCTGGCGCGGATGCTCGACAACATGCTGTTTCTCGCCCGCACTGACCCAACCAGCGCGCTGAGCCAGCGGCAGGAGCTGGACGCCTGCGATGAGATGCAACGCATTGCCGATTACTTCGAAGGGCTGGCGGCGGACGTCGGCGTCACCATCGAGGCCAGTGGCAGCGGCGTGATCTGGGCCGAGCCGATGCTGCTGCGCCGGGCGCTGGCCAATCTGTGCGCCAACGCGATCAAGTACGGCGCGGCGGATTCGACGTTGCAGGTCGAAGCCATCGCCAAAGCGGATGGCAGCTACCTGCGAGTGCGCAATCACGGGGCGACGATTCCCCCCGAGCATCTGTCGCGACTGTTCGAGCGGTTCTACCGCGTCGATCCGTCTCGCGAACGCTCGGCCCAATCCAACGGTCTGGGCCTGTCGATCGTCGCGACCATCATGCAGTTGCATCAGGGCCGCTACAGCGTCACCAGCGTTGACGGCGTCACCTGCTTTGAGCTGTTCTTTCCGGCGCGGGAGACGCAAGACGGACGTGTGTGAAGGCGCCGAGCGCAAGGGCCGCGAACATCAACGCCGTGGCAACGCCGAAGGTCATGTGCAAGCCGCCCGCGATGACCGCGGCCGGCGCCTGAGTAGGATCGTCCGTGGCCAGAGCAAACACCGCGCCCATCGCCGCCGCCCCGGTGATCAAGCCCAGATTGCGCGACAACCCGAGCATGGCCGAGACCACCCCGCGCTGATCCTGCGCGACGCCGGACATCAACCCGGTGTTGTTGGCGGCCTGGAACAGCGCATAACTCAAGGCCACCACCGTGATCGGCAGCACATACGCAAGCACTCCGAGACTCATCGGCAACAGCGCCAACAAACCGCAACCGCAAGCCAGGCCGAGCAAAGCGCCGGGCACCACCCGCCGCGCGCCGAAACGATCCACCAGACGCCCGGCCGGTACGCCGCTGAACGCCGCCAGCAACGGCCCGACCGACAACACCAGGCCGAGCTGAGTACTGCTGAGGCCCAAGCCTCGGCTCAGATAAAACGGCCCGACCACCAGCGTGGTCATCATCACCGTCGTCACCAGCAAGGTCAGCGCAAGACTGCTGCTGATTAGCGTATCGGCGAACAATGACAGGTGAATCAGCGGTGCCTTGCTCCGTTTTTCGACCAGGACGAACAAACCAACACCCAACAGGCTGAGCAACAGCAATGCCGGGGTGAATCCTTCAACCGTCATCGCCAACGCATAAGCCGCCAATGTCAGCATCAGCACGGCGGTGCCGGGATAATCGAACGCCATACCCGTGCGAGCGCTTCGATCCTTCGGCAGATAGCGATACACCAGCCAGCCATTGAGCAATCCCAACGGCACGTTGATTACAAAGATCGACTGCCAGCCGACATGCGCCATCAACAGCCCACCGAGCGACGGCCCGAGGGTGGTGCCGGTCGCCGACATCGTGGCCAGCAAGCCCATCGCACTGCCGGCCCGGGATTTGGGCACCGCATCGGCCACCAGCGCCACCGTCAGCGCGAACATGATCGCCGCGCCCAGTCCTTGCACCGCCCGCGCGCCGATCAGCCAGGCGAGGCTCGGCGCCAGTGCGCAAGCCAGGGAAGCGGCGCTGAAAATACCGATGCCGATCAACAGCAAGCGCCGCCGCCCGAAGCCGTCACCCAGCCGCCCGACGCTGACAATCAACGTGGTGACCGCCAGCAGATAGGCCAGCACGATCCACTGCACTTGTTGAAACGTCGCATCGAATGCCGCCGCCAGCGTGGGCAATCCGGCGTTGGCGATGCTGGTGTCCAGCGACGGCATCAACATCGACAGCGCCAGACTGGTCAGCGCCCAGCGGGCGGAAGGACTCAGGGATTCTCGGTGCATGGGAGGCTCATTGCGGCAGAGGTCATGGGACATAGCCTGAGCCTCGACAATACAAGGCGCAAGACGCATGCTTTGCACTTGATACCTGCATGGAACGCCATGTCATGAATGCACCGGATCTGAACCTGTTGATTACCCTTGACGTGTTGCTGAGCGAAGGCAGCGTCGCCCGCGCCGCCGAGCGCCTGCGTCTGAGCCCTTCCGCCATGAGCCGCGCGCTGGCCCGGCTGCGCGAAACCACCGGGGATCCGCTGCTGGTGCGCGCCGGTCGTGGGCTGGTGCCAACCCCGCGTGCGCTGGAGCTGCGCGACCGGGTCAGTTATCTGGTGCAGGAAGCCGAAGCGGTTCTGCGCCCGGCAGAAGTGCTCGATCCCGGTCAGTTGCGGCGCACCTTCACCCTGCGCAACACCGACGGGTTTGTGGAAACCTTTGCCGCCGCCCTGCTCGCCCGCATCGCCGAAGAGGCGCCCGGCGTGCGCCTGCGCTTTGTGCAGAAGGCCGACAAGGACAGCACATTGCTGCGCGTAGGCCGGGTGGATCTGGAAACCGGCGTGGTCGACGACAGCACCGACCCGACGCTGCACAGCCGCATCCTGTTCCGCGATCAGTGGATTGGTGTGGTGCGTGAGGGACATCCGCTGAGCAGCGGCAAGGTCAGCGCCAAACGCTTCGCCTCGGGCCAGCATATTCTGGTGTCACGCCGTGGTCGCAGCAGCGGACCGGTAGACGAGGCGCTGCTTGCTTTCGGCCTGACGCGGGACATCGTCACCTCGTTCGGCGGGTTTTCGGCAGCGCTGACACTGGTCCGGGAGTCCGACCTGATCGCCACCGTCCCGGAACGCCACACCAGCAAACTGCGAACGGGACTGTTCAGTTTCGCCCTGCCATTGCGCATGCCGGACATCAGCGTGTCCATGCTCTGGCATCCACGCATGGACGCCGACCCGGCGCATCGCTGGTTGCGCAACTGCGTGAGGGAAGTCTGCGCTTAGCGCGCCTCTCCATCCTTGGGTTTGTAAAACAGGAATTTCCCGGTCTCGGCGGTCTTGGTGTACTCCTTGGCCCAACTCGGGTCGACGTTGTGATCGTGAAAGTACAAAGCGCCGCGGGTGCGATCGATGAGCTGACGGTTCAGGGCCTTGCCCGCGATCTCCTTGGCCAGCGCATATTCGGCGTCTTCCTTGACCTGATCGGACTTGCCGTCGCACCACCAGGAAAACTGGCAACTCTTGGTTTCCGAACCCTGTTTGACCACCTCGCACACGGTGCCGGGGAATCCGTCGTGGCCGAGGCGGTTCATCACCACGCTGGCCACGGCTTCCATCTCTGCCGTGTCCTTGCCCTTGGCCTCCCAATAGATGCTGCGCGCCAGACAGGTGATCGGGTCGTCGAGCGGCGCGGTGCCGGCCGGGTCGACGGCTTGCACCTCTTTGGGGGTGATGGCTTCGGACTTCGGCGCCGGGGGCGCGTTGGGCTTGTCGGCCGCTTTCTCTTCCAGTACCTCGGCTTTTGCCTCGGCCTTTTCCTTGATCGGCGCCTGATCGGTGGCCAGCACCACACCGCTCAGCAGGGTCAATAAAAAACAACAGATCAGCCCGTGCAATTTCATGATCGTTTCTTCCGGCAGCGCCCGATGCGGGCAAAGTGTTGCGTGGCTGAGACGCCCGGTTTCCGGGGACTTCGCAGAGTGTAGACGGCAGAATCCGGCGCAACGTTCCGCGCTGAAAACCACTCGATGAAGAAAAAAGACATTGCACGACCCCGGGGCGTTTCGCGCATCATGGGCACACTCAGCCCAAGGGAGATTTCCATGCGCTTCATGCCATCCGTTCTGCGATTCGCCGCGTTGTCCGTGGGCCTGGCGCTGGCCGCTTCGGCCATGGCCAGCGATGAGTCGCAATTGATCGAGTCGATCAACAGCTACCGCAGCCAGCCCCAGCGTTGCGGTGCGCAGGCGTCCAGTGAATTGCCGCCGCTGTCGGCCGACCCGCGCCTGCGTCTGCCCGCCAGTGGCATGGTCGATCTGCAACAGGCCATGGCCAGCGCCAGCTACCCGATGGTCAACGTGCAGGCGATCACCCTCAATGGCCCTCGGGATCCGGTTTCAGCGATGAAGGCGATTCAGGAGAGCTTCTGTCAGGTGGTGCTGGATCCGCAGTTTGTCGATATCGGCGTCAGCCGCGCCGACCGAGACTGGCGCATCACGTTGGCGCGGCCGCTGTTGTCCGCCCGCCTGGGTGACGGACAAGCCGAGGGCCAGAAACTGCTGACGCAACTCAACGCCGCCCGCAGCCAGCCACGCCAGTGCGGCGGCCAGGCCTTCTCCGCGGCTGCGCCATTGGCGTGGAATGCGGTGCTCGGCGGTGTCGCTCAGGATCACAGCCGCGAGATGGCCAACAACAACTATTTCGACCACAAGGACCGCAACGGCGGCACCCCCGGTGATCGCGCCGAACTGGCCGGTTACAGCGGCCAGCTGGTTGGCGAGAACATCGCCGCCGGGCAGGACACCGTGCAGAAGGTCGTCGATGGCTGGCTCGCGAGTCCCGGCCACTGCGCCAACCTGATGAACCCGCAGTATCGCGAACTGGGTGCTGCTTACGCAGTCGACCCGAAGAGCAGCGCCGGGATCTACTGGACGGCGATGTTTGGCGGGGAATAAACCTCAAGGTTCCTTCCCCCCAAGAGGAAAACCCAAAATGCAGGCAATAAAAAACCGGAGCCAGGCTCCGGTTTTTTTATGGTCAGTGGGTTCTCATTCCCGCCGCATACATCGCCAGTTTCAGCAGGCTCGCCACCACCGCCAGTGACACCACGCTGCCGGACCAGATCAGCAGCAGCCAGCCCAGGCGTTTGTACCAGCGGCTTTTCACTTCACGCATCTCAATGGTAGCCATCACCAATCCTCACTTTGCCGCGGAACACGTAGTAGTTCCAGAAGGTGTACATCAGGATCACCGGCAGGATGAACAGCGCGCCAATCAGGGCGAACAGCTGGCTGGTGGCCGGTGAAGCCGCCGCCCACAGGCTGACCGAGGGCGGGATGATGTTCGGCCAGATGCTCAGCGCCAGCCCGATGTAGCCGAGGAACATCAGCACCAGGGTGAACACGAACGGCCAGTGGGTGTGCCGCTGACGCAACGAACGCAACAGCCCGAACAGCGACAGCGCCGCCAGCACCACCAGCCCGGCGAACACGGTCAGGTGCGCATGGTTGAACCAGCGTGTGGCCAGTTCCGGGTGCAGTTGCAACGTCCACGCGCCGATCACCACTACCATCGCCAGCAACAGCCACGCCAGCGGACGGCTGTAGTGACGCATCCGCGATTCGAGCATGCCTTCGGTCTTGACCAGCAGCCAGGTGCTGCCGAGCAAGGCGTAAGCAATCACCAGACCGACGCCGCAGACCAGCGGGAACGGCGCCAGCCAGTCGAGACCACCACCGGCAAACTGCCGATCCACCACCGGAATCCCGGCCACATACGCGCCGATCACCACGCCCTGGGAGAACGTCGCCAGCAACGAACCGCCAATGAACGCCCAGTCCCACAGATGGCGTTTTTCGGCCGGTGCCTTGAAGCGAAACTCGAACGCCACTCCGCGGAAAATCAACCCCGCCAGCATGAAGATCAGCGGCAGATACAGCGCCTCCAGAATCACTCCGTACGCCAGCGGAAATGCGCCGTACAACGCCGCACCGCCAAGCACCAGCCAGGTTTCGTTGCCGTCCCAGACCGGCGCGACGGTGTTCATCATCACGTCACGTTCCTGCTCGTCGCCGATCAGCGGGAACAGGATCCCGAGGCCCAGATCGAAGCCGTCCATGATCACGTACATCATCACGCCGAAGGCAATGATCACGCCCCAGATCAACGAGAGATCGATACCTTGAATACCCATGACTCAACGCTCCTTTTTCAGTGGATCCGGGTCGCGGATTCGAGGTTGTCGGTGACCGCCGAAAGTGGCCGGCGCGGGGTCTGCACCTGAGTGCCTTCGGGCGGATGTTCGTGGTGCGGCTGCGGGCCCTTGCTCACCAGCTTCATCATGTAGCCGATGCCCACGGTGAACACCGAGCAATAGATGACGACGAACAGCGCCAGCGAGGTGCTCATCTGCGCCACCGAGTGGTGGGACGCGGCGTCATGGGTACGCATCAGTCCATACACCACCCACGGCTGACGCCCGACCTCAGTGGTGATCCAGCCGGCCAGCAACGCGATCAGACCACTCGGCCCCATCAACAACACCAGTCGCTGGAAGCCGCGATGCCGGTAGACCTTGCCGTTGCGCCGCAACGCCAGCCCCAGCACGCCGACCAGAATCATCAACATGCCCAACCCGGCCATCACGCGAAAGCTCCAGAAGATCACGGTCGAGTTCGGCCGGTCTTCTTTCGGGAAGCTCTTGAGCGCCGGGATCTGCTTGTCGAGGCTGTGGGTGAGGATCAGGCTGCCGAGGTACGGAATCTCGATCGCGTATTTGGTCTTCTCCGCCTGCATGTCCGGGATGCCGAACAGCACCAGCGGGGTCGGCCCGTTGTCGGCGTTTTCCCAGTGACCTTCGATGGCGGCGATTTTCGCCGGTTGATGCTCCAGAGTGTTCAAGCCATGGGCGTCACCGACCACCGCCTGAATCGGTGCAACGATCAGCGCCATCCACAGCGCCATGGAAAACATCTTGCGCACCGGTTTGGTGTCATTGCCGCGCAGCAAATGCCAGGCCGCCGAAGCGCCGACGAAGAACGCCGTGGCGACGAACGCGGCAATCGCCATGTGCGCCAGGCGGAACGGGAACGACGGGTTGAACACGATGGCCAGCCAGTCGACCGGCATCACCCGGCCGTCGACGATTTCGAAGCCTTGCGGGGTCTGCATCCAGCTGTTGGAGGCGAGAATCCAGAAGGTCGAGATCAGTGTGCCGATAGCGACCATCACCGTGGCAAAGAAGTGCAAGCCACGGCCCACACGGTTCCAGCCGAACAGCATCACCCCGAGGAACCCGGCCTCGAGGAAGAACGCGGTCAGCACTTCATAGGTCAGCAACGGCCCGGTGACGCTGCCAGCAAAATCAGAGAATCCGCTCCAATTGGTGCCGAACTGGTACGCCATGACCAGCCCCGACACCACGCCCATGCCGAAGTTGACGGCGAAGATCTTCGACCAGAAATGGTAGAGATCGCGGTAAGTGTCGTTGCGGGTTTTCAGCCACAGGCCTTCGAGCACCGCCAGGAAACTCGCAAGACCAATGGTGATCGCCGGGAAAATGATGTGGAACGAAACCGTGAACGCGAATTGAATTCGCGCCAGGTCCAGTGCCTCCAGGTTGAACATGATGATGTCCTCATCCAGGCTGAAAAGCGGCGGCACACGGCCGGGCCACCGCCAGGCGCGAACGCCTGCAGCCAGTCAAATTGCAATAGGGTTGGATCGCGTGGGTCGGTTACGCCACCGACGACGGGATCAGGTTGCTCGCCTCGGCCGCTTCGAGGCGGATCGCCACGAATTTGGAGGTTGGCGTGTAGGTGCGGTCGCCGTAGCTTTCCAGCGGCACCAGCGGATTGGTTTCCGGGTAGTACGCGGCAGCCTGCCCGGCCGGAATGTCGTAGGCGATCAGCGTGAAACCGCTGACCCGACGCTCGCGCTCGTCATCCCACAGCGCTACCAGATCAACCTTCTGCCCCGGTTCAAAACCGAGCCGGCGGATGTCCTGCTCGTTGGCGAACACCACGTCGCGCATACCGTAAACACCGCGATAACGGTCGTCGAGGCCGTACAGCGTGGTGTTGTACTGATCGTGGGAACGCATGGTTTGCAGGATCAGGTGCGGCTTGACCGGCAGGTTGCGCACGCCTTCGCTGATCAAATGTTCCGGCAGCACGCACGGGGTGAACTGGGCCTTGCCGGATTCGGTGTTCCAGACCCGGTCGGAAGCGTTGTTGCCGAGGTGGAAACCGCCGGGGATCAGCAGCTTCTCGTTGAAGTTCTCGAAACCCGGAATCACGTCGGCGATCAGGTTGCGGATGCGCCCGTAGTCACCCACCGCCCATTCCCAGTCGATCGGGTGTTTGCCCAGCGTCGCAGCGGCGATCCCGGCAATGATCGCCGGCTCGGATTTCAGGTGCGCCGACTTCGGCTTCAGTTGGCCGAACGACAAATGCACCATGCTGAAGGTGTCTTCCACGGTCACGCCTTGCGGACCTTCGGCCTGCACGTCGATGTCGGTACGGCCCAGGCACGGCAGGATCAACGCATCACGCCCGGTCACCAGATGGCTGCGGTTGAGCTTGGTCGAGATGTGCACGGTGAGATCAAGTTTGCGCATCGCTGCATGGGTGCGCGGGGTGTCCGGCGTGGCTTGAGCGAAGTTGCCGCCGAGCCCGATAAACACCTTGGCTTCACCGCGCTCCATGGCGCCAATCGCCATGACCGTGTTGTGGCCGTGCATGCGCGGCACCTTGAAGTTGAAGCGTTTTTCCAGGGCGTCCATCAGCTCGGTCGGGGCCAGTTCGTTGATGCCCATGGTGCGGTCGCCCTGCACGTTACTGTGGCCGCGCACCGGCGACAGCCCGGCGCCCGGACGGCCGACGTTGCCGCGCAGCAGTTGCAGGTTGATGACTTCCTGCAGGGTCGGCACCGAGTGCACGTGTTGGGTCAGGCCCATGGCCCAGCACATGATCACGCTCTTGGCCCGGGCATACATGCGCGCGGCCAGTTCGATGTCATGCAGCGGCACGCCGGACTGCTCGACGATGTGCTCCCAACGCGTGGCATCGACTTCGGCCAGATAGCTGTCGAGACCCGAGGTGTGCTCGGCAATGAAGGCGTGATCGAACACCGGCTCGCCGCCCGTGGCCTGGGCCTCGCGCTCCCACTCCAGCAGGAACTTGGCCATGCCGCGAATCATCGCCATGTCGCCGCCCAAGGCTGGACGGAAGTACGCGGTGTTGGTCGCTTCCCAGCCGTTGCTGAGCATCTCGATCGGGTTTTGCGGGTTCTGGAATCGCTCCAGCCCACGCTCTTTCAGCGGGTTGATGCACACCACTTGCGCGCCGCGCTTCACCGCTTCTCGCAGCGGTTCGAGCATGCGCGGGTGGTTGGTGCCGGGGTTCTGGCCGATGACGAAAATCGCATCGGCGTGGTGCAGGTCTTCATAGACCACCGTGCCTTTGCCCACGCCCAGGCTCTCGCCCATGCTCACCGCACTGGCTTCGTGGCACATGTTCGAGCAGTCCGGGAAATTGTTGGTGCCGTAGGCACGAACGAACAACTGATAGAGAAACGCCGCTTCGTTGCTGGCGCGACCCGAGGTGTAGAACTCGGCCTCGTGGGGCGATTTCAGGCCTTTGAGGTGTTTGGCGATCAGTGCGAAAGCGTCGTCCCAGGTGGTTTCGACATAGCGGTCGACCCGCGCGTCGTAGCGCATCGGATGGGTGATCCGGCCCTGATATTCGAGCCAGTAATCGCTTTGCTCGGCCAGGGTCGACACCGTGTACTTGTTGAAGAATGCCGGGTCGACCAGGCGGCCGGTGGCTTCCCAGTTCACCGCTTTGGCGCCGTTCTCGCAGAACTTGAGCATGCTCGCGCCGGGTGCTTCACCCCAGGCGCAACCGGGGCAGTCGAAGCCGCCGTTCTGGTTGGTCTTGAGCATGGCGCGGATGTTCTTCAGGGCGTTTTCACTGCCCAGCCAGTTCCTGGTGAGGCTGATCACAGCGCCCCAACCCGCAGCGGCGCCCTTGTAGGGTTTGTAACGGTCGACTTGTGACATGGGACTTCTCCATGACGATGCACACAGGCAAAAACCTGATCGGGTTTAAACAGCGACGACTGACTTTCAAGTTCAAAAGCGGTCGTTTCGTTTGACGGGGCCAAGGATAGGAACCGCTGCAAAAACTTGTCTAATCGCTATTAATGACTGCGTTATCGAAACCATCTATCACGGACTTAAACCCTTTAAATACGGGCACTTGCAAATCCAGGAAGCGATAAATCCGCAATAATTATTTCATCATCGACAGCATCAATCGGCCGGTAATCAAGAGTGATTGGACGCTGTTCGAAGTTGCTCATAACCTGCGCCGACCCAATCCCTTCAACAGCGGATTTCACCCAAGCGAGGCTGTCATGTCAGAGCGCGTCTTGATCGATGGTTACAACCGCCGCGTCGACTACCTGCGCATGTCGGTCACCGACCGCTGCGACTTCCGCTGCGTGTATTGCATGGCTGAAGACATGCAGTTTCTGCCCCGGCAACGAGTACTGACGCTGGAGGAGATCTATCAACTGGCGCAGAGTTTTGTAGCGCTGGGCACCCGCAAGATCCGCCTGACCGGTGGTGAACCGCTGATTCGTCCCGGGGTCGTCGGGTTGTGCCAGCAGATCGCCGCCCTGCCCGGCCTGCGCGAACTGTGCCTGACCACCAACGGCTCGCAGCTCGGCAAACTTGCGGGCCCGTTGTTCGACGCCGGGCTCAAGCGCCTCAACGTCAGTCTCGACAGCCTTGACCCTGTGCTTTTCAAACAAATGACCCGCACCGGTGACCTGGCCCAGGTGATCGACGGCATCGACGCCGCACGCGCCGCCGGATTTACCCGCACTAAACTCAACTGCGTGGTGATGCAGGGCCGCAACGATCACGAGATCAACGATCTGGTGCAGTTCGCCACCGAACGGGATCTGGATATTTCTTTCATCGAGGAAATGCCGCTGGGGATCATCAGCGAACACAGCCGCGCCGAGTCGTTCTTCTCCAGTGCCCAGGTGCGTGAGCGGATTGCCGAGCGCTACACCCTGATCGACTCCGCCGAGTCGACCCAGGGCCCGTCGCGCTACTGGCGGCTGGCCGAAGCGCCGCACATTCGGCTGGGGTTCATTTCGCCCCACAGCCACAACTTCTGCGGCACCTGCAACCGGGTGCGGCTGACCGTCGAGGGGCGTTTGCTACTGTGTCTGGGGAACGAGCATTCGGTGGATTTGAAAGCCGTGCTGCGCGCTCATCCGGGTCAACCGGAACGGCTGGAGAAAGCGATCATCGAAGCGATGAAACTCAAGCCTTACCGGCACAATTTTGAAGTGAACGATGACGTGCAAGTGGTGCGTTTCATGAACATGACCGGCGGCTGAGCCGCCACGTTTTCAAGGCAAAAAAAGCATGATCATCCGGCCCAAGATCAATCAGTTCGCCGTCCTGTTTACCCTCAAGGGTTCAATTGCCAAGCGCATCGCCCTGCGCACCCTGATGGTGACGTTGCTGGCGTCGGCCATCGTGCTGGTGGAAATGCTCCACCCGAGCAACTTCACCAAGGTCAACGCCACGCCGTTCACCTTGCTTGGTCTGTCGCTGTCGATCTTCATGAATTTTCGCAACAACGCCTGCTACGACCGCTGGTACGAAGCACGCAAGGCCTGGGGTGAAGTGATCGTGCATGTGCGCTCGGTGATTCGCGAGACCCATGTGATCCGCGAATCCGCCCAGCGTCGGTTATTGCTGCTTAACCTTTGTGGGTTCGCTCATGCGTTGAATGCGCGGTTGCGCCGGGAAAACGAAGCGGCTGCCAGCGCCGAATGGATCACCCCGCAACACGATGCGCAGGTGCCGGACTACAGCGGGCGGATCCTGCAAACCGTCGGCCAGCAATGTTCCGATCTGCATGAAGCGGGCGATCTCAGCGAATGGCGCTACATGCTGCTGGCCAATCACCTGACCAGCCTGACCCAGGCGCAGGCCGTGTGCGAGCGGATCAAGAACACGCCGCTGCCCTTCCCTTACACCCTGCTGCTGCACCGCACGATTTACCTGTTCTGCATCCTGCTGCCGTTCGCCATGGCCGAACCGCTGGGCTGGCTGACGCCGCTGTTCACGGCGATTGTCAGCTACACCTTCTTCGGCCTGGATGCGATTGCCGATGAGCTGGAAGACCCGTTCGGCCGGGATGAAAACGACCTGCCGACCGATGCGCTGGTGCGGGGTATCGAGCGGGACATTCTTTCGGAGCTGGGGACTGAGCCTTTGCCGCCGGCGCTGAAACCGGTGGACTACGTCCTCAGTTAATCGACTGCCTCCCCCTTCGGGGAGGGAAAGTCATCAATCCAGATGCGCCCAGGTCATGCGAAACGATGCGCCGCCCCACGGCGAATCACCGACCTCGACCTGACCGCCATGGGATTGCGACACCCGCCGCACCAGCGCCAGACCAAGTCCGAAGCCGCCCGTGCGGCGGTCGCGACTGGCGTCCAGGCGCGAGAACGGTTCGAAGATTTTCTCCCGCCCTGCCAGCGGCACACCCGGCCCGTCGTCATTGACCTGCACTTCGTATTGATCGCCGATGCGCACCAGCGACACTTCGACCCGCTGCTCGGCATAACGAATGGCGTTGCGCAGCAGATTGATCACCGCCCGCGCCATGAACCGCGGCTCGATCCGCACTTCATCGACCCGGCAATCAACGATCAATAGCTGCACCCCGGCCGCCTCGGCTTCCAGTGCCACGCTGCCGACCACGCTGTCGAGCCAGTTGGCAGCTTGAATATTCTCGCGGGTGATCACGGTCGCGCCGCGTTCGAGGCTGGCGTAGGTCAGCAGCTCGGAGACCATTTCTTCCAGTTCGCCAAGGTCGGCGTACATGTCGGCGATCAGTTCGCGGTTCTGGCTGGCGTCGGGTTGTTGCTTGAGCTGGTCGAGTTCGAACGACAACCGAGCAATCGGCGTGCGCAGTTCGTGGGACACGGCGTTGGTCAGTTCGCGCTGATTGGCGATCAGGCCTTCGATGCGCGCCGCCATCAGGTTGAAGTGTTCGGCCAGATCGCGAATGTTCGAACGCTTGGAGAGCTGGATGCGCGACGAGAGGTCGTTGTCGCCGAAGCGCTCTGCCGCCAGTCGCAGTTTTTCCAGATCACGCCAGTGCGGGCGCACCCAGAAATACAGGACGATACCGAGCAGCACGGCCAGCATCATGTAAGCCGCCGAGATATAGAACGGCATCAGACTCGGCTCGGGTGGCAGCTTGATGCTGAGCAGTTGCGAGCCGCCGTCGATGTTACTGATGAACTGGGTGTAGTCGTGACGGATCACCAACAGGTCTTGGGCCAGTTCGGCTTTTTCCTCATCGCTGAGGTTCAGTAGATCGGCCTCGACCAGACTCAGCGTCAACCCGTAGTGCGGCCGCAACGCCTCCAACTGCGCCTCGCGCGCCGCGCCCTGCTGATCGCGCATGTGCTCGATCAACGACCAGGCCTGACCGCGCACCGCCTCACGGTTGTAGGCCTGCATCTGGTTGTCGAGCAACGCGTTGAAGGTGTGTTCGACGGTTTGCAGCGCCGCCACCAGCCCGACGGTCATCACCAGAAACAGCCCGAGGAATAACCGCAGCATCTACAGCTCCCACGCAAACGGATTGAACAGATAGCCCTTGCCCCACACGGTCTTGATGCACACCGGTTCGCGGGGATTGTCCTTGAGTTTGTTGCGCAGCTTGCTGATGTACACATCGACGCTGCGATTGAGGCCATCGAAAGCGATGCCGCGCATGCGATTGAGAATGTCATCGCGCGACAGGATGGTGCCGGCGGCACTGGCGAGCAGCCACAGCAGTTCAAATTCCATGGTGGTCAGCTCGATCAACTCGCTCGCCAGACGCACTTCACGGCAACTGCGGTCGATGATCAGGTTGCCGAACTCCAGCGAGCTGACCACGCCGCTGTCCGGCACCTGCCGGCGTTGCAGGGCCCGCAGGCGTGCGAGCAGGACGGGCGGCTTGATCGGTTTGATCACGTAGTCGTCGGCGCCGGACTCCAGACCCAGAATGTGGTCGAGGTCATCTTCCTTGGCCGTCAGGATGACAATCGGCGTGTCAGACACGCTGCGGATTTCCCGGCACACATGCAGGCCGCTCTGCCCCGGCAGCATCAGGTCGAGCACCACGACTTTGGGCTTGAATTCAAGAAACGCGGCCACGGCCAGATCGCCGCGATGCACCGTGCGCACCTCATAGCCGTGTTGTTCAAGAAAGTGGGCGATCAGTGCGGCCAGGCGCTCATCGTCTTCCACCAGCAGGACTCTGCCAAAACCCAGGTTATCCATAACAATCGTCGCCAACCCTCAGTGAAGTGGGCGCCATTATGGCGGCATTCGTGGACAAGACGTTTAGCGGGGGCAGCAAAAACCGGCCTCTGGGGCCGGTTTTCGTTGATGTTTCATACTCTTAAGAGTTTTTAACAATTCATGCCGCGACGGGTACGCCACTGTGGAAACGGAATTCCTCGTCCGGCGACTCGATCAGGTCCTGCTCGGCGGCGCGGACTCTCTCGATCACCTGGGCGATGTCCTTGGCGTCGCCGTACTGGTAGGCCAGTTTCAGGTAACCCTGGAAATGCCGGGCCTCGCTTTTCAGCAGGCCGAAATAGAACTTGCCGAGTTCTTCGTCCAGATGCGGCACCAGCGCTTCGAAACGTTCGCAACTGCGCGCTTCAATGAAGGCGCCAACCACCAGGGTGTCGACCAGTTTCACCGGTTCGTGGCTGCGCACCACTTTGCGCAGGCTTGAGGCATAACGGCCGGCGTGGAGCTGGCGCAGTTCGATCTTGCGCCGTTTCATGATGCGCATGACCTGCTCGTGGTGCACCAGTTCTTCCCGGGCCAGGCGCGACATCATGTTGATCAGATCGACATGGGAGTGGTACTTGGCGATCAGGCTCAACGCGGTGCTGGCGGCCTTGAACTCGCAGTTCTTGTGGTCGATCAGCAGGGTTTCCTGATCGGCCAGCGCGGCCTGGACCCAGGCGTCAGGCGTGCGGCAGCCAAGGAATTCGTGGATTTCGGGAAGGATCATGGGGCTCACGGTCAAAAGGTGTTCGAGCGAAGGGCGCCGATTATACCGGCCTGCCCGCAGACCACCAGCGCCAGCCCTTGATATGCATCAAGTCGCAGGCGCATCGGCAGCAACTATAGTTGTGCAACGCCGTGCCTTTTCATTGCTGGAGACTCACTCATGCAAGCCATTCGCAGCATTCTGGTGGTCATCGAACCCGAACACGCGGAAAGCCTGGCGCTCAAGCGCGCCAAGCTGATCGCCGGGGTGACCCAGGCCCATCTGCACCTGCTGGTCTGCGACAAGAAGCACGATCACGCCGGCATGCTCAGCGTGCTCAAGGCCGCGCTGCTGGCGGACGGTTACAGCGTCACCACCGAACAGGCGTGGAACGAGAGCCTGCACGAAACCATCATCGACGTGCAGCAGGCCGAAGGCTGCGGGCTGGTGATCAAACAGCATTTCCCCGACAGCTCGCTGAAGAAGGCCCTGCTGACCCCGGCGGACTGGAAACTGCTGCGCCATTGCCCTACTCCGGTGCTGCTGGTGAAAACCGCCGCCTCCTGGAAAGACCGGGTGATTCTGGCCGCGGTCGACGTCGGCAATGCCGATGGCGAACACCGTCATCTGCACACCACAATCATCGACCATGGCTTCGACATCGCCAGCCTGGCCAAGGGGGATCTGCACGTGATTACCGCCCATCCGTCGCCGATGCTCTCGGCGGCCGACCCGACGTTCCAACTCAAGGAAACCATCGAAGCGCGCTATCGCGAGCAATGCCGGGCGTTTCAGGCTGAATTCGATGTCGACGACGAGCATCTGCATGTCGAGGAAGGCCCGGCGGATGTACTGATTCCGTTCATGGCGCACAAGCTGCAGGCGGCGGTGACGGTGATTGGCACCGTGGCGCGCAGCGGTGTGTCGGGGGCGTTGATCGGCAATACGGCCGAACAGGTGCTGGATCAGCTGGAAAGCGACGTGCTGGTGCTCAAGCCGCAGGAAGTTGAAGACCATTTGGTGGAGTTGGCGGTGAAGCATTAAGCATTGCGGCGCCGGTAAGGCCGTCATCGCTGGCAAGCCAGCTCCCACAGGGACTTAGGTGTGTCCAACATCGAGAGCATTACACCATTACTGTGGGAGCTGGCTTGCCAGCGATAGCAATTGATCAATCGCCGAGGGCATCCTTGAGAAAACCGGGCGCGATGTAGCGCTGATAGTGCGCTTCCGACAGCAGGAAAAATTCCCGATCAATGGCATCGCGCAGTTCCGGCAGGTTCCAGTCGCGAAACTCCGGCAGCAGCACCATCCCGTAGGCTTCCAGATTAATGATCACTCGCGCGCCCCGGGCGATCAGCTGATACGCCCAGCAATACTCCGACTGATGCGGCACGAAGCGGATCTTTCTCTGCTCAAGCTGCTGGCGCAGGCGCGCCGGGTCGAAGACCTCGACCTTGCTCGCCATCACTTGTGACAGCAATTGCTCAAGACGCAGCCACACCGCGCGCTTTTCCTCCTCGTTGTAACCGTTCCAGTGGATCACTTCGTGGTGGAAACGCTTGCAGCCACGGCACACCAAATCACCGTAAACAGTGGAGCAGAGGCCGACGCAGGGGGTCTTGATGGTCTGATTGGGCATAAATGGGCAGAACACTTGAAACGCGGAACAGGTCGGCATGTTAGCCCTTTGTCCGGCATACATCACCCCTCAAACGTCAGGGGCAAGCGCTGGATCAAGGTTTGCCCCGCCCGCGGACAACGCCACCAAAGTCCAATAGAGCCCGACTTACCTTTAAATTTTTTTTGCCGTAGAATCAGCCAGCCTTTTTAGGCGCCAATGTCCGTTAGAAGCTGTTTTCAAAGCGTCACGAGCACAGTCGTTCCTTCAGAGCGGTGTTGGCGAAGGGTTTTTCCAGCGGGGAAAAGCCCAACGCCAACCCTCATCAGCTCCCCGTTCTGCAGGCGTAAAACTTTGAAAGCAGCTTCTGTAAGGAATTGCCGGTAATTCTGGCCGAACGACCCACAACGTCGTGAGGAGCATGAGTACGGCAATTTCGGGATGAGCGTCCCGGACACCCATTTGGGACCACTGATGAGGGTAATAACTGTGCTTGAAGCCTACCGCAAACATATCGAAGAGCGTGCAGCCCTGGGTATCGTTCCCCAGCCGCTTAACGCCGAACAAACTGCAGGCCTGGTCGAGCTGCTGAAGAATCCTCCGGCTGGCGAAGAAGCTTTCCTCGTTGACCTGATCACCAATCGCGTACCACCAGGAGTGGACGAAGCCGCCTACGTCAAGGCCGGTTTCCTCTCCGCACTGGCCAAGGGCGAAGTCTCCTCCCCTCTGCTGGACAAGAAACGCGCTGTAGAACTGCTCGGCACCATGCAGGGCGGCTACAACATCGTGACCCTGGTCGAACTGCTGGACAATGCCGAGCTGGCACCAGTGGCCGCCGAAGAACTCAAGCACACCCTGCTGATGTTCGATGCCTTCCACGACGTGGCTGAAAAAGCCAAGAACGGCAACGTTCACGCCAAGGCCGTGCTGCAATCCTGGGCTGACGGCGAGTGGTTCAAGAAACGCCCTGTGCTGGCCGACAAGATCAGCCTGCGCGTGTTCAAGGTGACCGGCGAAACCAACACCGACGACCTGTCCCCTGCTCCAGACGCCTGGTCGCGTCCAGACATCCCGCTGCACGCCCTGGCCATGCTGAAAATGGCCCGTGACGGCATCGTGCCGGACGAGCAAGGCAAGACCGGCCCGATGAAGCAGATCGAAGAAATGCGCGGCCAGGGCTTCCCTATCGCCTACGTCGGTGACGTGGTCGGTACCGGTTCCTCGCGTAAATCGGCGACCAACTCGGTTCTGTGGTTCTTCGGCGACGACATTCCTTACGTACCGAACAAGCGCGCTGGCGGTTTCTGCTTCGGCAGCAAAATCGCTCCGATCTTCTACAACACCATGGAAGATGCCGGCGCACTGCCAATCGAGTTCGACGTATCGAACATGAACATGGGCGACGTGATCGACCTGTACCCGCACGCTGGCAAAGTCTGCAAGCACGGTACCGACGAAGTCATCACCACCTTCGAAATGAAGACCCCTGTGCTGCTGGACGAAGTCCGTGCCGGCGGTCGTATTCCGCTGATCATTGGCCGTGGCCTGACCGAGAAGGCTCGCGCCGAACTGGGTCTGCCAGCGTTCGACCTGTTCAAGAAGCCTGAAGCTCCGGCTGAAAGCACCAAGGGCTTCACCCTGGCGCAGAAAATGGTCGGCAAGGCTTGCGGTCTGGCAGAAGGCAAAGGCGTTCGTCCTGGCACCTACTGCGAACCGAAGATGACCACCGTAGGTTCTCAGGACACCACCGGTCCAATGACCCGTGACGAACTGAAAGACCTGGCGTGCCTGGGCTTCTCCGCTGATCTGGTGATGCAGTCGTTCTGCCACACCGCGGCCTATCCAAAGCCGATCGACGTGACCACCCACCACACCCTGCCTGACTTCATCATGACCCGCGGCGGCGTTTCGCTGCGTCCGGGCGACGGCATCATCCACTCGTGGCTGAACCGCATGCTGCTGCCGGACACCGTGGGTACCGGTGGTGACTCGCACACCCGTTTCCCGATGGGCATCTCGTTCCCGGCCGGTTCCGGTCTGGTCGCGTTCGCCGCAGCCACCGGCGTCATGCCGCTGGACATGCCGGAATCGATCCTGGTGCGCTTCAAAGGCAAAATGAAACCTGGCATCACCCTGCGTGACCTGGTTCATGCCATTCCTTACTTCGCCATCCAGAACGGTCTGCTGACCGTCGAGAAGAAAGGCAAGAAAAACGCCTTCTCCGGCCGCATCCTGGAAATCGAAGGCCTGGAAGGTCTGACCCTGGAACAGGCGTTCGAACTGTCCGACGCCTCGGCCGAACGTTCGGCTGCCGGTTGCACCATCAAGCTGTCGAAAGAGTCGATCACCGAGTACCTGCAGTCCAACATCACCCTGCTGCGCTGGATGATCGGCGAAGGCTACGGCGATGCGCGTACCCTGGAACGTCGTGCCCAAGCGATGGAAGCCTGGATCGCCAACCCGCAACTGATGGAAGCCGATGCCGACGCCGAATACGCCGAAGTCATCGAAATCGATCTGGCCGACATCAGCGAGCCTGTACTGTGCGCGCCGAACGACCCGGACGACGCCCGTCTGCTGTCCAGCGTCGCTGGCGAGAAGATCGACGAAGTGTTCATCGGTTCGTGCATGACCAACATCGGTCACTTCCGCGCTGCCGGTAAACTGCTGGATCAGGTCAAGGGTCAGCTGCCAACCCGTCTGTGGCTGTCGCCGCCGACCAAGATGGACGCTCACCAGCTGACCGAAGAAGGCTACTACGGCATCTACGGCAAGGCCGGCGCCCGCATGGAAATGCCAGGCTGCTCGCTGTGCATGGGTAACCAGGCACGCGTTGAGCCGAACAGCACCGTGGTGTCGACATCGACCCGTAACTTCCCGAACCGTCTGGGCGACGGCGCGAACGTCTACCTGGCTTCGGCTGAGCTGGCGTCCGTTGCTTCGATCCTGGGTCGCCTGCCGACCGTCGAGGAGTACATGGAATACGCTGGCAAGATCGACAGCATGGCGGCCGACGTTTACCGCTACCTGTCCTTCGACCAGATTGCCGAGTTCCGTGAAGCTGCTGCGAACGCCAAGATCCCTGTCGTTCAAGCCTGACGCTGCAACGCAATGAAAAACGCCGCCCATCGCGAGATGAGCGGCGTTTTTTTATGCCCTCTGACATTCAGGCATTGAGCTTGAGTGCCTGCTGAACCGCCTCATCCACACTCAAACCGCTCAACAGCACCTGCTCGCGTTCCAGCTCTGGCAATTGCGCCAGCACGGTCTGCGCCTGATCTTTGAGGCGCGCCAGAATCAACAGTTTGTCCTCGGCCCGCACTTGCAGGAAGAACGCTTCCAGCGCTTCGATGCTGGTGCCGTCCAGGTCCGGTGACTCCTCCAGACTCAGGATGATCGTGTGCACCGCCGCCGGCGCATGACGAGCCAACCGCAGCGCGCCGCCGAGAATCCGTTCCACGTTGGCAAAGAACAGCGCTTCACTCGGCCGCACGATCAGCACGCCGGGGATTTCCCGGGCATCCGGATGACGTTGCAGGTCGACATAATCGTGACCGCCGCCCATTTGCCCCAGCACCTGAATTTCCGCCGAAGACATCTGCCTCAGCATCAGCACCACGCTGATCGCCACCGCCAGCAGCAAGCCGTCGAGCACGCCCAGCACCAGCACCGCTGCCACCGCGCAGATCACCAGCAAGCGATCACGGCGCCAGATGAAGTAGCGACCCAGCGGTTGCAGGCTCAACGCTCGTCCCAGGGCGTGAATCACGATCGCGGCCAGCACAGGTTCCGGGGTCAGGGCGATGTACGGCAGCACGGTCAACACGATCAGCAACACCACTGCCGCGGCGACAACGCCCGCCAACCGCGATGTAGCGCCCGCCGCTTCATTGGCCGAAGTCGCCGAATACCCGGCCCCGGCGGGCATGCCGTGAAACAGGCCCGATAACAGATTGGACGCGCCAAGAGCCAGCAGATCGCGGTTCGAGGAAACCCGGTCACCGTGCTTCAGGGCAAACGAGCTGATCGACCCATAGGACTCGGCGTACAGGATCATCACCATGGCAAATGCCAGCTCGCCGAGGCGCAGCCAATCGGCAAACGGCATGTTCGGCAGCTGTGGCATCTCCAGCGCCAGGTCGATGACTCCGATCAGCTTCACCCCATAGGCCGGCAGGCTCAGCCATTGGCTGGCGGCAACGCCCAGCGCCACGACGATCAGCCCACCCGGCACCCGGCGAAAGCGGGCGCAGGCCATCAGCACCAGCAACGCCACCAGCGCTACTGCGGCGCCGGCCAGGTTCCATTTTGGCCACTGCTCGATCAGTTGCGGCAGGAAACGGATCAGGTTGCTGTCCGTGAGGTGGACATCGACGACGCTCGCTACCTGTTTGAGGATGATCGTCACCGCCAATCCCAGGGCGAAGCCGCGCAACACCGGTTTGGCGATGAAGGACGTCACACTGCCGAGCTTGAACAACCCCGCCAGAAGAAACAGCACACCGGTCATCATCACCAGACCGACCGCCAGGCTCAGGCGCAATGCCGGATCGCCGCCAGCCAGCGAAGCCGTCGCAGCCGCCAGCACCGCCGCCGATGACGACGTCGCCGAGACCACGGCAAAGCGGCTGGTGCCCATCAACGCGTAACACAGCAGTCCGGCGAACAACGCGATCACCCCGGCCTGGGGTGGCAGAGCGGCAATGCTGGAATACGCCACCGCTTCGGGCAGCAACAGACCGGCAATCGACAGCCCGGCCAGCAGGTCCTGACTGCGACTGGGTACTTCCGGTCGGGAAGCGGCACTCAGCGGTTCAGTTGACAATCGGACCCACCCTGGCAGATACCGAGCCTCCTGGCTGCGCGCCAGGTTCATGGCTTTGGTCTGCTTTCATCACGCTCCAGAAGGTTACCGTGTCGACAAACGAAAGATCCTTGAGCACCAGCAGCGAAGCCTTTTTGACCTCTTCCTCGATCAGCGCAAGACCAAAGTGATGGTGATCAACGATGCAGTAGACGCCTTCAGGCCCAAGCACACTGGGGAACCAGTGATTGTCCAGCGCTGCCGCCCGCTCCTTGCGTTTGAGCTTTTTCCATTCCTGACGCTTGTCGGCGACTTCAGCGAGGCCCACCGCAAGCTGCGTGGGATGGAGTTTTTCCAGTTTGGCGCTGATCAGTTGCGGTCGGGCTCGGGGCATGAGGCATCTCCGGGAAAAAGTGCCTTTCAAGCGTAGCCGTTTATGCCTTGGGAAGTGTGCCCTGGATCAGGCATCGGGGAGGATTTGCAGAAAACGGGAGCGCATGGATCGCCCCCGTCTGGTGCTGCCGGACTGGAATCAGGCCGCCAGCGAGTAGATCAACGCCGAAATCGCCACCAGGCCTACGGCGGTGACAAACACGTTCGACGCCTGACCACGATAGCGCGCCATCGCCGGCACCTTGCGGATCGCGTACATCGGCATCAGGAACAGGATTGCCGCGATGACCGGACCACCGATGGTTTCGATCATGCCGAGGATGCTCGGGTTCAGGGTCGCCACGATCCAGCACACCACCAGCATGAACGCCGCAACGATGCGATCCAGAGCCTTGGCGCCCGGGCGCTTGCCGCTCTTGACGATCAAACCTTTCAGGCCTTCGCTGGCACCGATGTAGTGACCGAGGAACGACTTGGAGATGGCCACGAACGCAATCAACGGCGCTGCGAACGCGATGGTCGGGTTGCTGAAGTGGTTGGCCAGGTACGACAGGATCGACAGGTTCTGCGCCTTGGCTTCAGCCAGTTGTTCCGGCGACAGGGTCAGCACGCAACTGAAGACGAAGAACAGCACCATCACCACCATCAGCAGGTGGGCGCGTGACAGGATCTGCGAGCTGCGCTCGTCGGCGTGAACGCCGTAGCGACGCTTCTGGTCCACCGCAAACGCCGAGATGATCGGCGAGTGGTTGAACGAGAACACCATCACCGGAATCGCCAGCCACAGCGTGTGCAACAGCGCCGACGGAGCCGGCACCTGCGAAGCGGTGCTCAGGATGCCGCCGTTCCAGTGCGGAACCAGGTACACCGCCAGGAACAGCAGCGCGACGATGAACGGATACACCATCAGGCTCATGGCCTTGACGATCACCTGCTCGCCGCAACGAACAACAGCCAGCAGGCCGAGGATCAGCACGAACGACAGCAGCGCGCGCGGTGGCGGCGTGATGTGCAGTTGGTGTTCGAGGAAACTGGCGACGGTGTTGGTCAGGCCGACGCTATAGATCAGCAGGATCGGGAAGATCGCGAAAAAGTACAGCAGGGTGATCAGCGCACCGGCCTTGATGCCAAAATGCTGCTCCACCACCTCAGTGATGTCGGCGCCTTCACGACCGGAGAGCACGAAGCGGGTCAGGCCGCGGTGTGCAAAAAAGGTCATGGGGAATGCCAGCAGCGCCAGGATCACCAGCGGCCAGAAGCCACCCAGACCTGCGTTGATCGGCAAAAACAGGGTACCGGCGCCGATGGCCGTCCCGAACAGTCCCAACATCCAGGTAGTGTCATGGCGATTCCAGCTCGACAGTTCGGCTGGTGCTGCCGCTTCAAAGCGTTGTTCGACGCTATTGGCCTGATCATTCATCCGGTCGGATCTCCGCATTCCGGTCACTTGCCACTCGGTCAGGACGCGTCGGAAAAAACCGACAGACATGCTCCGGCCGAAACAGGGGCGCGATTCTCCGCGATAAATGAGCGGAAGCAAAGACTTAGCTGAGGAATGGTTGTGCGGAGCAGATGGGAGCGTTGTCGTTTTTGGGAAAAAGACTGTCGGCAACAGATACGTAAAATGTCGTTTTATGGCATGTGCCGGCGCCGAACCTGCTCATGAGGCCCTGTTCAGATCGATCGGGCCAACATGAAGCCAAGAGACATACAAAAGATGCCGAAACCCAGCATGCCCCAGATCGGGTACATATCGTCTTTGTCCTGGATTCGCATTTTCTCGACCCACTCATCGTGCTCTCGGTCTGCTTCTTCCATTATCGCCTTACGGTCGAACGTGCTCATGTAGATTTCCTTTTGTGGCTGACTGTTGTGAAAAACGCATGCTCAAAACCTGAAACAGACACTTGCTACTGCAGTGATTGCGGTCACCACCCCACCCAGAACCGCGAGTGGATACAGGTTCGTCTCCCTGTTCAGCTTTTTTACTTCCGCCAGAAGCTTTTGCCTTTCAGCCCTAAGTTTGCGTGATTCATTCATTAGCCTGTCGAGTTCCAGACTTTCACGATCGTTCTGAAGCATTGACCTTCCTTGGCTGATGGCAATTCCCGTTAAGGCTGCCGCTCCATCCTGAGAGCACCCCGCGTTGCCCCTGTATGTTTTCGCGTTTCTCATCCCACCGTATAGCGGATGAATCCACCAGTATTCGTAGGCAACATCCGTAAATCCCGCAGGACGGTGCGTCCATTTCCTATCGCCTTTAAACAACCTCACTGACTGGCATTTTTCGGCTATACCCAATGGCGAATTGACTGACATCCCCGTCCAGTCCCCTCGCCTGTGGAGCCATCCCATGCCCCTCGTCCGCGTCGACATCAAGAAAAACCCGGACCCGACTTTCGCCAAACGCATTGGCGAAGTGATCTACGCCGCACTGCGCAGCGAGATCAATGTGCCGGAACACGACAATTTCCAGGTGCTGGCCGAGCACGACGCCCAGCACTTCGTCTACGACCCGCAGTACCTTGGGATCCAGCGCAGCGACGGCATCGTGTTCATCCAGCTGACCATCAGCGAAGGCCGTACCGTGGAGATGAAACAACGGCTGTTCCAGACCATCGCGCGCAACCTGAACCAGCAACTGGCCGTGCGCCAGGAAGACGTGTTCATCAATCTGGTGGAAGTGAAAAAAGAGAACTGGTCGTTCGGCAACGGCATCGCCCAGTACGTGACCTGATCCTGTGACCACCCGCGCCGACATCACCTTCTGACGAAGCACCCGCGCGCTCCTCGCATCAGCTCCTACACTGCCTGATGCGGGGCCGCGCCAGCCATTGCCAAACCGCTCTGGAATCAGCACTCTGAACCGACTTTTGCGCCCGAAGACCGACGATCAAAGGAGCCGAGCAATGCCCGCCACCGTTCTGGTACTGGTTGAAACCATCAATGACTACCTGCCCATTCTTGAACGACAGGACTTTCACCTGATCCTCGCCCCGACTCCCGCCGAACGCGCCCAGGCCATTGCCACCCATGGCACCCGCATCGACGCGGTACTGACCCGAGGCCCGCTGGGTTTGTACGCTGAAGAAATCGCCGCGCTGCCCGCACTGAAAATCATCTGCGTGATCGGTGCCGGCTATGAGCAGGTGGATCTGCAAGCCGCCAGCAATCGGGGCCTGACCGTAACCAACGGCGCCGGGGTGAACGCCTCGTCGGTGGCCGACCATGCCATGGCATTGCTGCTGGCGCTGGTACGCGACATTCCGCGCTGCGATGCCGCCGTGCGTCGGGGTGAATGGCCGAAGATCATGCGCCCGTCCCTGGCGGGCAAGCGGCTGGGGATTCTCGGGCTCGGCGCAGTGGGCATGGCCATCGCCAAACGGGCGAACCTGGGTTTCGACATGGAGATCAGCTACCACAACCGTCAGGTGCGCAGTGACGTGCCTTACGCGTTTTGCTCCACCCCGACCGAACTGGCCCGGGCCTCGGACTTCCTCGTGGTCGCAACGCCCGGCGGTATTGGCAGCCAGCATCTGGTGACCCGCCCGGTGCTCGATGCCCTGGGACCGAAAGGCTTCATCGTCAATATCGCTCGAGCCAGTGTCATAAACACCGCGGACCTGATCACCGCCCTCGAACAACGGCGGATCGCCGGCGCTGCACTGGATGTATTCGATCACGAACCGCAGGTACCGGATGCACTGAAAACCTTGAGCAACGTGATTCTCACGCCGCATGTGGCCGGCCTGTCACCGGAAGCCACACAGGGCACGGTGGAACTGGCAGGAAAAAACCTGGTGGCGTTTTTTTCCGGAGAACCGGTACTGACACCGCTGACGCTGCCACCAAAGCAGAACAACCAGCGCGTGCACTAAAGCACGCCAAGCAACGTCCACAAGCGCCGCGACTCGGCGTCGGCCGAGATCAACTCGCCGAGCAACTCGCTCAACGGCTTGTTGCCCCACTCGACCCCGCGCCGGATCAGATAAGGCACGGGGCTGTGGGGTTCGGTGCGGGCCAGGTATTCGGCGATCAGCAGCAATTGCCGATAGGCCTCTTCACGGCTTGCCGGTTCACGAAAGACCTGCGCCGCGACAGGCGCTTCATCGACCGGTTGCGCTTCCACCGGAAGGGCTTCGACAGGTGCGACCGGCACCGGTTTTTGTGGATGCATGGCGATGAACTCCTGGACCAGAGTCAGCAGCGCTTGAAGGATGTCCTGCAGGGGCCGTAATCCCGGCCCCTGATCGCCCAGATACGTATCACTCCAGGCACTCAGACGTTGCAGATGTTGCTGGCTCAGCAGCAGGTTGCCCTGTTGCCGCAACCAGAACGCCAGCGGCGTGGCACGCACCTGATCGCTGAGTTTCTTCTGTTCATTGCGCGCCGATTCAGCGAGAGCCTTGGCATTTTTGCTGTCATTGACCAGCACCTGCTGCACCTGCAGACGGCGCCAGCTTTCCAGGTTGTACGCCTCGAAATCGCTGTTGTGCGAACCGAACAGCGGCACCCGGGTCAGCAGCACTTCACTGTACCGGCGCACCAGCCACTCCAGCGGAATCACGCGCCACGACTGGTCGCCCTCCTCGGCCTGTGGATGCAACTGTTCCGGATAGCGCTCGCACAATCCGACAATCAGCGCCAGGCTGCCAGGCAGTCCGTCCAGCCCCTGCAGATGCACCCAGGCTTCGCCGAGCCAGGCACTGAGCATCAGGTCCTTGCTGCGTTCGATCAGCAACGTCGTGGTGAGCCTTTGCACTTGCGGCCAGTTCGCCTGTTTCAGCGTTGATTGCCAGACCCCGGTCGGCAGGCTCGCGTCGTCTTCACGACGCAGCTCGCGAATCAGATCGAACTCATGTTCGTAACGCAGATCCGCACCACAAGGCGCGTCTTCGCTGATCGGTGCGAGCAATTGATCCATCAGGTTCGGCAACGTGGCAGATGGCAGACTCACAGGCCCTCCTTTCGAGATTCAATGGACGCAGTGGTTGCGGTCACCTGGAACGGCGAACGCGGCGCCCGGGTCGGCAACGGCGGAATCGACAACGGCTGCTTCGAGCCCTGACTCATCAACGACAGACGCACGAACATGCGGGTGAATTCGGTGGTCACGCTGTCGTTGAGCGCAGTCACGGGCAAGCGCAGCGTCAGCGGGAAATCCGTGTAATCCGTGCTCGGTTGGCGCAGGACCGAAAAGTGCGCGCGCATCAGCCGCAATAACGACCATGGCCCGCCATATTCCCACCCTGCCTCCAAGTCCCGCACCACCAGGTTCGGTTGCAGTGGATCGTTGACCGGGCGCTCGCGACCGTTACGCGCCCAGCGCAGGGTCAGGCGGATCGGCTGGCCGACCATCCAGCGCAGGTTCGGCTGCTCGACGGCGGGATAGCTGATTTGCTGACTGCCGGCCAACAAGCCCCCGGCGATCACTTGATCGGCGCCGCGCTCATCATCACGATCAGTGCGCCAGCGAACGTCCATCTCGACACCGAGAATGCCGCTCTTGTCACGCACGAACAGCGGCGTCAGCCACAGGCTCGCCTGCTTCAGGCGGTTGAGAAAATCTTCCGCCGCCAGCCGCTCCGGGGTCTGGCTCAGAACCAGTCCGGCCTGGGCCACCGGCAAGCGTTTCTCGATGATTTCCAGAAAGTGCTGGACCCGCGCCGGGTCGGCATCCTGGGCCTGCACGCCGCTGGCAAAGGGAAAGCGATCGGCCAGGTACTGATTGAAATAGTTGGCCAGCTCATTCCATGCCGCCGCGGCCTGCTGCTGTTGCAGGTACTGACAACGTTGCATGGCCGACTGTTGCAACTCCACTGCACGCATTGCCAGCGTGCCGCGCCCGCCTGCCAGATTGGCGGTCTGCAGCACCTGCACGCAGGAACCGGTGTCCATGTCGATGAAATCGCGGCTGACCAGTTGCTCGATTTGCGCCGGTGAACTGGCCGGATTCGAATCCTTGTATTTGAGCAGTTCGTCGTTCAGTGCGCTGAACTGGGTCACCCGTTCATAGTCCAGCGCCGACAGATTGCCCTGCTGGGTCATCAGCCACTGCAATGCCGATGTACGCCGCTCGGTGATGCCGAGCATGGTGTTGAATTGCTGCTTGAGGCTCAGCTTCAAATCCTGCACATCGCTGGCGCCGTACAGTTGCAGGCCGAGGTTTTTCGAGCCGTCCCACTGGCTGATTTCAGTCCGGCCACCGAACAGCGGTTGTGCGGTGATTTCATCCAGCCCGCTGACGATCTGCGCCATGGCCCGGCGGTTGAGCGCACCTTGCAGCCGAGCCGCCAGATCACTGCGATGGACTTCGACAAACGCCTTTTGCAGAGCCATGGCTTGCTCGGCCTTGACGTTGAACACTGCGTAAGCATGAGTCTGGTCGTTGTGATCCTTGAGGCTCAGCCACATGGCCTGGGCCGCAGCACTTTGGGCTGCTTGCAGCAGCGCACCGCGATAGGCCGGAGGAATGCGGGGCAGCTCTTCGGCGAGATAGCTCTTGTAACTCGCGTAATAGTTCAACGACGTGTCGAGGTCATCGCCGTCCACGTTCTGGCCTTGCAGGTTGACGTTGTCCTGATCGGCGCGCATCGCCACCGAAACGAAGTCTCGCTTGAACAGCGCATGCACCGCGTTGTCCAGTTTGACGACGTGATCCTGCAACGCCAGTTGACCGCTCCCTTGCTGCACCAGCAGGTTGCCGCGCGAGCCGACCTGGGCGATCCACTGGTCACGAAAACTCTGTTGCAGCTTGTTCGCCTGCATGTCCAGTTGTTGCTGGACCGGCGGCCCCAGCAGCGCGCTCTTGCGCACCTTGTCGAGAAACTCGCGATAGCCCGGTACCAGCTCCTGTCCCTTGCCCCGGCCCCAGGCCGAATTGGTCAGGGCCACCGCAGCTTGCAGGTCGTCGATGAGCGCGGTGAGATCCTCCAGCTCATTGAGGTTGTTACCGCTCCCGGCCTCCAGTTTTTCGAGATGCAACTTGAGGTAGCCGGCCTTGCTCACGAAGTTGTCGGCGAGGAAATACTGATCGAGCCAGCGCTCCATAAGTCCGTTGAAGTTACTGACGATCAGCGGCCGCTCGACACTCAGGTCCAGCGCCTGCAAGTCACCGCCATCACCCGCCGCCAGCAGACGGTTGTAATACGCGGAATGGGGAACCGTGGCAGCGTTGAGGTTCAACGACAGCGCGCTGTTGCTCAACTGCACCAGATCCTCCAGCGGAGCGCGCTGATTGTTCTGCACCTCGGCAAACAACTGGTTCTGCTGCTCCAGACGCAACGCCCGGTCGACCAGATCCGTGGCCTTCTGGTAATTCTGCCACTGCGCCGGGTCTTCGCTTTCAATGCTGGCGCGCCGATCGGTGGCGCGGATCGCCTTGATCTTCGCCAGCTCCGCCAACAGCAGATCGTGCAACGGCTGCACCATCTGGCGTTGCGCAGACTTGAACAGTGCCCGTTCGATCTTTACGTCCACCGAGGAAAACCACGAAGCCGGAAACGCCAGCGAAACGTAATGCCAGTGCGGCGCTCGCTCCAGCACCCGCCAGAAACCCTGCACGTTGCGCCGGGTTGGCTCGACACGGTGCTCATCGTCGGTGACCGCGACGTAGCTTTTCTGCGCACTCTGCATCAGTCGCGCCAGTTCGTGAGCATCCCTGACCGAATCGCGCCAGACCCAGACCATCGCCACCGCCCAGATCACCCCGACCACCAGCGCAATGCCGGCAGTCACCCGCTGCCAGCGCTGGCGCAAGCGCAACAGGCGCGGTACGCCCAGAGCCAGGCCCCGCTCGCCTACCAGCCGCTGGCGCCACAAGGGACGCATGAACGCGCTGCGCTGCAGGCCGCTGTCGTCAACGGAGAATCCGTCCAGCGCATCTTCCGATGGCTGACTGGCACTCAAATACACCCCGCGAAAACACGGCGCCTCACCCTGCGCATTGCCCTGGAACACCGGCTCGAGCACGTTCTGCAAACCACGACGCAATGTTTCCAGGCGCTCTGGCAAGGCATACAGATCGGCGCTCAGGTACCCGGACAACGTGCCGATTTCGATGACCGCTTCGGCGACGGCACGATGCAGGCGATCCAGCGCCTGATCGCTCCACTGCCCCTGCCACACCGCGTCGCGCGCATAGGGTGACGACCAGCCCAGGGTGCGGTCGCGGGCTTGCTCGGGCAACGCGCTGATCAGTTCCTGAAACCCGGGCAGTTCTTCCAGCCCGGTGACGATCACATAGACCGGCACACTCAATCCGAAGCGCTGCAGCAGATCAATGAAGCGCCGTCGCGCGGCCAGACCGAGCTGCGTGGCCTGTTCCAGATTGCTCAGGCGGCTGGCCGGAACCGTCCAGATCACCCCGTCCAGCGGGCGTTTGCTGCGCAGGCGCAAGATCAGCCCGAGCAGGCGCCACCAGCCGCCGCGCTGCAAATGCATGCCTTCGTCCGGCAGAAAAAGCGCCTGTGGCACCACCAGCACCGCCCCCTCGGGGTCCGACCACCAACGGCCGAACCACGCGGGTTTGTCCGTGGGTTGCAAGCGCCATTCAGTCACCAGCTGGGTGCCCTGGGTTTCATCGCCCAGCAACAGCAGCCACGGCATCTGATAGCGATCGCGACTGCCCTGTTCCTGCTCCATATGGCGCACTGCACCATAGAAGCTGCGAATCGCCGCGCCGCTCCGTGTGCGCAGCCACCACACCGCCACGGCGATGATCACCAGCAACAACAGCACTGCGACGACCCAGGCGACAATCGTCAATGTGCTCATGAATCCTGCTCCGACACCGTCACCGAGTCGATCATCTGCAACACCGGTTCCAGCTCGGAACGAATGTCACGCCAGAGAAACTGACCGATCCCGGTCAAGAGCAGCACCATCGCCAGCATGCCCAACGCCAGTCGAAAACCGTCCGGCAGCGCGGTACGTACCGGTAACTGCAACGGCGGGATCCACGAAGGCTGCACCAGCCGCTGGCTCACGCCTTCGTAACTGGCGTCGTCCTGCCAGGCAAAACTGAACAACGCCAGACGCCATTTCTCCAGCTGCGCCTGACTGTGCTCGCCACGCAGGCGGCCATGAAAACCGAGAATCAAACATTGCAGATAGACGTTGGCCAGGTCGCGACTGGTGGGCTGTTGTTCATCGAGCAGGGTTTGAATTGCAGCCGGCAACTGTTCACCGGCCTGACGACTCGAGTACAAGCGTGACTCCAGGGGTTTGTCCTGCCACGCCACTTGGCCCGGCCACGGGCTGAACAGCAATGTTTCATCAACCAGCGCCACAAAGGCATACACCAGCGCCTTGACCTGCTCGGTGGCCGAATCGCCGACCCGCGAATACGCCGTACGCCACAACCGTTGGGACGCCTGGGTCGACAGTTCGACGACGGTCTCCACGAGCGCCGCTTCGTCATCGCTGTCCTTGGGCAACTGACTCCAGTCCAGTTGCCATTGCTGCCACGCCTGACGGAACGCGCTGCTCAGCGGTGCGTCCTGCAACCCAAGGTTTGCGACACTTCCTTGCGACATACGGCGTTCCTTGTGTGATCAGGCACGTTCACTGTTCTGGGCAACAAACAGCACCACTTGCCACGGACTGCTGGTCAACCGGGTGGCGGGCGCGGCGATCACCAGCGGCAATTGCGCGTCGAACCAGTTGCCTTCGGCCGTCACCACAAACAGCCGGGTGTCGTCACCCACGCTGTAGGCCACTTGCTCGTTGCGGCTCATGGCCTGGTGCGTCAAGCCACTCATGCGCTGGCGGCTGAGCAAGGCGATGTGCGGCGCCGAGGCGATGATCGCGCCGCGCAGCCATTCGCCGGCCGCCTGCTCGCTGGCGCCGTTGGGCATGCGCAGGCCAATGACCAGCCGCTGGCTCGGCTGCTCGTCCGGCAACTGAATGGAAAAACTGTGTTCGCTACGTTCGAATGCGATGCTGCGGTAACCCGCACGGATCAGCTCCAGGGTGGTTTCCAGCCACTCCAGCAACGGCTCGTAACCGAGGTGCAACTCGAAAAAATCCAGCGGCGCAAACGACGGTACGCCTGCCAGCGGGTCCAGCGCCGACCACGCCCCGGCCAGGCCCAGCAACTGCACATACAACGTCTGCGGATGAGCAATGCGGCTGTTCAGCGAGCCTTCGACTTCCGGTAGACGCGACCACAACGCGGTCAGTTGACGGCCAATCTCCAGCGCATCGTCCTGATTGCCGGACTGTTGTGCCTGACGCAGGCGCCCGCCCAGGAACAGGCATTTCTCCCGGGCTCGCGCGCAGAGCCCGGCGATCCGCCGACCCAGCGGCGACTCCGGCAACAGGACCGGCGTCGGTGGCGTATAGGGCAACGGCAAAAAACCGCCGCCCTCCTTGCGGACTTTCAGCAGCGGCAGGCAGATCGAATCGGCTTTGTTCAGTTGCGTGCACAGACGCGGATTGGGTCGCCATACCGTAATCGATTCGGGAAATTCACCGCTGGTGAGATCGGGCAACGCTTCGCCGACCACCGACTGCAAACGTCCCTTGAGCGGCAGCAGTTGACCGGCACGCCACAAAGGGCTGATGGCCAGGTACACCGTGACGGTAGCGTCATCGGTTTCACCGATCGACGGGCCGACATCCAGCTCCAGTGCAGGCCCGACACCCGCCTGCAGATTGACCGGCAAACCGTCGGGCATCGTCCCCTGCAACGACAACACTCGCACGACCCCCGCACTCATCGCCGAAGGGTCGAACGCCATCTGACTGACACCAAAGAACCACGGGTTGCACGCCTGGGCCAGATGCGCACCGAGCGCCTCGGCCCGCAGCCCCTGCAACTGAAAGTGCTGTGGCAGCAATTGCATGCCTTCATGCCAGCAGACCGCGTCAGGTAGCAGACTCATACGACTCCCTTCGACTGCACCGCGAACCGGCGGCGGACGGTGTATTTCAGTTTTCCTTGCTGACCAGCGTCATCTCGCGGCTGTCGAACTTGAGCCATGCATCGCTCTGATCATCCAGCCGCAAGCGGTGCGCTCCGGGTGTGTTATAGCTGGCGAAGACTAAAAGTCCAGCCGCCCGCTTGCCCCCCAAAGGGAACGGCTGGCGATCGATGAATTGCCCCGGCACCAGCTCCAGTCCCCACACGCTCATCAGCTGACGATAGTCGCGCTGATACTGCTCGCGCCCGGCAAACCACTGCTGGGCGCTGATGCCCGACAGTTGCTTGAGCAGATCAGGGTCATTGACCGCGATGAAATCCACGGCGATCGGCGTGTCGTCATTGGCCTTGGGCGCGACGTCGAGGGTCAGGCTGTCGAGGTCCACTTTCGGCCCGAAGAACGAGCAACCGGCAAGCAGCGCAAAGCCGATTGTTAGAAAAAGTCGTGAAGACAAAATGAATTTTCCTTTTCGTGATCCAGTCCAAAAAAGTTTTTCGCTTGCATTTTTATAGACCTGTTCTAGCGTCTTGGGTAGTTCGGTTCCTACAGCCGAATGTGGAAGGTTTGTCAAAGGAACGACAGGTCATCTGCCTCCCTTTCTAACCTGTGGTCCAGCAAGGGAAAGCGATGAACGGGCCTCCCCGATGCATTGCGCCCGCTCATCGCATCGGAGTCCGCCGACATGGCAGAAAGTACCCAGCACAAGCTCGACCGGGTTCGCCCGCCTCGAGTGCAAATCACCTATGACGTCGAAATCGGCAACGCCATCGAGAAAAAGGAATTGCCGCTGGTCGTCGGGATCCTGGCCGACCTCTCGGGCAAGCCGCTCGAACCATTGGCAAAACTGACCGAACGCCGTTTCACCGAAATCGACCGCGACAACTTCAACGAAGTGCTCGCCTCCATCGGCCCTCGCGCCACGCTGCAAGTCAACAACACCCTCAGCGGCGACGACAGCAAGCTGAACATCGAGCTCAACTTCAAACACATCGACGATTTCGACCCGGTCAAGGTGGTGGAGCAAGTCACCCCGCTGCGCCGCCTGTTCGAGGCCCGTCAGCGCCTGCGCGACCTGCTGACCAAACTCGACGGCAACGACGATCTCGACAAGCTGTTGCGCGATGTCATCGCCAACACCGAAGGCTTGCAAGAGATCAAATCGGCTCGCCCGGACACCGCTGTCCCGGCCGCTGATGCCGAGGCCCCGGCCGAACCGCAAGCCTGATCGTCCACCTGACCGAGGAAGAATTCGCCATGCCCGCCGCCGCCCAGAATCAAGCCAGCGAAAATGCTGCCGCCGAGACTTTATCCCTGCTTGACCGGATCATCGCCGAGGGCCGCATGGCCCATGACGACAGCCAGCAGGACTACGCCCGCGACATGCTCGCGGAATTCGCCACCCAGGTACTTGACGAAGGCATGGCCATCGACAAGGACACCGTGGCGATGATCAACGACCGCATCAGCCAGATCGACGAGCTGATCAGCGCCCAGCTCAACGAAGTGCTGCATCACCCGGACCTGCAAAAACTCGAAGCGTCCTGGCGTGGCCTGCACATGCTGGTGCAGAACACCGAAACCAGCACCCGGCTGAAACTGCGACTGCTCAACGTGACGCAGAAAGAGCTGCAGAACGACCTGGAAAAAGCCGTCGAATTCGACCAGAGCGCCCTGTTCAAGAAGATCTACGAAGAGGAATACGGCACCTTCGGCGGTCACCCGTTCAGCTTGCTGGTGGGTGACTACACCTTTGGCCGTCACCCGCAGGACATCGGCCTGCTGGAGAAACTGTCGAACGTCGCCGCCGCTGCCCACGCGCCGTTCATTGCCGCCGCCAGCCCGCGCCTGTTCGACATGAACAGCTTCACCGAACTGGCCGTGCCGCGGGACCTGTCGAAGGTCTTCGAGAGTCAGGAACTGATCAAGTGGCGCTCGTTCCGTGAAAGCGAAGACTCGCGCTACGTCTCGCTGGTGCTGCCGCACTTCCTGCTGCGTCTGCCTTACGGCCCGGACACTTCGCCGGTGGAAGGCATCAACTACGTCGAAGACACCAATGGCACCGATCACAGCAAATACCTGTGGGGCAATGCCGCATGGGCGCTGTCGCAACGCATCACCGAAGCCTTTGCCAAGTACGGCTGGTGCGCGGCAATCCGTGGTGCCGAAGGTGGCGGCGCGGTCGAAGGCTTGCCGGCACACACCTTCCGCACCAGCTCCGGCGACCTGTCGCTCAAATGCCCGACTGAAGTGGCGATCACCGACCGCCGCGAGAAGGAACTCAACGACCTCGGCTTCATCGCCCTGTGTCACAAGAAGAACAGCGACATCGCGGTGTTCTTCGGCGGCCAGACCACCAACAAAGCCAAGGTCTACAACACCAACGAGGCCAATGCCAACGCACGCATCTCGGCGATGTTGCCTTACGTGCTCGCGGCATCGCGTTTCGCTCATTATCTGAAGGTGATCATGCGCGACAAGGTCGGCAGCTTCATGACCCGCGACAACGTGCAGACCTACCTCAACAACTGGATCGCCGACTACGTGCTGATCAACGACAACGCACCGCAGGAAATCAAGGCGCAATACCCGCTGCGTGAAGCGCGTGTGGACGTCACCGAAGTCGCCGGCAAACCCGGTGCCTATCGCGCAACCGTGTTCCTGCGGCCGCACTTCCAGCTGGAAGAACTGACGGCATCGATCCGCCTGGTCGCCACGCTGCCGCCTCCGGTAGCCGCCTGACCCGCCTGCGCCCGCAGGATATTCCTGCGGGCGCTCCCCTGTTTGTCTAGCGCGACACCCTTCAGGAGTTACAAGCGATGGATGCAATCATTCTCGACCTCGGCGGCGACATCAAAGGCGACAGCCTGCTCGAGGGCTACAAGGACAAGATCGAAGTCATGTCCTACAGCCACAACGTGGCGATGCAGGTGACCAACGACGTCAGCAACTCGGAGCGCACCTCCGGCCGGCCGCACATCGGTGAATTTACCCTGACCAAATTCATCGACAGCTCGACCCCCTCGCTCAACGAATATTGCTGCGCGGGCAAGCCGATCCCGGAAGCCAAGATCACCATCGGCCGCAACGCCGCCGAGGGCAGCGGGCAGATCATGCCGTTCATCATCTACACCCTGACCAACGTGGTGATCTCCAACGTCAGCGTCAGTGGCGGCACCGGTGGCAAACCGGTGGAGACGCTTTCTTTGAACTTCACCAAGATCAAATGGGAACTCACCGCGCAAAAAGACGACGGCACCAAGGAAGGCACCGCCGGCACGGTCTGGGACCTGGCCGCGAACAAGGCCGGCAAGTAACCGGACGCAACGGCCATGACAAGCTCGGGAATTCTCCCGCCGCTGTTCGAACGCCTCGCGTCCGGCGAGGCGGACGGCGTGCAGGCATTCGATCGTCAGAGCCTGCTCGACTCGGTACACGCCGAACTGGCGCGCCTGTTCAACACCCGCCGTGGCCCGCGCACATTGACGGTGCCCCCCAGCGTGATCGATTACGGCATCGCCGACTGGAGCGCTCTGCAACAGCAGCGCAGCGATGACCGTCGTCGGCTGACGCGGGACATTCGCGAGGCCATCACCCATTTCGAACCGCGCCTGCTGCTGGGCGAGGTTCAGGTCAATCCCCTCCCCGAACAGCCACAGCGATTGAGCATTCGCCTGCTTGGCGAATTGCGCAGCGGCTCGCAGCACTGGCCGGTGGCCTTTGTCATCGAGCCCGGCAACGAAGGGCTGGAGGTGCGCCATGAGCGACTCGATTGACCCGCAACTGCTCGACTATTACCAACGTGAACTGACCTGGTTGCGCCATGCCGGCAGCCAGTTTGCCGAACGCTATCCGAAAGTCGCGAGGCGGCTGGAGCTGTCTCCCGGTGAATGCCCGGATCCGCACGTCGAGCGATTGCTCGAGGGTTTCGCCCTGCTCGCCGCACGTCTGCAGCGGCGGCTGGATGACGACTACGCCGAGTTCAGCGACGCATTGCTCGAACAGCTTTATCCCTTGGCCATGCGCCCGTTGCCGTCCTGCGCCATCGTCCAGTTCGAACCGGACCCGAGCAAAGGCAGCCTCGACGGCGGCTATCCCCTGCCCCGGGACACGCCGCTGTTCGTCACCACCAGCAAGGGCGAAAGCCTTCACTTTCGCACCAGTGCCGCCGTGCGTCTGTGGCCGGTCGAAGTCAGCGAAGCCTTGTTGCTGGGCAGCGATGAAGCGCAGGCCCTGACCGGTGTGGCGCAGTGCCGTTCGGCGCTGCGTCTGAGTCTGCGCTGCCTGGGCGACAGCCAGTGGTCGGAGCTGGGTATCGAACACTTGCGCATTCACCTGGCCGCGTCTCCGGTGGTCAACGCCAGTCTCTATGACCTGCTCGGCGCCCACGCGGTGCAGGTACTGGCCGGCTCGCCGGGGAGCATTCCCGCCAGCGTGAAAGGCCTGCCGAGGATCGTCGGTTTTGCAGACGACGAAGCGCTGCTGCCGGACGAAGACGGCGTGCATCCGGGCATGCGCCTGCTGGCCGAGTACTTCGCGTTCCCGGACAAATTCCACTTTTTTGATCTGCCACTGTCCGGCGTTTCGAGTGACAGCCAGACGCTGTACCTCTACATCGCTTTTGACCGGGCCCCGGCCGGTCGCCTGCACTTACAGGCCAGCGACATCACCCTCGGCTGCGCGCCGGTGATCAACCTGTTTCCGCGCACCTCGGAGCCGCTGCGCCCGGACGGCACCCGAAGCGAGTATCGACTGGTCGCCGACAGCCACCGGGAAAACAGCGTCGAAATCCACAGCATTCGTGGCATCCGCGCCAGCTCCGCCAGCGGTGTGCAACGGCTGCCGGCGTATTTCGGCAGCCAGCACAGCAGCGCTGACCGGCAACGTTACTGGCATGCGCGACGGGTCAACGGGCAGACGCCGAACCGGCTCGGCAGCGATCTTCTGGTCAGCGTCGTCGACACCCGTTTCGAACCGCAGACCGACCTGCCCGATTACAGCCTGACCGCCGAACTGCTGTGCACCAATCGGCATCTGGCCCAGAGCCTGCCCGCCGGTACGCCGCTGGGGTTCGAGCGGCCGGGCCCGGTGGCGTGGGCACGCCTGCGCAATCCGCCGAGCCCGCAGAGTCTGCCGCGACTGGACGGCGATTCGCGCTGGCGGCTGGTGTCGCAACTGACCCTCAATCATCTGTCGCTGGTCGAAGGGCCGCAGGCGCTGGATGCACTGAAGGAAATCCTCACCCTGCACAACCTGCGCGATGAGGCCAGCGCCCTGCGCCAGATTGAAGGTCTGGTGAGCCTCGGTTGCGAGCGGGTGATCGGCCATGTCGGCGCCGACGCCTGGCGCGGCTGGCGCAACGGACTTGAAGTGCAACTGCAGCTCGATCCACAGCATTTTGTCGGTAGCAGCGCGGTGTTGTTTTCAGCGGTGCTCGCGCAGTTCTTTTCGGTGTACGCCACGGCCAATCGCTTTGTGCGCACCGTGCTCATGCAGGCAGACAAGGAGGTCAAGGCATGGCAACCCCAAGCCGGCATGCCTCTGTCGCTCTGACCCTCAGCCAGCGCCTGCGCCGTGATCCGCAGGCGTTCGAATGGTTGCAGGCGTTGCTGTTGCTGGAGCGCGAACAGCCGCAGGCCGACTCCCTAGGTTCGGGTACATCGCCACAGGCCGAAGCGCTGAAATTGCGCGGGCCGTTGACCCCCTTGTTCGCCGCCAGCCAGATCGAAAGCCTGGAGGAAATCCCCGGTGAACCGCTGACCCTGAACTCGCCGATGTTCGGCCTCGGCGGCCCCGACGGCCCGCTGCCTTACGCCTATCAGGAATGGCTGCAACAACGGGCGCGAGCCAAGGATCATGCACCCGCCGAGTTCCTCGACCTGTTCCAGCATCGGTTGCTGAGCCTGCTGTACAAGGTGATGCGCAAACACCGGATCGCCCTCGGTTTCACCACGCCCGGCGCCTCGCCGGTGCAGGCGCAACTTCGGGCGCTGACCGGGTTGTTGCCCAAATCCCTGCAAGAGCGCCAGGCGATTCCCGACTGCGCCGTTCTGGCCTGCACGGCGTTGTACGCCGATGGCCGTCGGTCGTTGGCCGGATTCGCGGCGATTGTCCGCGAGCAATTTGCCGTGGCGGTGGAACTGAGCGCCTATGAAGGGGCGTGGCGTGAGATTCCACGTGCCAGCCGCAGCGTCATGAAGGCGGGGGGACGCAATCTGCAACTCGGCCGCAGCGCTGTCGCCGGTACTCGGGTGTGGGATGAACACGCCGGGATTCGCCTGACGCTCGGGCCATTGTCTTCGGCGCAGGCCGGACGCTTTCTGCCGGACGGCGAAACGCATCCGGCGCTGGCGAGCCTCGCTGCACTGTATTTCGGCCCGGATCTGGACGTGAAACTGGTGCTGCTGGTGCGCGGTGCCGGGCCGCTGCAACTCGGCCGACAAACCCCGGTCCTGTTGAGCTGGAACGGTGGCCTGCAACGCCAGACCAGCCTGGCCGTGCAACGGATCGAAACCCGCCTGCGTCAGCTGGAGATCACCTGAAATGGAACTGGCCAGCCTGATCGGACGCCTCAACCCGGACAACCGCCGCGCCCTCGAACGTGCCGCGCAACGGTGCTTGCAGCGCGGACATCACTTTGTCGAGATCGAGCATCTGTTGCTGGAGTTGCTGGATATCGAGGGCGGCGATTTTGCCTTTCTGCTGCCGCGTTTTGGATTGGAGCGTGATGCGCTGACGGCGGAGATCAACAAGGCGCTGGACCTGTTCAAGGCTGGCAGCACGCGCACGCCGGCGTTGTCTTCGCACACCCTGGGATTGCTGGAAGACGCCGTGGTACAGGCCAGTGTGTTGGGCGTCGAGAGTATTCGTTCCGGGCTGCTGTTGCTGGCGCTGATCGACCGTGACGAGCGCCGCAGCCTGCTGCTCAACAGCGCGTCCTCATTGTTGCGAATTCCGAAAGAAGCCCTGCGCGCAAACCTGCTGGAATGGACGGAAAACTCCCGGGAGCACGTTGGCCCGCGCTCTGTATCTTCGGGGAGTCCAACACCACGGCAAGACTCGGTGCTCGATCAATACACCCAGGATCTGACCGCCGATGCTCACGCCGGGCGCATTGACCCGATTGTCGGTCGCGACGGCGAGATTCGTCAGTGCATCGACATTCTTCTGAGACGCCGGCAGAACAACCCGATTCTGGTCGGTGCGCCGGGCGTTGGCAAAACCGCCGTGGTCGAAGGCCTGGCGCTGCGCATCGCCGCCGGGGACGTGCCGCCGTCGTTGCAGGAAGTCAGTTTGCGGGTGCTCGATCTCGGTCTGTTGCAGGCCGGGGCCGGGGTCAAAGGCGAATTTGAACAGCGGCTCAAAGGTGTGATCGACGCGGTTCGCAGCGCCGACAAGCCGATCATCCTGTTCATCGACGAGGCCCACACGCTGATCGGCGCTGGCGGTGCCGAAGGCGGCAGCGACGCGGCCAACTTGCTCAAACCCGCGCTGGCCCGAGGTGAATTGCGCACGTTGGCCGCCACGACCTGGATGGAATATAAAAAGTATTTCGAAAAAGACCCGGCCCTCGCCCGCCGCTTTCAGTTGGTGCAAGTGGAAGAGCCGGACGAAATCACCGCCGTGGAAATGCTCCGTGGCGTGGCAGCAAAACTGGAACAGCACCACGGGGTGCTAGTGCTGGACGCGGCGATCCACGAAGCAGTGAAACTCTCCCATCGCTACATCTCCGGTCGCCAGCTGCCGGACAAGGCCATCAGCGTCCTCGACACCGCCTGCGCCCGGGTCGCCCTCGGTCAGCACGACGTGCCGCCACCGCTGGAGAGCCTGCGCCATCGCCAGCAAAGCCTGAAAGAAGAAGTCGAACGCCTGCGCCGCGAACAGGCCACCGGGCTGGATCATCGCGAGCGCATCACCTTGCTGGAGAGCGAATCGAAGACCAACGTCCAGGCCATCCGCGAACTGGAAACCCGCTGGAGCGAAGAGCGCGTGGCCGTGCGCGAACTGCTCGACACCCGCCGCGAACTGCTCGACCTCAGCGAACGCGCCGACAGCGACAAACCCGACGAAGCCACCGACAGCCGCATCGATCATCTGGCCGCCGAACTGCTGCGCCTGGAGGCCGGGCTCGATGCGATTCGCCAGGACGACCCGCTGGTGCCCGAACAGGTGGACAGCAAGACCGTCGCGGCTGTTATTGCAGGCTGGACCGGTATTCCCGTCGGCAAAATGCTTGCCGACGAAGCTCATGCCGTGCGCACCCTCGGACAGCGCATGGGCTTGCGTGTGATGGGCCAGACCACGGCGCTCTCGACCATCGCGCAGCGCCTCCAGGCCTACCGCGCCGGACTGACCGACCCGCAGAAACCGGTTGGCGTATTCCTGCTGGTTGGACCTACGGGCGTTGGCAAAACCGAAACCGCGTATGCGCTGGCGGATGCCTTGTATGGCGGCGAACGCAACCTGATCAGCATCAACCTTTCCGAATATCAGGAAGCCCATACCGTCAGCCAGCTCAAGGGCGCCCCGCCCGGCTATGTTGGTTACGGCAGTGGCGGCGTACTGACCGAAGCCGTGCGGCGCAAACCGTATTCGGTGGTGTTGCTGGATGAAATCGAGAAGGCGCACCCGGATGTTCTGGAAGCGTTTTACAACGTGTTCGACAAAGGTTTGATGGAAGACGGGACGGGGCTGGTTGTCGACTTCAAGAACACCGTAATGCTCGCCACCAGTAACGTCGGGGCTGAACTGTTGCTCGACACTCCCGCGTCACACATCGGCTCTGAAGCCTTCACCGAGGCGCTGCACAACGTCCTTTTGCAAGCCTTCCGCCCGGCGTTTCTGGCACGCATGACGGTGGTCGCCTATCGACCGCTGGATGAAGCAACGCTGGAAGGGATTGTGCTGGCGAAACTGGAAAAACTGCGGGGCCGCTACAAGGCAGCGACCGGCAAACAGTTCGAGTTCGATTCGGGAATCGTTAAAGCCGTGCTCGCCAAATGCAGTGCGGCAGGTGCGCGGGATGTCGAGAACGTGTTGATGACGCAGGTGACGGGGAAGTTGGCGGAGTGGGTGTTGGAGTAGCTGTGCGCGAGCGCATCGCCGGAAACAGGGAGGCAACATGAGCTACAAGGCCATATGCGACAAAATCGACGGACATGGCGAAGGCATCTACAACTTCGGTCAGTCCAGCTTTCTTTTGCTCGTCGCCGACAACCGGGACGGCATCTGCCGGGGTGTCAGCACCGCATGGCTCATCGCCAAGAAAAAAGGCAACGACTACCTCAAGGACATCGTCAAGCCAACGATGAAAACCGGACTGCTGCACGAACAGAAGACGGCGCGCCAGGCGTCGGACTTCCAGTCAGAGTATGTGGACATCAGCGGCGATACGCCCGGATCCCCGTCAGCCGCGACCCTGGGGGCATTGAGAACCGGCGGGGTGGGAACGCTGGGCCAGACAAAAGCGGAAACCTACCAGAGCTTCGCCACTGCCGGTAAAGCCATCGGCGAGTTCGTGCTCACCTCGTCTTGTCGCTACTTCATTCTGTCGATCAAAGGCACGCTCGGCGGGCATTCCGTGGCCTTTTACCGACCTTGGGTACTGTTTGGCAAAAGCAGCAGCTGCGTATTTTTCGATCCCAATTTTGGCGAATTCAAGCTGGAGGGTGCCCAAGGCGTAGCCCTTTGCATGGATGCGGTCGCAACGGCTTACAACCAGGGTCTGTCAACGGGGTATCGACTTTGGGGTTTCAGCTGAAAAGCACTTTATATGGGGACAGATTAATTTTTGTTGCCGCCTGTTGACGACGCGAACAGAAAGAATCCCAGCGGAGATTGCCATGGCAGAGATACATAAAGTCGGTCGTTACTCAGGAGGCAATGTCGCAATGACAGGAACAAACCCGCTATACGCCAACTGGCTGGCGGCCAATCACGCCACCAACGGTGGGACGATTCCTGACTTGGCCACCATCTGCCATGAATCCTCTTCAACTCGCCGAGCCTTGGCCGGCTCGGGCGCCTCCCATGGAACCTGTTTTGCCGTCGTCGAACACTTTGATGCCTCACGCGGCGTACTGATGTACAAATTCGGCGACAGTGCGCTGAAACTGGACCTTCTCGGAAACTACACAACAACAACCAAAAAAGTCGTCACAACCCTTCGCGGGCATGCTGAGATCAGTGCGCTGGTTCAGGCGATCAACAGTGTTGCGCTCCCTGACGGTGATTACAGCAACTTCGTTACACGTATCTATATCGAACTCAGCCCCTGCCCGCTTTGTGGGCCGCAACTCGAGCCTTACATTAGAAACTCGGTGGTGATGTACAGCTACGTTTATGGAAACGAGAGAGAGATGGATGGGTGGGTCAGTGACAACCAGGCTGCAATCCATGGGAAAGGCGGTACGTTCAGGTGGTGAGCTTTTTCTCTACCAACAGCTGAGGTCAGCTCATGCCCCGGTCTACCGACAGCAACACCACCCTGTCCCTCACCGCCACCGCGCTGTCGGCGCTTTACCCTGATTCGCTGTCCGGCGACGAGGCGCTCAACGTTCTGGGCTCGCAAACCCTCAACGGGCTCAACGACGGCACTTCTCTGACCCTGACCAGCGCCATCGCCACCCACGTCACCACCACCCTGCACAACGATGCGCAGTTGCGCCCGTTCGACGCTCTGGTCGCCGAGATCCGCCAGCTCCCCGCCGATGCCACCGCCGAGCGCTATCAACTGGTTCTAAGGCCATGGCTCTGGTGGCTGACCCTGGCCAGCAACAACCGCGTATTCCAGAACCTCGCCACCTCCGACATTGTCACCACAATCTTCAAGGCCCACGGTTTCACCGATTTCAAACTCTCGCTGACCGGAAGCTACGCACCCAGGGAATACTGCGTGCAGTATGGCGAGAGCGATTTCGCTTTCGTCTCACGGCTACTGGAAGAGGAAGGCATCTTCTGGTTCTTCACCCACGAGGACGGCAAGCACACGCTGGTGCTGGGTGACAGCAATGATGCTTTCGTACAGATCCCCAACGGGCCGAAGGTCAAATATCTGGGCCAGCAAATGGGCGAGCGCGAGCTGCACGGCATCCGTTCGGGCCAGGTGTGTCTGCAAGCGGTGGCCGGCGTGTACAAGGCGACGGATTACGAGTTCACCACGCCGACCACCTCGCTCTACGGTCAGGCCGAAGCCGTGGCCGGGCCGCGTTCGATCTATGAGCATCCCGGCGGTTACAACGCCAAGGCCCGGGGCGATGCGTTGACCAAGCAGCGGGTCGACGGGCTGCGCAGCGAGGAGAAACGTTTTGTCGGCGAAAGCGACTGCCGCTGGCTGATTCCGGGTCACTGGTTCACCCTCGACGGCCACGAAGACGCAAGCCTGAACATCGATTGGGTCATCACGCGGGTCACCCACGACGCCAGTCATGAAAACTATCGCAACCGCTTCGAGGCGATCCCCAAGGCCACGCCCTTTCGCCCGCAACGCCTCACACCCAAACCGCGCATGCATCCGCAAACCGCCATCGTCGTCGGCAAGTCCGGCGAGGAAATCTGGACCGATGAATACGGCCGGATCAAGTTGCAGTTCCCTTGGGATCGCGACGGCAAGAACGATGAAACCAGTTCCTGCTGGGTGCGTGTGGTGTTGCCCTGGAGCGGCAAGGGGTTCGGCATGCAGTTTGTGCCGCGCATCGGTCAGGAGGTGATCGTGACCTTTATCGACGGCGACCCGGACCGGCCGCTGGTCACCGGTTGTGTGTACAACGGCGACAACGCCCTGCCCTATGCCTTGCCGGCGAACCAGACCCAGTCGGGAATCAAGACCCAGTCGTCCAAGGGCGGCGGCGGTTTCAACGAGCTGCGTTTCGAGGACAAGAAGGATGCCGAAGAGGTGTTCCTGCAAGCGCAGAAAGACCTGAAGATCAACGTACTCAACGACACCACCGCCACCGTCGGCCACGACGAAACCCTCACGGTGCAGAACGCCCGCACCCGCACCGTCAAGGACGGCGACGAAACGGTCACGCTGGAGAAAGGCAAACGCAGCGTGACGATCCAGACCGGCAGCGACAGCCTTGATGTGAAGGACAGCCGCACGGTGAAGGTCGGCGCCGATCAGAACCACAGTACCGGCGGCAATTACACCGACAAGGTCACCGGCGACTACAGCCTGACGGTGGACGGCAACCTGACGATCAAGGTCAGCGGCACTCTTACGCTGCAAAGCGGCGGCAGTTTCACGATCAAGAGCGGCGCGGATCTGGCGACCTCCGCCAGCACCTCGATCACCCAGAAGGCCGGCACCGCCATGACCAATCAGGCCGGTACCTCGCTGGACAACAAGGCCGGGACGACGCTGACCAACGACGCCGGCATCAGCCTGACTAACAAGGGCGCCGCCTCACAGACCGTGGACGGCGGCGGCATGCTGACCATCAAGGGCGGGCTGGTGCAGGTCAACTGACAAGGAGAAGCCATGGCGATCACACCGCTGGATCTGCAGCAGGATGACAAACACCTCAAGGGGCGTCTGCAGGACGGTCAGCTCGATGGCCCGTTGGGTATCAAGGATGACGGGCGCCAGCAGGCGGACCTGAAATACAGTCAGGGCCAATTGCAGGGCACGTCCCTGCTCTACCACCCCAACGGCAAGGTGTCGGCGCAGATGCCGTTCGTGCGCGACAAACTGCAAGGCATCGCCAGTTTCTATGCGCCCGAAGGCTGGCTGCAGCGCAAGGCGACCTATCGGCGCGGGTTATTGCATGGCGAGGCGTTCAATTACTTTCCCGACGGGCAAGTGGCGGAGGCCGAGGTCTATCGCGACGGCGTGCGCGAGGGGCGTTATCAGCGCTTTCATCCCAACGGCAAACCGGCGGTGGACGCGCGATATTTGAATGGGCAATTGATGGAGCCGGAGCAAGGGTTCGCCGAGGACGGGCGGCCGCTGGACGCCGATGGCAAGCCGATTTCCCGGGTGCGCTGGTGGTTTCGCAAATGGACGGATCCGCAGCAGGCCTGAAAAGCCCCTCACCCTAGCCCTCTCCCAAAGGGAGAGGGAACCGATTGGGGGATATTGGCGAATTACACCGACATGAAAGATTTGCGCTGAATCCATAATCGACTCGGTCGTTCAGGTCGATGTAGGGCGAATGACACCTCGGTCGGCTCCCTCTCCCTCCGGGAGAGGGCTGGGGTGAGGGCCATGGATTTAACGACTAGCAAAGAAGCTCAGGGAATCAACATCTGCATCTGCCCCGGCATCACGATCTTGATCACCCCCGCCCAGTTGCACATCAACGTACTGTTGGCATCGATCGCCGGCATCCCGCCCAGCAGCAGGGTCGGTGCGCCGCCGGGGATCCACGGCGTGGCGGTGGCGGGAATGCACGGCATCGGTGTCAGTACGCCCAGCGCCGCAGCCGTGGCAGCGGCGACCATCGGATTGGCCATGCTCATGCACATGCCGAACGTGGTGACGTTGACCAGCGGAATGTGATCCATGATGTTCGCCGCCGGCATCCCGCCGGTCAGCGTGCGGTTGACCGGCAGCACGTTGAGCACCGCCGGCGCGGCGCCGAAACTGCATTGCAGGGTAGCGCTGGCACAGACTTGCGGGCAGCCCATTTCAAAGCTCCTGTGTGAACAAGGCATACGCGCTAAACCTTAGTCGCCTGCGGCCCGCCGCGCACATTCCCAAAGGTGATTATCGTCCAACACGCTAACCTATAAGACCGAGCCGCGCTTGTGACCCCCCGAGCGCGCCATTAGATTAGCCAATGATGTCTGGCCTCCAAAATAAGCAGAAGGGATAAGCATGGCGCTTACTGACCAGTCCACCCGTATCCGCTCTGGCGAAGAACTCGATGCCAGCCTGATCGATCCGTACCTCAAGGCGCACATTCCGGGCCTGACCGGCACGCCGCAGATCAGCCAGTTTCCCGGCGGCGCGTCGAACCTGACCTACCTGCTGGAATACCCGGACCAGGAATTCGTCCTGCGCCGGCCGCCGTTCGGCCACAAGGCCAAGTCCGCCCACGACATGGGCCGCGAATTCCGCATCCTCAACCAGTTGCGCGACGGTTTCCCGTATTGCCCGAAGGCCTACGTGCACTGCACCGACGAATCGGTGATCGGTGCCGAGTTTTATGTGATGGAACGGGTCAAGGGGATCATCCTGCGCTCTGACCTACCGCCGGAACTGGGCCTGGATTCGGCGAAAACCGAGGCGCTGTGCAAGAGCTTCATCGACCGTTTCGTCGAGCTGCACCGGGTCGATTACAACGCCTGCGGCCTCGGTGATCTGGGCAAGCCTGAAGGCTACGTCGCGCGCCAGATCAAAGGCTGGAGCGAACGCTACGAGAAAGCCCTGACCCCGGACGCTCCGCACTGGGAAAAGGTCAAGGCCTGGCTCAACGACAAGATGCCGGCCGACCACCCGACCTCCAGCATCGTCCACAACGACTACCGCTTCGACAACGTCATCCTCGACCCGAACAACCCGATGCAGATCATCGGCGTGCTCGACTGGGAATTGACCACCCTCGGCGATCCGCTGATGGACCTGGGCAACACCCTCGCCTACTGGATCCAGGCCGACGACCCGGCTCCGGTGCAACTGATGCGCCGCCAGCCAAGCCACGCCCCGGGCATGCTGACCCGCCGTGAATTCGTCGACTACTACGCCGAGCGCTCGGGCATCCAGATCGACAATTTCGACTTCTACTACACCTACGGCCTGTTCCGTCTGGCCGGCATCGTGCAGCAGATCTACTACCGCTTCTTCCATGGCCAGACCCAGGACAAACGCTTCGCGCAGTTCATTCACATGAACAAACTGCTGGAGCACATGAGCCTGCAGGTCATTGCCAAATCCAGCCTCTGATGACGGCGTTATAACAAGGCTCACTACAAGGGAATCCCATGTCCAAGACTCAGTTGTTCGACCTCGACGGCAAGATCGCTTTCGTCTCCGGCGCCAGCCGCGGCATCGGTGAAGCCATCGCCAAACTGCTGGCCCAGCAAGGCGCCCACGTCATCGTTTCGAGCCGCAAACTCGAAGGCTGCCAGCACGTAGCCGATGCCATCATCGCCGCTGGCGGCAAAGCCACAGCGGTCGCCTGCCACATCGGCGAAATGGAACAGATCAGCCAGGTCTTCGCCGGGATCAAGGAACAGTTCGGGCGCCTGGACATCCTGGTCAACAATGCCGCGACCAACCCGCAGTTCTGCAACGTGCTGGACACCGACCTCGGCGCCTTCCAGAAAACCGTCGACGTGAACATCCGTGGCTACTTCTTCATGTCGGTGGAAGCCGGCAAGCTGATGCGCGAAAACGGCGGCGGCAGCATCATCAACGTGGCGTCGATCAACGGCATTTCCCCGGGGATCTTCCAGGGCATCTACTCGGTGACCAAGGCCGCCGTGATCAACATGACCAAAGTCTTCGCCAAGGAATGCGCGCAATTCGGCATCCGCTGCAACGCCCTGCTGCCGGGCCTGACCGACACCAAATTCGCCTCGGCGCTGGTGAAGAACGATGCGATCCTGAAACAGGCCCTGACGCAGATCCCGCTCAAGCGCGTAGCCGACCCGAGCGAAATGGCCGGCGCCGTGCTGTACCTGGCGAGCGACGCCTCGAGCTACACCACCGGCGTATCGTTGAACGTGGACGGCGGTTTCCTGTCCTGATCCGTCGCTGATGCAATAGAAAAGGCAGCCCAAGGGCTGCCTTTTTCATGCCTCCAGAACCTTCGGCAACTGCCAGCCGAAATGCACCGACAACAACCGCAACAACAGACACGCCGCCCCCGCCAGCAACGCAGCCGCCACCGGCGGCACACCCAGCCTGCGCCCGACGATCAATACCGCCGCGCCGACAAACGCCGAGCTGGCATACAAATCCGCCTGCAACACCACCGGCACCCGCGCCAACACCATGTCCCGCAGCACCCCGCCACCGACACCGGTAATTGTGCCCATCAGCATGGACACAAACGGCGAGATCCCGAAATTCAACGCCTTCTGCGCCCCGGCCACGGCAAACAGCGCCAACCCAGCCGCGTCCAGCACGATCAGGGTCGAACCGGACCAGCCCAGCACCTGCTCATGAAAAACAAACGCCACCCCGCCCATGGCAAACGCCAGCGCCGGATAACGCCAGTCCGCTACAGCCTTGGGCGGCGTAGCACCGATCAACAGATCGCGGGTCACCCCGCCGCCGAGTGCGACGATGAAGGCAATCACCATCACCCCGAGCAGATCGAGTTGACTGCGCATCGCCGCAATCGCGCCTTCAACCGCAAACACCGCCGTACCGACCAGGTCGGCCACCAGCACAATCCACTCGACCCGCGCCTGCAATGGCGCCCGGGTTATTGAGTGACGCAACGGGTCTTGGTGATGTGTCGAGTCACTTGCCCGTCGGCATAGGCATCACCGGCGACCTCGGTATTTTCCATGACCTGACAAGTCCGCTCAGGTGGCGGAGGCGGCGCGGCCGGCGGAGGGGGTGGTGGACTGGCGCAACCACTGAGCAGCACCAGACCGAACGCCGACAACAACGAAAAACACACGCGTTTCCCAGGATTGTTCATAGGATGACCCGCGATGAATGGAAGAAAACTCCCGTCGCCGAGCAGGACAACGCCCGGTTATGGAAACCGAACCACTCATTCCTTATAGACCAGTGGGGGGTGAGTGCCAGTGAAATGGTGGGGTTGGGGGGAATTGGCTGTCGATTTTGGGGTGGGTTTGCTGAGTGGATCGTGGAGGCCGAAAGATTTTGGACAACCTTTATAACCAGCCCTCACCCTAACCCTCTCCCGGAGGGAGAGGGGACTGACCGTGTTGTTTGGGAAAGGTACACCGACGTGACATACCGAGGTGAACCCGGGTCTTAAAAAGCAAACATCCCGCACCTGCCTTTGCCTTTGCTTCCACCACTCAACACGATGAGCGTTAGCTCGAGTACCGCTTTTGATCACAGGGCCCGTCGGCAGGCTGAGTGGAGGGATTGATCCGGGGGTGGGAGCGCAGCGACCGTTTGGCGAAGCCAAACACATCGAGAGGAGGTGCAGCGAAGCAAACCGTAGGCGATGCCCCGGATCAATCCCGGAGCGAAGGAACCCGAGCCACAGCGAGGGCCGTACGTCAGGGTAAAGACTTTTTGGTTACTTTTGGCTGGGCCGGCATTCCGGGCGTTTGTCAAAAGTGACCCGCTGTAAGAGCGGAACCGCCAGCCGCAACACCCGAAGAAACGGATACACACCCAAACCCAAAAACAGCATGGTCGGCCCAAAGGCCGCCAAGCTCAACTGGGCGAGCGCAAAGAATTGCTCTCAAGCTCATACCGCAATTCATCAATCAAGGCATCCACCGCCTCATCGGTACGCAAGGCCCCCAGACTCAACCCGCTAATCACCAGATCAACCTCCCCGGAAGCCGGGTGATACAGCTTCACCGTCAGCGAATGATCCCCATCCACCACACACTCACAAGCCAACGGCGAAAAACTACACTCAAGCCGAGCCCGCAACCGCGCCAGATAAATCATCGCGCCAGCTCCGACAATCGACGCATCACGCCAGGTTCAATAACAAACAACACATTCATGGTCAGATCCATTAACAACGACGGAAGGGACACGATCACGAACAAAACCCGCATCGCACCTCAACAGACTAAGAACAGCCCGCCTTGTCAGACACCCGAATTTGCACCCCATGAACTAGTGCATTTGCACCTTATCGCTGTCCCCTGCTACTGCTCGAGAACAACCCGCGCTCACGAGCCCAGACAATCGCCTCGCTGCGACTGTGCACATCCAGCTTCGAATACACCGTCGCCACATGGTTGCGCACCGTGTTCGGCGCCAGCTTCAACCGCGCAGCAATCTCCTTGTCCGCCAGCCCCTCACAGATCAGCCCCAGCACATCGCGTTCGCGGGCCGTGAGATCAGTGAACGAAACGCTAGGCAGTTGCGGCGAGTTGATCTTCTTCACATTGGCCAGTTTTTCGATCAGCGTCCGGCTGAACCACGACGCATCCTTCATCACCTCTTCGATCGCCGCCACCAGCTCAAGCTCGGTGCGCTTGCGTTCGGTGATGTCCATCAGCACCAGCAGATAGCACACCGTGTCCTGAATGCTGACGGTGTCGGCGGATACCGCGCACTCCAGCAGCTCGGCGTCTTTCCTGCGGATCCGCATATCGACGCGATCGACCCGGCCGGTCTTCTCCAGCGCCGCCAGCAACCGGGCGCGTTCCGCCGGTTCATCGATGAAATCCAGTTGCGCGACTGTCTTGCCAAGAACCTCGTCGCTTTCGTAAGCCAGGGTATCGAGAAAGGCCTGATTGACGTCGATCAGCCGCTGCTCGTCGGCGCTGCAAATCAGGATCGGCACCGGCGTCAGGCGAAAGGCCTTGGCAAACCGTTCCTCACTCTGACGCAAGGCGACTTCGGCCTTATGACGCAGCTCCATGTCGACAAACGAAAACAGCATGCAATCCTCGTCGTTGAGCACCAGCGGCTGTCCCGCGACGATCACCTGTTTGCTGCCGCCGTCCGGCAGACGCAATTCAGCCTGCATCTGCGGAATGGTCGCGACATCGCGCAGGCGCTGGATCGCCAGGTCCTTGCGCTCGGCCTGTTCGAGAATATCCAGCTCATAGGTCGAGGCGCCGATCACCTGATCGCGGGTGTAACCAGTCATCTCCAGAAACCCCGGATTGACCTTGATGTAACGCAGGTCGCTGAGGCGGCAGATCACCGCCGGTGCGGGGTTGGCGTTGAAGGTTTTTTCGAAGCGCTGTTCGGCATTGGCCCAATCGGTGACGTCGCTCATGATCAGCACCAGCGACTCGATATCGCCATCGCGATCGGTCAAGACCATGCTGCGCACGCTGTGCATCCAGGTGCGTTCTTCATCGCTGCGCGGAGAAACTTCCACCAGCACATCGCTGAACGTTTCACCGGTCGCCACGCGGCTGATCGGGTACTGCTCCGGTGTCAGCGTGTGGTTGTTGCGATACCGCAGGTTGAAGCGCCCGACGTATTCCCCGGCGTTGTTGCCCAGCTCGCCGATCCGGCTGACGCCATGCATCGCCAGCGCGGCTTCGTTGGCCCAGAGAATCGTCTGGTCGAGTTCCAGCAGAATCACCCCGTCGGACAGGCCGGCAATGATTTGCTGCAACTGACGGCGGTTGGTTTCGGTGGTCAGGACGTCCCGGCTCATTGGTTCTCCACAAGTTCGCGCATGTGAAGTTTACGACCGCAGGCCGTTGTGATCGTGCCGACAATCTCGGACACGCCGCAATCTCTGTGATCCGCAAGGGTGCGCGGGCATTCGCGCGCCGACGGTTTCTCGACTAACGTTATTACCTCATCGGATTGAGCCCCTGCCAGCCACACCGGGCTCTTGATCAAGGAGAGACTGATGACATCCCGCCGCCTCATCGAACAGACCTATCGCACCTGGTCCAGCCCCATCCTGCTGGAGCTGAAAAAGCGCGAGCACGAGATGGCGCCGGCCGAACGTCAGGCGCTCGAGAATGTGCTGGTGGAAAGACGATTGCTGGACGTTGGCAACCCGAACGGCAGTAACCGTCGCAAGGGTTCGGCGATCAAGGAATAACACCTCCCCGGCCGGTACAAAAAACTGTGGGAGCGGCTCGCTCCCGCAGGTGCCCGGCTACAGGATATTGGCCGAAGCCTGCAACCCTGCCAGCTTGTCAGGGTTACGCATGATGAAGATCCGGTTCACCCGCCCTGCTCCATCGAACCCGAACGTCATCGAAGCGGTGATGAGGCCGTCCGCCTTGATCACCACGCCTTGCGCCCCATTGATCAGCCGTTCGAGTATCAGTAAAAACGCGGTGGACAGCGACGCACTGAGTTCATGCATGTGTTCGGGCGACTGGTGGTGAGTGGTGTGAATCGGTTCCGGCAGCCAGGTGCCGACATAGTCGACACGGGACTTGTGCGCCGAGCGCAACAGGTCGATGCAGTGGCGGGTGCAAGCGGTGGTCAGCCACGCGGCCGGTGTGGTGATGGAGGCCTGATCGGCCTCCAGCCATTTGATAAACAGCTCTTGCACCGCATCCTCGGCTTCCGCGCGGGAACCCAGAATGCGGTACGCCAGCCCCAGCAGAAAGGGTCGTCGCTGCTCGAACACAGCGACGGTTTTTTCAGCGAAGTTCATCGATCAGTGCCTCGACACCCGAACACTTGCGGCATGGCTTGTTGCAGGTTGACGGCTTGGGTGTTGGACGACATCGCGTTGCTCCGTGTTTGAGGGATTCAACGGGATGACGATTCAGCTTTCAGGTTTGTGACGTGGGGTCTGTAAAGAAAGCCTCACCAGTTCTTTGCGCAGCATTGAGGGCTCTAGAAACGCGACTCCAGCGTGCCAGTCGAGTGACAACAAATGGCTCAGCTTCTGTTGGGAGACCAAGGGTTTGGCCAGCAGACAGCTTTTGCGGTCGCGGATGCTGATGAGGTTCAACAACCAGTCTTTGCCCTCCCCGGCCATCCAATCGTTGATCGCCGAGCGATGCCTTTCGAGCAAGGCATCGGCATCCCACACCGTCATTTGGGCGAAGACCTGCGGCAGGAGGCTGTCGGGTTTCATCCGTTTCAAGTCTGCGGCCAATGCGGTGCAGATGTCTGATTCGATAGCGGTCTGGCATTCAAGGAAATATTGCTCGGGCCAATCCGCCCCGAGCCTTGTTCGACGAGCCAGTACGTCATACGCGCGAACGTCCGCAGCAGTAGTCATCTGCCCGGTAAAGTTCAACGTGTTGTCCAGAATGGCCGTGGCCAACAACAATGCACTGTGTTCGCTGATCAGCGGCAACTGACCTGCCGCCTCCCAGCGTTCAAAGACCTGGGTTGCCGCTGCACCAATCGCTCGGATATCAGCTGAAGGCCCGAGCCTTTGCGCCCAGTACTGTTCAAAGCCTGGGTGATGGTCGATGACTTCCACCACCTGATCGAGTACCACAATCGAGTCGAAATGGTGGTAGTCGCAAACATCCACCAACACAAACTCGTCACCCGGTTGCGGCAGGTAGTCGTCGAGCGATGAGGCTCCTTTCAGCACACTGTCGGTGATGCTCGCGTTGAGCGGCGCGCTGCTGACCGCCCTGGCCTGAATGCCCTGGCGGTTCAACAGTTCAGCGTACGCAATGCAACACGCGTACGCATCGATGTCGAGATAGGCAGCTCCCGACGTCACGACCCGCATCAGACCGGCTCCAGCGCCGGGTGGGCGGGAGCATTCGACGGCAGATCCAGCGCCCGAGCAATGCCTGCAAGAATTCGCTCATAGGCCACTCCGCAGCCCTCCTCTTCGATCGAAATACGCACGGTGCTCCCGGCGACCCGCTCCGAAAAACCCAGTTGCATGACGGTATTGGACACGTTGTTTTTCTTGTCGGAACACGCCGAACCACCCGTGATGTAGATCGCTTGAGTGTTCAGCGACCACTGCAGTTTCTTGGTATTGATCCCCGGCAGCGCGATAAAACTGACACATGGCGCACGTGGTGCCCTCTGGCCGAACACCACCACTTCACCAAGCATGGTTTGCAACCGGGTTTCGAAATGTTCCCGCGCCGACTGCACCGAGCGCTGGTTAGCAGCGTACTTGATGTGTTTTTCCTGCAACGCCGTTTCAATCGAAAGAATGCCCGGATAATTTTGCGTACCGCCGCGCAGCCCGCCTTCCTGCCCCCCGCCGGCAATCAACGGCGACAAGCCAAAACGGTCTCTGGCATAGAGAAAACCCGCACCCGGTAACGCGCCGAACTTGTGACCCGAGGCAATGGCGAAGTCCACGCCGCATGCCTGTAAATCCACCGGGATTTTACCAATGGCTTGCGTCATGTCCGAAAACAGTAATCCCCCATGGGCTTTTACCTGCCGGGCGATCGCTTCGATCGGTTGGATCACACCGGTTTCGTTATGCACGGCCATGACGCAAACCAGGATCGGTCGCCCGGCATGGGCTTGCAGCGACTGCTGTAATTGATCGGTGTCGAGCAGGCCGTCCTGGTGGTGGCCGATCGCAACGGCGCACAAACCATCCAGGCAGTAGCGTTTGATGTTTTGCAGTGTGCAGGCGTGCTCGATCGCCGAGTAGAGCACCACGGGATGCTCGTGTTTGTGACGCTCGAAAAAATCATGAAAAACCTGCGCGCAACCCTCGCTGGAGCCACTGTTGAAAATCAGGCATTGCGTATCGACGTTCAACAGTCGGGCAATGCTGCCCCGCGCCCGCTCAACCCTCTCGAGCAATTGAATTCCGAGGGCATGATTGGCGTTCGGATTGGCGCATTGGCGGGCCGAAAACAACGTTTGAAGCATGCTGCTGACACCCTTCGATATGGGGGCCGAACCGCATACGTCGGCATAAATTGCATCCACAGTGATATCCATTTCAAACACTTCCAGTTTTCTGTTTTATGTCGTTCAGGATGCTGCCCGCAAAAGACGGACAATCGTTCTGTTTCTAGATAATCAACCGCGCCATCAGTTGGATCGAGCACAACAGAACAAAAGCGTTGAGTGCTCGTTTGAGGTGTTTGGCATCCAGCCGATGGGACAAGGCAGCCCCCAGGAAGCCACCCAGTAAAATCCCGATCACCAGTTCACCGGTGTAACCGAGAAAGTCTCCCGCCGTACCCATCCGTCCAAATAGCGCACCACTGGCTCCGATGATGCCGATCAGCGCAGAGGTCGATATGGCCTGCTTGATTGGCAAGCCGAACAGGCTGATCAGAACCGGTAGGTAGATGAACCCGCCGCCCTGCCCGACCAGACCGCACAACACGCCGAGCACCAGGCCTGTCAGCGGCAATGACAGCGCCGGGTGGTTGCACAACAGGGCGACTGGCTTGCGGAACAGATACGTCACCAATAGCGATAACAATCCCAGCAATCCAAACACGAAGAGAATGAAGTTCTCGCTGAACGCATCGGCATGCACCGATGCGAAAAAATTGGCAATCGCCATCGGCACCGCGAAGTTTCTGATCACTCGCCAATCCGGCTGGAACCGCACACGGTGCAGCGCGAACGAAACAAGCGAGGAGAAAAAACCCTGCGCGGAGGACAGACCGGTCACCACTTCGATCGGCAGTTTCTGACCGGACAGCATCGGGTAGATCAGCACCAACAGAGGCGTCACAATGATGCCTCCACCAATACCGAACAGCCCCGACATGAACCCGGCCATCACCCCCACACCGGTCATGACCGGGTAGAACGTCATGGCGGCCATGTCAGCGAACCTTGATCTTGCCCGCGCCTTGCGTCACGCGCCCGATCACCATCAAGTCGGGGCACAGCGCCTGCCAGGCCTCACGGTTATCCGCCAGGCACGCTTCGCTCACGGTGAACAGCAACCCTCCGTTGGTTTGCGGATCGTGTAGCAGAAACTTCTTGGCCAGGGAAAGATCGCTGAGGTATTCGACGTGTTGGGTGTATTTTTTGATATTGGCAAAAACGCCGCTGTCAGCGGAGGTCACCGCCACTGCAAGGGCTTGTGCGTCGTCATAGAACGCCAGCGCGTCGGTGTCGAGCACGACATCCAGCTGCCCCAGCCCCACCATTTCGCTGATGTGGCCGATGAGACCGAACCCGGTGATGTCGGTCAGGCTACTCACCTCGGCACTTGCACTCAGGGTGCGACCGAATTCGTTGTCGCCGGTAATCCGCTCCAATGTCTGTGCAGAAAGGTCCGACTGTTCGAGAATCCCCGCTTTCAGCGCACTTGCAAGAATTCCGACACCTATCGGCCGGGTCATGACCAAGACATCACCCGCCCTGGCGGTGTTGTTCTTCTTCAGACGGTGTTTTTCCACTTCGCCAATAATCGAGAAGCCGTAAAGCGGCTGGCTGTTCTTGATTGTGTGCCCACCCACGATGCTGACATTGAACCTGTTCATCACCGACTGCGCGCCGAGGATCATCTGAGTCACCTGCTCGACCGGTACTTGCTCCGGATCGAACGCCATGATCGAGTTGGCAATCAACGGATAGCCGCCCGAAGCAAAAATATCGCTCACCGCGTTGCTGGCAGCCAACTGGCCGAACACATAGGGATCATTGACGATCGGGGAGAAGTAATCGGTGGTGAACAACAGGTAGTTGTCGCCGTTGTCATAGACCGCGCAATCGTCGGAGGACTCGAATCCCAATACAACTCTGTCATCCGAGACGGTATTGGCGGAGGCTGTTTCCGACAGGATTTTGGTTAATACACTAGATGGGATCTTGCATCCGCATCCACCACTCTCAGACTTATCCATAATCTGGCAAAACGTCGACATCACTCTTCCTTTGAATCCATTTTCCACTTTAAAAACAGAGCCTTGGCCCCGTCACCACCTGTTACATCATGTTTCAGGCAGGGGCAAAATCGCACACTCTCATTACGAAAATGTGACAGTTAAAATGGATTCCGATGTCTGAGCGGTGACTGCTGGGGCGCATTCTGATTTCAGCCATGCGCCCCATTTTTATGACCGACTCACGCGGCCCGCTGTCCTCCCGCCACCGCCGCCGAAGCTGCCAGCATCGCGCGAAGCAACACCGCACACCCGGCCGCCAGATCGTCCGGCGCGGCGTTTTCGATTTCGTTGTGGCTGATGCCGCCTTCGCACGGCACGAAGATCATCCCGGCCGGGCCCAGTTCGGCGAGGAAAATCGCGTCGTGGCCGGCTCCGCTGACGATGTCCATGTGCGACAGGCCCAGCCCCTTGGCGGCGCCGCGCACGGCTTCGACGCAGCCCTTTTCGAAGTAAAGCGGCGGGAAGTCGGCGGTCGGGGTCAACTCGTAGGTCAGGCCGTGTTCTTCGCAGGTCGCTTCGATGACTTGCTTGACCTCGGCGATCATCGAGTCGAGGCGCGCCGGTTCCAGGTGCCGGAAGTCGAGGGTCATGCGCACTTCGCCAGGAATGACGTTGCGCGAACCGGGATAGGCTTGCAGGCAACCGACCGTGCCGCAGGCGTGGGGTTGATGACCGAGCGCTGCACGATTGACTGCACCGACAATCACCGAGGCGCCGACCAGGGCGTCCTTGCGCAGGTGCATCGGGGTCGGGCCGGCGTGGGCTTCGACGCCGCGCAGTTTCAGGTCGAACCACTTCTGCCCCAGCGCGCCGAGTACCACACCAATGGTCTTCTGCTCGTCTTCCAGAATCGGGCCTTGTTCGATGTGCGCTTCGAAATAGGCGCCGACCTTGTGCCCGCTGACCTTGCGCGGCCCGGCGTAGCCGATGGCGTTCAGTGCTTCGCCGACCGTCACACCATCGGCATCGACCTTGGCCAGGGTTTCTTCAAGGGTGAATTTTTCGGCGAACACGCCGGAGCCCATCATGCACGGGGCGAAGCGCGAGCCTTCTTCGTTGGTCCAGACCACCACTTCCAGCGGCGCCTCGGTTTCCACGCCAAGGTCGTTGAGGGTGCGCAGCACTTCAACGCCGGCGAGCACGCCGAAGCAGCCGTCGAACTTGCCGCCGGTGGGCTGGGTGTCGATGTGGCTGCCGGTCATCACCGGTGGCAGGTTCGGGTTGCGACCGGGGCGGCGGGCGAAGATGTTGCCGACTTCATCGACCGTGACGCTGCAACCGGCGTCCTTGCACCACTGCACGAACAGGTCGCGGGCCTGGCGGTCGAGGTCGGTCAGGGCCAGGCGACAGACCCCGCCCTTGACGGTGGCGCCGAGCTTGGCCAGCTCCATGAGCGACGCCCACAAGCGGTCGCGGTTGATGTGCTGATGGGTCGATTGCAGAACGTCTACGGCTGCGTTCATGGGGATCTCCTCAGGCAGTTCTTATGGGAATTACAACGGCGATTTGACGGCCACCGGCGTCGCACGCATCGCGCACAACCCGTAATAGATCAACCCGCCCAGTGCCGAACCGGTGAACCAGCCGTAGCTGTAGAACCAGCTGAACGCGCTGCTGCCCAGCGACAGCAGGGTCAGCACCACCGGCACGCCGAACGCGATGAATCCGGCCCGGTTCCACGCCGGGTAGACGTCGTCGCGGTACAGGCCGGCCAGGTCCAGTTGCTGTTTCTTGATCAAGAAATAGTCCACCACCATGATCCCGGCGATCGGCCCGAGCAGGCTGGAATAGCCCAGCAGCCAGTTCGAATACACGGTTTCCAGACTGAGGTCGGAGACGATCCAGCCGAGTTTTTTCAGCAGCTCATGACCCATCAAGGCCAAGCCGACAAATCCAGTGAGGATCACTGCCTTGGTACGGTTGATGACCTTGGGCGCGATGTTCTGGAAGTCGTTGGTTGGCGAAACGATGTTGGCGGCGGTATTGGTCGACAGCGTGGCGATAATGATCAGCGCCATGGCCACCGCGACCCATACCGGGCTCTGGATGTGACCGATCAAAGTGACCGGATCGGAAACGCTGACACCCACCAGTTTCACCGACGCGGCGGTCATCACCACGCCCAGCGCGGCAAACAGGAACATGGTCAGCGGCAGGCCGAAAATCTGCCCGAGGATCTGATCCTTCTGGCTGCGGGCATAACGGCTGAAGTCGGGAATGTTCAGCGACAGAGTGGCCCAGAAACCGACCATCGCCGTCAGCCCGGCGGCGAAGTAACTGACCACGCTCGCGCCTTCGGGACGCTTCGGCGGAATCGCCAGCAATTCAGTCATCGACACATTAGGCATGGCCCACACCAGCAGCCCGATGCCGACCGCCACCAGCAACGGCGCCGACAGGGTTTCCAGCCATTTGATCGACTCGGCGCCACGGATCACCACCCACAGGTTCAGCGCCCAGAAGATCATGAAACCGATCACCTCGCCCGTCCCGCCAAGGGATTTCCAGCCCTCGAACACCGAGCCGAGAAACAGGTGAATCGCCAGCCCGCCGAACATGGTCTGGATGCCGAACCAGCCGCACGCCACCAGCGCGCGGATCAGGCACGGCACGTTGGAGCCGAGAATCCCGAACGACGAGCGCAGCAGCACCGGAAACGGAATCCCGTACTTGGTGCCGGGAAACGCGTTGAGCGTGAGAGGAATCAGGACGATGACGTTGGCAAACAGAATCGCGAGCAGCGCCTCACCGACGGTCAAACCGAAATACGCGGTGAGCACGCCGCCCAGGGTGTAAGTCGGCACGCAGATCGACATGCCGACCCACAGCGCGGTGATGTGCCACTTGTTCCAGGTTCGTTCGCGCACCTTGGTCGGTGCCATGTCGTGGTTGTAACGGGGACTGTCGAGGACGTCGCTGCCGGCTTCGAGTTCGAACAAGCCGTCGCGCTCGGTCACTTGCGATCTGTTCTGTTGCATGGCCGCTCCACTGTTCTTCTGATTATTTTTTTGCTCATCAGGCGGCTGCACACGCAGGTGCGAGCCGGACGATGGCCGGAGGAACTGACAACTTTCATGCACCGGCCACGGTGTCAGCGGCGGCATCAATAAACGTGCCGGGTGCCCCGCTTTCGCATCGGGCCGTGCGTTTGGCTTCTTGTAACTGACTGATGTCTATCAGTTTTAATTATTCACCTTTCAAGCCCGCGGATACTTGACTGAACACTCAGGCTAACCGCCAGGCAAGTTGTCCGAACTGTCAGGACTCAATCTGGTGCACTGCACTTTTTTTCATCGTGGGCGATCAGCCTCAGCTCAACTTCAAGCGGCTGATTTCACATAGGAAATCTTGCTCATATTTCCAACCTGTCAAGTGCGTCAAAATGGTGAAGTGCCTCACCATTTTGGTGATTTTGTATTTTTATCGTTATTTTTCAAACACTTAAAACAGTCATAAGCTTATAAAAAATAATCTTGATCAATTGCAGAACTGCGACTAGCGTCTATTCCTGACAGCACTGACAAGATTACGCATTCGGCGCTGCAAACAATAAAACACTAGAACCGGCACAAGTCGGTCATGCCTGCGAGGAACTCGGAATGTCTCTGTTGATCCGTGGCGCCACCGTTGTTACCCATGATGAAAGTTACCGCGCCGATGTCTATTGCGCTGACGGCGTGATCAAAGCCATTGGTGAAAACCTCGATATTCCCGCCGGCGCCGACGTGCTCGACGGCAGCGGCCAGTACCTGATGCCCGGCGGCATCGATCCGCACACCCACATGCAACTGCCCTTCATGGGCACCGTGGCCAGCGAAGACTTCTACAGTGGTACCGCCGCAGGTCTGGCCGGCGGCACCACCTCGATCATCGATTTCGTGATTCCCAATCCGCAGCAGTCGCTGCTTGAAGCCTTTCACCAGTGGCGTGGCTGGGCGGAAAAATCCGCTTCCGACTACGGCTTCCACGTCGCGATCACCTGGTGGAGCGAGCAGGTGCGTGAGGAAATGGCCGAGCTGGTCAGTCATCACGGGATCAACAGCTTCAAGCATTTCATGGCCTACAAGAACGCCATCATGGCTGCCGACGACACGCTGGTGGCGAGTTTCGAACGCTGCCTGGAACTTGGCGCGGTGCCGACCGTGCACGCGGAAAACGGCGAGCTGGTCTATCACCTGCAACGCAAGTTGATGGCCCAGGGCATCACCGGTCCGGAAGCGCATCCGCTGTCGCGGCCCTCGCAGGTCGAAGGCGAAGCCGCGAGCCGGGCGATCCGTATCGCTGAAACCATCGGCACGCCGCTGTACCTGGTACACGTATCGACCAGGGAAGCCCTCGACGAAATCACTTACGCCCGCAGCAAGGGTCAACCGGTCTACGGCGAAGTGCTGGCCGGGCATCTGCTGCTGGACGACAGCGTCTACCAGCACCCTGACTGGCAAACCGCTGCCGGTTACGTGATGAGCCCGCCGTTCCGTCCGCGCGGGCATCAGGAGGCGCTGTGGCATGGCTTGCAGAGCGGCAATCTGCACACCACCGCCACCGACCACTGCTGCTTCTGCGCCGAGCAGAAAGCGGCCGGGCGAGACGATTTCAGCAAGATCCCCAACGGCACCGCCGGCATCGAAGACCGCATGGCGGTGTTGTGGGATGAAGGTGTGAACACCGGACGGTTGTCGATGCAGGACTTCGTCGCCCTCACCTCCACCCACACCGCGAAGATCTTCAATCTCTACCCGCGCAAGGGCGCGATCCGCGTCGGCGCCGATGCCGACCTGGTGCTGTGGGACCCGCAAGGCACCCGCACCATCTCCGCCAAGACCCACCATCAGCAGGTGGACTTCAACATCTTCGAAGGCAAGACCGTGACCGGCGTACCGAGCCATACCGTCAGCCAGGGCCGAGTGGTCTGGGCCGACGGCGACCTGCGCGCCGAGCGTGGGGCGGGCCGCTATATCGAACGGCCGGCGTATCCGGCGGTGTTTGATTTGCTGAGCAAGCGGGCCGAGTTGCATAAGCCAGTTGCGGTTAAACGCTGAAATTCAGGCCTTCGGCCTTCGCGAGCAAGCCCGCTCCCACATTTGAAATGCGTACTCCTGTGGGAGCGGGCTTGCTCGCGAAGGGGGCCGCACAGACAACACAAAAAACCACTGCCCGACAGAGGCAGAAAACCTCAAATAACCGTGAGGCAAAAAACCGTGATCGAGACCCTGAACCATCTCCCGCACCCGCACGAAAGTGCGGCCGCCCTCGCCGGCCATTTCACCGATCTGGCGCCGCCGCTCAACGACCGTCAGGCGCACCTGGAAGCCTCGCGCTGCCTGTATTGCTACGACGCACCTTGCGTGAATGCGTGCCCGAGCGAGATCGACATTCCGTCCTTCATCCGCAATATCCATCAGGACAACGTCCCCGGTGCAGCGCAGAAAATCCTCTCGGCGAACATCCTCGGCGGCAGTTGCGCCCGGGTCTGTCCGACCGAGATCCTCTGCCAGCAAGCCTGCGTGCGCAACAACGCCAATGAATGCGCACCGGTGCTGATCGGCCTGCTGCAACGCTACGCCGTGGACAACGCGAACTTCACTGAACATCCGTTCCAGCGTGCCGCCGCCACCGGCAAACGCATCGCCGTGGTCGGTGCCGGCCCGGCGGGTCTGTCCTGTGCCCATCGCAGCGCCATGCACGGGCATGACGTGGTGATTTTCGAAGCGAGGGAGAAGGCTGGCGGGCTCAACGAATACGGGATCGCCAAATACAAACTGGTGGACGACTACGCGCAGAAGGAACTGGATTTCCTCCTGCAAATCGGCGGCATCGAAATCCGTCACGGACAGAAACTCGGTGAGAACCTGACCCTCAGCGAATTGCATCAACAGTTCGACGCGGTGTTCCTCGGTCTCGGCCTCAATGCGAGCAAACAACTGGGTCTGGCTCACGAAGACGCCCCCGGCCTGCTCGCCGCCACCGACTACATCCGCGAACTGCGCCAGGCCGATGACCTGTCGCAACTGCCGCTGGCCGAACACTGCATCGTCCTCGGCGCTGGCAACACCGCCATCGACATGGCCGTGCAAATGGCCCGCCTCGGCGCCCGCGACGTCAACCTGGTCTATCGCCGTGGCGCGGCGGACATGGGCGCCACCGGCCATGAACAGGACATCGCCAAGGCCAATCAGGTGCGGTTGCTGACCTGGGCGCAACCGGACGAAGTGCTGCTCGACGCTCAGGGCAAGGTGCGCGGCATGCGCTTCGCCCGTACCCATCTGGTGGAAGGTCGTCTGCAAACCACTGGCGAGACCTTCGAACTGGCCGCCGATGCGATCTTCAAGGCCATCGGCCAGGCCTTCGACGGCAGCGCCCTCGCCGACCCGCTGGCCCGCGAACTCAAGCGTCAGGGCGAACGCATCCAGGTCGATGAAAACCTGCGCACCAGCATCCCCGGCGTGTATGCCGGCGGCGACTGCACCAGCCTCGATCAGGACCTGACCGTGCAAGCGGTGCAACACGGCAAGCGCGCCGCCGAGGCGATCAACGCTCAACTGATGCTCAACGTGGAGGCTGCGTAAATGGCCGATCTCTCGATTGTCTTCGCCGGTATCAAAGCCCCCAACCCGTTCTGGCTGGCCTCCGCGCCGCCGACCGACAAGGCCTACAACGTGGTGCGCGCCTTCGAGGCCGGATGGGGCGGTGTGGTCTGGAAAACCCTGGGTGAGGACCCGGCGGCGGTCAACGTGTCGTCGCGTTATTCGGCGCATTACGGCGCCAACCGCGAAGTGCTGGGCATCAACAACATCGAACTGATCACCGACCGCTCGCTGGAAATCAACCTGCGGGAAATCACTCAGGTGAAGAAGGACTGGCCTGACCGCGCGTTGATCGTGTCGTTGATGGTGCCGTGCGTCGAAGAGTCGTGGAAACACATCCTGCCGCTGGTGGAAGCCACCGGTGCCGACGGCATCGAGCTGAATTTCGGCTGCCCCCACGGCATGCCGGAGCGCGGCATGGGCGCGGCGGTCGGTCAGGTGCCGGAGTACGTCGAGCAGGTCACGCGCTGGTGCAAGACCTACTGCTCGCTGCCGGTGATTGTCAAACTCACCCCGAACATCACCGACATCCGCGTCGCCGCCCGCGCCGCACATCGGGGCGGCGCCGATGCGGTGTCGCTGATCAACACCGTCAACTCGATCACCAGTGTCGACCTCGAACACATGGTCGCCCTGCCCACCGTCGGCAGCAAAAGCACCCACGGCGGTTATTGCGGCTCGGCGGTCAAGCCGATTGCACTGAACATGGTCGCGGAAATCGCCCGTGATCCGCAGACCCAGGGCCTGCCGATCTGCGGCATTGGCGGCATCGGCAGTTGGCGCGATGCGGCGGAGTTCATCGCGTTGGGCAGCGGCGCGGTGCAGGTGTGCACGGCGGCGATGCTGCATGGTTTCCGGATTGTCGATGAGATGAAGGATGGTTTGTCCCGCTGGATGGACAGTCAGGGTTACGCCAGCATCGCCAACTTTTCCGGGCGTGCGGTGGGCAACACCACGGACTGGAAGTACCTGGACATCAACTATCAGGTGATCGCGAAGATCGATCAGCAAGCGTGTATCGGATGCGGGCGTTGCCACATTGCTTGCGAGGACACCTCACACCAGGCGATCAGCAGCCTGAAACAGGCCGATGGCACGCACAAATATGAAGTGATCGATGATGAGTGCGTGGGGTGCAATCTGTGCCAGATCACTTGCCCAGTGGCGGATTGCATCGAGATGGTGCCGATGGAGACAGGGAAGCCGTTCCTGGACTGGAATCATGATCCGAGGAATCCCTACCATGTCAGCCCTTGAGGACAGCGGCGTCTGAGCCGACGCTTTCGCGAGCAGGCTCGCTCCCACCTTTGGAATGCATTTCCCTGTGGGAGCGAGCCTGCTCGCGAAGAGGCCAGCCCGGCCACCACAAGACTCAGGGCTCCAAACCTATCCCCCGCAAAATCACACTCGTCACCGTCTGCACCGCCCGCTCGAACTGCATGTCCGACAACGGCTGGTGCTCATTCAAAATATTCACCTGATGATCAAAGTCCGCATAGTGCTGGGTCGACGCCCAGATCATGTACAACAAACTCGACGGCTCCACCGGCAAAATCCGCTTGTCTTCCACCCACTGACGGATCTTCGCTTCCTTCATCTTCGCCCAGTCATAGAGGCTCACATCCAGCGCTTCACCCAGCGTCGGCGCGCCGTGGATAATTTCGTTGGCCCAGACTTTCGAGCCGTAGGGCCGGCTGCGCGAGTGGTTCATCTTGGCCCGGATGTAGCTGCTGAGCACCACACGGGGATCATCGAACATCTCGAAGCACAGCGCGTCCTGCTTCCACACTTCCAGCAGGTCGAACAGCACGGCGCTGTACAGCTCGCTCTTGGTTGAAAAGTAGTAATGCAGGTTGGAGCGCGGCAGCTGCACTTCGGCGGCGATGTCAGCCATGGCGGTGCCGCCGAAGCCTTTTTCGGCGAACACTTTTTCCGCCGCCAGAAGGATTTTCTCGACATTGCTGCGGCGGATTTCGATCTTGTGATTGCCCATGAGGGCTCCCTGAAGACAACGTTGTTGAAGACTAGCATCCGCTCTGGGCAAGGGGCGACAGGCGAGAACGATTCTTCACACACTTGGGCTTTTTTCTGGTTTAGGATCGCCCCCCTTCTCCCTGTCAGACGCTGAAGGATCCTGTCGATGAACATTCGCAAGCGCATCGCCGCCGACGACCCGCAACTTGCCGACCTGTGGGAATGTTCGGTCCGCGCCACCCATGATTTTCTTCCGGAAGACGACATTCACCGGTTGTTCCCGCTGGTGCGTGACGCCTACCTGCCCGCGCTGGATGTCTGGGTCTTCGAGAACCCCGACCGTTCCCCGGCAGGTTTCATCGCCACCGATGACGACACCGTGCAAATGCTGTTCATCGACCCGGCCCGGCGTGGCCAAGGTATCGGCCGCCGCTTGCTCGATCATGTCCGCCGCCCTCTGCTGAAGGTCGACGTCAATGAACAGAATCCGCAGGCCCACGGCTTCTACCGGCACTACGGATTCGAAGACATCGGCCGCTCGGCACTCGACGGCGAAGGCCGGCCTTTTCCGGTCATTCACATGCGCCTGAAAGCCCTGTGATCCTCTCTCTATACTCAGCCCGCCATTTCACTGAAAGGAACCTGCCCATGTCGATGAAGCAACTGCTCACTGCCAGCGCCCTGCTGGCCTCGCTGGTCGTCACTTCCCAGGCGTTCGCCCATGCTCACCTGAAAGGCGAAACCCCGGCCGCCGACAGCACCGTCGCCGCGCCTGCGGATTTGCGCCTGGTGTTTTCCGAAGGCGTCGAAGCCGGCTTCACCAAAGTCATCCTGACCCACGACGGCGCGCCGGTGAAGATCAAGCCGCTGACCACCGAAGGCGACAGGAAAACCCTGATCGTCACCCCCGAAGCACCGTTGACCGCTGGCGAATACAAGGTTGAATGGCACGCGGTGTCGGTCGACACGCACAAGAGCGAAGGCGCCTATCAGTTCAAGGTTGGCCAGTAATTCATGAATGACGCGCTGGTGCTGTGCCGGTTCCTGCATTTCATCGTGGTGTTGATGCTGTTCGGGGCCTGGCTGTTCCGGCCCCTGCTGCTCAAGGGTGAAGCGCTGGCGCTGGATCGACACCTGGCGCGGCTGGCTCGTTGGTTGGCGGCGATCGCCCTGGCCAGCGGCGTTGCCTGGGCGTTGCTGATCACCGCGAGCATGGCCGGTTCAGCCGCTGCGGCGTTCGATCCGGACACTGTCGAGCGGGTGTTGGGCCATACGTTTTTTGGCCAGGTGTGGCGCTGGCACCTGCTGATCAATGCACTGTTGCTGGCGCTACTGTTTACACCCTGGCGTTCGAGCCAGCCATTGCGGCTGGGCCTGAGCGCGTTGCTGCTGATGACCCTCGCGCCGGTCGGCCACGGGGCGATGCTCGACGGTTTCAGCGGCCAGATGTTGATCCTCAATCAGGTCATTCACCTGACCTGCGTCGGCGCCTGGCTCGGTGGGTTGTTGATGCTGGTGGCGATTCTGCGCCAGTCCGGCGAAACGGTGCGCTACGTCTTGCAGCGGTTCAGCGGGATCGGCTATGTGTTGGTTGCCGGCCTGCTGATCACCGGATTGATCAACGTGCGTGTCCTCACCGGCCAGTGGTGGCCGACGCCGTTGTTCTCGGGATTCGCCCTGATCCTGTTGATCAAGGCCTTGCTGGTGCTCGGGATGCTGGGGCTGGCGCTGTTCAATCGCTTGCGCATCCGTGATTGCGAACAGCGCGTCGATACCCTCAAGCGCAGCGTGATGCTGGAGTGGCTGCTGGGGATCGGTGCCGTGGCGGCGGTTTCCGTGCTCGGCACCCTGCCGCCAATGATTGCGGTCTGAGGTCAGTGTTTCTGAGTATCACCCTTCGCCGTATCGATGCTGACCACCACCGACATCCCCGGCCGCAAACGCTCGCTCTCCTGCTGATCCGGATCGATGGTGATGCGCACCGGCACACGCTGGGCAATCTTCACGAAGTTGCCGGTGGCATTGTCGGCCTGCAATAACGCGAACTCCGAACCGGTGCCGGGCGAGATGTGCTGAACGTGTCCGGTGAATCTGCGATGGTTCAGCGCATCGACGGTGAAGCTCACCGGTTGCCCGACCCGCACGTTATCCATCTGGGTTTCTTTCATGTTGGCAATCACCCACTTCTGGTCCGGCACCAGCGCCATCAGTTGCGCCCCGGAATTGACGTAGGCACCCAGACGCACGCCGATCTGCCCGAGCTGACCGTCACGCGGGGCAATGATGCGGGTGTTGGACAGGTCGATTCGCGCCAGTTGCACGGCGGCCTCGGCACTGGCCACTGCGGCCTCCAGCGAGCCACGATTGACGATCACGGTTTGCAGATCCTGCCGGGCGATTTCCAGATTGGCCTTGGCCTGGGCCACCGATGCAATGCTTTGCGCGTTGGCGGCCAGCGCCACGTCCATCTCGCGTTTGGACACCGAGCCGTCATTGACCAGCGCCGTGTTGCGGCGCAGGTCCGCCTCGCTTTTGCGCAATTGCGCCTCGCTGTCGGCCACCACCGCCTGACGCAACTTGATGGTCGCCTCGGCGCTGTTGCGCTGCTGCACCACATTGGCCAGCGCAGCCTTCTGCACCGCCAGTTGCGCCAGCGATTGATCGAGACGTTGCTGATAGATGCGGTCATCGAGACGCACCAGCAAATCCCCTTGCTTCACAAACTGGAAATCCTGCACCGGCACTTCAAACACATAGCCACTGAGCTGCGGGCCGATGATCGTCACCTGCCCGCGCACCAGGGCGTTTTCAGTGGTCTCCACCGCGCTGCTGAACGGCGGCAACTGCCAGGCATAGAGCACGATCAGCACACCGACGATGGCGACCCCGGCAAAGCCCAGCGACGAGATGATCCGCACCCGCAACGACCGCGGTTCGGTATTCGGTGATGACGGCGGCGCCACGCCTTCAGGGGTGGCGGCAATGGCATTGGTGGTCGTGGTAGTCGGTTCGGTCATGAAGAAGTGGCACCGCTGGAAGGTACGGAAGGTGTCGGGGCGACGGCTCTTGTGGTGCTGATCAGCCACAGCGCGCGGATGGAAATCCAGATCATGGTCAGGATCGCGATCACCGCGATCAGCATGAACACATCGTTATAGGCCAGTACGTTGGCCTCGCGGGTGGCGGCGTTGGCCAGGCTGCGAATGCCTTGCAGGTTGCGCAGGCTCGGGTCGGCGATCAGTGAGCCGACCGCCGAACCGCCGCTCTGCACACGAGCGGCGACGCGGGGATCGGAAAGCACCAGTTGCTCGACGATGTGGCTGGAATGAAATTTCTCGCGAACGATCTGGAACGTCCCCAGTAACGCCGCACCGATCAGGCCGCCGAGGTTGTTGCAGATCCCGAACAGCACCGAAAAGCTCACCAGATTGCGCGGATTGGTCAGTACGTTGCGGGTGCCGAGGACCATGGTCGGACCGAGGAAAAAAGTGCTGCCGAACGCCAACAGAAACTGGCTGAAATACAGGTTCTCGGGGCGGGTCAGGTTGTTCGAGGAACTGTCGATGATCGAACCGGTGGCCATCAACGCCAGCGAGATGATCAGCGGCATCAGCAGGTGTTTCGGGTCGATGGTCAGCGCACTGGTCAGCAGCCCGGCAACGCTGCCGATCAGCATCACCACATACAGGCTATGAAGCTGTTGGCTGCTCATGTTCAGGTATTGCATAAAGCCCACGGCACCGGTGGATTGCTCCGAGGTGACCATGCGAATCAGGATCACCGCCAGTGCCAGGCGGATCATCACTCCGCTGCCGAGCCAGCGGGTCATCAGCATCGGGTTGCTGCGGTTATGTTCGATGGCCAGTCCCGCGAGAATCAGGGCAATCGACGCGGCCAGGGCGATGCCGATCCAGTCGGCCTCCAGCCACCAGTCGATCCGGCCCAGGGACAACACGGCGCACAGCAAAGCCACGCCACTGGCCAGAATCGCGAAGGTGAGGAAGTCGAGGGGTTCGAAAGTCTTGAACCGGTCACCCGGCGGCAGTTTGAGCATCAATACACAGCCCAGCGACAGCAACGCCATGCCCAATTCGAACAGATACAAGCCGCGCCATTCGGCGATCTGCAGCAAGTCTTCGGAAAACAGTCGCGCCAGTGGCAAGGCCAGTTGCGATGTGCCGAGGCCCAGCACCAGCGCCTTCATCCGCCACTTGGCCGGGAACGCCTGCACCATGTAATACAGGCCCAGCGAGCTCAACGCCGCGCCGACCATGCCGTGGGCCGCACGCACGGCGATGGCCGAGTTCAGGTCATTGACGAACAAATGGCCGAAGGTCACCAGCGCATACAGCACCAGAAACACCTCGGTGAACGCCCGCAGACCGAACTGTTGGCGAAACTTCACCAGCAGCAGGTTCATCGAAACGTTGGTCATCACGTACGCCGCCGGCAACCAGGCCATCTCCGCCGTGGTCGCCCCGAGCGCGCCTTGCAGGTAAGGCAGGTTGGCGACCACCAGCGAATTGCCCAACCCGCCGGTCAACGCCACCAGCAACCCCACCAGCGCATAGGCCAGACGCTTGGGGTTGGAGTGCAGCGGCGTCGAGGGGGATCCGGGCAGACTGGGCTTCTCGTGAGGCTGCCAGTTGCGCGGGGTGTATTGGTTCATTGAATGGCCTTGTACGGTGATGGCTTGAGTTTGCCGCAAAACGGCAGCCAAACACATATCCCTGTGGGTGCTTGCTCACAAGGGTTTGGGGTGGATTCGTAAATTTTGTTTAAAAGTCATCTCGCCCGCAGCGGATTTTTCCCAAGCGTAGCGGATGCCAACCTTGCCGCACTTCTCAACCTGCAAGGTGCCCGTTATGACCACGCCCCGCTGGCAACGCTCCCCGCGTCTGCTGAAAAATCTACTGGCAGCCGCCCTGTTGCTGCCCACCCTCGCCTTCGCCCAGGAACGCCCGTGGCCGGATGGCTCGCAACTGGTGATTTCGGTGTCGATGCAATTCGAAACCGGCGGCCAGCCCGAGGGCGCAGAAAGTCCGTTCTCCGGCACACCGCTGCCCAAAGGCTACCCGGATCTGCCGGCGCAGACCTGGTTCGATTACGGCTACAAGGAAGGTCTGTGGCGCATGCTCGATCTGTGGGATCGCACCGGCATCAAGATCACCTCCCACGTGGTCGGCGAAGCGGCGCTCAAGCACCCGGAACTGGCCAAGGCAATTGCCGAACGCGGTCATGAACTGGCGGCCCACGGCATGCGCTGGGCCGACTCGTACAACATGAACTACGCCCAGGAAAAACAGTTCATCGGTGACGGCGTCGCCGCGGTAGAGAAAATCACCGGCCAACGCTCGGTGGGCTACAACGCCAACTGGCTGCGCCGTAGTCCCAACACGTTGAAGGTGCTGCAGGACCTGAATTTCACCTACCACATCGATGACGTCAGCCGCGACGAACCCTTCGTGACCATGGTCCGCGGGCGCAAATTCGCCGTGGTGCCCTACACCCTGCGCAACAACGACATCGTGCTGATCGAAGGCCGGCATTTCTCCGCCGAGCAGTTCTATCAGCAGCTGGTGCTGGAGTTCGATCGACTCTATGCAGAAGGCGCAAGCAAGCGGCGGATGATGTCGGTGAGTCTGCACGACCGCATCGGCGGCACGCCGGCAATGGTCGAGGCCATGGAGCGCTTCATCCGCTATGCGCAATCACATCCGAAGGTGACGTTCATGCGCAAGGATCAGATCGCCCAGGTGGTGCTGACCGAGAAAAACCCGCTGATCGACAACACCGAGGCAGCGTACAACCAGTGATAAAAAATCGCAGCCAAGGCTGCGATTTTCTCTTTAACGACTCAGGCCCGCAGCAGCATGTACACGGCGACCACCAGGCACACACTGGCAAATCCCACCTGCAACGTCCGCGCCGGCACCCGCGCACAGAGTTTTCGGCCGACGATCATGCCGATGATGCTGGCCACGATGAACGCCATGCCCAGGTGATCGATCCGCACCCCGGCATGAAATGCACCGATCACGCCGATGGCGGAAATCAGGCTGATGACCATCAACGACGTGGCGACGATGCCGCGCATCTGCACATCAGTCAGTTGCTTGAACGCCGGCACGATCAGGAACCCGCCACCGACGCCGAGCAGTCCGGACACCACACCGGTCACCGCACCCAGCGCTGCGAGGGTTGCGGTGCATTTGGCGGTCCAGTCAAAACGGCCGGTCTGTTCATTGAGCATGCAGTTCTTCTGCCCCCAACTGGCGTGGCCATGATCGCTCGGCCCCTCTTGCTGGCGTTCGCGACGCAGCATGCGCCAGGCCACCATGACCATCAGCAGGCTGAAGAGGATCATCAGGACCTTCTCCGGCAACTGGTGCGCGAGGTAGATGCCCAGTGGCGAAAACACGGCGCCTAGCGCAGCGATCAACAGCGCCGCGCGGTAGCGCACCAGCCCATGGCGCAGACCATCGATGGCCCCGACTGCCGCCGCACTGCCCACGGCGAACAGCGCCACCGGCGCTGCCTGCGTCATCGTCCAGCCCAGACCGAGCACCAGCGCCGGTACCGCGAGAATCCCGCCACCCGCCCCGGTCAGCCCGAGGATCAATCCCATCACCACGCCAAACAGACTTGCCAGCAACATAGGGAGTACTCAGTCGACTTTGGACACACCGGTCAGCCACTCGCGGCCCTTGAGCATGCCGTTCCAGTAGAACCACGGCAGCAGGGACGCCTTCAGCCACCACGCGGAACGCCGTGGCACGGTCGGGTCGAGGGGGAAGGTCGGCAGCAATTTACCGCCGTAGCCGAACTCGGCGAGGATCACCTTGCCCTTCTCCACCGTCAGCGGGCAGGAACCGTAGCCGTCATACTTCAGCGGCAACGCCAGAGACTTGCGCTGGGCCAGCAGGTTCTCGGCGACCACCACGACCTGCTTGCGCACGGCGGCAGCGGTCTTCGCGTTGGTGGTGTTGCAGATATCGCCGAGTGCGAACACCTGCGGGTAACGCGGATGTTGCAGGCTGTGCGGGTTGACCTCACACCAGCCGGCGGCGTCGGCCAGCGGACTTTGTGCGATGAAGTCAGGGGAGACCTGTGGCGGTACGACGTGCAGCAGATCGAAGGTCTTGGCTACCTGAGTGACGTTGCCATCGGCATCCTTGACTTCGAACCACGCGGTTTTTGCCGGCCCGTCGACCTTGACCAGATTGGCGTTGAACGCGAGACGGGCGTTGTATTTTTCGATGTACTTCATCAGCGGGGGCACGAACGTCGCCACGCCGAACAACGCCGCGCCGGCCAGGTTGAATTCAACCTCGACCTTGTTCAATACGCCTGTTTTGAGCCAGTGATCGCAGGACAGGTACAGCGCCTTCTGCGGAGCGCCGGCGCATTTGATCGGCATCGCCGGCTGGGTGAACAGCGCTTTGCCGCCGCGCAGTTTCTGCACCTGATCCCAGGTGTATTGCGCATGCTGATAGCTGTAGTTGGAGGTAACGCCGTGCTGGCCGAGGCTTTCCTGCAGGCCTTCGATCTTCTCCCACGCCAGGCGCAGACCGGGACAGACGATCAGGTTCTGGTAGCTGACGGTACGTTGATCGTTGAGGGTGAGTTGGCGCTGGTCGGGATCGATGCCGGTCACGGCTGCCTGAATCCAGGTAGCCTGACGCGGCATCACCCTGTTCATCGGTCTGGCGGTGTCCCTGACATCGTAGGCCCCACCGCCGACCAGCGTCCACGCCGGCTGGTAGTAATGCTGGGCACTCGGCTCGATCACCGTGATGTTCAGGCCGGGATCGCGCTTGAGCAGGCTCGCGACAAAACCGATGCCGGCAGTGCCGCCGCCGATGACCACGATGTCCGCACTGATGGATGGGCCCCAGTGTTGATCGTTCATTGCTTGTTCCTTATTGCTGCACGCAAGGATAGCCGGGTCTATTGCGCCCAGCTTTTGAGCACGGCTCCGCAGTAGAGTCCGGACAGTGTTTTCATTACCTGGATCACTTCGTGACTGGCCAGACCGTAGAAAATGTACTTGCCTTCACGACGGGTCGCGACCAGCCCTTCATCGCGCAGGATGCCCAATTGCTGGGACAGGGTCGGCTGGCGCACACCGGTCATTTTTTCCAGTTCGCCGACATTGCGTTCGCCCTGGGTCAACTGGCACAGGATCAGCAGCCGATCCTCATTGGCCAGGGCCTTGAGCAGCGAACAGGCCTTGGAGGCCGAGGCCCGCAGTTGGGCGACTTCACATTCGGTCAGACTGGATTGCATTTGCAGGATGCCTTCAACGTCACTTAAGCTGCGGACATTATGTGTTTACATAAAGTGTTGCAACCCTGACTTTCCACCTATTTGCACAGGACCCTGTCCATGCCCGCGATGATTGAAGCGTTCCTCGACCCCGCCTCCTCGACCTACAGCTACGTGGTCTACGAGGCCGATGGCGGACAGTGCGCAATCGTCGATTCCGTGCTTGATTACGATGGTGCCGCGGGCCGTACCTGTACGGCTCAGGCAGACAAAATCATTGCCTTCGTACGAGCCCACAATCTGCAGGTGCAGTGGTTGCTGGAAACCCACGCCCACGCCGATCACCTCTCCGCCGCGCCCTATCTGCGTCGTGAATTGGGCGGCAAGATCGCGATTGGTGAATCGATCAGCAAGGTGCAGAACGTGTTCAAGGCTCTGTTCAACCTTGAGCCGGAATTTTGCGTCGACGGCTCACAGTTCGATCACCTGTTCACACCGAACGAGTCGTTCAGGATCGGCAACCTCAAGGCGACCGCCCTGCACGTTCCCGGCCACACCCCGGCAGACATGGCCTACCTGATCGACGGCGAGCAGATCCTGGTCGGTGACACGTTGTTCATGCCCGACGTCGGTACCGCCCGCTGCGACTTCCCCGGCGGCAATGCCCATCAACTGTTCCATTCGATCCACAAACTGCTGGCCTTCCCCGCCAGCGTGAAGCTCTACGTCTGCCACGATTATCCGCCGCAAGGTCGCGCCTCGCAGTGCCAGACCACCGTCGGCGAACAGCGCAAAAGCAATATCCATGTGCATGATGGCGTCGACGAAGCCGCGTTCGTCGATATGCGTACCAGACGTGACGCGGGGTTGGGAATGCCGACCCTGTTGCTGCCGGCGATCCAGGTCAACGTGCGGGCGGGTAATCTGCCGCCAGCGGAAGGCAATGGCGTGACGTACCTGAAGATTCCGATCAATGCGTTATAGGAAAAAGCTGCACAGGGCGTGATGGAGGAAGCTTTTCCCACATAACGCGTCGATAGCGATGAACTGGTTTAATTCCGGCCAGCAGGCAGACTTCATTGGGCAATCAACCAATGGAGTTTTTGAAAATATGGATATTCGCCGCAACCATCGGGATCTGTCCCGGGATGAAAAATCCGCCTTCATCGAAGCGATCCTCAAGCTGAAAAACAACGTCGACAGCGTACTGCGCCCCGGTCAGCAGAGTCGTTACGATGACTTCGTCCAGATCCACAAGAACTCGATGGGACGGGGCAACCCGCTGGACCCCAATCCGCATGGCAGTCCCCTGTTCTTTCCCTGGCACCGGATTCTGATTCGCCAGTTCGAGCTGGCCCTGCAAGCCGCTGCCAATGATCCGGGCATCACCCTGCCCTACTGGAACTGGCAACTCGGGGGGGCCGACAACCCCTTCACCTCCGATTTCATGGGGGGAAATGGCGACAACACGCTGGGGCAGCGCGTCACCGCCGGCCCGTTTTCCCGGGAGCACTCTCAATTTGAAGTGGCGGTATGGGACGAGGCACCGGGAAACACGGGCCTGCTTCGAAACCTGGGCGCAGAAGGCGCACTGCCTTCGGCAGAGGCCGTCATTTCTGCCCTTAACAGGACGCCCTACTGGCTGGAGCCCGACGGTTGGGAAAACGTTGCAGAAAGAGAGCTGCACAATCCGGTTCATGCATGGGTCGGTGGCAACATGCTACACGCGGCGTCCCCGAACGACCCGGTCTTCTTCCTGCATCACTGCTACATGGATCTGTTGTGGGAACGCTGGAAGCATCAACATCCGCGCCTCCCGGCATTCACGTCCAGGGAAGGCGATCCCGATGCCATGAATGAAACAGCACTGGTTTTCCACCCGGAGAATGAACCCGCCCCCTGGGCACAAACATTCACGGTTGGGCAGGCGATCCATACGACGGAGCTGAATTATCGATATGACTACCTGTAATCCACTCAGCGATCAGCTGCCGAGGGTCAAACCGTTCGCCGGCAACGGCAAAGCGGTCTTGTAGCGCACCTGCTTGAGTGCAAAGCTTGACCGTATGTTCGCCACGCCCGGTACCTTGGTCAGAAAGTCCATCATGAAGCGCTCGAGCGACTGAATGGTCGGCACCAGCACCCGAATCAGATAATCCGGGTCGCCGGCCATCAGGTAGCACTCCATAACTTCCGGGCGGTCGGATATCGCCTCTTCGAAATGCTGCAAAGCTTCCTCCACCTGCTTCTCCAGGCTGACGTGAATGAACACGTTCACGTGCAGCCCGAGCAGGTCGGCATCGAGCAGGGTCACCTGCTCACGGATCAGCCCCAGTTCTTCCATCGCCTTGACCCGGTTGAAGCACGGCGTCGGCGACAGATTGACCGAACGGGCCAGATCGGCGTTGGTGATGCGCGCATTCTCCTGAAGGCTGTTGAGAATGCCGATGTCGGTACGGTCCAGTTTGCGCATGAGACAAAACCACCTGTTTTTTATGTTTATGCAGAATTTCTATCTGCAAATGATCTCCAGCGCAACGAAACAGAGAGAAATATTCTTCTTGCCCGGGCCTATGATTGTTGTAGGACAAGATTTCTTTTATCGAAGAATGACTGCCAGCTCACTACAAGAAATTCACAAGATCGAGCGTAGAAGCCATGACCCAAGCGTATGAACCGCTGCGTCTGCACGTCCCTGAACCCTCGGGCCGCCCAGGCTGCAAAACCGACTTCTCCTACCTGCATCTGACCGATGCCGGCACGGTGCGCAAACCTTCCATCGACGTTGAACCGGCCGACACCGCCGACCTGGCTCGTGGCCTGATCCGCGTGCTCGACGACCAGGGCAACGCCCTCGGCCCATGGGCCGAAAACGTGCCGGTCGAGATCCTGCGCAAAGGCATGCGCGCCATGCTCAAGACCCGGATCTACGACAACCGCATGGTGGTCGCCCAGCGTCAGAAAAAAATGTCGTTCTACATGCAGAGCCTCGGCGAAGAAGCCATCGGCAGCGCCCAGGCCCTGGCCTTGAACATCGACGACATGTGCTTCCCGACCTACCGCCAGCAAAGCATTCTGATGGCTCGCGACGTGCCATTGGTCGACCTGATCTGCCAACTGCTGTCCAACGAGCGCGACCCGCTCAAGGGTCGTCAGCTGCCGATCATGTACTCGGTCAAGGACGCCGGTTTCTTCACCATTTCCGGCAACCTCGCCACTCAATTCATTCAAGGCGTGGGCTGGGGCATGGCTTCGGCGATCAAGGGCGACACCAAAATCGCCTCGGCCTGGATCGGCGACGGCGCCACCGCCGAATCGGACTTCCACACCGCCCTCACCTTCGCCCACGTTTACCGTGCGCCGGTTATCCTCAACGTGGTCAATAACCAGTGGGCAATCTCGACCTTCCAGGCCATCGCCGGTGGTGAAGCCACCACCTTCGCCGGACGCGGCGTCGGTTGCGGCATCGCCTCTCTACGGGTTGACGGCAACGACTTCTACGCGGTCTACGCCGCTTCCGCCTGGGCCGCCGAACGCGCCCGCCGCAACCTCGGCCCAACCATGATCGAATGGGTCACCTACCGCGCCGGCCCGCACTCGACCTCCGACGATCCGTCCAAATACCGTCCTGCCGACGACTGGAGCCACTTCCCGCTGGGCGACCCGATTGCCCGCCTGAAACAGCACCTGATCAAGGTCGGCCACTGGTCGGAAGAAGAGCACGCCGCCGTCAGCGCCGAGCTCGAAGCCGAAGTGATCGCTGCACAGAAAGAGGCCGAACAGTACGGCACCCTCGCCGGCGGCCAGATTCCAAGCGCCGCGACCATGTTCGAAGACGTCTACAAAGAGATGCCGGAGCACTTGAAGCGCCAGCGTCAGCAGTTGGGGATCTGACATGAACGATCACAACAACAATATTCAGTTGGAAACCGCCATGACCACGACCACCATGACCATGATCCAGGCCCTGCGCTCGGCCATGGATGTGATGCTTGAGCGTGACGACAACGTGGTGGTGTTCGGCCAGGACGTCGGCTACTTCGGCGGCGTGTTCCGTTGCACCGAAGGCCTGCAGGCCAAGTACGGCACCTCGCGGGTGTTCGACGCGCCGATCTCCGAAAGCGGCATCGTCGGTGTCGCCGTGGGCATGGGCGCTTATGGCTTGCGACCTGTCGCTGAAATCCAGTTCGCCGACTACGTCTACCCGGCGTCCGACCAGATCATTTCCGAAGCCGCCCGCCTGCGTTATCGCTCGGCCGGCGAGTTCACTGCGCCGATGACCCTGCGCATGCCCTGCGGCGGCGGCATCTACGGCGGCCAGACCCACAGCCAGAGCATCGAGGCGATGTTCACTCAGGTCTGCGGCCTGCGCACCGTCATGCCGTCCAACCCGTATGACGCCAAAGGCCTGCTGATCGCCTCCATCGAAAACGATGACCCGGTGATCTTCCTCGAGCCGAAACGCCTGTATAACGGTCCGTTCGACGGCCACCACGACCGCCCGGTAACCCCGTGGTCGAAACACCCGGCCGCGCAAGTGCCGGACGGTTACTACACCGTGCCGCTTGACGTTGCCGCGATCACCCGTCCGGGCAAGGACGTGACCGTCCTGACCTACGGCACCACCGTGTACGTGTCGCAAGTCGCCGCCGAAGAATCCGGCGTGGATGCCGAAGTCATCGACCTGCGCAGCCTGTGGCCGCTGGACCTGGAAACCATCGTCAAATCCGTTAAGAAAACCGGCCGTTGCGTCGTGGTACATGAAGCCACCCGCACCTGCGGTTTCGGCGCCGAGCTGGTGTCGCTGGTGCAAGAGCATTGCTTCCACCACCTGGAAGCGCCGATCGAACGCGTCACCGGTTGGGACACCCCCTACCCGCACGCGCAGGAGTGGGCGTATTTCCCTGGGCCGTCCCGAGTGGGCGCGGCGCTGAAACGGGTCATGGAGGTCTGAATGGGCACGCACGTTATCAAGATGCCGGACATCGGCGAAGGCATCGCAGAAGTTGAACTGTCGCAATGGCACGTCAAGGTCGGCGATCTGGTGGTTGAAGATCAGGTGCTGGCCGACGTGATGACCGACAAGGCGATGGTGGATATCCCGTCGCCAGTACACGGCAAGGTGATTGCGCTGGGCGGTCAGCCGGGTGAAGTGATGGCGGTCGGCAGTGTGCTGATCAGCATCGAGGTTGAAGGTGCGGGCAATCTGAAGGAGTCCGACAAGCCAGCTCCCGCTGCGGCGAAGGAAACACCTGTCGCACCGAAAGTTGAAGCTGTCGTTGAAAGCAAACCCGCCGCGCCACGTACGGCTGCGGTTTGCCAGGGCCCGATGGTTGCCCGTGAAGCCAATGAACGCCCGCTGGCCTCGCCCGCCGTGCGCAAACATGCGCTGGATCTGGGCATTCAATTGCGTCTGGTGCGCGGTTCCGGTCCAGCCGGTCGTGTATTGCACGAAGACCTCGAGGCTTATCTGGCTCAAGGTCAGTCGAACGCTTCCGCGCCGGTCGCCGCCGCGTACGCCCAGCGTAACGATGAAGAACAGATTCAGGTTATCGGCATGCGCCGCAAGATTGCTCAGCGCATGCAGGACGCGACTCAGCGCGCTGCACACTTCAGTTATGTCGAGGAAATCGATGTCACCGCGATTGAAGAACTGCGCGCCCATCTGAACGAAAAACACGGCGCCAGCCGTGGCAAGTTGACCCTGCTGCCGTTCCTCGTGCGCGCCTTGGTCGTCGCCCTGCGCGACTTCCCGCAAATGAACGCCCGTTACGACGACGAAGCCCAGGTCATCACCCGCCTCGGCGCGGTGCATGTCGGCGTCGCCACCCAAAGCGATGTCGGCCTGATGGTACCGGTGGTGCGTCATGCCGAAGCGCGCAGCCTGTGGGACAGCGCGGCGGAAATCGCCCGTCTGGCCACTGCAGCCCGCAATGGCAAGGCCAGCCGCGATGAGCTGTCCGGTTCGACCATCACCCTGACCAGCCTCGGCGCCCTTGGCGGCATCGTCAGCACCCCGGTGCTGAATCTGCCGGAAGTGGCCATCGTCGGCGTCAACAAAATCGTCGAACGGCCGATGGTCGTCAAAGGCCAGGTGGTGATCCGCAAGATGATGAACCTCTCCAGCTCCTTCGATCACCGCGTGCTCGACGGCATGGACGCGGCGCTCTTCATCCAGGCCATTCGTGGCCTGCTCGAACAACCCGCGACCCTGTTTGTGGAGTGATGGCATGCAATCTTTGAACACCACGCTGCTGATCATCGGCGGCGGTCCTGGCGGTTACGTGACGGCCATTCGGGCCGGACAACTGGGCATTTCGACCATTCTGGTCGAGGGCGAATCGCTGGGCGGCACCTGCCTGAACATCGGCTGCATTCCGTCGAAAGCGCTGATTCATGTGGCCGAACAGTTTCACCAGACTCAACACCACAACCAGCATTCGGCACTGGGCATCAGCGTTTCGGCGCCGACCCTCGACATCACCAAAAGCGTCGAATGGAAGGACGGCATCGTCGATCGCCTGACCACCGGCGTCGCCGCGTTGCTGAAGAAGCACAAGGTTCAGGTCATCAACGGCTGGGCCAAAGTCATCGACGGCAAGACCGTGGAAGTCGGCGATACCCGCATCCAGTGCGAGCATCTGGTGCTGGCCACCGGCTCGAAAAGCGTCAACCTGCCGATCCTGCCGATTGGCGGGCCAATCATCTCGTCCACCGAAGCGCTGGCACCGAAGTCGGTACCGAAACGTTTGATCGTGGTCGGCGGTGGTTACATCGGCCTGGAGCTGGGCATTGCCTATCGCAAGCTCGGCGCCGAGGTCAGTGTGGTCGAGGCGCAGGATCGGATTCTGCCGGCCTACGACGCCGAACTGACCCAACCGGTGCACGACGCGCTGAAGCAACTGGGCGTGAAGCTGTACCTCAAGCACAGCGTGCTGGGCTTTGACGGTACGTTGCAGGTGCGCGATCCGAACGGCGACACCCTGAACCTGGAAACCGATCAGGTGCTGGTGGCCGTCGGTCGCAAACCCAATACCCAGGGCTGGAACCTCGAAGCGCTGAACCTGGACATGAATGGTTCGGCAATCAAGATCGACAGCCGCTGCCAGACCAGCATGCACAACGTCTACGCCATCGGCGACCTGAGCGGCGAACCGATGCTGGCCCACCGCGCCATGGCTCAGGGCGAGATGGTCGCCGAGCTGATCAGCGGCAAACGCCGCGAATTCAACCCGACCGCCATCGCTGCCGTGTGCTTCACCGACCCGGAACTGGTCGTGGTCGGCAAGACGCCGGATGAAGCCAAGGCAGCGGGACTGGACTGCATCGTGTCGAACTTCCCGTTCGCGGCCAACGGCCGGGCGATGACCCTGGAATCGAAAACCGGTTTCGTGCGAGTGGTCGCCCGTCGGGACAATCATGTGATTGTCGGCTGGCAGGCGGTGGGTGTCGGGGTCTCGGAATTGTCGACCGCGTTCGCCCAAAGCCTGGAAATGGGTGCGCGACTGGAAGATATCGGCGGCACCATCCATGCGCATCCGACCCTGGGTGAAGCGGTGCAGGAGGCGGCGTTGCGTGCGCTTGGGCACGCGTTGCACCTGTAAAAAACCGCTGCGGGGGAGTTTTTTCATAAGCAGGCTAATAAATCTGCGGCTCCCCCCATCGCCCGGGCTGCGAAACCGCTCAAGAATGAAGTATTGTTGTGCCCATCCAAAAAAACGTCAGAAGCCTTGAACCGCTTCGGCGGTTGTTCAGTGATAGAGGGTGTCATGGGTAACGAAAGCATCAACTGGGACAAGCTGGGTTTTGACTACATCAAGACCGACAAACGCTATCTGTCGTACTTTCGCAATGGCGAGTGGGACAAAGGCACCCTGACCGAAGACAACGTGCTGCACATCAGCGAAGGCTCCACTGCCCTTCACTATGGCCAGCAATGCTTCGAAGGCCTGAAGGCCTATCGTTGCAAGGACGGCTCGATCAACCTGTTCCGTCCGGACCAGAACGCCGCGCGCATGCAACGCAGCTGCGCCCGCCTGCTGATGCCGCATGTGTCCACCGAGCAGTTCATCGAAGCGTGCAAGCAAGTGGTTCGCGCCAACGAGCGCTTCATCCCGCCTTACGGCACCGGCGGCGCGCTGTACCTGCGTCCGTTCGTGATCGGCGTGGGTGACAACATCGGCGTGCGTACCGCACCTGAGTTCATCTTCTCGGTGTTCGCGATCCCGGTCGGCGCCTACTTCAAGGGCGGCCTGACCCCGCACAACTTCCAGATCTCCACCTTCGACCGCGCCGCGCCACAAGGCACCGGTGCCGCCAAGGTCGGTGGCAACTACGCCGCCAGCCTGATGCCGGGCTCCCAGGCCAAGAAAGCGCACTTCGCTGACGCCATCTACCTGGATCCGCTGACCCACAAGAAGATCGAAGAAGTCGGTTCGGCCAACTTCTTCGGGATCACCCACGACAACAAGTTCGTGACCCCGAACTCGCCGTCGGTACTGCCGGGTATCACCCGTCTGTCGCTGATCGAACTGGCCAAGTCCCGTCTGGGCCTGGAAGTGCTCGAAGGCGACGTGTTCATCGACAAGCTGTCGGATTTCAAGGAAGCCGGTGCCTGCGGTACTGCTGCGGTGATCACCCCGATCGGCGGCATCAGCTACAACGACCATCTGCACGTGTTCCACAGCGAAACCGAAGTCGGCCCTGTGACCCAGAAGCTCTACAAAGAGCTGACCGGCGTGCAGACCGGCGACATCGAAGCGCCAGCAGGCTGGATCGTCAAGGTCTGATCTGACAGCCATATGCACAAAAGCCCCCATCGAGTGATCGATGGGGGCTTTTTTATTCGCCGCGCTCGCTGGCCTTCATGGCAATCCGTTTGCCCGCACGACCGGCAATTCCGCTCGCCTGTCCGTTCTGCTGCTTGCCCATTCGTGCCTGGGTAATCAATCCGGGAATCAGCTCCCCCTCCGGCAGGTTCTTCCAGAACCGCGTCGGCAAATGCCCCTGCATGACTTTCTCGTTCAACCGCGCCGGGTTGAAGATGTGGCTGTAGTACGTCAGCCATAAGTCACCGTGGGGATCATCGACGTTCTGCGCCAGTTGCTGCCATTCCACTGGGCATTGGCGTTGATGGATCAGTTGTTCGCCATCGTAATAAACCCCATCACGCGGCGTGGCGATCAGCCAGCGATGACGCCCCATGCGCCCGATGAAGTGTTCGCTGGCACTGCGCAGAATGTCGTGAGCCGCTTCGTGCCACGCCACGTATTGCGGGCCCGGCAGCTCTGGCGGGCGCTCGATGAAACGCACAAACGCATGCAGATGATGGGCTTCGCGTTGCACCTGCTTGATCCGCCGTTGCAACTCGCTGCCCAGCTTGTCGCCGGCCATCATTGCCGTGCGATCGCCATGGCTGACCCGCCACAGCACTTCATAAAGCAGACTCCAACGCTGATCCCCACGGTAGCGTGATGCTTGTTCGAGGGTATCGAGCAACGCGCGTGGAATACGCGCCTGAAACGGTCCCTGCCCTTCGGGTACCGACACGTCACTGGCAAACAGATCACTCACCCCTTCCGAAGCCCAGCTCACCAGACTCGGATCGATTTCATGGCTGAGCAGCCAGCGGGCCTGTTGGCGCCAAGTGTCGAACAGGTCGTCGCAGTCGAGATTGATCATCCCCACAGCCCCATCTGCTGCGGCATCGGCCGGTCGCGCAACTGCTGATAGAGCATCTGGCTGGTGACCTCCGCTTGCTGCGGGTGATAGTCGCTGGTGATGATGAACGGCTTGGCCTTGGCCAGCACACAGCGCATGCGGGCTACGTCTTCGTAGCGAATGCGCCGCTGCCGACGCAGCTCCACCAGACGTTCGGTGGTCCGTAGGCCGATGCCGGGAATGCGTGAGATCAACGCCGGTTCGGCGCGATTGAGGTCCAGCGGAAACACCTCGCGGTTCTGCAGCGCCCAGGCCAGCTTCGGGTCAATGTCCAGCGCCAGATTGCCCGGCCCCTGAAGCAACTCACCGGCGCTGTAGCCGTAACTGCGCAACAGAAAGTCAGCCTGATACAAGCGGTGCTCGCGCATCAGCGGCGGTGCGGCCAGTGGCACGCTTTTCGGGCTGTCGGGAATCGGGCTGAACGCCGAGTAATAGACCCGGCGTAGACGGAAGTTACCGTACAACGCCTGGGCGCTGTGCAGGATCGTGCTGTCATCGGTGTCATCGGCGCCGACGATCATCTGCGTGCTCTGCCCGGCCGGGGCGAACTTCGGGGCACGGGGTTCGTTGAGCACGGTCTGCACGCCGGTGTAGATCGTGTTCATCGCCTGCTTGATCGAGCCGATCTGCTTCTCCGGCGCCAGGGTTTGCAGGCTGGCATCGGTGGGCAATTCGATGTTGACGCTCAGGCGGTCGGCGTAACGCCCGGCCTCTTCGATCAGAGCGGGATCGGCGTCAGGAATGGTCTTGAGATGGATGTAGCCACGGAACTCATGTTCTTCGCGCAACAGCTTCGCGACACGCACCAGTTGCTCCATGGTGTAGTCCGCCGAACGAATGATCCCCGAGCTGAGAAACAACCCGCTGACGCAATTGCGCCGGTAGAAGTCCAGGGTCAGCGTCACCACTTCCTCTGGCGTGAAACGCGCCCGCGGCACGTCGCTGGAGCGGCGGTTGACGCAGTATTGGCAGTCGTAGAGGCAGAAATTCGTCAACAGGACCTTGAGCAGCGACACGCAACGCCCGTCCGGCGTGTAGCTGTGGCAGATGCCCATGCCGTCGGTGGAGCCCAGCCCGCTCTTGCCCTCGGAGCTGCGCTTGGGCGCGCCGCTGCTGGCGCAGGAGGCGTCGTACTTGGCGGCGTCGGCGAGGATGCTGAGCTTGTCGATGATTTGCATGGTACGGACCCGATACTGTTCGCATATACAGTATAGAGTCCGTCCACGGGCCACAAGCCGTAAAACGACCCTTTGTCAGTCAGACGTTTTACAGTCGAGTGTCAGCTGCGATGGTCGAGGATTTGGGCATCGGGACAGGCTGCATCGCTTCGGGCAATTGCACCCCGAACCGCGCCGCCATTTCCTTACGCCCCACCGCCGTCAACGTCAGCGCCCGACTGTCCAGATCCTGCGTCACCCATTTGCGCTTCAACGCGGTCTGCAGCAAAGCCACTCCAAGTGATCCACCCAGATGTGGCCGACGCATGCTCCAGTCCAGGCATGGGCAGGCAAAGCGACGACGCAGGGTCGACAGATCCCTGACTTCGACTCCCAGACCTTCGAACAGCACCTCTCCGCTCGCGCTCAAGCGATAGGCCTGCTCATCGGTTTCCATCAGCCAACCACCCTCCAGCAATCGGTCATGCAGCAACACCGCCAGCGTCCCGGCCATGTGGTCGTAACAGGTGCGGGCAAATTGCAGGCGATCCGGCGTGTGCGGCTTGAAGGTCGGCGCAGGATTCTGGCCAATCACCATCAGCGCTTCGAGTGCCTGGGCCACGCGTTTGTCGGCGAGGCTGTAATAACGATGGCGGCCCTGCACGTGCAGGCGCACCAGCGCCAGTTCCTTGAGTTTGGCCAGGTGCGCACTGGCGGTCGAGGCGCTGACGTCGGCAAGAGTCGCCAGCTCCGTGGCGGTGCGGGCGTGGCCGTCCATCAGCGAACACAGCATTTTCGTTCGCGCCGGTTCCGCGATGGCGGCGGCCACTTGCGAGACGCCGATGTCTGGATGTTCTGCGTGCATATTTCGCTCCCGGACGAATCATCGCCTTCAAGGAATGCAGATAGTAGCAACACTTTCCCCACCGACAAGGTTGCGATCCATGGACCCGATCATCGCTGCGACTCACGCCGATCCCTATCCCTACTACGCCGAACTGCGTGCGCCGGGAGGCCTGACCTTTCATCATGGACTGAAACTGTGGGTGGCCAGCAGTGCCCGGGCGGTTTGCGCCGTCCTGGCGAATCCGGATTGCCGGGTACGTCCGGTGCAGGAGCCGGTGCCCAAGGCGATTGCCGATGGCATGGCGGGCAAGGTGTTCGGCCAGTTGATGCGGATGAATGAAGGCGAGAGTCAGCGCTGCCCGCGTTCGGCCATTGAGCCGCCACTCGGGCTTATCAAGGACGAAGCTGTCAGGGCGCTGGTCGCCGCGAGGTTGATCACCCACGATGCCGACGGCTTATATAAGGCAATGTTTCGCGGGCCGGTGTGCGTGGTTGCGGCGCTGCTCGGATTCTCCCCGGCGCAAGCGCGAACGATCAGTGAACTAACCGCGGATTTTGCAGCGTGCCTGTCTCCGCTGAGCAATGACTTGCAATTGGCGGCAGCTCATCGGGCGGCGGAGCAATTGCACGGTGACTTCATTGAATTACTGGCAGATCCGAACCCGTTTCTCGCCGACATTCAGCAGCGCTTTTCAGGCGAAGAAGACGCACTGATCGCCAACCTCATCGGTCTCTGCTCGCAAACCTTTGAAGCCACCGCCGGACTGATCGGCAATGCGCTGGTGGCGTTGCAGCGACAGCCGGAATTGCGCGACGCATCGGTAGACTCGCTGTTGGCCGAAGTCCAGCGCTTCGACCCATCGGTGCAGAATACCCGGCGGTTTGTCGCGAACACCTGCGAAGTCGACGGCGTGCGACTTGAAGCGGGCGACGTGATTCTGGTGTTGCTCGCCTCAGCCAACCGCGACCGGGCACTGAATGAAAACCCTGATCAGTTTCTGCCGGATCGCCCCAACCGCAAAAGCTTCACGTTCGGCAGCGGCCGGCATCAATGCCCGGGGCAAAGGTTGGCGTTGACGATTGCCAGCGCCACCGTAGGTGAAATCCTCGCCCATGACATCGACCTGAAGCGGTTCGTCTGGCACTACCGCCCTTCCCTCAATGGGCGGATTCCATTGTTTTGCGAGGCAACGAGTTAAGCGTTTCGCAATTCGATCGTCAGGTGCGACAGCTCATGCACCGGCGCCAGGCGCTCGCGAATCGCTTCTGCCGTGACGCCCGCAGCCGCCACCACACTGACAATCGCTGCCCGCGCCTGCGGGCCGACCTGCCAGACGTGCAGGTCGCTGATGCGCACGTCGTCGGAGGTTTCCAGCAGCTCGCGGATCTCCTCGGCCACCGGTTCATCGGTGGTGTCGAGCAGCACGGCGGCGCTGTCGCGCATCAGGTTCCAGGCCCACTTGGCGATGACGATGGAACCGACGATGCCCATCACCGGGTCCATCCAGACCCAGCCCAGATAACGACCGGCCAGCAGCGCGGCAATCGCCAGCACCGACGTCAACGCGTCCGCCAGTACATGCACGTAGGCTGAACGCAGGTTGTTGTCGTGATGGTGGTGATGACCATGATCGTGGCTATGGCCGTGGTCATGATGCCCGTGATGACCAGTCAGCAGAAAGGCGCTGAGCAGGTTGACGCCCAGGCCGACCACGGCAATCAAGGTGGCTTCGCCGAACGCCACGCCGGTGGGCTCGAACAGGCGGAAAATCGACTCCCCGGCAATGCCCAGCGACACCAGCCCCAACACCATGGCCGAGGCAAAACCCGCCAGATCACCGACCTTGCCGGTGCCGAAACTGTAGCGTCGGTTGTTGGCGTTACGCCGGGCAAAACCATAGGCCGCCGCCGCGATGCCCAAGGCGCCGGCGTGGGTCGCCATGTGGAAACCGTCGGCCAGCAGCGCCATGGAACCGGTGAGGTAACCGGCGGCAATCTCGCCGATCATCATCACAAAGGTCAGGACCACCACCCACAGGGTGCGACGGGCGTTTTCATCGTGGGAGGCGCCAAGAAACTGGTGGTCATGGGAAAAATCATCAGCCTTGAGAGTCATGATTTTGGTACTCACTTGGAATAACGGCGGATGGCTTGCAACAACTCTTCCACGCCCTGGGCGCGGGCTTCGTCGCTGAGGTCGGGACGGGCGACATGCTCGCGGGCGTGGGCCTCGATGAACTGCTCCATCAAGCCATTGACCGCGCCGCGAATCGCCGCCATCAGGTGCAACGTCTTGGCACAATCGGCCTCGGATTCCAGCGCTTTTTCAACAGCCTGAACCTGCCCGGCAATGCGCCGGACCCGGTTGAGCAACTCGCCTTTGTGTTCGTGCGTGTGCGACATACCTATACCCCCTACCCCTATATGGCGAGCATAGTCGCTGTTCGGATCGAAAGGGGCAAGGCCTGCTTTCGACCGTCTGTCGCGGCTTGAAATTTTGATGTGGAAGAATGAGGCGGCGCGTCACACGGCGCCGCTTCTGGAAGGTTTGTCAGAGGCGTTGAGAACCCTCGACTGTCAGGCCCATTGCAGTGGCGGGGACGACGAGAAGCAGAGGTCTACGTCCAGTTGGGCTGCGGCCGACAGGTTGACCAGCGCATCGAGAGAGAACTTGTCGACTTTGCCGTTGAGTACGTCGTTGAGGCGCGGCTGCGTGATGCCGAGACGTTTGGCCGCCTCTTTCTGCGGAAGCTCCCAGGCTCGAATCGTTTCGCACAGCGTGCGCATCAGTTTGGCCCGCAGGCGCATGTTGGCCGCTTCCTGCGGCGTGTCTTCCAGTGCATCCCAGACGCTTGAGAAACGCTGGGGTGGGTTTTGATGATCCGTCATGGTTCAACCTATTTCCTGGTATCTGGCCCGTGCCAGTTCTATGTCTCGCGTCTCGGTTTTGCGCGTGGTCTTTTGCAAGGCGTGCAGCACATAAATCGCGTCAGGCCGGTTGACCACATAAAACACTCGAAACGCCCCTGAATTCTCGGTGATTCTGATTTCATTGACGCCCCGCCCGACTGTTTTCATGGGGCGCCAGTCAAAGGGTTCGTCGCCCTGTTGCAACAGATCCAGTTGGAATCCTGCTGCTCTGCGAGCATCGAGGGGAAAAGCTCTCAGATCCTTGAGCGCACTCCCGACAAATACCACGTCCTTGTGTCTTGGCATTGGCTTCTCCTGTGTTGGAAGGAAAAGCGTAATAGCCCGGACGGAATCGTGTCGCGGCGGTGTGTTGCAAGGAATGGCAGCGATCACATACCAGCAGGCTATATCGAAATCGATATAAATCAAGTTTGAATTGGCTTATCTGACATTTGGTATCACAAAGCAGAAATTCGCGAGTCGGCACACTTGATAAGCCGACACAGCCCCCCCTTTGGGAGCGAGCTTGCTCGCGATGGCGGACTGAAAAATGACGCATCATTTTGCCTCCATCCGGGAGGCTACATTGCCTTGCGCCTTTGCCTACAACTACGCCAGAATCCGCCGGCTTGTGCGGTTTTGAGGGCGTCGGTAACTTGATTCGCATCACTGAATGGTCAGTGAACGGGTTTAGTCGCTCGATGATTTCTCAAAACTTTACATGTGCTCCAGACAAGTCAGGTGACCTTCATCTGCACTCTATGGCGGCTGTGTGCAGGGCACCCTCGGGTGCGCCGGTTTTGGGAAGTCGCCGGTCGACTAACCTGCGTACAGCTGCCACCTATTCGTTTAGTCGCGAGGTGGTGTCGGCATCACTTTGAGGCTTTCCCGAATGTTCAAATACGTACCCGATCCACCCGAAAAAGACGCTCCCAACGAGTCCGACCCGACTTCGCCCTACTCGTCCACCGACTCAAAGAAACTCCACGAAGCCGCCGAGCGCGCTCTCGACCACTACCTGAAACCCACCGCCCCGAAACAGCACTGCCCCGGCCGCATGTTCCTCATCGCCCCCCACATCGATCAACATGCCTTGCTGGCCCACGCCTGCGAATCGATGGCCTCGGCCAGCGTGATGCTCAGCGACTTCGCCGCGCTGTTGGACCCGCCCTACCGCAGTACCGTCCTGGGCATCGCCCAAGTGGTGATGTGTGGCGAACTCGCCGTGAACCGGGCGCTGGACACTCTCGATGCCACGACCTGAGGAACACCCCATGGAAAGCAAATCCGATGCACACGTCGTCGCCGCCCTGATCTCCATCGGCCTCAACGAGAAAGACAGCCAATGGGCCGTAAAGGCCTGTCTGCTCCTGCTCGAAAGCGAGAGAAAATCCATCGTCACCGCCGCCCTCGAGGCCCTCGTCCAGCTCGCCCGCGATCACGGCAAACTGGACCGGGACCGCGTAATGCCGGCACTTCACAGCGTCAAACGCAGATTTCCGAGCCTGACCAGCACGGTTGCCGCGACGCTGGATGAGATGGCGATGGCTGCGTAATACCCGGGGCGCAAGGCAAGAAAAAACCCGCTGCCTTCGTTGAAGGAGGCAGCGGGTTTTGTGTTTACAACTCATAAGAAATCGCTCCACGGATCTTGCCGAGAGCGTTATTTTGTAACAACCGCTTGAGCTTCAGAACCGTCCTACATCTTTCAAATGCTCATTCAGATAGCGTTCCCAACGCTTTAAAAGTTGGAACAAGGACGCTCATGGCTCGAAAATCAGATATTCCCCGAATACAAAATCCCCCCTCAGGCGACGGGCACCACATCACTACCCGCTATATGACTGCTACCGAACTGGCAGAGCAGGACACCAGACAAAAAAAGTACGACGAGATGCAGGCCAGGCAACAAGCCTACGAAGATCGCTTTCTTCGGCAGTCTCAACAACCGAATCAACACAGCGCCCTAGGGTGTGTATTTACCAAGAGCTGCAACCTCCCCGACGGCGTCATCAATCATGAAAGCCCCGCAGGGTTTATCCCGGTCGAACGACTGGCTGACTTTGGAGCATTCACCTTGCTCGGTGGCCGCGAATTAGATGCGGCGGGAAATATCCCCCTTAAAAGAATAGGTGGTGCCAAGTTACCGTCTGCTATAGGCACGCTTCTCTTGGGAGGCTCGGCTTCTATTGGCACCAGCACAAGCGCCATATCCAGTGTGGGCGCAATCACGGGCGGTGTTGCCGCAGGTGCTTTGGCGGGCATGGTTGCACTTTTGTGGCCATCCAATCTTGGTGACAGTTCACTCTATACCGAAGAACAGCTCAGATCGCTGAAGGAAGGCCGAACACGTATTCGACTACAGGTAGAGCAACAGCCCGATGGCAGTCTCAAAGGGTACGGGTACAACACTCAAAAGCGTCCTGACTGGGAAATGATTCCGGTTGTGCAGTTCACCGCCCAAGGCTCTCGCCAAGTGGCTGACTTTGGCAATGGTGCCACTTTGACCTGGACGCCTGCCGTCGATTCATCCAGCACCTCGGGTATCCCACCGCTGGAAGGTGCCCCACAAACACCGACTATCTGGATTTATCCGCCGACTGAGCAAGCAGACAAAATCATCGTCAACCCGATCTATCCGTCAGAGTACGAGGATTTCATCCTTGTGTTTCCGGCTGACTCCGGGGTGCAGCCTCTGTATGTTGTGCTTTCCAGGCCAGCACTGGGCGGTGATATCAAATACCACAGGCCCCCACGGACACTGCCCGCATTCCCGGATGCCCAGCCAGTCAAATCAAAGAGCAGCGTTCAGGGTGGAGGAGGCAAGCGAAGCCGCTGGAAGGACCGGAAGGGGCGAATATATGAATGGGATAGCAAGACTGGCGCTATTGAGCTTTACAACAAACAAGGCAAACACCTTGGTGAATTCAACCACGAAACCGGTGAACAAATAGATCCCGCAGATCCCGAGAGATCTACCCCGAAGTAATACAGGAGGCTTTTAATGTTTTTATGGATAAGTGGCTTTTTGAAAGGTGATGAAGAGGACGATTCTTTGAAGTTTGAACTGACAGTAAGGCCTGAGGCTGAAGCTGCGGTTCTGGCTTTGCTGGGTTGGGAAAGCTTGGAAGAAAGCGAGGCCGGAGAATGGTTCTTGAATGAAGGTCAGGCCCGGAAAATTGCTTCAATTCTTAATGAACACCTACCAACTGAACTAGATCTTTTTATCGGAGTTCGGGAATAGTTGAGTCTTTCCTATCAAGAACCAACAGTGAGCCACGATGAAGCAGTGAGGCTTCTTGAAAGCGGCGTGAAAAGGAATGTTGTCGCTGGATTGATTTCTATTGGTTTGAACGAATCAGACAAAGTCTGGGCTCAGCAAACCTGCCTGAAGTATTTCGCCAGCAACAATGAGTCAATTGTCACCTCCGCCATTACCGCTCTCGGCCACATCGCTCGCAGGCACGGCGAGCTGGACAAAGATGCCGCCCTCTCAGCACTGGAAGAAGTAAAGACAAGATTCCCCTCGCTGGAAGGCGTGATCGCAGACACGCTTGACGATATTGAGGCATTCACCTGACTCATCGAGTCCTTGCATGCCGAACGTTGTGATCAGGGGTTTCCCTCATCACAACGCACTCGTCCCGCGAGATTCAATCCTCCCGCGTCAAAACCTCCAGCAACTCAATCTCGAACACCAGATTCGAATTCGGCGGAATCTTGCCCATCGTCCGCTCGCCATAACCCAGATGCGCCGGCACCAGCAGTTTGCGCTTGCCACCCACCTGCATGCCCATGATCCCTTGGTCCCAACCCTTGATGACCCGGCCCGTGCCGATCACGCACTGGAACGGTTTGCCCCGGCTCCAGGAGGAGTCGAACTCGGTGCCATCTTCCAGCCAACCGGTGTATTGGGTGGTGATCAATGCGCCTTTGACGGCGGCTTTTCCGTCGCCGGGCTGAAGATCGATTATCTGCAGTTCATCATTCATAACATTCACTCTATTGTTCCGCTGGCCGCCGTTTTCCCAGAAATGCCGGCCCTTGGCAACCGTTTGACCCCACGTTGGCCGTGACGGATGATGGCTACCCGCCACCAATCCTGATCGATACGCCATGACAGCACCGCTCGAATGACTCAACTCTGGATCAGCCTCGCCATTGTCGTTGTGTTGATGGTCGTGATCGCCGTGCTGATCCGCCGGGAGCGTGCCCTGCGTCGGCAGCTCGACGAATACCGTGAACTGCTCACCCGCGCCGCCGAAGGCCAGAACATCCATCAGGATGGCGATGCCGAACGCTTCAAGCGCAGTCAGTATTTTGCGCGGATCGGCACCTGGGACTGGGAAGTCGACACGGATCGACTCTATTGGTCCGACGCGATCTTCGGCATGTTCGGGTTCAAGATCGGCGAAGTGACGCCTTCCTACGCCCTGTTCTGCTCCTGCGTCCACCCGGACGACCGCGCCAAGGTCCGTGCCGGGGAATTGCGTTGTCTGGAAACCGGTGAAAACCACGACGAGGAATACCGCGTGGTCTGGCCCGACGGCACGATTCGCTGGCTAAGGGAAACCGGCAACGTGGTGAAGAACGATCATGACGCGATGATCAAGATGATGGGCGTGGTGCGCGACATCACCGAAGAAAAGGCCTCCGCCAGCTACCTCCAGCACTTGGCCCACTTCGATCCGCTGACCGGTTTGCCCAATCGACTGGTGCTGGAAGAACGCCTGTCGGAAGCACTGGAACATGCCCGCGCTACCGAGACCCGGGTGGCGCTGGTGTTTGTCGATCTCAACGGTTTCAAAAGCATCAACGACCGTTACGGTCATGCCGCCGGCGACCGCGTGCTGATCACCACCGCCACGCGCCTGAAACGCATCCTGCGGGTCAGCGACACCGTCGCGCGTATCGGCGGTGACGAATTCGTGGTCATCCTGCAAGGCCTCGCCCCCGGCCTGAATCTGCAGGACGAAGCCCGCAGCATCTGCCAGAAAATCTTCATCGAACTGTCCCCACCCATCACCATCGGCAACGACCAACGCCACATCGGCACCAGTCTCGGCGTCGCCGTCTTCCCCGACCATGCGCCGACCATGGACCGGCTACTGCACATTGCGGATCTGGCGATGTATGAGGCCAAGCGCAGCGGGAACAATCAGTATCGTTTGGGTGGCGGACAGGCGCTGAGCCATAGCCGGGTTGACTGAATCTCAGCGCCCGGGTGTACCGAACACGACGCCATTGAATGTATGAGTGCAGCACTGACAGTTGGGCGTCATATCCTCTGCCTTGAGGTTGGGATTGACGATTTGCAGGCGCTTCTGTTCATCGACATACAGACCATTGAAGAAACTCGACTCACCGAGTCGCACTATTTCTTCCCGGTCACTTTCAAGCACAGCGACCATCCAGAAAACCGGCTCCTGCCGATCCAGCCGCGACACAGCCTCACTGAAAATCTCGTCCCAATCACCACCGACACGCGACAGCAAAAACCGAAACAACGGCGTGTAATCGTAGCCATGGTGCTTGACGCCATGCATCGAGCCACGTTTAGCCTCGCTGTGGAGTTCAGCCTTGGTGTTTCGCTGATGCCGGTAATGCCCGCCCGGGTTGTTGCGCCAGACGTTGTGGGCCGTGGTGTTTTCTTTGCGGTAGAGGGGTTTCTTTTCCAACGAATTGCTCCTGACATCCAGTCACTCGAAACGCCCTCGCGTTTTACCGGAACGGCGCTCGAATGCAATCAACCGTCCATGGCCAATTGTTGCTTGAGGTCAGCGCTCCACCGGCTGAATCGCCACAATCGTCCCGTTGGTGATCATCACCATCACGTATTTATCGTTGATCTGCACCCACTGCGCCTGTGGCTCAGGCTGTTTGAGCCCTTTCTGTTTCCAGTTTTTGATGGCTTTTTCGCTGCGCTGATAGATGTCCGGGGCGCGGTCGTTGACGTTCAGTTCGCGGTTGCCGGTCGGTGAGTGTTCGACAGTGTCGTTCGAGGGTTGCGCCGCTTGAACGAGTGGGTTGATCCCGGCGATGCCGGCGACGAGGGCCAGGCTGGCGATCAGGGTCTTGTTGTTCATCGGTGAACCTCCTTCAGATGTGTGATACCAGAACTCCGACTGCGGAGTTCTGGAATCATTCCTTGTTTTTTGATGATGCGGGACTTGAGATTGTAGTCGCGCCCCAAAGCACCATCCGGAGTTCCCCCGCTACATGGCAATTACAGCCAATGGCCAGCAATTACGATAAGATCCCGCGCGCCCCCGCCGAGTGAACAAGGACATCACCGTGAAAATCTACCTCATCGTCAATCTGGTATTGCTTGCGCTTCTGGGGCTCTACGCTGTCAGTCTCTTCAATAAGCTCGTTGCCCGGCGCAACGAGATCAAGAACGCATTTGCCCAGGTCGAAGTGCAGCTCAAACGCCGCTATGACCTGATCCCCAATCTGGTCAGCATCGCCAAGGGCTATCTGGCCCATGAGCGCGAAACCCTGGAAGCCGTAATCGCCGCGCGCAATGCCGCAGTGGCCGGACTTGAAGCTGCACAGGCGAAACCGAGCAGCGCCCAGAACATCGCGCAATTGGGCCTGGCGGATAGCGCACTCAGCAGCGCGGTGGGTCGATTGAACCTGACCCTGGAAGCCTATCCGGAACTCAAGGCCTCGCAGAACATGCAGCAACTGAGCGAAGAGCTGAGCAGCACCGAAAACAAGGTGAGCTTCGCGCGCCAGGCGTTCAACGACGCGGTCATGGCTTACAACACCCTCAAGCAGAGTTTTCCGGCGGTGCTGCTGGCGGCCAGTTTTGGCCATCGCGAGGATGCGGTTCCGTTGAAATTTGCCGATACGCTGGCCATCAAGACCGCGCCCAACGTTTCTTTCTGATTGCTGCTCTCCATGGATGGCCCGATGAATTTTTTTGAACGACAAACCCAGGCTCGAAACCAAACATCACGGCTGGTTTACCTGATGATTCTGGCGATTGTCATGCTGATCGGGATGACCAGCCTGCCCTTCGTCTTCAATGGTTTCGAGGATTACCTGAGCGGGACGGGCACGCTGGCGGATGCGCTGCTGGCCATGGCCGTTATTGCATCGTTCATCAGCAGCATCGTAGTGATTGGCGGCCTGCTGAAATACCGGCAACTGCGGGCGGGTGGCAAAGTCGTTGCGGAGAAACTGGGTGGCCGCCTGCTCAACGGCAATGCGCGCACCCTGGACGAGCAGCGGTTGATGAACGTCGTCGAAGAAATGGCTATTGCCTCCGGCACCCGCGTGCCAGCGGTGTATCTGTTACCCGACGAAAGCATCAATGCCTTCGCGGCCGGATTTAAACCGGAGGACGCGGCCATCGGTGTGACCCGTGGCGCAGTGAAGCTGCTGACACGAGAAGAACTGCAAGGGGTGATCGCCCACGAATTCAGCCACATCTTCAACGGAGACATGCGCCTCAACACGCAACTGGTGGCGGTGGTGCACGGCCTGTTGGTGCTGGGGCTGGCCGGCACTTACATACTGGCCAGCCTGCTCAAGCGCGACAAGCGCGACGTGCGATTGATGTTGGTGGTTTTTGCGCTCGGTGCCGCACTGTGCGTGGCCGGGTTTATCGGGAATCTGTACGGCAATCTGATCAAGGCCGCAGTCAGTCGTCAGCGTGAGTTCCTCGCTGATGCCAGCGCGGTGCAGTACACGCGCAATCCGCAAAGCATTGTCGGTGCCCTGAAAAAAATCGGCGCCCATGCACAAGGCTCGGTGATCAGCTCGCCCCGTGCCGCCGAGTTCAGTCATTTATTTTTCAGCACCGGCGGCTCAGGTTTGCTGAGCCGGATGTTTGCGACCCACCCTGATCTGAGCGTGCGGATTCGTCGGATCGATCCGCAGTGGGATGGGAGCTTTACGACAGTGGCTGCACCGAGCACTCCTGATCAGACGGTGAAAGCCGTTGTCGCCTCCACCTGAAGACCACCTGAGCAGTTTATTCCAACCCCAGCCAACGGATGGCCCAATGAATTTTTTTGAACAACAGCGCCAGGCAAAACGCCGTACGGTGCTGCTCGTGGTTTTGATGTTTTTTGCAGTACTGAGCCTGATCCTCGTTTCCTGCGTGCTGATGACCATTCCGGTCGAGGATGGTAATGGCAAAGTACTGCTGGATCTGGAACTGGACTGGCGACTGTTCTCAATTGTTTCAGCTGTCGTGATCAGCATCGTGCTGCTGGCCAGCCTGTCCAAACATTCAGAGTTGTCCGCTGGCGGCAAGGTGATTGCGCGGCGTCTGGGCGGCCGTCTGATCAACCACAGTGCGCAGACTCTTGAAGAGCGTCGTTTACTCAATGTCGTCGAAGAAATGGCCCTCGCCTCCGGCACCGTAGTCCCTTCGGTGTATTTGCTTCCGGATCTGGGTATCAATGCGTTCGCCGCCGGACTCACACCGCAGGACGCCGTGATCGGGGTGACGCAAGGCGCGATCAACCTGCTGACCCGTGAAGAGTTGCAAGGCGTGATCGCCCATGAGTTCAGCCATATTTATAACGGCGACATGCGCCTGAATACGCGACTGGTGGCCATCGTCCACGGCATTCTGGTTCTTGGCCTGACGGGCAGCTACATCCTGCGGGGGATGGATAACGTTCGCAAAACACCGGCCGAGCGCAGCCGGTTTGTCGCGTTGCCGATGCTGGTCGGCTTCGTGCTGTGTGTCGTGGGATTGGCCGGCACTTTTTTTGGCAATCTGATCAAGGCTGCGATCGGTCGACAACGGGAGTTTCTGGCCGACGCCACTGCCGTGCAATACACCCGTAACCCACAAAGCATTGCCGGTGCGCTGAAAAAAATAGGTGGTTATCCATTGGGAGCGTCGATCAATTCCGCACACGCTGCCGAATTCAGCCACCTGTATTTCGGCTCGGGCACTTCGTCGATGGGCGACGATTTGATGGCGAGCCATCCGGATCTTAGCGAGCGAATTCGCCGGGTCGATGCAGAGTGGGATGGCACTTTCACAAAAATCGCGGCGCCCTTGCAGCCCCACACAGAACCTGTGTCGGCAACCCCGGTCACCGATGCATTCAGCGGTGTTCCGACTGATGCAATGGCTGTTCTCTACGATGTAAACGCCCTCCAGGGTTCAATCGAAACCATTGGCACGCCGCAATCCGCACACCTTGCTCAAGCTCGCAAGATGCTGCAAGACATTGCGCAGCCGCTCAAAACCGCGGCCCACAGCCCGGAGGGGGCTCAAGCCATCGTGTATGGCTTGCTGCTGTCACGTCTGCCCTCCCTGCAGGCCGTGCAACTGGAGTTACTCCAGTCGGAAATCGACGACAACGTATTCAACATCCTGAGTCTGCTGCGTGAACCGCTCTCGACACTTAACCCTGGACTGCGATTGCCGCTGATCGATCTGGCGATTCCCTGCCTGAAAGAGCTGGGTAAAAAACCGGTTGCAGCCATGAAGCGCAATCTGAATCTGCTGGTCGAGGCGGACAACGAAACTGAATTGCTGGAGTGGACGCTACTGCGCATCATCGAACGCAATGTCGAGGGGCCAACGCCTGTGCAATTCAAGTTCGGCCTGTTCCAGTGCGCCGAAGAACTGAGGGTGCTATTGCATGCATTGACCCGGGCCGGACAGGAAAACCCTCAAGCGGCAGCACAGGCACTTGAACATGCCTGGAACGGTTTGCCGTTCGAGCAGCCGCAAGAGGTGCGCCCTGAGCTGGAAGATTTGGCCGGACTGGAAAGCGCAATCAAACGCCTGCGTCATCTCATGCCGGAAGAGCGTCCCGCCCTGCTCGATGCCATGACTCGCTGCGTATTGCACGACGGTGTCATCACGGTGGCTGAAGCAGAACTTTTCCGCGCTCTGGCAGATTTGCTTGACTGTCCATTGCCGCCGTTGCTGGCTACGGGACAAGTGCACAATAAGCAAACGCAAACACCGGTAGCGGCATAGGCGGATGCCGTTTTCTGAACAAGACATGCAAAGGATTGATCCGCTTCGAACATCAATCCATGCCAACAATGCAATTAACAAATCGATCCCTGCGCGCCACTATCCGCCCCAATAAGAACCGTGCGCCGCCTCCCCGTCGCGCACGTCATAAAAGCGGTGGAGTATTTTTTGATGACAGCCTCAATCCCACACGGCGGCTCGCGGGCCGGCGCCATTTTCCGGGTGACCTCGGGTAACTTCCTCGAACAGTTCGACTTCTTTCTGTTCGGTTTCTACGCCACGCAGATCGCGGCGGTGTTCTTTCCGGCGAGCAGTGAGTTCGCTTCCCTGATGATGACCTTTGCAGTGTTCGGCGCAGGCTTTTTGATGCGTCCGCTGGGGGCTATCGTGCTCGGCGCGTACATTGATGACGTCGGTCGGCGCAAAGGTTTGATCGTGACGCTGTCGATCATGGCCAGCGGCACTATATTGATTGTGCTGGTGCCGGGATACGAAACCATCGGTCTGTTTGCCCCGGCGCTGGTGTTGATCGGAAGGCTGTTGCAAGGCTTCTCCGCCGGTGCGGAATTGGGCGGGGTTTCGGTGTATCTCTCGGAGATCGCTACACCCGGTCGCAAAGGTTTTTTCACGGCCTGGCAGTCGGCCAGTCAGCAGGTGGCAATCGTCGTCGCCGCTGCGCTCGGTTATGGCCTGAACCAATGGATGGCGCCGCAAGCCGTCGCCGATTGGGGCTGGCGGATTCCGTTTTTCGTCGGCTGCATGATCGTGCCGTTCATCTTCTTTCTGCGGCGTAATCTGGCGGAAACCGAAGAGTTCGCCGCCCGCAAACATCGTCCGAGCATGAAGGAAGTGTTCCGCACCCTCGGCCAGAACTGGGGCGTGGTGCTGGGCGGGATGTTGATGGTTGCCCTGACCACCACCGCGTTCTATCTGATCACCGTGTACGCGCCGACCTTCGGCAAAACCGTGCTGCACCTGAGCACATCGGATGCGTTGCTGGTGACTCTGCTGGTGGGCGTTTCCAACTTCTTCTGGCTGCCGATTGGCGGCGCATTGTCCGATCGCGTCGGCCGCCGTCCGGTGCTGATCGCCATGTCGTTGCTGGCCCTGGCCACGACGTATCCGGCGCTGTCGTATCTGGTGCAGGCGCCGAGCTTCAGCCACATGCTGCTGTCGCTGTTGTGGCTGTCGTTTATCTACGGTCTGTACAACGGCGCAATGATTCCGGCGCTGACCGAGATCATGCCGGTGGAGGTGCGGGTGGCCGGTTTCTCCCTGGCTTATAGCCTCGCCACTGCCGTGTTCGGCGGTTTCACTCCAGCAATGTCGACCTTCCTGATTGAGTACACCGGCGACAAAGCTGCACCGGGTTACTGGATGAGCATCGGCGCACTGTGTGCATTGTGCGCGACGCTTTATCTGTATCGCCGGGCCGGCGGTCGTCTGCAACCTGTTACTGCCTGAGAACATCACCATGAAGAAACTGTTTACCGTTACAGCCCTGCTCGCCGGCCTGGCGTTCAACGTTGCCGCCCAGGCCGAAGAACTGCGGGTCATGACTTCCGGCGGCTTCACCGCCGCCTACAAGATCCTGGGGCCGAAATTCGCTGCCGCCACCGGCAACACGCTGGACACCCAACTCGGCCCGTCGATGGGCAAGGCGCCGGAGGCGATCCCCAATCGCCTGGCGCGGGGCGAACCGGCCGACGTGGTGATCATGGTCGGCTACGCCCTCGATGATCTGATCAAACAAGGCAAGGTCGACCCGGCCTCCCGTGTAGAACTGGCGGACTCGCGAATCGGCCTGGTGGTGCGCGAAGGTGCATCGAAACCTGACATCAGCACCGTCGATGCCCTGAAGAAAACCCTGCTTGATGCAAAATCGGTGGCCTACTCCGACAGCGCCAGCGGCGTGTACATCGAGCAGCAACTGTTCAAGAAACTGGGTATCGAAGATCAGCTGAAACCGAAGGCTAAGATGATCCCGAAAATCCCGGTCGGTTCTGTGGTCGCGACTGGCGACTATCAACTGGGCTTCCAGCAGGTCAGCGAATTGCTGCCGGTGCCGGGGGTGAGTTTTGTGGCCAAGATCCCGGAATCGGTGCAGTCGGTGACGCGCTTTGCGGCAGGGATTCCGGTGGGTGCGCAGCATCCGCAGGAAGCCAAGGCGTTGCTCGCTTATCTGGCCGCACCCGCCGCCCAGCCTGACGTACAAGCCACCGGTCTGGATTCGGTCAAGCGCTGACCGTCGGCGGCTGGACTTTCATTTCCACCACCAGCCGCTCCAGTTCCAGTGCCGCCGGGGTCAGCGTACGACCCCGGCGTTTGATGATGCCGACGCTGCGCATCACTTGCGGATCGATCAGCGGCACCCGCGTCAGGATCGGATGATCCGCCGCCGGCATCGCCATCAGCGGCACCGCCGCCACACCCAACCCTGCTTCCACCAGACCGATCATGGTCGTCACATGCCGCGTCTCGCAAATACTCGGGCGTTGCGGCACCACTTTGGCCAAGGCCTGATCCAGCAGAAAACGGTTGCCCGAGGTCTTGTCCAGCGAGATGTAATCCTGCCGGTAAAACTCGTCCCAGGTCACGCTGCTGCGCCCGGCCAGCGGATGGTCGCGGCGACAGGCAACCACGTAGCTCTCCTGTACCAGCGGATCGAAATCCACACCCGCCTCCTGAGTGCCCATGAAACTCAAACCGAAATCCGCCTCGCCGTTGACCACCGCCGTCAGTACATCGTGAGCGCTGGAATCGAGGACTTTGACTTTGATTCGCGGGAACTGCTGGTGATAACGGGCAACCACTCGCGGCATGAAGTAATACGCCGCCGACGGCACGCAAGCGACGGTGACGTGACCCTGCCGGTTCGAAGCGACTTCGCTGATGCCGAGCAACGCCACGTCCAGGTCATCCAGCAAACGCTCGACGCTGGGCATGAAGCCGCGCCCGGCCTGGGTCAGGCTGACCTTGCGTGTGGTGCGTTCGAACAGCTTCACGCCGAGGGCGTCCTCGAGTTTTTCGATGCGCCGGCTCAGGGCCGGTTGCGAGATACGCACGGTGTCGGCGGCCTTGCGGAAACTGCCCTGCTCGACCACGGCGCGAAAGGCTTGCAGGTCGTTGAGGTCGAAGTTGATAGCCATGGGAAACTCGGGAGGAATTGATTCGCTGAGGCTATGAATGTAACCAATTGATGCAAATTATTACAGGAGCACATGTGCTCAATCAGGGTCTGCGGTAGATCTGTAATCGTTTCAGCCTTTATCCTTGTCGCCCCCCGCCGTACCGCGTTACTGGAGTTCCGCTCATGCCCCATGAAGGCAATCTGTTGCAAGCCGCTGTCGTGTTTCTCTTGGCCGCCGTGCTCACCGTTCCCCTGGCCAAGCGCCTGCAACTGGGCGCGGTGCTCGGTTACCTGTTTGCCGGGGTGATCATCGGCCCGTCGGTGCTGGGCCTGATCGGCAATCCGCAAAGTGTCAGCCATATCTCGGAACTGGGCGTGGTGCTGCTGTTGTTCATCATCGGTCTTGAGCTGTCCCCGCGACGCTTGTGGGTGATGCGCAAATCGGTGTTCGGCGTGGGTCTGGCGCAGGTGCTGCTGACCGGTTCGGTGATTGGCGTGCTGGCACTGTCGGTGTTCGGCCAGCCGCTGAACAGCGCGATTGTGCTGGGCCTGGGTCTGGCGCTGTCGTCTACCGCGTTCGGCTTGCAAAGTCTGGCTGAACGCAAAGAGCTGACCAGCCCCCACGGCCGTCTGGCCTTTGCGATTCTGCTGTTCCAGGACATCGCCGCGATCCCGCTGATCGCCCTGGTGCCGATGCTCGCGGGGGTCGATCACCACACCAGCACCGCCGACGACGTGCGTCACAGTTTGCAGGTGCTCGGCGGCATCGCCGTGGTGGTGGTCGGCGGACGTTATCTGTTGCGTCCGGTGTTTCGCATCGTGGCGAAAACCGGCCTGCCGGAAGTCTCCACCGCCACCGCGTTGCTGGTGGTGATCGGCACCGCGTGGCTGATGGACATGGTCGGTGTGTCAATGGCGCTGGGCGCGTTTCTCGCCGGCCTGCTGCTGGCGGATTCGGAATATCGCCACGAGCTGGAAGCGCAGATCGAGCCGTTCAAGGGCCTGCTGCTGGGGCTGTTTTTCATCAGCGTCGGCATGGGCGCCAACCTCAGTCTGCTGCTCAGCGCACCGATCACGGTGCTGGGGCTGACGCTGCTGCTGATCGCCCTGAAGTTGCCGCTGCTGTTTGTGGTCGGACGTCTGGCCGGCGGCTTGAGCAAAGTCAGTGCGATTCGCCTCGGCATCGTGCTGGCGGCGGGCGGTGAATTTGCTTTCGTGGTGTTCAAGATCGGTCGCGATCAGGGCCTGTTCGAACCGCGTCTGTACGACTTGCTGGTGCTGACCATCACCCTGTCGATGGCGGTCACGCCGCTGTTGTTGTTGATCTGCGCACGGCTGGTCAGCCCGAAGGTGCAACCGGTGGAAGTGCCGGAGAAGTTCCGCCAGATCGACACCGAAACCCCACGGGTGGTGATCGCCGGCATGGGCCGGATGGGCCAGATCGTGGCGCGGATCCTGCGGGCGCAGAACATCAAGTTCGTGGCGCTGGACACCTCGGTGGAAACCATCGAACTGTCGCGCAGCTTCGGCGGTGTGCCGGTGTTCTACGGTGACCCGATGCGTCCGGAAATCCTCAGTGCGGCCAAGGCCGGGGAAGCGGAGTATTTCGTGATTGCCACGGACGATCCGGAGACCAACATCAAGACCGCCGAGATCGTGCGCAAGCTCTACCCGCACATGAAGATCATCGCCCGGGCGCGTAACCGGCAGCATGTTCATCGGTTGGTGGATGTGGGCGCCGATCCGATCCGGGAGACTTACTACTCCAGCCTGGAAATGAGCCGTCGCACGCTGGTTGGCCTCGGCTTGACCCAGGCCCAGGCCGATGCGCGGATCAAGCGCTTCAAACACCATGACGAACAGGTGCTCGAGGCTCAGCACGCGGTGTACGACGACGCGGCCAAAGTGCTGCAGACCGCCCAGGAAGCGCGGGCGGAACTGGCCCGGTTGTTCGAGTCGGATCAACTGGAAGAACAATCGGGCAAGTCCTGAAGCTTGCAGAGTTCCAAATGTGGGAGCCAGCCTGCTGGCGATTGCGACAGCTCGGCCACCATCAAGGGTGACTGAACCGGCCTCATCGCCAGCAGGCTGGCTCCCACAAGTTCAGGCTATCTCCAGCTCCCTCTCTTCTTTGGCCGGCGCCACTGCAAACCGGTCCGCCAGAAACGGCGTGATGTCCAGCGGCAACGGTTCATCGTTGATCAGCTTGTCCAGCAACACCCCGGTGATCGCCGACGTCAGTACCCCAGTGCGGAAATGCCCGCAGGCGTTGAGATAACCCTCCACCCCGGCCATCGGCCCGAGAATCGGCAACTCGTCCGGCGAGCCCGGCCGCAGCCCGGCCCAGGTGCGCTTGAGGTTGATGTCCGCCAGTTCCGGCAGGCAACGCACCGCGCCCTGCACCAGCCCGGCGATTTCCGGCCAGGTGGTGGTGACGTCAAAGCCTTTGTCCTCGGTGGTGCTGCCGATCAGGATCTCGCCGTTGTCCTTCTGCGCCATGTAGCAATCGCTGGTGGTCAGGCAACCGTTGAGGATTTTCGGCAGGCGTTCGGTGAGCAGGATCTGGCCTTTCACCGGTTTCACCGGAATCCGGATACCCGTGGCCCACTCGCTCAAGTCCGCTGCCCAGGCGCCGGCGGCGTTGATCAGGGTCTTGCAGTGAAACACCCCGGCTTCGGTCGTCTGCACGCCGGTCACCCGCGTACCGTGATGCAGCACGCCGGTGATGTTGGTGTTGACGTACATGTCCACGCCATTCTGCCGGGCGCCTTCGGCGTAGGCGTCGGCGAGGCGGAATGGGCTGACTTGGTGATCGCAGAGAAACTCCAGTGCCCCGCGTGCTTCATGGCTGACGCTCGGCTCGGACTCGCGCAATGCAGCCTGATCGAGCCAGCGCACCTGATCGGCCAGATGCGGGATGCAGCCGACGATGTGCTCGGCGTATAACCGGTCCTCGTCGTCATAAATGACGAATTTGAGCCCGGTCTTTTCGAACTTGAAATCCATCCCGTGGTTGTCGCGCAGCTCGCGGTGCAGTGCCGGGTACAGCGCGTTGGACTGCAAGGCAAAATCGAAGAACGACGGCGGCAGGATGTGCGGCGTGCTTGAATCCACTGCCACCGCCGCGCCCTGGGTTTCGCGCTTGCGGTTGGCCGACATCATGCGAAAGAAAATCACCCCGCAGCCCAGCCCCACCGACTCGCCAATCGCCCACAAGCCCCCGGCCGAGGCACGGGTCGCGTTGCCCGGGCGCTTGGCATCGATCATCGCGACCTTGAGGTTTTTGCGCTTGGACAACTGATAGGCGATGGACGCGCCGATCACACCGCCGCCGGCGATGACCACGTCATAGAACTTACTCATGGGAAACGGCCTCCGTGCCGAGGGACTGAAACGCGGAAAATGGAATCGGATCGACCGGGAAACGCGGCCGCAGCCAGCCGACATCCTTGCGTCCGGTGGCTTGACGCAAACGGTCGCTGCAATAGCCGACGCACATCCGCCCCTGACAGTCGCCCATGCTCACGCGGGTGCGCATTTTCAGGCTGGCGATGTCTTGCACGCCCTGCTCCAGCGCCCGGTCGATGTCGGCGCGAGTGGTGTGTTCACAGCGGCAGATCACCGTGTCGGCCGCCGGCAATGCGATCTGCCCGACGCCGCGTTCGGTGTAGCGATCCACCGCCGCGCGGAAACGCACAATGGCTTTGAGTTTGCCCAGGTAACGATCGCGACGGACACGCGCCAGTTCCTCTTCGAGCACACCGCGTTGCAGCAGGATCGAGGTGGCGGCAATCTTGCCGGCCAGCATCGCTGCTTCACCGCCGCGAATCCCGCCCATGTCACCGGCCAGATGCACGTGGGGTTCGCTGCTCTGCTGCCAGATGTTGGCGTTGGCGCGCAGGTAACCGTCATCGCTGAAGCCGTGATCCAGGCCCATCTGCTGACTCAGTTGCGTGCGCGGAATAAAGCCGTAGCCGACCGCCAGGGTCTTCGCTTCGAAGCGTTCGACGCGGCTCATGTCCGGCTCCCACGTCGCCGAGTACGGCGCCACGCTGACGCTTTTCAGTTCGCCGTCGCCGTGTGCCTCGACCACGCCCCAGCCGTAGTTCATCGGGATGCCGTGCAGTTTCAGGTAGGCCAGCATGCTCAAGCCGTCGAGAAACAGTTGCGGCTTGTTCAACAGCGCCAGACTTTCCTTGGCAATCTTGCCGAACGCGCAGGCCTCGTAGACACCGACCACGCTCACGCCCGACGCGTGCAACTGGGTCGCCACCAGCGGCAACAGCGGCCCGGTTCCGGCGATTACCACCGGCCCCTGGGGTTTGACCACGCCACTTTTGATCTGTAATTGCAGGCCGCCGAGCATGATTACGCCGGGCAATGTCCAGCCGGGAAACGGCACGCTGCGTTCATGGCAACCGGCGGCCAGCACCAGTTGCGGGTAGCTGATTTCGTGGAGGCGCTCATCGCCATCAAGCACCACCAGTGAACGCGTGCCTTCGGCGCCGACCACCCGGTGATGCAGGCGCACATCGATCAGCCCGGCCTGTTCCTGAAAGTCGCCGTGCAGTTTGCTCAATGCTTCCGAATAACGCGGCCCCAGATAGTCCAGCTGCACACCGTCACGCAGCGGCCCGCGATAAACCACGCCGCCAAGGCGCGACGCCTCCTCCAGCAAGGTGCTGCGCACGCCATGGCGCGCCAGTTCAATGGCCGCCGCCATGGCCGCCGGCCCACCGCCGACGATGACCGGATGCTGACTCATGGCGCCTCCTGTCCGTGAATGCGGTTGGCCTGGGTTTCGATCAGCATGCCCTCGCGCACCACGGTCTGACAGGCGCGACGCTTGTGCCGGCCGTTGATTTTCACCAGGCAGCACTGGCACACGCCCATGCCGCAATAGGCACCGCTGACCTGGTTGTGATCGTTGCGCGCGACCTGGCGCACGCCGAGGGACTGAATGACGCTGAGCACGGTTTCGCCGATGGCGGCAGTGACCGGCTGGCCGTTGATGTGGACAGTCATATCCGCCTGCGTCAAAGGCTGGATATCGAAGGTTCTTTCTAGGCAGTGCATTGCAATGATCATCCGTGAAAAGTTCAGGTGAGGTTGAAACAGCTCCTTGCTGCACTACACCTCGCCGGCTCGTGGGGGTTATCTCTCTATCGGGCCGGCAGGTTTATCCCGCTCGCGCAGCAACGTGCGCGCAAGCAATGTAGTCGATCCAGCGGCAAGGGCCTGGAAATTTCACGGTAGGGGATATCGCACCGAGGAATATTGATCCAGGCCATGGAAATGACTGTACGGTTCTGCCGCCGATCAGTTGGAAAACACAAACTGCCCTTTGATCTTTTTCGAGCCGATGAAACCGAGGTCGGGGAACAGCTTGGTTTTCAGCCACGCGACATAAAACACCAGGGCCAGGGTGAGGCCTGCGCTGACCAGCGTGGCCACCGGATCTTCGGCGTAGTCCTTGAACAGACGTGAAAACTGACTGAGCGAGAGGATCACGAAAACGGTGTAGGTCTGCGCGGAGTACTTGTAAAAACCCCACGCAAACAGCAGAGGGATAGCGCCCCCGATCAGCGTAAGCACCAGAGCCAACCCGAGACTGGAGTTCCAGCCCAGGGCAAATCCGATCAGGGCACCGATCAACGCCTGAATGCCGAACAAAACAATCAGGATCGTGACCTTGCGCGCATGCTGGCGCCGCAGTGCCGGGTCAATGCGCGAACCGATCCAGTAAGCCAACACTCGATCCTTGACCGCCCCACCCGACAACGCCTTGAAGGTTTCGGTCTTCGAACGACCGGCATCCAGCATTTCATCCAGTTGCCGCTTGGTTTGCTTCTTGTCCAACGTCTTCATCCTTAAACAGAAATTGAAGCGGCCGATCCGCTTCCGGCGTCGATTCTGGCTGCTGGCTCTCTGGAAAGCAAAAAGCCGCTTCAACCCGAAGGTGGAAGCGGCCGAGGCAAAAGCCCCAGAGGGATCAGTGCACGAACAGGGCGATCAGGATGATGATCGGGATTGGCACGCCGAGGAAAAACAGCAGAAGTGAGCGCATGATGATGCTCCTTGATTAACGGGCTGGGGGAACAGTGGACGTGGTGTAGGTTTCGACTTCGACGTACTCCACCGCATCCCGGCGGCGACCGCCGAAGGTGGCCGACAGACTGGCAAAGAACGCACCGGCCAGCAGCGCGATGAACATCCACAGCGAGGTCCAGGCAGCGACTTTGGCGGCGGTGTCAGCAGCTTGCTGTGCTTTGGCCTTGGCGTCGGCGATGGCTTTTTGCGTACGGGCGTAGATTTCGTCCACGCGACGTTCGGCGTCGGCCTGAGTCAGGTTGGTTCGCTGAGCGACCAGTTGCGCAAGGTAGGTGCGGTCCTCGGGGCTGAGCTGACCGTTGGCCAGGCTCTGGGCGAAGATCCGAGTTACGGTGCCGCGAGCGGCGTCGTCACTGACAGCGGCAGGACGGTCATCACGAAACAGACTGTCGACGAAGTAACCGTACTGGTCGCTGTTGGTGTTGGCTGCGGCAGTGCCGGCGGCCTGGGTCATGGCGCTGGCCGCTCCACCGGCAACACTCGCACCGGCCTGCACGCCACCGCTGACAATGCTGCTGACCGAACCGACCACCAGGGTTGCGGTGACGAGCGTGGCCACGCACCAGGCGAGAAAGCCGTGGGCAGTGTCGCGAAAGTACACCTCGTCGCCGTGCATGTTCGCCCACTTCACCCGCAGGCGACCAGCGATGTAGCCACCGAGTCCTGAAGCAATGATTTGCGTGGCGGCCAGCCAGACGATCGTTGAAATGCCCAGGCCCTTGGCGCTGACGCCCTCCCCGGCCCACGGTGAAACAGCGGAAAAGCCCAGACCGAAGCCGAGCAGCACGAGAATCAGCGACAGCGCCGCAGCCGCCGCGGCCCCAGCGAAGATCGCGCCCCAGGACACCCCTGAGACGTTGTCCGACTCGCCTTCAAAGGCAGGATAAAACCCATCTGAAGATCTATTCATTGTTGTTCTGCTCCCGGCATGAAAAAAGGTGTTACAACTCGTCATCAGATGAATTGCAGTGACCGTGCCAGTCGCCAGAATTTAATAAACTCAACAATTTCAACAAGTTAAAAAGACTGAACTTCCCATGACCATGCAAATTGCAACAAATACCCGATAACAGCGGGTTTTATGCATTGGCACAAAAACCGGTCATTTGCGCTTGTAGCTCTTCTTGCCACCAGGCGTCAGGCAATACACGCCACCGCGAGGGCCGGTGCAGAACGAACCGGTGCCGCAATCACAGCCATCATCGCTTTGCAGGAACCGCTGCGGCTGCGCCTGTTCACGAATCCCGAACATCGCGGCGCAACTCTTTTTCGAGCCGCTGATGGAGCCGTCATTGCACAGAAACAAATCACCGTCGCAGCGATCGATCCCGCCCTTCTTGCCGGAACAGGGCGTGTTGGCCGCCCATGTCAACGTACTCAACAACATCAGCAACATGCCAGCCACCGGCCTCCAGCCACCGCGAATCAACTTGCTCACGCCATCACTCCGTTGAAATGTGGCCAGATGATATCAACGTTTCGGAAAATAATTCGGCAACCGCTGCCAATGGCGGTTAAAACATGAAAGTTAATTTAAAGCGTTACTGCAAAATCTTGGCAAAATGCTGCCATTCCGTTTGAACCGATCAGCAGGCCTCCCATGACTCGCATCTTGACCATTGAAGACGACGCCGTGACCGCCCGGGAAATCGTCGCCGAACTGAGCAGCCACGGCCTTGACGTGGATTGGGTCGACAATGGCCGCGAAGGCCTTGACCGCGCCGTCAGCGGCAATTACGACCTGATCACCCTCGACCGCATGCTGCCCGAACTCGATGGCCTCGCCATCGTCACGACCCTGCGCACCATGGGTGTGTCCACGCCGATCCTGATGATCAGTGCCCTGTCCGATGTCGACGAACGCGTGCGCGGGCTGCGCGCCGGCGGTGACGATTACCTGACCAAACCCTTCGCCACCGACGAGATGGCCGCCCGGGTCGAAGTATTGCTGCGCCGGCAGAACAACGGTGGAGCCCAGCCCACCACCCTGCGTGTGGCGGACCTGGAACTGGACCTGATCAGCCACGAAGCGAGCCGCGCCGAGCAGGTGCTGACGCTGCTGCCGACCGAGTACAAACTGCTGGAATTTCTGATGCGCAACAGCGGCCAGATCCTGTCGCGGATGATGATTTTCGAGGAGGTCTGGGGTTATCACTTCGATCCCGGCACCAACCTGATCGACGTGCACATCGGCCGTCTGCGCAAAAAGATCGACCCGCCGGGCAACGTCCCGCTGATCCGCACGGTGCGAGGCTCGGGTTATGTCATTGCCGAACCCGTCTGACGGCTGGCGCTCCTCCAGCAGCCGGTTGCTGGCGCTTTACAGTTCGTTGTTCGTGGCCTGGAGCGGGATCCTCATGGGGGTCATGTATTTCGAGGTCTCCGGTTACCTCGACAACCTGGCCAAGCATTCGCTGATGCAGCGTCAGCATCTGTTCTCGCACTTTCGTGGCGACCAGCTGGAAGACGCACTCGCCGCCAGCATGACGTTCGATATTCGCGGCATCGATGCCTACGGCCTGTTCGCCGCCGACCACACCTACCTCGGCGGGGCCTTGCAGCAGATGCCTGCCGGCCTGCCGCTGGACGGCAAGATCCACGAATTGCGCGACTGCTCCGAATCCGACGACCCGACCCTGCCCGCCGACAGCTGCGATGCGGTCGCCACCCCGACCCGCGACGGTCGCTGGCTGGTACTGGTGCGCGACAACGGCTCGCTGTTCGCCGTGACCCGGATCATTCTGCGCGCACTGCTCTGGGGTGTTTCGCTGACGATCGTGCCGGGGGTCATCGGCTGGCATTTGCTGCGTCGTCGGCCGTTGCGACGCATCCGCGCGATTCAGGCCAGTGCCCAATCGATCGTCGCCGGCGACCTGACTCACCGCTTGCCCGTGTCCAATCGCCGTGACGAACTGGACATGCTCGCCGCCATCGTCAACGCCATGCTCGATCGCATCGAGCGCTTGATGAATGAAGTCAAAGGTGTGTGCGACAACATCGCCCACGACCTGCGCACCCCGCTGACCCGCCTGCGGGCGCAGTTGTATCGCATGCAGCAGCAGGCCGGCGAAGGCTCGCCGGAGGCCGCGCAACTGGATCTGGTGCTGGCCGAAGCGGATACGCTGATGGCGCGCTTTCGGGGTTTGCTGAGGATTTCCGAACTGGAAGATCGCCAGCGGCGTTCGGGATTCGTCGAGCTCGATCCGGTGCGGCTGCTGCAGGAACTGCATGAGTTTTACCTGCCGCTGGCCGAGGAAGACGAACTGCATTTCAAATTGAACATGCCGGAAACCCTGCCGCAGCTGAACGGTGACCGGGCGCTGTTGTTCGAAGCCTTGGCCAACCTGTTGAGCAACTCGATCAAGTTCACCCCGCCAGGAGGCACAGTGATTTTGCGTGGGGTGAATGATGCGGGGCATACACGGATCGAAGTGCACGACTCCGGCCCCGGTATTCCCGAGTCGGAACGCGAAGCGGTGTTCCAGCGCTTCTATCGAGCAGAGGGTGGGCAACCGCAAAGCGGTTTCGGGCTGGGGCTGTCGATCGTCGCGGCGATTGTCAGCCTGCACGGGTTCAGTCTTGAGGTGGGTCACAGCGATCTGGGCGGGGCGAAACTGGTGCTGGATTGCCGGCAGAGGCTGATTTCACAGTCGTGAAAGCGATCGTTCCCACGCTCTGCATGGGAACGATCAGCGATCTAACTCAGGCTGGGTAATTCGCGCGTAGCGCCTCGAGTCCACCCTGATAGATGCCGCTGAACAGCGCCACCACTTCCTCATCGCTCACGCCCTGGGCGGTGAAGCGTCCCGACCACGTCACCTTCGCGCCCTGCCCCTGAGCTTCGACGCGAATCGTCGCCAGATAATCAGTAGCCGGAAACGGTGCCTGCAGGATCGAATAACTGTAGGTCTTGCCCGCGTTATCGAAGCTTTCCAGACGCTCGACCACCACCCCGCCGTCGGCGGTTTGCAGGCTGCGCACACGCCCGCCTTCGCTCAGTTCACTCTTGGGAATGAACGGCAGCCAGTCCGGCAGCGTGTTGAAGCCGCCGATCAATTGCCAGACCTGATCGGCCGAGGCCGGGATGTCGATGGATGCTGATGCTGTTGCCATAAATAAATGTCTCTCTCAACGAATTCAGGTTCAGATTGCCAGGCTGTCGACCACACCGCCGTCGACACGCAATGCTGCGCCGGTGGTGGCCGAGGACAGCGGTGAAGCGATGTAGGTCACCAGGTGCGCGACTTCTTCGACATTGGCCACGCGCTGGATGATCGAGGTCGGGCGCGCCCGGCGCACAAAGGCGTCGGCTTCGTCCCGCAGGCTGCGGCCGGACTCGGCGGCGGCATCCTTGAGCATCTCTTCGACGCCGTCGGTGAAGGTTGGCCCCGGCAGGATTGCATTGACCGTGACGCCAGTGCCGGCCAGCCGTTTGGCCAGACCATGGGATACCGCCAGGTTGGCGCTTTTGGTCACGCCGTAGTTGATCATGTCCGCCGGGGTGGCCACGCCGGATTCCGAAGACAGGAAAATCACCCGGCCCCAGCCCTGCTCGACCATCGCCGGCACGTAATGCCGCGACAGACGCACACCGGAGATCACGTTGATTTCATAGAAGCGCGTCCACTCATCGTCCGGTGCGTCGAAGAAATCCACGGCGTTGTAGATGCCGAGGTTGTTCACCAGGATGTCGGCTTTCGGTTCGGCGGCGAACAGTTTCTGCGCGCCGTCGGCCGTGCCCAGGTCCGCCGTCAGACCGCGCAGTTGAGCGCCTCGCACCTTGTCTCGAATGCTTGCCAGCGCCTGTTCGACCTTGGCCGCGTCGCGACCGATCACCACCACCGTGGCGCCCGCCTCGGCCAGCGACTGGCTGATGCCCAAACCGATGCCCGCCGTACTGCCGCTGACAATCGCCAGTTTTCCGCTCAGATCGATCTTCATGCTTTCACCTCATCAATAGGTAATGGTGCACGTTCGGACACCAGTTTCGCTTCTCGCATGGCCTGCCAGAAACCGGCAGGAATCACCGCTGACAGCGCCGCCACGTCCTCGGCGATCCGCCCGGGTTTGCTCGCGCCGGGAATCACCGCTGCCACCGCCGGATTGGCCAGGGAGAATTGCAGCGCCGCCGCTTTTACATCCACACCATGGGCCGCCGCGATACGTTTGATCTGCTCGAGCCTGGCAACGATCTCAGGGCTGGCCTTCTGGTATTCGAAGTGCGCGCCACCGGCCAGAATCCCCGAGCTATAAGGGCCGCCGACGACGATTTCAACGTTCTGCGCCCGCGCCGAATCCATCAGGCGTTGCAGGGCCCGCTCGTGGTCGAGAAGAGTGTAGCGGCCGGCCAGCAGAAAGCCGTCGGGTTGCGCCTCGGTCAGATCAAGGGTCAATTCGCAGGGCTCGACCTTGTTCACGCCCAGCCCCCAGCCCTTGATCACGCCTTCTTCACGCAGGCGGGTGAGGACTTTGAAGGCGCCGGTACGGGCCTGATTGAAATACTCCAGCCATTGGTCGCCGTAGAAATCCTGAGCGATGTCGTGAACCCAGACGATGTCCAGGCGATCGGTTTTCAGGCGTTCGAGGCTGTCTTCGATCGAGCGCAAGGTGGCATCGGCGCTGTAGTCGTTGACGATCTTGTTCGGGCGGCCGTGTTCGAACACCCCGCTCTTTTCGCCCAGATCACGGGCGGCGGCGTCTTCGACTTCGTCGAGAATCACCCGGCCGACCTTGGTGCTGAGCACATAGTCGTCGCGCTTGAAGCGGGACAGTGCTTCGCCGAGGCGTATTTCCGACAGGCCCGAGCCGTAGAACGGCGCGGTATCGAAATAACGCACGCCGGCATCCCACGCCGCATGCACGGTGGCCTGGGCTTCTTCCTCGGGGATGGCGCGGAACATGTTGCCCAGTGGCGCGGTGCCGAAGCCCAGTTGGCCGGGCAATTTGTCATTCAAACTCATTGGGGATTTCCTCGTAGTGTCTGGGTCGTGGTTGACCGTTGAGCAGATCCTAGATTGCGCCACTCAGACCGTCCAAGACATAATCCGCAGCACTTGAGTCCTTGAAGGTCTGACATGATCGACATCCGCCAATTGCGTTACTTCGTCGCCGTCGCCGAGGAAGAACACGTCGGCCGCGCCGCCGAGCGCCTGCACATTTCCCAGTCGCCCCTGAGCCGGCAGATCGCCCAGCTTGAAGAACGCCTGGGCCTGACCCTGTTCGAACGTAGCCAGCAACGTATCCGCCTGACCCGTGACGGCCAGACGTTTCTCGCCGAAACCCGCGCCCTGCTGACCCACGCCAATCGCCTCGAATCCCTCGGCAAACGCCTGGGCCGTGGCGAGGAAGGTGGCCTGTGCATCGGCTACATCGAGAACGCCATGCACGCGGGCGTCCTGCCCAACGCCTTGCGCGTGCTGCGGGTGGATCGACCGAATGTGCATGTCGCGCTGTACAACCTCAACTCCGCCGAACAGCTCGAAGGGCTGCGTCAGCGTAGCCTCGATATCGCCCTGGTCAGCGAACCGCCGACGACCGACGATCCTGACTTGCTGGGCTTTCAGGTGCTGGACGACCCGATGCTGCTGGCGCTGCCGGAGCAACATCCACTGGCCGCACAGGCATCGCTGACCCCGCAGGATCTGGCCACTCAGGAGTGGATCGGCGTGCAACCGCGCCAGGAGGCGCGCGACGACTTCCTGAGCGCCTGCCTGCGCGCTGGCTTCACCCCGGACGTGCGGATGCAGGCGACCGAGCCGTTCACCGCGCTGGGGCTGGTCGCTTCGGGGCTGGGGATTGCCATGATCCAGAAAGGCCTGAGCCACAACGCGCCGCCAGGTGTGGTGTTGCGGGAAGTGCCGTGGCTGGCGTTTACCACGCCGTTGTGGGCGGCGTGGCACCGGGTCAATTTGCGGCCGTTGGTGGAGACATTCAGGACGATGCTGACGGGGCCGGACATCTCGGGCGCCAGATAATCTGCTGGCCCCTCACCCTAACCCTCTCCCCGAGGGAGAGGGAACTGATCGGGGGATATTGACGTGATGCAGCGACCTGAAAAATCTAGTGTGAATCCATAATCAGGTTGATCCGGCACTGACGGTTTGTCCGGTCTACAGTGAATTTTCCATCCCACTTCACAAGGACGTGAAGCATGCAAAATCGCCCTACCCTCGACCAACGCCGGTTCGCCCGCCGTTTACGCGCCAGCCAGACCGATTGCGAGCAGATGCTCTGGCAACGGCTGCGTGCGCGGCAGGTGGCGGGACTGAAGTTTCGGCGGCAGGTGCCGATCCCACCGTTTGTGCTGGATTTTTATTGCGTAGAGTTGAGGTTGGCGGTGGAGCTGGATGGGGGGCAGCACTATGAGGAGGCGGGAGAGGTTCATGATCGGCGGCGTACGCTCTATCTTCAGCGGCTTGCGATTGAGGTGGTGCGGTTCAGTAATCTGGAGGTGATTCGGCAGATGGGGGATGTGTTGGAGCAGATTGTCAGGATCGCAGAGGATTTGAGATCGCGGTCCTGATCCGGAAAGCGCCCTCACCCTAGCCCTCTCCCAGAGGGAGAGGGAACTGATTGGGGGATATTGCCGTAATACATCGACCTGAAAGATCTGCAGTGAATCCATAATCGACTCGGTTTTTCAGGTCGATGTATCCCTCAATACACCTCGGTCGGCCCCCTCTCCCTCCGGGAGAGGGCTGGGGTGAGGGAAAGCGGTCGACGCAGAAATCCGAGCATTCAAATCCCGAAACGCGCCCACCCCGCCACCAACTGCGCACTGATACTCACCCCGCCACACACCACAATCACCACATCCCGAGCCCCCGCCAAGGCCGGGTGATCGAGGTAGGCCACCGCCAGCGACACCCCGCACGCCGGCTCCACCAGTTGCCGCAAATCACTGGCGTAACGCACCACGCCCATGATCGCGTCGTCATCGGACAGCACCAGGCATTCGTGATCGAACTCGCCGATGTGCTGCACCGGCCACTCCGCTACCTGAGCGGCACCCAGGGAGGTGGCGACGGTGTCGATCTTGCTCAGACGCACCGGGTGGCCGGCCTCGACGGCGGCGGCAAACGAGGCGGCGCCGCGGGTTTCGCAGGCGATGATCCGGCAGTCACGCCGGTCATGGCGCAGCAGTCCGGTAAGGATCCCTGCCAGCAATCCCCCGCCGCCCACAGAAGTGACCACGGTGTCGACCTGCGGGCAGTCTTCGAGGATTTCATCGATCATCGTGCTGTGCCCTTGCCACAACACCGGGTGGTCGAAGGCCGGAACATATTCGGTGTCCGTCGCACCGGCCAATTCACGGGCGCGCTGGTTGGCCTCGTCCCAGACCTTGCCATGCACGATGACTTCGGCGCCGGTGCGGCGGATACGCGCGCGGGTCGCTTCCGGGGTGGTGTGCGGCACAACGATGCAGGCTTGCAGACCCAGGCTGGCCGCCGCCACCGCCGTGGCGAGGCCGGCATTGCCGCCGGACGGGCAGACGACTTTGCGCTTGCCCTGCGCCGCCGCCTGACTGCACAACAACCCCATGCCCCGCAGCTTGAAGGAGCCGCTGGGTTGCAGGTTTTCCAGTTTCAGCCAGATACGCCGGGAGGTGGTCGACAGGGTCGGATGGAGGATCAACGGCGTGCGGATGTGCAACATGGCGGGCTCCTGTTGAGGTCACGTCCGGACGACCGCTGCGCCGGAGCGTGGACGAATGCAAGGTGAACGTCCCTGCCTGAAGCTTAGTTCACCCCGCCCCCAACGTTGAACGCCGGGGATCGTGCCGGGATCTACACTGAACGGATCAGCCGTGAGGTGCCTATGAAAATGTCAGCGCAAATGACCGTCGTCGCGGTGCTTGCCACCCTTGCCTATCTGGGTCTGGCGATGTGGGGCATCGGTGGCGTGGCGGTGTTCTTTTCCCACGGGGCCCTGGTGGTCGTGACCCTGGCGACGTTGGTGATGGTGGTGGTGTCGTTGTTCAGCGAAGTGAACCTGAGCTCCGGTGAACGTGAAGACCGGGCCAATCGCTGGGTGATCCCGGCGTTCGGCGTGATCGGTCTGGTCAGTGCGTTTCTGCCGGCTTACTGCGACCGCATCGGTTTCTGGACCATTGGTCGCGAAGGCACCCGCTGGCTGGGAGCGTTGCTGTTCATTGCCGGCGGTGCGTTGCGGTTGTGGCCGGTGTTTGTGCTGGGGCATCGGTTCAGCGGCCTGGTGGCGATTCAACCGGGGCATCGTCTGGTGACCGATGGCATCTACACGCACCTGCGCAATCCCAGCTATCTGGGGCTGGTCGTCAATGCTTTAGGCTGGGCGTTGGCGTTTCGGTCGGTGGTCGGGATCCTGCTGGCAGCGCTGACCCTGATCCCGCTGATTGCCCGTATCCACTCAGAAGAGGCCCTGCTGCGCACCCGGTTCGGCGCCGAATACGATGCCTATTGCGCACGCAGCTGGCGGTTGTTGCCGGGGGTTTACTGAGGTTGCAGACGCAACTGGCCGTCGCTGTCGATGCTCAGCGTAACGTCGCAGTAACTGGCGATGGTCGCGTGCCGAGTCTCGACCGGATGCTGGTGAGTGGCGGTAATGATCATCAACGGCGCACCCGCCGCTTCAGCCGCCTGAATACCGACGGTCGCATCTTCGAATATCAGGCAATCGACCGGGTCCAGCCCCAGACGCCTGGCAGCCAGTCGGTAACCGGCCGGATCAGGTTTGCCGGCGCTCACGTCTTCGGCCGTGATCATCACCGCAGGCTCGGGAATCCCCGCCGCCGCCATCCGCCGCAACGCCAGATCCCGTGGCGCCGAAGTCACCATGGCCCACTGATTTGCCGGCAACGACTTGAGAAACGCCGCCGCACCAGGAATCTCGACAATGCCTTCAACGTCTTCGATTTCCGCTTCGGTGATGAACGCCGCTTGCGCCTCGGCGTCCACGCCCGGCAGGTTCAGACGCGTGATGGTATCGATGGCGCGCACGCCGTGGATGGTCGGCAGGAACGTCTCGACATCCACGCCATGACGCTCGGCCCAGGCAGCCCAGATCCGCTCGGCGGCGGCGATGGAGTTGAGGACGGTGCCGTCCATGTCGAACAGGAACGCGCCGAACGCGCGATTGAAAACAGCATCTTGAGCGGACAAGGGATCGCATCCTTAGGCAAAGCCGGGCAAATATGCCCGGCAATGTAGCATTTGCCGCTGGCCTCAGTGCAAACGCGGCGCCTTGGATTTGAACGCGTCGTCCACACAATCGAGCAACTGGCCGATGGCCCAGGGCTTCTTGATGAACGCCACCGGATGGCGGACGCCGGAGGTCTCAGGCGTTTCATAACCGGACATGACCATCACCGGTTTTTCCGGCCAGCGTTCGCCCACCAGATTGGCCAGGTCCGCCCCATTGAGGGTGCCGGGCATGGTGATGTCGGTGAGCAGCAGCGCGACTTCCGGCGCGTGCTTTTCCAGGTATAGCGACGCCGCATCGGCACTGGTCTGCGGCTCGACCTTGAAACCTTCCTCCTGAAGAATTTCGCACAGAAACTCCAGAATCAACGGATCGTCTTCCACTACCAGAATCAACCCGCCAGGAAGGTGCGCGCTCGACGTCGGAATTGGACACATGAACTGGCACTCCCTGAATTGCATGAACGATTTAGCGGCATGATCCCGCTGCTTATCTGGTATGAGCGGCGCCTCGTACATAAATTCATTTTTGATACAGGTCTTTTCGATAACGTCGGTCGGCGGACCATCGCCATGGCGCATTTGTGGTTAAAATGCCCGCCCTTTTGCTGGCCGATTCCGATTGATGAACCCTCAAGCCCTCGCCGTTCTCCACGCCCACCTGCTCACCGCGCTGACTTCGGCACCGGCCGAAACCCGGCGTCTGTTCCACGGGCGCGGGCGTTGCTGGCCGGGGCTGGAACAGGTCACCGTGGACTGGCTGCAAGGCGTGGTGCTGGTGTCGCTGTTCAAGGAACCCGAGGCTTCGCAGCTGGAAGACCTCAAGCGCCTGCTGCTGGAAATCACCAGCTCGGCGCCATGGCAGCAGTCCGGCGCCCACACCCTGCTGATTCAGCACCGTTACCTGCCGCAAAGCACTGCCGAATGGCTGCTGGGGGAAGAGATCGATGAGATGACCATCGTCGAGGGCGGGCTGAAATACCGCGTGGATCTGGGCCGCAAGCAGAACGCCGGGCTGTTCCTCGACATGCGCTACGGGCGCAACTGGGTGCGCGAACAAGCGGCGGGCAAACGGGTGCTGAACCTGTTCGCCTACACCTGCGGTTTTTCGGTGGCGGCCATCGAAGGCGGCGCCAGCCATGTGGTCAACCTCGACATGTCCCGCGCCGCGCTGAGCCGGGGCCGCGACAATCACCGCCTGAACGGGCATGACCTGAGCAAGGTCAGTTTCCTCGGCCACGACCTGTTCAAATCCTGGGGCAAGGTGATCAACAGCGGCCCGTACGATCTGGTGATCATTGACCCGCCGTCGTTCCAGAAAGGCAGTTTTCTGCTGACCAAGGATTACCAGCGCGTACTGCGCCGCCTGCCGGAACTGCTGACGGCACAGGGCACGGTGCTGGCGTGCATGAACGATCCTTCGTTCGGTTCGGATTTCCTGATCGACGGCGTGACCCAGGAGGCGCCGAGCCTGCGTTTCGAGCAACGGCTGGAAAATCCGCCGGAGTTTCCCGACGTCGATCCTGAAAGCGGCCTGAAGGCGCTGCTGTTCAAGCAGATCGGCTGACCTGCTCAGCGCGGCCGCAACACCAGCGCAAACAATTCGCCATGCCCGGTGACATTGAGCTTGTGATAGAGATTGCGCCGATGCACCTTCACGGTCTCCGGCGATATGTTCATGCGCTGGGCGATGGCCTTGCTGGAAAAGCCCTGAAGAATCAGGCGCGCCGTATCGATTTCGCGCACGGTCAGGCGGGCGTCGAAACGATCCAGCAATGCGGCCAGATCACCGACCGGCGCTTCAACGACTGCGCCTTGCGGCGGCATCAACTGCACATGCCGACGCATTGCTGACAGCACCCAGTCCCGCACGCAGAGCAGACGCCCCTGCTCCTGCAAACCGAACGCCGTCGCCCGGCCCATCGACAAGCCGAGCACACCGTCATCGGTGTTGACCAGAAATTGCAGTTCATCCGCGCCGACCACAGAACGGAAGTAGCTCAGGTAGTACTCGCTGTGCAGAAACTGGTCCGGCGCCACGGACGCGAGGCTGTGCAAACCGTCGGCGATCCCGGAGACGGCGGCCTGGTAGAAGGGATCAAGCAGGTACATGCCGGCACAGTAACCGGCCAGTTCTTCCTGCTCGTCGGCACGGCCCTGACTGTCGAAGTCGATCAGCAACTGCGGCGGCCGCCCCGCCTGCATCACCGCCACCAGCGCATTGTCCAGCGGCACCAGCAATCGCAGCGTATCGACCAGCGCCCGCCAGAAACCGTCCTGCCCCACCGTGGCGAACACTCGCGACAGACTCTGATGCACCGGCAATTCCTGCAGCAACGCGTCCACGCACTACCCCTTTCGAGTAACCCATGATGGGAATGGGTGTGGCGCAGCCCGCCCGATAGGCTGACCACTCCTGTTCATCACCGGCCTGCCAACAGGCCAGGAGTGCCGCATCATGCGTGGTCATCGTGGGTATATCAACCTGGGTCTGATGGGCGTTTTGTCCGCAGCACTGAGCGCGCAGGCGGCCGATGCGCCGAGCGTGCATGTCTACAACTGGTACGACTACATCGGCCCGAACACCCTGCATGACTTCAAGCGTGACAGCGGTATCGAACCGGTCTACGACACCTTCGACAGCGCCGAAGTGCTGGAAGGCAAACTGATGACCAGCCGCAGCGGCTACGACGTGGTGGTGGCGAGCAACTTCAGCCTGCCGACCCTGATCAAGGCCGGCGCCCTCGCCCCGCTGCCCCGCGATCAACTGCCGGGCTGGAAGAACCTCGACAACGATCTGCTGCGCAAACTGGCCAACAACGACCCTGGCAACCAGTACGCCGTGCCGTATCTGTGGGGCACCAACGGCATCGGCTACAACGTCGACAAGGTGCGCGCCGCGCTGGGCGACAAGGCCCCGGTGGATTCCTGGGATCTGGTGTTCAAGGAAGAGAATCTGGCCAAGCTCGGCGAGTGCGGCGTGGCGATGCTTGACTCGCCGTCGGAAATGCTCCCGGTCGCGTTGCACTATCTCGGCCTGCCGCCCAACAGCACTAACGCCGAGGACTATCAGAAAGCCGAAGCGCTGCTGCTGAAACTGCGCCCGCACATCGCCTACTTCAATTCCTCCAAATTCATCAGTGATCTGTCCAACGGCAACATCTGCGTGGCAGTCGGCTGGTCGGGCGCGATGCTCGAAGCCAAGACCAACGCCGAGCAGGCCGGCAACGGCGTGAAGATCCAGTACAGCCTGCCGAAGGAAGGCGCGCCGGTGTGGTTCGACACGCTGGTGCTGCTCAAGGACGCACCGCATCCGACCCAGGGCCTGGCGTTCATCGACTACCTGCTGCGGCCCGAGGTGATTGCGCCGGTCAGCGATCACCTGTCTTACCCCAACGGCAATCGGGCCGCCACCCCGCTGGTCGGCGAAGCCACCCGCGACAACCCGGCGGTGTATCCGTCGGCCACAGCGATGGCCACGCTGTTCACCCTCGAGCCCCTGCCCAAAGCCACCGAGCGGGTACGCACGCGGGTCTGGAGCAAGGTCAAGAACGGCCAATAATCAACATTGAACAGAGAAGAAAACACCATGAAACCAAGAGCCCGCGATCTCCACATCCGCATCGGCCAACTGCAGCCCGGCCCGCTCAACGCCATCACCGACGTACCCGGCGTGCGGGTCGGCCACAGCAATGTGCGCGGTCAAAGCGCCAGCGGACGTGATGTCTGCAGCGGCGTCACCCTGATCGAACCTCGCGCAGGTTCGACCAATGCGCAACCGTGCTTTGCCGGCGTTCACGTACTCAACGGCAACGGTGATGCGACGGGGCTGGAATGGATTCGCGAAGCCGGCCTGCTGACCAGTCCGATCGCCTTCACCAACACCCACAGCCTCGGCGTGGTACGCGACGCCTTGATCGAACTGGATCGAGCGCAGCAACCGGACGACGGTCGTCTCTACTGGAACATGCCCGTGGTGCTGGAGACCTTCGATGGTTTGCTCAACGACATCAACGGCTTTCACGTGAAGCCCGGGCACGTGGCCGAGGCGATGAGCAATGCCGTTGACGGCCCGGTGCAGGAAGGCGCAGTGGGCGGTGGCAGCGGCATGATCTGCCATGAATTCAAGGGCGGGATCGGCACCGCGTCGCGCCGCTTGAGCAAGGCTCAGGGCGGCTGGACGGTGGGCGCCATCGTCCAGGCCAACCATGGGATTCGCAGCGAACTGCGGGTCGATGGCTACCCGGTCGGGCGGTACATGGAACAGGTGGATTCGCCGTTCCTGCGCGCTTCGCTGCCGCACCCGGGCATGGGTTCGATCGTGGTGTGCCTGGCCACCGATGCACCGTTGCTGCCGCATCAATGCACGCGGCTGGCGCAACGGGCCAGTCTCGGTCTGGCGCGTACCGGCGGTGGCAACGAAGACCATAGCGGTGACATCTTCCTCGCCTTCGCCACTGGCAACGGCCACATCCCGCCCGCCGCCTACGAGGGCAAAGGCGCGCCCACCTGCGACGGCTTGCGGATGGTCAACAACGACCACATCAGCGAGCTGTTTCTGGCGGCGACCGAGGCCGTTGAAGAGGCGATCATCAACGCCTTGCTGGCCAGCGACAGCACCGAAGGCAACGGGCATTCGGTGCCGGGGCTGGATGCCGCCACCCTGCTCGCCGCTCTCGAAAAAGCCGGCTGGCCGGGCACTCGCTGAAACCGTTCGCAAAGAGCTTCAGCGAAACAGCCCTTGTCCGAGTTCGCGCGCTGCCTGCAGCTGGATCGCAGGATCGCCCGACTCGGACTCCAGCAACAACGCCGAGCCCGTCACCGTTGCACCGCAGTAATCGAAGATGCCGTGATCGATCTGCGCCTTCATCGCCGCGCCGTAGCCGTGGCGTTCGTAAGTACGTGCATCCGCCCCGCCGAGTGCGACCAACTGCACACGCAGTCGTCCGAGTTTCTTCAGGGTCGAATCGCCGTCGAAATCAAACGCCCAGCCATTGCTGAACACCCGGTCGATCCAGCCTTTGAGCAGGGCCGGCATCGACCACCAGAAAACCGGATAGACCAGCACCAGCGCATCGGCGCGATCGATTCGCGCCTGCTCGGCCAGAACGTCTGCCGGCGGTGCGGACTCGCGGTGGTGCACGGCCCAGTCGGCCACACCGAAACGCGGATCGAATGCCTCGGCGTGCAGGTCAGCGATTTCGAAGGTGTTGGACGAATCACTCTCCGACAGGCCTTTGGCAATCTGATGCGCCAGCCCATGAGTCAGCGAGCGGGGATCATCATGGTCTACAACAATCAATGCATGCATGGGGGAAATCTCCGGTTGGTGATTGCTGACCAAGGGCTTATCCTTTCGATAAGTTACACTTGGTAAGCTACAATTAGTAAGTTACCTTCAGTAAGTTACGTTTGGTATATAAGCAATGTCAACCACTGAAATCCCCGAACCCGCTCAACCGCGCCGACGCCTGTCCCGGGAAGACCGTCAGCGCCAGTTGCTCGACATGGCCTGGCAATTGATTCGCGAAGAAGGCACCGATGCCCTGACGCTGGGTTATCTGGCGGAAAAGGCCGGCGTGACCAAACCGGTGGTGTATGACCACTTCATCACCCGCGCCGGTTTGCTGGCTGCGCTGTATCAGGATTTCGACAGGCGCCAGACGGCGTTGATGGATGCGGCGCTGGCCGATGCCGAGGCGACCCTGAGTGGCACCGCGACGGTGATTGCCACGGCGTATGTCGATTGCGTGCTGACCCAGGGCAACGAGATTCCGGGGGTGATCGCCGCCCTGGCCAGCACGCCGGAACTGGAGAAGATCAAACGCGAATACGAGGCGGTTTTCCTGGAGAAATGCCGCAGTGTGCTGTCGCCGTTCGCTGACGGTGGTGACATTACCCAGGCGGGATTGCGTGCCATGCTCGGCGCCGCCGAGGCGTTGTCCCAAGCCGCGGCCACCGGCGAAATCAGCCCGGCCGAGGCCCGTGAGGAGCTGTCTGCGAGCATCGCAGCGATGGTCGAAAGGGCCGCCGCCAATGCCGCAAAGCAAGTGACTGACGGTACTTGAGACCGTCCGTGCACCTTCCTAGGATGGAGATACGCAGTCGCTTGGTTTGCCAAACCGCTGCGTAGGTGCGGGTGTCCTGAACCCCAATCAAGCCCGCACCTTGTTCATGCGCATCTTGAGCCTCACGGGCTCTACTTCCTCCCCATCAAAGAGTCTTGAGGCTCTTTTTTTGTCTCCGAAAATCAGCGCTCCGGTTCGCGACGGATCGAACGCCACGCGGCCTGCGCCAGCAGCTCGCGATAAGCCTTCGGACTGCCCTGCACTCGCCCGGACAACCACGCCCGGCAATAGCTGTCGGCCTGACCGACGATCAGCGATGGCAGCAATTCGGCCGGGCAATCGTTGAGTTCGGCGGCGCGCCCGGATTCGGCCAGCCAGGTGCGCAGCCCCAGATTGCGGGTCTTGTTGCGAGCGGCGAGTTCGTCCTTGTGCGGCCCCCGGGTCACGGCATAACGCGCGTGGTACTGGAATCGCGCCCATTCAGGCTGGTTCTCGACCCAGTCCACATAACTGAAAACCAGGGCCTGCACGCCCTCTTCGGTGGTCGTCGCGTCGGCCAGATACGCATCGCGCAAACGCGCCTGATCTTCCAGTGCGGTGAAAAACAACGCGGCCACCAGCCCTTCCTTGTTGCCGAAGTGGTGGTAGATCGCGCCGACACTGGTGTCGCACTCGGCCCTGATCATTTCGATGGTCGTGGCCTCGATACCTTGTTCATTGAACAGGCGCAAGGCTTTGCGAAAGATGTCGCGCTTGAGTTCGGCCCGTCGTCCGGGGTAGCTGCGCTCGAGTAGATCTGCGGTGTCCATGGGGTTGAAGGCCTGGTAAATCCTGTTGAAAGGCACACCTGTGCCGGTAATCGAAACGCGCCTAGGTTGACAGATTTCCCGCTGACAGAATACCGTTCCGTTACAGAACAATATTCTGTTACGGAATATCATTCTGTAAATTCATCCAATCACGAGGATTTCCCATGAGTCAGTTTCTCGCCATGTTCAGCAGCGCCGGCCCACAAGCGTTCAGCCAGATGGCCTGTCAGGTCGCGCCGTATTTCAGCAGCATCAATCCGTTGGTCAGCGAGCTGCGGGCAGGCTCGGCGACTGTACAAGTGCCGTTTCGCCGCGAGATCACCAACCACCTTGGCACCGTCCACGCCATCGCCATGTGCAACGCCGCCGAGCTGGCCGCCGGGATGATGACCGACGTGTCGATTCCCGCCGGCGCACGCTGGATTCCAAAGGGCATGACGGTCGAGTACCTGGCCAAAGCCAAATCCGACGTGACCGCCGTGGCCAATGGCGAAGGACTGGACTGGCAGACCGAAGGCGACAAGATCGTGCCGGTCGACATTCACGATGCCGAGGGCAAGAAAGTGTTCACGGCGCGGATCACCATGAACGTGAAGCTGTCCTGAAATCACGGGCACAAAAAAGCCCTTGTTGCCGTCATCGCAACAAGGGCTTTTTGCCGTTGGCCGGATCAGTGCACGGTCAGGCGCTGGCGGACAAATTCCTCGGTGTGGCGCGTGACTTGATCCAGGTGCCGGTCGCGCTGTTTTTCGGCATCGACCATCGCCCGTTTGCCATGTTTGTGCAGGAGGTAGGTGTGAATCTGCTGCACTTCCAGCGAGCGGTAGATCGGCGTGGTGTCGATAAAGCCGCGCAAGCCGTTGCTGCGGTAATGCCGGGTGCTCATCAGCACCTGAGTCTCCAGCTGGCCCAGCACTTCAAAGCCCAGCGCCTCGAAATACGGGACTTTACCCACGCTGCACGTCAACTCGGCATGGGGGTAACGCGTCACCATGTCGGCGATCAAAGCCCGGGCCACACCCTGACGGCGGTACGGCTGCCGGACCGCCAGATACGCCACATTGCATGCCTCCCAATCGCCCTGCACCGGCAAGTACAACAGGAAGCCGATCACCTGCTCCGGGTCATCCTCATCAGTGGCCACCAGCAGTTCCACTTCGGTGCCCTTCTCGCCGTTCAGCGCCTCCAGATACAAATGCACTTCGTAGCCGACCGCGTATTGATAAACGTTGTACAGCAGGTTGCTCGGGCCCAGACCGATGGCGCTGATGTCGGTCAGGTAATCGACCACCATTTGCAGGATCTGACTGTTGACGCCTTCGGGGCACGGGGATTTGTAGTGGGTGATGCGGGGCATGACGGGTGAACTCCGGCGGTAAAACAAAAGTTGCCGGGCGGGTTGAGCGGCCGGCGAACCGCGACATCATACCCTGTGCAAGCCTGACAAAAATTTCATCTGCCCGAGAACGGATATTTCGCCGATTTGGCGTCCAATTCTTCAGCTGCGTTCAATTCCCGACGCAGGCCCTGAGGAGTTGTCATGAACGTTCTGCGTTCCCTGTTCAAATGGCGAAAAGCCCTGCTGCTGGTGCCAGTGACGCTGGCCACGCTGGCCAGTTCCCCTGTGTTTGCCCAACCCGAAATGATCATCCGCGAAGCACCGCCACCGATGCGCATGGAACCGATGCCCGGCCCACGGCCCGGTTATGCATGGGATCGCGGCCACTGGCGCTGGGAAGGCCGGGGTTATGTCTGGATGCCCGGTCACTGGCAACCGGTGCGTCACCACGGCGCACGCTGGGAACCGGGCCACTGGCAGGCGCGCGGGCCGAACTGGTACTGGATTGAAGGTCATTGGGTGCGTTGATCGCTCGCCAGCCCGCCAACGTCATACACCAGGAAAATCATCATGTCGAAAACCATAAAAACCTTGCTCGCCGCCTCGCTGGTGGCAATCACACTGTCGGGCTGCGTCGTCGAACCGGTGCGCCCGCATCGCCCACCGCCGGTGGTGGAGGTCGTTCCGGCGATGCCTGCGCCGGGTTATCACTGGGTCGCCGGGCATTACCGCTGGGCCGGCAACCAATGGCGCTGGGTGCCGGGGCACTGGCGGGCGTATTGAGGCCGCTCACTGGGCCGGTGCAACCACCTTGAACTTGATCGCGATGTCGTTCGAAACCACGGTATCGGCCCACTCCCCGGCACCGAGGCCGAAGGCATCGCGCTTGAGCACCAGTTCACCGTCGAAGATGCCGATGCTGCTGTCCGGTTTCACATGCACCGGCACCTGTACTTCATGGGTGATGCCTTTGAGCGTGAGCTGGCCGGCAACCAGATAGTGGTTGTCATCGACCCGGCTGAAACGGGTCGATTCAAACACCGCCACCGGGAATTTTTGCGTGTCGAACCATGCGGGTTTCACCAGCTCGGTGTTGGCGTCTTCACTGCCGGCATCGATGCTGGTGAGGTCGATGTGCAACGTGGTGCGGGCGTTGCTCAGATTTGCAGTGTCGAAATCCAGCGTCGCGTCGAACTTGCCGAACGTGCCGTACATCCGCGAGCCCATCTGGTTGTAGGTGAAACTGATCTGGCTGGCGGTGGTGTTGACCCGGGTGTACTCCACGGCCTGCGCCGCCGGCATGACGATCAGGCAACACACGGCAGCCAACAACAATCGAATCGACATGGGATGCTCCGGTGCCTCGGTGGACCTCGACTGACTTAAGCAAACATCCGACGCTAATGCCAGCGCCCACACCGGTTATTCATTCAAACCAGCCGATCGATCTTCTGATGCTGCCAGACCCGTTTGTAGTACAGCGTCTGCAAGACCAGCATCCCGAGGTACGCTACCGGAAACGCCATCCACACACCCTGCAAACCAAACTGCCCGTCCAGCCAGTACGCCGCCGGCAATTGCACGCCGACCACGCAAATGATCGCGATGGCCACCGGCACCAGCACCGTGCCGCTGGCGCGCATGATGCCGCCGACGATCGCCTGGAAGCCGAAGATCAACAGGCTCCACAGCATGATGTGCAGCAAGTGCTCGGCCATCGCCCGGGTCGAGTCTTCGGTCAGGAACAGCCCCAGCAGCCAGTGCGACAACAGATAACCGAGCACGATCAAGCCACCGGTCAGGCACACGTTGATCCACAGCCCGGTGCGCAGGATCGGCCCCATCCGCTCCAGCCGCCCGGCACCGATTGCCTGGGCACCGAGGATCGACGCGGTGATCGCAATCGACAGCGCCGGAAACTGCACGTAGTTGACGATCTGCGTCACCGCGCCATAGGCAGCGGTCGCCTGGGAGCCGTGCTGGTTGACCAGCGCCAGAATGACGAGCTCCGACAGCGACAGCACAATCATCTGCACCCCGGTCGGCAGGCCGATGCGCAACACCTTGCCGAGAATCTCGCCGTCCAGGCGCAGCGCCGCGAAGAACTCCCGGTCCGGCGCCAGCGGATGGCCCTTGCGAATCAGACTCCATGACAGCCACGCCATCGATGTCAGCGTGCCGGCCAGACCCGCAACCGCCGCGCTCTGGATCCCCAGTTGCGGCAAGCCGATCCAGCCGCGAATGAACGCCGGGGTCAGCGCCAGACCGACAATGGTCGACAGCAGCAGCGCCAGCATCGGTGACAGTGTGTCGCTCACCCCGCGCAACAGCTGAGTGAACAGCACGTACACCAGCACAAACGGCAAGGTCCACATCATCACCCGCGCATAGGCCACCGCGTCATCCAGCACATCAGCCGGCGTGCCCAACCCCTGCAGCGCCTGACGCGCGAACACACTGCCAAACACCGCCGCCACCAGCCCGATCAACACCCCCAGCAACAGCGTCGCCCCGGCGATCGCCTTCACCATGTGCGACTCGCGCGCGCCCCACGCCTGCCCGATCAACACCCCGGCCCCGGCACCCAGACCGATGACCAGCGCGATGAAGAAAAAGATGATCGGAAACATTCCCGACACCGCCGCCAGCGCCTGAGTGCCGAGCATCTGGCCGATGTAGATGCTGTTGACCGTACCCGACATCGACTGCAGGAAATTCGACAGCACCATCGGGGCGAGGAACAGCAGGTAGGTTTTCCAGAGCGGTGTTGGGGCGGTGGTTTGCATTGCAGGGAGATCCATCTCGACAGCCGGGAACAGATTGAGGGTAGCTTCGGCGAGTTCCGAGCGATGAGCAATGAACTTCTCGGATATTGCAGAAGTTTTCATCTGCGCCCCTCAAGGCTCGACAGATTCATCCTCATCGCTGATTGTTTTCCCTCACGCCAGCTATGGCTGCTTCGGGTTTTGACTCTTTTTTTTCAGCCGTAAACCGTCTGTCTGGCACCCGGCTTCAAGTGCGTGCTGCAGATCCTGTTGCGATTGAGCGCTGACAGGGGACGAGTAATCGGCGGCCAGATAATAGAAGCCTTCGGCACGTGCCTGTTGCGCTTCAAGCAACGTCGGTTGCCCCAACAATCTTATCCGTGCGAATGGATCTTCATCCGTCTTGGGTGGTTCAACCGTGCGTTCGAAACAGTACGCATGGCTAACGGCAAACGGGTAATAGCCCAGGTAGGCATCCTCGGCGTTCAACACATTGCGCAAAAGCATCCGGCTCTCGTCGTAACGAGGCGTCTTGGGAACCGTGTCACTGCACTTTGCATAAACGATGGCGCCGACCAGCAGACCTTTTCTGGCGGAGTCGCCATAGAGGGCGCAGGCCTTCTCACGTTTTTGTTGCAGATCGGGATTCATCGGGTCGCCGAACTCTGTCATCCGCGCTTTGTAAAATACAGCGGCGGCATTACCTTCGGTGATGGACTGAGCCAGGTAGCGTTCAGCCTTGTTTTTGTTCTCAAGAATTTTTTCACCTACAACTTTCGCTTTTGCCTTGTCCGGCGAGTCTTCGGTCGCCATCAACAGAAGCTCTTTCGACAACGCTTGTCCGTCCCAGTATGCCGTGAGGTATTGATTGAACGAGTCAGTACCGGGCGGCTCCGTCTCGGCAACAGCGGTTGAACACACAAAGAAAATCATCAGTGACATCAGATTGCGCAGCATCGAAATTCCTTTTTTTCTCGGAGATCACCACCGAGCCATTAATAGAGACAAGCCTGTATCGGTCGCCAACGAAGGGAGTTGAATGCAAGTTGCAGGTGCCCTCTTCTGCATAACCGTGATAAACCGCAGGCTTGTTCATAACCATTGAGATCATGCCCCATGCCTCGCGCCTTGCGTTTATCTGCAGTCGTTCTTTTGTCTCTGTGTGCCGGTATCGCCGGCGCAGCCGCGCCCTCTCCAGCTCCCAAGACTCTGCAGCCATTGGTGGCAACCCTGAACGAACGCCTGAACATCGGCGACCTCGTCGCCCTGACCAAATGGGACAGTGGCAAGCCGATCCAGGACAGTCCCCGCGAAGCCCAGGTCATTGCCAATGCCCGAACGCTGGCCACCGAACGCAAACTCGACCCGGAAGACGTCGCGCAATTGATCGCCGCGCAAATGGAAGCCAACAAACTGGTGCAATACGGTTTGCTCGCGAAGTGGCAAGCGGCCGGTGCTGCGCCGGACACGCCGCGTCCGGATCTGGGCAAGCAGATTCGGCCGCGCCTGGATGAACTGCAAACCCGCCTGTTGCAGCAATACGCCGACTTCACGCCCTACCGTCACGACCCGAACTGCCCGGTATGGCTGGCCAAGGCACGCAGCGGTTTGACTCAAGATGCACTGCACGAACTGGCCCTGACTCGCGCCACCGGCGAGCTATGTATCCGGGCAACCGCCCCGTGAACCGGGGCTTGGCCATCCATCGCCGGCATCGATAGTCACCATCACGCCAATGAAGTTCTCATAAAAAATCCCGGGCGTAAGATCGGCTCCATACCCAACAAACAACACCCCGGAGCACACGATCATGAAACGCCAAATCCTTCTCGGCATCGCTTTCTCGGTTCTTGCAGTCAACGCTTTTGCAGCCAAACCCGCTCACACCCTGATCGCCGAAGGCGGTTCGGATCGGTTGATCGAACACCGCGTAGCTGAAGGGGGTTCTGATCGTCTGCTAGAACGTCGCGTTGCCGAAGGTGGCACTGAGCGTCTGCAAGAACGCCGCGTTGCCGAAGGTGGCTCGGATCGTCTGCAAGAACGCCGCGTTGCCGAAGGTGGCTCGGATCGTCTGCTGGAACGTCGCGTAGCTGAAGGTGGCGCTGATCGTCTGCTGGAACGTCGCGTAGCTGAAGGTGGCTCGGATCGTCTGCTGGAACGCCGCGTTGCCGAAGGTGGCTCGGATCGTCTGCTGGAACGTCGCGTTGCCGAAGGTGGTTCGGATCGCTTGGTCGAACGTCGCGTCGCATGACCTGAACGCTCTTTCCCAAGACAAAGAAAAGCCCGGCCTGATCAGCCGGGCTTTTTCACATCCAACCGTCGCTTACTGAGCGGTTTTCAGCTTGACCACGTCACCGGAGATTTTGGTGGTGTAGCCGGTCAGAACCCATGCCCAGAACCAGTTTTCCTGAACCTGGGTGTTGATCATCGCATCGCCGCCGCGGGCTTTGATCGCGGCATCCTGTGCGCGGACGAAACGGCTGTTCTGGCGGATCGGGATCACGCCGAACAGCAGCAGACCGGTAGCGGTGGCTTCGCTGTGGCCAATCACGGTGTACTGGCTGCTGTCGTATTGTTTGGTGTTCATCGGGGTGCCGGTGCAACCTGCCAGAACCACACCGAACAGTGCGGCGGCGACGACTTTGCTGAGGTATTTCACTGCAAGACTCCATGGGTAAACGCCCGGGATCCATCTCTCGGGCGGCGCACACTTTACCGGAGATAGTGGCACATTAGTATCAATCACGACATTTTTCATGAAGCGCCATCGGCACAGCGCCTCATGAGTCACTTCAAGTATTGGTTTTCAGTTGGGTCCACAACCGCGTCGTCAGACGGGCAATTGCCGCCGGCAGCCCTGAACAATTTGTCCATTCTTTCGGCAGCCTGGCAGCTGAATGAGCTAGACGTCCTACTCGGATTGAAACGTCTGAAGATACGCCAACAGATTGTCGATCTTCTCCTCGTCACTCAGCCCCCAGAAGATCATCCGCGTCCCTGGCACCACACCTTTCGGGTCCTTCAGATACGCCGTCAGCGTTTCGCGGTTCCAGGTGATGCCAGAGTTCTTCATCGCATCGGAGTACACGTAGTTCGCCGACGTTCCCGCCGGACGGCCGATGATGCCGTTGAGCTGTGGGCCGAATCCCGGGCGGGCGGATTCGCCGACCTGATGGCAGCCGCCGCACAGACGCGGGAAGATTTTGCCGCCGGCCTCGGCGTCGCCGGCCGCATAGGTGGCTGTGCTGAGCAGGCCTGCGCTGAGGATCAGAGCGAGGGGCAGTAACGCGGTGTTTTTCATCGGGAGTATCCAGATCTTCGGCGGCGCCAAGGGTAATCCTGCGGGGAGCGTTGCGCTACAGGTAAGCCGCGATCACCTGCCGGACTTTGAGCAAGGCTTGACGCAGGACAAGCATGTCCACCGAGCCCAGCGCCAGCCGGATCGCGTGGGGCACATGGGCCGACACGGTGAACGGCTCGGCGTTGGTGACCGAAATCTGCGCCTTCATCAGCTCGATCACCACCTGATCGGATCGGGCGTCTTCCGGCAGCGGCAGCCACAGGAAATAAGAAGACGGATGGCCCATGCTCGGCAAGCCTTGCAGGACTTGCGCGGCCAGCACCTGACGGGCCCGGGCGTCAGCACGCTTTTGCGCCTCCAGCCAGGTAACGGTGCCGTCGTCGAGCCAGCCGCAGGCAATCGCTGTCATCACTCCGGGTGTGTTCCAGGTGGTGGCGCGGATGATGCGTTCCAGTGCCGGGACGATTTTCAGCGGCGCGGCGATGAAGCCGACACGCAGGCCCGTGGCGATGTTTTTCGAAAGTCCCGAGACGTACACCGTGCGCTCCGGCGCCAGATCCGCCAGCGGTGGTGGCGGGTTATCGACCAGAAAGGCGTAGGCAGCGTCTTCGATGATCGTCAGATCATGCTGTCGTGCAATCGCCACCAATTGTTCGCGCTGCGCCAAAGGCATCACCCAGCCGAGCGGATTGTGCAGGGTCGGCATGCTGTACACGGCACGCACCGGGCGACTGCGACAGAGTTTGTCGAGCGCCGCCAGATCCGGACCGTGCTCGGTCACGGGGAGCGCGACCACTTCAAGGTGCAGCGCTTCGGCGAGCACCTTGAAGCCGGAATAGGTCAGCGCATCGGCGGCGATCACATCGCCGGGATTGAGTTGTGCCATCAACGTCACCGCCAGACCTTGCTGGGCGCCGTTGACGATCAACACCTGCTCGGCGTCGACACTCAGGCCTCGGGCTTGCAAGTGCCGGGCAACCGAGGCCCTTTCATGCTGGCGCCCGGCGTGAGGTTGATAACGCAGCAGCGCTTCGAGATCGCCGGACAGCGCCAATTGCCGCAAAGCAGTGCGCAGCAGATCGGCCTGCCCCGGCAGCGACGGGTAGTTGAAGTTAAGGTCGATCATGCCAACGGCAATGTCTTTCTGGTCGATCCCCTGCCCCGGCAATAACGAGGTTTCCCGAACAAACGTGCCCCGGCCGGTTTCGCCGCTGACCAGGCCCATGGCCTCAAGCTCGGCGTACACCCGCGAGGCCGTGACCAGCGCCAGCCCTTCACTCGCCGCCAGTTGCCGGTGGGTCGGCAAACGCGTGCCGGGTAACAGGCGACCGCTGCGAATATCGGCGGCGTAGGTATCAACGAGCGTCTTGTAACGGGAGCGCGGCATGTCGGGATGTATCCATGACAATTCTTTGATTGTGCTGATTCTCAACCCTAGGATGAACCCCAGGCAACCCCACCCTTGAGCATGACCCAACATGGAACGAACCACGGATCTGCCCGCGCCAACCCTGGAAAAAACCAGTGGCTGGATCAACGGTTTCATCGGCGTCGTGATTTTCAGCGGCTCGCTGCCGGCCACGCGGCTGGCAGTGCTGGAATTCGACCCGGTATTTCTCACCGTCATCCGCGCCACCCTCGCCGGGGTGCTGGCGCTGTGCCTGTTGTGGCTGTTTCGCGAACGTCGCCCGGCGCGGAATCAGTGGATGTCGCTGTTGATTGTCGCGCTGGGCGTTGTCGTGGGGTTCCCGCTGTTGACCGCCCTCGCGCTGCAATACGTGACGTCGGCGCATTCCATCGTGTTTGTAGGACTGCTGCCGCTGGCAACGGCGATTTTTGGCGTGCTGCGCGGAGGTGAACGGCCGCGCCCAGTGTTCTGGTTTTTTTCGGTGATGGGCAGTTCGCTGGTGGTCGGCTTTGCGGTTTCCCAGGGACTGACCGCCTCGCCCACCGGGGATCTGTTGATGCTGGCGGCGATTCTTGCCTGCGGACTCGGCTATGCCGAGGGCGCAAAACTGTCGCGCACCCTCGGCGGCTGGCAGGTGATCTGCTGGGCGCTGGTGTTGTCGTTGCCGGTGATGGCCGTGCTCAGCGTATGGCGGGCGCCCACCTCGTTCAGCGGTTTCAGCGTCTCGGCGTGGGTGTGCCTGGCTTACGTTTCGCTGTTCAGCATGCTGATCGGTTTTGTGTTCTGGTATCGCGGCCTGGCCCAGGGCGGGATTGCGGCGGTCGGACAGTTGCAGTTGTTGCAGCCATTCTTCGGACTGGCACTGGCGGCGACGTTGCTGCATGAGCAGGTCAGTGTCGGCATGTTGGTGGTTACGCTGGGGGTGATCCTGTGCGTGGCCGGGGCGAAAAAATTCGCCAGATAATCTTCAGCTCACTCCCGCTTTCCACTCCCGTGGACTGAGCCCGGTCTTGCGCCGAAACGCCCGGGCCAACGCCGAAGGACTTTCATAACCAACCTCTTCGGCGATCAGGGCTATCGGTCGGCCTTCGCGAAGGCGTTTCTGCGCGAGGCTGATCCGCCAGCTCACCAGATAATCCACCGGCGTCTGCCCCACCACTCGCCGAAAATGCTCGGCAAACCCGGCACGGGACAAATGTGCGGTCGCGGCCAGTTCGGCGACGCTCCAGGCCTTGGCCGGTTGGTCGTGCATCAGGCTCAATGCGCGGGCAATCTTCGGATCCGCCAACCCAGCCATCATGCCCGGCTGCTGGTTGTGACTGCTGATGAGGTGGCGCAGCAGCAGAATCACCAGCAATTCGAACAGCCGATCCATCACGGCCTCGCGCCCGCAATGACCGTCGAATGCTTCCTTGAACAGCCACTCCAGGGTACTGGCCATTTCCGGAAGGTCGGCAAGTTTCAGCACCAGATAATCCGGCAGTGCCGACGACAGTGCGTTGCCCGCGCCGCCGTCAAATGTCAGCGAGGCGCACACCAATTGCGTGTTCATCGCCTCGTCGGCGAACAATCGGTGGGCAAACGGTCGAGGGAAGAAAATCAGCGTCGGTTCATTGAGGGTGAGTTCCGGTTCATTTCCCGGTTTGAGCAGCACTTGCCCGGCCTGCAACAGATGCACATGGCCACAGATCTGATCGCCGCCATACGCGCTGATGCCGCAGAAAGTACCGCTGTGGAAGGTGCCGGCATTCACACCGAAGTGACTGAGCAACGTGGACAAGCGATCCATGAGAGCAACTCCGGGGCAACAGGCTTGGACGATCTGTCGCATATCCTCGACGATTTGCATCCAAAGCACCAGTCGCGCTCAATAACATGACCTCCATCCCCGGCGCACTTCGCACCGGAACTTCGGAGAATCACCATGAGCCGTATCGCCCCGATCAGCATTGAAAACGCCACCGACGCCACTCGCCCGACACTGGAAGGCGTGCAGAAAAAAATCGGTTTCCTGCCGAACCTGTTCAAGACCCTGGCCGTCGCGCCGGTTGCGCTGGATGCCTACGTGCAAATCTCCGCGACGCTGGGCAAAACGTCCCTGAGCGCCAAGGAAAAAGAAGCGGTGTACCTCGCCACGTCGCAGGTCAACGGCTGCGATTACTGCCTGGCGGCGCACACTTTGTTTGCCGGCAAGGCCGGGCTGGCCGCAGAGGAAATCATCGAGGCGCGTCATGGTCGGCTGAATGCCTTCGCCACCCTCGCCCATCAACTGACGCAAACCCGTGGTCACCTGAATGGTGAACAGATCGGCGCCGCCCGCGCTGCCGGCATCGACGACAAGAAGATCATCGAAGTGATCGCCATCGTCGCCGCGCAAACCCTGACCAACTACCTCAACAACGTGGCGCTGACCGACATCGATTTCCCGGCCATCGACGCCTGATCAGTGACCGGGGTCGATCTCAGTCGTGATCGACCCCGGCACGTTTCAGCAATTTCTTGCAACGTTCGGACAGGTGAAACACCTGCAACTGCTTGCCGGCCTTGGCGTAGCGTTCGCGCAGGGTTTTCAGTGCGGCGATGGCCGAGTAATCGACAAAACTCAGGTGCCGACAGTCCAGCGTCACGCGTTGCGGGTCATTGGCCGGGTCGAACTGATTGAGGAACGGCGTGGTCGAGGCAAAAAACAGCGTGCCATGCAGGCGATAGAGTTTGCTGCCGTCCGCTTCCAGATGCTCATCGGCGTACAGTTCGCGTGCCTGCTGCCAGGCAAAATTCAGCGCCGCGATGATGATCCCGCACAACACTGCCGTGGCCAGATCGGTGAACACCGTAATGATGGTCACCGCGATGATCACCAGCACATCGTTGAGCGGCACTTTGTTCAGCACCCGCAACGAGGCCCAGGCAAACGTCTGCTGCGACACCACGAACATCACCCCCACCAGCGCCGCCAGCGGAATCCGCTCGATCAGCGGCGACAGAAACAGAATGAACAGCAGGATCAACACCCCCGCCACCACCCCGGACAACCGTCCGCGCCCGCCGGAACTGAGGTTGATCACGGTCTGGCCGATCATCGCGCAACCGCCCATGCCGCCCAACGCACCGGAGACCATGTTCGCCGCCCCCAGCGCCACACACTCGCGATCCGGATAACCACGGCTTTCGGTGATTTCATCGGTGAGGTTGAGGGTCAGCAGGGTTTCCAGCAGGCCGACCAGCGCCATCAGGATGGCGTAAGGCGCGATGATGCGCAGGGTTTCCAGCGTACACGGGATGTCCGGCAACGCGAACTTCGGAAGACCACCGGCGATGTGCGCCATGTCACCGAGGGTGCGAGTTGGCAGACCGAGCAGATAAACCAGCAAGCCGACGCCGAGGATCGCCACCAGCGCCGGCGGCACGGCGCGAGTCAGACGCGGCAGAATGTAGACGATGGCCATGGTCAGCAGCATCAGCCCGGTCATCAGGAACAACGGCGTGCCGCTGAGCCACTGCTCGCCGCTCTTGAAATGCTCCAGTTGCGCCAGCGCAATGATGATCGCCAGACCGTTGACGAACCCGAGCATCACCGGATGCGGCACCATGCGCACCAGCTTGCCCAGGCGCAACAGCCCGAACGCCATCATGATCAAACCGCCGAGCAACACCGTCGCCAGCAGGTACTGCACACCGTGCTGGACCACCAGCGCGACGATCACCACCGCCATCGAACCGGCCGCTCCGGAGACCATGCCCGGCCGGCCGCCGAACAGCGCGGTCAACGTGCAAATAATGAAAGCGCCGTACAGGCCCATCAGCGGATTGAGATGAGCCACCAGCGCAAACGCAATGCATTCGGGCAACAGGGCGAACGAGGTGGTGAGTCCGGCCAGGACATCGGCGCGCAGACGAATAGGTTTCATGGCTTACCTGACAGCGCGGCCGAGACTGGCGGCCGCTGTATTCGCGGAAAAAGAGGGTTGCGGATGTTACGCAAATGCCGGGGAGCGGGCCAGCGATCACTGACAGGGGCGGCCCGGCGCTCTATGCTTGCGCACTTCGTTGATCAACGGGTCTGAACATGTCACCGCTTTCCACCCGCGAAGTCTGCCAGCGCTTGCGTGAGGCGGCATTGGGCGTTTGCGCATTACGGCGTATTGCACAGGAATCCGAGACCGGCCAGATCTCGGTCGAGATCGACGGCTGGCACCTGTCGCTCGATTTTGACGGTCAACGCCTGCACCACTGCCTGCAATGCCGGTGCCCGGAAGATCGTGAGTGGCGACTCGACACGACTCAACGTTTCGGCACCGACCCGGTCAGCTTGCTCAGCACCTGGGAACTGGCGCAGATCGAACGGTTGCTGGCCCGGACCGAATGAGCGGATCAGCCCTGTCGCAGATCCAGCAGGTAGGTGTAATAACCGGTGTCGCGAACCCAACCGAGCGACTCGTACAAACCCTGGGCGGTGAAATTGTCGGTGGCGGTTTCCAGCATCAGCCCCTTGGCACCGGTTTCGACGGCGAAGTCGCGGGCGGTGTTCATCAATAGTCGCCCCACTCCACGGCCACGGGCGGCCGGCGTGGTGAACAGGTCGCTGAGCAGCCAGGTCCGGTGGGCGTCTATCGAAGAGAACGTCGGGTAAAGCTGCACGAATCCCAGCACCTCCCCGCTTTCATCCTCAACCAGAAAAATCGCCGATTCATTGCCGGCCATGCGCTCGGCGATGAAGGCCCGCGATTGCTCGAGATTCGACGGCTGGCCGTAAAAACCGCGATATGCGTCGAACAGCTTCGCCACCGCGTCGAGGTGAATCGTCGTGGCACGCAGTGCCTGAAGGGTCATAGTCATATTCCTGAGGTTATCGAAATTGAAACCAGCATAGCGTTGAGAAGCGAGTTCGCTGGCCTATTCGCTATATAGTTTTGTATATTGCGAATCCGAAATCGCCAGACGTTCAACGCCTTCCATGAGCAGCATCCGCGAACGCAACCAGCAACTGATCCTGGCCGCCGCCAGCGAAGAGTTTGCCGCCAACGGCTTCGACGCGACCCAGACCCGCGACATTGCCGCCCGGGCCGGTGTGCCCAAGGCCAATCTCTATTACTACTTCCAGAGCAAGGAAAACCTCTACGGCAAAGTGTTGCTCGGTTTTGTCGAACCGCTGCTCGAAGCCTCGGCGGTGCTGCGCGAAAGCGACGACCCGCTGATCGGTCTGCGCGCCTACGTCGCGGCGCGCATCCGCATCGCCCGCGAACATCCGGCGATTGCCAAGGTGTTCAGTGGTGAACTGCTGCTGGGCGGTCGCCAGTTGCCGGACGAATGCCGCGACTTGCTGCACGCTGAAGCCCGGCGCAACGTCGAGTGCCTGCGCAGCTGGATCGAGCGCGGCTTGCTGGCCCCGGTGGATCCCGAGCATTTGATGCTGTTCATCTGGTCGGCGACGCGCACCTACACCAATATCGGCTGGCAAATGGAGCGCATCACCGGTCGGGAAGTGCCGCAGGATGAGGACTATGCGCTGGCGGCGGAGACGATTACGCGATTGGTGCTGGCGGGCGTGGTGGCGCCACGAACGGGGGAAATCCGTGGCGTGCTGTTTGCGACCTGAAGCTTCAGGGCATGAAATCCAGCGGCATCACTGATTCACCTGACCGTTGCTTGTACCAGGCCTGCATGACGTTGGGTAATCGGGCTTTCCATTCCGGCACGTTGGAGTAGTAACGGATGCGGGAATTTCCCTTGCCGTCGTAGGCCATCAGCATCACCCAAAACCGACTGTCAGGGGCGCTCATGAAAATCGCCGTCCCCCCTATTCCACGCATCCACATTTCCACAACCTGACCGTCCGGCACATCGGTGCCGGGGTCGCCGATCATCATTGAACCGGATGTTTCCACCAGCACTTGATAGTCAGCGTTGAGCAGCGTGTGCAGCGTCGCGTTGTCCTGAGACGAACGAGCCAGACCAAGGCTGAGCAAATCGTATTCGACCTTTAAGGGTTGATCGGAAGCCACATAGCGACCGGCATAGAAAACCCCCATTCCCCCACCGCAGTCGGCGTCGGAACCGTCCTGAACAACATTCAGAATCCCGTTGATCGCCGTAAAGCTCAGCGCACATTCTCCTTCAGCGTAATCGGCCCGGTTACCCTTCAGCACAGCCACGCCCTCCAGATCGCCCGAGTTGCCACCCTCTGCCGCCGAAATATCGAAAGCGATATGCCCGGCATCGCGCTGCCGGGTATTGATTTCGGCGGCTGTCGAGGGGCCATCAGGGATGAGCTGCCACGTGGTGTTCCAGTCAAAAGCTTTGGCGGCGTGTTCGAGCTCGGCAATTCGCATCAGATAATTGCGGCGCAGACAGGCCAGCTGCTGGTCGCAGCCATTGCGGCTTTTCAGCCACATCCGTTGATCAGCCTTGAGGGCTTTGGGATCGGCAACTTTCGCCAGCGTCGAACGCCAGACTGCAGCCAATTTGTCATCGAGCCCCGAGAGATGCGGGTCGCCACAAATGGCCTTCTCAACGGGGCTGGAAGCGCCAGCGCAGTCGAAACTGGCAGCGTGTGTATTGGCAGCAAAAACGAGAGACGTCAGCAGCAAGGCGTGACGGAGATTGAAAGCGAGCATCGACAGATTCCATTCCTGAGGCGGCGGCAGTATGCCGGGGCCGGGCTATCGATGCTCTGGATTTTTCACCGGTTACCGGGATCTTCTGCAAGAGAGAGTCAGAACGCGATCTCCGCCGCGGGCTTCACATCGATCCGCGCCACGGAGCCGGTCAGGTGCGCCCAGTCCTTGTTGTGTTCGGCGATGATGTCTTCGGCGCTCATGTTGCCGTTGTCGACGGTGGAATGCGCGTCGGCCGCCAGCTCCACGTCATAGCCCAGTTGATGGGCCTGGCGCACGGTGGCGTTGACGCAGTAATCGGTCTGCAGACCGCAGATCACCAGGCGATCGAAGTCTTCCCGGGGGATCAGTTTCAGCAGGTTGGTCTGGTAGAACGAGTCGTTGGCGGTCTTGTCGACGCGCAGGTCGCCGGGCGCGGTGGCCAGGCCGTCAGCCAGTTGCCAGCCCTCGGCGCCGTGGGCGAGCGGACTGTCCTTTTCATTATGCTGGATCAGTACGACTGTAACGCCAGCCTTGCGCGCCCGGGCGCTGAGGCCGTTGATGGTGTCGATCACCCGTTTGATGTCGTGACACTCGTATTCGCCTGTGCACAGTGCGCGCTGGACATCGATGATCAGCAATGCGGTGGTCATGGTGAGCCTTCCTTGATCGGTCCTTGAGACAGGGGCGGACGTGTGCCCGCCCCCTTTTTACTCTGCTCAGTAACCCAGTGACAACCCGGTGTTGCGCCGTGGATCGTTGGCGCCGTAGAAGCGGTTCTTGCCGACCGGTTTACCACCCAGCGACGGTGCACCGACCAGAATCGCGGCGATGTGGTTGGCGTCCTGCGGGCCCGCAAACTTGTGGCCCCAGCTCTCGAGAATCTTCTTCGTGTCGGGGCTGGCGGCGAAGTCTTCGAGGTTGGTCTGTTCCGGCATCCACTGCTGGTGGAAACGCGGCGCATCGACCGCTTCCTGCAGGCCCATGCCGTAATCGATGACATTGAGCATGGTCAGCAAGGTTGCCGTGATGATGCGACTGCCGCCCGGCGTACCGACCACCATCACCACTTTGCCGTCCTTGGTCACGATGGTCGGGCTCATCGACGACAGAGGCGCCTTGCCGGGCGCGATGGCGTTGGCTTCGCCCTGCACCAGGCCGTACATGTTCGGCACGCCGACTTTCGAGGTGAAGTCGTCCATTTCATCGTTGAGGATCACCCCGGTCTTGCTCGCCATCACGCCCGCGCCAAACCAGTCGTTGAGGGTGTAGGTGACGGACACCGCGTTGCCCCATTTGTCGACGATCGAATAGTGCGTGGTGTTGCTGCCTTCGTGAGGCGCAACGCCAGGTTTCAGCTCAGCGGAAACGCCGGCCTTCTGCGGCTGGATCGCGTTGCGCAATTGGGTGGCGTAGTTTTTGTCCAGCAGGTGCTCGATCGGGTTTTTCACGAAATCCGGGTCACCCAGATAGCTATTGCGATCCACGTAGGCGTGGCGCATGGCTTCGATCTGGTAGTGCATGCCCTGGGCGGAATGGAAGCCCAGGTCCTTCATGGGATAGCCTTCGAGAATGTTCATGATCTGGCAGATCACCACCCCGCCGGAACTCGGTGGTGGCGCCGACACGACGTGGTAGCCGCGATAGTCGCACTCCACCGGAGCCAGCTCGCGGGTCTTGTATTTGTCCAGGTCGGCCTGGGTGATGATGCCCTTGTTGGCTTGGCTGGAGGTGACGATGGCGTCGGCCACCCAGCCTTTGTAGAAGCCATCGGCGCCTTTCTCGGAAATGGTGCGCAGGGTTTTGCCCAGGTCCTTCTGCACCAGTTTCTGCCCGACCTGCATCGGTTCGCCATTACTGAGGAATATCGCGCCGGAGTCTTTCATGTCCTTCTTGAACACGTCAGTGGCGTAGTCCAGCAGATCGACGTCACCCTGCTCCAGTTCGAAACCTTCCTCCGCCAGTTTGATCGCCGGGGCGATCATGTCCTTGCGCGGTTTGGTGCCGTACTTGCTCAGCGCCAGCTCCATGCCGGACACGGTGCCCGGAACGCCCACCGCGAGGTGACCACGGGTGCTCAGATCAGGAATGACATTGCCCTGCTTGTCGAGGTACATGTCGGCCGTCGCAGCCAATGGGGCTTTTTCCCGGAAGTCGAGGAAGGTCTTGCGTCCGTCCGCCAGCTGGATGGTCATGAAACCACCACCGCCGAGGTTACCCGCTGCCGGGTAAACCACCGCCAGCGCGTAGCCCACCGCGACTGCCGCATCCACCGCGTTGCCGCCACTTTTCAGTACATCGACACCCACGTGAGTCGCCAGATGCTGGGCGGTGACCACCATGCCGTTTTCGGCGGCCACCGGTGCCACGGAGGCGGCGTGGGCCATGAGGCAACTGAGCGCCAATGAGGTCGCAATCAGCGATTTGGCAAAAGGTTCGTACTTCATGAGTCAGTCTCTTCTTTTTATAAGGTAGGAAAACGCTTCAAAAGCAACAGCCAGTATGGTCGCGATTGCGGTTTGCGCCTCCCCGATCCGGCAGTATGCTGGGCGCTGTTGCCGACCCGCCCCGGAGTTTTCCTTATGGCCTACACGTTCATCACCCTGCCCTCGCCCGTCGGCGAGTTGAAGCTGGTCGCGAACGGTTCACGACTGGCCGCCATCCTCTGGGAAAACGACAAACCGAACCGGGTGCGCCTTGGACCGATGAGCGAAGCGCCGGACAATCCGGTGTTGATGAAAACCGCACGACAACTGGAAGAATATTTTGCCGGCACGCGCGATGCGTTCGATGTGGCGCTGGACTTTGCCGGCACCGAGTTCCAGAAAAAGGTCTGGGCCGCATTGCTGACCATTCCATTCGGCGAGACCCGCACCTACAGCCAGATTGCGCAGCAGATCGGCCACCCGAGCGCAGTGCGCGCCGTCGGCGCGGCGAACGGGCGCAATCCGATTTCGATCATCGCGCCCTGCCACCGGGTCATCGGCGCGTCGGGCCAGTTGACCGGATTTGCCGGAGGCCTGGAGGCCAAGGAGCGATTGTTGACGCTGGAGAGCGCTCCGGGATCTGACATCGGCAAAACCGGCGAGCTGTTTTAAGCATCAAAGAAATTATTCATCGCCGCGTACTGCAACAGCATGATGGTCTTGGCATCGCAGATTTCGCCGCGCGCAAACGCCTTGAGCGCGTCATCGAAAAGCCACTCCAGCACCTCCAGTTCTTCGGTTTCCTCTTCCAGCCCGCCGCCACTGCTGACCTTCGACGCTGCATCGTACTCGGCCACGAAGAAGTGCAATTTCTCGGTCACAGACCCCGGACTCATGTAAGCCTCGAAGACCTTCCTCACGTCATGTACGCGGTAACCGGTTTCTTCCTCAGCCTCGTCACGGATTCGCTGCTCCGGCGCCGCGCCTTCCAGCAATCCTGCAGCGACCTCGATCAGCAAGCCGTCATGACCGTTGACGAACACCGGCAGACGGAACTGGCGGGTCAGCACCACGGTGCGTTTTTCGCGGTTGAACAACAGAATCGCTGCACCATTGCCACGGTCGTAAACCTCGCGAGTCTGGCGTTGCCATTCACCGTTGTTGCGCAGGTAATCGAACGTGATTTTCTTCAGCAGGTACCAGTCCTGGGACAACACCTGAGTGTCGACGATGTTGATCCGTTCGGCGGTGTCGGGCATGACGATCGATCCTTTTCTGTCATCGGAAAAGCCCCCATGTTAGGCGAAAAAAAGCCCGGCAGCGCTACCGGGCTATTTCATTCGTTTACTGCTGACGGGCCATGTCGGCCATTGCGACATCGGGCTCCTGCGCGACAGCCGCCACGCCATTGATCAGCGGCCCGTAACGTCGACTGAACTGCCAGTTGTATGGCACCCGATCCTTGCTGGTGCCGTTGTCCCAGTTCACCGACCAGGTCATCAGGCCCTTGATCGGGTGCCCTTTGATGGCCAGACGTTTCATCGCGTTGCCGACCGCGTTTTTGTCAATCACGTAACCGGTGGCCGCCGCATCGTTGTTGGCTGGCAGGCCAATGACAAACTTGTCCGCAGGGATTTTCGTGAACCCGCGCGTGCCGGTCACCAGACTTTCCGTCAGGTAATAGAGAAAGTCCTCCTTCATCGCGTCGTTGTTTTGCGCGATCCACGCCCCGTTACCGTTGTTGGCCTCCGGTACCCAGACGCCATCGCCTCCCTGGTTATAGAACTGCGGCGCGATGAAATCGTAATAGCCTTCCAGCGCCTGCAGGTAACCGACATATTTGCCGGAGGTGGTCAGGTACGGAAACTCCGGCGCCATGCTGATGATGAAATGCTTGCCCTGGCCTGCGTAGTGATCCTTGACCAGTTTCAGGGCGGCCGGCAGGACAGTCTTGTTGGCAGCGAAATCAATCGCGCTCTGTTCAAGATCGATGTCCAGACCGTCGAAGCCGTAGGTTTCCACCAGACGGATGATTTCATTGGCCAGCGGTTGCTCCTGGCCGGCACGCAACTCGATGTGCGCGTCTGCGCCGCCGAGGGAAATCAGCACCGCCCGCCCCTGGCTGTTGAGCACCCCGACCTGGCGGCGGAACTCGGCGTCGGAGACGTTGTACGGCTTGAAGGTCGGAATCCCGCTGCCCTTCATGAACGCCACGGCGACCACGTTGTAGTCCTTGGGGACGTCCGTCAGGGCGATGTTGGCGAACTGACCACGCTGATAGCCATCACTCGGGCCGGCGGGCCAGTTGTGCCAGAAGCCCATGAGGATTTTCTTGCCGGCGATGCTCGGCATCAGCGAGGCAGCGTCGCTCGCCTGGTTTTGCAATAAGGTGAAGTCGATATTTGACATGTTCTAATCCTTCAGAACGTGTGGCTGGAGGTTGCAGACTTATTTGAAGTCCACATCGAAGGCCTGATAGAAGGCGTTGCCGGTGTTGGCGACGATCCACATCAGAACAATGACGTGACGCCCGTGCTTGTTGGCCGGGAGTGTTACCGCATGATTGACCTTGGCTTTCAGCTCCGCCGAATGGCTGTAGTACGGCACTTGCGGATAGAAGTCCTCGGCGAACGGTTTTGCTTCCAGTTGTGCACGAGTGATGCGTTGTTTCGGGTCCCAGCCATCCTTGGTGATCAGCCAGCGGTAGCCGCGGGTGGTGTGGGGCGCGGTGTATTCCCATTTCACTTCGAGGGTCTGGCCAGGGGTGACATTGAGCAGTGGCCAGGTGAATGGACGACCGAGTTTCTTGCTCATTTCCTCGTCGGTGAAGTTCACGCAATCACGGGCGTCGTCCTTGCCGCCGCTGAGAATGTGACCGTCGGCCGGCGGCACGACACTCGGGTTATCCGACTCGAAAGGTGCCGGAAACGGGCCGGCCACCAGTGCCGGGAAGTTCTTGCCACCCTCCATCTCGTTGACCTGCCAGCCGCCGAGCAATCCTTGCTCGATGGCCACCGCACCGCGGCTTGCAGGGGAAATGACGCGACCGTGTCGCAGTTGGGTTTGAGCTTGTGGTTGGTTCATGTTTTTCACTCCGTTGATTTAAGAACTCTCCTTTCCGAGGAGAGGCCTTGAAACTAACGGAGGGGGATTTTTTGTCCATCGGCGGTTTTGTCGCAGCCTGCCGCGGACAAGCTCGGAAAACCCCGATAATACTGGATATAAATACAGTACATTGCGATGTTTCTCACCCTGCGCATGGCAAAAAGACTACACGGTGTTATTACAAACACCTGCATTCACCGGCTCAGGCCAGCTGCGCCTTGAACTCTTTTTCATACTGCCCGGCGAGCTGTTCTTTCTGCTTGTCATCGAGCAGCTTGCCGGCCATCTGAAAGAACTTCTGCTCCTCTTCCTTCAAGTGGCGATGGACCTTGTCCGAGAGCTTTTTCGCCGTGGCCAGCCAGGCCGGGCTGGACATTTCGGTCTCGTCGAGTTCCTCCATCATTTCGTCCATTTCATGGTGCTCGGCGATGGCGTGGCGACTCAGGTCGACGCCATTGTCGAATTCCATCAGCGGGATATAGAAGTGGCGCTCTTCGGCTGTCTCGTGGGCCTGCAACTCGGCTTTCAGTTGCTTGTAGGCTTCGACGCGTTCCGGGGTGTCGCCGCTGGTCTCGATCAATGCCCTGGCGTAGCTGCGCTGGCGGTCGTGGCTCTGGCGAAGGGCTTCGAAAATGTTCATGGACTCTCCTCGACAAACGCATTCGGAATGAACGCCTTGAAGGGCTAGACCCCAACGCTGGAGCGACGGTTCCAACTGTTCGATGCCGGGATGGATCAATTGACCGAGGCGCGATAGTCTGCCGGTTCACTGCCATAAGGATGTTGCACATGAGTTTACGGATCGAGCTGTCGCAAGACTCCACGGAAGAAGAACGCCGGGCCATTCTGGCGCCCCTGCACGCCTATAACGTCGCTCAGGCCGGAATTGCCGTATCGGAGCCGCTCACGCTGCTGGTACGCGATGAACACGACACCATTCTGGGTGGGCTCTATGGCCGGTTGGTCTGCCAGTGGTTGTTCGTCGATCTGTTGTCGGTGCCGGAGCAACGTCGCCATCAGGGGATCGGCTCCAAACTGATGCGCATGGCCGAAGACCTGGCGCGGGAGAAAGGTTGCATCGGGGCGTGGCTCGACACCTTCGATTTCCAGGCGCCTGAGTTCTACAAAAAGCTGGGGTATAGCCAGTTTGGCGAGCTAGCGGACTACCCGCCGGGGCACAAACGAATGTTTTTCCAGAAACGTCTGGACGCCTGAGCCCCACGGATCGCCAGGTTTACAGACAGGTCGCCAGCGCTGCCAACCGCCGCTTGGCGACAAAGTCGTCCTTCTGCGCGTAGTAATTCAGCACCGTGCCGGACGCATCAGTGGTCACGTCGACGAACGACTCCGCCGAACGGGTGTAGACCGTCGAGCCACCCTTCTTGCCCGGTTGCAGATACGCCGCCGCATCCACACCGAACACCGCTTCGTCCTGCCAGGCGAACTGCACGCACTGGGCCACGACTTTCTCGGGTTTGTCCGAGTTCAGGACCTTGTAAGGGGTTTGAGTGCGGGCGTCTTCCATCACCGAACCCGCGCAACCGGCCAGCAGGGTTGCCGCCAGTGCCACCATCAGCATTCGCATTGCATTCGCTCATTCGGAAAAAAGCGGACTGTATCACCGCAACGCGCAAAATCGTTCTGCTTTACTGCATTTAGAGCGCGACACCGGCCGGCAGCTGCGGCACATTAAAGGTCATCAGCCCCGCAAGGAACCCCTATGGCGCCTACCGATCAGCGACATGAACAGGCTCTGAAACTGTTTCTCGATGCACGCCCCGAGCTGCGCGAAACCCTCGACCATCTCAACCCGCTGCTGGCCCAGGCCAAGGGCGAAACACAGGCACAATATCGCGAAGAACGCCTGCACGAAGCCTTTGAAGCCGAGGCCGAAAGCCAGGGACTGTTTGCCTGGGAACTGACGTTGCAACTGACCGCAGCCACACCCGAGGAGTATCAGGCGCAACGCCTGGAAGTGCACCGCGAAGTGGCGGAGATGGCCGGGATGGACTGGTTGGAATATTGCGACCTTTATGGCATAGAACCCTGACCTCTACGCAAGGACATCCACGCCAATGCTGCCAACCGCCTCGACTCACCGCGCCAGCCCCGGCCACCTGCATACACAGAAATGGCGCGGTCGCGTAGGGCTGGCAATGGTGGCCGCGCTCTCGGTGCTGGCCGGGATGACCGATGCCATCGGTTTCATGGCCAGTGGTGACTTCGTTTCCTTCATGAGCGGCAACACTACGCGACTGGCGGTGGCGATCAGTGATGGCGATGTGAGTCTGACGGTGCGACTGGTGATTCTGGTCGCCACGTTCGTCTTCGGCAACGCTCTCGGCGTGGTGATCGGTCGCCTCGGCGGGCGCCGCGCGCTGCCGTTGCTGCTGTGCATCGCAACGCTGCTCTGCGGAGCTGCCGCCTGGCCGTCCGATGTTCAACTGCCGGCACTGCTGGCGGCGATCGTCGCCATGGGCATGCTCAATGCGGCGGTGGAGGAAGTGAACGGTCTGGCGGTCGGGTTGACCTATGTCACCGGTGCACTCTCGCGGTTCGGTCGCGGTCTGGGGCGCTGGATAATGGGGGAGCGGCGCAATGGCTGGCGCGTGCAACTGGTGCCGTGGAGCGGCATGTTCATCGGTGCCATCCTCGGCGCCGTACTGGAGCATCATCTGGGACTCAAAGCGCTGTACGCCAGCGGTTTGCTGGCGGCGTTGATCGGCCTGGTCTCGCTGAAAATCCCCCGGCGCTGGCAGTTGGGGTACATGCCGCGCTGAAGTCTGCGGCAACATCGACTTCGCTGCTCTGCCGAGAAAGCTTTATCATGGCCGCAGTTTTGCTGATCGAGTCCGTCATGAAGTTCGCCATTGCGTTGTTTTCCGCCGCCCATGCGCCCTCCTCGCGCCGCGCCCTGCTGTTTGCGCAGGCCGCGCTGGCCGGCGGGCATGAGATTGTCCGGCTGTTTTTCTATCAGGACGGGGTCTACAACGCGTCCGACGCTGTGGTCACGCCCCAGGACGAACTGGACCTGCCCAGGCAGTGGCGCAGCTTCATTGCCGAACAAAACCTCGACGGCGTGGTGTGCATCGCCGCGGCCCTGCGCCGTGGCGTGCTGAATGCCGAGGAGGCCGGGCGTTATCAGCGTGATGCAGTGGCCGTCAGCGCGCCGTGGGAATTGTCCGGCCTCGGCCAGCTGCATGACGCGGTGCAGGATGCCGACCGCCTCATCTGTTTCGGAGGCGCGTGACATGGCCAAATCCCTTCTGATTATCAGCCGTCAATCGCCGTGGTCCGGCCCCGGCGCCCGCGAAGCACTGGACATCGTGCTGGCCGGCGGCGCCTTCGATCTGCCGATCGGCCTGCTGTTTCTCGACGACGGCGTGTTGCAACTGGCCGCCGGGCAAAACGCCAAGGCCCTGCAACAGAAAGACCTGAGCGCCAACCTGCAAGCGTTGCCGATGTTCGGTGTCGAGGAGCTGTTCTACTGCGCCGACAGCGCCAGTGTTCGCGGCCTCGGCGATCGCTCGCTGAACGAGGCGCAGCCTTTGGCCGCCGAGCAAATCACCGCCCTCATTGACCGTTACGACCAGGTGATCACCCTCTGATGTCGACTTTGCATGTGTTGTCCCACTCCCCGTTCGGCGACGAACGCCTGTCCAGTTGCCTGCGCCTGCTGGGCGCTGCCGACGCGTTGTTGCTGTCTGGCGATGCCGCTTATGCGCTGCAACCCGGCACCGCGCCGTTCAGCGCGCTGGAAACCCGTCGGGTGAAACTCTTTGTCCTGGCCGAAGACGCGCAAGCCCGTGCCGTGCAGGTTCCGGACTGGGCCGAAGCCATCGATTATCCGGCCTTCGTCGAACTGTCGATCCGCCACGACAAGGTCAACAGCTGGCTATGAATGCGCTGACCGTCGGCGCCCGCGCCATCGAACTGGACAAGGACGGCTTCCTGGTCGACCTCAACGACTGGTCGGCCGAAGTCGCCAGCGCCCTCGCCGCTGCCGAAGACATCGAACTGAGCGCCGAACACTGGGAAATCCTCGAACTGCTGCGCAACTTCTACGCCGAATTCCAGCTGTCCCCCGCGACCCGGCCACTGATCAAGTACACCGCGCTCAAGCTCGGCGCGGAGAAAGGCAACAGCCTGCACCTGAACCGACTGTTCAAAGGCACCCCTGCCAAACTCGCCGCGAAACTGGCGGGCCTGCCCAAACCGACGAATTGCCTATGACCGACTATCCAGCGCTGACCCTCGAAACGCCCGCCGAACATCCGTTCGCCCAGTTCGTACGCATCCTCGGCAAAGGCAAGCGCGGCGCCCGCGACCTGACCCGCGAGGAAGCCCGGGAAGCCATGGGCATGGTGCTCGACGAAGCGGTCGAAGAAACCCAGCTCGGCGCCTTCCTGATGTTGCTGCGGCACAAGGAAGAAAGCGCCGAGGAAATGGCCGGCTTCACCGAGGCCTTGCGTGAACGCTTGCAGGCACCGGCGCTGAAGGTCGATCTGGACTGGCCGACTTACGCAGGCAAGAAGCGTCATCTGCCCTGGTATCTGCTGGCCGCCAAGTGCCTGGCGCAGAATGGTGTGCGCATCTTCATGCACGGCGGCGGCGCACATACCGCCGGGCGCTTGTATTCCGAACAATTGCTCGGCGAGCTGAACATCCCGCTGTGCCGAAACTGGCAACAGGTGGGCGAATCGCTGGACAACGGCGGTCTGGCGTTCATGCCACTGGTGGACTGGGCACCGCAGCTGCAACGGATGATCGACCTGCGCAACACCCTCGGTCTGCGCTCGCCGATCCATTCGCTGGCGCGGATTCTCAATCCGTTGGGCGCGCGTTGCGGTTTGCAGAGCATTTTCCACCCTGGCTACCAAGCGGTACACCGCGATGCGAGCGGTCTGCTCGGCGATACGGCAATCGTGATCAAGGGCGACGGCGGCGAAATCGAGATCAACCCGGATGCCGACAGCCACTTGTACGGCACCACGGGTGGAGAAAGCTGGGATGAGGAATGGCCGCAGCTGTCAGCGCAGCGTCACGTCAAACCGGCTTCGCTGGATATCGAGCATCTGAAAGCCGTCTGGCGCGGCGATGTGGTCGACAGTTATCCGCAGATGGCGCTGATTTCGACCATGGCGTTGGCGCTGCGCGGCCTCGGTCAGAGCCGTGAACAGGCTTTCGAAACCGCCGAGAAATACTGGGCCGCACGGAACAGATCGATTTAGCCGATCATTAACGCCCGATCTTTGCGCTTTTTGTTCGAACTCATCGGAATAGACTCAGCTCCAACGATTATGGGTTTATGGAGTCTTGATCATGGGTTTACTCGTCGACGGCCGCTGGCAGGACAAGTGGTACGAAAGCAGCAAGGACGGCGCGTTCCAGCGCGAACAGGCGCAGCGTCGCAACTGGGTCACGCGCAACGGCGAGCCGGGCCCGAGCGGTGAAGGCGGTTTCACCGCCGAAGCCGGGCGTTATCACCTCTACGTTTCCCTCGCCTGTCCGTGGGCCCATCGCACGCTGATCCTGCGCAAGCTCAAAGGCCTGGAAAGGCTGATCGACGTTTCAGTCGTCAGCTGGCTGATGCTGGAAAACGGCTGGACCTTCGACCAGACCCTCGGCTCGAGCGGCGACAAACTCGACCACCTCGACTTCATGCACCAGCGCTACACCGCTGACACCGCCGACTACACCGGCCGCGTCACCGTGCCGGTGCTGTGGGACAAGAAGCTCAAGCGCATCGTCAGCAATGAATCGGCGGAAATCATCCGCATGTTCAACAGCGCGTTCGACGACTTGACCGGCAACGATCTGGACTTCTACCCGGCGCCACTGCGCAGCGAGATCGATGTGCTGAACGAACGCATCTATCCGGCGGTGAACAACGGCGTATACCGCGCCGGGTTTGCCACCTCGCAGAACGCCTATGAAGAAGCGTTCGACGACGTGTTTGCCGAACTCGATCATCTGGAGCAGCTGCTGGGCGCCAATCGATATCTGACGGGCGAATACCTGACCGAGGCAGACGTGCGGTTGTTCACCACGCTGATTCGTTTCGACGCGGTGTATCACGGGCACTTCAAATGCAATCTGCGGCGGATCAGCGATTATTCGAACCTGTCGAACTGGCTGCGGGAGATGTACCAGTGGCCGGGCATGGCCGAGACCGTGGATTTCCAGCACATCAAGAATCACTACTACGGCAGCCACAAGACCATCAACCCGACCGGAGTTGTGCCAAAGGGGCCGAAGCAGGATTTCAATGTTGCCCATAACCGGAACCGGTTGGGCGGTAAAGGGGTTTGGCGCAGAGGTTGAGAGCCGGATCGTTCCCACCCTGTGGGAACGATCTTTTTTTCAGGGTCAAACCTGACCCTGAGCGCCCTCGAACCACGCCAGTTTCTCGCGCAGTTGCACCACCTCGCCGACGATCACCAGCGTCGGCGCATGCACCTCATGCTCCGCCACCAGACGCGGCAGATCAGCCAGCGTGCCGGTGAAGACCCGCTGATTGACCGTGGTGCCCTGCTGGATCAACGCTGCCGGGGTATCGGCCGCACGACCATTCTTGATCAACTGCTCGCAGATGACTGGCAGCCCCACCAGCCCCATGTAGAACACCAGCGTCTGCGCCGGCGCGACAAGGTCGGCCCACAGCAGATCGGTGGAACCGTCCTTCAAGTGCCCGGTGACGAAACGTACCGACTGCGCGTAATCGCGATGGGTCAGCGGAATCCCGGCATAGGCCGCGCAACCGCTGGCCGCCGTGATACCCGGCACCACCTGGAACGGGATGCCGTGGGCCGCCAGCTCTTCGATCTCTTCACCGCCACGGCCGAAGATGAACGGATCCCCGCCCTTCAATCGCACCACACGCTTGCCAGCCTTGGCCAGGTCCACCAGTTGCTGGTTGATCTGATCCTGCGGCACAGCGTGATCGGCGCGACGCTTGCCGACGTAAACCCGTTCGGCATCGCGACGGCACAGCTCAAGAATCGCAGGTGCCACCAAGCGGTCATACAACACCACGTCGGCTTGCTGCATCAGACGCAAGGCGCGGAAGGTCAGCAGATCCGGATCGCCCGGCCCTGCGCCCACCAGATACACCTCACCAGTGGTAACACTCGCTTCGCCGTCGATTTTCGCCTGCAACAGACGCTCGGCCTCGGCGCCCTGCCCAGCCAGCTGGCGGTCGGCAATCGGCCCCTGGAACACGTCTTCCCAAAAACCGCGACGCTGCTGCACATCGGGAAACAGGCCTTTGACCTGATCACGAAAGCGTGCAGCCAGACCGGCCAGATGGCCGTAGGTCGAAGGAATCCAGGTTTCGATCTTGGCGCGGATCAACCGCGCCAGCACCGGCGCATCGCCGCCGCTTGAGACCGCGATGATCAGCGGCGAGCGGTCGACGATCGCCGGGAAAATCACGCTGCACAACGCCGGCGCGTCCACCACATTGACCGGAACGCAACGCCGATGAGCATCAGCGGAGACTTGCGCGTTTAACGCTTCGTGGTCGGTGGCGGCAATGATCAGCCCGCAACCGTCCAGATCCGTTTCGTCGTAGCCACGCAACAGGCACTCGCCACCGCTGGTGGCAACCAGTTCGCGCAGTTGCGCTTCGATTTCAGGTGCAACCACCCGCAGCAGCGCACCGGCATCGGCCAGCAGGCGGGACTTGCGCAAGGCAATCTCCCCCCCACCGACAACCAACACACGACTGCCGCGCAGGTTGTGAAACAGCGGCAGATATTTCATTTAGCCGATGACCTCAAGGCCACCCATGTACGGCTTCAGCACGTCCGGCACGCGGATCGAACCGTCGGCCTGCTGGTAGTTTTCCAGCACGGCCACCAGCGTACGACCGACCGCCAGACCGGAACCGTTCAGGGTGTGTACCAGCTCAGGCTTGCCGGTTTCCGGGTTGCGGAAACGCGCCTGCATGCGGCGGGCCTGGAAGTCGCCGCAGTTGGAGCACGACGAGATTTCACGGTACTTGTCCTGGCTCGGGATCCACACTTCCAGGTCGTAAGTCTTGACCGCGCTGAAGCCCATGTCGCCGGTGCACAGTGCCAGGGTACGGTAAGGCAGACCCAGCAGTTGCAGGACTTTCTCGGCGTTGGCGGTCAGACTTTCCAGCGCCTCCATCGACTTCGACGGCTCGACGATCTGCACCATCTCGACCTTGTCGAACTGGTGCTGGCGGATCATGCCGCGAGTGTCACGGCCGGACGCACCGGCTTCGCTGCGGAAGCACGGCGTGTGAGCGACGAACTTGATCGGCAGCTGCTTCGAATCGACGATTTCACCGGCCACGATGTTGGTCAGCGACACTTCGGCGGTCGGGATCAGGTACAGATCGGCTTCGCCTTCGCGACCAATCTTGAACAGGTCTTCTTCGAACTTCGGCAGTTGACCGGTGCCTTGCAGCGCAGGAGCCTGAACCAGATAAGGCGTGTAAGCCTCTTCGTAGCCGTGCTCGGTGACGTGCAGGTTGATCATGAACTGCGCCAGTGCGCGGTGCAGACGGGCAATCGGGCCACGCAGCAGGGCGAAACGTGCGCCGGACAGCTTGGCGGCGGTTTCGAAGTCGAGCCAGCCGAATTTCTCGCCCAGGGCCACGTGGTCCTGAACCGGGAAGTCGAACGCAGTCGGCGTACCCCAGCGACGGACTTCGACGTTGCCGTCTTCGTCTTCGCCAACCGGTACCGATTCGTGCGGCAGGTTCGGAATGCCCAGCAGGATCGAATCCAGTTCGGTCTGGATCGCGTCCAGCTCGACTTTACCGGCGCTCAGTTCGCCCGCCATGCGCTCGACGTCCGCCATCAGCGGCGCGATATCTTCGCCGCGCTGCTTGGCCTGACCGATGGATTTGGAACGCGCATTACGCTCAGCCTGCAGTGCTTCGGTGCGGGTCTGGACGGTCTTGCGCTGTTCTTCCAGCGCTTCGATGCGCGCGACATCCAGGGCAAAGCCACGGGAAGCCAGGCGGTCCGCTACGTCCTGAAGGTTGCTACGTAACAGTTTGGAATCGAGCATGTCGGTTTCTCGTTATCAAAGTTTGGTCAGGGACAGGCCGGCCCAGGTCGCGAGCAGCCCGCCGAATACGCTGATGGCCGCATAGCCCAGGGCCAGCGGCACTTGCCCGCTTTCCAGCAGGCGCACCGTATCCAGTGAAAAGGATGAAAAAGTCGTCAGCCCCCCGAGGAAGCCGACCATCAACCCGGCACGTACCTCGATCGGTACTTCCGGGCGTATCAAAAACAGGCCGTACAACACGCCAATCAGCAGACAGCCCACGATATTAACGGCCAGCGTCGCGGTATAGAAGTGCCGCGGCCAATTGGCGTTGACCCAATTGCCGGTGGCGAAGCGCAACAAGGTGCCGGCAATCCCGCCGACGGAGACTGCAACAATCAATGGAACCACTATTTTCTCCGTTGCCGAGGGCTTAAACGATCGAGTTGGGCGAGGTGGTTGAGCTTCTCGCCGATCTTCAACTCCAGGCCACGGGGCACCGGTTGGTAGAACGGAATCGGGTCGAGTTCTTCCGGGAAATAGTCTTCGCCGGCCGCGTAGGCGTCCGGTTCGTCGTGGGCATAACGGTATTCGTCGCCGTAACCCAATTGCTTCATCAATTTGGTCGGCGCATTGCGCAGGTGCAGCGGCACTTCCAGCGAACCGTGCTCGGCGGCGGCGCGCAGCGCGGTCTTGAAGCCCATGTACACCGCGTTGCTTTTCGGCGCACACGCCAGGTAGGTGATGGCCTGAGCCACTGCCAACTCACCCTCCGGGCTGCCAAGACGTTCCTGCACTTCCCACGCGGCCAGGCACAGACTCAGGGCGCGGGGGTCGGCATTGCCGATGTCTTCGCTGGCCATGCGCACCACGCGGCGGGCCAGATACAGCGGATCGCAGCCACCGTCGATCATCCGCGCAAACCAGTACAGCGCGCCGTCCGGGTTCGAGCCACGCACCGATTTGTGCAGCGCGGAAATCTGGTCGTAGAACGCTTCGCCGCCCTTGTCGAAACGCCGACGGGTATCGCCAAGCAGGCTTTGCAGCAGCTCGGTGCCCATCTCGCTGTTGTCTTCGGCCAGGTCCGAAGCGTTCTCCAGCAGATTGAGCAACCGCCGGCCATCACCGTCGGCGGCGGACAGCAGCATCTGGAAGCCTTCATCGCTGAGGGTCAGATGCCGCTTGCCCAGACCTCGGTCTTCGGTGAGCGCGCGGTGCACCAGTTTGCGCAACGCTGCTTCGTCGAGACTCTTGAGTACATAGACCCGCGCCCGCGACAGCAACGCGTTGTTCAATTCGAAGGAAGGGTTTTCGGTGGTTGCGCCGATGAAGATCAGCGTGCCGTCTTCAACGTACGGCAGAAAGGCGTCCTGCTGGGACTTGTTGAAGCGGTGCACTTCGTCGACAAACAGGATCGTGCGCTTGCCGTACTGACCGGCCTGCTGCTTGGCGATTTCCACCGCCTGACGGATCTCTTTGACGCCAGCCAATACGGCCGACACCGTTTCGAAATGCGCATCCGAGACTTCCGCCAGCAACCGCGCCAGGGTGGTCTTGCCCACGCCCGGCGGGCCCCAGAAGATCATCGAATGCAGGGCACCCTGCTCCAGCGCTTCGCGCAAAGGCTTGCCGCGAGCGAGCACATGTTCCTGACCGACGTACTCGTCCAGATTGGTCGCCCGCAAACGGGCGGCCAGTGGCTGGGCAATCGGTGCACTGCGAAACAGATCCATCACGTAGCGTTGAAACCTCTGTGTTTATTCCTGGATCACATCGGCACCCTTGGGGATGTCGAACTTGAACTTCGAGGCCGGGACCGATTCGTTGGCCTTCACCCCGGTGAACAGGATGTTGGTGCGCTGACCGACGCTGTCGATCAGTTGCATGTCATTGACCAGACCGTTGCGGAACGACAGACGCAGGCTGTCGAACAGGGTGTCCTTGGTTTTCGGCTTCAGGGTGAAATCGATCACACCACCCGCCTCTTTCGCGCTGATATCGAAGCTCTGGCTGATTTTCGATACGTCACCGGACAGCAACAGGGCCGGGGTCTGGGTCAGGCGCTCGTCCAGTTTCTTGATGGTGGCCTGCTCCAGATCCGGGTCCCACAGGGTGACTTTCTTGCCGTCGGAGACCATGGTCTGCTCGGCCGGCGCATTGGTGTGCCAGTAGAACAGGCCCGGACGCTGCAGGGTCATGTCGCCGGTGGTTTCCTGCAGCTGGGTGCCGCTGCCGTCGAGGGTCAGCTGGGAAAAATTGGCGGTCAGGGTCTTGGATGTTTCGAGCAATTGGGTCAGGCGAGCCACATCCTTGTCATCGGCGTGAGCCGTGAGGGTGGTCAGAGCCAGTACCGGCAGCAGCATGCGGATAAGACGCATGGGAGTCCTCTTGAATACGCGTGGGAAAGTGGACGGCGCCTCATGCACCGTCCATTGCATTTGAATCAGTCGCGCACCGGGCCAGGGGCCAGGACTTCGCGGGAACCGTTGGTGTTCATGGACGTCACGACGCCGGCCATTTCCATGGCTTCGATCATGCGCGCGGCGCGGTTGTAACCGATCTTAAGCTTGCGCTGTACAGCAGAGATGGAGGCACGACGGCTTTCCAGCACGAACTGCACGGCTTCGTCGTACAGCGCGTCAGCTTCCGGATCATCACCGTCACCGCCGCCACTGCTGCCTTCGAAACCACTGCCCGCCTCTTCGACACCGTTGAGGATGTCGTCGTTGTATTCCGGCGCGCCGCGCAGTTTCCAGGCTTCCACCACCCGGTGAACTTCATCGTCGGATACAAATGCGCCGTGAACCCGGATCGGCAGGCTGGTGCCCGGCGGCATGTAGAGCATGTCACCGTGACCAAGCAATTGTTCGGCGCCACCCTGGTCGATGATGGTCCGGGAGTCGATCTTGCTCGATACCTGGAACGCCATCCGCGTCGGGATGTTGGCCTTGATCAGACCGGTGATCACGTCCACCGACGGACGCTGGGTCGCGAGGATCAAGTGGATACCGGCCGCCCGCGCCTTCTGGGCGATACGGGCGATCAATTCTTCTACCTTCTTGCCGACGATCATCATCATGTCGGCGAATTCGTCCACGACCACGACGATGGTTGGCAGCTTCTGCAGCAGCGGCGCTTCGTCGTGGATGCTTTCGCGTTTGTACAGCGGATCGCTCAGCGGTTCGCCGGCGTCCTGGGCTTCCTTGACCTTGGCGTTAAAGCCGGACAGGTTTCGCACGCCCATCTTCGCCATCAGCTTGTAGCGACGCTCCATCTCGGCGACGCTCCAGCGCAGGGCATTGGCGGCGTCTTTCATGTCGGTCACGACCGGGCACAGCAGGTGCGGAATGCCTTCGTAGATCGACAGTTCGAGCATTTTCGGGTCGATCATGATCAGCTTGGCGTCGTCCGGACCGGACTTGAACAGGATCGACAGGATCATCGCGTTCACGCCCACCGACTTACCGGAACCGGTGGTACCGGCCACCAGCAGGTGCGGCATCTTCGCCAGGTCGGTGATGACCGGCTTGCCGCCGATGTCGTGACCCAGGGCCAGGGTGACCGGCGATTTGAAGTTGTCGTACTCAGGCGTCGACAGCACTTCGGAGAAGCGCACGATCTGCCGGTCTTCGTTGGGAATCTCGATACCGACCGTGGTCTTGCCCGGAATCACTTCCACCACCCGCACACTGGTCACGGCCAGCGAACGTGCAAGGTCTTTCGCCAGGTTGGCGATACGGCTGACCTTCACACCGGCAGCCGGCTGGATTTCGTAACGGGTAATGACCGGGCCGGGATGGATCGAGTCCACGGTGACTTCGACGCCGAATTCCTTGAGCTTGATCTCCAGCAAGTGGCCGACCGCCGCCAGGGATTCAGGCGAATAATTGAGTTGTTTCTTTTCTGCAGGATCGAGAATCGAGATCGGCGGCAAGGTGCCTTCCACGGCGCTGTCGACGAACAACGGCACCTGTTTCTCTTTCTGCACGCGCTTGCTGGGTTCCGGCGCCTTGACCGGGGCCGGGGCAATGACCGGCGGAACCTGTTTCTCACGCTCGGACATGTGTTTGCTCAGGGCCTGCTCGCGTTCGATCAGACGTTCCTTGACCTTGGCCTGCTCGCGCTTGTCGGTGACGGTCGGTGCGACCACGTCGTGCACCCGGTCATCGACTTCACGCAGTTGCGCCACCAGCTGCTTGCGCTCGGTCCGCGCCGACCACCAGCGATTGATCGCGCCCTGGAACAGTTCGAACAGGTCGAGGGTGATCTTGCCGGTGACATCCATCACTTTGAACCAGGACAGATCGGTGAATACGGTCAGGCCGAACAGGAACAGCGCGATGAACAGCAATGTGCTGCCCTGAATGTTCAGGGCATTGCGGGCCAGGTCACCGAGGCTTTCACCCAGCGCGCCACCCGCACCGGCCGGCAACCCGGTGGCTGCATGGAAATGAATGTGCGCCAACGCAGCACCGGACAGCACCAGAAACACCAGACCGATCAGGCGCCAGGAAAACAGCCAGCCGCTCCACTGCCACGGCTCGTGGCGCTGACGGAAGATCTGATAGGCCTTGATCGCCAGCAGCAGCGGGAAGATATAGGCAAAGTAACCCAGCACCATGAACAGGATGTCGGCGCTGTAGGAACCCGCTGGGCCACCGAAATTCTGCACGTCGTCGATCTTGCTGTTGTGGCTCCAGCCCGGATCGTCCTTGCCGTAAGTCAGCAAGGCCATCATCAGGAACAGGCACAAGGCACCGATGGCGATCAATGCACCTTCCTTGAGCCGGTAGTGCAATTGCTGACGCCAGAGCGGAACGACTGTTTTTGGTGCTTCCGTGGATTTCTTCAAAACGCTTCTTTTCCTGCGCCAGAGGCGCGTCCATCTATTGAATGACGATAAAAACTGCCCATTCCAGGCAGGTAAAAAAATTGACGGGCGCAACTGAGACTACTTTTAACACTGCGTCCGGTCTTTTATAAACACGGCACACTGCGAATATTCTGTAACAGCCCGGCATTGTACGGGTTTGCGCGCTCGATGCCATGCTTCGCATCCCAAGCTCAAGCATAGCCAAACAGACGCGACCTGCGCCGCAATTTGAGCATGCATTGTCTTTTGTGACAAAGGCTTATGAGGTGTATTTGATGAACGTAGCGAAGCATCTGCGCCCGCACTCATCGCCCGTCTACGACCGCATCGATACGGCCAAGTTGCAGGAGCGCAATCATCGGGCACGTTCGGGAGGACATTCACCTCATTTAACGGCACACTTTGCATCGGGCCCAGACGCCCACCGCCCTCCCCTTCTGCAAGCCTGGACGCCATGCTGACTTGGTTACAACGCAATTCACTGACTTTCCCGCCCCTGGAAAAGGCCATGCGCGATCCCAATGGATTGCTCGCAGCCGGCGGCGACCTGTCCGCCGATCGCCTGATCCAGGCTTATCGGCACGGCTGTTTTCCGTGGTTCTCCGAAGGTCAGCCGATCCTCTGGTGGTCGCCGGATCCGCGCACCGTTCTGTTTCCCGACGAACTGCACATCTCACGAAGCCTGGGCAAACTGCTGCGCAAAAAGCGCTATCAAGTGACCTTTGACCAGGACTTCACGGGGGTCATCCGTGCCTGCGCCGCACCAAGGGATTACGCCGATGGCACTTGGATCACCCAGGCCATGCAGGATGCCTACATCGAACTGCACCAGCGCGGCTTTGCCCACTCGGTAGAAGTATGGGATCAAGGCGAACTGGTTGGCGGCCTCTATGGCCTGGCGATGGGGCAGCTGTTTTTCGGTGAATCAATGTTCAGCCGCGCCGACAACGCCTCCAAATATGGTTTCGCCACCCTGGTGCAACATCTGAAGGACTCCGGGTTCGTGCTGATCGACTGCCAGATGCCGACCGATCACCTGCACAGCCTCGGTGCTCGGGCCATTTCTCGCAGTACATTTGCCAATTATCTGTCCCGGCACCTTGACCAACCCAACCTCGCCACCTGGGTTTGCTGAGCGACTTTTGCGTGCGTGGCTTACACTTAATTCACCAGCTTACCCCCGAGGGTTGATCATGACCGAGTTGGCGCGGTTGAAGTTCTATGCCACTCAGCCTCACTCTTGCAGCTATCTGCCCGAGGAGCAGGCCACGACCCTGTTTCTCGATCCCAGCCAGCCCATGGATGTGCATGTCTACGCAGACCTGTCGGAAATGGGCTTTCGTCGCAGCGGCGATCACCTGTACCGTCCGCATTGCCAGAACTGCAACGCGTGCGTGCCTGCGCGTATTCCGGTGGCGCAGTTCAACCCCAATCGCCAGCAGAAACGCATTTTCAAACGCAACGCCGATTTGCAGGTGCGGCCGGTCAAGCCCGGTTTCAGCGAAGAATATTTTGATCTTTATCAACGCTACATCGAACAACGCCATGCCGACGGCGACATGTACCCACCGAGCCGCGATCAATTCTCGACTTTTCTGGTTCGCGATCTGCCCTTCTCACGTTTTTACGAGTTCCGGCTCGACGGACGGTTACTGGCCGTTGCCGTCACCGACCTCCTGCCCAACGGCCTGTCGGCGGTCTACACCTTTTACGAGCCGGAAGAAGAACGCCGCAGCCTCGGACGCTACGCCATCCTCTGGCAAATCACCGAAGCCAGACGCCTTGGGCTCGAAGCCGTGTACCTTGGCTACTGGATCAAAAACTGCAAAAAGATGAACTACAAGACCCAGTATCGCCCCATAGAACTGCTGATTAACCAGCGCTGGGTCATCCTGAACTGAATGCAAACCCTAAACCCCTTGGCGTAAACCCCATTTTTCGGGCACAATGCACGCCGCTTTTGCCTGGCGCAGTTGCACCGGGCCATTCACTGGATACCGAGGGCTTTACTGCATGTCGAAAGAAGACAGCTTCGAAATGGAAGGCACTGTCGTCGACACCCTGCCCAACACCATGTTTCGTGTGGAGTTGGAAAATGGGCACGTCGTAACCGCGCATATCTCCGGCAAGATGCGCAAGAACTACATTCGTATTCTTACCGGTGACAAAGTGCGCGTCGAACTGACGCCCTATGACTTGAGCAAAGGGCGTATCACTTACCGCGCTCGCTAATCAAGTCAATACAAGACGCCCGGCATTTGCCGGGCGTTTTTGTTTGTCTGGGATTTGGGTTTGCGCTTGAGTTTTGAGTGTATATCCGCTGCTTCGGGAGCTGCCGCTGGCGGTTTCGCTCTTACAGCGAGTCACTTTTGACAAGCGCCTCAAAAGTAACCAAAAAGTCTACGCCCCGGCGTACGGCACTTCGCTTAGGCTCAGCGTTCCCTCGCTACGGCGTCCATCAGGGGGCATCGCCTACGGTTTGCTTCGCTGCACCTCCTCTCGATGTATGCGGCTTCGCCGCACGGCGCTGCGCGCCTACCCCCTGATGGACACCTCCGCTCGGCCTGCCGAAGGGGCAAAAAATCAAAAGCCAGAGCCAGAGCAAAAGCCAGATCAAGAGCCCCCTCAACCTAGCCCTCTCCCGGAGAGAGAGGGAACTGATCGAGGTGTATGGCAGAGTTACGCCGAAGTGCAATACCGAGTCGAACTCAGGCTTTGAAAAGCACAGAAATCGGCTCCCTCTCCTCGGGGAGAGGGCTGGGGCGAGGGGTAAACCCACCACAAAACCAAAGCCGAACACGCCCCGCTCCTCCCCACTCAAAACGATGAGCGTTAGCTCGAGTAAAGCTTTTGATCTCAAGGCCCATCGGCAGGCTGAGTGGAGGGATTGATCCGGGGGTGGGAGCGCAGCGACCGTTTGGCGAAGCCAAACACATCGAGAGGAGGTGCAGCGAAGCAAACCGTAGGCGATGCCCCCGGATCAATCCCGGAGCGAAGGAACCCGAGCCACAGCGAGGGCCGTACGTCAGGGCTCAAGACCTTTGGTTACTTTGGGGCGTTTGCCAAAGTGACCCGCCGTAAGGGCGGAACCCTAAGAAGCCGTTACCGCAGCAACGGATATGCCCCCAAACCAAAAACCGCAGACAGCAAAAAGGCGCCCAAAGGCGCCTTTCGCTTTACAACAGACCAACAACCATCAAGCCATTTCCGCAGTAGTCTCGAAGTCAAACGTAAGCTCACCATCCTTGATGTCGATGTGAACCACACCGCCATGCTCGGCCAGCTCGCCAAACAGAATCTCCTCCGCCAAAGGACGCTTGATCTTGTCCTGAATCAGACGCGCCATCGGACGAGCGCCCATGGCCGAATCGTAACCACCGGCCGCCAGCCAACTGCGCGCTGCGTCGGTAACTTCCAGAAGTACACGCTTGTCCTCCAGCTGCGCCTGAAGTTCGGTGAGGAACTTGTCCACCACGCTTTTGATGACCTCATGACTGAGGCGACCAAACTGAATGATGGTGTCCAGACGGTTACGAAATTCCGGCGTGAAGCTCTTCTTGATCACTTCCATCGCATCGGACGAGTGGTCCTGATGGGTGAAACCGATCGAAGCACGTGCCGCCGTTTCAGCACCGGCATTGGTGGTCATGATCACGATCACGTTGCGGAAGTCCGCCTTGCGCCCGTTGTTGTCGGTCAGCGTACCGTGGTCCATCACCTGCAGCAGCAGGTTGAAGACTTCCGGATGCGCCTTCTCGATTTCATCGAGCAGCAATACGCAATGCGGTTGCTTGGTGATCGCTTCGGTCAACAGACCGCCCTGGTCGAAACCGACGTAGCCCGGAGGCGCACCGATCAGACGCGATACGGTGTGGCGCTCCATGTACTCGGACATGTCGAAACGAACCAGCTCGATCCCCAGCGCCTTGGCCAATTGCCGCGCAGCTTCGGTTTTACCAACACCGGTCGGCCCTGCAAACAGGAACGAACCGACAGGCTTGTCCGGCGACTTCAGACCGGCACGGGACAGCTTGATCGCAGTCGACAACGAATCGATCGCCGCATCCTGACCAAACACCGTCAGCTTCAGGTCGCGCTCCAGGTTACGCAGCAGCTCCTTGTCGGAACTGGTGACGTGTTTTGGTGGAATACGTGCGATCTTCGCCACGATATCCTCGACCTGCGGCACGTCGATGCGCTTCACACGCTTGTCGACCGGTTGCAGACGCTGGTAGGCGCCCGCCTCGTCGATCACATCGATGGCCTTGTCCGGCATATGCCGGTCATTGATGTAGCGCGATGCCAGTTCCGCAGCGGCGCGCAGCGACTCATCGCTGTACTCGATGTTGTGGTGCTGTTCGAAACGCCCTTTCAGACCACGCAGGATACCGATGGTGTCTTCCACCGACGGCTCGACCACATCGACCTTCTGGAAGCGGCGGGCCAGGGCCCGATCCTTCTCGAAGATGCCGCGGAATTCCTGGAACGTGGTCGACCCGATACAGCGGATATCACCCGACGACAGCAGCGGCTTGAGCAGGTTAGAGGCGTCCATGACGCCACCGGACGCAGCGCCCGCACCAATAATGGTGTGAATCTCGTCGATGAACAGGATCGCCTGCGGACGTTTTTTCAGTTCGCCGAGCAGCGCCTTGAAGCGCTTCTCGAAATCGCCGCGATATTTGGTGCCTGCGAGCAAGGCACCCAGATCGAGGGAATAAACGACGCTGTTGGCCAGCAGGTCCGGCACCTGGTTGTCGACAATGCGTTTGGCCAGGCCTTCGGCAATCGCGGTCTTGCCCACGCCCGCCTCGCCCACCAGCAACGGATTGTTCTTGCGGCGACGCGCGAGAATCTGCGCAACGCGCTCGACTTCCGACTCGCGCCCGACCAGCGGATCGATCCGGCCCTGGCGTGCGAGTTCGTTAAGGTTGCTGGCATACGCATCCAGCGGATTGCCTGAAGAAGAAGACTCACCGCCCTCGTCGTCCTGCATGTCTTGTTCACCTTCAGAGTGATCGCCATGCCCCGGCACCTTGGAAATGCCATGGGCGATATAGTTGACGACATCAATGCGTGCAACGCTCTGCTGTTTCAGCAGGAACACCGCCTGACTCTCTTGCTCACTGAAGATTGCAACCAGCACGTTGGCGCCGGTCACTTCGCGTTTGCCCGAGCTCTGCACATGGAAGACAGCACGTTGCAACACACGCTGGAAGCCCAGGGTTGGCTGGGTTTCGCGATCTTCGTCATGGACGGGGATCAGCGGCGTGGTGGAGTCGATGAACTCCTGCAGGTCGTGCTTGAGTTTGTCGAGGTTTGCGCCGCAGGCACGCAATACGGTGGCGGCAGCCTCATTATCCAATAGGGCCAGCAGCAGGTGTTCGACGGTCATGAACTCATGACGCTTCGAACGAGCCTCCTTGAAGGCAAGATTGAGGGTGACTTCGAGCTCGCGGTTTAACATAGCTTCACCTCATACCCAAGTGGTCGGCGATTAACCGTCCTTCTCGATTTCACAGAGTAGCGGATGCTGGCTTTCCCTGGCGTACTGGTTGACCTGCATGGCCTTTGTCTCGGCGATGTCGCGGGTAAACACTCCACATACTGCCCGTCCTTCTGTGTGGACGGCCAGCATGACCTTGGTCGCCAGCTCGCGATTCAGGTTAAAAAACACCTCGAGCACTTCGACGACGAAATCCATCGGTGTGTAGTCATCGTTGAACAAAACCACCTTGTACATCGGCGGCGCCTGTAACGCAGGCTTTGCTTCCTGAACAGCAACGCCTGCCGAATCGTCGTCGTGCTCCTGTGGAAGATCCTTTTGGAGAAGCGGGCGATCCTGATTGAATGTTAGTCGAATCTGGCTGATTGCATGCATGGAAAGAAAGGTTCGTCAGTTGTGCAAATACAGTGGTGGGGGCGGCTTGACACGTTTTCAACTCCGACTGCCCGGTCACCTTGACTATCGGGAAAACGGTGTTACAACCAATAGAACCCACAGTGGGGAAAAAAGATCCGCGGAGTCAATCTTTTTAACGGATTCGACTGCGGATGTCTTGGATGATACTCCAGCGATGGAGTCTGTTGCAGAGGGATTTGAGCATGGCTGTCGGCAAGGTCAAGTGGTTCAACAATGCCAAGGGATTCGGCTTCATCAATACCGATGCCCGCGAAGGACGTGACGAGGATGGCAAAGACATTGATTTCTTTGCCCACTACTCCGCCATTGAGATGGACGGGTATAAGACCCTCAAGGCCGGACAGATCGTGACCTTCGAAATCGTCCAGGGCCCCAAGGGACTGCATGCGGTGAATATCACGGCGGCAACCGTGGCAAGTGAAGCGGCTACGCATGCCCCTCATACAGAAAAAGTGTCAGGCTGACTCAACCGTCACCTGGTCATGAAAAAACCGCCCGAAGGCGGTTTTTTTGTACCTGCACGACTTACATATGCTTGACGATCGCCTCACCGAAGCCCGAAGAAGACACCAGCGTGGCGCCTTCCATCAGACGTTCGAAGTCATAGGTCACCGTCTTGGCCTTGATCGCGCCATTGGTACCCTTGATGATCAGGTCCGCCGCCTCGGTCCAGCCCAGATGACGCAACATCATCTCGGCCGACAGAATCACCGAACCCGGGTTGACCTGATCCTTGCCGGCGTACTTCGGCGCGGTACCGTGGGTCGCCTCGAACATGGCCACGGTGTCGGACAGGTTGGCACCCGGCGCGATACCAATACCGCCCACTTCCGCCGCCAGGGCGTCGGACAGGTAGTCACCGTTGAGGTTGAGGGTGGCGATCACATCGTATTCGGCCGGACGCAGCAGGATCTGCTGGAGCATGGCATCGGCGATGGCATCCTTGACGACGACTTCGCGGCCGGTTTTCGGGTTCTTGAATTTCATCCATGGGCCGCCATCGAGCAGCTCGGCGCCGAATTCTTCCTTCGCCACCTCGTAACCCCAGTCCTTGAAGGCACCTTCGGTGAATTTCATGATGTTGCCCTTGTGCACGATGGTCAGCGACTTGCGGTCGTTGTCCACCACGTATTGCAGGGCCTTGCGCACCAGACGCTTGGTGCCTTCTTTCGAAACCGGCTTGATACCAATGCCGCAATCCTGGTCGAAACGGATCTTGGTGACGCCCATTTCTTCTTTCAGGAATTTGATGACCTTGGTGGCCTCAGGAGAACCGGCCTTCCATTCGATACCGGCATAAATGTCTTCGGAGTTCTCGCGAAAGATCACCATGTCGACGTCGCCGGGCTTTTTCACCGGGCTCGGCACGCCTTCGAACCACACCACAGGGCGCAGGCAGACATAGAGATCGAGCTGTTGGCGCAGGGCAACGTTGAGGGAACGGATGCCGCCACCGACCGGGGTGGTCAGCGGGCCTTTGATGGAAACCACGTAATCCTTGACGGCGTCCAGGGTTTCCTGGGGCAGCCAGGTGTCCTGGTCATAGACCTGAGTTGCTTTTTCGCCAGCATAAACCTCCATCCAGGAAATCTTGCGCTTGCCCCCGTAGGCCTTGGCCACGGCAGCATCAACCACTTTGATCATCACAGGGCTGACGTCGACGCCAATGCCGTCACCTTCGATGAAGGGAATGATCGGGTTATCAGGGACATTGAGAGAATGGTCTGCGTTGACGGTGATTTTGTCGCCGACGGCTGGAACCTGAATCTTCTTGTAACCCATGCTGAACTCCATTGTTTGGATTGAACATCTGGCTTGGTTCGAGCGTAACCCAGTTGAATCAACACGCAAACCCTCTGTTCCGGGCGCGGCGACATCTCGTTTCGTACAAGCCTGAAAGCAAAGGGAAAAGCGCCAATCTCAAGCATTCACGGCGACTCTACGCCCCACCCCGCCCTGCGACCTTTAGACCAATGGACGAGAATCGTTGCATATGAAGCATCGGCAGATTGCCAGCTACCTATGTATAATGCCGCCCGCTGACCAAAGGGTCACGACGGCTGGCCTCTCTAGCACGAGACTTTCCGCCTGATTGGTCGGGTTGTTACCGCAGTCCGACTGCTTGACGCTCTACTGATGCACCCAACATCACCGCGAAGATTCTCGACATTCGGTTCATGGATGACTTTGAACGAACGCGCTTACCCGGCGCCCCTCGAGTTTCTGCGCACGCTTTAGCAAAGAAGAGAGAGTTAATCCGAATATGCCCACCCGCTCGAAGATCATCTATACCTTCACCGACGAAGCTCCAGCCCTCGCCACCTATTCCCTGCTGCCAATCATCGAGGCTTACACCGCCTCGGCCGATATCGCCGTGGAAACCCGCGATATCTCTCTTGCAGCACGTATTCTGGCCAGCTTCCCCGAGCAACTGGGCGACAAAGCCGTAGCCGACCACCTCGCCGAACTGGGCGACCTGGCCGTTACGCCTGAAGCCAACATCATCAAGCTGCCGAACATCAGCGCCTCGGTTCCGCAACTGCAAGCCGCGATCAAAGAACTGCAAGCCCAGGGCTACAACCTGCCGGACTACCCGGAAACCGTGACCAGCGACGCCGACAAAGACGCCAAGGCGCGCTACGACAAGGTCAAGGGCAGCGCCGTGAACCCGGTTCTGCGTGAAGGCAACTCCGACCGTCGCGCTCCGCTGTCGGTCAAGAACTACGCTCGCAAGCACCCGCACAAAATGGGCGCCTGGGCCAAAGACTCCAAGTCCCACGTCGCTCATATGAGCACCGGCGATTTCTACGGCAGCGAAAAAGCCGCCCTGATCGACGCCGCTGACACCGTGAAGATCGAGCTGATCGCCCAAGACGGCACCGCCACCGTCCTGAAAGAAAAAACCAACGTTCAGGCGGGCGAGATCCTCGACTGCTCCGTGATGAGCAAAAAGGCCCTGCGCGCGTTCATCGCCGCTGAAATCGACAGCGCCAAGCAACAAGGCGTGCTGCTGTCGGTTCACCTGAAAGCCACCATGATGAAGGTCTCCGACCCGATCATGTTCGGCCAGATCGTTGCCGAGTTCTACAAAGACGCCCTGACCAAGCACGCCGACGTGCTGGCCGAAGTCGGCTTCAACCTGAACAACGGCATCGGCGACCTGTACGCCCGCATCAAATCCCTGCCGGCCGAGCAACAAGCGCAGATCGAAGCTGACATTCAGGCGGTCTACGCCGCTCGTCCGTCGCTGGCGATGGTCAACTCCGACAAAGGCATCACCAACCTGCACGTGCCGAGCGACGTCATCGTCGACGCCTCGATGCCGGCCATGATCCGTGACTCCGGCAAGATGTGGGGCACCGACGGCCAGCTGCACGACACCAAGGCTGTGATCCCGGACCGTTGCTACGCCACCATCTACCAGGCCGTGATCGAAGATTGCAAAGCCAATGGCGCTTTCGATCCGACCACCATGGGCAGCGTGCCGAACGTTGGCCTGATGGCTAAAAAGGCTGAAGAGTACGGCTCCCACGACAAGACCTTCCAGATCAAGGCCGACGGCGTGGTTCGCGTGACCGACAGCAAAGGCAACCTGCTGATGGAACAGGCTGTTGAAGCCGGCGACATCTTCCGCATGTGCCAGACCAAAGACGCGCCGATCCAGGACTGGGTCAAACTGGCCGTCAACCGTGCTCGCGCAAGCAGCACCCCGGCCATCTTCTGGCTGGACCCGATGCGCGCCCACGACGGCGTAGTGATCGAGAAGGTTCAGGCTTACCTGAAGGATCACGACACCGCTGGTCTGGACATCCAGATCATGGCACCGGTCGACGCAATGAAGTACACCCTGCAGCGCACCCGCGAAGGCAAGGACACCATTTCGGTGACCGGCAACGTACTGCGCGACTACCTGACCGACCTGTTCCCGATCATGGAACTGGGCACCAGCGCCAAGATGCTGTCGATCGTGCCGCTGATGAACGGCGGTGGCCTGTTCGAAACCGGCGCCGGCGGTTCGGCTCCGAAGCACGTGCAGCAACTGGTCGAAGAGAACTTCCTGCGCTGGGATTCGCTGGGCGAATTCCTGGCCCTGGCCGCTTCTCTCGAGCACCTGGGTGTGAACTACAACAACCCGAAAGCGCTGGTGCTGTCCAAGACCCTGGACCAGGCTACTGGCCAGTTCCTCGACAACAACAAGTCGCCATCGCGCAAAGTCGGCAACATCGACAACCGCGGCAGCCACTTCTACCTGGCGATGTACTGGGCACAAGCCCTGGCCGCCCAGACCGAAGACACTGCACTGCAAGCGCAGTTCGCGACCCTGGCCAAGACCCTGACCGAGAACGAAGCGACCATCGTCGCCGAGCTCAACGCCGTTCAAGGCAAGCCAGTGAACATCGGTGGTTACTACCACGCCGATGCCGAGCTGATCAGCAAGGCCATGCGCCCAAGCGCAACCTTCAACGCGGCGATTGCTGCGCTGGTATAAGGTTGTAAAGGGAACATCACAAACCCCGGCCATGCGCCGGGGTTTGTGTTTCTGCCTTTCGCCCAGGAGATTCAATCAATGCAATGGCTCCCCCACATCACCGTCGCCACCATCGTCGAGGATAACGGCCGTTTCCTGATGGTCGAGGAACACAAAGCCGGGCGTAACGTGCTCAATCAGCCCGCCGGCCATCTGGATCCGGACGAAACCCTGATCGAAGCCGCCGTGCGCGAAACCCTCGAAGAAACCGGCTGGGACGTCGAACCCACCGCCGTGATCGGCATTTATCTGTACACCGCCCCGAGCAACGGCGTGACTTACCAGCGCGTGTGCTTCAGCGCCAAAGCCGTGAAACATCACCCGGAATATCAGCTGGACGACGGCATCGTCGGCGCCAAGTGGCTGACCCGCGACGAATTATTGGCCCAGCGCGATAACTGGCGCAGCGAGCTGATCATCCGTTGCATCGACGATTATCTGGCCGGCAATCGCTTCGGCCTCGAACTGATCCGCCCTTCCCTTTAGCCTTGAGGCCGTGAGCCTGATAGAATCGCGTCCTTTTTCAAGACACTCATTGAATCCCTATGCGTGATCCAGCCCCTTCTGACACATCCAAGAAGCGCGTCATTGTCGGCATGTCCGGCGGCGTGGACTCTTCCGTTTCCGCTCTCCTGCTGATCGAGCAGGGCTATGAAGTGGAAGGCCTGTTCATGAAGAACTGGGAAGAAGACGACGGAACGGAATACTGCACCGCCATGGACGACCTGGCGGATGCCCAGGCCGTGTGCGACAAGATCGGTATCAAGCTGCACACCGCCAACTTCGCCGCCGAGTACTGGGACAACGTGTTCGAGCACTTCCTGGCCGAGTACAAGGCCGGCCGCACGCCGAACCCGGACATCCTGTGCAACCGCGAGATCAAGTTCAAGGCGTTCCTCGACTACGCCATGATGCTCGGCGCCGACCTGATCGCCACCGGTCACTACGTGCGCCGTCGCGACATCGATGGCCGCACCGAACTGCTCAAGGGCCTGGATCCGAACAAGGATCAGAGCTACTTCCTGCACGCTGTCGGCGGCGAACAGATCGCCAAGACCCTGTTCCCGGTCGGCGAGCTGGAAAAACCGGAAGTCCGTGCAATCGCCGAGAAATACGAGCTGGCGACTGCCAAGAAGAAGGATTCCACCGGGATCTGCTTCATCGGCGAGCGTCGCTTCAGCGACTTCCTCAAGCAATACCTGCCGGCGCAACCGGGCGAGATCAAGACCACCGAAGGCGAAGTCATCGGCCGTCACCACGGCCTGATGTACCACACCATCGGTCAGCGCCAGGGCCTGGGCATCGGCGGCCTGAAAGACGCCAGTGATGAGCCGTGGTACGTGCTGCGCAAGGATCTGGACACCAACGAGCTGATCGTCGGCCAGGGCAACAACCATCCATGGCTGTTCTCCAGCGCCCTGCTCGCTTCGGAAATCTACTGGGTCAACCCGATCGATTTGAGCGAGCCGCTGCGCCTGACCGCCAAGGTTCGTTATCGCCAGAGCGATCAGACCTGCACCCTGGAAAAAACCGAGATGGGCTATCGCGCTGTGTTCGACGAACCGCAACGCGCGGTCACGCCGGGTCAGTCGGTGGTGTTCTATGACGGTGAAATCTGCCTCGGCGGCGGCGTGATCGAAGTCGCCGAGCCGTGGAGCGGCCAGGCATGAGCCCGACTCAGGAGCAACTGACGGCTCTGGGTGGCGTGTTTCTTGCCGCCGTACTGGTCGACCGGATCGCCAAGACCGGCCAGACCAACGAGGCCGGCCTGAGCTGCATGCTCGGCAGCCTGCTGGTCCGCGATCCGAAGGACACGCTGGACGTGTACGGTGGCGACGACATCAATCTGCGCGAGGGTTACCGTGCGCTGATCGGCGCCCTAGAACGCGACCCGAGCACCTTGCAGCGCGAGCCATTGCGCTACGCATTGTCGATGCTCGGCCTCGAGCGGCAACTGGCCAAGCGCAACGACATGCTCGACGTGATCGGCAAGCGTCTGCCGCAGATCCAGTCGCAGGTCGAGCATTTCGGCCCGGCCCACGAAAACGTGATCGCGGCCTGCGGTGCGCTGTATCAGGACACCCTGAGCACGCTGCGCCAACGCATCCAGGTGCACGGCGACATGCGCAACCTGCAGCAGCCGAGCAACGCGTCGAAGATTCGCGCCCTGCTGCTCGCCGGCATTCGTTCGGCACGCCTGTGGCGTCAACTCGGCGGCCATCGCTGGCAGTTGGTGATCAGTCGTCGCAAGCTGCTCAAAGAGCTGTATCCGTTGATGCGCAGCGAGTAAATCGCCGCGCAATAAAAGCTTTGTAGTCTGTAACGCGTAATACGCCGGTCAGTTGGCGACGGACCGGCGGATTTTTTCATGTATGATACGCGCCCCATTTCGTTGCCCGACTGTCCGAGAACACCCCATGCAGCTCTCTTCGCTCACTGCGGTTTCCCCTGTTGACGGCCGCTACGCCGGCAAAACCCAGGCCCTGCGCCCGATTTTCAGCGAGTACGGCCTGATCCGTGCCCGCGTCCTGGTTGAAGTGCGCTGGCTCCAGCGCCTGGCCGCTCACTCCGGCATCCCGGAAGTGCCAGCCTTCTCCGCCGAAGCCAACGCCGTTCTGAACGAACTGGCCGAAAACTTCTCGCTGGAACACGCCGAGCGCGTGAAAGAGATCGAGCGCACCACCAACCACGACGTGAAAGCGATCGAGTACCTGCTCAAGGAACAGGCGGCCAAGCTGCCGGAACTGGCCAAGGTCAGCGAGTTCATCCACTTCGCCTGCACCAGCGAGGACATCAACAACCTGTCCCACGCCCTGATGCTGCGCGAAGGTCGTGACGACGTGATGCTGCCGCTGATGCGCCAGACCGCCAACGCCATCCGCGAACTGGCCCTGCGCTTCGCCGACGTGCCAATGCTGTCGCGCACCCACGGCCAGCCGGCTTCGCCGACCACCCTGGGTAAAGAGCTGGCGAACGTGGTCTACCGCCTTGAGCGCCAGATCGCTCAGGTCGCTGCCGTTCCGCTGCTGGGCAAGATCAACGGCGCTGTCGGCAACTACAACGCTCACCTGTCGGCCTACCCGCAGATCGACTGGGAAGCCAACGCCCGCGCCTTCATCGAAGACAAGCTGGGCCTGGCCTTCAACCCGTACACCACGCAGATCGAGCCGCACGACTACATCGCCGAGCTGTTCGACGCCATTGCGCGCTTCAACACCATCCTGATCGACTTCGACCGTGACATCTGGGGCTACATCTCCCTGGGTTACTTCAAGCAGCGCACCATCGCCGGCGAAATCGGTTCGTCGACCATGCCGCACAAGGTCAACCCGATCGACTTCGAAAACTCCGAAGGCAACCTGGGCATCGCCAACGCGCTGTTCCAGCACCTGGCGAGCAAACTGCCGATCTCCCGCTGGCAGCGCGACCTGACCGACTCCACCGTTCTGCGCAACCTCGGTGTCGGCTTCGCCCACAGCGTGATCGCGTACGAAGCGAGCCTCAAAGGCATCAGCAAGCTCGAGCTGAACGCTGACAAGATTGCTGCCGATCTGGACGCCTGCTGGGAAGTCCTGGCCGAGCCGATCCAGACCGTAATGCGCCGCTACAACATCGAAAACCCGTACGAGAAGCTGAAAGAACTGACGCGCGGCAAGGGCATCAGCCCTGAAGCACTGCAGACTTTCATCGATGGCCTGGACATGCCGGCCGCTGCGAAAGCCGAGCTCAAGCAACTGACCCCGGCCAACTACATCGGCAACGCTGTAGCGCAAGCCAAACGCATCTGATCGACTGCTTGACCCGTTTGAGACGCCCGGCCGCGCCGGGCGTTTTTATTCCCGTCTGAAAAATGCTTTTTTTCAATAGGTTACATATGAATCCCGATATTCCTCTTCAACTTCTGGGTGGTCTTACGGCGCGCGAATTCATGCGCGATTACTGGCAGAAAAAACCACTGCTGATCCGTCAGGCGATTCCTGATTTCGAAAGCCCGATCGACGCCGACGAACTCGCCGGCCTGGCCCTGGAAGAAGAAGTCGAATCGCGCCTGGTGATAGAACACGGCGAGCGTCCTTGGGAACTGCGTCGCGGCCCGTTCGCCGAAGACGAATTCAGCAAACTGCCGGAACGCGAGTGGACCCTGCTGGTGCAGGCTGTCGATCAGTTCGTGCCGGAAGTCAGCGAACTGCTGGAAAACTTCCGCTTTCTGCCGAGCTGGCGCGTCGATGACGTGATGATCAGCTTCGCCACCCCGGGTGGCAGCGTTGGCCCGCATTTCGACAACTACGACGTGTTCCTGCTGCAAGGCCACGGCAAGCGCAACTGGAAAATCGGCCAGATGTGCGACTCCGAAAGCCCGCTGCTGCAGCACGCGGACCTGCGCATCCTCGCCGAATTCCACGAAACCGAAGAGTGGGTTCTGGAACCGGGCGACATGCTGTACCTGCCGCCGCGCCTGGCTCACTGCGGCGTGGCCGTCGATGACTGCATGACCTACTCGGTCGGCTTCCGCGCACCAAGCGCCGCTGAAGTGCTGACCCACTTCACCGACTTCCTCAGCCAGTTCCTGACTGACGAAGAGCGCTACACCGACGCCGATGCGAAGCCGGTCAGCGATGACCCGCACCAGATCCAGCACGATGCTCTTGGCCGCCTGAAGGCACTGCTCGCCGAGCACATGAGCGACGAACGCCTGCTGCTGACCTGGTTCGGCCAGTACATGACCGAGCCGCGCTATCCAGAGCTGGTCGTCGGCCCGGAGGAAGTCGAGGAAGAAGACCTCCTCAGCGCCCTCGAAGACGGTGCCATCCTGATCCGCAACCCGAGTGCACGCCTGGCATGGTCCAACGTCGATGACGATCTGCTGCTGTTCGCCAGCGGCCAGAGCCGTTACCTGCCTGGCAAGTTGCGCGAGCTGCTGAAGCTGATCTGCTCGGCTGACGCCCTGCACACCGACAACCTCGGCGACTGGCTGAGCGACGAAGATGGCCGCGGCCTGCTGTGCGAACTGGTCAAACAGGGAAGCCTGGGGTTCGCCGACGATGAATAAGATTCGCGTACGCGTTGCAGACTGGCAAAAGGACAACGCCGAGATCCGCCGCATTCGCGAAACGGTGTTCATTGCCGAACAGTCGGTTCCACCCGAGCTTGAGTGGGACGCCGATGACGCCACCGCCGTGCATTTTCTGGCCTTCGAAGGCGACTTTCCGATCGGCACCGCCCGCCTGCTGCCCGACGGGCATGTTGGCCGGGTTTCGGTACTGAAGGACTGGCGCGGGCTAAAGGTCGGCGATGCGCTGATGCACGCGGTGATTGCCGAAGCGGAAGCACGGGGCCTGAAGCAGCAGATGCTCAGCGCCCAGGTGCAGGCCACGGCGTTCTATGAGCGCCTGGGGTTCAATCTGGTCAGCGAGGAATTCCTGGAAGCAGGGATTCCGCATGTCGACATGGTTCGTCACTCGGCTTAAGTCCGCGTCGCGGCATTCGCGGACAAGCCCGCTCCCACAGGAAACCTCCAGCGAACACAGATTTTGTGCCCGGCAGAGATCCAATGTGGGAGCGGGCTTGCTCGCGAAGAGGCCCTTCAGAACACCACAAAACGCCCCGCCATTTTCGGATGCCGGGGCGTTTTGCTGTCTACGATTCAACTTGCCCCACCCCGGGCCGACAAACTGGCAATATCAAGCCTTTCGAAAGCGGAGATAACGGACATGTCCCTACGCACCCTGCTCACCACCCTGCTGCTCGGCTGCAGTTTTTCGGTGATGGCAGCCACAGAAATCGTGCCCCTCAAGTACCACACCAGCGCCGACATGCTGCCGGTGGCTCAGGATTTCATCGGCAAGGACGGTCAGGTCAGCGCCTATGGCAATCAACTGATCGTCAAGGCCGAGCCGGACAAGATCCAGGAATTGAAAGCCCTGCTCACGCAGCTCGATACCGCCCCCAAACGCTTGCTGATCACCGTCGACACCAACGAAAACAACCAACAGAACACCGGCGACCAGCAAACCAGGATCATTGACTACAGCACCGCCAGCCGTGACGGCGGCATTCAACAGGTACAGGCCAGCGAGGGCGCACCGGCGCTGATCCAGGTCGGACAGAGCGTGCCGATCACCAGCAGCCAGAGCAACTCCTGGGGCGATTACAGCAGCCAGACCCAGTATCGCAACGTCACTCAGGGTTTCTACGTCACTGCCAGCGTCACCGGTGACACCGTTCACCTGGCCATCAGTACCAACCGTGACCGAATGAGCCAGGAACGTCCCGATGTAGTGAACGTGCAAAGCACCGACACAACTGTCACAGGACGCCTGGGCGAATGGATCACCCTCGCCGGCGTGAACCGTGAGACTCAGGCCGACAAACAGGGCCTGGCCCGCAGCTACTCGACTCAAGGCCGGGATGACATGACGTTGCGGGTGAAAGTCGACACCCTGGACTAAAGCACCGAAAACTGACTGATTAGTCGTATTAGACGAAAGATGTAGTGCGTGAAAAAAAGCACTACAAAACGTTTGACGAGCCAAAAAAGCGAAGGCATGATGGCCTCGCTCCCGCTAATCAGAGGCCCTGGCAAGGGCCTTCGAAGCGCTGCTCGCTACCATCCCCGCGAGCCGTTTCGTGTCTGTACCGCCCACAAGGTGTGTTTGACGAGGTTGCCGACTGGAACGAAGTTGTCCCGAGGGACGGAAGCGTAATTAGGTAACCCGGCTTTACACTGTAGTTCGCATAAAGGCCCACGACGCCCGAATGCGCCCGCCAGTTCGCCTTTACCTGCTCACCTCCCCTCGAGCCCATCGTTCATCCCGTCGCCTGCCCCGCCGAACCTGACCTGACCACCTAAGCTTCTGGTCAGCGAGCGCAAGGAATTTTCCACCGCAGAACAACTTTTCATAAAGACGCGACGAGGTTTATCTCCATGGCACTGACACGCGAACAGCAAATTGCAGCCCTTGAAAAAGACTGGGCTGAAAACCCGCGCTGGAAAGGCGTGACTCGCAATTACTCCGCTGCTGACGTCGTCCGTCTGCGTGGCTCGGTTCAACCAGAGCACACCTTTGCAAAAATGGGCGCCGAAAAACTGTGGAACCTGGTCACCCAGGGTGCCAAGCCGTCCTTCCGCCCAGAGAAAGATTTCGTCAACTGCATGGGCGCCCTGACCGGTGGCCAGGCTGTTCAACAGGTTAAAGCCGGTATCCAGGCGATCTACCTGTCGGGCTGGCAAGTCGCTGCGGACAACAACTCCGCCGAATCGATGTACCCGGACCAGTCGCTGTACCCGGTGGACTCGGTTCCAACCGTGGTCAAGCGCATCAACAACTCGTTCCGTCGTGCCGACCAGATCCAGTGGAAAGCCGGCAAGAACCCGGGCGACGAGGGCTACATCGACTACTTCGCGCCGATCGTGGCTGACGCCGAAGCCGGCTTCGGCGGCGTACTGAACGCCTACGAGCTGATGAAGAGCATGATCGAAGCAGGCGCCGCCGGCGTTCACTTCGAAGACCAACTGGCTTCCGTGAAGAAGTGCGGCCACATGGGCGGCAAGGTTCTGGTTCCAACCCAGGAAGCCGTACAGAAACTGACCGCTGCTCGTCTGGCTGCCGACGTTGCCGGCGTACCGACCATCATCCTGGCCCGTACCGACGCCAACGCTGCCGACCTGCTGACTTCCGACTGCGACCCGTACGACCAGCCGTTCGTGACTGGCACCCGCACCCAGGAAGGCTTCTACAAGGTTCGTGCAGGTCTGGACCAGGCCATCGCCCGTGGCCTGGCCTACGCGCCGTACGCCGACCTGATCTGGTGCGAAACCGCCAAGCCGGATCTGGACGAGGCCCGTCGCTTCGCCGAAGCGATCAAGAAGGAATACCCGGACCAGATCCTGTCGTACAACTGCTCGCCTTCCTTCAACTGGAAGAAAAACCTGGACGACGCGACCATCGCCAAGTTCCAGCGCGAACTGTCCGCCATGGGTTACAAGCACCAGTTCATCACCCTGGCCGGCATTCACAACATGTGGCACAGCATGTTCAACCTGGCGCACGACTACGCCCGCAACGACATGACTGCCTACGTGAAGCTGCAGGAGCAGGAATTCGCTGATGCCGCCAAGGGTTACACCTTCGTGGCTCACCAGCAGGAAGTGGGCACCGGCTACTTCGACGACATGACCACCGTGATCCAGGGCGGCACGTCCTCGGTGACCGCGCTGACCGGTTCGACCGAAGAAGAACAGTTCCACTGATCGACTTCGCCTGAGCGAACGGCCTTTGCGGACCGTGTAGAAAGCTAACCGCATTGCCGAAGAACTGACGCCCCGACTGGTTCGGGGCGTTTTTTTTGCCTGCGACCTTCTGACCAACCCAGGGCTGGCACAGTCCGTCAGGCAAAACATTGATCCAGAGCGCTATCCACGTCACAAAAATCGGTTAAAACGTGTGCCGCCGCTACTTGCAGTAACGCGGATATAAGACAACTTCCCAACTGCCCAATCGCTAAACAGTTACAAAACCATCACAAACGATATTAATTATCATTTAGCGGCAACTATATTCGTTACATTTTCGACAAAACATAATTCGTGAAATCCCGGCTAATGCCCGCAACGCATGGGCTACAGGGCCATAGAGGTGCGCTATGTCCTTATTCCAATAAATAATTTCGCTATAGGAATTTTACTTGCAGGGTGTTTAGCCATAAAATCAGCGCGATTGATTGCTGCGACATATCGTCACTGCCTTATTTCTTTATCAAGCTCAGAGACCTTTGCTCTCTGTTAAGGATTTCCAGCATGCCCGAAGCGACAGGACTCATGGCCCACAACTGGGGCTTTGCCATTTTCCTTCTGGGTGTAGTCGGCCTGTGTGCCTTCATGCTCGGCGTCTCCAGCCTCCTCGGGTCAAAAGCCTGGGGCCGCAGCAAAAACGAACCGTTCGAGTCCGGCATGCTACCTACCGGTGGCGCCCGCTTGCGGCTCTCAGCCAAATTCTATCTGGTCGCGATGCTGTTCGTGATCTTCGATATCGAAGCCCTCTTTCTCTTTGCATGGTCTGTGTCCGTCCGCGAAAGCGGCTGGACCGGATTCGTCGAAGCTCTCGTTTTCATAGCAATTCTGTTGGCAGGTCTTGTCTACCTGTTCCGAGTGGGCGCCCTTGACTGGGCTCCGGAAGCTCGTCGCAAGCGGCAGGCGAAGCTGAAACAATGAGGCTTTGGCAATGCAATACAATCTCACCAGAATCGACCCCGATGCTCCTAACGAGCAGTATCCGATCGGCCAGCGGGAAACCGTTTCCGATCCGTTAGAGGATCAAGTCCACAAAAACATTTTCATGGGCAAGCTGGAAGACGTGCTGAGTGGCGCGGTCAACTGGGGACGTAAGAACTCCCTGTGGCCGTACAACTTCGGTCTGTCGTGCTGCTACGTGGAAATGACCACCGCCTTCACGGCGCCCCACGACATTGCGCGCTTCGGCGCCGAAGTTATCCGGGCATCACCGCGTCAGGCCGACTTCATGGTTATCGCCGGGACCTGCTTCATCAAGATGGCGCCGATCATTCAGCGTCTCTACGAGCAGATGCTCGAGCCGAAATGGGTTATCTCCATGGGTTCGTGCGCCAACTCCGGTGGCATGTACGACATCTACTCCGTGGTTCAAGGGGTGGACAAGTTCCTGCCCGTGGACGTCTACGTACCTGGCTGCCCGCCCCGTCCAGAAGCATTTCTGCAAGGCTTGATGCTGCTGCAGGAATCCATTGGCCAGGAGCGTCGCCCACTTTCCTGGGTCGTTGGCGATCAAGGCGTTTATCGCGCCGACATGCCTTCGCAGAAGGAACAGCGCCGCGAACAGCGAATCGCAGTCACCAATCTGCGCAGCCCTGACGAAGTCTGATCCAGATCTGTTTCAAAGAAACGAGAAGCTGGCTTCATTCTTTACGTTGACCGAAAGCGAAAAAATAACCATGACTACAGGCAGTGCTCTGTACATCCCGCCTTACAAGGCAGACGACCAGGATGTGGTCGTCGAACTGAACAACCGTTTTGGTGCCGAGGCGTTCACCGCCCAGCCGACCCGCACCGGCATGCCGGTGCTGTGGGTGGCCCGCGCCAAGCTCGTCGAAGTCCTGACCTTCCTGCGCAACCTGCCCAAGCCGTACGTCATGCTCTATGACCTGCACGGCGTGGATGAGCGTCTGCGCACCAAGCGTCAAGGGCTGCCAAGCGGTGCCGATTTCACCGTGTTCTATCACCTCATGTCGCTGGAACGTAATAGTGACGTGATGATCAAGGTTGCCTTGTCCGAGAGCGACCTCAGCTTGCCGACCGTCACCAGCATCTGGCCGAACGCCAACTGGTACGAGCGTGAAGTCTGGGACATGTACGGTATCGACTTCAAAGGTCACCCTCACCTGTCGCGCATCATGATGCCGCCGACCTGGGAAGGTCACCCGCTGCGCAAGGACTTCCCGGCGCGCGCCACCGAATTCGATCCGTTCAGCCTGAACCTGGCCAAGCAACAGCTCGAGGAAGAAGCCGCGCGCTTCCGTCCGGAAGACTGGGGCATGAAGCGTTCCGGCCCGAACGAGGACTACATGTTCCTCAACCTGGGGCCGAACCACCCTTCGGCGCACGGTGCGTTCCGCATCATCCTGCAACTGGACGGCGAAGAGATCGTCGACTGCGTCCCGGACATCGGTTACCACCACCGTGGCGCCGAGAAGATGGCCGAGCGTCAGTCCTGGCACAGCTTCATTCCGTACACCGACCGTATCGACTACCTCGGCGGCGTGATGAACAACCTGCCGTACGTGCTCTCGGTCGAGAAGCTGGCCGGCATCAAGGTGCCAGAGAAGGTCGACGTCATCCGCATCATGATGGCCGAGTTCTTCCGGATCACCAGCCACCTGCTGTTCCTGGGTACCTACATTCAGGACGTTGGCGCCATGACCCCGGTGTTCTTCACGTTCACCGACCGCCAGAAGGCATACACGGTGATCGAAGCCATCACCGGTTTCCGTCTGCACCCGGCCTGGTACCGCATCGGCGGTGTTGCCCACGACCTGCCGCGTGGCTGGGAAAAGCTGGTGAAAGACTTCGTTGAATGGCTGCCAAAGCGCCTCGACGAATACACCAAGGCCGCCCTGCAGAACAGCATCCTCAAGGGTCGTACCATCGGCGTTGCCCAGTACAACACCAAAGAGGCCCTGGAATGGGGCGTCACCGGTGCCGGCCTGCGGTCCACCGGTTGCGACTTCGACCTGCGTAAAGCGCGTCCATATTCCGGCTACGAGAACTTCGAGTTCGAAGTGCCGCTGGCCGCCAACGGCGATGCCTATGACCGCTGCATGGTTCGCGTCGAAGAGATGCGCCAGAGCGTCAAGATCATCGACCAGTGCCTGCGCAACATGCCGGAAGGCCCGTACAAGGCGGATCACCCGCTGACCACGCCGCCGCCGAAAGAGCGCACGCTGCAGCACATCGAAACCTTGATCACGCACTTCCTGCAGGTTTCGTGGGGCCCGGTCATGCCGGCCAACGAATCCTTCCAGATGATCGAAGCGACCAAGGGCATCAACAGCTATTACCTGACGAGCGACGGCGGCACCATGAGCTACCGTACCCGGATCCGTACTCCGAGCTTCGCCCACCTGCAGCAGATCCCTTCGGTGATCAAAGGCAGCATGGTCGCGGACCTGATTGCGTACCTGGGTAGTATCGATTTCGTTATGGCCGACGTGGACCGCTAAGCATGAACAGCACGCTTATCCAGACAGACCGTTTCACCTTGAGTGAAACCGAGCGCTCGGCCATCGAGCACGAGCTGCATCACTACGAAGACCCGCGCGCGGCGTCGATCGAAGCCCTGAAGATCGTCCAGAAGGAACGCGGCTGGGTGCCGGACGGCGCCCTGTACGCCATCGGCGAGATCCTCGGCATCCCGGCCAGCGACGTTGAAGGCGTGGCCACGTTCTACAGCCAGATCTTCCGTCAGCCGGTCGGCCGTCACATCATTCGCGTCTGCGACAGCATGGTCTGCTACATCGGTGGCCACGAGTCGGTGGTCAGCGAAATCCAGAACAACCTGGGTATCGGCCTGGGTCAGACCACCGCCGACGGTCGTTTCACCCTGCTGCCGGTCTGCTGCCTCGGCAACTGCGACAAGGCACCGGCGCTGATGATCGATGACGACACCTTTGGCGATGTCCAGCCTGCCGGCGTCGCCAAACTGCTCGAGGGCTACGTATGACCCTGACTTCTTTCGGTCCTGCCAACCGCATCCAGCGTTCGGCCGAGACTCACCCGCTGACCTGGCGCCTGCGCGACGACGGCGAAGCCGTGTGGCTCGACGAGTACCAGGCCAAGAACGGTTACGCCGCTGCGCGCAAGGCCTTCGCCGACATGGATCAGGATGCCATCGTCCAGACCGTGAAAGACGCCGGCCTCAAAGGTCGCGGCGGTGCAGGCTTCCCCACTGGCGTGAAGTGGGGCCTGATGCCAAAAGACGAATCCATCAACATCCGCTACCTGCTGTGCAACGCGGATGAAATGGAGCCGAACACCTGGAAAGACCGCATGCTGATGGAGCAACTGCCCCATCTGCTGATCGAAGGCATGCTGATCAGCGCCCGCGCGCTGAAAACCTACCGTGGCTACATCTTCCTGCGCGGCGAGTACACCACCGCCGCCAAGCACCTGAACCGTGCCGTGGAAGAAGCCAAGGCAGCCGGTCTGCTGGGCAAGAACATCCTGGGCAGCGGCTTCGATTTCGAGCTGTTCGTCCACACCGGCGCCGGGCGTTACATCTGCGGTGAAGAAACCGCACTGATCAACTCCCTCGAAGGCCGCCGCGCCAACCCGCGCTCCAAACCACCCTTCCCTGCCGCCGTTGGCGTGTGGGGCAAGCCGACCTGCGTGAACAACGTTGAAACCCTGTGCAACGTGCCGGCGATCATCGCCGACGGCGTGGACTGGTACAAATCGTTGGCCCGCGACGGCAGCGAAGACATGGGCACCAAGCTCATGGGCTTCTCCGGCAAGGTCAAGAACCCCGGCCTGTGGGAACTGCCATTCGGCGTGACCGGTCGCGAATTGTTCGAAGACTACGCCGGCGGCATGCGCGACGGTTACAAGCTCAAGGCCTGGCAGCCGGGCGGCGCCGGTACCGGTTTCCTGTTGCCGGAACACCTCGACGCCCAAATGTACGCCGGCGGCATCGCCAAGGTGGGCACCCGTATGGGTACCGGCCTGGCCATGGCGGTGGACGACAGCGTCAACATGGTGTCCCTGCTGCGCAACATGGAGCAGTTCTTCGCTCGCGAATCCTGCGGTTTCTGCACCCCTTGCCGTGATGGCCTGCCATGGAGCGTCAAGCTGCTGATGGCCATCGAACAAGGCCGCGGCCAGCCGGGTGACATTGAGACCCTGCTGGGTCTGGTCAACTTCCTCGGCCCGGGCAAGACCTTCTGTGCTCACGCACCGGGTGCCGTGGAACCATTGGGCAGTGCCATCAAATACTTCCGTCCAGAGTTCGAAGCCGGTATCGCGCCTGCAAGCGCCGCCGTCCCGCCTCTGGCGAAGCCGATAACAGTCGGCGCGTAAACGCTTAAAAAAGGCGAAGGGTCCGTGCCCTTCGCCTTTCGTCCGATGACGCCTTTCGGGGCTGACTGGATTCGGACGGATAACAAGATTCCATTAGCCACGCCCGCTGACACCGGGCCAACGAAGACCTTTGAACCATGGCCACTATCCACGTAGACGGCAAAGCGCTCGAAGTCGACGGGGCAGACAACCTGTTACAGGCATGTCTGTCGCTGGGCCTCGACATCCCTTATTTCTGCTGGCACCCCGCGCTTGGTAGCGTCGGGGCCTGCCGCCAGTGCGCGGTAAAGCAGTACACCGACGAGAACGACACCCGTGGTCGTATCGTCATGTCCTGCATGACGCCTGCCACCGACAACACCTGGATCTCCATCGACGATGAAGAATCCAAGGCGTTCCGCGCCAGTGTTGTTGAATGGCTGATGACCAACCACCCGCACGACTGCCCTGTGTGCGAGGAAGGCGGTCACTGCCACCTGCAAGACATGACGGTGATGACCGGCCACAACGAGCGCCGTTATCGCTTCACCAAGCGCACCCACCAGAACCAGCAACTGGGCCCGTTCATTTCCCACGAAATGAACCGCTGCATCGCCTGCTACCGCTGCGTGCGTTTCTACAAGGACTACGCCGGCGGCACCGACCTGGGTGTATTCGGCGCCCACGACAACGTGTACTTCGGTCGCGTTGAAGACGGCACCCTCGAAAGCGAGTTCTCCGGCAACCTCACCGAGGTTTGCCCGACCGGTGTGTTCACCGACAAGACTCACTCCGAACGCTACAACCGCAAGTGGGACATGCAGTTCTCGCCGAGCATCTGCCATGGCTGCTCCAGCGGTTGCAACATCTCCCCGGGCGAGCGTTACGGCGAACTGCGTCGCATCGAAAACCGTTACAACGGTTCGGTGAACCAGTACTTCCTGTGCGACCGTGGCCGTTTCGGTTATGGCTACGTCAACCGCACCGACCGTCCACGTCAGCCGCTGCTGGCCGACGGCACCAAGCTTGGGCTGGATGCCGCGCTGGACAAAGCCGCCGACCTGCTGCGCGGTCGCAACATCGTCGGTATCGGTTCGCCACGTGCCAGCCTCGAAAGCAACTACGCGTTGCGTGAACTGGTCGGCGCCGAGCACTTCTACTCCGGTATCGAAGCGTCCGAACTGGAACGCATCCGTCTGGTCCTGCAAGTGCTGAAGGACAGCCCGCTGCCCGTACCGAACATGCGCGACATCGAAGACCACGACGCCGTATTCGTCCTCGGTGAAGACCTGACCCAGACCGCCGCCCGTATGGCGCTGGCACTGCGTCAGTCGGTCAAAGGCAAGGCCGAAGACATGGCCGAAGCCATGCGCGTTCAGCCGTGGCTCGACGCGGCGGTGAAGAACATCGGTCAGCACGAACTGAACCCGCTGTTCATCGCCAGCCTGGCTGAAACCAAGCTCGACGACATCGCCGAAGAGTGTGTACACGCCGCTCCCGACGATCTGGCGCGCATCGGTTTCGCCGTGGCTCACGCCCTGGACGCCAGCGCACCGGCCGTCGAAGGTCTGGACGCCGAAGCCCTGGAACTGGCCAAGCGCATCGCCGATGCCCTGCTCGCTGCCAAGCGTCCGCTGATCATCGCCGGTACTTCGCTGGGCTCCAAAGCCTTGATCGAAGCCGCTGCGAACATCGCCAAGGCCCTGAAGCTGCGCGAGAAGAACGGTTCGATCAGCCTGATCGTGCCGGAAGCCAACAGCCTCGGCCTGGCCATGCTCGGTGGCGAATCGGTTGATGCTGCGCTGCAAGCAGTGATTGACGGCAAGGCCGACGCCATCGTCGTGCTGGAAAACGATCTGTACACCCGTACCGCCAAGGCCAAGGTCGATGCGGCACTGAACGCTGCGAAAGTAGTGATCGTTGCCGACCATCAGAAGACGGCCACCAGCGACCGCGCGCATCTGGTTCTACCGGCCGCGAGCTTCGCTGAAGGCGACGGTACGCTAGTCAGCCAGGAAGGCCGCGCCCAGCGCTTCTTCCAGGTTTTCGACCCGCAATACATGGACGCGAGCATTCTGGTCCACGAAGGCTGGCGCTGGCTGCACGCCCTGCGCGCTACCCTGCTGAACCAGCCGATCGACTGGACGCAACTCGACCACGTGACCGCTGCCGTTGCTTCGAGCACCCCGCAACTGGCCCGTATCGTCGACGCCGCGCCGTCCGCCTCGTTCCGCATCAAGGGTCTGAAACTGGCCCGTGAACCGCTGCGTTACTCTGGTCGCACGGCGATGCGCGCCGACATCAGCGTTCACGAACCACGCACCCCGCAAGACAAGGACACCGCGTTCGCCTTCTCGATGGAAGGTTACTCGGGCTCCGCCGAACCGCGTCAGCAGGTTCCTTTTGCATGGTCGCCGGGCTGGAACTCGCCGCAAGCCTGGAACAAGTTCCAGGACGAAGTCGGTGGTCACCTGCGCGCTGGCGATCCGGGCACCCGCCTGATCGAAAGCACCGGTGATTCGCTGAACTGGTTCGCCAGTGTTCCGCGCGCGTTCAACCCGGCCCAGGGCACCTGGCAAGCCGTGCCGTTCTACCACCTGTTCGGCAGCGACGAGACCTCGTCGAAAGCCGCTCCGGTCCAGGAACGCATTCCAGCTGCCTACGTTGCACTGGCCAAGTCCGAAGCGGATCGCCTGGGCGTCAACGACGGTGCACTGCTGAGCCTCAATGTTGCCGGCCAGACACTGCGTCTGCCGCTGCGCATCAATGAAGAGCTGGGCGCTGGCCTGGTTGCACTGCCGGCCGGTCTGGCAGGCATTCCGCCGGCGATTTTCGGCCAAACCGTTGATGGTCTGCAGGAGGCAGCGCAATGACCTGGTTCACCCCTGAAGTGATCGATGTGATCCTGACGGTCATCAAGGCCATCGTGATCCTGCTGGCCGTGGTGGTCGCAGGCGCGTTGCTCAGCTTTGTCGAACGTCGCCTGCTGGGCTGGTGGCAGGACCGTTACGGTCCGAACCGCGTTGGCCCGTTCGGCATGTTCCAGATCGCAGCCGACATGCTGAAGATGTTCTTCAAGGAAGACTGGACCCCTCCGTTTGCCGACAAGGTGATCTTCACCCTGGCGCCGGTGGTGGCCATGTCCGCCCTGCTGATCGCGTTCGCGATCATCCCGATCACCCCGACCTGGGGCGTGGCGGACCTGAACATCGGCCTGCTGTTCTTCTTCGCCATGGCCGGTCTTTCGGTCTACGCGGTACTGTTCGCCGGCTGGTCGAGTAACAACAAGTTCGCCCTGCTGGGCAGCTTGCGTGCCTCGGCGCAGACCGTGTCCTACGAAGTGTTCATGGGCCTGGCCCTGATGGGCATCGTGGTGCAGGTCGGCTCGTTCAACATGCGCGACATCGTCGAGTACCAGGCGCAGAACCTGTGGTTCATCATTCCGCAGTTCTTCGGCTTCTGTACCTTCTTCATCGCTGGCGTGGCCGTGACTCACCGTCACCCGTTCGACCAGCCGGAAGCGGAACAGGAACTGGCCGACGGTTACCACATTGAATACGCCGGTATGAAATGGGGCATGTTCTTCGTCGGTGAATACATCGGCATCATCCTGATCTCGGCACTGCTGGTCACCCTGTTCTTCGGTGGCTGGCACGGTCCGTTCGGCATCCTGCCGCAACTGTCCTTCGTCTGGTTCGCACTGAAGACCGCGTTCTTCATCATGCTGTTCATCCTGCTGCGCGCCTCCATCCCGCGTCCGCGTTATGACCAGGTGATGGATTTCAGCTGGAAATTCTGCCTGCCACTGACCCTGATCAATTTGCTGGTGACCGCTGCAATCGTGTTGTGGAACACGCCTGCGGTTGCGGTTCAGTGAGGATTTGACCCATGTTCAAATATATTGGCGACATCGTTAAGGGTACCGGTACCCAGTTGCGCAGCCTGGTCATGATCTTCGGTCATGGCTTTCGCAAGCGCGACACCCTGCAATACCCGGAAGAGCCGGTCTACCTGCCGCCACGCTACCGTGGCCGTATCGTCCTGACCCGCGACCCCGATGGCGAAGAACGCTGCGTAGCCTGCAACCTGTGCGCCGTGGCGTGCCCGGTGGGTTGCATCTCGCTGCAGAAAGCTGAAACCGAAGACGGTCGCTGGTACCCGGACTTCTTCCGTATCAACTTCTCGCGCTGCATTTTCTGCGGTCTCTGCGAGGAAGCCTGCCCGACCACCGCGATCCAGCTCACGCCGGATTTCGAGATGGCCGAGTTCAAACGTCAGGACCTGGTGTACGAGAAAGAAGATCTGCTGATCTCCGGCCCCGGCAAAAACCCTGATTACAACTTCTATCGTGTTGCAGGTATGGCCGTTGCGGGCAAGCCGAAAGGCGCCGCACAAAACGAAGCCGAGCCGATCAACGTGAAGAGCTTGCTGCCTTAAGGAAGAACGATGGAATTCGCTTTCTATTTCGCATCGGGTATCGCTGTTGTGTCCACACTGCGTGTGGTCACCAACACCAATCCTGTGCACGCCCTGCTCTACCTGATCATTTCGCTGATCTCCGTGGCCATGACCTTCTTCGCTCTCGGCGCACCGTTCGCCGGCGTGCTGGAAGTGATCGCCTACGCCGGCGCCATCATGGTGCTGTTCGTGTTCGTGGTGATGATGCTGAACCTGGGGCCTGCCTCGGTTCAGCAGGAACGCACCTGGCTCAAGCCCGGCATCTGGGCAGGACCGGTGATTCTCGCCGCCCTGCTGCTGGCCGAACTGCTGTATGTGCTGTTCGCTCACCAGAGCGGTCAGGCCATCGGTCAAACCACCGTTGACGCGAAAGCCGTGGGCATCAGCCTGTTCGGTCCGTACCTGCTGGTGGTCGAACTCGCCTCGATGCTGCTGCTCGCTGCAGCCGTCACGGCGTTCCATTTGGGCCGTAACGAGGCGAAGGAGTAAGACATGCCTGCTATCCCTCTCGAGCATGGATTGGCCGTTGCCGGCATCCTGTTCTGCCTTGGTCTGGTCGGCCTGATGGTCCGCCGCAACATTTTGTTCGTGTTGATGAGTCTGGAAGTGATGATGAACGCCTCTGCACTGGCCTTCATCGTCGCGGGCGCCCGCTGGGCGCAACCGGATGGACAGATCATGTTCATCCTGGTGATCAGCCTTGCAGCCGCCGAAGCCAGTATTGGCCTGGCGATCCTGCTGCAACTGTATCGCCGCTTCCACACGCTCGATATCGACGCTGCCAGTGAGATGCGCGGATGAACCTACTCTTTCTGACTTTCGTATTCCCTCTGATCGGGTTCCTGTTGCTGTCGTTCTCGCGCGGCCGCCTCTCGGAAAACCTGTCGGCGCTGATCGGTGTCGGCTCCATCGGCCTGTCTGCCATCGTCGCGGCCTACGTGATCTGGCAGTTCAACGTCGCTCCACCGGAAGGTGGCGTGTACGTCCACGTACTGTGGAAATGGATCTCGGTGGAAGGCTTCCAGCCGAACTTCGCCCTGTACCTGGATGGTCTGTCCGTGACCATGCTCGGTGTGGTGGTCGGCGTGGGTTTCCTGATCCACCTGTTCGCCTCCTGGTACATGCGCGGTGAAGCCGGTTACTCGCGCTTCTTCGCCTACACCAACCTGTTCATCGCCAGCATGTTGTTCCTGGTCCTGGGCGACAACCTGCTGTTCATCTACTTCGGTTGGGAAGGCGTGGGCCTGTGCTCGTACCTGTTGATCGGTTTCTACTACAGCAACCGCAACAACGGTAACGCCGCGCTGAAAGCCTTCATCGTCACCCGTATCGGCGACGTGTTCATGGCGATCGGCCTGTTCATCCTGTTCCAGCAACTGGGCACGCTGAACGTTCAGGAACTGCTGGTGAAAGCGCCTGAGCACTTCAAGGTCGGCGATTTCTGGATCGTGCTGGCAACCCTGATGCTGCTGGGTGGTGCGGTCGGCAAATCGGCTCAACTGCCGCTGCAGACCTGGCTGGCGGACGCGATGGCCGGTCCTACCCCGGTTTCGGCACTGATCCACGCCGCAACCATGGTGACCGCCGGTGTCTACCTGATCGCCCGTACCCACGGTCTGTTCGCCCTGGCGCCGGACATCCTGCACCTGGTCGGCATCGTTGGCGGTGTGACGCTGGTTCTGGCCGGTTTCGCGGCACTGGTGCAAACCGACATCAAACGTATCCTCGCCTATTCGACCATGAGCCAGATCGGCTACATGTTCCTGGCGCTGGGCGTTGGTGCCTGGGAAGGCGCGATCTTCCACCTGATGACCCACGCCTTCTTCAAGGCCCTGCTGTTCCTCGCTTCCGGTGCGGTGATCGTTGCCTGCCACCACGAGCAGAACATCTTCAAGATGGGCGGCCTGTGGAAGAAACTGCCACTGGCCTACGCCAGCTTCATCGTCGGTGGTGCCGCTCTGGCCGCCCTGCCGCTGGTGACCGCAGGCTTCTACTCCAAGGACGAAATCCTCTGGGAAGCGTTCGCCAGCGGCCACAACGGTCTGTTGTACGCCGGTCTGGTCGGTGCGTTCATGACCTCGCTGTACACCTTCCGCCTGATCTTCATCGCGTTCCACGGTGAAGCCAAGACCGAAGCTCACGCCGGTCACGGCATCGCTCACTGGCTGCCACTGTCGGTGCTGATCGTGCTGTCGACCTTCGTCGGCGCCATGATCGTTCCACCGCTGCACGGCGTACTGCCCGAGAGCGTTGGCCATGCCGGTGGCGAAGCCAAGCACAGTCTGGAAATCGCCTCGGGCGCCATCGCCCTGGCCGGTATCCTGCTGGCGGCCCTGCTGTTCCTCGGCAAGCGTCGCTTCGTGACCGCGATCGCCAACAGCGGCATCGGCCGTCTCCTCTCGGCCTGGTGGTTCGCTGCCTGGGGCTTCGACTGGATCTACGACAAACTGTTCGTCAAGCCGTACCTTGCGATCAGCCACATGCTGCGCAAAGACCCGCTCGACCAGACCATCGGTCTGATCCCGCGCATGGCCAAGGGGGGTCACACCGCCCTGAGCCGTACCGAAACCGGTCAACTGCGTTGGTACGCTGCTTCGATGGCTGCTGGTGCCGTGTTGGTCATCGGCGCTGTCGTGCTGGTAGCGGTCTGATATGAACCTTGCGAATTTGCGAAAGGAAACGAGCCCGTCATGATTCTGCCTTGGCTAATCCTGATCCCCTTCATCGGCGGCCTGCTGTGCTGGATGGGTGAGCGCTTCGGCGCTACCCTCCCCCGCTGGATTGCGCTGTTGACCATGACCCTGGAACTCGCCCTCGGCCTCTGGCTGTGGGCCCACGGTGACTATTCATTTGCACCGGCGCCTGGCGCCGATCCGACCTGGGCGCTTGAGTTCAAGCACGTCTGGATCCAGCGCTTCGGCATCAACGTGCACCTGGCCCTCGACGGCCTGTCGCTGCTGATGATCCTGCTGACCGGCCTGCTGGGTATCCTGTCGGTACTCTGCTCGTGGAAAGAAATTCAACGTCACGTTGGCTTCTTTCACCTGAACCTGATGTGGATCCTGGGCGGCGTTGTCGGCGTGTTCCTCGCCCTCGACCTGTTCATGTTCTTCTTCTTCTGGGAAATGATGCTGGTGCCGATGTACTTCCTCATCGCGCTCTGGGGTCACAGTTCTTCGGACGGCAAGAAAACCCGTATCTACGCGGCGACCAAGTTCTTCATCTTCACTCAGGCTTCCGGCCTGATCATGCTGGTGGCGATCCTCGGTCTGGTCCTGGTCAACTACAACAGCACCGGCGTGATCACCTTCAACTACGCCGACCTGTTGAAGACCAAGATGTCGATGACCACCGAGTACATTCTGATGCTCGGCTTCTTCATCGCCTTCGCGGTCAAGCTGCCAGTGGTTCCGTTTCACTCCTGGCTGCCTGACGCTCACGCCCAGGCGCCGACTGCAGGTTCCGTCGACCTCGCCGGTATCTTGCTGAAAACCGCGGCCTACGGTCTGCTGCGTTTCGCCCTGCCGCTGTTCCCGAACGCCTCGGCCGAGTTCGCGCCGATCGCCATGACCCTCGGTCTGATCGGGATCTTCTACGGTGCGTTCCTGGCGTTCGCACAAACCGACATCAAGCGTCTGATCGCCTTCTCATCCGTTTCCCACATGGGCTTCGTACTGATCGGCATCTACTCCGGCAGCCAACTGGCCCTGCAAGGTGCAGTGATCCAGATGCTGGCGCACGGTCTGTCGGCCGCGGCACTGTTTATCCTCAGCGGTCAGCTGTACGAGCGTCTGCACACGCGTGACATGCGCGAGATGGGCGGTCTGTGGTCGCGTATCGCTTACCTGCCGGCGATCAGCCTGTTCTTTGCAGCCGCCTCTCTGGGTCTGCCGGGTACCGGTAACTTCGTCGGCGAGTTCCTGATTCTGATCGGTACGTTCGCCAGTGCTCCATGGATCACCGCGATCGCTACCTCCGGTCTGGTGTTCGGTTCGGTCTACTCGCTGATCATGATCCACCGTGCCTACTTCGGTCCGTCCAAATCGGATTCGATCCTGCACGGCATGGACGGTCGCGAACTGATCATGGTGCTGGGCCTTGCGGTACTGCTGATTTACCTCGGCGTCTACCCGCAACCGTTCCTCGACACTTCTGCCGCCACGATGCATGGCGTGCAGCAGTGGCTCGGCACCGCCTTCACTCAACTCGCTTCGGCCCGGTAAGAGCGCTATGGAATTCACGATTCAACACTTTATTGCGCTTGCGCCACTGTTGATCACCAGCCTCACCATTATCGTGGTGATGCTGGCAATCGCCTGGCGCCGCAACCACTCGCAGACCTTCCTGATTTCGGTGGCAGGTCTGAACCTGGCCTTGCTGTCGATCCTGCCGGCCCTGAAAGTCGCGCCTCTGGCCGTGACCCCATTGCTGCAGATCGACACCTTTGCCTGCCTGTACATGGCGCTGATCCTGGTCGCCACCCTCGCTTGCGTCACCCTCGCCCACGCCTACCTCGGCGATGGCGGTTCGGGTTACCCGGGCAACCGTGAAGAACTGTACCTGCTGATCCTGATGGCCGCCGCCGGTGGCCTGGTTCTGGTCAGCGCGCAGCACCTGGCCGGCTTGTTCATCGGTCTGGAACTGCTGTCGGTGCCGGTCTACGGTCTGGTGGCCTACGCCTTCTTCAACAAGCGTTCGCTGGAAGCCGGCATCAAGTACATGGTGCTATCGGCCGCCGGTTCCGCGTTCCTGCTGTTCGGTATGGCGCTGCTGTACGCCGACTCGGGTTCGCTGAGCTTCGTCGGTATCGGTCAGGCACTGGCCGCGACCGGCCTGCCAAGCTCGCTGGCGCAACTGGGCCTGGGCATGATGCTTATCGGTCTGGCATTCAAGCTGTCGCTGGTACCGTTCCACCTGTGGACGCCGGACGTGTACGAAGGTGCTCCGGCACCGGTGGCCGCGTTCCTCGCCACCGCGTCGAAAGTGGCTGTGTTCGCGGTCATGGTTCGACTGTTCCAGATCTCCCCTGCCGCCAGCAGTGGCGTACTGAGCAACGTGCTGACCATCATCGCCATCGCCTCGATCCTGTTCGGTAACCTGCTGGCCCTGACCCAGAGCAACCTCAAGCGTCTGCTCGGTTACTCGTCCATCGCGCACTTCGGCTACCTGCTGATCGCACTGGTGGCGAGCAAGGGTCTGGCGGTGGAAGCCATCGGCGTGTACCTGGTCACCTACGTGATCACCAGCCTCGGCGCCTTCGGTGTGATCACCCTGATGTCCTCGCCGTACAACGGCCGTGACGCAGACGCCCTGTACGAATACCGCGGCCTGTTCTGGCGCCGTCCGTACCTGACCGCCGTACTGACCGTGATGATGCTGTCCCTGGCCGGTATCCCGCTGACTGCAGGCTTCATCGGCAAGTTCTACATCATCGCCACCGGTGTCGAATCTCACCAATGGTGGCTGGTAGGTTCGCTGGTACTGGGCAGCGCCATCGGCGTGTTCTACTACCTGCGCGTGATGGTCACCCTGTACCTGATCGAACCGAACCTGCGCCGCCACGACGCCCAGTTGCACTGGGAGCAGAAAGCAGGCGGCGTGATGCTGCTGGCGATCGCTGTGGTTGCGTTCTTCCTGGGTGTTTACCCGCAGCCGTTGCTGACCCTGGTTCAGCAGGCGGGTCTGGCGGGCTGATTGCTCTGCTGGAATGGCTACAAACGGAAACGGCACCTTCGGGTGCCGTTTTTGCGTTTTGGGAATCCATTACGAGTGCCCTGCCCTTTCCGCATCCACCTAACGAAATTGTAATCCCCCAATCACCTCCGCGTTATCCGCAGCCTGCAACGATGTCACCCGGCGACCCTACAGGCGGGCCCTTGCCCGTCGAACAATAAAACCCACGCCGAAGCACGTTCCCGTTCTGCCGAACTCAGGAGTGATTGATGGTTAACAACACAAAAATATCGATGGCCGCTTTAGCAGTGGTCGTCGGCGCCGGGCCGTCCATGGTGTTTGCAGAAGACAAACCCGAAGGGTTTATCGAAGGCAGCAGCCTGTCGGTACTCAACCGCAACTTCTATTTCAATCGTGATCACCGCAACGGCCAGTCCAGTCCCACCAGCAACGGATATTCCGAGGCCTGGGCCCATGCGGTCATCAGCAAGTTCGAATCTGGCTTCACCCAAGGCACTGTCGGGGTCGGGGTGGATGCTTTCGCGATGATCGGCCTGAAGCTAGATACCGGAGACGGCCGCAACGGTGGCCGCAGTTCGTTCGATGTGTTGCCGGTCGACAGCGAAGGCAAAGCACGGGACGAATACACCAAGATCGGTGGTGCCGCCAAAGTGCGGGCCTTCGATACGGTGGTGAAAGTCGGCGACGTGTTCCCGGCCAACCCGGTGGTTGCAGCAGGTGATTCGCGACTGCTGCCGGAAAGCTTTCGCGGCGTGACGGCGACCAACACCAGCATCGAAGGTCTGTCGATCCAGGGCGGCCGGTTGCATGCGATGAGCCAGCCGGTGTCCAGCGACATGCGCGAAAACTTCGCGACCTTCTATGCCGGCCCGGTCAACTCGCCCTGGATCACTTACGGCGGCGGCGATTATGCGCTGAACAAAAACCTGAGTTTCAGCCTGTACTCCAGTCGCCTCAAAGATGCCTGGAACCAGTATTACGCCGGCACCACCTGGACGTATCCGCTATCGGATGACCTGTCGCTGTTCGGTGGCCTGAACTATTACAAGGCAGTCGATGAAGGCAAACAGTTGCTCGGTCAGTTCGACAACAACATCTGGAGCGGCCGCGTCGGCGTGAAGCTTGGCGCCCACTCGGTCGCGCTCTCCCACCAGCGCAACAACGGCAACGACGACTTCGATTACCTGCGCCAGTCCGACTCGATCTTCCTCGACAACTCGATCCAGTACAGCGACTTCAACTCGCCGAAAGAGCGCTCCTGGATGGTCCGCTACGACGTCGACATGACCACCTATGGTGTGCCGGGCGTGTCGTTCATGACCCGTTACGCACGCGGCACCGACGCCGACTACTCCAACGCCAACGCCGTGTACATGCGCCGTGATGCCGACGGTAATCCGCTGACCGATCAGAAACGCTGGGAGCGTGACATCGAAGTCAAATACGTGGTGCAAAGCGGTTCGATGAAAGATCTGTCGCTGCGTCTGCGCCAGGCCACCACCCGGGCCACCGCATTCGAATCGGACCTGGACGAAGTGCGGGTGATCGTCGAATACCCGCTGGCGATTCTCTGAGTTTCACGAGCAATGCCCATTCACCTTTAGAAGCTCCTTGCTCCTTTGGTAAGAGGTGAATCTTTGGCGTCCTTCGGGGCGCCTTTTTTATGCCTGAAAAAAAGCCCGACTCACTGGACATGAACCGGGCGCTTGAGCCGTTATAGACGCTATCCCCCCTGCTGGCGACAGTTGCCCATCACGCTGTAGGTGACCGTATTGAGCTGCCCCTTGGAGTCTTCGTAAGTCATCGCGGCCGGCACCACCGCACATTCATTTTTCGGCCGGACAACACTCACCACTTTTTTCACGTCCAGCTTCATTCCGTACTCGTATTCCTTGACCACCGGTGCCGCTTTGCCCTGACTGGCCGCGTACTGCTCCATGGCTTTGGTGTTGGCGCTGAGCGCCCGGTCGAACGTTCTGTCGCCACCGCCTTCGGCCAGCGCATTCCAAGACACTGCCATGACACCGGTGAACGCCATCCACTTGAGAAGCTTCATATCCATCTCCCTCAAAACAAACTCATAAAAAAGCCCACCATCGATGCGCGATGACGGGCTCATTCACTGGCAGAACGCTTACAGGTCTTGGGTCTTGTCGTCCTTCTTGTCGTTCACAACGACCGGATCACGGACCTTTTCCTTGGCGGCAAACACCTCCATCGAGCGGCCATTGGCAGCCATCATTTTTTCGAAAGTGCGGTCGCCGCCACCTTCGGCCAACACCAGGGAAGACATCATCAGAGCCACGGCAAACGCGCCAATCTGTGCAAGTTTCATCGTTGATTCCTCATTCAAGTCACTGACGGGATCAAGGTAACAATCCGAACCTTTCGTGACGGTGGCGCCGAAATTACATATCCGTCATGTAGAAAGGCCCGCATGGGCGGGCCTGTTGTTGAGGCAAAAAGTGACTAGACCGCCGTGGGCGATTCCTCGTCCCGACGGTGCGCCAGCTGATACAGCGCCGGCAGGATCAGCAACGTGAGAATGGTCGAGGACAGGATCCCGCCAATCACCACCGTCGCCAGCGGTCGCTGCACCTCGGCCCCGGTGCCGGTCGCCAGGGCCATCGGAATGAAGCCCAGGGACGCCACCAGCGCCGTCATCAACACCGGGCGCAACCGAGTCAGTGCACCGACGTTGATCGCGTCGGCAAGCGAGCGCCCCTCCTCTCGCAAGTTGCGAATGAACGCGATCATCACCAGCCCGTTAAGCACCGCCACACCGGACAACGCAATAAAACCGACACCCGCCGAAATCGACAAAGGAATGTCCCGCAGCCACAACGCCATGACCCCGCCGGTCAGCGCAAACGGAATCCCGGTAAACACCAGCAAGCCGTCCTTGAGGTTGTTGAACATCATGAACAGCAACCCGAACACCAGCAGCAACGCCACCGGCACCACGATCTGCAAGCGCTTGGCCGCCGATTGCAGTTGCTCGAACTGCCCGCCCCAGGTGGTCCAGTAACCCGGCGGCACCTGCACGTCGCGCTCGATCACTTCGCCCGCCTCGGCGACGAAAGAACCGATGTCACGCCCACGCACGTTGGCGCTGACGATCACCAGGCGCTTGCCGTTCTCGCGACTGACCTGATTCGGCCCCAGCACCAGATCGAGGCTGGCCACGTCCTTGAGCGCAATGAAGCCGATCTGACTGGAGGCATCACCACCCGCCGCCGGCACCGGAATCAGCAGCGCCGACAGCCCGTCGATGTCCTTGCGCATCGCGTCGGACAACCGCACGACCATGTCGAACCGGCGATCACCTTCGTACATTGTCCCGGCCTTCTGCCCCCCGACAGCCACCGCAATGGTGTCCTGCACATCACCGACGTTGAGCCCGTAACGCGCGGCCTTATCGCGATCGATGTTGATGGTCAGCACCGGCAGACCGCTGGTTTGCTCGACCTTGACTTCGGACGCGCCGTTGACCTTCTGCATCGCGGCGGCAATCTTTGCCGCCGTTACATTGAGCACGTCCATGTCATCACCGAACACCTTGACCGCCACGTCGCTGCGCACGCCGGAGATCAGTTCGTTGAAGCGCAACTGGATCGGCTGCGACAGTTCATAGTTGCTGCCCGGCAACGTCGCGGCGGCTGTTTGCAGTTCGGCCATCAGGGTTTCCCGGGACTTGCCCGGGTCCGGCCATTGGTCTTTGGGTTTGAGCATCACATAGCTGTCGGAGATGTTCGGCGGCATCGGGTCGGAAGCGATTTCGGCGGTGCCGGTGCGGGCGAACACCCGCTCGACTTCCGGTACTTTATTCAGGATCAGCGTTTCCAGACGCTGCTGCATGTCCACCGATTGCGTCAGGCTGGTGCCCGGCACGCGCAATGCCTGCAAGGCAAAATCACCTTCGCTGAGGCTCGGCACAAACTCGCTGCCCATGCGGCTGGTGATCACACCGCTGAGCACAATCACCCCCAGCGCCGCGCCGACCGCCATCGCCCGATGGGACATGACCCAGGCCAGCGCCGGTGCATAAACACGACGTGCGCCGCGCATCACCACGCCCTCTTCTTCCTTGACCTTGCCGGTCACGAACAGCGCAATCGCCGCCGGTACAAACGTCACCGACAACAGCATTGCGCCGAGCAACGCGATGACCACGGTGAACGCCATCGGGTGGAACATTTTCCCTTCGACACCGCTCAAGGCGAAGATCGGCAGGTACACCACCATAATGATCAACTGGCCGAAAATCAGCGGTCGCCGCGCCTCTTTCGCCGCTGCAAACACTTCATGGAAGCGCTCGGATCGCGTCAGCAGGCGCCCGTGATGCTGCTGCGCGTGGGCCAGCCGTCGCAGGGTGTTTTCGACGATCACCACCGCGCCGTCGACGATGATGCCGAAGTCCAGCGCGCCGAGGCTCATCAGGTTGGCGCTGACCTTATTGCTGAACATGCCGGTGAAGGTGAACAGCATCGACAGCGGAATCACCATCGCCGTGATCAGCGCGGCGCGGATGTTGCCGAGAAACAAAAACAAAATCGCGATCACCAGAATCGCGCCCTCGACGAGGTTCTTCTTCACCGTGGCGATGGCCTTGTCGACCAGGTGCGTGCGGTCGTACACCGGCACCGCGATCACGCCAGTGGGCAACGACTTGTTGATCTGTTCGAGCTTGGCGGCGACGGCCTGGGAGACCGTGCGGCTGTTTTCACCGATCAACATGAACACCGTGCCGAGCACCACTTCACGGCCATTTTCCGTGGCGGCGCCGCTACGCAGCTCACGACCGATCTCCACGGTGGCGACGTTCTTGATGCGGATCGGCGTGCCGTCGACATTGGCCATGACGATATTGGCGATGTCCTCGGTGCTCGCCACCTGCCCCGGCGCGCGAATCAGCAATTGCTCGCCGCTGCGTTCGATGTAGCCGGCGCCGACGTTGGCGTTGTTACGCTCCAGCGCCGTTACCAGATCGGTGAGGGTCAGCTTGTAGGCCGCAAGTTTTTTGGGGTCGGGCGCGATCTGGTATTCCTTGGCAAAACCGCCGATGGTGTTGATCTCGGCCACGCCGGGGACGTTGCGCAGTTGCGGCTTGATGATCCAGTCCTGAATCACCCGCAAGTCGGTCGGCGTGTAGGGCGTGCCGTCGTCCTTCAGCGCACCTTCCCTGGTCTCGACCGTCCACAAAAAGATCTCGCCGAGTCCTGTTGAGATCGGCCCCATCACCGCTTCCACACCTTCGGGCAATTGCTCCTTGGCGGACTGCAAGCGTTCGTTGACCAATTGCCGGGCAAAGAACAGATCAGTGCCGTCCTTGAAGATCACCGTGACCTGGGACAACCCCGAGCGCGACAGCGAGCGGGTCTGCTCCAGCGCCGGCAGACCGGCCATCGCGGTTTCAATCGGGAAGGTGATGCGCTGCTCGGTCTCCAGCGGCGAGAACCCCGCCGCACCGGTGTTGATCTGCACCTGGACGTTGGTGATATCAGGCACAGCGTCGATCGGCAGCTTCTGATAACTGGCGATGCCGAGGCCGGCCATGAGCAGAACGGCGAGCAGCACGATGATGCGCTGCTCGATGGCAAACTGGATCAGGCGTTCGAACATGGGAGTCTTCCGCGATTAATGACTGTGCTCGGCCGAGGCTTTGCCCAGCTCCGATTTGAGGACGAAGCTGCCGGCGCTGGCGACTTGCACGCCCGGCTCCAGCCCGGCGGCGACTTCCACTTGCCCCGCCGCCCGACTGCCCAGCTCCACCGCTTGCGCTTTGAAGCCGTCGTCGGTGCGCACGAATACCGTGGGTTTGTCCTCGACGGTCTGGATCGCTGTTTGCGGCACGGCGACTTTGGCCTGGCGGCTGTCGGTGGCGACCAGCGCGGTGACAAACAGGCCCGGGCGCCATGAGCCTTGCGGGTTTTCCAACGTCACGCGCACGGTCGCGGTGCGGGTCTGTTCGCCGAGCAGGCTGCCGACGTAAGCCACGGTGCCGGTCACATCAGCATTCAGTTCCGCTGCACTGACGGTGACGGGTTTACCCACTTGCACCTTGTTCAGCTCCTTGGGCGAAACGCCGAACGTGACCCACACCCGGGACAAGTCCGAGAGCGTGAACGCCGCCGTGGTTTCATCGACCACCTCCCCCGGCGTGAGGTGTTTTTCCACCACCACGCCATCGAACGGCGCCCGCAGCTCATAACGATTGCCGCCAGTGGCGACCACACTGCCGCTGAGCACACTGATCTTTTGCCGGGCGTTGCTCACGGCGATTTCGGCTTCTTCCAGGGCCTGACGCGCCTGAAGGAAATCCTGCTCGGCGGAAATCTTGTCCTGCCACAGTTTTTTCTCGCGCTCGAACGTCGTGCGGGCCAGAGCCAGACGGCGTTGCGCGGCCGCCTGCTCGCTGCGCTGATCGGAGATCTGCTGGCTGGCGATCACGGCCAGCAACTGACCTTTCTTCACCGACTGCCCGAGATTGACCGACACCGACTCGACCACACCCGGTACGCGCGGCACCACATGCGCGGTGCGGTCTTCGTCGAAGCGCACTTCGCCGGGGAATGACAGACCGAGGCTGAAGTTCTGCGCCTGGGCGGCGGCCAGCTGAATCCCCGCCGCCGCGATCTGCTCGGTAGTCAATTCGATGTGCCCTTCTTCGCCATGCTCGCCGTCAGCGGCGGCGCCTTCTTCGGCGTGATCGGCGTGTTCCGCCGCTTCATCGGCATGCGCATCGATAGACCCACTGCCGCCCCACATCGAGCCGATGCCAATGCCCAGCGCCAAGGTCGCCGCAGCGACCACGATCAGTTTTTTATCCATAGAAACTCCTCTGCGCCGTACCGTCGCGCAGTGATCAGAAGGTTGAAATTCAAGGGTTGGCGCTGAGGTCGCCGAAGATGCGTTCGATGCGGACTTGGGCGTCGGTGGCCTCGCTCACCGCCTGGATGTATTGGCTGCGAGCGGCGATCAACGTGCGCTGGGCGTCGAGCACGTCGAGGAAGCCGAACTTGCCCATTTCGAAACCGCGAGTGGCGCTGTCCACCGCACGTTGCGCGGCGGGCAGGATGGTCTGATTGAACGCCTTGATTTCGCCGTTGGCGGTCTGCCACTGCTCCAGCGTGGTCTGGATTTCCGTGCGCAGGCGCAGCTCAGTGGCGTTGCGCAGGTCCCGTGCCTGATCGGCACGCCGCGCCGCCGCCAGCACATTGCCCTGATTGCGGTTGAACAGCGGAATCGGCATCGACAGCCCGACCACGTTGACACGCTCGCGCTCGGTTTCGCTGTACTGGCTGCCGATGCTGACGGTGAGATCGGGAATCCGCTGGGACTTTTCCAGCCCCAGCGACGCCTCGCGCTGATCGATCTGCAACTTGGCCAGGCGCAGCTCCGCCGTCTCGTTCAGGTGCTCAAGCAAACGGCTGGGCGTCGGTACGCTGGGCAGGCTTTGAGTCGCGGTCTGCACCGTGGTCGACGTCGGCAACGGTGCGCCCATGACCTGGGCCAATTGCTGGTACGCATTGGCCTGATCGCGCTCGGCACGGCTCAGCTCCAGGCGCACTTCCGAGAGTTGTACTTGGGCGCGAGTGCCTTCCACCGGCGATGACTTGCCCGCCTCGATCCGCCCCTGGGCCACACGCAAGCCGTGCTCGGCGAGCTGCAGTGACTGGCGGCTCAGTTGCAAGCGTTGCTGCGCAGTTTGCGCGCCATTGAACGCTTGAATCACATCGGCGCGCAACGCGTTGCGCTTGCGCTCCAGTTCGATGCCGGCGGCATCCTGCGCACGGCTGGCGACGTCGATCCGGGCGCCACGTTTACCGCCCAACTCGATCGGCTGACTGAGCATCACCGTAGTGGTGCGTGACTGGCGCCGAGTATCTTCGGCCTCCCACGACACTTCGGGGTTGGGGATCAGGCCTGCCTGTTTGCGGTCACCTTCGGCAATGCCGATTTCCCACTGCGCTGCGGCCAGATCCGGGTTGCCGGCGAAGGCGGTTTGCAGGGCTTGATCCAGGGTCAGGGTCGAAGCACTGGCAAGGCCTGTGCAGGCCAGCAACAAGAGGCCGCTGGCGGTTTTTTTCAGGCGTGAGCGCGCCGTCAGTTCAATTAAACCGGGCAATGGAAGACTTCCTTCAATCAAGAATCGTTGATGGCGCCACGGTAGGGTTTTGAACTTATCGACAAGGTGACGTGAACATTACAAATCCGTTATCCACGGTTAATCGAAGTTGTTTTGCTCTAGGATTCGAAGTTCGAATGGCTTTGCTGCAACACACCGAAACAAATGCATGTTAGTTATCAGCCGAACAGCACTTGCCGAAATGGAAGTCATGAAAAATTGACCACTTCGCTGCGACAGGCTGTCGCGGACGGCTGTTTTAAAGGACTCAGGCGTTGACTCTGTAGCCACTACAGCCTTTACCTTGCACGCCATCCCGTTATTGAAAACGTCCGGAAGCCCCAACAAAAACAATAACTTTCCCGGCCACCTTAATTAAATATCCATTAAATAAAAGTGGTGAAAAATCATGCGAATCCTTGTCGTCGAGGACGAGCTTAAAGCTGCCGAATACTTGCATCAGGGCCTGACCGAAAGTGGTTATATCGTTGACCACGCCATTAATGGCGCGGATGGTTTGCACCTGGCGCAACAACAGGTTTATGACCTGATCATTCTGGATGTGAATCTGCCGGAACTCGACGGTTGGGGCGTGCTGGAGCAACTGCGCCGCACCCATTCCACGCGAGTGATGATGCTCACCGCACGCGGTCGCCTGGCGGACAAGATCCGGGGCCTGGATCTGGGCGCCGACGACTATCTGGTCAAGCCGTTCGAATTCCCGGAATTGCTGGCGCGGGTACGCACTTTGATGCGCCGCAGCGAAAACATCCCGGTGCCGCAAGTACTCAAGGTCGCCGATCTGGAACTCGATCCGGGCCGTCACCGGGCCTTTCGTGGCACCCAGCGTATCGACCTCACCACCAAGGAATTCGCCCTGCTGCATCTGCTGATGCGCCAGTCCGGCGAAGTGCTGACCCGCACTCAAATCATCTCGTTGGTATGGGACATGAACTTCGACTGCGACACCAACGTGGTCGAAGTCTCGATCCGCCGCTTGCGGGCGAAGATCGACGACCCGTTCGACAGCAAACTGATCCACACCCTGCGCGGTGTCGGCTATGTGCTGGAGGCACGGGAATGAAGCCCGCCAGCCTGTCGCTGCGATTGGGTCTGACCGTCAGCACTCTTGGCGCGTTGCTGGTGGTGTTCCTGGCGATCCTTGCGTATTTCGCCCTGACTCATGAGCTCGATGCATTGTCCCGGGACAGCCTGGAAAAGAAGATGGCGCAGGTGGAACACAGCCTCTCGCTGTACGTCGATGCCAATGAAGTCAGTAGCAAGCCGCACATTCTGCTCGATCAGGTCATGGGGCATGACAACCTGACGCTGACGATTTATGACCGGGGCAACCTGCGCTCGCCGCTGCTCAAGTCCGGGTCGGGATTGACGGACCCACGGATTGAATTGAAAGCGGTGCGGGCGACGACCGATCAGTTGTCCTATACCGACAGCTTCGATGCCGAAGGCGCGAAATTTCTCACCGCCTCGAAGCTGATTCGCCTGAAGGACGGCAGCAACGTGCCGGTGCTGTTGTCGATGGACAATGCCCACGATCAGGCGTTGCTCAGCGCCTACCTGCGCTCGACGCTGATTGCCTTGCCGTTGCTGCTGGTGTTCATCGGCCTGACCGCCTGGGGCGCGGTGCAGCGCGGACTGGCGCCGCTGCGCGAGTTTCGCAAAGTGGCGGCCCGGGTGACCACCCAGGACCTCGACCACCGGTTGTCGGTGGTGAACATGCCTCAGGAACTGAGCGAACTGGCGCAAGGCATCAACGTCATGCTCGATCGCCTGGACAGCGGTGTGCAGCAGTTGTCGCAGTTCTCCGATGATCTGGCCCACGAGCTGCGCACGCCGATCAACAATTTGATGGGCAAGGCTCAGGTAACGCTTTCACGCGAGCGCACGGTCGAGGAATACACCGACGTTCTGGTGTCGTGCACCGAGGAGCTGGAGCGGGTCGCGCGGATTGTCTCGGACATGTTGTTCCTGGCCCAGGCCAGCCAGCCGATGGCACACGCGTCGTTCGAGCCGATTGCGCTAGAAAACGAGGCGTTACGGGTGGCCGATCTGTTTTCCCTCCCGGCGCAAGACAAGCAGATCCATCTGAAAGTAGTCGGCAGTGCTCAGGTTTCGGGCGACCGTTTGATGATCCAGCGGGCGATATCCAACCTGCTGTCCAATGCCCTGCGCCACTGCCCCGCCGGCAAAACCGTTTCGCTGTTCATTGAACAGGCGCCGACACAGGTGGCACTGCGCGTGAGCAATCCCGGCGCTGGCATCGAAGCGCAGCACTTGCCGCATCTGTTCGACCGTTTTTACCGCGTCGACAGCAGTCGCACCCGCTCGCAGGGCAGCACCGGTCTGGGGCTGGCCATCGTGCGCTCGATCATGGCCCTGCATCAGGGCACCACGCAGGTGCAAAGCCGACCGGGGGCGATGACGGTATTCAGCCTGGTGTTCCCCGTGTTCGCGGAAAAGCACTAAAACCCTCAAACAGATTTGTGCGGTGTTTTCTCAATTTCCGTCGGAAAAATCACCGCACAAGTACGCCATAGCGCCGTGTAAATCCTTCAGTGGGACTTTGCGGCAGCCTCACGATGAAACGTCTGACAAGGACAGGGAAAAAACTGCGCAGACGGTTGGTTCCTGATCGTTTCGTTCGCCTTTTTGCACTCAGCCAACCCCCTCTAAAACAAGCGTTTTCGGTGATCCCGACGCATCCCTTCAAGATTTATCAGTACGTATTTCAGGGCGGTTAAAAACCGCGAACGGAAACGTCTGGACATTTTTGACCCCACCGTCGCTGCGCTCTTAGATTCGGCTCGTGCTTGCAACAGCACACTCAAACAATAACCAAGGAGAAACCTCATGGGCTACATGGGCAGCTGGAACGCAAACCCTATCGATGAACTTGAAGAGCAGGAAACGCCCTCGGCGGAGCAGATTGAAGCACTGCAACTGACCGAAGAAGAACGGGCGGAACTGAGCGCCGAGTGACATGACCCGCAGGGGCCTCGCGCCCCTGCGGACTTTCCAGGAAAGACATCATGGACAAGACATGGATGGCCGAGCGTGAGCTGACGGCCGATCAGGCAGAGCGACGTATTCAGGCCGAGCTTTCACGACTGGGCCTCTCGCCGGTAACCCGTACACTCGGCAGCAAGGTCGTTGCCGTTGAGGCGATTCTTCACGGCAGCGACAACCGTCATGCCCGTGGCTGCGGCAAGGGTTATGCGGATCAGGCACACCTGGGCGCACTCTATGAAGCGCTTGAGCATTATTGGACGGATGAACACTTCGCGACCGAGGTTCACCACGAGACAGAGCATTACTTCAAAGACACACCGATCTTTGCCGATGACTCGCTTGTGCACAGGCTCACCTGTCAGCAAAACGCGCGCATCATCTGCAGGACCTATGTCTGTCCTCCGTGGCATGACCGTTTTTCCTATCCGGTGGCGCTGACTTCGCCAAACGGTTCACGTCAGCCTTCGTCACCGGGCACTGCGGACTGCAGCGCCGTGCGACGCTACGCCAGCAACAGCGGCACCGCCATTGGCGCCACTTACAGCGAGGCGTTGTTGCATGCCGCCAACGAATGCATCGAGCGCGATGCGGTATCGCTGTTTCTGCTCAACCATTTCTATTACGAGAATCACCCACCCCTGCGAAGAGTGGCTCGTCTCAGTGACCACGACCACCTCGGCCGTCTGTGGGCCGATGCCGAACAGGAAATCGGCGGAGAAATCGTGCTGGTGGATATCAGCAGCGAATTCAAGGCGCGAACCTTTCTGGCCTTCACGACGCAGCCGGGGTCTCATCCACAGGTCTACGGAAGTGGCTGTTCACTTGATCCGCGTCACGCTGCATCGCGTGCGCTCAGTGAACTGGTGCAATTGCAATTGAGCGCCGCCGAGCCCGAATACCATCAGACGCTGACCAATGCACTGCGCAACCTGCAGCCCTTCCCGCGCCTGCTGCGCTGTGCGCAGTTCGATCCGCAGACGCTGTTGCATCGCTGCGTTCAACACGAGGTGAGACTGCCGGATTCCGCTAAAGACCTGTCGGTGGACAATCAACTGCACTTGCTGACTCAAGACCTGCGGATTCATGGCCGTACGCTCGGTGCCGCCGTCCTGCAGCGAACCGAGCTCGGCACAACCCTGCTCAACGTGGTGATTCCCGGGCTGGAGCGTTTCTTTGTTGTTTCCAGCGGCAATGTTGTCATCCCGCAGGCCCGGGGACGAACGCTGGAAAGATCAGTCCCATGAACCGACTCGATCAAACCCGTGAGCTGGCACTGGCCCGTTCCATGCCCCGTCACCTGAACGAGAACGGTGGCGTCGGCCATTACCTCGAACCGCCAGGCAACGGATTGCACCACCTTTTTTTCCTGCGGTTGCACGACGAAGTCTGGGTTGGCCGCAAACGCCTGCAACGTGACCGGCAGTTTCGATGGCAGGCCGGCAGCGTACTTGAACCCTGCATGTTGCTGGGTCCGCATCTCCACTCATTGTGGGGTGATGAAGGTTTGTCGATCGGCTATCGGACGGTCTCCGCCGAACAGAAAGTGCAAACCTTCGAACGAGCATTGCGTCAGGCTGACAGCGAGATTCTGTTTCCGTTTCCGATCGTTGACGCAGCAGGCCGGGAAGCAGTCTGTCCGGCCGAGTTCTGGCAATGCAACGAATCACTGGCCGAACAGTTGAACACCGATGAACAACACTTGCGCGAGCACTGTGCCGGATTGCTCCAGGCGATCACAAAAAACGGCGCGTTGATTTACGACCCGGCCTGCTCCACGGGTGAATTCATCGCCCATGTCGCCCGCGCCCTCCCCGACTGTCTGTGCCTGGGGACTGATCGCTCAGCCTCGATGATCGAACACGCCCGACGAGCTCATGGGAGGACGCCCGTCGAGTTCCGCTTGCTTGACGCGAGTGAGGCCTTCGATGCCGGGATTCACTGCGATGTGTTGATCCTGCGCTTCCTGAACGCCGAGGTCTTGACCCGCCGAGAAGCCCGAACCGCATTCGAGTCGCTGATCCGCTGCGTCAATCCTGGCGGCACGATCCTCGTCTTTGGTCACACGCCGGTGCTGATCCCTGTCGCCTGGCTCGCTGCCACCCACAACCTGCGACTGGAATCCAGCGTTGCAGCGCGCCCGGGGCAGGTCGAACTGTTCCAGTTCTATCGTCTGAAGGTCCTGTCAGCATGACCTTTTCCCTGCAAAGCAGAGGCTATTACCCGACCGGCGATGGCCATCAACTCTATTGGGAACGCCATGGCATTACGGGAGGCGAACCGGTGTTTTTCCTGCATGGCGGTCCCGGCGGGCGCTGCAGCCGTCATCATCTGGACTTCTTCGATCTGCGCCGTTTCGACATCATCCTGTTCGATCAGCGCGGATGCGGGCGCTCGACGCCCTACGGCGAACTGCGCGACAACACCACCGGCCTTTGTGTCGAAGACATTGACGCCCTGCGCCAGCACTTCGGCTTCGAAAAAATCAGTGTGCTGGGTGTTTCCTGGGGCAGTTGGCTGGCGATCCAGTACCAGCAGCGCTATCCGCAGCACCTTCTGAAAACCACACTGGTTTCGGTGTTCGTACCTTTCGCCGCCAATGTCCGGGCGTACGACCGGGCACTCAATGAGGGGCTGACGCAATCGCCGCAAACTGCGTCAGGCCATCGCGCCAGGGACATCTTCCGGATACTCGGCGAAGGCTGTCCACTGCAACAGCGCGTCGCCGCCATCGAATGGTTGAATGCTCTTTTGCGCCGTACGGGGCAGACGGTTTGCCCCGGTACGCTGGAGAGTTTTGTCGATCAGGAAGCGGTGCTCGCGATCCGTCTGGAGCTGCATTACCACCTGCAAGGCTATTTCTTCCGGCCACGGGACCATGACCTGATCCTCGATGACAACACCCTGCTGATCCAGGGCATCCGCGATACCTTCGGCATGGCCAGCGTGCGCTGGCTCAGGCAACGGATGGACATTCACTGCCGTTTACTGCACGCCGGGCACAACGCCTTTGAAAACGCCATCCTCAAAGCGGTGCGCCGGGCGGTGAAACGTGAAATCGAGGGCTGAAAAAAAACGGCACCCGAAGGTGCCGTTCCGTCCCGCAAAAACGCTTACTTGCGCGCCGCCTCCCACGACTTGAGCAGTTCGTTGTAGCTCACGGTTTCGCCTTTCGGTTTCTCGTTGGCCAGTTTCGGTTTTGGTGCGCCCGGTTGGTCGAACCAGTATTGCGCGTCGCGCTCGGGGTTCATTTTCGGTGCGCACACTGCTTGGGCCTTGGAACGTTCCAGACGGGTCATGATCGCGTCCTGATCCTTGGCCAGACCATCGAGCGCCTGTTGTGGGGTCTTGTCGCCGCTGGCGGCTTCGGCGATGTGGCTCCACCACAGTTGTGCCAGACGTGGATAGTCCGGCACGTTGGTGCCGGTCGGCGTCCATTGCACCCGGGCCGGGCTGCGGTAGAACTCCACCAGACCACCGAGTTTCGGTGCCAGGTCGGTCATGGCTTGCGAGTTGATGTCCGATTCGCGGATTGGCGTCAGGCCGACGATGGTTTTCTTCAGCGACACGGTTTTCGAGGTTACGAACTGCGCGTACAGCCAGGCTGCGAGCTTCTGTTTCTCAGGCGTGGACTTCATGAAGGTCCAGGAACCCACGTCCTGATAACCCAACTTCATGCCCTCTTCCCAGTACGGTCCGCGCGGCGACGGCGCCATGCGCCATTTCGGCGTGCCGTCAGCGTTGACCACCGGCAGGCCCGGTTTGGTCATGTCGGCCGTGAACGCGGTGTACCAGAAAATCTGCTGGGCGATGTTGCCCTGGGACGGAACGGGGCCGGACTCGGAGAAGGTCATGCCCGCCGCTTCCGGTGGCGCGTACTTCTTCAGCCAGTCGACATATTTGGTGGTAGCGAACACCGCCGCCGGGCCGTTGGTGTCGCCGCCGCGGGTCACGCTGGAGCCCACCGGATGGCAGTCCTCGACGCGGATGCCCCACTCGTCCACCGGCAAACCGTTGGGCAAGCCCTTGTCGCCGCCACCGGCCATGGAGAACCAGGCATCGGTGAAGCGCCAGCCCAGCGAAGGGTCTTTCTTGCCGTAGTCCATGTGCCCATAGATGCGCTTGCCGTCGATTTCCTTGACGTCTTCGCTGAAGAATTTGGCGATGTCTTCATAGGCCGACCAGTTCACCGGCACGCCCAGTTCATAGCCATACTTTTCCTTGAACTTGGCTTTCAGGTCGGCACGTTCGAACCAGTCGGCACGGAACCAGTACAGGTTGGCGAACTGCTGGTCGGGCAATTGATAGATCTTGCCGTCTGGCGCAGTGGTGAAGGAGATGCCGATGAAGTCTTTGATGTCGAGGGTCGGCGAAGTGAAGTTCTTGCCTTCGTTGGCCATCAGGTCGGTGATCGATTCGGTCTTGCCGTAGCGAAAGTGCGTACCGATCAGGTCCGAGTCGTTGACCCAGCCGTCGTAGATGTTCTTGTCCGACTGCATCACCGTCTGCATTTTTTCCACGACGTCGCCTTCCTGCAGCAGGTCATGAGTCAGCTTGATCCCGGTGATTTCGCTGAAGGCCTTGGCCAGCACCTTGGATTCATATTCGTGGGTGGTCAAGGTTTCCGAGACGACCTTGATGTCCATCCCGCGGAACGGCTCGGCGGCCTTGATGAACCACTTCAGTTCTTCAAGTTGCTGCTCGGGTGTCAGGGTCGACGGCTTGAACTCGGCGCCGATCCATTTTTTTGCCGCGTCTTCGTACGCATCGGCCCAGGCGGTTGCGCTCAAACCGCTGAGTGCCAGCATGGCTGCCAATGAAATGCTATGTCGCAGCTTATTGTTTTTGTCGAACATAGAGACCTCCTGTTAGTTTTTCGGAGCAAGATTGCCGAGCGATTCGACTAGCCCCAACGCATCACAGCCAACAGCCACACCAGGGACAACGCGGACGCCACCCAGATGCTCCAGTCGGTCACGCCGATGACCAGCAGATGCAGGTAGGCGCTGCCGAGAAGACCAATGAACAAGCGATCGCCACGGGTGGTGGCAATCGGCAGAAGCCCGCGCCGCAGGATGCTTGGCGAGCGCAGTTCCCAGGTGGTCATGCCCACCAGGATCAAACCTATAACGATGAAAAACGCCGCCGTCGGGACGGTCCAGCTCATCCATTCCATCATCAGTTCCTCAGACCCGGCCCAGGGCAAAGCCCTTGGCCACGTGGTTGCGAACAAACCAGATCACCAGCATGCCCGGCAGGATGGTCAGCACCCCCGCCGCGGCCAGCACGCCCCAGTCGATGCCGGACGCCGACACCGTGCGCGTCATCACCGCCGCGATCGGCTTGGCGTTCACCGAGGTCAGCGTGCGCGCCAGCAGCAGTTCGACCCAGGAAAACATGAAGCAGAAAAACGCCGTCACCCCGATGCCGGAGCCGATCAGCGGAATGAAGATCTTCACGAAGAACTTGGGAAAGCTGTAGCCGTCGATGTAGGCGGTTTCGTCGATTTCCTTCGGCACCCCGGACATGAACCCTTCGAGAATCCAAACCGCCAGCGGCACGTTGAACAGGCAGTGCGCCAGCGCCACGGCGATGTGGGTGTCGAACAGACCGATCGACGAATACAGCTGGAAGAACGGCAGCAGGAACACCGCCGGCGGCGCCATGCGGTTGGTCAGCAGCCAGAAGAACAGGTGCTTGTCGCCGAGAAAGCGATAACGGGAAAACGCATAAGCCGCCGGCAACGCCACGCTCAGGGAAATCACCGTGTTCAGGCTCACGTAGTACAGCGAGTTGAGATAACCGGTGTACCAGCTCGGATCGGTGAAGATCACCTTGTAGTTGTGGAAGGTGAAATCCTGGGGGAACAGCGTCAGGCCGCCGAGGATTTCGGTGTTGCTCTTGAACGACATGTTCAGCAGCCAGTAGATCGGCACCAGCAGGAACAGGATGTAGAGCAGCAGTGGAACAAGCTTTCTTTTGCTCATGGCCGGGCCTCAGCGGTTGGCATCGCTGTGGGTCATGGCGGTATAGAACAGCCAGGACACCAGCAGGATGATCAGGAAGTACACCAGCGAAAAGGCTGCCGCCGGCCCCAGGTCGAATTGGCCTACAGCCATCTGGGTCAAGGTCTGACTCAAGAAGGTCGTGGCATTGCCCGGTCCGCCACCAGTGAGCACGAAGGGCTCGGTGTAGATCATGAAGCTGTCCATGAAGCGCAGCATCACCGCGATCAGCAGCACGCTTTTCAGCTTGGGCAATTGAATGTGACGGAACACCGCCCAGGCCGAGGCCCGATCAATCCGCGCCGCCTGGTAATACACATCGGGAATCGCCCGCAACCCCGAGAAACACAGCAGCGCCACCAGCGAGGTCCAGTGCCACACGTCCATCACCAGAACCGTGACCCAGGCGTCCATGGTGTTGGCCGCATAGTTGTAGCTGATGCCCATGGCGTTGAGGCTCGAACCGAGCAGACCGATATCGGCACGGCCGAAGATCTGCCAGATGGTGCCGACCACGTTCCAGGGAATCAGCAACGGAATCGCCAGCACGATCAACACCACCGACGACCAGCGGCCCTTGGTCGGCATGGTCAGGGCAATGGCGATCCCGAGTGGGATTTCGATCAGCAGCACGCACGCCGAATAGATGAACTGGCGCAGCAACGAATCGTGCAGACGCGGATCGAGCAGCACCTGCTTGTACCAGTCGGCACCGACGAAGTAGCGGCTCGACTGGTCGAAGATGTCCTGCACCGAATAATTGACCACGGTCATCATCGGGATCACCGCACTGAAGGCCACCAGCAGAAACACCGGCAACACCAGCCACCAGGCCTTGTTGTTCTGCACCTTGTTCATGGCTGTACCTCGCTGTCGGTGGCATCCAGCAGAAATTCGTCGGCGTAGACCATCAGCCACTGCGCCGGGAAACTGATGTACGCCGTGCCCTGCGGCACCGGTTTGTCTTCGGCCAGACGCACCTTCAGCGGTGCGCCGTCCAGATCCAGGGTCATGATCTTGTAGGTGCCAAGGTCTTCGACGTGTACGACCCGCGCCCGCATCGCGTCATCAAACGGCTCGTCCCACACATGAATGAACTCGGGGCGGATGCCGACCTTCAGGTTTTTCCACTGTCCGTGTTCGATATGGCGCTGCAAGGCGTCGGAAAGCGGCAGGTGGGTCGAGTTGAAACCGACCCCGCCCGGTTGCGGCTGCACCTCGATCAGGTTCATCCCCGGACTGCCGATGAAATAACCGACAAAGGTATGACTCGGCCGCTCGAACAATTCCCGTGGCGTGCCGAACTGGACGATCTGGCCGCCGTACATCACCGCGATCTTGTCGGCGAAGGTCGAGGCCTCCAGTTGATCGTGGGTGACGTAGACCATGGTGATGTTGAACTGCTCGTGAATCTGCTTGAGCTTGCGCCGCAGTTTCCATTTCAGGTGCGGGTCGATCACCGTCAGCGGCTCGTCGAACAGGATCGCCGAGACGTCGTCGCGCACCAGGCCACGGCCCATGGAGACTTTCTGTTTTTCATCGGCGGTAAGGTTGCGCGCCTTTTTGCTCAGCAGGTTCTGCAGGTCGAGGACCTCGGCGATTTCCTGCACCTTGCTGTGCACTTTCGCCTCGGCCATGCCCTGATTGCGCAGCGGGAAAGCCAGGTTGTCGAACACCGTCATGGTGTCGTAGACCACCGGAAACTGGAAAACCTGGGCGATGTTGCGTTTCTCCGGAGTCAGGTCGTTGACCGCTTTGCCGTCGAACAACACATGACCCTGAGACGGGCTGAGCAGGCCGGAAATGATGTTGAGCAAGGTCGATTTGCCGCAACCCGACGGCCCGAGCAAGGCATAGGCGCCGCCCTGCTCCCAGATGTGGTCCATTTCGCGGATCGCGTAGTCTTCCGCCCCGCTTGGGCTCTTGCTGTAACTGTGGGCGAGGTGTTGCAAACGGATTTCGGCCATCAGGCAACCCTCGCGACGCGTTGGCCCGGTGCCTGCACCAGACGGCCCTGCGCATCGAACACAAACAGTTTATGGGTCGGGATGTAGATGCGGATCGGCGCATCGACGTCGTATTCGTGAACGCCGGGCAAGTGCAGCACCAGCAGGAAATGCTCGTTGCGCACATGCAGGAAAGTTTCCGAACCGCTGATTTCCGCCACCTCGACGGTCACGGCCAATTCGAGGTCATCGTCGTTGCTCGGGACCAGTGAGATGTGGCTCGGACGCACACCGAAACGGAACTCGCCCTCGCCCACCGGCCGCAGATCGACGTTCAACGGGAAGTGCACGAAATTGGCAAAGCTCACTTCGTTGCCCGCAATACGCCCCGGCATCAGGTTGATCGGCGGCTCGGAGAACAATTCGGCCGCCAGCACCGTTTGCGGCTGGTGATAGACCTCGGTCGACGGGCCGCTCTGGATCACCCGGCCTTCATGAAGAATGGTGGTGGTGCCGCCCAGCGCCAGCGCTTCGTTGGGTTCGGTGGTGGCGTAGATGGCGATGGTGTGGCGCGCCTTGAACAGCTCGCGCATTTCCTGGCGTAATTCTTCGCGCAGTTTGTAATCGAGGTTGACCAGCGGCTCGTCGAACAGGATCAGTTCGGCATCCTTGACCAGCGCCCGGGCCATGGCTGTGCGCTGTTGCTGGCCGCCGGACAGTTCCAGCGGATAGCGCTTCAGGAATTTCTCGATGCGCAGCATCTTCGCGGTTTCCTGCACCTTGCTCTGGATCTGCTCGTTGGAGATCCCGGCCTGACGCAACGGCGAGGCGATGTTTTCGAACACCGTCATGGTCGGGTAATTGATGAACTGCTGATAGACCATCGACACGTTGCGCAGACGCACCGGACGCTGGGTGACGTCGACGCCGTTCATCAGAATGCGACCGCTGTCGGGCTTGTCCAGACCGGCCATCAAACGCATGAGGCTGGTCTTGCCCGACAGCGTCCGTCCGAGCAGGACGTTGAAGGATCCGGCTTCGAATTTCAGGTTCGCATCGTCGATCCAGGTCTGGCCCTCGACGATGCGGCTGACGTGCTCCAGGGTGAGTGACATGGCTCGGCCTTTTTATTATTGGAGTCAAGCGACGTGTGCAGTAGAGCGACATTCGTGCCAGAAATCCCAAGCCGTTGATTCGCCGCGAAAATCGCCGAAAACACGGGCAAACCACCTTCATTGCTGAACACATTTGAACAGTTCAACGATTGACAATGAACAATAGTGAACAACACTCTATCGATGCTTTCAGGTCCCGACGGGCCTCATAACAATAATAAAAACGCTGCTTTCAGAGGCTGACTGTCATGGCCGCACCTGTCCCGCCGCTTTCTCACGAGGCCATCGTTCAGGACTCCTGGTCCCGTTGCCGCGCCTTCGGCCTCAAGCATCAAAGTGCTCCGGCGTTCGACCAGTTGCCCGCCTCCGGCATTGCGCAGTTGCTCGACAGCCACCATTCGCTGGTGCAGACCACCCATCAGGAAGTGCTGCCGTACTACGAAAACATCCTGAGCAATTCCAACTGCCTGATCATGCTAGCCGACAACCAGGGCCAGGTCCTGACGTCCTGGGGCACCCAACGCTTTATCGAGCCGAACCTGGCGCGCGGCTTCCAGGCCGGGGCAAGCTGGATGGAACACGCCAGCGGCACCAATGCAATCGGCACAGCGCTGGCCTGCGAACAGGCAGTGCACATCGAGCACGATGAGCATTTCCTCAAGGCCAACCGTTTCATGACCGGCTCCGCCGCACCGATCTTCAACGCCGAGCGCAAAGTCATCGCCGTACTCGATGTGTCCAGCGACAGCTACCTGCCGCCCTCGCACACCCTCGGCATGGTCAAGATGATGAGCCAGACCGTGGAAAACCGGCTGATCCTCAACCTGTTCCATGGCCAGCACTTCCAACTGACCTTCAACACCGGGTTGAACAACCTCGACAGCCAGTGGGCAGGGTTGCTGATTTTCGATGAGAGCGGTCAGGTGCTGTCGGCCAACCGCCGGGCCGACAATCTGTTGGGCGTGCGACTGTCGCGGGTGAGTGTCGAGAGCCTGTTCAAGGTGTCATTGCTGGAGTTGATCAATCAGCCGGACGGTTTGCCGTTTGCCTTGCAGACCTCCGGGCGCAATCGTTTCCAGTGTTTGTTGAAGCGGCCTAAACAGGCGCCCATTCAGGCGCGGGTGTTTGCTGAAGCCAAAGTCACCGAACCGCAAGTTACGACCTCCACGACCATCAGTCTGAGCAGTCTGCACTTCGGCGACAGCCGCGTGGAAAAAGCCGTGCGTCAGGCCGAGCGACTGCTGGAAAAGGACATTCCGCTGCTGATTCACGGAGAAACCGGGGTTGGCAAGGAAGTCTTCGTCAAAGCACTGCATCAGGCCAGCTCTCGCAGCAAACAAGCGTTCATCGCCGTCAACTGCGCGGCGATTCCCGCCGAACTGGTGGAGTCCGAGCTGTTCGGCTACGAAAAAGGTGCGTTCACCGGCGCCAACCAGAAAGGCAGCATCGGCCTGATCCGCAAGGCCGACAAAGGCACGCTGTTTCTCGATGAAATCGGCGACATGCCGCTGCCGACTCAAGCCCGATTGCTGCGGGTATTGCAGGAACGCTGTGTGCAACCGGTGGGCAGCAGTGAGTTGTTCCCGGTGGATCTGCGGATCATCTCCGCTACCAACCGCTCGCTCAGGGAACAGGTGCAACTGGGGCGATTCCGCGAGGATTTGTATTACCGCATCGGCGGTTTGACCCTTGAATTGCCACCGCTGCGCGAGCGCAGTGACAAGCAAGCGCTGTTCAAACGCTTGTGGGAACAGCATCGCGAACCGACGCAATGGGCGGGATTGAGTCGCGAAGTGCTGGAGTTGTTCGATCGTCATCCGTGGCCGGGGAATCTGCGGCAGGTCAGTAGCGTGATGCAGGTCGCGCTGGCCATGGCCGAAGAGCAACCGGTAAGACCTGAGCATCTGCCGGATGATTTCTTTGTCGATCTGGAGATGGAGCCGCTGGAAACGCCAGAACCGTTGGGGATCGATCTGAATGACAGCGAGGCGTTGAATCGGGAACTGCAGGCGGCCGGGGGCAATATTTCTCATCTGGCGCGGCGGTTGGGGGTCAGTCGCAATACGCTCTACAAGCGCTTGCGTCAGGCTGAGTGATCGTCGCCCGAAGGCACGTCAAATCGTCGCTCCCACATTAAATTTTCGTCATCTGCGGTTTTGTCTACGACACGAATCCCCTGTGGGAGCGAGCCTGCTCGCGATGACGCCAGTGTGGCCATCAACAACCATCAAGCCCACCCATTGACCACACCGACCAGACTGTGACGAAATGTTTCAGATTTTCGCTGCGTACCTTTGATCCAAACACCTCCCTCCTCCTGCCCCTCACAGGACAAGCTCTTTGACCAACCTCTGCACCACCGGCCTTGATACCGGCTTTGCTTCTCTCGATTACCTGCAAATCGGCATCCTCGGCATCATTCAAGGCATCACCGAGTTATTGCCCGTTTCTTCCACCGCCCACATGCGCATCGTCCCGGCCCTGCTCGGCTGGCCGGATCCCGGCTCGGCGTTTTCCGCCGCCATGCAACTGGCCGCACTGGCCGCGGTGGTGAGTTATTTCTGGCGGGACGTCAGACAGGTCGCGACGGGCAGTCTGGCGGCAGTGCGACAACGGGATTTCAACAATCAGTGGTTCGTCCTTGCGGTGGCCATCGTGCTGGCGACCATTCCCATCGGTATTGCCGGCATCGCCTTGTCCTCGACGCTCAACGCCTGCAACTCGCCGTTGCGCGGCTTGATGGTGATCGGGATTTCCTGCGTGGTGATGGCGGTATTGCTGGCCATCGCTGAACTTACATGCCGCCACCGCCGCACCGTTGGCGAAATGCGTCTGCGCGATGCGCTGATCGTGGGTATCGCTCAGATCGGGGCACTGATTCCGGGCGTTTCGCGCTCCGGGTCGACGCTGACGGCGGCGCTGTTCCTCAATTTCAAACGTGAAGAAGCCGCGCGCTTCTCCTTCCTGCTCGGATTGCCGGCCATCGCGCTGGCGGGTTTGAAGGAGTTGTGGGTGTTGTTCCATGCGCAACTGCCGGCGCAAGCCTGGGCGCACCTGATTTTCGGTCTGGTGATTGCCAGTATCTCGGCGTTTTTCGCGATCTGGGGCCTGATGCGCTTTCTGGAGAAGTTCTCCACCTGGCCATTCGTGATTTACCGCGCTGTACTCGGGATTTTCCTGATCGTCGCGGTCAGCACCGGGCTCTTGAGCTGAGGCCCGCCGCAAAAAACAAAACCCGCACTTGGCGGGTTTTGTTTTCTTGAAACATTCCCACGCTGAGCGTGGGAACAAACATGCCGAGCGGATCAGTCAGCCAGACGCCAGGTCGTGCCGCCCTTGCCGTCTTCCAGCACCACCCCCATGGCGGTGAGCTGGTCGCGGATGCGGTCGGATTCGGCCCAATCCTTGCCGGCACGTGCCGCCAGACGCGCAGCGATCAGTGCCTCGACCTCGGCGGCATCGACACGCCCTGCGGCGCCGGCCTGCAGGAAGTCATCGGCTTCGAGCTGCAACACGCCCAACACGCTGGCCAGTTCTTTCAGGCGCGCCGCCAGACCCGCCGCTGCCTCGAGGTCGCTCTCGCGCAGACGGTTGATCTCGCGGACCATCTCGAACAGCACCGCGCAGGCTTCCGGCGTGCCGAAGTCGTCGTTCATCACCGTGGTGAAACGCTCGACGAACGCTTCGCCGCCAGCCGGCGCCACGTTCGGCAGGCCTTTCAACGCGTGGTAGAAACGCTCCAGGGCGCCCTTGGCGTCCTTGAGGTTGTCTTCCGAGTAGTTGATCGCGCTGCGGTAGTGGCTCGACACCAGCAGGTACCGCACGACTTCCGGGTGGTACTTGTCGAGCACGTCGCGAATGGTGAAGAAGTTGTTCAAGGACTTGGACATCTTCTCGCCATTGATACGAATCATGCCGCAATGCATCCACGCGTTGGCGTAGGTCTTGCCGGTGGCCGCTTCGCTCTGGGCGATTTCGTTTTCGTGGTGCGGGAACTCAAGGTCGCTGCCGCCGCCATGAATGTCGAACGTCTCACCGAGGCAGCAGGTCGACATCACCGAGCACTCGATGTGCCAGCCCGGACGCCCGGCGCCCCAAGGCGATTCCCAGCTCGGCTCGCCCGGCTTGACGCCTTTCCACAGCACGAAGTCCAGCGGATCTTCCTTGGCTTCGTCGACCTCGATCCGCGCACCGATGCGCAGGTCTTCGATCTTCTTGCGCGACAGCTTGCCGTAGCCCATGAACTTGCCGACGCGGTAGTACACGTCGCCATTGCCCGGGGCGTAGGCGTAACCCTTGTCGATCAGGGTCTGGATCATCGCGTGCATGCCAGGGATGTGATCCGTGGCGCGCGGCTCCATGTCCGGCTTCTTGATGTTCAGGCGCGCTTCGTCTTCGTGCATCGCGGCGATCATGCGCTCGGTCAACGCTTCGAACGACTCGCCGTTTTCGTTGGCCCGGTTGATGATCTTGTCGTCGATGTCGGTGATGTTGCGCACATAGGTCAGGTCATAACCGCTGAACCGCAACCAGCGGGTCACCAGGTCGAACGCGACCATGCTGCGGCCGTGGCCCAGGTGGCAGTAGTCGTACACGGTCATCCCGCAGACGTACATGCGCACCTTGTTGCCATCCAGCGGCTTGAAGACTTCTTTGCTCTTGGTGAGCGTGTTGTAGATCGTAAGCACGGTGTTTCCTTAAGACTTGATCACTGGCCCCACGAATCGCGCAGGGTCACGGTACGGTTGAATACCGGCTGGCCTGGTTTCGAGTCCTTGATATCCGCGACGAAGTAGCCTTCGCGCTCGAACTGGAAACGGTCTTCCGGCTGTGCATTGCCCAGCGAAGGCTCGGCACGACAACCGGTCAGCACTTGCAGTGAGTCAGGGTTGATGTTGTCCAGGAAACTCGCGCTGTCTTCGGCCTTCTCCGGGTTCGGAGAACGGAACAGGCGATCGTACAGACGCACTTCGCACTCGACGCTGGCAGCAGCCGGCACCCAGTGGATCACGCCCTTGACCTTGCGGCCTTCAGGGTTCTTGCCCAGGGTGTCCGGATCGTACGAGCAACGCAGTTCGACGATGTTGCCGTCGGCATCCTTGATCGCTTCGTCGGCACGGATCACGTAGCTGCCGCGCAGGCGCACTTCGCCATTCGGCTCCAGGCGCTTGTAGCCCTTTGGCGGCTCTTCCATGAAGTCATCGCGGTCGATGTAGATTTCACGGGCGAACGGCAGCTGGCGCACGCCGAGTTCTTCTTTCTGCGGATGACGCGGCAGTTCGAGGTTCTCGACCTGGTCTTGCGGGTAGTTGGTGATCACGACTTTCAACGGGCGCAGCACGCACATGGCGCGCGGGGCGTTCGCGTCCAGGTCCTGACGGATGCTGAACTCGAGCATGCCGAAGTCAACCACGCCGTCGGAACGGTTGGTGCCGATCATCTCGCAGAAATTGCGGATCGATGCCGGGGTGTAGCCACGGCGGCGGAAGCCCGACAGCGTGGACATGCGCGGATCGTCCCAGCCGTTGACGTGTTTCTCGTCAACCAATTGCTTGAGCTTGCGCTTGCTGGTGATGGTGTAGTTGAGGTTCAGACGGCTGAACTCGTACTGACGCGGGTGCGCCGGCACCGGCAGTGCGTCGAGGAACCACTCGTACAGCGGACGATGGCTTTCGAACTCCAGGGTGCAGATCGAGTGGGTGATGCCTTCGATGGCGTCCGACTGACCGTGGGTGAAGTCGTAGTTCGGGTAGATGCACCACTTGTCACCGGTCTGGTGGTGATGGGCGTGGCGGATGCGGTACATGATCGGGTCGCGCAGGTTCATGTTCGGCGAGGCCATGTCGATCTTGGCGCGCAGTACGCGGGCACCGTCCGGGAACTCACCGGCGCGCATGCGGGCGAACCAGTCCAGGTTCTCTTCCACCGAACGGTCGCGGAACGGGCTGTTCTTGCCCGGCTCGGTCAGGCTGCCGCGGTATTCCCTGGCCTGTTCAGGCGTCAGGTCGTCGACGTAGGCCTTGCCGGCCTTGATCAGCTCGACGGCCCAGTCGTGCAGCTGGTCGAAGTATTGCGAGGCGTAGCGCACTTCGCCGGACCATTCGAACCCCAGCCATTTGACGTCGCTTTCGATCGCGTCGATGTATTCCTGGTCTTCCTTGGCGGGGTTGGTGTCGTCGAAACGCAAGTGCGTGACACCGCCGAACTCCTGGGCCAGGCCGAAGTTCACGCAGATCGACTTGGCGTGGCCGATGTGCAGGTAGCCGTTGGGCTCAGGCGGGAAACGGGTGACGATCTGGGTGTGCTTGCCCGAGTCCAGGTCTGCCTGGATGATCGGCCGCAGGAAATTGACCGGCACGGCAGGGCCGGACTTGGCATTCGAGGTAGGGTCGACAGTGGGCTTGCTCATAGGATCCTTGACTTACATGTGCGCGGCCGCAAAGGGGGCCAGACAAAACAAAGCCGCTATCATAGCCGATGCTGTCAAGGGCCTGACAGAGCACACTCTTATAAAGGCGCGCATTTAATCGCCGGCAATTGAAAAACTGCCTCGAAATTCGCGCCTGTCACGCTAAACTGCGCACCTTGGCCCTCTCGGGCTGAACCGGTACGGGGCCGACATGTCCCAATACCCACGAATTCCTCACAAAGAGCATCGATCATGACTCAAGTTAAATTGACCACCAACTTCGGTGACATCGTCATCGAACTGAACGCTGAAAAGGCGCCTGTCACCACCGCCAACTTCATCGAATACGTCAAGAAAGGTCACTACGAGAACGTCGTGTTCCACCGCGTCATCAAAGGCTTCATGATCCAGGGCGGCGGTTTCGAGCCAGGCATGAAAGAAAAGAAAGACAAGAGCCCGAGCATCCAGAACGAAGCCGACAACGGTCTGAAGAACGACAAGTACACCATCGCCATGGCCCGTACCATGGACCCGCATTCGGCTTCGGCGCAGTTCTTCATCAACGCCTCCGACAACAGCTTCCTGAACCACACCGCCAAGACCGCCCAGGGCTGGGGTTATGCCGTGTTCGGTAAAGTGGTTGCAGGCACCGACGTTGTCGACAAGATCGAAGGCGTTTCCACCACGTCCAAGGCAGGCCACCAGGACGTACCCGCAGACGACGTGATCATCGAGAAAGCCGAGATCATCGAAGCGTGATATTGCTGATTTCAGACTTGCATCTGGAAGAGGAGCGCCCGGACATTACCCGGGCGTTTCTGGATTTGCTCGCCGGACGCGCCCGCTCGGCGAGTGCGTTGTACATCCTGGGCGACTTTTTCGAGGCGTGGATCGGCGACGACGCCATGACCCCCTTCCAACGTTCCATCTGCCAGGCCCTGCGCGAATTGAGCGACAGCGGCACGGCCATTTTTCTGATGCACGGCAATCGCGACTTTCTGCTCGGCAAGGCTTTCTGCAAGGAAGCCGGCTGCACACTGTTGAAGGATCCGAGTGTCGTGCAGTTTTACGGCGAACCGGTGTTGCTGATGCACGGCGACAGTCTGTGCACCCGCGACGAAGCCTATATGAAGCTGCGTCGTTACCTGCGCAATCCGGTCACCTTGTTCATTCTGCGGCATCTGCCGTTGAGCACCCGCCACAAACTGGCGCGCAAGCTGCGCAGCGAGAGCCGGGCGCAGACGCGGATGAAGGCCAATGACATCGTCGATGTCACGCCGGAGGAAATCCCGCGGATCATGCAGGAATACGGGGTGAAAACCCTGGTTCACGGACACACCCATCGCCCGGCCATCCACAAGTTGCAGATCGGCGATCAGGCGGCAAAGCGGATTGTGCTGGGGGATTGGGATCGTCAGGGCTGGGCGTTGCAGGTGGATGAGAACGGGTTTGCGTTGGCGCCGTTCGACTTCGCCCCGCCGTTGGCATTGCCGCACGGCTGAAGATCGCCCCCAAGGGGGCGAGGGGGAAAGGGAGCCGATCTTCATGCTGTTCAAACCTGAGTTCGACTCGAGCTCGCAAGCCAGATCCTTAAAGACCTGAGTACAACTCGGTATATCAAGTCGGCGTAACTCGAACATCCCACTCGGTCAGTCCCTCTCCCTCCGGGAGAGGGTTAGGGTGAGGGAAAGCTCTTGATCTTAGTGCCCGGAAGCAGCCGGGCCTGCCTTCGCAGCAAACGGCGGTTTCGCCAGCCACACAATCAATATCAACCCCATGAACCCCCACCCCAACAGCGTGAAGTAATCCACGGTGGAGAGCATGTACGCCTGACTGGTGAGGATCTGATCCATCTGCGCATAGGCCGATTGGCTCGCGCCACCCAGCGAATGCAAGGTCTCGCGAGTCGCTGGTTCGAAGGTGCTGATACTCTCGCTCATGTAGGCATGATGCTGATCCGCCCGGCGAATCCAGATCCAGGTGGTCAACGACGCCGCAAAGCTGCCGCCCAGTGTCCGCAGGAACGTCGCCAGACCGGCACCGTCAGCAATCTGGCTCGGCGGCAGGTCCGACATCAGGATGCTCAGGGTCGGCATGAAGAACAGCGCCACACCAATCCCCATGAACAATTGCACCAAGGCGATGTGCTGGAAGTCCACTTCGTTGGTGAACTCGGCGCGCATGAAGCAGCTCAGGCCGATCGCCAGGAACGCCAGCCCGGCCAGCAGACGCAGGTCGAACTTGTGTGCGTACTTGCCGACAAACGGTGACAGCAGCACCGGCAGAATGCCGATCGGCGCCACCGCCAGCCCGGCCCAGGTCGCGGTGTAGCCCATCTGGGTCTGCAACCACTGCGGCAGGATCAGGTTGATGCCGAAGAAACCGGCGTAACCCAGCACCAGCACCAGCGTGCCGATGCGGAAGTTGCGATAGGCGAACAGCCGCAGGTTGACCACCGGATGCTGGTCGGTCATTTCCCAGATCACGAACACCGCCAGCGCGATCACCGAAATCGCCGCGCCGATGATGATGAAGTTCGACTCGAACCAATCCAGGTCATTGCCCTTGTCGAGGATCACCTGCAACGCGCCCACGCCAATGATCAGCGTGATCAGCCCGACGTAATCCATCGGCTGATGACTGGTGACCACCGGGCGCTTGGCCAGCTGCTGGCGCACCACCATTACCGCGAAAATCCCGATCGGCACGTTGATGAAGAAAATCCACGGCCAGCTGTAACTGTCGGTGATCCAGCCGCCGAGGATCGGCCCGGCAATCGGCGCCACCACCGTGACCATCGCCAGCAACGCCAGGGCCATGCCCCGCCTCGCTGGCGGATACACCGCAATCAGCAGCGTCTGGGTCATCGGGTACAACGGCCCGGCCACCAGGCCCTGCAGCACGCGGAAGCCGATCAGTTCCGGCATCGAGGTGGAAATACCGCACAGGAACGAAGCCAGCACAAACAGGATGGTCGCCCACAGAAACAGCTTCACCTCGCCGAAGCGACGGCTCAGCCAGCCAGTGAGCGGCAACGCGATGGCGTTACTCACGGCGAACGAAGTGATGACCCAGGTGCCCTGCTCCGAACTCACGCCGAGGTTGCCGGAAATGGTCGGCAGCGCCACGTTGGCGATGGTGGTGTCGAGCACCTGCATGAAGGTCGCCAGCGACAGGCCGATGGTGCTGAGCAACAGGCTGGGCGGCGAAAAAGAGGCGTTATTGCTCATCGTGAATCCTATGAAGCCGGGTTGGCGCCGTGTCTGTTACAGACGCAGCCGCCCTTTGTGGGAGCGAGCCTGCTCGCGAAGACGGCGGCTCAGCCAACAAAACTGTTGAATTGAAAATCGCCATCGTCGGAACGCCGCCCGGAGCAAGCTCGCTCCCACAGGATGAGATCAGCGTTGCGCGGTCTTGCTGACCGCCGCGCTGTTGTCGTGGATCAACTGGGTGATCATCGCGTCGGCTTCGGCCAGTTGACGGTCGTAGACGTTGGTGCTGAACGAGGCCTGTTGCGGCGGCTGCTGGGCCAGTACCGGGCCGCTCTGGTCGTGCAGGTTGACCTCGACATTGGTCGACAGCCCGACGCGCAGCGGGTGTTTGGCCAGCTCTTCGGCGTTGACGTGAATCCGCACCGGCACACGTTGCACGATCTTGATCCAGTTACCGGTGGCGTTCTGCGCCGGCAGCAGGGCGAACGCGCTGCCGGTGCCCGCGCCAAGGCTGTCGATGGTGCCGCTGAACTTCACGTCGCTGCCGTAGATGTCCGACTCGATCTCCACCGGTTGGCCGATGCGCATGTCACGCAGCTGGGTTTCCTTGAAGTTGGCATCGATCCACAGTTGATCCAGCGGGATCACCGCCATCAGCGCGGTGCCCGGCTGCACACGCTGGCCGAGTTGCACGGTGCGCTTGGCGACGTAACCGGTGACCGGCGCGATCAAGGTGCTGCGCGCGTTGGTCAGGTAGGCCTGGCGCAGTTGCGCGGCGGCGGCCATCACGTCCGGGTGCGACGAGACCACGGTGTCATCGACCAGCGCGCTGGTGGTTTTCAATTGCTGTTTGGCATTGGCCAGGGCGTTTTGCGCCGAGGTCAGGTCATCGCGGGCGTGGGACAGTTCTTCCTGGGAAATCGCCCCGCCGGCGGCAAGATTTTTCCGGCGGTTGAAGTTGTCCTGGGCTTTCTGCACTTCGGCCTGTTGCGCGTTGACCTGGGCCTTCATGCCATCGACGTTGCTGTACAGGCCGCGAACCTGACGCACAGTGCGGGCCAGATTGGCCTTGGCACTTTGCAGGCCGACTTCGGCATCGTTCGGGTCGAAGTTGATCAGCACCTGGCCTTCATGAACCAGGTCACCATCGTCGGCGCCGATGCTGACCACGGTGCCGGTCACCAGCGGAGTGATTTCCACCACGTTGCCGTTGACGTAGGCGTCGTCGGTGCTTTCGCTCCAGCGCCCGATGAATTCGTGATACGCCCAGACACCGGCACCGGCGAGGGCAACCACAACGGCCAGCACCAGCAGCATCACCTTGCGTTTGCGCGGATTGCCAGTGTCCTGGGCGTTGTCTTGAGCTTGAGTGTTTTCGGCAGTGGCCATGACAAGTACCTTGAATTAGTTGTGCAGCGTGGCTGGGGTGGCGTTGGCTGCGGTCAGAGTTTCACCCTGGAAGCCGCCGCCCAGCGCTTGCATCAGTTGAATCGACAGGTCGATCTGCTCGGCATTCAGGGTCGCCAGCTGACGCTGGGCCTGCAGCAATTGCTGCTCGATGCTGAGCACGTCCAGGTAGTTGCCGATGCCGGAACCGTAACGCTGGACGACGGTGTTGTAAGAGTCCTGGGCAATCTCGGTCGCGTGCTGCTGGGCGCCGATCTGCCGACCGATATCACGCAACTGGTTGATGGTGTCGCCAACATCGCCCAAGGCTTTCACCAGATTTTTGTTGTACTGCGCCACGGCGAGGTCGTAATCGGCGTCGCGGGCATCGAGGTTGGCACGCAGGCGTCCGCCATCGAAGATCGGCACCGAAATCGTCGGGGCAATGTTGAAGAAGCGACTGGCGGAACCGAACATCGCGTCGCCCAACAGAGATTCGGCACCGGCAGAGGCCGACAGGTTCAAGTTGGGATAGAAGCGGGTCTTGGCGGAGTCGATGTCCTTGCTCGCTGCCTCGACACGCCAGCGCGCGGCGACCAGATCCGGGCGACGCCCCAGCAGTTCGGCCGGCAGCACCGATGGCAGTGCGACAGCGCTGGCTTGCAGGACTTTCGGTCGGGCGATTTCGTTGCCGCGATCCGGGCCTTTGCCGAGCAATACGGCCAGAGCGATTTTCGCGCTGTTCAGGCGTTTTTCGGCGTCAATCAGACTGGCTTCAGAGCTGGCTTCCAGACTTTGGGTCTGCTGGAACTGGTACTGACTGTCGATCCCCGAGCTCAAACGGCGCTGGCTCAGGTCGAGCATCTGTTTGGTGCGCTTCAAATCTTCGTTGGCCAGGTCATAAACGATGTGCGCCTGACCGAGATCGCTGTAGGCACGGGCCACATCAGCGGCGAGGGTCAGTTGCGCAGCCTGACGGTCGACCTCGGCGGCGCGGGCCTGGCCGAGTGCAGCTTCCCAGGCGTCACGCTGACCGCCCCACAGGTCGAAGTTGTAATTGAAGCCGGCGCTGATGTTGCGCACGGTGGCGTAGGCATCGCCCTGCCCTCGCGGGTCCTGATCCTTGGCCAGGCGTGAACGGGTAATGCCGGCACTGGCGTCGAGGGTCGGATAGCGCTCGGCATCGGCGGCATACGCAGCGGCGCTGGCCTGATGGGCGCGGGCGTCGGCGATCTGCATGTCCGGGCTGTCGTGCAGGGCTTCGCGGATCAGACCGTCGAGCTGCGGATCGCCGAGGCTGGTCCACCAGTCGCTCTTGGGCCACGCGGCCTGGGACAGCGTCACGCCATTGAGGGATTGGCCGACCTTCAGGTCTTTCGCATCAAGGTTTTTGCCTTGGGTATCGAGGCCACTGTAGTTGGCACAACCGGCGAGAATCATCGCCGACAGCACCAGTGTCAGGCTGCTGCGCAAGGTTTTACCGCTCATTGTGTTCACCTAACCGCTGGATAGTGATCGGGTCACCGGCTGCCAGCAGGATTTTCTTGAGGATGTATTCCAGGGTCTTCAACTCGTCCGGAGTGACGGCGCCGGCCAGTTCATTCATCGCGTCAGCGCCGATGTATGGCAGGCGATCGGCCAGTTGCTGGCCTTGCTCGGTGAGTTTCAGTTGCACCTGACGGCGATCGCCTTCACTGCGTTGGCGAACCAGAAAGCCTTTCTGCTCCAGACGGTCGAGCATGCGCGTCATCGAACCGCTGTCCAGCGACAGATGCCGGCACAGCTCGGCCGGGGTGTCGACGCCGAACTGGGCCATGATGATCAACACCTTGAACTGCGCGGCGGTAATGCCGTGGGGTTCCATGTGGGTGTCGATGATCTTGTCCTTGAGTAAAGCGGCACGGCCGAGCAACAGGCCGAGATGGCAATGCTTGAATTCGTCGGGGGTGAAATGCTTCATGTGCTCACCTAATAACTGCCTAGGCAGTGAATGTATGTCGAGATGTTACTGCCTAGGCAGCGAATGTCAACGTAATAGTTAGGTTGCTTGGTAATTAGCTGACATATGGGCTTGGTTTAGCGGCAGGAAGGTAGTGGAATGCGTTCCCCTGCGGGGCACGTCTGCGACTTCTAAGAATCGCCTGATGTCCAGGCTTGAGTGCCGTGGCTAACGTACGTCGCTCATTGGCCGATACGTAAAGCCCTCTCCATGAAGCGTTTCCAAACCCACCGCGCTATCCCGTTAACGAAATTGATTCACACGCTGTGTCTGACGTTACTCTTCGCGTCCAGCTACGCGGGCGCGGCCAATTGCGAGTTCTACCCGCGTCATTTTCAAACAATTATCACTATGCAAGTACCCGCTACACTTTCGATTCCTCGTGATACACCTAACGGCACCGTAATATATGAAAGTCCTCCATTAACACTTGGCCCTACGCCCAGCTCATATAAATGCACTAACGAGTTTTACTATGGTGTTCAGAACAACGTCGGCGTGTCTAAATCGGGTGACCTTGTTTACGCGATCGGAAACACCGGACTTGCATGGCAGTGGTCTTTCAAAGACAACGTAACCATACCCATTTATCCGGGTATTCGGCGAGAAGCGGGCGGATACGGATGGGACACCACAAGACACGTGCTACGACTATTCAAAATAGCGGATGTAATCGGTGTACAGAAAATCCCGGCAGGTACACTTGGGGTATTCCATGCAGACGGTGTATCACCATTGGCAATGGCGACCAACGGCGTAACGATCGTACCTCAATCCTGTGAAACGCCTGACATCAAAGTAGACATGGGGTCGCACGACATGAGTAGCTTTGCCCAAAACGGAGCATATTCTGAGCCGGTCAAATTTGACATCAGCCTTAACAACTGTCCGCCAGGCATCAACAAAGTAACTTATACGCTCAAGCCTACCCTGACTTCTGCGTCGCAAAATTCCACGAGGGGCATCGTAAAGCTGAGTGCAGATTCGACGGCTCAGGGTATGGCTTTGCAAGTACTTAATAGCGATGGAACCCCCTTGGCTTTACATCAAAGCTATGAATTCGCGGACTATTCCTCTGCGGGAGGCAACTTGAAGATCCCTCTGAGCGCTCGTTATTTTCGCGTCGCTGAAACAGGTGGCAATGGTGGGTTTGACAAAGGCATGCGCGCCGGAACAGCCAACGCAACGATTGCATTTGTCATGAGTTACCTGTGAATCCATTGATGCGTTGCTACAGCCAATTATTCGCTTAGCCCTCTTTAAGAATCGTCTGATTTTCATCGTGCCCGGCCGCTCCTACTGTGCCGGGATGCGATTGAAGAACTACCTCCACCAGATCAGCCCTGTGCTGTCCACGCCCCACGCTGCGCGACGGTTGTTGCGCATTTTCGCGTTGGTACTGCTGGTGGGCATCCTCGGCGGCGTCTACAGTTTTCTGCTGTTCACCTTCAACAACGAAATTTCTCAACGGCGCAGCTACATGAGCAGCGCCATCGCCGAGGCGCATACGTTTTTCACCACCCGCGAGGCGCTGCTGGAAAGCCTCAGTTTGTCGGCGACCCGGCAGACCGCGTTAAGCGCACCGCTGTCCGAAGAGGAAATTCGTCTGTTGCTGGGACAATCCCCCGGCAAGCAGTGGAGCATCTGGCTGACCCAGCGCATGCGCGACTATCTGAAAGCGCGCAAATTGAATCTGCTCTACGTCAGCAGCGGCGCCGAGGCGCAGGTTTGGCGCCTGTCCAACACAACGCCCACGACTGGCGATTTTCCACGTGCGATGCTTGATCGCCTGGAAACCCTCAAACGCGACAACACCAACACCGTCAAAGAAATCTGGCTGACGCACAACTTGCAAGGGCACTCGCAGCTGTACATCTTCATTCGCCTGGATGATCGCGATCCCGATTCCGGCTGGCTCGGTCTGGAAATGGACGACCGAGAGGTCTCCAATGCGTTGAGCGACCACAGCGCTGGCGAGTTCACCATGTTCAACTCTCAGGGCATGCCGCTTTTCAGCAACAGCCACAAGCCACCCCCCGGGCAGGATCTGCCACTGCTGCGCCAGCAGGATTTCTTCGGATTCGTCGGTGACGGCTGGTTGCCGGAACAACTGGTGTTGCGCAAACAACTGAAGTCGTCGGACTGGCAGTTGACCTACTCCATCGATTTGCTCGCCGTGCTGTGGGCGTTGTGGCCACAGATGCTTTGCGCGCTGGCGTTCTGCGTGGCCAGCATCAGCCTAGTGTGGCTGTTGATCCGGCGCCTGGAGCATCGCTTCATCATGCCGACCCTGCAACGGATTCAAGCCTTGGTCGAAAGCGAGCTGTTCAGCCGCGACGTCATTCAGACCGCGCCAGTGGCGCTCTGCGTATTGCGGCGCAGCGATGCTCAAGTGGTGCTGGAAAACACCCTCGCCCAGCAATGGCTGGGTGCCTGCAGCGAACAACTGGGTCACGGCTGGATCCGCGCTGCATTTGCGCAAAACGCGCCGTGCCTGACTGATTATTTCGAGACCGCTGACGGCCGCCACCTGTACTTGTGTTGCGCGCCGACCCGCTACAAGGGCGAAGACGTGTTGCTTTGCGCCTTCAGCGACATCAGCGCGCGTCGCCAGATCGAAGCGGCGCTGGAGCAGGCACGCCAGTCGGCCGATGCCGCCAACGAAGCGAAAACCCTGTTTCTGGCGACCATGAGCCACGAAATTCGCACGCCGCTGTATGGCGTGCTCGGCACTTTGGAGCTGCTCGCTCGCACCCGGCTCGACGCTCAGCAGAAAAGCTATCTGCAGGCAATCGAAGGTTCGTCGGCCACCCTGCTGCAATTGATCTGCGATGTGCTCGATGTATCAAAAATCGAGGCCGGGCAACTGGCGCTGGAATTGAGTGACTTTTCCGTCGTGACGCTGGCGCAGGAAGTGGTGCAAGGATACGCGGCGGCGGCGCAGAGCAAGGGCTTGCAGCTATACGCCTGCTTCGACCCACAACTGCCCGACAGCCTGGTCGGTGATGTCAGCCGCGTGCGCCAGGTTCTCAATAATCTGCTGAGCAACGCGGTCAAGTTCACTGATTCCGGGCGCGTGGTGTTGCGGGTCAAAGTGCAGGCCCGTGAGGGTGAGCGCGTCTGCGTAGAATGGCAGGTCTGCGACACGGGGCGTGGCATTGCCCACGCGGACCAGGCGTTTATTTTCGAACCGTTCTATCAGACCCAGGGCAACACCCATGTGGTCGCGGGCACCGGACTGGGCCTGCCGATCTGCCTGCGCCTGACCCATTTGATGGACGGCACTCTGCGCATGGTCAGCGAGCCGGGGCTGGGCAGCAGCTTTTCCCTGACCTTGCCGCTGGAGCAGCGTTCGGGCAATGCACTGTCTGAGATAAGGCCAAGGCTCGCGGCCGAGACTGTTTATGTGGTGTCGCCAGTACGCGAACTGGCCGAGAGTCTGGGTGGCTGGCTGCGTCGTTGGGGCGCTCTGCCGCACCTAGGCGCGCCAGCCAGCCAAGAGCCTGCCAACAGCGGCGTGTTACTTGAGTTGTACCCGGAGCCGATGGCGCAGCCTAGCGACCTGCACTGGTCTGGTCCGCGAGTGCTGGCCAGCGGCGATGCAGCCTGTGAGCCACAGTGCACCGGCGACGATTGGATCGCGAACCTGAACGATCTGGCCGCGATCCGCCAAGCCGTGCGTCAGGCGCAGGGCGGCCCCGTCATCGAGCATCAGCAGCACACGCCAACCTCGACGCTGGCACCGTTGCACCTGCACATCCTCGTTGCCGAAGACAATGCGATCAATCAGTTGATCCTGCGCGACCAATTGCAGGAACTGGGCTGCACGGTAACGCTGGCCAGCGATGGCGAAGAGGCCTTGTCACTCTGGCAAAACGATAGCTTCGATATCGTCCTGACGGACGTCAACATGCCGCGCCTCAACGGCTATGAACTGGCCAAGGCCCTGCGGCGCCTGGGCTCCACCACGCCGATCATCGGCGCCACCGCCAACGCCTTGCGCGGCGAAGAGGCGTTGTGCCTGGCGGCCGGGATGAATCACTGCCTGATCAAACCTTTCACGCTGCGAGCCTTGTCGACCGTCTTGGCTCCCTATCAACGAGTCGCCGATGAAGTCCTCTAGCCTGCTGATTGTCGAAGATCATCCGTTTCAGCATCTGTACCTGCAGAACCTGTTCAACGAACTGGGTGTATTCGATCTGGAGTTTGCCAGGGACGGTGAAGAAGCCTTGCGGCGCCTGAAGAATCGCGAGTTCGACCTGGTGCTCACCGATTTGCTGATGCCGGGCATGGACGGCGTGCAGTTCATTCAGGGCCTCGCTGCGCAACAATCGCGTCCGGCACTGGCGATCATGAGCGCCGCCTCGCGGCGCATGCTGATGGGCGCGAGCCTGGTGGCGAGCAATCTGCAGGTGAAAGTCATCGGGCTGATTTCCAAACCGGTCAACAGCGCTGCATTGCGGCGCCTGATCGAGCAGTTGCAGGCACTGCGCCAGGACGCCCCCGTTGCAGCGCATGCCGGTATCGATCGGCAGAGTCTTTTGCGCGCGCTGGATAACGCAGAGCTGCAGGCCTGGTTCCAACCCAAGAAGGCGCTGGACAATGGCCGCATCGTTGCCGCCGAAGCACTGGTGCGCTGGGTGCACCCTGAACATGGCACCTTGTTGCCGGGGGTTTTTCTACCCGCTCTGATCGCCCACGACCTTGAAGAGCATCTGCTCTGGCGCATGCTGGAACAGGCGCTTGCAGCCCAATCAGTATGGCGCCAGCAAGGCTATGACATTCCGGTGTCGATCAATCTGCCGACGCACCTGCTCAACAGCCACGACCTGCCCGATCGCATCCTCGCGTTTGTTCTGCAGCACAACGGCCTGCCGGCGCGGATCTGTTTCGAACTGATGGAATGCTCGGTGCCCGATGACATCAGCAACTTCTACGCCGGGGCCTGCCGCTTGCGTATCAAGGGTTTCGGCTTGTCCCAGGATGATTTCGGCAAGGGCTACAGCTCCTACATGAACCTGGTGTCGGCGCCGTTCACCGAACTGAAAATCGACCGCGCACTGGTACAGGGTTGCAACAGCAACGCCGAACTGGCGCAGGCGCTGACCAGCATTGTCACCCTCGGTCGGCAACTGGGTCTGACGGTGGTGGCCGAAGGCGTGGAAACCGCGCAAGAACTTGCTCTGTTGCGTAAGATCGACTGCACTCAGGTTCAGGGTTTCCTGATTTCCCACGCGGTGTCTTCGGAGCAGTTCCAGCAGCTGCTCAGCCATGACGGCCCGGCGAATGCCTGGTAAGCCGCAACATGCGCTGTCGACCGCCATTTGCCATCGAGGTCATCCGTGTTCACTCGCGTAACCACTTCCACTTACCGGGCGCTTTGATGCCTCATCCCAATGCCTTGCTGGAAAAGCTCGCCAGCAGCTCCCAGCGCCTGAACAAGGGTTTACTGATCCTCGGCGCCCTGGTTTTTCTGTTGGTGGGCATCAGTTATCTGGGCGTGCAGCGCATGGTCGAAGAACAGCGCGATACCCTGCAGTTCCACTTCGCCCGGCTGATGGAAAACATCCGCGAGCAGGAAGCGTTTCTCGGCGATATCTCACGGGCCAGCGACAAGAGTGAGTACTTCCCCGAGACCGTAACGCCGCCCATGGTGCTAAAGCCTTTACCGGAGGAAGGACCGAATATTTATGAAGGCCGTGGCCTTCCGTTCTCGCTGCCCTTCAGCGTAAAGATCGACCCCGAGCGAATCGCCCCCAGCCAATATCCCAAGGTATTTGCCCTTGGTAGTTATCTGGCGGCTTACTACAGTGCATTCTGGGCGGCATCGCATTACCAGTCGCCGCAGGTGATCCTGCTCAACGGGCCGGACAATTTCGACATCGCAGTGCCCGCCGCCGGTCGTTTGCGCGGTGCCGGCCCGACGCAGATCAGCACCTTCGTCGAGATCATGACCCAGAAAAACCTGCAACGGCGCGCACAGACTTCGGCGCAAGTGCACTGGGTGCCCTACCCGTTCGCTGAAGACGACAACGTTACCCCGAGCCTGCTCGCCTACGTGCGGATCAACCTGCACAAACCGACACTGGCCATCGAAGGCTCGAACTCCTGGGTGGTGCTCGGCTCGCTGCTGAAACTGTCGCAGGTCAACAACATCGAACGTTTGATGGAATGGTCGATCTACGACGATTTCACGCTGATCACGCCCAGCGGCACGGTGCTGATCGGCGAGTTCAAGCCTGATCAGGTGCTCGATGAAGGCGCGAATCTGACCCGCGATGGTCTGGTATTCAAGCTCAGCAGCTCCGGCGAGCAGCACTGGACGGCGATCTATGTCATCAGTGTGCAAAGTTTCCTCGATTACGCGCTGTGGCCATTGCTGTGTCTGCTGGGTCTGGTATTGGCGCTGCTCGGTTGCGGGCGCGCACTCAATCGCTGGTACACCAGCCGCGTGATCGTCCCCGCGCAAAGAGCCCACGCAAGCATCGCCGAAAGCGAGGCGTTCAGCCGCGCGGTCATCGACACCGCGCCGACCGGCCTGTGCGTGATCAGCCGCCGTGATCACCAGGTGTTGCTGGAAAACCAGCGGGCCCAGCAATGGCACGACACCCACGAATTGATCAGCCTGCTCGACCAACAAGGCGCGACTGGCCATGGCCACGCCGAGCTTGAGCTCGACGGTCGGCATCTGCACGTGGCCTTCGTCGCTACCCGCTATCAGAGTCAGGACGCCTGGCTGTGTGCGCTGCACGACGTGACCCGCCATGTCGAAGATGCAGCGGCACTGGAAGTCGCCCGTCAGGCAGCCGATTCGGCCAATCAGGCCAAAAGCCGTTTTCTGGCAACCATGAGCCATGAAATCCGCACGCCGCTGTATGGCGTGCTTGGCACGCTGGAACTGCTCGGCCTCACCAGCCTCGCCCCGCGTCAGCAGGCTTATCTGGAGACCATTCAGCGCTCATCCACCAGCCTGTTCAAGCTGATCAGCGACGTGCTGGATGTGTCGAAGATCGAGGCCGGACAGATGAACCTTGAGCTTCAGCCGTTCTGTCCGCTGGAACTGACCGAAGACGTGTTGCGCAGCTACGGTGCATTTGCCCGAGGCAAAGGTCTGCAACTGTATGCCTGTATCGACGCGACGTTGCCGGATCAACTGCTTGGCGATGCGCAGCGCATTCGCCAGATCCTCAATAATCTGCTGAGCAACGCGATCAAGTTCACCGATAACGGCCGCGTGGTCGTGCGTGTTCAGGTGCTTCAGAACGCTGGTGGCCGCGCCGAGGTGCAGTGGCAGGTCAGCGATTCCGGCGTGGGCATTTCCCAGGCGCAGCAGCAGCAATTGTTCGATCCGTTCTATCAGGTCAACGAAGCCGACAGCCATGCCGGCGCGGGCCTCGGTCTAGCGATATGCAAGTGGCTGTGCGAGTTGATGAACGGCCAATTGAACGTGGTCAGCGAACCGGGCCTGGGCAGCCGCTTCAACTTGCAACTGGCCCTGGATTGCGCGCCGGGCAGCCTCGCCGATTGCCCTTCGTTCGAGGCCGGCAGCGCCGCCGTTTACGTGCGTGCGCCGGTCGCCGAACTGGCTCAGCATCTGATCGCATGGCTGAACCGCTTTGGACTCGATTGTCGACTGGTGACCAACAAGCTGCCGCCGCCTTCGGCGCTGCTGGTAGATCTTGCACCACTGGCTAACGCTACCGCTTTCGATGGCCAGCGAATCGTCGCAATTCCTGCAGGCCCCAATCCGGCCCAGGTGAGCGGCAATGGTTGGCAGGTCGATGCCGACGATGTGCGCGCAATCGGCTGGGCGATTGCCCTCGCTCTGCACGGCGCCGGTCATCAGCGCGCGCCGTCGCGGCAGGAGAACACCCGAGCGTTGGACCTGCGCGTGTTGGTGGCCGAGGACAACACGATTAACGCGGCGATCATCAAGGAACAACTGGAGGCGCTGGGCTGCTCGGTGGTCGTCGCGGCCAATGGAGAACAGGCTCTGGCGCATTGGGCACCGGGACGCTTCGATTTGCTGCTGACCGACGTCAACATGCCCCTCATGAATGGCTACCAGCTGGCCGCAGCACTGCGCGAACAGGATGCGACGCTGCCGATCATCGGCGTCACCGCCAATGCCCTGCGTGAAGAAGGTGAGCGCTGCGTCGCCGTCGGCATGAACGCGTGGATGGTCAAACCGTTGAACCTGGCGACACTGCGTGCGCAACTGCAAAACCATTGCCAGACAACTCTGGTACCGGTTGCCGATGCCCCCCCGACGCTGTCGCCGAAAATGCGCGAGCTGTTTGTCGTGACCTTGCGCCGCGACATTCAGACCACCCTCACCGCGCTGGACTCGGCCGATGCCGACAACATCGCACAGCAACTGCACAGCATGGCCGGAGCACTGGGTGCGGTACAGATCACAGCCCTGACCAGCGCGTTTGTCGAACTGGAGTGTCGCCTGACCGGCATGACCGTCACCCCGGCGTTGGCCGCTGAGGTGCGTCAACAACTGGCGCGCCTGAGCGACCTGCTCGACGCCCTTGAATAATTTCACTCTGGATAAAGCACCCATGGAAACCTTCAACGTTGTCATTGCCGATGATCATCCCATCGTCCTGCTGGGGGTGCGGGAACTGGTCGAGCGTGACCGCCGCTTCAGCGTGGTCGGCGAAGCCGTTTGCCCCGATGATCTGATCAATTTGCTGAAGACCCGACCGGTGGATCTGTTGATCACAGATTTCAACATGCCCGGTGACTCGCGCCACGGCGACGGGCTGAAACTGGTGGACTACGTGACCCGGCATTTCCCGCAGGTGCGGGTGCTGGTCCTGACCATGATTTCCAATCCGTTGATCATGACCCGTCTGCAAGAACTCGGTGTGCTGGCGGTGATCCAGAAAAGCCAGCTGCACATTGAAATAGAAGTGGCGCTCAAAGCCATCGCCAAAGGCAATACGGTTCGCAGCAAACAACCCGCGCCAACATCGGTGCTGGAGAATGGCGCCGATCTGGATGAACGCTTTGCCCGCCTGTCGCCCAAGGAACACGAAATCCTGCGATTGTTTGTGCAAGGACAAGGTGTCAATGAAATAGCCCGGGGGCTGAACAGAAGTGCCAAAACAATCAGTACACAGAAAATTTCAGCCATGCGCAAACTTGAAGTAAACAGCGATCAGGAGTTACTGACTTATTGCATCGAGCGTAACTTGTTCAACTAGACAACTGCGCACTTCACCGTGGGCATCTAGGAATCGTCTGATGTTCCAGCGTCAGTACGCGATTTATTGTGTTGCTTTAACCCCACCAATGGAAAAGCAATATGAAAAAGCTGTCTCGCACACTTCTCGCCTTATCGATCTTCGCTGCTGGTAATGTTCTGGCGGCCGATCCTGTTTCGCCAACCACGGCTGGCAGCGGCATCATCAATTTCACCGGCAGCATCAACAACGATGCCTGCTCTGTCGAAGGCGCCGGCAAGGACAAGACCATTTCGGTCAACATGGGTGAAGTGTCGATCAAGGACATGGGCACTGCCACCGCGCCGAAAGGTAATGGCACCCTGAGCGTCGAGAATTTCGATATGAAGATCAACTGCAATGCCGGGACCAAGGTGGCGATGATCTTCGAACCGACCAAGGGCGCAGGGTCGGGCATCGAAACAGGAACAAAGGTCTTGAAACTGATCGACGGCCTGGGTTCGGCGAAAGGCATCGGCATCGCCCTGCTTGATTCCAACGGCGCTGTGATCGACCTGACTTCGCCAACCACCGCCCGGATTGAAAACACCCTGCAGGACAGCAACACCACGCTGAAATTCTCGGCCGCCTACGTGACCACCGTAGATCCCAAACTGGCGGTTGCCGGCCGTGGCGACGCGACCCTGCCGTTCACCCTGCAATACGAATAAACGCGCGATTCAGCCAGCCAGTGCGGGGCGCAACGGCCCTGCACTTTCCTTCACTTTGCGCGGTAATTCTTCATGTTCCTACGTCATCCCCTATCCCTATGCGTCGGCCTCTTGGGCCTGTTCGCCGTCAACCAGGCCATGGCCGGTATTTCGCTGAGCAGCACTCGGCTGATTTTCGACGGCAAGCATAAAGAAGCCGGCATCACCGTACGCAACAGCGGTGCAGACGTGTTGATTCAGTCCTGGGTCGACTCCGACAGCGACGAAGCTGGCACAACGCCCTTCGCCGTGACCCCGCCTCTGGTGCGGGTCAGCGGCGACGAACAGCAGATTCTGCGGGTTATCTATGAAGGCACTGGCATGCCCGGCGACCGCGAGTCGGTGGTGTGGCTGAACGTGCAGGAGATCCCCCAATCGGCAAAAACCGCTAACACCCTGCAACTGGCGGTACGTCAGCGTATCAAGGTGTTCTTTCGCCCCGCCGGTTTGCAAAACAGCGCCTATCAAGCGCCAACCGAGCTGCGCTGGAAGCTGATCGAGCGCGCCGGCAAAAGCACACTGGTGGTGAATAATCCGGGGCTCTATCACGTATCGATAGCCGACATAACGATGCAATCGGGTGCAAGCAGCGAAAAGCCATTCGATTCAACGATGATTGCCCCCGGTGAACAAAAAGAATTCACACTCAAAAACATTCACGCGGCCAGCTCTCCACGACTGTCATTCAGCAGCATCAACGATTACGGCGCCCAAGACCGTTATGTCGCGCAACTTTCCAGCAATGCCGAAGTTAGCGCCAGTCTGGATAAAGAATCGCCATAACTCGCGTGCCGCTTTGACAGCCGCACTTTCACTGTATTTCTCTTCGCTCCGTTAGTTCGTATCGGAGGTGATATAGGGTTCCTGCATGTTTTTTCTCAAGCGCGATGGATTGGCGCCGTTTTCGGTTGCATTGATCGTCAGCACAACTTGCCTGGCCGACGGCGAGGAACAATTCAATACATCGTTTCTGCAAGGCGCTACGTCTGCCGTCGATCTGCAGACCCTGCTTGCCGGCAGCCAGGTGCTCCCCGGCACTTACCGGGTCGATCTGTATGGCAATGACATGTTGGTCGGCCGCCGCGATATCGATTTTCGTCGCCAGTCCGAGAGTCACAAGATCGAAGCCTGCCTGACGTCGGACATCCTCAAGCAACTGGGTGTGGATCTTGGAAAGCTGCAGGCCAGCGGCAAACTGGACAACGCTGCCGCCGACACTTGCCTTGATCTGCCCGGACTGATCGATCATGCCACCGTGCGCTATGACGTGCCGCGTCTGCGGTTGCTGGTCAGCGTGCCGCAAAGCGCAATGGAGCGTGGCCGCCGTGGTTATGTCGATCCCGCGCTGTGGGACGAAGGTGTACCGGCGGCATTCATCAATTATCAGGTGAGCAGCAACCGCAACAGTAGCGACGTCGATACTACGCTTGCCAACAACGTCGGCTTGCGCAACGGCATCAACCTCGGCGGCTGGCGCTTGCGCAACGAGTCCAACTTCAACAGCAGCACGGGCCGGCCGAGCACGTTCAAGAGCAATCGCAGCTATTTGCAACATGACGTCACCGCGCTCAAGGGTCAGTTCAGCGCCGGCGACATTTTCTCTGATGCCGACCTGTTCGACAGCGTGCGCTATCGCGGTGTGAAATTGGCCTCCGACGACGGCATGCGCGCCGATAGTGATCGCGGTTATGCACCCGTGATTCGTGGTATTGCGCAATCAAGTGCCACCATCGAGATCCGCCAGAACAATTACATTCTGTACACCGCCAACGTACCGCCCGGACCGTTCGAAATCAGCGACATCTACCCCAGCGGCTCCAACGGCGATCTGGAAATCACCGTTATTGAAGCCGACGGTCGCCGCCGGGTCACGGTGCAAGCGTTTTCCAGCCTGCCGATCATGGTTCGCGAAGGGCAACTCAAGTACAGCGTCTCGGCGGGCCGCTACAACAGCAACAGCGATGATCAGCAATCGCCGGAGTTCGTCAGCGGCACAATCGTTTACGGTGTCAGCAGCGATTTGTCGGCGAGCGCAGGCACGCAGGCCAGCGAAGATTTCCAGGCGTTTTCCGTTGGCGCCGGCCGTAACACGACGATCGGTGCGATCTCGCTGGACCTGACCCACTCCAGCAGCAGCACATTGGGTCAGACCGTCAAGGGCAACAGCCTGCGCGCGCTGTACGCCAAGACGTTCACCGGCACCGACACCAACTTCACCCTCGCCGCCTACCGCTATTCGACCGAGGGCTATCGAACCTTCAGCGAACACGTCGAAGAACTGAGCAGCGAGGGCGAGAAGCGCACCGGCAATTCGAAAACCCGCACAGACCTGACCATCAATCAGAGCCTGGGACGCAATCAGCAGTTCGGCAGCATCTACCTCAATGCCAGTGACCAGCGTTATTGGGGACGTGGCGGTTCACAAAGTCTGGCGGCCGGTTACAGCAACTATTGGGGCGACGTCAGCTATAACATCAGCGCGACCTATACCAAGGATGTCGGCAACTACGGCCCGGCGAACAACGACACCCTGTTCAACCTGTCACTGTCGTTCCCGCTGGGCTCGAAACCCCGTGCGCCACGCGCTTTTGTCTCGGCCAGCTCGCAGAAGAACACCAGCAGTACCCAGGTCGGCATCAATGGCTATATATCCGAAGACAGCGACACCTATTACTCCATACAAGGCGGCAACAGCCGCACCGGCGGCAACACTGGCTCAGCCAACATCAGCACGCGGACGTCAGTGATGGACATCAGCGCTGGCTACAGCCAGGGCCGCGGGTACAACTCACAGAACCTCAACATCGCCGGTTCGATTGTGGGTCACGCTGGCGGAATCAATCTGGGGCAAACCGTTGGTGAGACCTTTGCCCTGGCGCAGGTCGAGGGTGTACAGGGCGTGAAGATCGCAAGTTTCTCCGGGGCGAAAACTGCTGGCAACGGTTATGCGGTGGTGTCCAATGCGCAGCCGTATCGGGTCAACTGGATCAGCCTCGACACCCGCGATCTGGGCGCTGACCTGGAAATCGAAAACGCCACTCAGCAAGTTGTGCCGCGCCGGGGTGCAGTGGTGCTGGCACGCTATACGAGCAAGAGCGGACGTCGCGTGCAATTTTCCTTGTTTGACGCGCAACGCCAGCCAATTCCATTCGGTGCTGCGCTGGAAGACGCCGCCGGCAAACAACTGGCAATCTCCGACCCGAGCGGCAAGGCATTGGCACTGGTCGAAGATGACGCCGGTACCTTGACCATCAACTGGCAAGGCCAGCGCTGCGAAGCGCTGTATGCCCTGCCCGAACGTGACAGGGCGTTGAACTATGAACGTGCATCATTGGTGTGCCGCCCGCCCCAAACACAGGAGTGAGGCTGCTCGCAAAAGCTCGTCAACTGCACCATCGCTATTGACTGGAGTGTCGCCTTGTCAGCGGTTGAAGCGACGCGGTATCAGGTAAGGAATACACTCTAGAAATCCCGCTTGTAGAAGATATCCAGCGAACTGGCCACGCCGCTGGCGGCTTCCAGGTAGACCTTCTTGCTCAGCTTGTAGCGCAAGGCGATGGTGTTGGCCGGTTCGAATACGCCGACGCCGTAACGCAGGCTGAGCTTCTCGGAGATGTTGCCGCTGGCCACCACGCTGGTGGTGTTGCCGCTGCCCTGGGTGTCGAGCTGGAAGTCTTGAATCCCCAGATCCTTGGCCAGACCGCTGGTCACCCCGGAACTGCCCATCAACCCCAGACCAAGCGCTGCTTGCGCGAGCATGTTGTTGTCTTCGCCCGTGGTGCTCAGCGGACGCCCCAGCACCAGATAGGACAAGGCCTGTTCCTGGCTCATGGCCGGTTCCGAGAAGATCTGCGTGGTCGGCTGCTCGGCGCTGCCGCTCAGGCGGATACCGGCGATCACATCGTCGGTCTGGCGAATCGCTTCGATGTCCAGATACGGCTGATCCAGTGGCCCGGCGAACAGCAGACGCGCCCGGCGCACCGTCAGGCGTTGGCCGTAGGCGCGGTATTTGCCGTCGTTGAGCCACAGCTCGCCACGGGTGTCCATGTTGTCGCCGATGTGCACGTGACCTTGCAGGTTGGCGGTCAGGCCGAACCCGGCAAAGCTCAGTTTGTCCTCGCCGACCACCACATCGATGTCCATTTTCATCGCCAGCGGCGGTTTGCCCTCTTCGGTCTGCGCGCCGACGATGATCGTGTCATCGGAGACTTTCACCGTCGATGGCGGCAGTTCGCGCACGGTAATTTCGCCTCTGGGCACCAGCACCTTGCCGGCAATCGCCAGCTCCTCGCCGGCCATGGAAATCTTCAGGTCCGGCGCCACTTCAAGCTTGGCGTAGGGTTCGACGGTGACCGGCAATTGCGTGCCCTTGAGCGCCAGATCCACCACCAGCGCCTGGCCCCAGGCAACATTGCCGCTGAGACTGCCCTGCCCGGCCTTGCCGCTTTTCCAGCCGCCGTTCAGTTGCACGGTTTCCCCGGCGATCACTGCTTGCAGTTGCAGCGCCTGCAACTCCAGCGGCAGTTCCGGGCCGGACACTTCACCGTCACTGAGTTGCACGGTGCCGTTGACCAGCGGCGCGAGCAGTCCGCCGGAGATCGTGCCGCTGCCGTTCAGGTGCCCGGTGAGTTTCTCGACCATCGGCACGAACGGCCGTGCCACCGACAGATCCAACCCGCTGAGACGGAACGAGCCGTTCAGCGGTTTGTTCTTCGGCAACGGATTGAGCTGCGCCTGCACCATCAGTTCACCCAGTTTGCCGCCGACGAAATTGAGGTCGGTGTCGATGCGTTTCGGCGTGAGTTTGCTGGTGAGCTTGAGGGTCTGGTACGGGAAGTCCAGCCACTGATCCTTTTCCTTCATGCGCAAGGTGCCGCCGCTGGCGTCGATGCTGATCTGGCCGTTCGGGCCGCTGGCCGGCAGGTCCAGTTGCAGGTCGGCGTTGAGCTTGCCCTGCCAGGCGAAATCCTTCGGCAGCCACTGTGCCAGGCTTTCGATCGGGAATTGCTTGAGGTGATAACGCAGCTTCGGCTCCGGCATCAACCGCTGGTCTTCGCCACACAGGCTGGCATTGCCGGACATCCAGCAATGGGCCCCGAAGTTGATCTTGCCGTCGGCCAGTCGTTCGAGCTTGGCCGGACTTTGCAGCTTCCAGTCCTGGCCGCCAGCCTGAATGTCACCGCTGGCCAGACGACCGCGCCAGTTGCCCTTGTCCAGATTGCCGTCCAGGCCCAGCGCCAGTTTCAGCTTCGGCCCGAGCAGGTCGAGGTTGAGTTTCTGGCTTTTGATGTCGCCTTGGGCGCTGGCGGTCAGGGTACCCAACGTCGTGTCGCCAGCCTGGATGCCACTGCCCTTGAGGTCGATTTTTGCCCGTTGCGCGCTGTCGAGAGTGGCGTCGAGGTTGAGGCTTTGCAGGCGATTGTCCTGGAACGCCAGTTGCGAACCTTGCAGGCCGAGCTTGCCCTGCGGCGCCTTCAGCGTGCCGGCGACATCGACCCGCCCGTTGACCTGTCCGCGCAGCTGCGGCCAGAGTTGGGCCAGACGCGGCAGCTTGATGTCGATCTGCCCGGCGAGCTTCTGTTGCAGGCTGCCCTTGCCGTTGATGCTGTTGTCGCCGAGGCGGATTTGCAGGGCATTCAGATTCCACTGCTCGCCCGCGCCGTCGGCCTTGGCTTGCAGGATCGCCGGTTGCCCTCGCAGTTTGCCTTTGAGATCGAGGTCGGCGTTGAGGCTCAGGCGCTCGTTCTTCATTTCGCCTTTGCTCTTCAACGGGCCGGCCAGGGTGCCCGGCAGCTCCGCGACCCAGTACGCCGGGTTGAGCGCCGACAGTTCCAGCGCAGTGTCCCAGGCGATGCCATCGGCGAACTGCACGTTCACATGGCCTTCGGCTTTGCCCTGCCCGGCTTCGAGTTTCAGTTGTGGCAGGAAAATCTGCTTGAGATTGCCGCTGAACGGACTGCTCAGGCTGAACGCCCCCGCCGGCCCATCTGCGGCGGCGGCGAAGTTACCGATGTACTGACCGTCGGTGTAGGAGACTTCGCCCGTGAAGGTGCGCAACGTGACCTGCGGTTCGTCGATCTCCGGATAGAGCCGGTGCCACGGAAAATCCAGCCAGTTGATATTGGCCTGGGCACTGAGGCCTTTGCTCCAGTCGACATTGCCGGTGAGCTTGAGGCTTTGCTTGTCGTTGGCGGTCAGGTCGAGGCCGGCAATCTGTGCGCCCTTGGCGTCGACCTTGCCCTTGAGCAATAGCGCTACCGGGCCTTTATCCGCAGGCAACGTCGCGTTGCCGAGCAATTGATAACCGTTTTTCAGGTCGCCTTCGCCGGTCAATACCAGTTGATTCAATTGCAGGGTATCCGGCAGATCCGCGCTCGGTTTGAACGCTTGCGAGGTGATCCGCACTTTGGCCGGCAGGTATTCCACCAGCGGTTGCAGCTCGCCGCTCAACTGGCCGTCAAGGTAGCCACGGCTGTCGGCGTGCAGGTTGAGGGTCTTGAGCAGATCGCCGTCGACTTTGAGTGCCAGTGTCCATGGACTACTGCCCGGAGACGGCAGCGTCAGATCACCGGCAATGCTCAGCGGCCAGTTACCGGTGGGTTGCAACAGACCAGACAGGTTCAGGCTCAAGTCATCGCGTTGCAGTTTCACGCTGTCGATCTGCATGCCCTTGGCGGTCCAGTGCGCCGCCAGTTGCAGGCCTTTGAGCTGTTCGCTGCCGTTGAACAGCAGGCTGCCGACTTGCACGTCGCCCAGCTCGATGGCCACCGGCAATTGCAGGTCCGGCAGTTTGATCGGACCGCTTTCGGTGGTTTCTTCACTGGGCGGGAACTGCAGGATGACTTGATCAGCCTTGAGCTGTTCGATGCACAGCGTCATGCGCGCCAGGCACAGCGGCGACCATTCGAAGATCGGCTTGCTCAACTCAACGCGACTGCTGTCTTGCTGCCACAACAGATGATCGGCGCTCCACTGCCCGCCGAGGCGACCCTGGAAGTTGTCGACGCTCAGGCCCGGCACCACCCCCAACACCCACCGGCTGCCCGCCTGCGTTCCGAATACAGCGCTGACGCTCAATACAATCAGCAGCACCAGCGACAACAGCACCAGCGCCGATATTTTCAAACCACGCTTCACAGCTCAGGCCCCATGGAAAAGTGCAGCCGGATGCCACCGTCATCGTCCAGCGCATGTGCCAGGTCGAGGCGGATCGGCCCCACCGGCGAAACCCAGCGCACACCGATACCGACCCCGGTCTTGAGGTTCGGCAGTTCGAGTTTGTTGAAGGAGTTGCCCTGGTCTACGAAAGTCGCGACCCGCCATTTCTCTGCGATCGAGTATTGATACTCGACACTGCCGGCCACCATGTAGCGCCCACCGATGCGGTCGCCTTTGGAGTTCTCCGGGGACAGACTCTGATAGTCGTAACCGCGCACACTCTGGTCGCCACCGGCGAAGAAACGCAGCGATGGCGGCACCGAACTGTAACCGTTAGTGGCACTGCCACCGACCTGGACACGTCCGAGAAAGCGGTGATTGTCGAACACCGTGGTCAGGCCTTTGATCAGCGCGGTGCCATACAGCAAGTTGTTGTCCGAACCGAGGCCTTCTTTCGCCACCTTGCTTTCGAAGGTCAGGCGATAGCCGTTGTGCGGGTCGATACGATTGTCACTTTTCAGATAGGAGTAACTGATGCCGGGCATCAGCAAGGTACTCAGGCCCGAATCGTCACCGAGCTGGTATTCCTCACGCTGCCATTTCAGCGAAATGACCCGTTGCCAGCCGCTGGGCAACTTGCTGTGCCATTCCGGGCCGAAGGTCAGCAGTTTGCTCAGGGTGTCGGAGCCGTCGATGTCTTCGTACTGATAACCACCGGCCCAGCGCAACTTGTCGGTCAGTGGCGGATCCAGCGGAATGTCGTAGAACAGACCGACGTTCTGCCGTGGCGCCGACAGCTCGGCCTCCCAGCCATAACTGTCGCCTTGCGGGTTGACCCAGTGACGGGTCCAGTTGGCCTTGATCCGCGGGCCGACGTCGGTGGAATAACCAAGGCCCAGGCCCATGGTGCGCGGCTTGCGGGTGTCGAGTTTGACGTCCACCGGGATCACGTCGTTTTTTGCGGCGGTCGGCGCGGCGTCGACCCGCACGCCTTCGAAATAGCCGCTCGATTGCAGGTCGCGGTTGAGTTCGGCGATCAGTTCGGAGTCGTAAGGCTCGCCCGGCTTGAACGGCACCATGCGCTGGAGCAGGTCTTCATCGAACGGCGTGTCGCCCTCGAAACTGACTTTGCCCAGCGCATAACGCGGGCCGCTTTCGTAGATCAGTTCTACGTCGGCGACCCCGGCGCGGGGATCGACCATCAATTTCTGACTGGTGAAACGACCGCTGAAGAAGCCGTAGCGCGACGCCTGGTTCTGAATCAGGCGCTTGGCGTCTTCGTAACGCCCATGGTTGAGCACCGCGCCGGGCTTGAGCACGTCGCTCTTGGGGACTCGAAAGGATTTGAGGGCGGCCGCCGGGCCGTCGACGCGTACGGTCACGTTGCGCAGGCGAATCGGCTCGCCGGGATCGATCTTCAGCACCAGACGCGGTTTTTCACCGCCCTTCACTTCGCTGTCGATCTGCGGCTGGTAGTAGCCCAAAGCCTGGGCGGCCTTGCGCGCCTGCTCTTCGGCACCGCGACTGAAGCGCTGCAAGGCTTCTTCGTCACGATCGCCGAGGCTGCCGATATAGCCTTCTATATTGGCCTTGAGTTCATCGTTGGACGGTTTGACCCGCACATCCAATTCACTTTGCGCCAGCGCCGCGCAGCTGGTTAACAGCATGAGCACGCCACTGGTAAATCTTCCTGGAAACTTCATAGGCGCGGATGCTATCACGAGCTTGGGAGCGTGATAGAGCCTTGGGGTGCGCGGAAAGTTCGACCCTCAAGCCGTTGCAGTTTGTAACACCTGCGGGTTGGCGTGGAAAAACACGTGTTCACGCACCGGGCCGACGGCGACTTCGCCGATTTCCTCGTAGCCCTGACGCGTGTAAAACTCCAGGTATCTCGGGTTGCCGGTATCGAGGATCACGCCCTGGGAGCTTTCGTCCACCGCGCACCAGTTATGTACCGCTTGCAGCAGCTGTTCGCCGAAGTGCTTGCCCTGAAATTGCGGATGCACGCCCAGTAGCGGCAGCATGTGCACCGAGTCGGTGGGCACGCAGGCTTCAACGGCGGCGTGATATTCCAGATAGCGCCGAGTGCAGCGAAAACCGGTGCTCAACACCATGCGCAAACGCCAGGCCCAGCTTTCGGTGACACCCAGTCGTCGTTGCGGCGGCGCGATCAGGGCAATGCCGATCAAGCGATCGTTGACCAGCAGGCCAATGGCCGGCAGATCCTGCAGAAAATGCTGTTTAACCAGTTCCCGCACCGTGGCGCGCACGCGTTGTTCGTACCCCGGACGTTCGGCCTCGAACAGGTAAGCGAAAGTCGGCTCGTGACGATAGGCCTGATACAGCAAGGAGCGCGCTTCACGGGAATAGCCGCGGTCGAGCATGTGGATGTCGGCGATGGCGGTCGAGGTTTCAGGCATGACGGTGATTCTCCCTGGACGGAACTCAACAGGCCCCGTTCTTGTTATACGAGCCTTGGGCTGAAGGGATCGTTCCCACACCCGAAAGACATTAGCAGCGCATATGGACTACCGCCACGCTGGCCCAGATCCTACATGTCAGCTAGCATCGCCCTTTTGCCAGGACTGCCGACCATGAAGATCGTTTCCTTCAACATCAACGGACTGCGGGCTCGCCCGCATCAGCTGGCGGCGCTGATCGAAAAGCATCAGCCGGACGTCATCGGCCTGCAGGAAACCAAAGTCCACGACGACCAGTTCCCGCTGGAAGACGTACGGGCCCTGGGTTATCACGTGTATTTCCACGGTCAGAAAGGTCATTACGGCGTTGCCCTGCTCTCGCGCCAGGAGCCGATTGCCGTGCACAAGGGCTTTGCCACCGATGAAGAAGACGCGCAGCGGCGCTTTATCTGGGGCACATTCGCCGACGCCAACGGCGTGCCGGTGACGATCATGAACGGCTATTTCCCACAGGGCGAAAGCCGCGACCACCCGACCAAATTCCCGGCCAAGCAGCGCTTCTACAGCGATTTGCAGGCGTTGCTGGAAAGCCAGTTCCACAATCAACAGCCACTGGTGGTGATGGGCGACGTGAACATTTCCCCGGAAGACAGCGACATCGGCATTGGCCCGGACAACATGAAGCGCTGGCTGAAAACCGGCAAATGCAGCTTCCTGCCGGAAGAACGCGAGTGGATGGCCCGCCTGAAAAACTGGGGCCTGACCGACAGCTTCCGTCACCTGAACCCGGACGTGACTGACATGTTCAGCTGGTTCGACTACCGCAGCCGCGGGTTTGAAGACGAGCCGAAGCGCGGTCTGCGCATCGATGTGATTCTGGCGTCCCATGGCTTGCTGCCACGGGTGAAAGCGGCAGGCGTTGACTATGAATTGCGCGGGATGGAAAAGCCTTCGGATCATGCGCCGATCTGGCTGGAATTGAGCTGACCCGCTTGAAGCAGAAGATCACGGCCGGCGGTTGTGATCTTCTGTCCTGTCATCTTTCAGCAACCTCACTGACTTAATCTCCCCGGCAATCCCCTTGGCTGCAATCGGTGCCGGCATGACCCTGCGTGTTCTGTTCGTCTTTCTCCTGAGCGGCTGGCTGCAGGTTTCGGCCGCGGCGTTACCCATTCCCGAGAACGGCCCGGCCTTGCGCATCCAGGGTTCCAACACCATTGGTGCGGCGCTGGGTCCGGCATTGGTGGAAGGCTTGCTGCAAGATCAGGGGCTGTTGAAAATCCACAGCGAAACCCCGGACACCGCCAACGAACAACGGGTCGTCGGCCTCACGGCTCAAGGTAAGCGGGTCGTGGTGGAAATCGCCGCCCATGGTTCCAGCACCGGTTTCACCGCTCTCAAAAGCAAAAGCGCCGATCTGGCCGCCTCCTCCCGTCCGATCAAGGACAGCGAACTCGCCAGCCTGCTACCTCTCGGTGACCTGAAAAGCCCCGGCGCCGAGCAAGTCATCGCCATCGATGGTCTGGCGATCATCCTCCATCCCGACAATCCGCTGAATCAACTGAACACAGAACAACTGGCGCGAATCTTCAGCGGCGAGGCGAAGACGTGGGAAGACGTCGGCGGCAAGGGTGGGACGATTCATTTATATGCGCGGGATGATCAGTCCGGCACCTATGACACGTTCAAGGAACTTGTCCTCAGCCGTCGTGGGAAAACCCTGAACAGCTCGGCGAAACGTTTCGAATCCAGCGAGCAATTGTCCGACGCCGTGAGCGCCGATCCACAAGGCATTGGCTTTATCGGCCTGCCCTATGTGCGCCAGGCCAAAGCCGTGGCGATTGTCGACGGGCAATCCCAGGCCATGCTGCCACTGGCCAGCCTGATCGCCACCGAAGACTATCCACTGTCTCGGCGCTTGTTTTTCTATTTGCCGCCCGGCAATCAGAATCCTTGGGCGCAAGCTCTGGTGGACTTTGCGCAAAGCCGAAAGGGCCAGGCGATTGTTGCGGCCAACGGTTTTATCGCCCAGACCGTGCACGCCATCTCGGTCACGCCGAATGCGCTGATGCCCGAGGGTTATCAATCCCTCAGCCGGCACGCCCAGCGTCTGACCGTGAACTTCCGCTTCGAAGAAGGCAGCGCCAGCCTCGACAACAAGGCCCGGCAGGATCTGGCCCGGGTATTCGACTATATAAAGCACCACGACAAGACCGACCGCGCGGTAACGCTGGTGGGATTCGGCGACGCCAAGGACGACCCGGCACGGGCGGATTTGCTGTCGAAGCTGCGGGCGATGGCGGTACGCCGGGAGTTGGTGAAAAACGGCGTGGTGTTGCGCGAAGTGCGCGGGTTTGGCGCGCTGATGCCGGTGGCGACCAACAGCGGGGATGAAGGCAGGATCAAGAATCGGCGGGTTGAGGTTTGGGTTTACTGAATTTGTTGGTGATGCGTTGAACGAGCAGGCCCCATCGCGAGCAGGCTCGCTCCCACATTAGATCTCCAGTGAACACAAAGTGTGTGGACACCAGCGAACCCGTGGGAGCGAGCCTGCTCGCGATAGCAGGCACCGCGGTCTTAATGACCGCTACGCAGCATTTCCTTCGGCACGTACTTGCCGATCTCGAACTTGCCGATCGCCGCGCGGTGCACTTCGTCCGGGCCGTCGGCCAGGCGCAGGGTGCGTTGCATGGCGTACATGTAGGCCAGCGGAAAATCGTTCGACACCCCGGCCCCGCCATGGATCTGGATCGCCCGGTCGATCACCCGCAACGCGACGTTCGGTGCGACGACCTTGATCTGCGCGATTTCGCTCTTGGCGACCTTGTTACCCACGGTGTCCATCATGTACGCCGCTTTCAGGGTCAGCAGACGCGCCATGTCGATCTCCATCCGCGAGTCGGCGATCTTGTCGACGTTACCGCCCAGACGCGCCAGCGGTTTGCCGAACGCGGTACGGCTCACCGAACGTTTGCACATCAGTTCCAGTGCACGCTCGGCCATGCCGATCGAACGCATGCAGTGGTGAATCCGGCCCGGGCCAAGACGACCTTGAGCGATTTCGAAGCCGCGTCCTTCACCGAGCAAGACGTTTTCGTACGGCACTCGCACGTTGTCGAACAGCACTTCGGCGTGGCCGTGAGGTGCGTCGTCGTAACCGAACACCGGCAGAGGACGGACGATCTTCACGCCGGGGGTGTCGACCGGCACCAGGATCATCGAGTGCTGGGCGTGGCGCGGAGCGTCGGGGTTGCTCAGGCCCATGAAGATCAGGATCTTGCAGCGCGGATCGCAGGCCCCGGAGGTCCACCATTTCTTGCCGTTGATCACCCACTCGTCACCATCGCGCACGGCACGGGCGGCCATGTTGGTGGCGTCGGAGGACGCGACGTCAGGTTCGGTCATGGCAAACGCCGAGCGGATCTCGCCGCGCAACAGCGGTTCGAGCCAGCGCTGCTTCTGTTCTTCCTTGGCGTAACGCACCAGCACTTCCATGTTGCCGGTGTCCGGCGCCGAGCAATTGAACGGCTCGGGACCGAGCAACGAACGGCCCATGATTTCTGCCAATGGCGCGTATTCGAGGTTGGTCAGGCCGGCGCCGAGCTCCGACTCAGGCAGAAACAAATTCCACAGCCCTTCAGCTTTCGCCTTGGCCTTGAGCTCTTCCATGATTGCGGTCGGCTGCCAGCGGTCGCCCTCGGCAACCTGCCGTTCGAACACGGCTTCGGCCGGGTAAACGTAAGTGTCCATGAACGCGGTCACGCGCTCACGCAGTTCTTGCACCTTGGGCGAATAAGCGAAATCCATGAGCAATTACCTTTTTTCGGCAGGTTGTTTAAGTCATGCAATCGATGCTAGAACAGCGTTGATAATTTACCTAGCCTATTCTCGGCGTGTATAAACATTCATCACCGATATATGATTGGTTGATTTTCCTGGCCGCCCTGACCCGCGCCATTCACCTATAACAAGCCCCTATAACAAGAGAGCCGCGTAATGAATCTGAGCAAGGTCGACCTCAACCTTTTCATCGTCTTCGACGCGATCTACACCGAAGCCAACCTGACCCGCGCCGGGCAGATTGTCGGCATCACCCAGCCAGCGGTGTCCAACGCCTTGGCGCGGTTGCGTGAGACCTTCAACGACCCGCTCTTCGTACGCACGGCCCAGGGCATGGTGCCGACGCCCATGGCACAGAACATCATCGGCCCGGTGCGCAACGCGCTGTCGCTGCTGCGGGTATCGGTTCAGGAAAGCCGGATTTTCAACCCATCGCAAGCGGTCAAGACCTACCGCATCAGCATGACTGACCTTACCGAAGCGGTGATTCTGCCCCCGCTGTTCCAGCGCCTGCGTCGGCTGGCACCGACGGTGATCATCGAGAGTTTCCTGTCCAAACGCCGGGAAACCACCAAGGAACTGGCTGCCGGGCGCCTCGATTTCGCGGTGGATGCGCCGCTCAACACCGACCCGCAGGTGCGTCACGTCAAGCTGATGGAAGACCGTTACGTCTGCGCGATGCGCAAGGGTCATCCGCTGGCGACCAAGGAAAAATTCACCCTCGACGATTACCTGTCGCTGACCCACATTCATATTTCCAGCCGTCGCAGTGGCCTGGGCCATGTCGATCTGGCGCTGGGCAAAATGGGCATCCAGCGCAAGATCGCCCTGCGCTCGCAGCATTACCTGATGGCTTCCCAGGTGTTGCAGCAGACCGACATGGTGATGACCGTGCCGGAGCGTTTCGCCCGTCGCCATGATCTGCATGCGTTCAATCTGCCGGTCAACGATGTGCCACCGGTGGAAACCCATTTGTACTGGCACGAAAGCACCGATCAGGACCCGGCCAACCGCTGGATGCGCGAGCAGATGATCGAGTTGTGCCAGCAAGTGACAGCGCACGAGAAGAAGCTCGACAAGCTGCAGGCGCCCGCCACTTGACGTAAACGTCAACCTGCCATTAGCTTAGCGCCAAGACCCTTCTTCGAGCGCTTTCATGAGCAGCCAGACCTACAGCATTTCCGACCTCGCCCGCGAGCTGGACATCACCACCCGGGCGATCCGTTTCTATGAAGAACAAGGCCTGCTCAGCCCCGAGCGCCGAGGCCAGGAACGTATCTATTCGCCACGCGACAAGGTCAGCCTGAAGCTGATCCTGCGGGGCAAGCGCATCGGTTTTTCCCTGGCCGAGTGCCGCGAGCTGATCGAGCTCTACGACCCCTCCAGCGGTAACACCAAACAACTCAACAGCATGCTGGCGAAAATCAGCGAACGCCGTGAACAGCTTGAACAGCAACTGCTGGACATCGAACAGATGAAGCTGGAACTCGACACCGCCGAAGAACGCTGCGTGCAGGCGCTGGAGCAGACGCTCAAGAGTCAGCAAGTCGCGCAGTAACAGCCACAATTCATCTCCTGTGGGAGCGGGCTTGCCCGCGAATGCGGTGTTTCAGAATCAGATTTGTCGGCTGACACTCCGCCTTCGCGAGCAAGCCCGCTCCCACAAGGGTTCCGCAGGAATTCAAACAGCAGGTCAACGCCATGTCCCTCCCCTCCCAAGTACGCCTGATCGAAGTCGGCCCGCGTGACGGCCTGCAGAACGAAGCCCAGCCCATCAGCGTCGCCGACAAGGTGCAACTGGTCGACGCGTTGAGCGCCGCCGGCCTCGGCTATATAGAAGTCGGCAGTTTCGTTTCGCCCAAATGGGTGCCGCAAATGGCCGGTTCCGCCGAGGTGTTCGCGCAGATCCAGCGCAAGCCCGGCGTGACCTACGGCGCGCTGGCGCCGAACCTGCGCGGCTTTGAAGATGCGCTGGCCGCCGGGGTCAAGGAAGTCGCGGTGTTTGCCGCTGCGTCCGAGGCGTTCTCGCAGCGCAACATCAATTGCTCGATCAGCGAAAGCCTGGCGCGGTTCGCGCCGATCATGGAGTCGGCGAAACAGCACGGCGTTACCGTGCGCGGTTACGTGTCCTGTGTGCTCGGCTGTCCTTATGAAGGCGAGGTCGCCCCGGAGCAAGTGGCGATGGTGGCCCACGAGTTGTACGCGATGGGCTGCTATGAAGTGTCGCTGGGCGACACCATCGGCACCGGCACCGCGGGCGCCACCCGCCGGCTGTTCGAAGTGGTCTCGAAGCAGGTGCCGCGAGAGAAACTCGCCGGCCACTTCCACGACACCTACGGCCAGGCCATGGCCAACATTTACGCCAGCCTGCTGGAAGGCATCGCGGTGTTCGACAGCTCGATCGCCGGCCTCGGCGGCTGCCCGTACGCCAAAGGCGCCAGCGGTAACGTCGCCACCGAAGACGTGGTGTACCTGCTCAACGGCCTGGGCATCGAGACCGGCATCGACCTCGACGCCTTGATTGCCGCCGGCCAGCAGATCAGTGCGGTGCTGGGTCGCCCGACCGGTTCGCGCGTGGCCAAGGCCCGTAGCGCACAGTGAGGGGATGGTGTTACCGCCGAGTGCGAAACGTGGGCACAAGCGAGTAACACGGAAACAAATTGTCTGGTTTAGCCTGAAGGAAAAATCCCTCAAAAATCTCAAACCCTTGATTTACAAGGGTTTTTAAAAGTTGGCACGGCTTCTGCTATCTCTATGGCATAACAAGAATAAAAAGCAGCAAACCAATAAAAATAAGACGTACCGACTCTGACATAACAAAAACAACACGGCAGAGACGCAGCTAACAGATTTTTTTGGAGAAGGTGTGCTTTTCAGGGTGTTCCTCGGAATGACCCGCAACCGGGCAGAGAACAATAAAACTACCTTCAGGTAGCTCCCGAATCGGTTGGATCGCTAGACGAGAAAGCAGATCAGCGCTCAAAAAAATACGTTTGCTCTTGACCCCGGATGGGGGTCGCCAAAACAGCGGTAAAGGGCCACGGTTGCCAAAAACAACAACAGACCGACCCTCAATAATAAAAAAGAGCACGCGACGACAAAATTAAAGGGGAGCTTCGGCTCCCCTTTGTGCTTCCTGTGATTCCTGTTTTCACCGCCCCCCCTTGTGGGAGCGGGCTCTCTCGCGAATGCGTCAGGTCAGTCAACTTGCTTGGTGAATGGCACACTGCATTCGCGGGCAAGCTCGCTCCCACATTTGATCTGTGTCAGGCGTGCTTTTCGCGTAATTCTTCGATACTGATCTCACGCATCCGGAATTTCTGGATCTTGCCCGTTACCGTCATCGGAAACTCCTCCACAAACTTGAAGTAACGCGGCGTCTTGAAGTGGGCGATGCGCTCCTTGCACCACGCTTGCAGTTCTTGTTCGGTGGCGCTGTGGCCGGGATGGAATTTGATCCAGGCGACGATTTCCTCGCCGTAACGCGAGCAGGGAATGCCGATCACCTGCACGTCCGCCACCGCCGGATGGGTGAAGAAGAACTCTTCCAGTTCACGCGGGTAAATGTTTTCGCCGCCACGGATGATCATGTCCTTGTTACGGCCGGCGATGCACACATAACCCTCGTCGTTCATGCTCGCCAGGTCGCCGGTGTGCATCCAGCCTGCTGCGTCGATGGCTTCGGCGGTGGCATTCGGGTTGTTCCAGTAGCCGAGCATCACGCTGTAGCCACGGGTGCACAGTTCGCCGATGGTGCCGCGCGGTACCGGGTTGCCGGCCTCGTCGATGATCTTGCTTTCGAGTTGTGGCTGGGTGCGGCCGACGGTGGTCACGCGCAGCTCCAGTTCGTCCGATGGCCCGGTCTGCAGGGACACGGGGCTGGTTTCGGTCATGCCGTAGGCGATCTGCACTTCGCTCATGTGCATTTCGTTGATAACTCGGCGCATCACCTCTATCGGGCAAGTGGCGCCGGCCATGATTCCGGTTCGCAGGGTCGACAGGTCGAACTCGGCGCGCTGCGGTTGATCGAGCATGGCGATGAACATGGTCGGCACACCGTACAGCGCGGTGGCCTTTTCTTCGGCGACGGTGCTCAGGGTCAGCAGCGGATCGAAGGCGTCGTTGGGATAAATCATCGTGCTGCCGTGGGTGATGCAGCCGAGGTTGCCCATGACCATGCCGAAGCAGTGATACAGCGGCACCGGGATCACCAGCCGATCAGCAGCGGTCAGGCCGAGGCTTTCGCCGACCATGTAACCGTTGTTGAGAATGTTGTAGTGACTGAGGGTCGCGCCCTTGGGGAAACCGGTGGTGCCGGAGGTGTACTGAATGTTGACGGGCTGATCGAAGTGCAGGCTGTCGCTGCGTTCACGCAATTGTTCTGGAGAAACACTGGCGGCCAGATCTGCCAGTTGCGACCACGGGAGAAAACCCGAAGGCGGCTGCGGATCAAGGCTGATCAACCCGCGCAGCTCCGGCAGGCGCTCGCTGCGCAGTTCGCCGATGGATTGCTCGGCCAGTTCCGGCAGCAAGCCTTGCAACATGCCGTGATAGTTGGAGCTCTTGAACGCCCCGGCGCAGACCAGCCATTGGCAACCGGATTGCTTGAGCACGTATTCGAGTTCGGAGCTGCGGTAGGCCGGGTTGATGTTGACCAGAATCACGCCGAGTTTCGCGGTGGCGAACTGCGTGATGCACCACTGCGCGCAGTTCGGTGCCCAGATGCCGAGCCGATCACCGGCCTGCAAACCCAACGCCAGCAGGGCTCTGGCATGCACGTCCACCGCGTCGGCCAGTTGCCGCCAGGTGTAACGCAGCTGCTGATGGCGCACCACCAGCGCTTCGCCGTCCGGGTACCGCGCGACAGTTTCGTCGAACTTCTGCCCGATGGTCATCGCCAGCAAGGCTTTGTCCTGGGAACCACGGGTGTAGCTGCGCTGCGGGTTTGCACTGGGTTGATCCATGACGACCCCTATTGTCTTTATTAGTGGGTGTTGGACCGGAGCCATATGAGCTCCGACCATTCAGAACTGGCCCTACTCTCGCTCAAGTTGACGTTAACGTAAAGGGTGATTGACAGCCATTCGTCACAGGCTTACGTTAACGTAAAGGTGAGAGCCAAAACGCCGCCCTCCCGACCCTACAAAAAAGCCAAAAGGTGACCCATGAGCTATCCATCCCTGAACTTTGCCCTCGGTGAAACCATCGACATGCTGCGCGATCAGGTTCAGTCCTTTGTCGCCAAAGAGATCGCTCCGCGTGCCGCGCAGATCGACAGCGACAACCTGTTCCCGGCTGATCTGTGGCGCAAGTTCGGCGACATGGGCCTGCTCGGCATCACCGTGCCGGAAGAGTACGGCGGCGCTGGCCTGGGTTATTTGGCGCACGTCGTGGCGATGGAAGAAATCAGCCGTGGCTCGGCTTCCGTGGCGTTGTCCTACGGCGCCCATTCCAACCTCTGCGTGAACCAGATCAACCGCAACGGCAACCACGAACAGAAAACCAAATACCTGCCGAAGCTGATCAGCGGCGAACACGTCGGCGCACTCGCGATGAGCGAGCCGAACGCCGGTTCCGACGTGGTTTCGATGAAACTGCGCGCCGACAAACGCGGCGACCGTTTCGTACTCAACGGCAGCAAAACCTGGATCACCAACGGCCCCGATGCCAACACCTACGTGATCTACGCCAAGACCGACCTGGAAAAAGGCCCCCACGGCATCACCGCGTTCATCGTCGAGCGCGACTGGAAAGGCTTCAGCCGCAGCAACAAGTTCGACAAGCTCGGCATGCGCGGCTCCAACACTTGCGAGCTGTTCTTCGATGAGGTCGAAGTGCCGGAAGAAAACATCCTCGGCGTACTCAACGGCGGCGTGAAAGTGCTGATGAGCGGCCTCGATTACGAGCGCGTCGTGCTGTCCGGTGGCCCGACCGGGATCATGCAGTCGTGCATGGACCTGATCGTGCCGTACATCCACGACCGCAAGCAGTTCGGCCAGAGCATCGGCGAATTCCAGCTGATCCAGGGCAAAGTCGCCGACATGTACACCCAGCTCAACGCCAGCCGCGCCTACCTCTACGCCGTGGCCCAGGCCTGCGAGCGCAACGAGACCACGCGCAAGGACGCCGCCGGCGTGATCCTTTACACCGCCGAACGCGCCACGCAAATGGCCCTGGACGCGATCCAGATTCTCGGCGGTAACGGTTACATCAACGAATTCCCCGCCGGCCGTCTGTTGCGTGACGCCAAGCTGTACGAAATCGGCGCCGGCACCAGTGAAATCCGTCGCATGCTCATCGGTCGCGAACTGTTCAACGAAACCCGCTAAACGGAGCTGCCCATGGCTATCCTGCATACCCAGCTCAACCCTCGTTCAGCGGAGTTCGCTGCCAACAGCGCGGCGATGCTCAAACAGGTCGACGCCCTGCACACCCTGCTCGCCCAAGTGGCTCAGGGCGGCGGCGCGAAAGCTCAGGAACGTCACACTTCGCGCGGCAAACTGCTGCCCCGTGAGCGGATCAACCGCTTGCTCGATCCGGGCTCGCCGTTTCTGGAAATCAGCCAGTTGGCCGCTCACGCCGTGTATGGCGAAGACGTGCCGGCCGCTGGCGTGATTGCCGGGATTGGCCGCGTGGAAGGCGTCGAGTGCATGATCGTCGCCAACGACGCGACCGTGAAAGGCGGCTCGTACTACCCGCTGACCGTGAAGAAACACCTGCGTGCCCAGACCATCGCTCAGCAAAACCGTCTGCCATGCATTTATCTGGTGGACTCGGGCGGCGCCAACCTGCCGCGTCAGGACGAAGTGTTTCCGGATCGCGAGCACTTCGGGCGGATTTTCTTCAACCAGGCCAACATGAGCGCCATGGGCATTCCACAGATTGCCGTAGTCATGGGCTCCTGCACCGCAGGCGGCGCTTACGTGCCGGCGATGGCTGACGAAGCGATCATGGTGCGCAATCAGGCGACGATTTTCCTCGCCGGCCCACCCTTAGTGAAAGCCGCGACCGGTGAAGTGGTCAGCGCCGAAGACCTCGGCGGGGCCGATGTGCATTGCAAGATTTCCGGGGTCGCCGACCACTACGCCGAAAGCGATGAGCACGCCCTCGCCCTCGCCCGCCGCAGCGTCGCCAACCTCAACTGGCGCAAGCTCGGCGAAGTGCAGCAGCGCACGCCGATTGCGCCGCTGTACGCCAGCGACGAGTTGTACGGCGTGGTTTCGGCGGACGCCAAGCAGCCGTTCGATGTGCGCGAAGTGATTGCGCGACTGGTGGACGGTTCGGTGTTCGATGAATTCAAAGCCTTGTTCGGCACCACGCTGGTCTGCGGTTTCGCCCACCTGCACGGCTACCCGATCGCGATCCTCGCCAATAACGGCATCCTGTTCGCCGAAGCCGCGCAAAAAGGCGCGCACTTCATCGAACTGGCCTGCCAACGCGGCATCCCGCTGCTGTTTCTGCAGAACATCACAGGCTTCATGGTCGGCCAGAAATACGAGGCCGGCGGCATCGCCAAACACGGCGCCAAACTGGTGACCGCCGTGGCGTGCGCCAAGGTGCCGAAATTCACCGTGATCATCGGCGGCAGCTTCGGTGCCGGTAACTACGGCATGTGCGGGCGGGCCTACGATCCGCGTTTCCTGTGGATGTGGCCGAACGCGCGGATCGGCGTGATGGGCGCCGAACAGGCAGCCGGCGTGCTGGTTCAGGTCAAGCGCGAGCAGGCCGAACGCAGTGGCCAGGCATTCAGTGCCGAGCAGGAAAGCGAAATCAAGCAACCGATTCTCGACCAGTACGAAGAACAGGGTCACCCCTACTATTCCAGCGCACGGCTGTGGGACGACGGCGTCATCGACCCGGCACAAACCCGCGATGTACTGGCCCTGGCCTTGTCCGCGTCGTTGAACGCGCCTATCGAACCGAGCCGCTTCGGCGTGTTCCGGATGTGATCGGGAGAACCTCATGAGCGACTTCAACACCCTCGAATTGCAGAGCGATCCACGGGGTTTCGCGACCCTGTGGCTGAGCCGCGAAGAAAAGAACAACGCGTTCAACGCCGAGATGATCCGCGAACTGATCCTGGCGCTGGACAAGGTCGCCAGCGACGCCAGCCTGCGTTTCCTGCTGGTGCGCGGACGCGGCAAACACTTCAGCGCCGGCGCGGATCTGGCCTGGATGCAGCAATCGGCCGAGCTCGATTACCACACCAACCTCGACGACGCCCGGGAATTGGCGGAGCTGATGTACAACCTCGCCAAACTGAAAATCCCGACCGTGGCCGTGGTGCAAGGCGCGGCGTTCGGCGGCGCGCTGGGTCTGATCAGTTGCTGCGACATGGCGATTGGCGCCGATGACGCTCAGTTCTGCCTGTCGGAAGTGCGCATTGGTCTGGCGCCGGCGGTGATCAGCCCGTTCGTGGTGCAAGCCATCGGCGAACGTGCGGCGCGGCGTTATGCGTTGACGGCCGAGCGTTTCGGCGGGCAGCGAGCGCGTGAAATCGGTTTGTTGTCCGAGAGCTATCCGGCGACCGAGCTTGAACAGAAAGTCGAGCAATGGATCGACAATCTGCTGCTCAACAGCCCCGCCGCCATGCGCGCCAGCAAGGATCTGCTGCGTGAAGTCGGCAACGGCGCGCTGACCCCGGCCCTGCGTCGCTACACCGAAAATGCCATCGCCCGCATCCGCGTCAGCCCGGAAGGTCAGGAAGGTCTGCGGGCCTTTCTGCAGAAACGCCCACCGAGTTGGCAAGCCGCAACCACCACCAAGGAGTCGCGTTGATGAGCGCACCTGTTCTCACCACTCTGCTGGTGGCCAACCGTGGCGAAATCGCTTGCCGGGTCATGCGTACCGCCAAGGCGCTGGGCCTGACCACCGTTGCCGTGCACAGCGCCACCGACCGTGAAGCGCGGCACAGCCGTGAAGCGGATATCCGCGTCGATCTGGGCGGCAGCAAAGCCGCCGACAGTTACCTGCAAATCGACAAACTCATCGCGGCGGCCAAAGCCAGCGGCGCTCAGGCGATTCACCCGGGTTATGGTTTTCTGTCGGAGAACGCAGGGTTTGCCCGCGCCATCGAAGCCGCTGGCCTGATTTTCCTCGGCCCCCCCGCCTCGGCCATCGACGCGATGGGCAGCAAATCCGCCGCCAAAGCCCTGATGGAAACGGCTGGCGTGCCGCTGGTGCCGGGCTATCACGGTGAAGCCCAGGATCTGGACACCTTCGGCGATGCTTGCGAGCGCATCGGCTATCCGGTACTGCTCAAGGCCACCGCCGGTGGTGGCGGTAAAGGCATGAAGGTCGTTGAAGACGTCAGCCAACTGGCTGAAGCGTTGGCCTCGGCCCAGCGTGAAGCGCAGTCGTCGTTCGGCGATTCGCGGATGCTTGTGGAGAAATACCTGCTCAAGCCGCGTCACGTGGAAATCCAGGTGTTCGCCGATCAGCATGGCAATTGCCTGTACCTGAACGAGCGTGACTGCTCGATCCAGCGCCGGCACCAGAAGGTCGTCGAAGAGGCACCGGCACCGGGGTTGAGTCCAGAATTGCGTCGTGCGATGGGTGAAGCGGCTGTACGTTCGGCGCAGGCCATCGGTTACGTCGGCGCTGGCACAGTGGAGTTTTTGCTGGATGCTCGCGGCGAGTTCTTCTTTATGGAGATGAACACGCGGCTGCAGGTCGAACACCCGGTCACCGAAGCCATCACCGGACTCGATCTGGTGGCCTGGCAGATTCGAGTCGCCCGTGGCGAAGCGTTGCCGATCACTCAGGATCAGGTGCCGCTGAACGGGCATGCGATTGAGGTGCGGCTGTATGCGGAAGATCCGTCGAATGACTTCCTGCCGGCGACCGGGCGTCTGGATCTGTACCGTGAATCCGCCGCCGGGCCGGGGCGTCGTGTGGACAGCGGCGTTGAGGAAGGCGATGAGATTTCGCCGTTCTATGACCCGATGCTCGGCAAGCTGATTGCCTGGGGCGAGGATCGTGAGCAGGCGCGTTTACGGCTGCTGAACATGCTCGACGAGTTTGCGATTGGCGGGCTGAAGACCAATATCAACTTCCTGCGGCGGATCATCGGGCATCCGGCGTTTGCGGCGGCGGAGCTGGATACCGGGTTCATTCCGCGTTATCAGGAACAGTTGCTGCCAGCGCCCGCTGCGCTGAGCGATGAATTCTGGGAGACGGCGGCGCAAGCTTTTGCACAGAGCCTGCCGGGGATGGCTCGGGCGGATGATCCCGCTTCGCCTTGGGCGCTTCACAGTGGTTTGCGCGCCGGGTTGCCACGGGAAATCACTCTGCATTTGAGCTGCGAGGGGCAGGATCGGGCGTTGACGCTCGGTGCTGGCGCCAATGCAAAACTGATCGGCGAGTATCTGGTGCTCGAGCACGATGGGCTGCGTCGACAGTTGCGTGCGATTCGTCGCGGAGAGTTTCTGTATCTGCAATGGGACGGCGAGCTGCGACACGTTGAAACGTACGACCCGATCAGCGCTGTCGAAGCCAGTCACAGCCATCAGGGCGGTCTGACGGCGCCGATGAACGGCAGCATCGTGCGGGTGCTGGTGGAGGCCGGGCAATCGGTTGAAGCCGGCGCTCAATTGGTGGTGCTGGAAGCGATGAAGATGGAGCACAGCATCCGCGCGCCCCATGCCGGCGTGATCAAGGCGCTGTATTGCCAGGAAGGCGAAATGGTCAGCGAAGGCAGCGCACTGGTCGAACTGGAAGAAGCGTGAAAGGTGGATCGATCCTACGCCTGGCGAGGATCGATCTGACTAGTATTTGGCGGTTGCCTGAACCACGACACCGATGATTCGGCACTCTTCGGTCAACAAGGCTTTCGGCCAGGTCGGATTGAGCGGCACCAGGTAACGCTGGCCGCCCTCTTCGATCAGCTTGCGGAAGATTGCCTCGTCGCTGTCCGGCCACTGGGCGATCACCAGTTTGCCGGGCTCGGCTTCCAGCGCCGGATCCACCAGGATCATCATCCCTTCGCCAATGCTCTGCCCGGTGGGCGCAGTCATCGCGTTGCCCGTTACCGTGAGCCAGAACGCCGGGCCACGGGCGTGGTAATCCGTCAGTTCGAAACGTCGCTTGTCTTTGGCACTCGAATACGCTGGCTGACTTTCACGGGCCTCGACCGGCGCATTCCACTCGCTGACCGGATAGCGAAAGTAAGGGTTGTACTTCTGTGCCAGAGGCATTTCGTCGTCCGCATCGATCTGCGGTTCACGAATTACCACCGCGACTTCGAGATACTCCATGCCCAGTGCTTTCAGCACGCGGTTCATCTGCGTGATGCCGGGCTCGCGGCGCTTGTTCAGCCAATGGCCGATGCCACCCTGAGACATGCCGACGCGCTCGCCGAGCTCGACTTGAGTGACGTTGAGTTCACTCATTTTGGCTTTGACCAACTCAATCCATTTATCCATGTGCGGCACCATACGTGGACGCCTTCGACCGGCAAAACACATATTGTAGTATTTAAATTCTGGTCACAAATACTATAAGTACTATTCTTGGGTCACGGATTTGAATCGACCAAGGAGTGACCTTTCACCATGAATATCACCAGCAACGACTTGCCCGACCTGCAGATAGACACCACTTTCAAGTCACCGCAGGGCTGCGCCGCAGCGCAGCGGGCATTGGACTATTACTTGAAACCGGCTGTGTCAGCGCCGGACGTGGAAGAACGATTTTTCGGCGTAAACAGCAACCTGAGCGGCGAAGAATCCCTGGTCCACGCCTCCGATCTGCTGCGATGCGCGGCGGCCACGGCATTCAAGGCAGCGGATGGTCTGCAGGGTGTCAGTCGGGATCTGGCGTTTTCGGTAGTGCACATGGTGGACATGGCACGGGCGATGGTCGATCACTCGCTGGATGGCGGTGTTCGATGAAGACGGACAGGAAAGAATTTTCCAATCGCGCAGATAAAAACGTTTGACTTGCAAATGATAATGATTATTATTGCAAGCAGCTGGTCGCGAGATCAGTCGATGGGCCAGAGACCTTAGGTCGGTCTTCTGGACTATCTCCTCATCAGGCTAATCACGGTTTTTGACCCGGCTTTTTGCCGGGTCTTTTTTTTGCCAGTTTTCTGGCTTTTGGCTTCAGGCTAATGAAGTCTTTGGGTGCCGCAAATTCGATGGCGCGGATAATATCAAAAGAATATTGCTTGGCAAGCGAACCCCGGCCACATTGGGGCGAACTAATGCCAATTAGCACTTGAGAATCAATCGCACAGCCACTAAGCTGCCTGCGCGTCATGGAAGACGCCCCCCGCCGCAACCCGCAATTTCCCTCGGTTTCACCCCTGCCTTGCGTGTAAAGTAGCCGCCATAAAAATCATATTCAGGAACCGATTATGACCGTGGCCAAATCTTCGTTCGACATCAGCGCCAACTTCGACAGCGGCAACATCCAAGTCATCGACATCAGCAACCCGCTCAACCCGGTTCTGGCCATTCGGCCAGATACCCGCAGCGCCCATTTCCAGTGGTTCCACTTCAAGGCCAGCGGCCTGCATGTTCATCAGGAACACTGGTTCCGCCTGGTCAACGCCAGCCAGTCCTCCTACAACAAAGCCTGGACCGGCTATCAGGCGGTCGCTTCCTACGACCACGTCAACTGGTTCCGCATTCCAACCCAATTCGAAGGCGACAGCCTGCGCTTCTGCCTCGAAGCCGAGCAGACTCACGCCTGGTTCGCCTACTTCGAGCCTTACAGCCGTGGCCGTCATGACTGGCTGATCGAGCAAGCGCTGACCAAGGCCGGCACAGAACTGCTGGCCACCGGCAAAAGCGTCGAAGGCCGCGACATCCAGCTCCTGCGCAAAGGCACCGGTGCCGAAGGCCGCCGCAAGATCTGGATCATCGCCCAGCAGCACCCCGGCGAACACATGGCCGAGTGGTTCATGGAAGGCGTGATCGAACGTCTGGAGCATCACAACGATCCAGTGCTGAACAAACTGCTGGAAAGTGCCGATCTGTATCTGGTGCCGAACATGAACCCGGACGGTGCCTTCCACGGTCACCTGCGTACCAACGCCATGGGCCAGGACCTGAATCGCGCCTGGCAGAACGCCAGTCAGGACGTCAGCCCGGAAGTGTTTTTCGTACAGCAGCAGATGGAAAAATATGGCGTCGATCTGTTCCTCGACGTACACGGCGACGAAGAAATTCCTCACGTGTTCACTGCCGGCTGCGAAGGCAATCCGGGCTACACCCCGCGAATCGAGAAGCTCGAAGAGCACTTTCGCAGCCATCTGAAACACACCACCAAAGACTTCCAGACCAAGTACGGCTACACCCGCGATGAACCGGGTCAGGCCAACATGACCCTGGCCTGCAACAGCGTCGGCCAGAAGTTCGACTGCCTGTCGTTGACCCTGGAAATGCCGTTCAAGGATCACGACGATGCGCCGAACCCGCTTACCGGTTGGTCGGGCCAGCGGTCGAAGCAATTGGGCAAGGACGTGCTGACCACCATCGCCGACATGGTCGACACCCTGCGCTGATATCCCCTGTTTTTCGCCACATGAAAGATCGCAGCGCTGTCTGCGATCTTTTTTTTTGCGTTGCACTTTTTGCCTAATCAGGTTGCAAAACAAAACCAGATTACCTACCGTCAATCCAGTTTTAATTTAAAACCTGAAAAGGAATCAGAACATGAAATCGCAAACACTCGGCAGCGGTGTCGTGCTGCTCTTCGCCATCGCCTGCGGGCTGGCCGTCGGTAATGTGTACTACGCGCAACCGTTGCTGGACGCCATGGCCGAAGCATTCAACCTGTCACCCGCGAGCATCGGCATCGTCATCACGCTGACCCAGGTCGGCTACGGCATCGGACTGGTATTGCTCGTGCCGCTCGGCGATCTGCTCAACCGCCGACGCTTGATCGTCACGCAAACCCTGCTGTCCGCCGCAGCATTGTTGATGATCGCACTGGCCACCAACAGCACCTGGCTGCTGGTAGGCATGACCCTGACCGGCCTGCTCGCCGTCGTCACTCAAGTGCTGGTGGCCTATGCCGCAACCCTGGCCATCCCGGCGCAACGCGGACACGTCGTCGGCGTGATCACCAGCGGCATAGTGGTCGGCATCTTGCTCGCACGCACCGTAGCCGGCGGGATGGCGGATCTGGCCGGCTGGCGGGCGATCTATCTGTTGTCGGCAGGAATGACGCTGATCATGGCGCTGTTGCTGTTTCGCGCGCTGCCCAAGGATGAGAGCCCCCAACCGGCAACCTCCTACGCAGCATTGATTGCTTCGGTGTTCAGCCTGTTTCGAGAGGAGCCCGTGCTGCGACAACGGGCGATTCTGGCGTTGTTGACCTTCGCCAGCGCCATGGTGCTATGGACGCCCATGGTCCTGCCGCTGGCCGCCCCGCCGCTGTCGCTTTCCCACAGTGAAATCGGATTGTTCGGACTGGCCGGCGCGGCTGGCGCACTGGCGGCTGCGAGGGCCGGACGCTTGGCGGACAGAGGTCTCGGGCAATGGGTCAGCGGCCTGTCCTTGTTGCTCATGCTCGGTTCGTGGCTGCCGATCGCATTGACCCAATCCTCGTTGTGGGCGCTACTGATCGGCGTGATCACTCTGGATCTGGGCTTGCAAGCGGTGCATGTCACGAGCCAGAGCATGATCTACAGCGTTCGCCCACAGGCACAGAGCCGACTGACTGCCGGCTACATGCTGTTTTATTCGGTTGGCAGCGCCCTGGGATCCATGGCCTCGACGGCTATGTACGCCTGGGCAGGATGGTCGGGTGTCTGCTGGTTGGGTGCCGCAATCAATATCGTCGCGCTGCTTTACTGGTGGCGAACATTGGCACCGCAAAAACGTGGCGAGCAGTGCTCCCTCGCCACGTCGGAATAACCTCCGGGGTCAGTCGCGACTCCGTCCCCGCAGCATGCTGTCGAGTACCTCGTCGCGGCGCACCCAGCCATGAAACAACGCGGCAGCCAGATGCAGCAATACGGTCAGAAACAGCAGATAGGCCAGATAGCCATGCGCCTTGCGCAGCAAGGCGAACACCTGGGCATCTGCCGGCAGGATTGACGGTAATTGCAGGGATCGCCCCAACATCACCGGATCCCCCGCCGCACTGATCATCGCCCAGCCCAGCAGCGGCAACACCAGCATCAATGCGTAAAGCAACAGGTGCGACGCCTTGGCTGCCATCACCTGCCAGCCCGGCAGGTCCGCCGGCAGCGGTGGCTGACGAGTCCCCAACCGGACAAGGATGCGCACGATCACCAGCAACAGAATTGCGATACCCAAAGGTTTGTGCAGGTTGATCAGCCATTCATGCCGCGCTGATACCGAGGTCACCATGCCGGCCCCGATGAACAACATGGCGATGATCATGAGTGCCATCAGCCAATGCAGCAGCCGCGCCAGCGGATTGAAATGCGTCGGTGGCGTTCTCATGGGCGTGCCTCCTGTTTGCCAGTGGGCAATTGACTGACTTCACTGGTGCGGCGCAGATAGGAATCGGCGTAGCCGGCTGAGCGCGCAGCCAGCAACGGGTCGTCGGAGCCTTCTATCCCGGCGGGCAGAACCAGTGGGTCATAGTTGATGTCGCGGCATTCGCCGCTGAGTTGCGGCTGAGTCTTTTCCAGGACCAGGGTGCCGGCGTTCAGCATTTTGCGACCGGCAGGCCAGACTTTGCTCGCGTCATTCACCGGATCGTCGGCATTGGCCAGCGTGAGGTTCAACTGAAAACGCAGCGGCCCTTCGGCCAGCCGTCGCACCAGATCCTTCTCGAGAAAATCGCTGCCTTCTGGAGCCACAGCTCCCGCTGCATCCTGGGCCAACGGCGCCATGCTCCAGCGCACGGCCTGCTTCTTGCCGCTCGCGTCGACCAGATAGAACGCGTTGACACTGTTGTAAGTCTCGGTCACGTAGCTGGCCGAAGGTTTGGCCGTCTTCACCCAGGTCAGGAACGGTACGGCCTCCGGATGCGCGGCGAAAAATGCCGGCACTTTGGCGGGATCGGGTTTGCCGGTCGCCGGGTCCGGCAATTGCGCCTGTTGCAACTGATAGAACGCCTCGGGCGTGCCGACCGGAAACACCGGCATGCTGTTCATTCCAGTGCGCCATTGCTGCCCGTTGGCCTGGGTGAAGCGCAGCGCCAGACTGCGAATCGGTACAGCGCTGTCCGGCGCATAAGGATTGCCCGCCGGCAGCGCGAATCGACCGACTACCGGAGTGCGTGGCTCATTGAACACTTGCGCGACAGAGTAAGGACGCGCCTCACCACTGCTTTCGAAATGACCGATAACGCAAACACCCTTGGCGTGATTGCGACGGAACCCCGGATGCACGCCGTTGTTCTTTTCCAGCACATCGACCAGCGCCTTGGGCGTCAGGCGTTGTGGGTCAAAGTTGCCGTGAACGTAGGCAAACGCCCCGGCCACGGCTGCGACCACCACGGCGATTCCGCCGAGACGCAACACCAGGCTCGCGGCACTCAGTGGCGGGCGTTGGGGGCCGCCGGGCGGTGAGCTGCGATCAACCATGAAAAACTCCAGGGCCATCGGCCATAGGGAAAGGTGCTATGAGACGCACGCCTCGTAGGTTTATTCCCTTTGAACTGTAGTTTCTTTCACGCGGTGACGCGCAAGCCCACCTCCGGGCCGTTTACATCAGATCAAACCGTGGCTCGCGCTTTTCCAGAAATGCCTGCATGCCTTCCTTTTGGCCGGGCGTAGCAAACAAGCCGTGAAACGAACGCCGCTCGAACAGAAGGCCTTCGCGCATCCCTGATTCATCGGCCCGGTCCACCGCCTCTCGCGCAGCCCGTGTCGCGGTGCGAGGGAATCCGCCAATCCGCCGCGCAACCGCCAATCCCTCTTCAAGCAAATGCTCGGCGGCGATCACCCGCGATACCAGCCCCGACTGCTCAGCCTCACGAGCGGACATCGAGCGCCCCGTCAGAATCATGTCCATGGCTTTTGCACGACCGATCAAGCGAGTCAGTCGCTGCGTGCCACCCATGCCCGGCATCACCCCCAAAGTGATTTCAGGCAGACCGAATTGTGCGGACTCGGCCGCTACGATCACGTCGCACATCATTGCCAGCTCACACCCTCCGCCATAGGCGAACCCCGCCACTGCCGCAACCTTCGGAGTACGCAGCGCGGCGAACGCGTCCCAACCGGCAAAGTAATCTTCCTGAATCATGTCCAGACAAGACTTTTCGTACATCTCCTTGATATCGGCGCCTGCCGCGAAGTAATCCTTCGTCCCGGTGATCAGGAAACACCCGACACCCGGATCGCCATCAAGTGCTTGCAGGGTTTCCAGCAGCTCGCGCATCAATTGTGCGCTGAGCGCGTTACGGGCGTGGGGCCGGTTGAGGCGGATCAGCACCACGCGACCCAGTCTTTCGATCAATATATTCATCGCAGTCTCTTTCTATGTAAGGGGAAGGAAAACGGCAATACGCCCGTCAGGAATCCCAGATCGCGCCATAGGCCGGAATGCCCCGTCCCTCCATTTCCTTGACCACGCGCTCCGTCAACGTCTGGTTGGAAATGCAAATCACCGCCTCCGCGCCGTGGCGTTGAACCGCCGAGTAGGCCAGCCTCACCAGGTCTGGCTTGCCCAGCAGATCGGTATCCCAGATATGCGCATCGGGTTGGGCTTGAAGAATTTCATCGACCAATGCATCGCCGTAGGTCTTTCTCGGGCTGCGGGTCGACCAGATCAGATGAATGGGCACCTGCCGCGCCAAAAGATGCGGCAGCACCGGGCCGATCCCGCTGCCAGTGGCGACGTAAACCACCGACTTGAACAGGGTTTCAATGCGAGCGACCCCGGCGGTGGTGATGCCCTTGACCCAGACATGGGTTGGCGGTTGCTCGATCAGTTCGCCTGTCCAGTCACCTGCTCGGGAAATGATCAAGCGAAAACCCCGCTCGCCCGGTGCAGGAATGTTGGCAAAGGAATGCCATTCCCACAGCGGATTGCGACTGATCGCGGTGGAGGATCCGGCGAACGGCGTATGGTGATCGAAGCGGGCAATGACTGCATGTGACGATGGCTTGACCAACGTCACCGGCACCCTGCGAAGGCGCAGCCAGGGCAACGCAATGCTGAGCGTCAGCACCGGCAGCATCCAGAACGACGCAGACGTCAGCAACACCTGCGTCAGCTCCGTCGCTGGATTGCGGTCCCGGGCAAACACCAGCGTCATGGCCCAGAACAGCAGCAAGGCAGCCCAACCGGCAAAACGGTGTGTACGTTCAAAACCGTTATGAAACCGAGAACGAATCCCTGGCATCGCCATGATCGCCATCAGCAACAACAACCCCAGCAACGTGCCGCTGATCGCCAATAGCGTCAGCGAAACCCCACCTACGCCTTCGATCCGTTGCCAGACCAGCGAGCCGAACAACGCGAAAAACCAGACAATCGCCGCCATCGCGCCACCACTGTGCAAACCACCAAAGTGATAGACCTTGGCCAGTGACCGGCGAATCGCCAACGGCCAGGCCGCAGGCGCACGCGTGGCCAGCCAGAACAACACGTTGATCAGATATTGCTGACGAATCAGGATCGCCATCGACAGGTTGATCAACACCAGTTGCGACAACGCTTCCAGATCGTGTCCCGAAGCTGACCACCACTGTCCGGCGGTCAGTCCATGCCCGAGCGCAGCGAAATTGCAGATCAACACCAGCGCGACCAGCCGGTTGTAATGAGAAAACAGCGGCAGCGCCCCCAGACGTCGCCATAACGCACGCGGCTCGGGCAAAGTGACGCCTGTGTCCAACCCGCTCATTGCCCCGCCTCCTGTTCGGCGGCGGTACGTTGTGCGTGGTACGCCTGGGCTCGCTCAAGCAACAGGCGTTTGTCGACTTTGCCCCGCGAGGTCAGCGGAATTTCATCCACCGGCAGAATCATTGAGGGGATGCAGTAATAGGCCAGGCGCTCTTCACAACGGCGTCGTGCCGCATCGATGTCCGTGGAAACGGGGTAGACGAAAGCCACCAGATTGCGGTTATCGAATTTCAATGTGACGGCGCGCTCACATCCCGGTGACGATTCCAGCGCTGCTGACACCGAATCCAGCTCGACTCGAAAGCCCCTGACTTTCACCTGATCATCCACACGGCCCAGGTGCTCCAGCTCGCCCTCATCCGTCCAGCGCCCCAGATCCCGGGTACGAAACATCATCCGCCCCTGCCCCAGAAACGGATCGAGACGATAACGTTCGGCAGTCAGTGCAGGGTTACCCAGATAGCCAGCCGTCACGCAATCACCACCGGCCCACATCTCGCCCTGTTCGCCCGGCCCACACAATTGCCCCGTTTCATCCAGCACATAAACCGTGTTGTTCGGCGTCGGCCTGCCGATCGTCAATCGGCCCGTCCCCTTGTAATGCTGCAAGGTGTTGATGATGGTGGTTTCGGTGGGCCCACAGGCGTTGTAAAAAGTGCAAAAGGACGCCCAACGATCGGCCAACGGCTGCGGGCAGGGTTCGCCTGCAAGGGCTACCACCTTCACCTGACTGCAGCGCGCGGGGTCCAGCGTGGCGAGAATCGACGGCGTTGCGATCAGCACATCACATTGCTCGGCCGTCGCGGCGATGTCCTTGCCGCGAATCATCAGCGTTGCGCCATGGGCCAGGCAGCCCAGAATTTCCCAGGCCGCCATGTCGAAAGCGATGTTGAGGATCTGGCCGACTTTCAAACCTGGCCGCATACCGAGATTGCCGGGAGCGGTGAGCAGAATATTGCAGACATTGCGTTGGGTAACCCTGACGCCATTGGGTTGCCCGGTCGTGCCGGAAGTGAACAACACAAAGCACAGCGCATCCGGTGACGACGCATCACTCCCCACGTTCAAGTCATCGGCAATCGAGCCTGGCGAATCGATGAACGCGTCCAGAAAGATGCAGTGCTGTTCCGCCGTCAGGGGAATGGCATGCGCCAGCGTTGAAAGCGTCAGCACCACCCGCGTCGAAGCGACTTCCATGATGTGGCGCAATTGAGTCGCAGGCGTAATGCCAACATGCTGTGGAATATAGGCAGCCCCTACCTTCAATGCGGCAAGCATGCCCACCAGCATCGGGATGGAACGTTCGACAAACAAGGCGACATGATCACCCGGCACCACGCCATGAGCCTTCAGCGCTGTGGCCAGCCGGTTGGCCTGGCGATTCAGTTCACCATAGGTGAGGGTTTGCCCCTGAAAACACGCGGCCAGATTCTGCGGATGAGCTGCAGCCTGCTCTTCGATTGCGCGATGGATCAACGAGAATCCAGGCTCGACCACCGGACCGCAACCGAACTGACGCCATGCGTCTTGTTCGACGCACGAGGAGAACCGGGTATCCATTGCGATTGCATGCATCTCTAACATCCCTATTGCTCAAATTATCGTTTCAGCCAGATCAGCCACCGACGGCCTTCAGACTGCTTCGGTGGTTGTTTGCGCTTGTCGGACGGGTTGAGCCGGGAAATTTGAATCCATTACATGGACTGCAAGATGCGGTGAGCTTTCCTACGTAGCAGGTTATGAAATCTTTCAGCCCACAGGATGGAATAAGCTGTGTCGGGAGGCGTCTCTCCTTATGACTACCGCGCTTCTGAGCCAGAGAATGCCCCTGCCATGAACACACTCGACGAACAACTTCGCGAAGTGATCCCCCGATTGCGACGCTTTGCCGTGTCGTTGACGCGCAACGCCAGCAGCGCCGACGATCTGGTCCAGGCCAGCCTGGAGCGTGCCCTGTCCAGTTGGGGCGACAAGCGCGCCGAGGGCGATCTGCGCGCCTGGCTGTTTTCGATCCTGTACCGCCAGTTCCTCGATGCGCACCGGCGCTCCCGGCGCTACGCCCGGATGCTCGAATTCTTTACCGGCCGCGATGACACCGAACCCTCGGTGGAGCGCACCGTCATTGCCCAGTCGACCCTGCAAGCCTTCGATCGCCTGCCCACCGAACAGCGCGCCCTGCTGCTGATGGTCTCAGTGGAAGGCCTGACCTATAAGGAGGTCGCCGAGATCCTCGACGTCCCCACCGGCACCGTGATGTCGCGCCTGTCCCGCGCCCGCCAGGCTTTGCGCCAGCTCAGTGACGGCGAAATCAGCAGCCCTTCCTTGCGGATACTCAAATGATCAGCCTGCCCCCCAGCGAGCGTGATTTGCACGCGTACATCGACCACCAGCTCAGCGACGCCGACCGGCGTGTACTGGAAAACTGGCTGGCCAGCCACCCCGACGAGGCCGCGTTGATCCGCGCCTGGCAACAGGACGCCCAGCACCTGCGCGCCGCCCTCGGTGGTGCCTTGCAACAACCGGCCAATCCGGACCTGGACCCCGTGTTGATCCGCCAGCGGCTCAAGCATCGATCACGTCGACACTGGGCCAGCGCGGCGGTGTTGCTGATCGCGGTCAGCCTCGGCGGTGTCAGTGGCTGGCAGGCCCGGGAAATGACCTTGGTGCGTTCGGTAGCGCCCATGAGCGATGCCCTGCAGGCGTACCGCTTGATCGCTCAGCAAGGGATTCTGCCGGCGGACTACAAGGTCGGCGGCGCCGGCGACATGCAGGGCTGGCTCGACCGCTACTTCACGCAGGCCAATCGACTGCCGGACCTGACCGCAGCCGGTTTCCGACCGGTCAGCGGGCGCTTGCTGAGCACTGACGAAGGTCCGGCGGCGATGGTGATGTATGAGGATCGAGACGGGCACAAGGTCAGTTTCTACGTGCGCCCGCCGGGGCCGAAAAACACCTTCCTGCCACGGGGTAGCCGTCGCGACGGTGATCTGCAGGCCGAGTACTGGTCCGGCGAAGGTTACAACTATGCAATGGTCAGCCCGACCGACACTCCGGCGGCGCCATTGCTCCAGCACACCGAGCGCTTCTAGCCGGTTCAGAAGCCGACATCCAGCACCACGTTGTCCAGATAGGTACCGGCGGGCGGCGTGGTCTGGTCGGTGTAGATCTTCGCGTTGTAGTTGAAGATCTGGCTGCCGGTGCCCAGGCCATTGCCGGGATTGACCTCGGCATCGGTGCTCGCCCGACGTGCAGCGCCGACACTGCCCCAGCGGGTAGTGCCGGCGCTTTTGAAGATGTCGTAGGCCAGGTAATTGCTGCCCGAGATCATTTGCCGTCGACCGCCGACACTGAGCGCGTTCTGTCCGTCGCTCAAACCCACGGTATAGGCGCTGCCCTTGGTACAGGCCAGGTTGATGGTCTGCCCGGTCACCGGGGTAAACGCGCTGATCACCGGAGCGCTGCCGAAGGCGATGTTGGGCGCGGTGATGGTGCAATCGTTGGCCACGGTCAGGTTGACCGTCAGCGTCGTAGTACCGCTATTGATATCGCGACCCAGGCAGAGTCCGCTGACCCCGATGCCCGAACAGTAATTCCAGTTCCAGAAAATGCTCAGGGTTTCGGTATAAACCCCGGCCGCCACGTTGCTGCCAATCGTGGTGCCGAGATACAACGGCACGGTTTTCGGCACGGTACCGTTGAGCAATCCCAGCGCGTCGATGATGCCATTTCGGGCGAAATCGTAGGCCGTGCCGCGAGTCAGCGGGTAACTGGTGCTGTTGTTGGCGTAGATCGTATAGCTGATGACATCGCCGCTCGGCCCGAGCAGGCCGCTCTGGGTCGAGGTGACCGTAGCCCAGAAATGGTCGTTGCTGGTCAGCAGCGACAACAGCGATCCGGTACAGCTCAGACCGCCGTTCAGCGTGGAACTGGGTTGCGATGTGGTGCGCACCGCAATCGAACTGATGGTTCCGAACGCGGCCGGTGTGGTGGTGACCACCGAGCACAACGCCTGTACTGCACCGGGCAGCATCAGCACCAGCCACAGGCACAGCCGCATCACCTTCATTGACATACCAACGGCCCGATCAGCGGCACCTGATCCTGCTGCAGATCGACGTTGAATTGCGCCTGACAGGTCTTGCCATCGGCCAGCGTCACCCTCAGCGAATTTTGCACCTGCAGGTTTTCCAGATAGACCAGACCGTCCCAGCCCACCACCGTGCGCGTGCCACTCTCTTCATGCAACACGCCGCTGCCCAGCGGCAATTGCTGCTGTTGCGCGTCCACCAGTACGATGCTCGCGGCCATCACCCGGCTCAGCGCAAACTCCAACAGATAGCCACTGCCACGGCGCACGGCAATGCGCTGTTCGACATTCGGGCTGCGTACGTTGGCCGGCAGGTTCAACGGATCGATTTCGTATTTGCCACGGTAGTAGGCGCTGCTCCACGGCACCAGCAAGTGGCCGTTGCGGTCGGTCTGGCCGATCTGCTGGTTCTCGTAACGCACCGGGACATCCGCGTAACCGTCGGTACTGACCACCACAAACGCATCGTCGATGCGGTTGGCGGCAAACACTTGATGGTCCATCCACACCAGCGAACCGCTGGCATCGGCCCAACGCGTTTCGGCGTCCGAGGTGCCGTAGACACCGGCCTGCAATTGCACCGACTGCAAGCGCCAGGTAACGTCGGCCTGACGGTAATCGGCGCCGTCACCCTTGGCATAACCCAGGTTGAAACCCACCCCGCCCTCGGAAGGCACGGCACGGCTGTAGTTGACCCGCTGTTGGCTTTGCCCGTTCTTGTTGCGCTCGCTGCTGATGGCCAGGCTGCCGCGCAGGTCGAACGGGATCACCAGTTGCGCCTGCACCGCCCAGTTGGCGTCGCCTATTTCGCGGTTGGCGGAGAGATAGAAACTGCTGTTGCGCCACAACGGCTTGCTCCAGCTCAGGTTGAGCAGCCGCGTGCGGCTATCGTCCGCCGCCCGGATATCGAAGTAACCGACACCCAGACTGCCCCAGCGCTCAAGGTTGAGGCTCAGGGTCGCCTGTTCGCTGCGCTTGCTGAGGCTGGTGTAAGGACTGTCGACGACCGTGAGGTCGGCGTACTGGTCGCGGCGCTGTAACCGTTGCCAGGAAAAGCTGAAGCGCTGGGCGCTGTACTGGTAACCGAGACTGTATTGCTGACCGCCATCTCCGTCGAAACGGCTTTGACTGATCGCACTGTTGAGCACCCCGAAATTGCCCAGCCGCAGGTTGCCACCGAGGCCGCCGAGGGTCAGCGACTCGGCGGCTTCGGCGTGACTTTCCAACGTGAAGCTGTCGCTGATGCCATAACGCAGGCTGCCCGACGTCATACCCGACCCGTAGCTGAAATCCTTCAGCCCGTAATCCCGGCGCAGCGTACCGGCCGCCACCGAGAAGTCGCTCAGGCCCTTTTGCAACAGACTGCTGGTGACATAAAACGGTACGGTGGTGGACACCTGCCGGCCCAGCGCATCGGTGGTCACCACCACAGCCTCGCCCGCGCCGTTGATGAACGGGATGTTGGTCAGGGTGTACGGACCCGGTTGCAAATCGGTGCTGCTGGACTTGTAGCCGTTGATGAACAAATCCACCGAGGACGGCACCGCCGCTTCACCGGCGAATTGCGGCAGCGGATAGGTCACAAGATCCGGGCGCACGGCGAAATCCCGCGAAAACTGCACGCCCCCCAGACGCACCGAACTGCTCCAGGGCAAGGCGCCGCTGACCACATCCCCTGCCTCGTACGTCAGCATCCGCTCGTCGTCGGAGTACCGCCAGGTGGTGTCGTAGCGCAAATAGCCGTTGTTCAGCGTACTGGCCGAATCCCCGGACAAGGTCTGCCGGTACTGACCGGTGCTGGACAGCGTGCCCCAACTGTCGAATACCCGTATCTCGTTCCACGCCGCCAGATAAGTGCCGGCATCATCGGTGTCGTTGAGGTACAGGTCATAGTTGAACAACGCGCCGAAACTGCTCAGCGCCGGGGTGCGTGGATAGACCTGACGGTTACCGATGAACTGCTCCGGCAGCCAGTCCGGTGGCACATCGAGCAACAGCCGCTGGCCCACGCTGTCGTAGTCGCTGTGCAGCCCCGGCAGGCCGTCGAGATCGACTTCGGCACCGGCACTTTCGGGCAGCGTCATGCCGGTGTCATGCAACACACTGGCCGGCAGGAACAACCGCCCGCCGCGCTGATCCACCGCCACCACGCGACCGGTATTCATCTGGTTGACCACCAGTTCCAGAAACAACTGTGCATCGCTGACGGCCTCCATGCCGCTGGGAGGCGGCGGCAGATCGCCGGCCCCGGATGGATGAATGAACATCAGGCAACATGCGCCGGTGACAAGCCACAACGGACGCTGAATACGGCGAGCCCATCCCGGACTCATTAGCGTGCTTCGTCCGTCAATGGACTGGTTCCTCCTGAAACCGCTGTTGCCCGCCAACCTGTCGCTTGCCCGGCGGCCGCGCACTACCAGACCCGCAGGTTGAAGTCCCTACTTCGCCGGGGCGATGCCTTGCACCTGCGTCGCGCCATTGATCCGGCCCACCAGCTCCCCCGTCACGGATCCCGGCGCCGGCCAGCGCATGACCGCGCCAGGCAGCACATAACCCAGCAGCCCCTGCGCCAAAGGTTGGCTCTGCCCGCCCTGTTTGAGCGCGACATCCGTCAGTCGCGCATGCACCGCGCCCTGGTTGCGCACTTCCACATAGGGTTTGCCGTCGACCGAGACCGTGCGCCAGCTCAATTGCGGCAGGCCGATCCCCTTGGGATCACGCTGCCGGGTGCTGTCTTCCTTGCTCCAGAGCCCTGCTCCGTAGGCGAACAGCGGCACCGAATAGCGCATCTGGAAACGGATCGCCGCAGCGGTTTTCCCCGCATCGGCGACGGGAGGCTGAGCTGAAGGAATTTCGTCGATGATGATCCGATAGGCCAGTTCCTGACCGGGCGGCACGTCTTTGGTCCGGGTCAGGCGCACCAGTTGTTTCTGCCCCGGTTCAATCTTCGCCACCGGCGGACTGCCAATCACGTCACGCTGGTTCCGGTACTGCTCCTGATAACCGTTCTGGCTCCAGCCAAACACACGGATCTGCAGATTGGCGGTCTCGCTGCCACGGTTCTCCAGCCATAACGCACTGGCCTGCTGATCGGCCTCAAGCACCGGATCGATGGGCCAGATCAGCACCGAACTGGCCGCCTGGGCCTTGATCGCCCCGAGTGAAGCCAACATCAACATTGCGCAACCCGCCCGCAACAGCCGCGACGAGACAACCCCCATAACCCCGCTCCTTGTGCCATTCATCACCACGACAGTTGCACCTGCAACACGTCGCTGTACGTCCCCCCGGGCACCGTGCCCGGCAACTGCACCTGACCGTAGATCGGCAGGCTGATGTTGTTGGCGTCGCTGTAGGCCACCGCCACGGTCTGACCGATTCCCAGGCTCTGGCTGTAGGCCGCATCGCGAAACAGCGCATAAGCCACCCGCGCGCTGCCGCTGTTGAGCTGCATGTGTCGACCGCTGCTGTTGTACTGGCCGCCATCGACCGTCATGTTCAATGTCACGCCCGGCGTGCATTGCAACTGCACGCCGCCGGTCAACGCCACTTGCACCGTGCCGGTGGCCAGGGCCGAACTCGAACCGAAATTCAGTCCGCCATAGTTCGACACCCCTCCCACCACCAGGCAGCCAGGTGTGATTGTCGCGCTGACCTGAAAGCTCTGGCTGGTCACTGCTGCCAGCGGTAACGGCGCCGCCCCCGCGCACAGCACCAGCAGTGCCGCACAGCCATGCCGGCCCATGGCACTAGAACGTCAGTTCAACGGCAATGGTGTCGGTGTAGGTGCCCGCCGGCAGGCCGGCCTTGCCCACCGCCTGACCATAGATATTCACGGTTTGCGCCACCCCTGTGCTGGCGGCAAGGCTGATCACCCCGTCGATGGCCAGCAGTTGCGAGTGCCCGGCATCGGTGTACAAGTCATAGGGCACATAGTTGGCAACCCCGTCGTACAGCGCGCGACTGCCACCGGGCGACTGGCCGTCGTGGGCACCGGCCCGCACCTTGACCGTCGGCGTGGTGCCGGCAGAACAGAGAATCGACAAGGCCCCGCCACCGCCGCCCAGCACCTGCCCGGTCGCGGTGGTGAACAGACTGTCGGCCGTGCCGAAATTCAGGGCGCCGAAGTTCAGTCCGGTGGATCCGCCAGAGCCGTTGACCTGGCAACTGCTGATCAGGATCAGGCTGGAGGTGATCTGGCCGGTGACCGTGGTGGCGGCGTTGACGCTGGAAGCCAGCGTCAGACCGAGCAGCGACAGACCTATCCTTGATGCAATCGTACCCATGGTGTCCTTCCTCTACGATTTACCAGTCGAGCGTCACCGTCAGGGTGTCGGTATAGACACCGGCCGGTACCGCGCGGGTGTTCGCCACCACCGTGCCAAATACCGGAATCGGAATCTGTGCGCCGCTGGTGACCGCGAAATTGTGTTGCTGGCCGATGCTGTAGCTCTGGCTGCCCGAGGCATCGAGAAACAGTTGATAGGGGATGGTCTGACGACCGTTGCTCAGGCGGCGGGTATTGCCGTCGCCATGGGTGCCGCCGTCGATACTCACGGTGAAACCGGTCACCGACGGATTGCAGGCGACGTTGAGCCTGCCGCTGCTGTCATTGGCCAGACTGGCCTTGATGGGAGTATTCCAGGTGGGGCCCTGCTGGCCGAAGTCGAGCTTGCCGAAATCCCCCACCGGGCTGGCGGACGTGGAGGTGTTGGTCACTTCGCAGCCTGCGATCAGGGTCAGGCGGGCGTGGATCTGTCCGTTGACCGATGCCTGCGCACCTTCGGTGAGCAACAGCAATGCGCCTGCGGTGATGACCAGCCAGTGCTTGCCCGTCATTGCATCCCTACTCCTTCCGGTCCCTGAAGATCGTCCACCGCGCTCGTCATTGAACGCACCATTGCCGCATCACTCCGGTTGATCACCAGGTGACAGTCACCTTGACCAGATCCGAATACCGACTGACCGCTGGCACCTCGGCCATCCGCTCGATCCGACCGTACAGCGGCAACGTCACCGAACCGCTGTCCGGTACACGTCCGCTGACCGGTACATCCACCACCAGCGGCACCTGCCGCGCGGCATCCTGATACAGACGGTAGGGAATCGCCTTGCCCCCCGCCTCGCCCGCCATGTAACGCACCTCGCCGGTCCCGCCGTGCAGTCCGCCATCGACACGCAGCTGGTACGGCGTGTCCGGGTTGCACTCCAGGCGTGGCAGGCGCGAAGGGGTCAACGCCGCCCCGAGCGGTCCGGCCGGATCATCGAGCCGCGCCGTACTGCCGAAATCGAGCACACCCAATTGCCCGATACCTGCGTCACGCTGCTGACCGGTCAACTGACAGCCACGCTGCACGTCGACCCGCACTTCAACCTGCAGATCGGCGCCATACGCCGGTGCCGCGAGCCCGCCCAGCAATGCCCAGACCACTCCTGCATTCACCGTCCGATCCTTGATGGCGACAGCGTCTCTGCCGTAACAGTGTTTCAGGTTAGCAACGGACGCCGAATGCGCCAGTCGATTGGATCCATTGATCGTGCGGGATATGTTTCGAAAAGTTGTCGATCTACCACCCCCATCACGCTGTAAAAACCTTTACGCGCCGCAGATTGCTGTCCAGCAAGACCGTCGGCCGATAAAGCGCAGTGGATGGAAAACTATCCGTCTGGTTACACTACACCGCCGCGCTCGGGGGGAGCCGGCCCGACCCTGACGGAGTGACTCCACCGTGCCCGCCCGACCGCCCGAACGTTCGCGCCTGTCCCAGCGTCTTTCAGGGTTACGCCGTTTGTTCGGCCACCGAAACCTTGCCAGTGCCGGCCATTGCGCCAGCGCCCAGGCGATCCGCGACTACTTCAGGCAAAAGGCCCATGACCAGGGCTACACCCTCAGCCACAGCCAGCTGCGCGTGATCGACTACATGGCGCAACAGACCGCCATGTTGTTCGGGCCTGCGGCGCAAACCCCGCCCGGTCTGTACCTGCACGGTGCCGTCGGACGCGGCAAGAGCTGGCTGCTCGACGGTTTCTTCCAGGCCCTGCCGACGTCGCAGAAACAACGTCTGCATTTCCATCAGTTCTTCGCCGACCTGCACCAGGCCATGTTCCGGCATCGAGACCAGGAAGACGCCCTCGCTGCCTCGCTCGACGAACTGCTGCTGGACTGCCGGGTGCTGTGTTTCGACGAATTCCACGTGCATGACATCGGCGACGCGATGCTCATCACCCGGTTGTACAAAGCCCTGTTCCAGCGCGCAATCCTGCTGCTTGTGACCTCCAATTACCCGCCCGAAGGCCTGCTGCCCAACCCGCTGTATCACGCACGGTTCAAACCGGTGATCGACCTGATCCATGCCCGCATGCAGGTCATGGAAGTCGGCGGCCCCCACGACTACCGCAGCCAGGCGCGCAATCACGCCCATCAAATGTTCACTCAGGGTCATTACGTGTGGCCAGCCACGCCGGCGCAACGCTTGACCCTTGATTTGCCGCCACGGCACGCCGCGCCGCAGCCGCTGGCGGTGGGCAACCGGGTTTTACAGGCCCGTCTGTGTGAGGGCCGCCGCGTCGCCTTTACCTTCAATGACCTGTGTGAACAGCCCACGGCCGTGATGGATTATCTGGAACTGTGCCGCCGCTTCGACCACTGGATCATTGATGAGCTGCCGGAACTGGAGGAGTGCTCGATAGCCGTCCAGCAGCGCTTCATCAACCTGATTGACGTGCTCTACGATCAGGACAAACGCCTGACGCTGCTCGGGCACCTGCCCCTGCGCGAAAGCCTGGCCGGCAACGCCATCGATCTGGCGCGTACCCGCAGCCGGCTGGGGCAATTGCCGGAAGTGCGCGAGCCGGCCTGATTTGCCGTTATCATGCCGGCCATTCCCGGCGTCACTGCGCCCTATTTGATAGCGATTCATGACATGCACACCCTTGCTCAATTGCGCGCCGGCGAACTGTCGGGCATCACCCGGCTGGACCTGGTCGAAGGCCTGACCGAGTTCCCCCGTGAGATATTCGACCTGGCCGACACGCTGGAGGTGCTCAACCTCAGCGGCAATGCCTTGAGCAGCCTGCCGCACGACCTGCATCGCCTGCCCCGTCTGCGCGTGCTGTTCTGCTCCGACAACCGGTTCACCGAGCTGCCCGAGTGCCTCGGCCAGTGCGAGGCCCTGAGCATGATCGGCTTCAAGGCCAACCGGATTGCCCGGGTATCCGGCGCAGCGCTGCCACCGCAGTTGCGCTGGCTGATCCTGACCGACAACCTGATTGAAGCCCTGCCAGCCGAACTGGGCGAACGCCCGCTCCTGCAAAAGCTGATGCTCGCCGGCAATCGCCTGCGTGCCTTGCCGCCATCGCTGAGCCAGTGCCATCGGCTGGAACTGATCCGCATCGCCGCCAACCAGCTGACGGAGCTGCCACAGTGGTTGCTGACCCTGCCGAGCCTGACCTGGCTGGCCTACGCCGGCAACCCGCTGGAAACCGAGGCCGACGCCGCTGCGCTGGAAGCCACGCCGCTGATCGACTGGTCGAGCCTGCGTCTGCAGCAGCGGCTCGGCGAAGGGGCTTCCGGGGTGATTTCCCGTACCGTGTGGCAATCGGCAGACCAGCCTGAGCGTTCAGTGGCAGTCAAACTCTACAAGGGCGAGATGACCAGCGACGGCTCGCCGCTGCACGAGATGAACGCCTGCATCACCGCCGGCCTGCACCCGAATCTGATCCGGGTCGAGGGGCGCATCGGCAATCACCCAGATGGCCAGCAAGGGCTGGTGATGCAACTGATCGACCCGAGCTATCGCAACCTCGCCGCGCTGCCGAGCCTGGCCTCCTGTTCGCGGGATATCTACACCGATGACTGCCGTTTCAGTGCAGATGTCGCGTTGCGCATTGCCCGCGGCATCGCGTCGGTCGCCGAGCATCTGCATCGGCAGGGCATCACCCATGGCGATCTGTATGGCCACAACATATTGTTGAACGAGGAAGGCGACTGCCTGTTGGGTGACTTCGGCGCGGCGTCATTCCATGCCACGACGGACAACCTGGAAACCCGCGCACTGCAACGCATCGAAGTGCGGGCGTTCGGGATCTTGCTGGGGGAATTGCTGGCGCGCATCGACTCGGGGTTGAGTGACGGGCAACGGGAGGCGCTGGAAGCGCTTGAACAGCGCTGCTGTCAGCCGGATGTGCTGGCGCGGCCGGGGTTTGATGAAGTGGTCGGGCAGATCAACAGGATTTGACCGCAATGACCCGGTGGTGATGACGCCTGCTGCGCCACCACCGGGTCGATCGCTGACGCGATGAATCAGCCCGCCAGGCCGACGAACATTTCCTGCACGTCGTCGTGGTTGTCGAGGCCTTCGAGGAACGCTTCGACTTCAGCCATCTGCTCGTCGCTCAGGCCGCTGACCGGGTTCTTTGGCTGATAACCCAGCTTGGCCGACAGCACGGTGAAACCTTGCTCCGGCAGGGCTTTCTGCACGGCGTCCAGGTCAGTCGGGTCGGTCAGGAACAGGGTCGCGCCCTCTTCGCCCGGCTCGAAATCCTGGGCACCGGCTTCGATCGCGGCCATTTCCGGATCGGCGTCAGGGGTGTCCGGCGAGGCTTCGATCATGCCGACGTGGTTGAAGTCCCAGGCCACCGAGCCGGAAGCGCCCAGTTGGCCCTTGCGGAACGCCACGCGGATTTCCGCCACGGTGCGGTTGATGTTGTCGGTAACGCACTCGACGATCAACGGAACCTGATGCGGTGCGAAACCTTCGTAAGTCACGCGATGGTACTGAACGGTCTCGCCCAGCAGACCTGCACCCTTCTTGATGGCGCGGTCCAGGGTTTCCTTGGGCATCGAGGCTTTCTTGGCCTGTTCGACCACCAGACGCAGGTGTGCGTTGGTGGCGGTATCGGCACCGTTGCGGGCAGCGATGGTGATCTCTTTCACCAGTTTGCCGAAGATCTTGCCCTTGGCGTTGGCTGCCGCTTCTTTGTGTTTAACCTTCCACTGTGCGCCCATTACTCACTCTCTTGATCTGTGGCGCCGAGACATCTATTGGCCGACGCGTGGCGCAAGTTTATACGGCCTAAAGTCGGCAATCGACCAAAAAATCCGTTGCCCGTCGACATCTTCTACACACTTTGTAGGGCGATTCTGAAAAACCGGTTTGTCATGACCATTTCCTGCTGCGGTTTCGTACCCTCTGTCGTCCGTATTACCCGACAGAGCCCCGTACGAATGCTCAATGACAAGGAAAGTCCCTTCACGCTGACCCTCATCGAGGGTGGCCTTAGTCTGCCAGTACTGCGTTTTCGCGGTCATGAAGCGCTGAACCGGCCCTATCGCTTCGAGATCGACGTCATTGGTCTGGCCCCGGCACTGGCTCCCGCCACCTTGTTGCATCGGTCGGCTTACCTGCAATTGAATGACGACCATGGCATTCATGGCACCCTGCACAGCGCCAGTTGCGAGCATCGCGGCGCCCATCGGATCGATTATCGGCTGGTACTGGTGCCACACCTGCAACAACTGGAACAGCAGACCCGACGCCGGGTATTCACCCGATCGAGCGTGCCTGACATTCTCGAACAGTTGCTTGTCGAACATCGGTGGCCTGCGCACGGATATCGGTTCGACCTGACGACAGGGCACTATCCGCCGCGCCCCTTCTGCATCCAGTACGACGAGTCCGACCTGGCACTGTTGCAGCGACTGTGTGAAGAAGAAGGCATTCACTACCACTTCGAACACCGGCCGGACGGCCATGTCGTGGTGTTCGCCGATGACAGCCTTGGCCTGCCGCAGCCGCCACTGCATGTGCCCTTCAGCACAGAAATCGAGCCGCCATCGCCCGCCCTCAGCGCCCTTTACCAGCGTCACGACGCTGTCATGGCGCGGGTATCACCCAACGTCCGTGATCGTGGACAACCGAGCAACGAGGATGAGGCGGCCAACCATCCCCTGGCCAATATCTGGCCCGAGCGTGGTTTCCTGCCGAGCGGGCAACGCTACGCCGATCAGCGCAGCCGCCGCCAACTGGAGCGCCAGCGTTGCCAGTATCGATGCATTCAGGGACGCAGCGACTGTACTCAACTGCTCAGTGGCCGCTTGCTGCAGGTCACGGATCACCCGGTGGGCGCGTTCAACGATCAGTGGTTGATCACCGAATTGCACCATCAGGGCCAGCAACCTTCGATTCTCGACCCGGTACCTGCGCCTCGCCGCTATCACAACGACTTCACTGCGCTGCCGTGGTCGACCGAGTTTCGCCCGCCGCTCACGCAGCCGCGCCCGAGCATTCCGGGGTATCACCCGGCACAAGTGCTCGGCCCGCCCGGACAGCCGCCTCAGTTGGATGACCAGGGACGTATCGCCGTCCGGTTGTGGCCTGGACGGGGTCTGGATGCCGACAGTGACAGGTTATGGCTGACGATAGCCATGGTCGGTGGTGACGGACCGATCGCCAGGGAAACCCTGCCTCGCGCCGGCAGTGAAGTGTGGGTGAGTTTTCTCGACAGCGATCCGGACCGACCGATTCTGTGCCTGGACGTCAGCCACACCCGCAAGACAAGGCAAGCGCCGGAACAACACGATGACGGCCTGTTGCTCGACTGGCTGCTCAAGCACACCCCGCCGTCAGCATGACGTTCATGCCTTGTCGGCCTTACCCGCAGCAGCGGCGAATTTCGCCAGGCGTACATCCAGATGCCGAGGACGCCGTCCGTGATCCTCGGCGCGCTCCTTGCGGCGAATGGCGTTGCGCACCATCAACGAGCCGAGATAGCGGATCGGTTCCGGCGGAAAATAGCCCAGCGGCCCGTTGACCAGCGGCGAGCGTGTCCAGGGGTTGTCGAGACCCTGCACCAGCGAGGCAAGGATCTGCCCACCCATGTGACATGGCCCCACACCGCTGCCGGAATAACCGAACCCGTAGAACACATTTCCGCTGGCACTCATCTGGCCGAAAAACGGCAGGCCGGTGACCGAGCGATCCGACGGGCCGTTCCACGTTGCGTCGACCTTCACATCGGCGAAGGCCGGGAAAAAATCGTCGAGGCTGCGCTTGAGCAACCCGGCGTAAGGCGATGGCTGGTCAAACACTGGCAGCATCCGTCCGCCATAAGCGAAAGTGTTGCCGCCCTTGCCGAGCATGATCCGGCCGTCCGGGGTGTTGTGGTAGTAGTGCACGAAAATCCGCGAATCGAGCACGGTCACGCCGCTGGTCAAACCGATTTCCTGCAACAGCTCCGGGCGGGGTTCGGTGATCAACATGTCGCTGGACACGATCGCTACGCTGCGCTCGAACTGCGGAAAGGCACGGGCCATCCACGCGTTCATCGCCAGTACCACGCGGTCGGCGGTCACGCAGCCGTTCGCCGTGTGCAGGCGCGCCGGACGGCCCTCTTCCAGCCCGGTCATCGCCGTGCCTTCATGAATCCGCACGCCCAGCTGCAACGCCACCCGGCGCAAGCCACGCACCAGTTTGCCCGGCTGCACACTGGCGGCGGCCGGCGAGAACCAGCCCTCCAGGTGTTTTTCCGAACCGGCCATGCGCTGTACATCGGCGACCGGCCGTTGGGTGAACGAATTGATGCCGTTGCGCTCGAGCGCCGCAATCACCGCATCGGTCGAACCGCATTGCGCCCGGTTGGTGGCGGTGTAAAGCGTACCGTCGAGGCGGTAATCGGCATCGACGCCGTACTGCTCGCAGAACTCGCCGATGGCGTGGATGCTGCGCTCGGATTCCTTGACCAGCCGCACCGCCTCTTCGACGCCGAACAGCCGCTCGAGGGTGAAATACTTCGCCGACCACGACAGCGCACAGCCGCCGTTGCGCCCACTGGCGCCGGCGCCGCAGATGTCGGCCTCGATCAGCAGTACATCGAGTTCGGGGTTCTGCTGCTTGAGCATGATCGCCGTCCACAATCCGGTGTAACCACCGCCAACGATGCACACATCGGTGCGCACCTCGCCTTGCAACGGCGGGCAAGGGGCGGACGGGTCGAGCTGCAAGGCCTGCTCCAGCCAAAACGGTCTCATGAACATTCTCCAGTCAGTCAGCCACGGTACAGCCTGCCGCGAATCCCGCAGCAGGCCGCGAGGCAGGGTTTATTCAGTTACGCAAAGGTTTGATGGTCAGGGCCCGATTGGGCACAGAGGCACGCGGTTCCATGACGCCGACCGGACGGCTGTTCCAGTGCGGAAACAGCACCAGCGCCGAAAACAGCGCGCAACCGGCGAACACAATGAATACCGTCACCGAATCGAAGTAGCCCGGCAGCAACCCGCCGAGCACCGCACCGACCGAGCCGCAGCCGTTGACGAATCCCGCCGCCGTGGCGCCGGCCTTGGCCTTGCCGAAGTCGATGGCGGCTGCACCGCTGATCATCGAGTCCGGGCCGTACAGGGTCAGGCCCATCACGAACAACAATGCGACCACCAGCATCACGCTGCCGGTGTGCAGGGCGCCCATGAACAGCGCGAGGGTCACAGTCAGCGCCAGCAGGCTCAACACGCAGGCCGGCATGCGTCGGGCGCCGAACAGTTTGTCCGAGGCCAGGCCGATCATGATCGGCCCCAGCAGCCCGGCCAGTTCGAATGCCGTCGGAATGATCGCCGCGCCGACCTTGCCGACCGAAGGCATCTGTTCGAACACGATCACCGGGCCCCACAACAGAATCGCGTAACGCGCCGGCTTCAACAGAAAGTACGCCAGACCCAGCACCAGCACCGTGCGGTTGCGCAGGATTTCCTTGAGCGGTTCCCACACGCTGAGCTTGCTGTTGGCTTCAGCTTCTTCGGCGCTGATGAGCGGCTCCGGCTCCACGGCGGGCAGGCCGACGTCTTGCGGTTTGTTGCGCTGAAAGATGAAGAACAACACCGCCACCACCGCGACCACCGCCGCACTGGAAATGAACGCCGCGTGCCAGGTACCGATCAGCGTGTACGCCCACCAGCCAGCGAACGGCGACGCCACCAGACCACCGAATGCATAACAGGAACTCCACAACCCGAGCACTCGCCCGCGCTGTTCGGAGGGGAAGAAACTGCCGAGGTTCTTGCACAGACCCGACCAGCCGGTGGACTGCGCCAGCCCCTGAATCAGCATGCAAGTGGCGAAGATCGGCAACGTCGCGAAACTGCCCATCACCAGCGCCGCCGCAGCGGAAATCAGCAAGCCGCCGAGCACCACGACCCGCGGGCCGAAGCGATCGGCGAGCATGCCCCAGGTGAACTGGCCGATGGCGTAGGCCGCCAGGTAAATCGCGTCGAGGTTGGCCATGGCCATTTTGTCGAGCATGAAGGTGGGGTCTTCGGCGATGCCCAGTTTGGCCACCGAAAAGGCTTTGCGGGTGAAATAGAACGCGGCGTAAGCGAGCCAGGTGATAGCAAAGATCTGCATGCGCCAACGCGCAAGGGTGCCGATGTGCTTGTTCATTGTGGTTCTGACCTCAGGGTGTGAGTGTGCCGGCAGAATCGATGAGTAAACGCCTGTGTTTTTTATTGTTGAGCACTGCGATATCACCCCGTCCCTATGGCGATACCGGTCAGATGAGTCCTGGTATTGCACGCACAGGCTCATGGCCAGCGTCGCTGCCCGACCGGGCAGTCAGCGTTGGCGTGAGCGGATCAAAGCAATTACTGTTTAATAAATAAAATCGATTTATCGTATTTCACACATAAGCTCAGCTTGTTACTGGACTGCCCCTGTAAACGAGGAATCAGCCATGTCGGTTTCACACGCCCAGCTCAAAGCCTTTCACGCCGTGGCCGTGCACGGAAGCTTCACCAAGGCCGCCGAGCGGCTTTATCTGACGCAACCGGCGATTTCCGACCAGGTGCGCAAACTCGAAGAACGCTTCGGCGTGTTGCTGTTCCATCGCAACAAGCGCTCGGTGCGCCTGACGGATCTCGGCGAACGCTTGCTGGCAATCACCCAGCGCCTGTTCGTGGTCGAGGCCGAGGCCCAGGAGTTGTTGCAGGAATCCCAGGCCTTGCAGACCGGCAGCCTGATTCTGGCAGTGGACGCGCCGGTGCACGTGTTGCCGCAGATCGCTCGGTTCTGCGAGCGTTACCCGGGGATCAGCGTGAAGATCGAGACCGGTAACACCGATGAATCGCTGTTTCGGTTGTTCAACTATCAGGCTGATCTGGCGTTGCTTGGGCGTGATGTCAGCGATGAACGCCTGTTGTGCGTGCCGCTGCGCAACGACCCGATGGTGGCGTTCGTCTCGCGCCATCATCCCTGGGCCGAGCGCGAGTCGATCTGCCTTGAAGACCTGGACGACACGCCGCTGGTGCTGCGTGAACACGGCTCGGTGACCCGCCAGACCCTGGAAGAAGAAATGACCCGCGCCGGTTTCCGCATCCGCCCGGCGATTCAGGTCGAAGGCCGGGAAGCGGCGCGGGAGGCGGTTGTGGTGGGGATTGGTGTGGGCGTGGTGTCGGCAGCGGAGTTTGGCGCGGACTCACGGGTTTGCGCGCTGCCGATTACCGATTGCACCCGGCGCTTGACCGAGACACTGGTGTGCCTGCGCGAGCAGAGTTCGCGGCGGGTGGTGGCCACATTTCTCGAGATGGTGCGCGAAAGCCTTGTGTAGTCAGTTCCGCCCCCATCGCCAGCAGGCTGGCTCCCACACTGGATGCGCGGCGAATACAGATCTCTTGTGGGAGCCAGCCTGCTGGCGATTGAAGTCCACACGGATATCAGGTGGGGGCCAATCCGAAAAACGCCTGAATCAAGCGCAATTCCCGCCGGCGCTCCACGCAGCCGATCATGTGCCGGTTCACCAACCCTTCTCCGGCAATGGGAATCGCGACGACACGGGGGTCATGGCTGACCTCAACCGATGACACCACCCCAACCCCCAACTCAGCCGCCACCGCTTCCGTCACCGCCTCGCGGCTGTCCAGTTCCAGCAGCACCCGCGGGCTGACCGACGCTTGCGCACAGGCCTGATCAAACGTGCGCCGGGTAATCGAACTCGGCTCGCGCAAGACCATGATCACCTGATCCAGCTCCTTGAGCCTGACCTCGCCGGCACGTGTCGCCCACGGATGCCCCGCCGGCACCAGCGCGCAGATCCGCGACTCGCTCAACGCTTGCAGATGCAGACCTTTGCGTGGCTCGACTTCGGTCAGCACCGCCACGTCAGCATGCTCGGACAACAACGCTGCCAAGGTTTCCTGAGCGTTGCCCAAGCGCAGATTCACCGTGATCCCCGGATAGCGCGCCCTCAGGCTGGCGAGCATCGGCATGACCATGTGCGGACCGTCCGCCGCCACCTCGAGACGCCCGGTCAGCAACTGCCGATTGGCTTCCAGCAACGCTTGGGCCTCTTCGGCCATGCCGAACATCGCCCGGGTGATCGCCGCCAGTTTGGTGCCCTCCTCCGTCAGTTCGACACGGCGCGCCGTGCGTCGCAACAGCGTGATCTGGTAGTGCTCCTCCAGCGCCTTGATGTGCCCGGTGACCGCCGGCTGGCTGATGAACAACCGCGCGGCGGCACGGGTGAAGCTGCCTTCCCGGGCCACGGCGTCGAAGGCGCGGAGCTGGAACAGGTTCATGGATAACCCTCACTGATGGCTGGCATAACAACAAACAATTTGATTGATGACCCGCCGAATTGCAACGTAGGCCCCGTAGCTTCATCCCACAGCGCTATCGCGAGGACACACGAATGAGTACTGCCGCACCCATCCTGCTCACTCCCGGCCCGTTGACCACCTCGGCCCGCACCCGTCAGGCGATGATGGTCGACTGGGGTTCATGGGATGACCGCTTCAACCAATTGACCGCCAGCCTGTGCGAGCAACTGCTGGCGATCCTCAACGGCGCCGCCAGCCACCATTGCGTGCCTTTGCAGGGCAGCGGCACCTTCGCCGTCGAAGCCGCCATCGGCACCCTCGTCCCCCGCGACGGCAAGGTGCTGGTGCTGATCAACGGTGCTTACGGCAAGCGTCTGGCGAAAATCTGCGAAGTGCTCGGCCGCTCGTTCAGCACCTTCGAAACCGCTGAAGACGAACCGACCACCGCCGCCGACGTCGACCGCCTGCTGCGCGCCGACAACGCCGTTACCCACGTCGCGCTGATCCACTGCGAAACCAGCACCGGCATCCTCAATCCGCTGCCGGAAATCGCTCAGGTTGTCGAGCAACACGGCAAACGCCTGATCATCGACGCCATGAGCTCCTACGGCGCCTTGCCGGTGGATGCGCAAAAAGTCCCGTTCGATGCACTGATCGCCGCCTCCGGCAAATGCCTGGAAGGCGTACCGGGCATGGGCTTCGTGTTTGCCCGCAAGGAATCTCTGGCCGCTGCCGCCGGCAATTCGCATTCGCTGGCGATGGACCTGTTCGACCAGCACAGCTACATGAAGAAGACCGGTCAGTGGCGCTTCACCCCGCCGACCCATGTCGTCGCCGCGCTGCACGAAGCGCTGCTGCAATACAACGAAGAAGGTGGCCTGCCGGCACGGCATGCGCGTTACGCCGCCAACTGCCAGGCGCTGATGGAAGAGATGGGCAAACTCGGCTTGCGCAGTTTCCTGCCTGCTGCGATTCAGGCGCCGATCATCGCGACGTTCCACGCACCGAAAGATCCGCGCTACCAGTTCAAGGACTTCTACGAACGGGTCAAGGCCAAGGGTTACATCCTCTACCCCGGCAAGCTGACCCAGGTCGAAACCTTCCGCGTCGGCTGCATCGGCCACGTCACCCCGGCGCAGATGCGCGAAGCCGTCGCGGCGGTGGGTGAAGTGCTGCGCGAGATGGAAGTTCTGGAAATTTGAGCGACACCACAAATCCCCTGTGGGAGCGGGCTTGCCCGCGATGAGGCCTTGGCAGTCGACATCCATGGTGAATGTCAGACCGCCATCGCGGGCAAGCCCGCTCCCACAGGTACACCGAACGCCAAAACAACTCTTTCCTGCAGGATTTCTCCATGAACTACAACAACCCAACCCAGCTGCAAGCCGCCATCCTCGACTGGGCCGGCACCGTGGTCGACTTCGGTTCCTTCGCGCCGACCCAGATCTTTGTCGAAGCCTTCGCCGAGTTCGACGTCCAGGTGTCCATCGAGGAGGCCCGTGGCCCGATGGGCATGGGCAAGTGGGATCACATTCGCACCCTGTGCGATCAGCCGCAGGTTGCCGAGCGCTATCGCAAGGCGTTCGGCCGCACCCCGACCGACGATGACGTAACCGCGATCTACAACCGCTTCATGCCGCTGCAGATCGAGAAAATCGCCGAGCATTCGGCGCTGATTCCCGGTGCACTGGAGACCATCGCCAACCTGCGCCAGCAAGGCATCAAGATCGGTTCCTGCTCCGGTTATCCGAAGCAAGTGATGGACAAGGTCGTGGCACTGGCCGCCACCAACGGCTACATCGCCGACCACGTCGTGGCCACCGACGAAGTGCCGAATGGCCGCCCATGGCCGGCCCAGGCCCTGGCCAACGTGATTGCGCTGGGCATCGACGATGTCGCCGCCTGCGTGAAGATCGACGACACTGTGCCGGGTATTCTCGAAGGCCGACGCGCCGGGATGTGGACCGTGGCACTGATCTGCTCCGGCAATGCGCTGGGCCTGGATTACGAAGGCTATCGCGCACTGGGCAGCGACGCCCTGGCCAGCGAACGCAAGCGCATTCACGCCCTGTTCGAAGGCTCGCGTCCGCACTACATGATCGACACCATCAGCGATCTACCGGAAGTGATCGCTGACATCAACAAGCGTCTGGCCAATGGCGAGATGCCGCAGAACGGATAATTTCATTTGATAGAAAAGAACGCCGCCAACTTTTTTAAAAAGTTGGCGGCATTTATTTATGCCTGCCGACAACAAGCACAAATATCAAAAATCCCTTTCGAATTATTATTGATTACAGCGCCTGCAAGTCACCTTGCGCATCGTAAGCAAGACCGTCCGGATACTTGATAGAACCATCGGCAAGTTGCTCGGTTCCATCGGCCCAGACAATACGCCCGTCCGGGTATTCAACAGTATCGTCCGGCCAGACGATGCGCCCGTCAGGATGCTCCACCCTGCCATCAACGTGCTGGATGATCCCGTCGGGACGTGTGACTGCCGTTTGCGCGGGATTGACGAGGCTGCCATCGCTCAGCGAAATCGAACCATCGGGATTTTTCGCCACGCCCATTGCACTGAGCAAATTGATCAATGCCACAGGATCGACATTGATGTTCAAGGTCGGCCACGGCATGGGCGGCCTTACACTGACAGGTGGCTTGACCGGCGTTACCGGCGGTTTGCCGGGCGGTGGCGCAGGCTTTACCGGTGGTTTGGCTGGAGCAGGCTTGTTTGGCGATGAAGGTTTGGCGGGTGGATTGACTGGTTTCACGGGTGGTTTCACGGGTGGCTTGACCGGAGTCACCGGTGGTTTCACGGGTGGCTTGACTGGAGTCACCGGGGGTTTCACGGGTGGCTTGACCGGAGTAACAGGTGGTTTGACAGGTGGCTTTACCGATGGCCGCGAGACCGGAGGTTTTGCCATGGCCTTGCGGGTCATTTGTTGCTGTTGCTTTTTATCCAGAATAATACTGACTGCCATATTCAAATCCTTTTTAAATAACCTGAAATTTTTATCGCAACTCAATACCTGACACAAACGATACTGACTGCTGCTCAACGACATTAACCACTTCGCTAAAACCACTCAAATCCACACCAATACAAAACATAAACAATAAAACCTTACACCTGACCAATACTCAGCAAAAAATACATCCGATACGCTTGATGTAATTCAACTACTGGACGACTGGAAAAAAACTGTTCGACGCCGGGCAAAAATACTTAAACGCGATTACAGTTAAAGCATGCCGTCGCTCAAGAACGGCACGTTTCGACCCTGATCCGTGAGGAAACACCGTATGCCGTGGACAAGTTCCGAATCACGCTACAGCACCGTGTCAGTCCTGTTGCACTGGTTGATGCTGGTGTTGTTGGTGCTGGTGTACGCCAGCATGGAGTTGCGTGGCATCTTCCCCAAGGGCAGCGGCGGCCGCTCGCTGATCCGCGAAGTGCATTACATGCTCGGCCTGACCGTGTTCGTCCTGGTGTGGTTTCGCCTGCTGGCCCGCAGCATCGGCCCGGCGCCGAAGATTTTCCCCGCTTCCCCGCAATGGCAGACCGTACTGGCCCGTCTGATGCACTGGGCGCTGTACCTGTTCATGATCAGCATGCCGATTCTTGGCTGGCTGATTACCAGCGCCGAGGGCCATCAGGTGATGTTCTACGGCTTCGACCTGCCGTTGCTGGTGCACGAAGATAAAGCCCTCGCCAAACAGGTCGAACACTGGCATGTGTTGATCGGCAACGCCGGCTACTGGCTGATCGGCCTGCATGCATTGGCGGGGCTGTATCACCATTACGTGGTAGGCGATAACACGTTGCTGCGGATGATGCCAAAGCGCAACGAAACCTAGCCTTCGAATCCACGCCGGCCCTGCAAGCCGCCGGTGTGGATGAAGATCAGGCGCGTTCCACTCTTGAAACGGCCCGCCTCGATGTGTTGTTTGAGCGCGAGCAAGGCCTTGCCGGTGTACAGCGGTTCGAGGGGAACGTCGCTGGCCTGTTCGGTCTGCGCGATGAATTCAAGCAACGGCGCATCGATTTTGGCGAAGCCGCCACGGCTGGCGTCGATCAGTTCGTAGCCTCCGAGATCTCCGACGATCGCTTCAACGTTGGCCGCGACACCGTGATCGTCGGGCACGGCCATTGCGCCATACACCGAGTGTTCACCCGCCTCTGCCAGCACCAGTCCCGCGAGCGTCGTGCCGGTGCCACAGGCCAGCCACCAACCGTCATGGTTGTCCCAGCCGAGCTTGCCGAGTTGTTGACTGACCTGATCCTTCAACGATGCGCAACCCTGCGCACCCGGCAACCCGCCGCCCCCTTCAGGCACCGGATGCAGCGTCGGGTATTGCGCCCGCCAGGGCTGCCAGAACCCTGGCGCGTGCCGAGCCCGATAACCGCCATAACCGAGCCAATGCAACTGCATGCCGAAATCCTGTAGATCCCTGATCGTCGGCGTGTCCTGCGGATGCCCGCGCAACAGGCCGACCGTTGTGAATCCCAAGCGTTTACCCGCCGCGGCCAGTGCATGCAGATGATTGGAGTGCGCGCCGCCGAGGCTGATGATGCCTTCGGCGCCCGCACGGTCGGCGGCTTTCAGGTGTTCAACGAGTTTGAACCACTTGTTGCCGCTGATCAGCGGGTCGATCCGGTCCAGACGCAGGATGGCGACTTCAACCCCGGCGGCGGTGAGCCAGTCCAGATGAAGCGCTTCGAGAAGGGCTTGAGTTAGCCAGTCGATGGGAGGCGGAAACATGAATGCCGGCTCTGTAAAAAGAGCCGGCATTCTAGGGTGGATCAGAGCTCGGCGGCCAGACGCGAACCCTGATTGATCGCGCGTTTGGCGTCCAGCTCGGCCGCCACATCGGCGCCGCCGATCAGGTGCACGCTCTGCCCGGCTTCGACCAGACCGTCATGCAGCTCACGCAGCGGATCCTGGCCGGCGCAGATGACGATGTTGTCCACCGGCAACACTTGCGGCTCGCCGGTTTCGCCGATGCGGATGTGCAGGCCTTCGTCGTCGATCTTCAGGTATTCGACGCTGTTGAGCATCTGCACCTGCTTGTTCTTCAGACCGGTGCGGTGAATCCAGCCGGTGGTCTTGCCCAGACCGTCGCCGACCTTGGACTTCTTGCGTTGCAGCAGGAACACGTCACGGGCCGGTGCGTGCGGGGCAGCCTTGATCCCGGCCACGCCACCACGGGCTTCCAGATTCGTGTCGATGCCCCACTCTTTCCAGAATGCAGCGCGATCCTGACTGGTGGCCACACCTTCTTGCACGAGGAATTCCGACACGTCAAAACCGATACCGCCGGCGCCGATCACCGCCACACGCTTGCCCACCGGTTTGCGCTCGAGCAGCACATCCAGATAGCTCAGCACTTTGGCGTTCTCGACACCCGGAATTGCCGGCAGACGCGGCGCAATGCCGGTGGCCAAAATGACTTCGTCGTAACCGCCTTCCACCAGTTTTGCCACATCAACGCGAGTGTTCAGGCACACCTCGACGTTGGTGGTCTGCAGTTTGCGTTTGAAGTAACGCAGGGTTTCGTAGAACTCTTCCTTGCCCGGCACGCGCTTGGCGACGTTGAACTGACCACCGATCTCGCTGGCCGAATCGAACAGCGTCACCTGATGCCCACGCTCGGCGGCCACGGTTGCGGCGGACAGACCGGCAGGGCCGGCACCGACCACGGCAATCTTCTTGATCTGCTGGACCGGCAGGTAGTTGAGCTCGGTCTCGTGGCAGGCACGCGGATTGACCAGGCAGCTGGTGAGCTTGCCGCCAAAGGTGTGATCGAGGCAGGCCTGGTTGCAACCGATGCAGGTATTGATTTCGTCGGCGCGGCCTTCAGCAGCCTTGTTGACGAAGTCCGGGTCGGCGAGAAACGGCCGCGCCATCGAAACCATGTCGGCATCGCCTTCAGCGAGAATCTGCTCGGCGACTTCCGGGGTGTTGATGCGGTTGGTGGTGATCAGCGGAATGTTCACCGAACCGCGCAGCTTGGCCGTGACCTTGCTGAACGCCGCACGCGGCACTTTGGTGGCAATGGTCGGGATCCGCGCTTCGTGCCAGCCGATGCCGGTATTGATGAGGGTTGCGCCAGCCTGCTCGATGGCTTTGGCCAGGGTGACGATTTCTTCCCAGGTGCTGCCGCCTTCCACCAGATCGAGCATCGACAGGCGAAAGATAATGATGAAGTTCGGGCCAACCGCTTCACGAACGCGGCGAACGATTTCCACCGGCAGGCGCATGCGGTTTTCGTAACTGCCGCCCCAACGGTCGGTGCGTTGGTTGGTGTGGGCCGCGAGGAACTGGTTAATGAAATAACCTTCGGAACCCATGATTTCGACGCCGTCATACTCGGCAGTCTGGGCCAGTACCGAGCAGGTGACGAAATCGCGGATCTGCTTCTCGATGCCTTCCTCGTCCAGCTCTTTGGGCTTGAACGGGTTGATCGGCGCCTGGATCGCGCTCGGTGCGACCTGTTTCGGGCTGTAGGCATAACGGCCGGCGTGGAGGATCTGCATGCAGATCTTGCCGCCCGCTTCATGCACGGCGCGGGTGACGATGCGGTGCTTGAGCGCTTCTTCCTCGGTGGTCAGCTTGGCCGCGCCTGAGTACACGCCACCCTCGTCGTTCGGGCCGATACCGCCCGTCACCATCAGGCCGACGCCGCCACGGGCGCGTTCGGCGAAGTACGCCGCCATCCGTTCGAAGCCACCCGGTTTCTCTTCAAGGCCGGTGTGCATCGAGCCCATCAGGGTGCGGTTGCGCAACGTGGTGAATCCCAGGTCCAGCGGGGCCAGCAGGTGCGGGTAAGTGGCGGTCATCGGTAACTCCACAGCGAGCGATCACGGAAAATGCGGGAGCTCTGTGTCCCCCGTCAGTCATGTTCGACAGATTAGGAGTCGCATCGCTGTCACTCAATGACCGGAACTGACAAGTTATTGATCCAAATGCGCAGCGCCCCTTGGCAAGCCGGGGCTGGCGCCCTACCCTGTCCGCACACCCTGTACCCGGCTGTTGTTGGATTTCATGCGCAAACTTTTGTACCTGACCCTTTCCATGGCGCTCGTCGCCGCGCTCGCCTTCTACGCCATGTGGGCGGCTGACCGCCCGGCCGGTCATTACCTGTCGGACCTGCGGATCAAACTGGCGGTCGATCAGGGCACCCGCGCCGATCGTGGCAACCTGCTGGGCATTCAGCCGGAACTGTTCCCCACCGATTATCAAAGTTCCGAACGCCTGCACCGCAAACTCGCGGCCTATCTGCAGCAAGCGCAGGATCAGGGTTTGCTCAATGACAAAACCATCGTGGTGTTGCCCGAGCATGTCGGCACCTGGCTGATGATCAGCGGCGAAAAAGACGAGTTGTACCAGGCCCCCACCCTCGAGGAAGCGATGAACTGGCTGGCCGCCAGCAACCCGTTGCAGTTTGCCCGCGCCTGGCTCACCGCCAGGGGCAGCAGCCGTCTGGATGACGCCCACCTGCGGATGAAATCCCGAGACATGGCCAAGGACTATCAGCTGCTGTTCGGCGGTCTGGCCAAAGAATTTCATATCACCCTGGTGGCCGGCTCGATCGTGCTGCCCGAGCCGAACATTATCGACGGGCGACTCAAGACCGGCAGCGGCGCGCTGTACAACACCAGTGTGGTGTTCGGTCGTGACGGTGCCCCGCTCGGCCAGCCTCAGCGACAGATGCGCCCGATCTTCGATCAGGATGACGCGACCGGCACTGGCGAGGCTTCACAGATCAATGTGGTCGACACCCCCGCTGGACGCCTCGGCGTGCTGATCGGCAACGACAGCTGGTATCCAGACAACTATCGCAAGCTCGACGCGCAAGGCGCGCAACTGATCGCGGTGCCTGCGTTCGTCATCGGCCATGGTGTGTGGGATCAACCCTGGCAGGGCTATAGAGGCTTGAACGTGCCGGACTCGGTCAGCCTCAAACCGGGAGAGGTCAGCGAAGGCCAGGCCTGGCATCGCCTGACCCTGACGGCACAACCGCCGGGCAGCCGGGCGATTGCCGGCATGAGCGTGTTTTTGCGCGGGCAGTTCTGGGACAAACCGAGTTCCGGGCAGAGCTTCCTCAGCAGCAATGGCCAGCAGTTCGCCGACGGCGAAGCCCGTGGTGCACGTCTGCTGAACCTCTGGCTGTAAACCATGAAACCGCTGCCGATGCGTCTCGGGGATCTGTCAGTGGGCTTCGTCCATAGCCTGGCCGATGCCGTGCGCAGCCATGACGCCGACCCGCAGCCGCTGCTTGAACAATATGGGCTCGACACCGCGCGGCTGGCCGAGGCCGGCGCACGCCTGTCGATCCCGCGCTATATGCGCCTGGGTCATGGTGCGATCCAGTTGACTGGCGATCCGGCCCTCGGCCTGCGCATGGGCCAGCTCAGTCGTCTGAGCCAAGCGGGGTTGGCCGGCGTCACGGCAGCGCAGGCCCCGACCGTGCGCGAAGCCGCCCGCTGCCTGACGCGCTTCGAGCCGTTGTATGGCTCTAATTATCGCGGCCAGTCGAGTTTCCACGAGGATGCCAGCGGAGCCTGGCTGCGCTTCTACTCAATCAGCCCATACAACGCCTACAACCGCTTTGTCGTGGACTCGATCATCGCCGGCTGGCTGCATCAGTTGTCCAGCCTCAGCCCCGAACCGCTGCGCGCCGAACGGATAGAGATCGAATTCGACACACCTGACTACCGCGACGCCTACGCCGTGCTCGGCGAGTGCCCGATCCAGTTCGGCGCCGAACACAACCAACTGCGCCTGAGCCTCGCCAGCCTGGCCCAACGCAACCCACAGCACTGCCCCAGCACCTGGAAACATCTGCTGCAACTGTGTGAACGGGAACTGGAACAACTGACCCGCACCCGCAGCCTGCGTGAACGCATCACGCAATTGCTCGGGCCGTTGCTCAATGGGGGTCGCGAACCGGACCTGGAAGAAGTGGCGGCGCGCCTGAAGCTGCCGACCTGGACGTTACGGCGAAAACTGGCCGAGGAAGGCACACAGTTCCGCGCCATCCTCAACGATACTCGCCGTGATCTGGCGATGACCTACATCCGCGACACTGAACTGGCGTTCGGTGAAATCGCCTACCTGCTGGGTTTTGCCTCGGCCGAAGCTTTCCAGCGTGCCTTCAAGCGCTGGAACGGCCAGACACCGGGCGAATTTCGCCGCAGTCACCGCAAGACCGGTTGAAGCGTCAGAGCTCGGTGGCGTCTTCCGCAGGCTCCGGTGAATCCAGCTCGTAGGCCTGGAATTCAAGCAGTTCTTCTTGATAGTCATCCATCGTGTAATCCCCCTGACCGCAAACTTGAAAATGGCCTGAAACAATCGACCAGTGCCCCGAGCATAAAGTGCCCGCATGAAGGAAAAATGAAACACGGCCTTCATGCAACAAACGTAGCAGGCAGTCAGGAATTTATCGCGGGATTTTTCGATGAAAACGCCATGGATCCGACAGTTGTCGAATCCATGGCGTGAAGATCACTGCCCGGAGGCGGGCATGGCCGGGATCGGCTCGGAAGGTGGCGGCAGGTCGGTCGGGTTGGCCGGTGGCGTAATGACTTCAGTTGCCGGCCCAGGTGTTGGAACCAGCTCTGAACCCGGTGCCGGAGTGATCGGTGCCGCTTCAGCTGGCGGAACGACCGGCTCCGAGCTGACTGGAGTCGGCTCCGCAGCGGCAGGAGCTGGAGTCGCGGCAGGTGTGGCAGGCACCGCAGGTGCGGCGACAGGTGTCGGTTCAGCAGCCGGCGTCGGAGTCAGCGCTGCCGGTGTCGCCTTGGCTTCAGGCATGCCGAGGTCGGTTTTAGGCTTTTCGGTGATGTGTGCGGCTTTCTTGGCTTCGGCCGGCAGGAACAGCTCGACCAGGGTGAAGAAGCGCTCGTAGAACTTCTGCGAAGACACGGTTTCGCTGGCCACCTTCACCATCGAGTCGTCAGAGGAGCCGATCGGCATCGACACCGAGCCCAGCACGCCAACCCCGAGGCTGGCCGAGTTGTTGGTCTTCTTCAGCGCGTAACGGTCCTGCAGGGCGTTGGCGAACACCGTCGCGTGGTGCGCGGCGCTGCCGTCATCGGTGCACACCACGTTGAAGCTGATCTCCATGTGGGTTTCACCGGTCTGCTGGAAGCTCTTGTGTCCGCTGACCAGTTTCGGGTCGCTGCTGGTGATGATGTAGCCCTGGCTGAGCAACGCACGGCGCGCCGCTTCGCAGCTGGCGGCATCGGTGACTGGATAGTTGCGCGAGAAGGTGCCGGAGTCGTCGAAGTTCTCATGCTCGTAGATAGGTTTGTCCTTGGAGCAGCCGGCAGCGGCGGTCAGCAACAACGCCAACCCGAAAAAACGCACGGAAATAGAATTCAGCATTAAACATCCTGAGGGAAAAACGGTCCGGGGCGTATTGTGCAACATATCGCTGCCCCGCGGCTTACCGATTAGTGTCTTAAAACAGTTACAACTCTACCGGTCATGGGTGCAGGGAAAAAGGCAAACTGGTCAATGGTCGATGAAAATCCTGTCACCCAGTGATTGATAGGCAAAAAAAAGCCCCGAATGTTCATCCGGGGCTCATTTTTTGTCGCTCAGTCAGACATCAGAAACGCTTGATGTCAGCTTCGCTTTCCAGCTGCTTGCGGTATGCAGCGAAGTCCTGCTGGCCTTCACGAGAAGCGAGGAAGCGACGGTATTGCGCTTTCTCTTCATCGGTCGGCGCAGCGGCTTCGTTCACAGCGTTCAGACGCACGATGGTCAGGCTGCCATCAGGCAGTGTCACGCTGCTGAAAGTCGGCTTGTCCTTGGCGGCCGGCTTCGGCATGCGGAACAGCGCTTGCAGCACCACAGGATCCACACCTTCCTGAGCGCGAGTGGCGGCCTGGGTGACTTTCCAGTTCTGACCGTCAATTGCCTTGTCCAGCGGGGTCTTGCCCTCACGCAGGCTGGTGATCAGCTCATCAGCCTTGGTCTTGGCGGCCGCACTGGCGTGCTCTTTGGCCAACTGGGTGCGAATGGCAGTCGCCACAGCCTCCAGCGGCAGTTGTGCAGGCTTGAGGTGTTCCTTGGCGCGCAGCACGATCACGGTTTCCGGATCCAGTTCGATGGCGGTGCTGTTGGCACCATCATCCAGCACTTCGTTGCTGAACGCGGCCGTGACCACGGCGCGGTTGGCGGCAACACCTTCGCCACCTTCACGGCCGAACGGCTTGGAGGTGTGCACGGTCAGTTTCAGATCCTGCGCCGGCTGAGCCAGGTCAGACGCCTCGAACGAGGAGTCTTCCAGCTGCTTGGTCGCCTCGACGAAACGCTGCTCGACCTGCTGGGCTTTCAGTTCGCGAGTCAGCTTGTCTTTCAGGCTGGCCAGGGTCGGCACCTCAGGTGCTTCGATACCCAGCAGCTTGATCAGGTGGAAACCGAAGTCGGTGCGAACCGGCTCGGATACCTGATCCTTGGAGAGCGAATACAGGGCTTTCTCGAAGGCCGGATCGTACACGCCAGGGCCGGCATAACCCAGGTCGCCGCCATTGTTGGCCGAGCCGGGATCCTGCGAGAACTCCTTGGCCAGCGCTTCGAATTTCTCGCCCTTGGCCAGACGTGCCTGAACTTCCTCGATCTTCGCCTTGGCCTGGGCCTCGGTGGTCTTGTCGTTCACTTCGATCAGAATGTGCGCCGCACGACGCTGTTCCGACAGGTTGGCAATTTCTTTCTGATATGCCGCCTGCAGGTCTTCGTCCTTGACGGCAACTTGATCGAAGAACGAGGACTTCTTCAGCTCGAGGTAATTGATGACCACTTGATCCGGGGTCATGAATTCCTTCGCGTGCTCGTCGTAGTAAGCCTTGACCTCATCGTCGGTCAGCTTGACGGCGGCCGGGTCAGCCTTGATGTTCAGCGAAGCGAAATCGCGGGTCTGCTTTTCCAGGCGGGCGAAAGCCAGGACCTGGGCGTCGGTGACGAAGCCGCTGCCTGCCACACCGGCGCGCAGCTGACCGATCAGCATTTCCTGAGCCAGCATCTGGCGAAATTGCATCCGGCTGTAGCCCAGTTGACGGATCACCTGGTCAAAGCGGTCGGAACTGAACTTGCCATCGACCTGAAACTCAGGCGTTTGCAGGATCACTTGATCCAGCGCCGCTTCGGAGAAAGCGAACTTCGATTTTTCTGCGCCTTGCAGCAGCAGCTTGCGATCGATCAGACCCTTGAGGGCCGATTCGCGCAGCATTTTTTCGTCGAGCAAGGAAGCATCGAAGTCCTTGCCCAGCTGTTGCATCAGCTGACGGCGTTGCATGTCAACGGCCTGGCTCAGCTCGTTCTGGCTGATTTCTTCACCATTGACCTTGGCCGCCTCGTTGGTGTGAGTCGTGGCCTTGAAAATGGCATCGAAACCGGTCAAGACCATCAGTGCAACGATGACCCCGATAATGGTCTTGGCAATCCAGCCTTGTGAATTGTCCCTGATATTCTGCAGCATGCGTCCCCCAGAAACGGTTGAACTTCAAAATTAGGCAACCGTGGAGCGTGGGTAGAATCCGGATAGAAGAAAGGCGCATCCGAGGATGCGCCTTCTCGTAACTGGCGGAGCGGACAGGGCTCGAACCCTCGATCCCGGCGTAGCAGACAATTATTCCAAACTGCCTGCTCTACCGCTCCGCTGCCAAGTCAGGCTTGACCCCGACCCGGATGGGTAAAAACCTGAATCAAACTTAGTTGACAGCTTCTTTCAGGGCTTTACCGGCTTTGAAACCTGGCTTCTTGGCAGCCGCGATTTCCAGAGTCTTGCCGGTCTGTGGGTTACGACCGATACGAGCTGGACGATCGGTTACCGAGAACGTACCGAAACCTACCAGAACTACGGAGTCGCCAGCCTTCAGAGCGCCAGTGACGGATTCGATTACAGCGTCCAGCGCACGGCCAGCAGCAGCTTTCGGGATATCAGCGGATGCAGCGATAGCATCAATCAGTTCCGACTTGTTCACTCTAAGTCCCCTTATATCTATTTGAGTATGATTCTAAGTTTTTTGGTGAAAGCAAAAACGAGTGCTGAATGGCCTACAGACACTTAAGAGCCGCTTTATAACAAGGGCTCTAAAAAGCTGTCAAGGAAGCCCCCCAGGCAAATGCGTACTAATGCGTGCTAATTCTTTCCTTAGAGTCAGACTCACGTTTTTCGTCCTTGGCAACTATCTCCGGAGCCACATCCGGCAAGGGCTCCGGCGCGTATTGCAGCGCAATTTGCAGGACCTCGTCAATCCATTTAACCGGTTTAATCTGCAGATCCTGCTTGATATTGTCAGGAATCTCCTTCAGATCACGCACGTTCTCTTCCGGAATAATCACGACCTTGATTCCGCCACGGTGTGCAGCCAGGAGCTTTTCCTTCAGGCCGCCAATGGCGAGGACTTGACCACGCAGGGTGATCTCGCCGGTCATGGCGACGTCGGCGCGCACAGGAATACCCGTCAACGCCGACACCAATGCGGTACACATGCCTACACCGGCGCTAGGGCCGTCTTTCGGCGTAGCACCTTCCGGCATGTGGATGTGCGTGTCGCGCTTCTCGTGGAAGTCCAGGGGAATGCCCAAGCTCTTGGCACGGCTGCGCACCACGGTCAGGGCGGCAGTGATCGATTCGACCATTACGTCACCCAGCGAACCGGTCTTGATCAGTTGCCCTTTGCCCGGCACGACGGCCGCTTCGATGGTGAGCAACTCACCACCAACCTGAGTCCAGGCCAGGCCGGTCACCTGACCGATCTGATCCTGCTGCTCGGCCAGACCGTAGCGGAACTTGCGCACGCCGAGGAAGTGTTCCAGCAGATCAGCTGTCACTTTCACCGAGAAGCGTTTTTCCAGCGCATGCTCTTTGACCGCCTTGCGGCAGACCTTGGCAATCTGCCGCTCGAGGCCACGCACACCGGCTTCGCGGGTGTAGTAACGGATGATGTCACGGATCGCTTCTTCGTCGAATTCCAGCTCGCCCTTCTTCAGGCCGTTGGCGGCAATCTGCTTTGGCGACAGGTACTTGACGGCGATGTTGATCTTTTCGTCTTCGGTATAACCCGGCAGACGGATCACTTCCATCCGGTCGAGCAACGCCGGCGGAATGTTCATCGAGTTCGAGGTACACAGGAACATCACATCCGACAGGTCGTAATCGACTTCCAGATAGTGATCGTTGAAGTTGTGGTTCTGCTCCGGATCGAGCACTTCCAGCAACGCCGACGCCGGATCGCCACGCATGTCGCTGCCCATCTTGTCGATTTCATCGAGCAGGAACAGCGGGTTGCGGACACCCACCTTTGTCATCTTTTGAATCAATCTTCCTGGCATCGAACCGATGTAAGTCCGACGGTGACCACGGATTTCCGCTTCGTCACGCACCCCACCGAGGGCCATGCGCACGAATTTACGGTTGGTGGCGTGGGCAATCGACTCCGCCAGCGAGGTTTTACCCACACCCGGAGGACCAACCAGGCACAACACCGGACCACGAATCTTTTTCACACGTTTCTGCACGGCGAGGTACTCAAGGATGCGTTCCTTGACCTCTTCCAGACCGTAGTGATCGGCGTCGAGAATGTCTTCGGCACGGGCCAGGTCCAGACGCACCTTGCTCTGGGCCTTCCACGGCACCTGCACCAGCCAGTCGATGTAAGAACGCACGACGGTGGCTTCGGCCGACATCGGTGACATCTGCTTGAGCTTGTTCAGCTCGGCGGTGGCCTTGGCCAGGGCATCTTTCGGCAGACCGGCAGCGTCGATACGCTTTTTCAGGTCTTCGATTTCGTTGTGGCCTTCGTCGCTGTCACCGAGCTCTTTCTGAATGGCCTTCATCTGCTCATTCAGGTAGTACTCGCGCTGACTGCGCTCCATTTGTTTCTTGACGCGGCCGCGGATGCGTTTTTCGACCTGCAGCAGGTCGATTTCGGCATCCAGCAGTGCCAGAACGTGCTCGACCCGGGCAGCCAGATCGATGATTTCGAGGATTTCCTGCTTCTGCTCGATTTTCAGCGCCATGTGCGCAGCCATGGTGTCTACCAGACGGCCTGGCTCATCGATGCTGTTGAGTGACGACAGGACTTCAGCCGGGACCTTCTTGCCCAACTGGACATATTGCTCGAACTGCGACAGCAGTGTGCGCACGAACACTTCGGACTCGCGCTCGGCGGCATCGACCTCGTCGATCAACGCCACTTCGGCACGACAGTGGCCGTCGACTTCGCTGAAGCGCTCGACCGCGCCACGCTGCTCGCCTTCGACCAGAACCTTGACGGTACCATCGGGCAGCTTGAGAAGCTGCAGAACCGTGGCAATGGTGCCTACGCGATAGAGGGCATCTTCTCCGGGATCATCGTCAGCCGGGTTTCTCTGGGCCAGCAGCAGGATCTGCTTGTCACCCGTCATCGCGGCCTCGAGGGCTTCGATGGACTTCTCGCGCCCCACGAACAGCGGGATAACCATGTGCGGATACACAACGACATCACGCAATGGCAGGAGAGGCAATTCGATGGTGGTCTTCATGATTTCGCCTCTACGGCGGCCATACGGCCGTAATCAGATGGAATTAAGCTTGAAACCAAGATGGGGGCTGCCTTGAAAAAAAACAAGCGCAAAGCGGATGTAAAAAACGACATAAAAAAAAAGAGGCCCGAAGGCCCCTTCTTTGTTCCGGCAGGGTGGACACTTACGCGTCCGGCGCTGCCTTGGCCGTCGGCTCACTGTTTTCGTAGATATACAGTGGCTTGGACTTGCCTTCGATTACGCTTTCATCGATCACGACTTTGCTCACCTCGGACTGCGAGGGGATTTCATACATCGTGTCGAGCAGAACACCTTCGAGAATCGAACGCAGGCCACGGGCACCGGTTTTACGTTCCAGGGCACGTTTTGCGACCGATTTCAGCGCGTCTGAACGGAATTCCAGATCAACGCCTTCCATCTCGAACAGTTTGGCGTACTGTTTGGTCAGGGCATTTTTCGGCTCGGTGAGAATCTGCATCAATGCAGCCTCATCCAGCTCGTCCAGCGTCGCAAGGACCGGCAGACGACCGACGAATTCCGGGATCAGACCGAACTTGACCAGATCGTCAGGCTCGACTTCACGCAGGGACTCACCGACTTTCTTGCCTTCTTCCTTGCTGCGCACTTCTGCGTTGAAACCGATGCCACCTTTGGTGGAACGGTTCTGAATCACTTTCTCCAGACCGGAGAACGCACCACCGCAGATGAACAGGATGTTACGGGTGTCGACCTGCAGGAATTCCTGCTGCGGATGCTTGCGGCCACCTTGCGGCGGAACGGAAGCGACCGTGCCTTCGATCAACTTCAGCAAGGCCTGCTGCACGCCTTCACCGGAAACGTCCCGGGTGATCGACGGGTTGTCGGACTTGCGCGAAATCTTGTCGATTTCATCGATGTAGACAATGCCCATCTGGGCTTTCTCTACGTCGTAATCGCACTTCTGCAACAGCTTCTGAATGATGTTCTCGACGTCTTCACCTACATAACCCGCCTCGGTGAGGGTGGTTGCGTCGGCGATGGTGAACGGAACGTTCAGGAGGCGGGCCAGTGTTTCAGCCAGCAGGGTTTTACCGGAGCCTGTCGGGCCGATCAGCAGGATGTTGCTCTTGCCGAGTTCGACGTCGTCAGCCTTTTTGTCACGCTGGTTCAAGCGCTTGTAGTGGTTGTACACCGCTACCGCGAGAACCTTCTTGGCACGTTCCTGACCAATGACGTACTGGTCAAGGATGCCGCTGATTTCTTTAGGCGAAGGCAATTTATGCGCGCTGCTCTCGGCCTGTGCTTCCTGCACCTCCTCACGGATGATGTCATTGCACAGGTCGACGCACTCGTCGCAGATAAAGACCGAGGGGCCGGCAATCAATTTGCGCACTTCATGCTGGCTTTTGCCACAGAAGGAGCAATAGAGCAGCTTGCCGTTGTCCTCGCCGTTGCGGGTGTCAGTCATTCGTTCGATCCAAATCCGATAGGCTTGCAACACAAGATGAAGGCTATTGCGGGCTTTTTCAAGCCCGCCACTGATCGGACCAGCCGATCAGGCCTGTTTTGAGCTGCTTATTTTAAGCTGGACGCTGGTTGATCACTTCATCGATCAAGCCATATTCCTTCGCAGCTTCAGCACTCATGAAGTTGTCGCGGTTGGTGTCGCGCTCGATTTCTTCAAGCGTGCGACCGCTGTGCTTGGCCATCAGCGTGTTCAGACGCTCGCGAATGAAGAGGATTTCCTTGGCATGGATTTCGATGTCCGAAGCCTGGCCCTGGAAACCGCCCAGTGGCTGGTGAATCATCACACGCGAGTTCGGCAGGCAATAACGCTTGCCTGGAGCCCCTGCGGTCAGCAGGAACGCGCCCATGCTGCACGCCTGACCGATACAGGTAGTCGATACGTTTGGCTTGATGAACTGCATGGTGTCGTAGATCGACATGCCCGCTGTCACCGAACCGCCCGGGGAGTTGATATAAAGATGGATGTCCTTGTCCGGGTTTTCCGCTTCAAGGAACAGCAATTGCGCACAGATCAGGTTGGCCATGTAGTCCTCTACCGGACCCACCAGAAAGATCACTCGCTCCTTGAGCAGGCGCGAGTAAATGTCGTAGGCGCGCTCGCCACGAGCAGACTGCTCGACAACCATCGGGACCAGGCCGCCTGCGGCCTGGATATCAGAGTTCTGCTGAATATAGGAATTACGGAACATGCTCTGCAGTCACTCCCAAATAGTCATGTCTTGAATACGCATAAGCCAGCTCGAAGGCTGGCTTATGGTGTGTGCTTCTAACGCAGAAACAATCAGTCGGCTTTTGGAGCTTCTACCGGCTTGACCGCTTCTTCGTAAGAGACCGATTTGTCGGTCACGCTAGCTTTCTGCAGAACAGTATCCACAACTTGTTCTTCCAGCACAACCGAACGGACTTCGTTCAGTTGCTGCTCGTTCTTGTAGTACCAGGACACAACCTGCTCAGGCTCTTGGTAAGCCGAAGCCATTTCCTGGATCATTTCGCGAACGCGGGCTTCGTCTGGCTTCAGGTCGAATTGCTTGACCACTTCAGCCACGATCAGACCCAGGACAACGCGACGCTTGGCTTGTTCTTCGAACAGCTCGGCCGGCAGCTGGTCAGGCTTGATGTTGCCACCAAACTGCTGAACAGCCTGCACGCGCAGACGGTCGACTTCGTTGGACAGCAGAGCCTTAGGCACTTCGATCGGGTTGGTGGCCAGCAGACCGTCCATTACCTGATTCTTGACCTTGGATTTGATCGCCTGACGCAGTTCACGCTCCATGTTCTTGCGAACTTCGGTGCGGAAGCCGTCGATGCCGCTTTCCTTGATGCCGAATTGAGCGAAGAACTCTTCGTTCAGCTCAGGCAGTTTTGGCTCGGAAACGGTGTTGACGGTCACGGTGAACTCGGCGGCTTTGCCAGCCAGGTCCAGGTTCTGATAGTCCTCTGGGAAGGTCAGGTTCAGAACGCGTTCTTCGCCGGCCTTGGCGCCAACCAGGCCTTCTTCGAAGCCAGGGATCATGCGGCCGGAACCCAGCACCAGCTGAGTACCCTTGGCGGAACCGCCAGCGAATACTTCGCCGTCAACCTTGCCAACGAAATCGATGTTCAGTTGGTCTTCGTTCTGGGCAGCGCGATCGGCCACTTCAAAACGGGTGTTCTGCTTGCGCAGGATGTCCAGCATCTTGTCCAGATCGGCGTCAGCCACGTCAGCGCTCAGACGCTCAACGGTGATGCCTTCGAAGCCGGCCACGGTGAACTCAGGGAACACTTCGAATACGGCTACGTATTCCAGGTCCTTGCCAGCTTCGAGCGACTTAGGCTCGATCGATGGCGAACCGGCCGGGTTCAGCTTCTGCTCAACCACAGCTTCGTAGAAGGAGGACTGGATCACGTCGCCGATCGCTTCCTGACGCGCATCAGCACCGAAACGGCGCTTGATTTCGCTCATTGGCACTTTGCCTGGACGGAAGCCAGCAATCTTGGCCTTCTGGGCAGTCTGCTGCAGACGCTTGTTGACCTGAGTCTCGATGCGCTCAGCCGGCACGGTGATGCTCATGCGGCGCTCAAGAGCAGTAGTATTTTCAACAGAAACTTGCATGGATATTCCTCGTTGCACAGACGTTAGCCGGCCGTTTCCGACCCAAGAATCAAGGGCAAGCATTCTAGTAGGTCAAACTCAAGAAGTCACCCTACTGAAAACGGGTAAAAAAACAGCAGGCAAATTGAAGACGGGGACAAACGGTTGCGCCTCGCCCTGTTAGCAAATACAGCCAATCAAGCCAGGGCCCTGCACCAACCTCTTCTATATATAGAGGCGATTGAATCATCTCCCTGACAGCCAGCCCTGCATACAAGGCTGGCGGGCAGCGCGGCATCATCGAGCAACATTGATACGACGAAGCGCCCTGCCCTGCGACCCGAAACCGGCAGTCGCCGAAAACCCGAAACCGTAAAACAAAAAAAGGCGCCAGACTGTTAAGTCTGGCGCCTTTTCGAAATATGGGGTGGACGATGGGGATCGAACCCACGACAACGGGAGTCACAATCCCGTGCTCTACCAACTGAGCTACGCCCACCATATTGCGTGCCAAAGAAGCCAAACAACTTCTTTGTAGAACCTCACCCGGCCAACGGCATGAATGAAGCTTTGATTGGTGCGGATGAAGAGACTCGAACTCTTACGCCTCGCGGCGCTGGAACCTAAATCCAGTGTGTCTACCAATTCCACCACATCCGCAGATGAAGCTTTTTAAAGCAAAGGCGCCAGACTGTTACATCTGGCGCCTTTCGAAATATGGGGTGGACGATGGGGATCGAACCCACGACAACGGGAGTCACAATCCCGTGCTCTACCAACTGAGCTACGCCCACCATATCGCGTTACTTGTGCCAATGCTGCCTAATGGCGCACCCGGCAGGACTCGAACCTGCGACCATCCGCTTAGAAGGCGGATGCTCTATCCAGCTGAGCTACGGGCGCCTTGTTAGCTGTACCCTTGGAGGACTACAAACTAAGTGCTTTCCAGTCTCGCAAAACGTTGATTTCGCTCGACCTTCTTAACCAGTGCTAGGCTGTGCCCGACAAGTGCGACGAATAGTATAGAGAGCCCTGAAGGTCGTCAAATCCTTTTTGAAAAAAATTCATTTAATTAAAGGGCTTAGGGGAATTTGCTGACCAAGCGCCTTTGCCCTCACCGTCTGACATGCGAGAATGCGTTCTCTTTTTTTCCCCTCTCGATGGTTAATCACGCGCAATGACTGCACAACTAATCGACGGCAAATCAATCGCCGCCAGCCTGCGCCAGCAGATCGCCCAACGGGTAGCCGAACGTCGCGAGCAAGGCTTGCGCACTCCAGGCCTCGCGGTGATCCTGGTCGGCAGCGATCCTGCCTCTCAGGTTTATGTCTCGCACAAGCGTAAAGACTGTGAAGAGGTCGGCTTCCTCTCCCAAGCCTATGACCTGCCTTCCGAAACCACTCAGGAAGCATTGACCGATCTGATCGATCGACTGAACGACGACCCGGCAATCGACGGCGTTCTGCTTCAACTTCCTCTGCCTGAGCACCTGGACGCGTCCAAGCTGTTGGAGCGCATCCGCCCCGACAAGGACGTCGACGGTTTCCATCCTTATAACGTCGGTCGCCTGGCCCAGCGCATTCCGCTGCTGCGCCCCTGCACCCCGAAAGGCATCATGACCCTGCTGGAAAGCACCGGTGTCGATCTTTACGGTATGGACGCAGTGGTCGTCGGCGCTTCCAACATCGTCGGTCGCCCGATGGCCATGGAACTGCTGTTGGCCGGCTGCACCGTGACCGTGACCCACCGCTTCACCAAGGACCTGGCCGGCCACGTCGGCCGCGCCGATCTGGTGGTGGTGGCCGCCGGCAAGCCGGGCCTGGTCAAGGGCGAGTGGATCAAGGAAGGCGCGATCGTGATCGACGTCGGCATCAACCGTCAGGACGACGGCAAACTGGTCGGTGACGTCGTGTACGAAACCGCCCTGCCTCGCGCTGGCTGGATAACTCCGGTCCCGGGCGGCGTCGGCCCGATGACCCGTGCCTGCCTGCTGGAAAACACCCTCTACGCAGCAGAAACCCTGCACGCCTGAGTCGCGTTTTCCGCACTCCGAGAACCCCGCCCAGTGCGGGGTTTTTCATATCCTCGAATAAACCTTTACCGTTCGCCGGAAACCCCTATTTTTACAGGGCTTTTCACGACTTTTTCATGCCCTTCAAACAACCATCGACAGATCTTCAGCCATACTCCTAGAATGCGTCGTTTTACGACACAGTCCGTTACAAAAAACGGCATATCCAACCTTCATGAGTTCGCCCGCGTGAATATTCGTCTGTCCATCCTGAGCCTGGTTTTTGCATTTTCAGGCACGCTCCTCACGCCAACGGTCAACGCCGCCGAAACCACCGCTGCTCCCCGAGACGCTTCACAGTTGAAGATTGCCTCCGGCAGCGCTCTGCTGATGGATCTGCAGACCAACAAAGTCATCTACTCCAGCAATCCGGACGTGATCGTGCCGATCGCTTCCGTCAGCAAGTTGATGACCGGTCTGGTCGTGGTTGAAGCCCACCAGAACATGGACGAATGGATTGACGTCGACATCAGCCACACCCCGGAAATGAAAGGCGTGTTTTCCCGGGTCAAACTGCGCAGCGAACTGCCGCGCCGCGAGATGCTGCTGATCGCCCTGATGTCCTCGGAAAACCGCGCCGCCGCGAGCCTCGCCCATCACTATCCGGGCGGTTATGCAGCCTTCATCGCAGCGATGAACGCCAAGGCCAAGGCGCTGGGCATGACCAGCACCCACTTTGTGGAACCGACCGGTCTGTCGGAGCGCAACGTTTCCACCGCCCGCGACCTGAGCAAATTGCTGATGGCTGCGCAAAAGCATCCGATCCTGACCGAACTCACCACCACCAAGGAAAAGACCGTCTCGTTCCGCAAACCCAATTACACCCTGGGTTTCCGCAACACCGACCACCTGGTGAACAAGGCCGACTGGGACATCAAGATCACCAAGACCGGCTTCACCAATCCCGCCGGCCACTGCCTGGTGCTCGTGACGCGAATGAGCAATCGCCCGGTTGCGTTGGTGATTCTCGATGCATTCGGCAAATACACCCACTTCGCCGATGCCAGCCGTATCCGCAGCTGGATGGAAACCGGCCGGAGCACCAACGTTCCGGCGGTGGCCCAGCAGTACAAGGCCGAGAAGAACCTCAAGGGTCGCCAGAGCGGCGTGGTCGAAGCCTCCAAGTAACCCGCGACACAAGAAAAAGCCCCGAACATTCGGGGCTTTTTTTCGTCTGCCGGTTCAGTCGTTGGGCAGCGGCATCTGATCATCATCGGGAATGCCGTCACCAGCACAGGGGTCGGGGCGATGCTCCGGGGTCACTACCGCAGGACGCGCCAGCGGATCACGCAGGGGACTGTCCGGATCGAGCACCGGATCCACGTCAGGCTCCGGCGTGGTCGGCACACTGTCCGGTTTATGGTCGTCAAAGCTCGAATCCGTACTCATACGCACCTCTCATTCGGGTAATCACCCGAATAATCGGGCGTTACCTTTAAGAGCGCAGCCCCGCTCCCGGGTGCCCGGCAGGGGACGAACGGACTCTCACTGCGCTTCCAATGCCTTGCGCGCTTGCGCGGCTTCACGCTCCTGGCCGGCCTGCGCCAGTTCGTCGGCGGCTTTCAACCAGCGCTGCCGATCGACGGACGCCGGGATCTGGGTCGGTTTCTGAATCAATACCGCCCAGCCCCCCGACTTCTCGAGCGCTGATTCAAAAGCACTGAAACTCATCAGTTCACGACGGTTCATCCCGGCGCGCAGCAGAACCTTCTGCTTCTTGCGGTCATAGCCGGAAAGGATCGCGTAACGCGGTTCTGCCCAGAACGCCGATCCTTCACTGAAACGCACCATCACCGGATACCCCGCCGCCACCTGGGTCAGCAGCGCCGGCAAGCGGGCATCTACCGGGTATACGACCATGCCGTATTCGCGGGCAAGGTTCTGCATGCTCTGCTGAAGCTTGTCCTCGGCACCCGGCAGGTGCAGAGGTTTTTCCAACAGCCCGGGGGTGATCACGATGCCTTGCTGCGACAGCAGGCTGGCCAGCACCTGTGGCCCGCTCTGATTGGCTTCGCCCCTATAGAAGGTGCCGCTGAGCTCGACCCGCTCCGGCAGACGCTGGACTTCCGGCGCCACACTGCCTGCACACCCCACCAACGCTGTCACGCAACCGGCCACCAGCAGGGCCGCGCGAATCCGGGAAAATAGCTGCACCATCGTCACTCTCTTGATCAGTTACCGGTCATCGTGTTCCGGCGTGGTCGAGGATCATAGGACGGCGCAACGCTGCGGTATAGCCCAAAGAGGCAGATGCATCGATTGCATAGAGCGAAGTGATTGGTCACCACCGACCTTTGGTCAATAGGCTGAAACACGCCAGCGACTAGACTGTCACTCGATAGACAGCAAAAGAGTGAGCGCCCGACGCAGGGCAAAGAGGAGGCACCGATGAGCCTGACCATGACCATTGTGATGTTGATTGCCGGCTGGCTGGCCGTAGCCGCCGCCATGCTGTGGGGTGTGCTGCGTATTTCCCGCCGCCATCACCACCCTGTGCAGCCCGCACCGACCAGGAAGATCGAAAAACACAACGCCCGTCACGCCACTGCGCACTGACTTCTTTCAATCGATTCAAACAAAAAAGGCCGCGCGACTCTTGCCAGTCACGCGGCCTTCGATTTTTCAGCGGTTACGCCTGGGCAGCCAGCTTCTTCTGCTTCGCCCGACGGGACATCATGTTCAACACCTCAATCGCGGCCGAGAACGCCATGGCGGCATACACATAACCTTTCGGCACGTGGGCACCGAAGCCTTCGGCGATCAGCGTCATGCCGATCATGATCAGGAAGCCCAGGGCCAGCATCACCACCGACGGGTTGTCGTTGATGAACTTCGCCAGCGGGTCAGCCGCAAACAGCATCACCAGTACCGAAACCACCACCGCGATCACCATGATCGGCAAGTGTTCGGTCATGCCGACAGCGGTAATGATGCTGTCGATCGAGAACACCATGTCCAGCATCAGGATCTGCCCGATGGCGGCGGCAAAACCCAGGGTCACTGTCGAGGTCGCCGACTTCGGATCGTCAGGCACCGGGTCCATGCTGTGATGGATCTCGGTCGTCGCTTTCCACACCAGGAACAGGCCACCGGCGATCAGGATCATGTCCTTCCAGGAGAACGCCTGACCAAGGATCTCGATGACAGGCTCGGTCAACTGCACGATGAACGCGATGGTGCTCAACAGGGCCAGACGCATGATCAGCGCCATGCCGATACCCAGACGGCGGGCTTTCTGCCGGTACTGCTCGGGCAGCTTGTTGGTCAGGATCGAGATGAAGATCAGGTTATCGATGCCGAGCACGATTTCCATCACCACCAGTGTGGCCAAAGCAATCCAGGCCGTCGGGCTGGAAGCGAGTTCTAACAGGTATTCCATGGGTCAGTCCTGACTCTTGTAAGACGATTTAGATGGTCTTGGAGGAAGATTCGGATTTGTCCGCATCTTTTTCCGGCGCTTCTTTTTTCTCGATCAGACCGCCAGTGGCCTCACTGAGCGCCTGCTCGGCGGCTTTGTGCGTATCGTCGATCGCCTGCTTGGCGCTCTCGGCGGCCTTGCCCATCAGTTGCTGGGCGCTTTTTTCCGCCTGGTCGCAACCCGCCATAAGCAGTAAAGACGTAAACATCAGTGCCGGGATCGTGTATTTCATGAGGTTTCCTTCGTATGAACAGACAGGGTCACAGACCGCCCGTCGATGGCTGGGCATTCTAGGGAGACAAACACTTCAGGAAAATTCGTATTTTTAGCGGCTATACTTCGATTTATACGAACTGTATCTGGCAGACCCAACCCCATGCTCAATTACCGACAACTGCATTATTTCTGGGTGGTGGCCAAGACCGGCAGCATCGTGCGCGCGTGCGAGCAACTGAACCTGACGCCACAGACCATCAGCGGGCAGATTTCCCTGCTCGAACAGACTTATGGCATCGAGTTGTTTCAACGGGTCGGCCGGCAACTCGAACTCACAGAAGCCGGACGCCAGGCCCTGCCCTACGCCGAGCAGATGTTTCAGCTCGGCGGCGAGCTGGAACTGATGCTGCGCGCCCAGCCCAATGAGCAACAGATCCTGTTCCGCGTGGGAGTGGCGGACGTGGTGCCCAAATCCATCGTCTATCGACTGATCGCGCCGACCATGGAGTTGAGCGAACCGCTGCGAATCACCTGCCGCGAAGACAAACTCGAGCGATTACTGGCGGATCTGGCGATCCAGCGCCTGGACCTGGTGATCTCCGACAGCCCGATGCCCTCGCATCTGGACATCAAGGGTTACAGCCAGAAGCTCGGCGAATGCGGGATCAGCTTCTTCGCCACCGCCGAACTGGCGGCGCAATACGGTCAGGATTTCCCGCGCAGCCTGCACGGTGCGCCGCTGTTGATCCCCGGCGCAGAAACCGTGGTGCGCAGCCGTTTACAGCGCTGGTTCGCGGAGCAGCAGATTCAGCCGAGGATTGTCGGGGAGTTCGATGACAGCGCCTTGATGCAGGCGTTCGGCCAATCCGGCAGCGGGATTTTCATTGGCCCGAGCGTGATTGCCGATGAGGTGAAACGCCAGTATGGCGTCGAGTTGATCGGCCAGACCGATGCGGTGAGCGAGTCGTTCTACGCGATCTCGGTGGAGCGCAAGGTCAAGCACCCCGGCATCAAAGCGATTACCGAAGGTGCCCGACGCGAACTGTTTACAGCCTTTTAAGCCGGCGCACAGACGTCACGCGGCTTGAGCACCATCAGCACCATGGCGAGGAAAATCGACAGCAGAATGAACCCGGCGGCGGCGAAACCCACGAAGCCCAGACCGGCGCTGTCGATCACCCGACCGCCAATGATCGCGCCCAGACCAATCCCCAGGTTGGCCCCGGCGATGTTCAGCGACGCGGCGAAGGCCGGCGCCTCAGGTGCGGCTTTCATCAAGCGCACGTGGCTGACCAGGAATAGCGCCGCCTGGGTCACACCCCAGATACCCATCGCCGCCGCCAGACCCAGCGACGAATTGATGTTCGGCACCAATGCCACCATCCCGGGAATCATGAACGCGCAGAACATCACCGAGGCCATCAGCGGATGGCGATCCACCGCGCGACCGCCCAGCGAGTTGCCGATCAGACCGACCGCGCCAAAGCCCATCAGGCACCAGCCGACCACGGTGCCATTGAAGCCGGCCAGACGCTCAAGAATGTCCGCCAGATAGGTGTAGGCAGTGAACATGCCGCTGAACACCAGGATCGACAGCAGCACATGGCCGAGCATCAGCGGGCTGCGCAGGATCTTGAACTGCGAAGCGAAACTGACCTGATGCTGGTGCAGGCTGGTTTTCGGCAAGTAGACAAACAGCAACAAGGCCTTGGCGAACGCGATCACCGCCAGAATGGCGAACGCACTGCGCCAGCCGAATGCATCGGAAATCAGCGTGCCGACGGGGATGCCGAACACCGTGGCGCAGACGATCCCGAAGCCGATCTTGGCGATGGCGCGGCCGGCAAAGTCCGGGCCGACGATGTCTACCGCCGTTTCACTGGCCAGGGCCCAGAATACCGGCAGCCCCAACGCCGGAATCAACCGGGCAATCGCCATGACCCAGATGTTCGGCGCCAGTGCCGCCACGGTGTTGGCCAGGCCAAACATGATCAGGATGGTGATAAACAGTTTGCGCCGTTCGAAACGGGCGAAATATGCCGTCAAGAACGGGCCGAACATCGCCACGGTGAAAGCGAATAGCGTCACCAGCAGCCCGGCTTGCGGGATGGTGACGGCCAGGTCGCGGGCAATTGCCGGCAACAGGCCGACGATGACGAACTCTGTGGTCAGCACCGTAAACCCGGCGGCGGACAACAGAAGGATGGGCAACAGCATGAGGAACTCCAGCAAAACGACGACACCAGCGCTGACCCGAAGGCCCGCCGGCAGAACTTGAAAATAAGGATGCGCAATCTTAACAGAGTGTTTCCCGGGTGACTTGCACAAACCTGTCTATGTGGCCGAACGTTTCGGTGGCAGATCGTCACAGGCCTGAAGGACAAGGCCTACGCTGTGATAAAGTCCGCGCCCTGCAAAACGTACACCCTGTTCAGCCACCCGTTTAACGGTGTGACTGTCGCGCCAGCCCTTTCGGTTCGTGTCTGTGGCCTGCCCCCGATTCAACGCCCGGATCACGCGACCTTGCACCCTATAAAAAACCAGAGATGCCGTCATGACCGTTTCATCCCCTTCTCTATTGCAACGCCTTAAAAGCCTCAGCCTGGTCACGCAGATCCTGATTGGCCTGATTGCCGGCATCGCCCTGGCACTGTTCGCGCCGGAGGCCGCCAAGGGCACCGCATTCATCGGCAAGGTGTTCGTCTCGGCGCTGAAAGCCGTGGCCCCGATCCTGGTGTTCGTGCTGGTCATGGCGTCGATCGCCAACCACAAGCACGGCCAGGAAACCCATATCCGGCCGATCCTGTTCCTCTATCTGCTGGGCACCTTCGCCGCCGCCGTAGTCGCGGTGATCGCCAGCACGATGTTCCCGTCGCATCTGGTGCTGTCCACCGACAACATTGCCGTGACCGCCCCGGGCGGCATCGGCGAAGTGCTGCAAAGCCTGCTGCTGAGCGTGGTCGATAACCCGGTAAGCGCACTGATGAACGCCAACTTCATCGGCATTCTGGCCTGGGCCATCGGCATGGGCGTGGCCATCCGCCACGCCGGCGACACCACCCGCGAAGTCGTCAGCGACCTGTCCAACGGCGTGACCCTGATCGTGCGCGTGGTGATCCGCTTCGCACCGCTGGGGATTTTCGGCCTGGTGGCCTCGACCCTGGCCACCTCCGGTTTCGGCGCGCTGGTCGGTTACGCGCACCTGCTGGCGGTATTGCTGGGCTGCATGCTGTTCGTGGCGCTGGTGATGAACCCGCTGATCGTGTTCTGGAAGCTGCGCCGCAACCCGTACCCGCTGACGCTCCAGTGCCTGCGTGAAAGCGGCATCACCGCGTTCTTCACCCGCAGCTCGGCAGCGAACATTCCGGTCAACCTGGAGCTGAGCAAGCGTCTGGGCCTGCACGAAGACACCTATTCGGTCTCGATTCCGCTGGGCGCGACCATCAACATGGCCGGCGCGTCGATCACCATCACCGTGCTGACCCTCGCCGCCGTGCACACCTTGGGCATCGCCGTGGACATCCCGACCGCGATCCTGCTCAGCGTCGTCGCTGCGATCTGCGCCTGCGGTGCCTCGGGCGTGGCCGGTGGTTCGCTGCTGCTGATCCCGCTGGCGTGCAGCCTGTTCGGCATTCCGAGCGAGATTGCCATGCAAGTGGTTGCAGTCGGTTTCATCATCGGCGTGCTGCAAGACTCGGCCGAGACGGCGCTGAACTCCTCCACCGACGTACTGTTCACCGCCGCCGCGTGCCTGGGCGAAGAACAGAAAACCCAGCGTCCGGCGTAAAAATCCAGCGCAACAAAAAGCCCGCCAAGGCGCAAACCTTGGCGGGCTTTTTCATGCGCCGGGCTTAGTACGCGCCCATGTAATCGCGCTTGCCCACTTCCACACCGTTGTGGCGCAGCAGGTCGTAAGCGGTGGTGACGTGGAAGAAGAACTGCGGCAGGCCGTAGCTCAGCAGGTAAGCCTGGCCACTGAAGCGCTTCTCTTTCGGCGTGCCCGGACGGGTCACGATCTCGATGCCTTCCTTGCCGTTGATTTGCTCAGGCTTGAACTCGCCGATGAAGGCCAGGACCTTGGCGATCAGCGCTTGCAGCTCGGCGAAGGTGGTTTCTGTGTCGTCGTATTTCGGGATTTCGACTTCAGCCAGACGCGAGGAAACGCCTTTGGCGAAGTCCACCGCGATCTGCACCTGGCGCACCAGCGGGAACATGTCCGGGTACAGGCGGGCCTGCAGGAAGGCGTTCGGGTCGATGTTTTTCTCGGTGGCGTGGGTTTCAGCCTTTTTCAGCACATCGCTCAGGGCGTTGAGCATTTGTTGGAAAACCGGAACGGATGCGGCGTACAAGGAAATGGTCATGGCAGTCTCACGTGGTGGCTGGGTGAATCGTGGGGCGATTATAGCCATGCTCGCATGGCGGCGCGGCTTGTCTTTTATCCAGCAAGGATTAGGCTAGGCGCCTTCGACTGCAGAGGGAACGCGCGATGACCACAGAATTTGAAACCCGCTCCGACGAACCACGGCTCAACGCCACGGAAATCCGCATTCTGGGTTCGCTGATCGAGAAACAGGCCACCAGCCCGGAAACCTATCCGCTGACCCTCAACGCGCTGGTGCTGGCCTGCAATCAGAAGACCAGCCGGGAACCGGTGATGAACCTGACCCAGGGCCAGGTCGGCCAGAGCCTGCGCGCCCTCGAAGGTCGCGGCTTTGCCAAACTGGTGATGGGCAGTCGCGCCGACCGCTGGGAGCACAAGGTCGACAAGGCGCTGGAACTGGTGCCGGCGCAATTGATCCTGACCGGTTTGATGTTTCTTCGCGGCCCGCAGACCGTCAACGAGCTGCTGACCCGCAGCGGTCGCATGCATGAGTTCGAAGACGCCGAACAAGTGGTGCATCAGCTGGAACGTCTGATCGCTCGCGATCTGGCGGTGTTGATTCCACGCCAGGCCGGCCAGCGCGAGGATCGCTACACCCACGCACTGGGCGATCCGGCGGACATCGAGGCGATTATCGCGGCGCGGCAGAACCCGAGTGATCGCGGGGCTGCCAGCGGTGCGTCAGTGGAGCGCATCGAAGAGCTGGAAGCGCGCATTGCGGCACTGGAAGAGCGTCTGGCCCGCCTCGAGGAATAAGCACACCGGGGACGGCGTTATTCGCCGTCCCAGTAATCCACCCCGTCCGCCTGCCGCGCCACCGCCACGAAGCCCGAGGCATTGCCTTCGGCATCGATATTAAAGTTGTCCATCACCGCGTATTTGTTCGAATCCGGGTACTCGCAGATTTCCGGTTGCTGCTGAGTGCTGACCGCCAGATAGCGCAGTTCCTGCGAGCTGGTATTGATGATCTGGTGCGCCGCTTCCGGGCCGCCCGGCGGGCAGGCGATCACGTCGCCGGCGCGGATCGGGAAACGTTCGGCACCGAGGCGCACTTCGCCTTCCCCGGCCATCACGTAAAACATTTCCTCATTGACCCGATGACTGTGAAACGGACTGCCACGCATGCCCGGCGGCAGCGCATACAGGCGATAACCGAGTTTCTGCGCGCCCAATTGCTGGCCGACCCGGGCGAATCGTTGCTGATAACGCCCGGCGGTTTCGCCTTCGGGAGCCAAGGCTTCGGGCAGCGGTTCGAGTTCGACGTCATTCAGGTTGAGAATGGGCGGATGCATGCAAACCTCGGCTTTTTTGTGATGGGCAAGTCTGTGCTTGCTGATCCGGCAGTATAGGCAAACTGTTCGGATCAAAAACCATGTCGCGGCCTTCGCGAGCAAGCCCGCTCCCACAGGGGGGGGGGAAATGCATTTCAATGTGGGAGCGGGCTTGCTCGCGAAAAGGCCCGGTCAGGCACCGCACGACCCAAGCTCTTTAGCTGCGGGCAAACGCCACCGCTGCTTCGAACTGCTCGACCGTCGGCCGCACGCCGGTGTACAGCACAAACTGCTCCAGCGCCTGGATCGCGATCACTTCCAGCCCGGTGATCACTTTTTTACCTTCGGCACGCCCACGCACGATCAGCGGGGTTTCCGAGGGGATCGCCACCACATCGAACACAGTGTCGGCAGACTTGATCACATCCACGTCAAAAGAAAGCTGTCCCGCTTCCGGGCCGCCGTCCATGCCGACCGGGGTCACGTTGATCAGCATCTGCGGGCGCTCGTCGCCCAGTTCCGCCTGCCAGCGATAGCCCAGGGAGTCCGCCAGTGCGCGCCCGGCGCGCTCGTTGCGGGCCACGATCAAACCGTTTTTGTAACCACCATCGCGCAAGGCACTGGCCACAGCCTTGGCCATGCCACCACTGCCACGCAGGGCGAAAGTCGAGTCCTTCGGCACCGCGTGGGTTTCCAGCAACTGGGCAATCGCAATGTAATCGGTGTTGTAGGCCTTGAGATGGCCGTTGGTGTTGACGATGGTGTTGATCGACTGGATCGCTGCCGCCGAGGCATCCAGCTCATCGACCAGCGCAATGCTCGCTTCCTTGAACGGCATCGACACCCCGCAACCGCGGATGCCCAGCGCCCGAATCCCGCCGACAGCCCCCGGCAGATCCTGGCTGCTGAAGGCCTTGTAATAAAAATTCAGGCCCAATTGCTCGTACAAATGGTTATGAAAACGCAGACCGAAATTCCCGGGACGCCCAGACAGGGACATGCACAATTGGGTGTCTTTGTTGGGGTTCATCTGCATGGGAGGCTCCTTCGAATGCACTTTCGGATGGACGGGATTAGCCAGGCCATCGGGTTCTGAACGATCATAAGGCGGTCTGTTCCGGGCATCGCAGCCGACGCGTGAAACCCGGTAAGCAAACCGGTACAGACCTTACACAAAATTTACCCAGCCGCCGTGCTGTTTTTCCAAATGTTGCTGTCTTAGAAGTATCCCCGCGCTATCCCGAGCCTGATGCAGGCCCGGACGCCGGGTCGAAGAACCGAGGATTAATCATGATTCGTAAACTCCCCATCGTGGCCTTGTTGATTGGTGCATTCGCGATCACGGGTCAGGCAGAAGCCCACGGCGGTGGCTGGCAGGGTCCGGCGGTATTTGGTGCGATCGTCGGCTCGGCCATCATCGGCTCGGCGCTCATCAACCAGGATCGGCCGGTGTACGTCCAACAGCCTGTTTACGCTCAACCGGCACCGGTCTACGTGCAGCAACCGCCGCCACCGGTCTACTACCAGCCGGCCCCGGTTTATGTGCAGCAACCGGTTTATGTTCCGGGTCCGGTCTACTACGGTCCGCCCCGTGGTTATTACGGCCACCCGCACTACTACGGTGGTCGCTGGTAAGCACACAGACAAAGCCCCGCTTTTACAGCGGGGCTTTTTTTGGCCTGGAGAAAGCCGACCGTCCGTCGGCCAACGTCTGAAAAAATCTCGCCAAGGTCGCTGTGGAGACAGTTCCACCCGTTAAAGTCGGCATGATGGGCTCGACAGTTGGGCCGAAACACACAACGGTCATCTATTTGTCATGACGGAACCGCAATCTGAATCCGTCCGCATACAACAGGTTGATAAAAACAAGGACGACTGGAATGCCAACACAGAATCCGCACCGCATCGTCGGTTTATGCACGTCGGGCAAGGTCTACAACGCCCTGACCGAGCTCAAGCACCTGGAAGGCCACCGCACGGCGAAATTTCTCTCGCTGCTGGCGGAAAACCTGGTGCGCAAGGGTCTGCTCAACGAGCACGAGATCGTGCACATGCTTGACCAGGTGGTCGATTGACCCGGCCCTCAACGGCGTCAATGACCACTATCGAAAGCGTTGATTGTCCCTGAAACGGCCGAGTCCCTAAGGTAGCTCCATCGATTGATAGAGGTACTTGTCATGGCTCAGGTTCAAATCATGTCCGTTGTCGGCAGCGCGGTTCCCGCATCGCTCAGAGAGCTGGGCTTGCTCGCCTGCTGGTATCTGGTGCGCGACGGCGAGCCGGTCAGCGGTCCGCTCACCTCCTTGCCAGCCGCTCAGGCGCTGTCGCAACGACTGATCGACGGACCGTTCAAGGCTTAAGGCAGCTGCACTTTCGGTTTGGACTCGACGAACAACGCCCAGCTCGACATGAACAATGCAGCGATCAGCGGCCCGATCACGAAACCGTTGAGACCGAACACGGCCAGTCCGCCCAGGGTCGAGATCAGAATCATGTAGTCGGGCATCCGGGTGTCCTTGCCCACCAGGATCGGGCGCAGCACGTTATCCACCAGACCGATCACGAACACCCCGAACAGCCCCAGCACCACGCCCTGCCAGATCATCCCGCTGAGCAGGAAGTAAACCGCCACCGGCGCCCAGACGATCCCTGCCCCCACCGCCGGCAGCAGCGACAGAAACGCCATCAGCACCGCCCAGAGCAAGGCACTGGGAATGTCGAGAAACCAGAAAATCGCCCCGCCCAACGCACCTTGCGTAATGGCCACCAGCAGGTTGCCTTTGACCGTGGCCCGCACCACCCGATTGAATTTCAGTTGCAGACGCCGCTTGTGATGCTCTTCCAGCGGCACCGCCGTGCGGACTTTGCGCGCCAGTTCGGCGCCGTCGCGCAGGAAGAAAAACAGCAAATACAACATGATGAAAAAACTCACCACGAACTCGAAAGTCCCTTGGCCGAAACTGAATGCCTGGCTCGCCAGCGCCTGACTGCCCTGCATGGCAGCCTTGACGATCTTCTCGCGCAAGGCATTGAGCTCGCCCATGCCGAAGCGATCAAGCAGGTGCTGAAAGTAAGGCGGCAGACTGTGCTTGAACTGCGCCAGATAGGCGCCGATATCGAGCTTGCCGCTTTCGATATTGTCGTAAAGCGTCGCGCCTTCCTGCACCAGCAGCACACTGAGGACGATCACCGGCAAGATCGCGATCACCAGACAGATGCTCAAGGTACACAGTGAGGTCAGGTTGCGTTGCCAGCCGAATTTCAGCTGCAACTGACGTTGCATCGGTGCGAACAGGATGCCAAGGATTACCGCCCAGAACACCGCGCCGTAGAACGGCAGCAGGATCCAGATGAAGGCGACCGTCACCAGAAACAGCAGCACGGTGAGGGATTTGAATTGCAGACTCTTTTGGTTCATGTCCGGTCCAGGTCAGTCAGGCGCCACCCGCGCCCGTCCCGTTTAGTCAGCCAGCATCAGCGCGAGTGCCGTGTTTCTTCATGGAGCATAGATCCAGATCAGTAAACCCTCGGCGCAACTGCTCTACCCTGCCGCGCTTTTGCGACCGACGCCGCCATGACGACCTCCTTCACCCCCGAACTGCTCGCCCCCGCCGGCACCCTGAAAAACATGCGTTATGCCTTCGCCTATGGGGCCGATGCGGTGTATGCCGGCCAGCCGCGCTACAGCCTGCGGGTGCGCAACAACGAGTTCGATCACGCCAATCTGGCGCTCGGCATTCGTGAAGCCCAGGCCCAGGGCAAGCGCTTCTACGTGGTGGTCAACATCGCGCCACACAATGCCAAACTGAAGACCTTCCTCAAGGACCTGGCGCCGGTAATCGAAATGGCACCGGACGCGCTGATCATGTCCGACCCCGGCCTGATCATGCTGGTGCGCCGGCACTTCCCGCAGATGCCGATCCACCTCTCGGTGCAGGCCAACACGGTGAACTGGGCGAGTGTCGAATTCTGGCAACAGCAGGGCTTGAGCCGGATCATCCTGTCCCGTGAGTTGTCGCTGGAAGAGATCGGCGAAATCCGCGAGCAAGTGCCGGGCATGGAGCTGGAAGTGTTCGTCCACGGCGCGCTGTGCATGGCCTATTCCGGCCGCTGCCTGCTCTCGGGCTACATGAACAAACGCGACGCCAATCAAGGCACCTGCACCAACGCCTGCCGCTGGAAATACTCGGCCCAGGAAGCCACCGAGAACTCGCTCGGCGAAATCGTGCAGAGCTTCGAACCGCAACCGACCCTCGGCCTCGGCGCCCCCACCGATCAGGTGTTCCTGTTGCAGGAAGCCAATCGTCCCGGCGAGATGATGCCGGCCTTCGAAGACGAGCACGGCACCTACATCATGAACGCCAAGGACCTGCGCGCGGTGCAGCACGTCGAGCGCCTGACCCGCATGGGCGTGCACTCGCTGAAGATCGAAGGCCGGACCAAATCCCACTTTTATTGCGCACGCACTACCCAGGTGTACCGCCGGGCCATCGACGATGCAGTGGCCGGCCGTGAATTCGACCGCAGCCTGATGACCGATCTGGAGTCATTGGCCCAGCGCGGCTACACCGAAGGTTTCCTGCGTCGGCACGTCCATGACGAATACCAGAACTACCAGAACGGTAGCTCGGTGTCAGAGCGTCAGCAGTTTGTAGGTGAGTTGACCGGCGAACGTCGGGACAGGCTCGCCGAGGTCAAGGTGAAGAACCGATTTGCCCTGGGCGATCATCTGGAACTGATGACACCCAAGGGCAATTTCCATTTTGATCTGCAAGAACTGCAGAACCTCAAGGGCGAAGCCATCGACGTGGCACCGGGAGATGGGCACACCGTGTACTTGCCGATTCCGGACGCCGTGGATCTGCACTTCGGGCTGCTGATGCGCGACGTGAGCGGAGCCTGATCCGGCTCAGGCAAACTCCTCACGCAACATCGCCACAAACGCCTCACGCGCCGGGTGCACCCCGGCGTTTTCATGCCAGTAGAACAAATTGTCGATGGCCGTCAGTTCGGGAAACTCGAAACCCGTACACCCCGCGCCTTTGGCGTATTGCTCGAACACGCCCTTGGGCACCAGCGCCACACCCGCCCCGGCACTCACACAACCGACAATCGCCCCGTAACTGGCCAGGCTGACAATCGGCAGCGACAGCCCCTGGCGCAACAGCCAGTGCTCCAGCGCGGCGCGATACGGACAACCCTGCGGCCACATGAACACGGTCTTGTCCTGCAAATCGGCGAGGTTGCGCACCGGCCCGAACGAGGTCGATGCGATCAACAGCAATTCTTCGCGATACATCGGCGTGCGTTTGAGCCGGGAGCGTTCGACGTCCACCGCCACGATCGCGCCGTCCAGACGATGACTGACCGTATCGTCGAGCAATTGCCCCCAGGTACCGGTGGTCAGTTCCAGTGCCACATTGGGGTAGTGTTTGTGAAATTTCGCCAGCAGGCGCGGCAGTCGCCCGGTGGCCGAGGATTCAATGGCGCCGATGCGCAGCGGCCCGGACGGTTCGGCGCCGGGATCGACTGCGCGCTTGGCTTCGGCCGTCAGTGCCAGAATCCTTTCTGCATAGGCGAGAAAAGTCTGCCCCGCAGGACTGATCCGCAACCCCCGCCCTTCACGCAGAAACAGCGCCACACCCAGCTCCGCTTCCAGGGATTTGATCCGCGCCGTGATGTTCGACGGCACGCAAAACAGCCTTTCAGCGGCTTTGGCGATGCTGCCGACCTCGGCCACGGTCTTGAACATGCGGATCTGTGCCAGCTCCATAATCATCACTCTGAGTGAACGGTTTGCGCAGTATAAGTCAGTTGTGACGAATGATTGGCGACCCGGATACTCGACGCATCAACCCTCTTGGTGCCTCGCTCATGCCTTCCACTTCGCCCTTGAAAATCCTGTTGGCCATGGCCTTCGTCGTCGGCTGCTGGGCCTATTCGCCGACCGGCATCCACATCGGCCTGCAAGCTTACGATCCCGGTCATCTGGCGTTGCTGCGGTTTCTGCTGGCGTCGCTGTTCATGGCAGTGATTGCAGGCTTCAAAGGCATTCACCTACCGCGCTTTCAAGACCTGCCACTGTTATTGGCCCTGGGCTTTTTTGCCGTCAGCCTGCACCACGTCGTACTGAACATCGGCCAGCAAAGCGTCAGCGCCGGCGCATCCAGTGTGCTGGCGCAATCGACACCGCTGTTCAGCACGCTGCTGGCGCGGTTTCTGTTCAAGGATCGGGTCAGCGTCTGGCGCTGGGGTTGCGTGTTGCTGGGATTGGTCGGCGTGGTGATTGTGGTGAGCGGCGATCGCGGTCTCGGCAGCATCGACGCCCATGGTTTGCTGATCCTGCTGGCGGCGGTGTCGTGGAGCATTTACTTCGCCCTGCAAAAACACCACGCCCGGCGCTACGACGGACTGACGCTGGTTTGCTACACGGTGTGGTCCGGCACGCTGTTGCTGTTGATCTACTTGCCGGGGCTGGTCGACAGCGTGATCAATGCGCCGCTGCGGGTGCAATGGGCGGTGCTTGGTCTGGGGGTGTTTCCCAGCGCCCTTGCCTACCTGGCGTGGGCATTCGTGCTAAAGCATGTGGACCTGAGCCGGGCGACGATGACGCTGTACCTGATTCCACCGACTGCGATGGGGATTGCTTCGGTGGGCCTGGGTGAACGCCCGACGCTGCTGGTGCTGGTGGGGTCGGCGGTGGTGTTGATCAGCGTGCTGGCGTTGAATCTGGAGCGGCCGGCGGTGGTTCGGGCCATTGAGATGTGAGTCGCGGCGCTTCAGGCTCCGCCTGCCGAAAACCGGTCACGACTGTTGCTCAGGTGCAACCACATCGCCGCACGCGCCGCGTCCGGGTCCTGACGTTTGATCGCGTTGAAAATCGCCTCATGCTCAAGATTCGCCAGTTGCCCGAGCTTGCTCAAATCCACCGCCCCGCGCTCGGCCGCATTGACCCGCGTGCGCGGAATCATCGCGCTGCCCAGGTGCTGCATGATTTCGGTGAAGCAGACATTGCCGGTGGCTTCGGCAATCAGCAGGTGAAAGCGCCGGTCGGCTTCAACGCAGCTGTCGTTGTTGGCCAATAGACGCTGATAGTCATCGAGTGCCTGACGCATCTGCACCAGTTGTTGCTCGGTGCGACGCTGCGCGGCCAGCGCTGCCGCTTGCGTCTCCAGCCCCATGCGTAATTCAAGAATGCTGCGCACGCCCAGCGCGGTGTCGACATTCAGCCGCAACCCCTGCTCCGGTGCGCGTTCGATCACGAAGGTGCCGATGCCGTGCCGCGTCTCCACCAGCCCAGACGCCTGCAACTTGGAAATCGCCTCACGCACCACGGTGCGACTGACGCCGTGTTCCTGAACGATCGAGTTTTCTGACGGCAGCTTGTCACCGGGCAGCATCTGGCCGAGCAGGATGCTCTGGGTGAGTTTTTCCACCAGGTCGTGGGCCAGGTTGTGCGCGCGTTTGCGAGCAGGTGCGTCGAGGTCTTCTTGCATGGTCGGTTCCGGTGATCAGGGCACACCGATCGTAGCACTGGGTGCGATGACTTGTATGAGCTCCTATGAACTCCGGGGATCAACTTGTATGACAACACTCGATTTCAGCTAGAAAACCTCCCGTTGCGCCGAGCAATCGCCCCACGAGAACTGGCATGGAATGCTTTGCCACGCCTGTCACAATCCCTATGAAAGCCAACAAAAACGGCACTAAAAACATAAAAGAGCATAAAAACCGATCCCCGTAGACAAATTTGATTGACCTCTCCCGCTTGTAGGACAAAAAAATCTAGTTGTATGATGTCTATCAACAACGCAACACCCAGCCACACCCCGCATAAAAATAACGAGTGGGAGAAAACCAAGTGAAATCATCCATTGCCGGGATGAACGAGGGCGCCGATTCGGTGCTGTCCTCCGCCATTGCCAAAGTCAAACGCCACGTCCTGCCGCTGTTCGTGATCATGTTCATCGTCAATTACATTGACCGGGTGAACATCGGCTTCGTCCGCACTCACATGGAACATGACCTCGGCATCGGTGCCGCGGCCTACGGTTTCGGTGCCGGGCTGTTCTTCATCGGTTACGCGCTGTTCGAAGTCCCCTCCAACATGCTGCTGCAAAAGGTCGGTGCACGAATCTGGCTGACCCGCATCATGCTCACCTGGGGCCTGGTGGCCGCCGGGATGGCGTTCATCCAGAACGAAACCCACTTCTACATCCTGCGTTTTTTGCTCGGTGTGGCCGAAGCCGGGTTCTTTCCCGGAGTGATCTACTACTTCACCCGCTGGTTGCCGGGGGCCGAGCGCGGCAAGGCGATTGCGATTTTCTTGAGTGGTTCGGCCGTGGCCTCGCTGATTTCCGGTCCGCTGTCCGGCCTGCTGTTGCAGATCGAAGGTCTGGGCCTGCACGGCTGGCAGTGGATGTATTTCATTGAGGGGATGTTCTCGGTCGGCCTGTGCGTATTCGTCTGGTTCTGGCTCGACGCCAAACCTCACGATGCGAAATGGCTGACCCGCGCCGAGCAGGATGCGCTGGTCAAAGCGATCGACGATGAGCAGAAGGCCCGCGAAGCCGCGACCCCGATCCGGCCTTCGCTGGGCAAGCTGCTCAAGGATCGCCAGATCATCCTGTTCTGCCTGATCTACTTCTTCATTCAATTGACGATCTACGCCGCGACGTTCTGGCTGCCGAGCATCATCAAGAAGATGGGCGAGATGAGCGACTTCCAGGTCGGCCTGTTCAACTCGATTCCGTGGCTGCTGTCGATCATCGGCATGTACGCGTTCGCCTCGTTCTCGGCGAAGTGGAAACACCAGCAGGCGTGGGTGGCCACGGCGCTATTGATCGCCGCCGCAGGGATGTTCATGTCCACCACTGGCGGGCCGATTTTTGCCTTCGTCGCGATCTGCTTTGCTGCGCTGGGTTTCAAATCCGCCTCGTCGTTGTTCTGGCCGATCCCGCAGGCCTACCTCGATGCGCGGATCGCCGCTGCCGTGATTGCGCTGATCAACTCGGTGGGCAACCTCGGCGGCTTCGTCGCCCCCACCACTTTCGGCCTGCTGGAACAACACACCGGTTCGATTCAGGGCGGCCTCTATGGCCTGGCCGCGACCTCGATCATCGCCGCGATCATCGTGTTCGCCGCCCGCATGACACCCAAATCCGCCCCTGACATCGCCGTAGCCGATGCCGCGCCGAAACACGCCTGAATCCGTTTGAAAGGACAACAAGACATGACCGCACACGACATCGCCAAAGCCCCGATCATCACCGAGATGCAAGTCATCCCGGTGGCCGGCCACGACGGTATGCTGCTCAACCTGAGCGGCGCCCACGGGCCGTTTTTCACCCGTAACATCGTCATCCTCAAGGACAACGCCGGCCACACCGGCGTCGGTGAAGTGCCCGGCGGCGAACGCATCCGCCAGACCCTCGAAGACGCCCGCAGCCTGGTGGTCGGCAGCCCGATCGGCACGTATCAGAAGATCCTCAACCAGGTGCGCCAGACCTTCGCCGACCGCGATGCCGGCGGCCGTGGTCTGCAGACGTTCGACCTGCGCATCACCATTCACGCGGTCACCGGGCTCGAAGCGGCCCTGCTCGACCTGCTCGGCCAGCACCTCGACGTACCGGTGGCTGCGTTGCTCGGCGAAGGCCAGCAGCGCGATGAAGTGAAGATGCTCGGTTACCTGTTCTACGTGGGCGATCGCCGGGAAACCGACCTCGCCTATCGCAGCGAACCGGATGCCGACAACGACTGGTTCCGCGTACGTCACGAGAAAGCCATGACCGCCGACGCCGTAGTGCGTCTGGCAGAGGCGGCCCATGCGCGTTACGGCTTCAAGGACTTCAAACTCAAGGGCGGCGTGCTCAGCGGCGATGCCGAAATCGAAGCGGTGACCGCACTGGCCGAGCGCTTCCCCGACGCGCGCATTACTCTCGATCCGAACGGTGCGTGGTCACTGAAAGAAGCGATCCGACTGTGCCGCGACCAGCATCATGTACTGGCCTATGCCGAAGACCCGTGCGGTGCGGAAAACGGTTATTCGGGCCGTGAAGTGATGGCTGAATTCCGTCGCGCCACCGGCCTGAAAACCGCTACCAACATGATCGCCACCGACTGGCGTGAAATGGGCCACGCGATTCAGTTGCAGTCGGTGGACATTCCGCTGGCCGACCCACATTTCTGGACCATGCAGGGTTCGGTGCGCGTGGCGCAGATGTGCCACGAATGGGGCCTGACCTGGGGCTCACACTCCAACAACCACTTTGACATTTCCCTGGCGATGTTCACCCACGTCGCGGCCGCCGCGCCGGGCGACATCACCGCCATCGACACCCACTGGATCTGGCAGGACGGCCAGCGCCTGACCAAGGCGCCGCTGCAAATCGTCGACGGCTGCGTGCAGGTGCCGAAGAAATCGGGGCTGGGCGTGGAGTTGGACATGGACCAGGTGGCCAAGGCCCATGAACTCTATAAAGGCATGGGACTGGGCGCGCGGGATGACAGCGTGGCGATGCAGTTTCTGATTCCGGGCTGGACGTTCGATAACAAGAAGCCGTGCCTGGTGCGCTAAGCCTGCGCAACCTCCAGTAACCAGTGTCTGAACGCCGCCATCGCCGACGTCTCCGGCCGTGACTGCAACCGCGTCAGCCAATAGCTGCCGGTGGTGATTTCGATGGCAAAGGGTTGGCGGATCAGATCCGCCGCCAGCTGCCGGGCAAACATCAACGGCGGCGCCAGTGCCACCCCGCCGCCTTGCAATGCCGCCTCCATCATCGCCAGCGACGAGTCGAACACAATGCTCTGGGGCGGCGCGGCATGGGTCGCCAGACCGGCCGCGTGAAACCATTCAGGCCACTCATCGGTGCGATAGGAGCGCAACAAACGCTGCTGTAGAAGATCCCCCGGCGTGTGCAACTGTCGGGCGATTTCCGGCACGCAGAGCACCGACAACGGTGCCTCCAGCAAACGGGTCGCCTCGATGCCGTGCCACGCCCCGGCGCCAAACCGGATTGCGTAATCCAGCCCTTCGGCGGCGACGTCCACTCGATTGTTGTTGGTCGACAGTCGCAAATCTATGAGCGGATGTTTCGCCTGAAAGTCTGCCAGCCTCGGCAACAACCAACCCACGGCGAAAGTCCCGACCGCGCCGACGGTGAGCATTTCCCGATATTGCCCGCCCGCCAGACGCTCGAGCATCTGCGCGATATGATCGAACGAGGTGGTCAGCACCGGCAGCAGAGTTTCGCCCTCGCCGGTCAGCATCAGCCCACGGGGCAGGCGTTTGAACAGGATCACGCCGAGTTGCGCCTCCAGACTTTTGACCTGATGGCTGACGGCTGCCTGGGTCACGCACAACTCCACCGCCGCACGTGTGAAGCTCAGGTGGCGCGCAGAAGCTTCAAAGGCGCGCAATGCATTCAACGGCAATTGAGGTCGAATCATGCCAAGTCCCAAATTTTTCTAATGGCTCGTCCGAGTTTTCATCGTTTGTCGAACGACGCCGGACTGCCTAGATTTGGCGGCGCCGATCAGCAGCCCAATGAAAAAACACTCGCAGTTTAGCGGGATAACACCATTAGCACTCATGGAGAGTGATTCAAGCATGTCTTCGATCAACCTGAACAAACTCAAGTCCTTCAGCGCTTTCGGACTTTTCTTCAGCGCCGCCACCTGCCTGGCCGCCCCACAAACCGACGATCAATTACAGGCGCTGGTCAAGGCCTCCGTGACCCCGGTCATGCAGCAACAGGACATCGCAGGTCTCGCGGTGGCCGTGACTGTCGATGGCAAGGCGCATTACTTTAACTACGGTGTCGCTGACAAAAGCACCGGACAAGCGGTGAATGAAAACACCCTGTTCGAAATCGGCTCGGTGAGCAAAACCTTCACCGCGACCCTCGCCGCCTACGCCCAGGCCAGCGGCAAACTGCAATTCTCCGACAAGGCCAGCCAGTACTGGCCCGAACTGAAAGGCAGCGCTTTCGACCACATCAGCCTGCTGCAACTGGGCACCTACAGCGCGGGAGGCCTGCCGCTGCAATTCCCGGATGCCGCGGATTCTGCCGACAAGATGCTCGGCTATTACCAACAGTGGAAACCGACCTTTCCGGCCGGCAGCCATCGCCTGTATTCCAACCCGAGCATCGGCCTGTTCGGTTATCTGGCGGCGAAAAGCCTCGGACAGCAGTTCAATCAGGTCATGACCGAAACCCTGCTGCCGAAACTCGGGCTCAAGCACACCTTCCTGTCCGTGCCGGTTTCTGAAGAAAAGCTCTACGCCCAGGGCTATGACAAGAACAACAAACCGGTTCGAGTCAGCCCCGGCGCCCTCGACTCCGAAGCCTACGGCGTGAAAACCAGCGCCGCCGACCTGCTGCAATACGTCGAGGCCAACCTCGACACCGCCAAACTCGAAACACCCCTGCAAAAAGCCATCGCCCTCACCCACACCGGCTACTACACCGTCGGCGACATGACTCAAGGCCTGGGCTGGGAACGCTATACCTACCCGATCAGCCTCGGCCGCCTGCTGGACGGCAACTCGACGCCGATGGCCATGGAACCGCACAAGGTCAAATGGCTCAACCCGCCACAGGCGGAACCGGCGAACGTGCTGCTGAACAAGACCGGCTCTACAGCAGGCTACGGCGCCTACGTCGCGTTCGTGCCGTCGAAGAAAGTCGGGATCGTGATTCTGGCGAACCGCAACTATCCGAATGGAGAGCGGGTGAAGATTGCGCACAAGATTCTGGGGGAGTTAACCCGGTAATCACGGCATAAAAAACGGGCGACCTGAGAAGGTCGCCCGTTTTTTGATAACCGCTGAATCAGAACATCAATCATCCGGCATTTCCGGCGGCTTGGCCGGTTTGGTTGGCTTCGTCGGTTTTGTCCCTTTCGCACCCTTGGCCGGCGCCGGTTCAGCAGCAGCCGGGGCAGTCACCACAGTGGAAGTGGCTTCTTTCTCGGCGGCAGGCAGCGCATCAATGGTGTCGAATATTTTCTTCAAGTCGACCGCCGCCGCTTCATCTCCCGAAGCCGAGAGCTTGGTCTCGCCATCCTTGCCCACCAGAAAGACCTTCGGATACGCCCCGGCGCCGAGCTTCAGCGAGCGCAGCAGCGCCATGGTTTGCTGCTGCTCCAGGCTTTTGCCATCGACCTGACCGCTCATGCTCAGGATGGTGTAAACCTTGATCTTGCGGTCGGCGATGCCTTGTTTGTTGGCCGGGTCGTCCAGCGCTTTTTTCAGGCTGACCCAATAAGAATCGACCGTACTGGAAGCGATCACGATCACCGGGCGGTTGATGCCTTTGTCGACGTCCAGAGGGGAATCGCCGTCGGCGGCGAACAGGGGGCCGGCAATCGCCAGCAAGAGTGTCAGGGTCAGTGACCTGATGAGCATGCGCATCTCCTTTTGATATCCACGCTCTAATGATTGCGCATCGCGGCGATTGTTCCGGGGGCTGCCCGGCAAAAGTGTTTCGCCTTGCCCAAAGCTTAGGTCAGCACCGATTTTGCGCAACCGGATACGCACGATCCTCTCGCGCATTTGATTACCTTTTATGAGCGCATTAGGGTGGTTGTTCAACCTGTGAAATGGAGTTCAACGCGCATGCACATCGACTACCTCTGCCATCACCCGCAACTGATCGAGGAACTGGCTGAACTGAACTTCAAGGAATGGGGCCAGTACAGCCCCAAAGACACCCTCGCCAGCCGCACTGAACGTATGCGCGCCGCCTGCGGCAAAGGTGCGATTCCCAGCGTGGTGGTGGCGATCGAAGACGGAAAACTGCTCGGCGGTGCACTGCTGATCGACAGCGACATGGACACGCGCCCGCAACTGACGCCGTGGCTGGCCGGGGTCTACGTGAAGGCCGAACAGCGTGGCCGCGGCATCGCCTCGCAACTGGTCAACCGCATCGTCGAGGAAGCCGCCGCCCTGGGCGTCCCGCAGCTGTACCTGTACTCCGATGCCGCGCAGTCGCTGTATGCGCGGCTGGGTTGGGAGGTGCTGGAAGAAACGGAATACGACGGTTTGCCGGTGACGGTGATGAAGCGCTCGCTCAGCCATTAAGCACTTAGCTCAGCGCCAAATCGAGCGCCGCTTCCAGCCCCGATGGATCAACGCATCGGCCGTCAAGGCGAAGCCTTCCGTCATCGAGGCTGACGTTCAAGATCAAATTTTGCTTGTCGCCCGGATATTTGCGCAGCAGTAGATCAATAGCACCAGCGGTTTCATTGGTAGTGGAAATCAGGTCCCACTGGCTGCCACTCAAGTCCAGCAGCGTCTGTTGACGATGCTGGTCAACCACCAATGGCGCGTAGAGCCAGTGGCTCATGCGCATTTCCCGGGGCTCGACCGTGATGGCGAGACGGCCATTGCAATGGAATGTGGTTTCGCTCATGGCTGCTGCCGATCAGAACGCCAGCTTGTAACCGATCAACACCAGCATCGTCGCCAGGCACGGACGTAGCAGTTCATCGGAGACGCGGCCGGTCAGGTGGCTGCCGAGCCAGATGCCCGGCAGCGAGCCGACCAGCAGAAAGCCCAGCACGCTCCAGTCCATGTTGCCCATGCTCGCGTGGCCGAGGCCGGCGACCAGGGTCAGCGGGACGGCGTGGGCGATTTCGGTGCCGACCAGGCGGCGGGTCGGCAGCAGCGGATAGAGGATGAAAAGCGCGACGGTGCCGAGGGCGCCGGCACCGATGGAGGTCAGGGCGACCATGGTGCCGAGGATCAGACCGGTAATCACCGTCATGATATTCAAGCGAGTGCCGCTGGGGTTGTAGTTGCCGCCGGCGCGTTTGTGGGCGAATTCCAGCAGGCGCTTCTTGAACAGAATCGCCAGCGCCGTGGCGAACAGCACGAAGCCCAGCGCCTGCTTGATGATGGCGTTCATCGCGTCCGGCGCGGTGTGCAGGGTACTGAGGAACCACAAGGTCATCGCCACCGCCGGGACACTGCCCAGGGTCAGCCAGCCGGTGATGGCCCAGTCGATGTTCTTGTTGTTCCTGTGAACCAGCACGCCGCTGGATTTGGTGATGGCCGCGTACAGCAGATCCGTGCCCACCGCCGTGGCCGGATTGATGCCAAACCACAGCAGGATCGGCGTCATCAACGAACCGCCGCCGACACCGGTCATGCCGACGATGAACCCCACGACCAGCCCGGCAATCACCAGGCCGAAATTTGCCAATTCCATTAAGACGTCCAGACGAACCACAGGAAAATCCGGCCCGCAGCATAACCATTTTTCTTATAACGCCCTATATCGATCGGATCTATCGTTATTCTTTTTAATTCATCAACTTTTCATGGGCAACGGCAACAGATCAGGCAACCGATGGACGATGGATCGTCCTGATACTTTCGGATAGTGGTTTGTAGAGAAAGTCCTGTGACATGCTCGGCAAAGCCATCATTAAGCCACTAATCACAGGCACACCATTCAGTATGTGAAGGCTATCACCCACTGAAACATTCCAAGGAAGAAGAAATGCAAGCGAGCACCACTGAAGAGACGTGTTATTGCTGTGACAAACCGAGTGAAGGACGGGAGCATGTCCCCCCACGCTGCCTGTTCCCCAAAGGCGAAGATGCAGGGTTGGCAGATCTGATCACTGTGCCTTCCTGCGCCGAACACAACCCTGATCAATCTCACATTGATGAGCAACTCATGCAAATGCTGGTCGGGACCTCAGCTGACGTACACCCGGAGGTACTCCAGCGGACTGTGCGAGGGATTATTCGCCACGTTAAGAAGGACAGTCAGATCATTGGTCGTTTCGGCATAGAAAAAGTCGCGCCAAAACAGTACATCCAGCATCCGACCGGGCCAGTTAATTTCGAGGTGATCGAACAGGCACTCGAAAAAATTGCCAAGGGTGTCTATCACCATCACACGAAAGAGGAACAGAAAATTGACTCAGTGCTTGCAGTTCACCCTCTCTTTTTGGGCATCGACGAAAGTGCGACACCTGAGGCACGCGAAAAAATTCTCGACCTGATTGCCTTGGCGCACTGCGATTTTGAAGAGTTTCCAAGCCATGGTCTGAACCCGCAGTATTTCGCTTATCAAATCATCGACTACCCAGGGCATGTTTTCATCAACCTGAAATTCTACGATCAAAAAATCGCGAGTGTCGTCTGCCGTCTCCCCAACCAATAAAAGAGAGTCGGTCCAACTCTTTTACTGCACTGGCAAAAAATTCAAAAACAGCAGGCTCTGGGCGTAATTCAAACCGATGCGCCGATAGCGCTCATCGAGCATCTGGGTCAGCAGATCCAGGCGCGCCACGACTTTGCCGAACTCCGTGGCAAAGCTCAGGTTGCTGCCCTCTTCTGAAATTTCGTTGGAGAACAGCAGCGGCTGGCCTTCTTTGTTCTGCCGCTGGGCAAGGATCCACGTGGCTTTTTCGATGTTACGTGCGGCGTTGTTGACGAAGGTCGGGTTGATCGCATCGGTCATGTAGAACTCGGTGCGGTTGCCGTGGGCAGTGACCAGCATGCTGCCGATCGCATAGATGAAGGCGCCGACCCGGTCACCGAGAAACTCGGGGCTCATCGCATAGTTCAGTGCCGCCAGATCTTTCTTGCCGCCGAGAGTTGGCAGAGGTTGCTGCTGTTCGATGGCCAGTCGCACCTGTTTGACCGCCGTGCGGATGTCGAGGAAGCCGGATTTGCGCAGCTCGTCCGGGTTGCGCAGGTACAACTTGCCCATCAAGCGATAGAGGCTGTCGAGGTTGTCGCGCATCGCCAGCGTAGCCATGCGGTCGACGCTGGTCTGGAGAAATTCCTGAGGCCTGCCCTCGCGCATCTGGCTGATGAAATTGTTGCCGTCCTGATGGCTGCAACCGCCGAACAGCAGCGTCGACAGGCAGGCCAGCAGCAGGCACGGGCTATGAATGAATGCAGCGATGTGAGGCAAAACTCTCGGCATGAATTCTTTGAAGGACACATTCCTGTGCGGCGGGAGTCACCGCAACCTGGCCATGGATAGAGCCGGGGATTTCGCAAAAGTGCGGTGCCAGGGTGGATTCCCGACCTTCGGTGCTGGTTGCCTTTTTCATTTAGTCGGACTTTATTTTTGCAATAAACGCTAAATCCGCTATAAATCTTCATTCACACGATAATTAGCATGACTATTTAACGATTTTCAAAACAACAACAAAATGGAAGGTCAACCATGCTTCAATCCCGACACTCACTCTGCGGCCTCGGACTGTCCCTGATGATCGCCACCCTCTCCGCCCAGGCCGCCGGCCTGTCCAGCGAACACAAAGCCTTCGGTAAAACCAATGACGGCACCCCCGTCGAGCAATACATCCTGCGCAACAGCCACGGCATGCAGGCCACGGTCATCACCTACGGCGCGACCTTGCAGGCGCTGCAAGTGCCGGACAAACACGGCAAGCTCGACGACATCGTCCTCGGTTTCGACGATGTGCAGGGCTACCAGAAAGGCACCGCGTACTTTGGCGCGACCATCGGCCGCTTCGGCAATCGTCTGGCCGATGGCGCTTTCGAACTCGACGGCAAGCGTTATCAAGTGCCGCAGAACGACAAGACCAACGCCTTGCACGGCGGCACGCAGGGCTTCGACAAAAAGATCTGGAAGGCGAAGGAAACCAAGGACAAGGATTCGGTCGGCGTGACCCTGAGCTACCTGTCGGCGGATGGCGAAATGGGTTTCCCCGGCAACCTCACCACCGAAGTGACCTACCGCCTCACCGACAGCAACGAACTGCGCATCGACTACAAGGCCAGCACCGACAAACCGACGGTGCTCAACCTGACCAACCACAGCTACTTCAACCTCGCCGGCGCCGGCAACGGCGACATCCTCAAACAGGTCGCCACCCTGCACGCCAGCCATTACACCCCGGTCACCGCCAAACTGATTCCGACCGGCGAACTGGCCCCCGTGGCCGGCACACCGATGGACTTCACCAAACCCACCGCCATCGGCCAGCACATCAAGGCCGATCACCCGCAGTTGAAATTCGCCGAACCGAAACACGGCGGCTTCGACTTCAACTGGGCGCTGGACACCAAAGGGGACGCAAGCAAACTCGCCGCCGAAGTCAGCGACCCGCAATCCGGTCGCCACTTGCAGCTGTTCACCAACGAACCGGGCGTGCAGTTCTACACCAGCAACTTCCTCGACGGCACGGTCAAGGGCAAGGGTGGCAAGGTCTATCCGCACTGGGGCGCGTTCACTCTGGAGACCCAGCACTATCCGGACTCGCCGAACCAGCCGAACTTCCCGAGCACCCGGCTGGATCCGGGACAGACCTACACCCAGAGCGTGGTGTTGAAGTTTTCTGCGAAGTAAGAGCAGAAGATCGCAGGCTGTGGCAGCGCCTACAGGGGAAAATTGATCCTGATGTAGGAGCTGTTGCAGGTTGCGATCTTTTTGCTTTTTGAACCCCAGGGTTAGCCTGCTGCCCACTCAAAATCGTATCAGCACCAACAGACAGACGAACTCTTTACACTCACCAAGTCATGGGAACTCGCCTCACTCTCCCGCCTTGCGCCCGAATATCAGGGTTTCCATGGCCTGAATGAAGTCACGTCCCTGCATCCAAAGTGCGTCATGGATAAGGCTCAAGACGTAGCAGCGACCCCGCTCGTCCATCAACAGCGCGCCGTGACCGTGCTGGACTTCGGCGATGCTCACCAGGGTACTGCCCAGGCGTTGCTGCCACTCAAGGAACTCCTCGCTCCCATGCAGATGTTCAAAGGTGCCGAATTCGACATCACTGGTAGCACATTCCTCACCTGCACCGCAGGTGCCCACCCGCAGCCCGGCAAGTTGCTTGAGCAAGGCCGCGGCCGGGTGCTCAGGTGGGACGAAACCCGGCAGTGGTTCGCCGCTGGTAGTGGGCCAGCCTGCGGCGAGAAACAGTGGACGCAGGCTTTCGGGAAGTTCGATCAGCGGGAGCATGTCAGCATCCGGTCACGTTTTAATTATTTCGCTATTAAGTGCAATAAAGTCCACATTCGCGTCATAGTCGAAGTCTTCAACTATATCTTGAAGGTGCATATGCTCAAGACCATTGGTTGACATCTCATACGATGCATTAATAAGAAAAACACCAAGCACTCTAATCGTTTGTGGATCAGCAAGAATCGAAACCTCATCCAGCTGAATACTCGTATCACTCCCGACAGCGGTCCCGTGCACAGTAAACTTAGTCAGCTTTTCCATAGATTAAAACCTTTACCCCAAAAGCTTTAAAGAACAAAAAATAAATCCACCCCCCATTATTTCTTCTTTGCAAAACAACTTCCCTTTACCATTGCACAACTGGGGACGATCATGCTTACTCATTCTTGATTTCAAAGGAGACAAATTAAGTTTAATCCTTGGTTCAAGACGAACAGCATTCGATACCAAAAGGGAGCGTTTTATTCTTCCACCCAACAACCCCACCAATACCACACATCAAAGATAATACACTTACATTTCCATGAGGTAGTGCATTAAAAACAGGCACCACCAGCAAGGCATCAAAACGGATATTGAACTATCGATGAGCCTTTAAAAACAGCAAAGACCCTTACAACAGCCTCACCGCAAGCCGCGTCATGAAACCTACTCTCATAAAAATCAAAAGCAGCTTCCAATCCACAGTTAGAAAAATGTCTTTTAACTTCTTTAATCTCCTGCGAAGCAAGTCCGCTATGGTTTTCTCTTATCTTTTCCAAAAAACCTACCGCGGCTGGTTTTGGATAAATAAATATATTAGGCACGAGAACACCCTGCTCCCCGTACCCTTCAAAATCTGTAAAAGTAACTGCAAAAAAAATGTTACTGCCTCTCGACGCATCTAACAATCTCAAAGTACTCAAAAGAAACGCAGCAAACCCAGTCAGAAAATCAGAAACCTCGTTGTCGCTCATCTCTTCTTTCAAGCATTTTAAGCGGCTATATCTTGATACAAGCGGAACCTCTTCAAAGCTCTCATAGCTCGCAAAGAAAACACCCATATCATCATACGGCTCTTTGCTAATTATTTTATTATAAAGATCTCTAAATTTCACTTTTAACGCCGTTAACGATTACAGCCTTATAAAATACAAAATTATGCAAACCACTCAAACTATTCCGCCGGAAGACTCTCTTGGCATGCTTACTTTCACCAGTTTAAAATACAACAAAAACTCTATTTATAGTCTTTTTCTTGCTGCCTCGGCGACCATTTCATCTTCATCGTCAGCAAGTAGAACCAATAGATCTCTCGGCACCTTCGGGTTGCATGCAATTCTATTTCTAACCATTACAAACTTATCAGTTGCCAGCCTCTCGAAAGTGCTTCTATTGATACGCCTCTTCATTGCAACATTCCAACGAACATCAACGTCGTCGCTTAGTGACAGCCTCTCGAGCACATCAGTAGATACCGACCCATTCGCAACAACCAACCGTGAAAGATCAGGATAACTTTGAGATGACCTCTAGCCAAACTTCCTCTATCGCAGTCTCATTTATCTTTGCATTTTCTACCTCATCTTTACTTTCCGCATAACACTTAAAATCATCAGCACTGTTAATCATCAGCTCCAGCCTCAAGTTTTTCGGCACGTCATGGTTTTAATTAAGCGCTGAAGGTGACGGCGTTAAAAGCGACAGATTTATATAGTGCAAAAGTTATGCAAAAAATTAATTTGCCACCTTTATTCGTGTTCTTTGCCTTGAAGTGACCGAAGCATGAACGTCTAGATTTGAATTTACCACAGAGCTTTCAGCCATTTGCAATAAATAAATCCGCCCCCCATCATTGAAAAATTTGCGCCACCACCATAAACAAATTAAATATCTCTCAAAAGTCGTGAAAATCATAAAATCTTTGCTAAATGCGCCGCTACTGGCAACTTCCTTGATGGTAAGAGCATTCAACAGGTCGATAGCAATCTAGTTCCACGCTTACCATCCATACGCTTTAGCACCATCAAAAAACTATCAAGTCAGAAGCTTTCTCAACCGCTACCCACTCCGCAGCGTCACCTGCAAACAAGCGAAACTCATCAAAAAAGAACTCTAAATTTTCTGAGAAAACATCAAACGCACCAAATCCATATTCGCCTGAGACCTTTGCGACCGCCACATAATGACACGCCCCCACTAAGAACTCATATATCTCCTTATCTATTGACAGCTCACCACCAAGAAGAAACTTAGTCAGGATTGTTGGAGCAGGCCTTTCGACCTCGCGATGCCTTGATAAAACCTCGTATTTTTTATAATTTTTTTCATACTCCCCATAAGCACTCACTGCTTTCTCAAAATGTTTATCTTTATCTCTAAAGATAAACAGCGGCATATAACCCAACTCCCTACTCGAAGGCGGCTGCAGCCTCCCATCAATATCAATAAAATAACAGCTGGAAATCAGAGCATTGATCGCGACACGTCCCTGCGGAGTCCTATCAAATCCAACAACTCCATCTCTACCAACAGAACTCATCAGCGCAAAGTCATCATTTTCTTTTGCGGGAATTTCATTGATACGTTTACTAGACGATTTTCTAAAATCACCAAACCGTTCTCTCAAATATAAAATCCTGTAACTCACCACGTTACATTCCTCCCGGGTAGGTGAACACTTTCTTCTCTCCCTTTTTGTTCTTCGCATGAACATGGGGGGAGCTGTGATGATCAGGATGGCCATCTCCAACCATATGCGGATGCCCATCCGGATGATCAAATACCTCTGACCCATCATAACCGCGCCGACCTAGTTTTTTTACACCACGACCTTTCAGGCAAGCACAAAATGGTCCCTCACTATCTGCGTTCAGATCTTTCGTGGATATTTCTTGCCCACCTCTTCCCACCCTCGGAACCTGAGCATGTTGTTGTGCTTTTCTCATTGCACTGGCACGGCTATTAGTAGCAATGACAGTATCCAACCCCAATGGGTCAATCCACTCAACCGGGTTTGGCGCATACTTGTAAAGGTTTAAGCCTCCCTCGTAGCGTATAGGATCCTGAGAAATGAACCGCCCAACCCCCGGATCATAGTACCGATACCGGTTGTAATGCAGCCCCGTCTCATGATCGTGATACTGCCCCTGGAACCTGATCGGGTTCATCACGCCATGCTGCCGCGCCCAGTCCGAGCGCTGCTCCGTCACCTGCCCCCACGCCTTGTACTGCGCGGTCCAAGCCATGTTGCCTTGTGAATCCGTCAGTTCCTGCGGTGTTCCCAGGTGATCGCACTGGTACCAGGCCAGCGCATCAAAAGGCAATGCCATTGCCTTGTGATTCCACACCGGGTCTTCATCAAGGCTGTATTCACCGATGTAATCCGGCTGCCCCATGAGCTTGATCGGCGCATGCCGTACAGCCTGTGCAACGGGTACAAAAGTGCCCGGTTCAAAGACGTAGTGCACCGTGCGACCCGGTTCGCCATCGCCCTGCGCCAGACTGCTTTCCCACGCAAGATTGTCGCCATCCCAACCGTAAAGCGTAAAACCGCAGCCCAGTTCACGCTGTTTGCGGGCGTGCTCGTTTCTGTTCCAGAGGGAGCCGGCTTCCGGGCGCTGTTTGTAGTGGGCGCGGGAGTTTTTGTGCAGGCGGCGTCCCAGTGCGTCGTAGGCGAAATCCACGCTCAGGCGCGGATCTTCGAAATGCACCAGTCGATCAAACAGGTCCCAACGCAGATCGCTACGCTGACCGTTGTGCCAGCGCTGGATCTGGTTACCGCGTTCGTCGTAATCGTAGCGGGTGCCGGCGTATTCGCGCAGCAGGTTGTCGACCAGTTTGCTGCGCGGTGGCGTCAGATCCAGTGGACGACGGATTTCGGCGGTCTTGTCATCCAGCAGGTTACCGGCCGGGTCGAAGGCGAACGTTTCAACGCCTTGACGCGTCACAGCGCTGAGCAGTCGGCCGACGGGATCGTAACGATAGGCGAGCGGGCCGCGACGACTGTCGTTGATGTCAGTCAGTTGGCCGGCAGCGTCGTATTGGTATTCGCGCTTGAGCAGAGTGCTTTTGTCATCGCTGCGCCCCAGCAGTTGTTCCTGCAAGCGACCGGCCGGGTCCCAGCTTTGAGTTTGCAGCAGGCGATTGCCTTGGTGGCGGGCGATTTCGCGGTGCAGGTCGTCGCGTTCGTAGCCGATCAGTTCATGCTCATCCAGACGCATGCCCAGCAGGTGGCCGCTACCGTAAGTGAGCCAACTGACGCGGTGACCGTCCGGGCGAACGGTGGCAACACGTTGATTGAGCACGTCGTACTCGTGCTGCCAGATCGCGACGGTGGGCTTTTCCAGGCCGAGGTAATGTTGGTGCTCCCGCAGCAGGTTGCCGGCCGGGTCGTGGAACCATTGCAGGCGGCTGTCGGCATTGTCGGCCAGCACCATATTGCCGTTGCCATCGTAGGCAAAGGTTTCGCTTTGCGATTGGTCGCCCAAGGTGGCGCGACGCTCGGTCAAACGGCCCATCGGGTCGAAGTTCAATGAGATGATGCGTTGGCCGTTGATCGATTGCGCGAGGCGTCCAGTGAGTGGGTCGTACTGATAGCGCGTGCTGCGTCCATCGAAACCGCGTTCTTCCAGCAGGCGTCCGACCGGGTCGTAGTGGAAGTGCGCACGTTGTTCGTTTTCGTTTTCCAGGGCGGTTAGCCGTCCGAGACGGTCCCAGCGGTAGCGCAGGGTTTGCTCGGCGGCATCGACACGTTCGGCGATCAAACCGGCCGCGCTGTAGCTCCAGGTGGTGCAGCGATCGAGACCGTCGACATGCGTCAACAGCCGGCCTTCGGCGTCGCGTTCGAAGCGCTCTTCAGTCTTGTCCGGGTGCTTGATCAGCACCAGTTGGCCAGCCTTGTATTCGTATTCGGTGGCGTTACCGGCGGCGTCGGTGAAGCAGATCATCTGCCCCAGTTCGTTGTATTCCCAGGTGCTGGTCTTGCCTGAGCAGTCGACGTACTCGACCAGTTGCCCGGCGTCGTTGTAGTCCAACGTCTTTTCGTTGCCGTTGGCGTCCTTGATCGCCGTGGGCTGACCGGATTTGTTGTAGGCGTATTCGGTTTTGTTGCCCAGCGGATCGAGCGCTTCGACCAGGTTGCCTTGGTCGTCATAGGCGCGTTGCCACTGACCACCCTCGGCGTCGCTGATCTTGATCAGCAAATCCTGATCGTCGTAGGCGTAATGAATCACCGTGTGATCGGCACGGATGTGTTCGAGCAGGTTGCTGCGTTCATCGTAGCTGTAGCGATCGGTGCTGCCGTCGGCATTCACGCGGCGAACGATGTTCTTGGCCTCGTCGCGGAAGAACCATTCCGAACGCTCGTCCGCGTAGCGAATGCGGTAGGTGTAGCCAAGGATGTCGTAGTAGTGCCAGGTCTCGTTGCCGAGCGCGTCGGTGACATAGGTCAGACGGATGTTTTCGTCCCACTCCAGGCGCGTGTCGAAGCTGCCGTCGTCCGCCCACTCGCGGATGGCTTTGGCCTTGGCGCTTGAGCCGTCCCACTGCAGGTTCATGCCGCGTCCGGTGCGGTCGGTATAGCGGGTGATCAGGTGATGCTGGAACTGATACGACCAGACTGCGCCGTTCTCGTCCTGCGCTTGAATCAGGTCGCCATAGGCGTCGTATTGATAGGCGCAGAGCTGGCGCAGCGGTTCGCCGTCAACGATTTGCCAGAGGCCGATAAACCGGCCGTGATCGTCAATCAGCGTGCCGAGGTGCAGGTGGACTTTGGTGAAGTCGTTTTCCTGATAGGTGATCAGGTCCGAAAGCACCGACTGTTCGCCGTGACGATGCTCGTAATGCAGCATGATCCCGGCGCCGTTGCGCAGAGAAATGTTGGTCAGTACATAACGCTGGCCACGGCGGACGTAGGTTTCCTTGCGTTCGAAACCGTGACACACCAGCAACTGATCTTCGCTGGCACGAACGAGGGTGATGTTTTCGATGGCGTCGTAGTGGAACAGACCGACTTTGGGCAGCGGATAGCTGTGGTCACGGCCGTCGGCGCCGTAGAAGGTCAGGCCATCATCCACGCAGTCGAAACGCGTGGTGAACTCGCTGATCCAGCGGGCGCCGAGCTCGCTCTGATCGTAGGCGTCGAGGCGTGAGTTGTAAGTGCGGGTCCACTCGATCGGAAAGGGTCCGGGCAGGCTGAAATCGGTATGGCTGAGACTTTCCGAACCCAAGGCGAAATTGATGCTGAAGTCCGTGGCGCATTCGCAGGGACCTTTCTTTGGATTGGGCGCGCCTTTCGCCGGTGCCTGTTGGCCGTGGGCGGCCAACTGCCCCTCAGATGCCGTACGCTTCGCCTGTCCGGTCTTCTCCGGGTGGACGGCGGCGTTCTGGCCATGGGCATTGCGCTTGCGCCACAACGTCACGGCGCTGGAAAGGATCAGCAGCAACCAACCGATGGAGTTCTGAACGGACTCGTCGTCCAGCTTGCTCAATTGGGTGCGTAGTTCCGGGCCCATCGCCCGCAGTTTTTTGGTTTCGTCGGAAACGGTTTTTTTGAGGTCATCAGGGACGAGATTTTGCGCCACGCTGTTGGCCAGGCCTTTGCCTGCTGACTTCAGCGCGCTGTTGGCAGCCCCAAAAATATTGCTGAAAGACGCCAGCGGATCATTCTTGAATTGGTCGGCCGCCGCGCTTGCCTGGGCGCTGGCTGCATTCAGATCACCTTTGGCATCCAGATTGCCAAACGCCACCGCTTCGATGCCTTTGGCAATTTCGTTAACGACTTCTTCGCCGAGCTTGCCAGCGTCCGCCAAAATACCGGGCAACTTGCCTTTGGCCTGTTCAACAAAATCATCCAGCGTGCCGATAATCGAGGCGTTCAGGTGACCGACCAGCACCTCGATCACGGAAGTGCTGAGCAACAACTTGCTGCTGGCCCTCATCTCCTGGCGCACCAGAAACAGTGTCGGGCGCAGGGTCATCCGTGCAGCTGCCATCGCCGGTGGTAAAGGCAATACGCCGATCAGGTTGATGCCAAGGCTGGCCCACGCGAGCAAGTCGCGCTGCTTGGCGTTCGACAGGGTGACGATGTCACCCAGCGCATCGACCAGCGCCATGATGTTGCCGACCACCGGCAAGGAGCCGGCAACGTTCTTGATCCGGTCGAGGGTGACCACCCCGCCGCTGGCGGATTGAAGCCAGGCGTCGAAAGTCGCCGCACCGCTGGCGACATCCTGAATATCGATGGCATTCAGGGGAACAATGGCAACCTGAGGTTCACGTTTTACAACAGCATTTTCAGTGGTCATGACAGCATCTCACCCGCCAGCAGGCTCGGGGTTTTCAAGGAAGTTTTTGGAAGCGTCGGTGATGGCAGACTCGGCAACTTGCCCGCCTTGCTTGCCGCCCCGAGGATCCCCGACGCACTCGGCATCGCCGCACTCGCCAGTTTCGGCAGTCCGGCCACCCCGCCCTGCATCACACCTTTCACCTGCTGCGCCGTTTGCATCGCGCCTTGTGCGGTCTGCATTGCGCCCATCCCTGTCTGTGCCAATTCCTTGCCCTTCTCCAACATGTCCCAGTTCTTGCTCGGCAGCGCCTGCGCCACCATCGCCTGCACCTGACTCGGAATGTCTTCCGCACCCGGCGGATTCAACGGCCATTCCGGCTTGCCGATGTAGCTGCCTTCACTCCAGGTGTCCGCCGGATCCTTGCCGAACAGCACCCGCGCTGGCCCCGGTGCGGCGCCGG